>Ga0255347_1000001_pt1 | contig 732930 bp, 578 predicted proteins | sample wastewater_treat_2_FD_192479 | JGI IMG/M metagenome (GOLD analysis project Ga0255347, IMG submission 192479) | Wastewater microbial communities from Lulu Island WWTP, Vancouver, Canada - plant24 | ecosystem: Engineered > WWTP > Wastewater > Unclassified | place: Canada: Vancouver, British...
GGCTGCGGTGGCACTCATCGAAAATGAAAACAATACGTTCATCCTGAAGTGGCTTCATCCGTTCCAGAAAGTGCTTTTTACTGATGGCAGCATTCAGTTTCTGGATGGTTGTTACAATCAGTTTTGTGTCATCGGTAAACTGCCTGACCAGTTGTTTTGTATTGTCAGTGCCATCAACGCTCCCTTTGCTGAATGAATTAAATTCATTTGTGGTTTGGTAATCCAAATCCTTTCGGTCAACAACAAACACAACTTTCTTAATTTTTGGCAGTCGTGTTAATATCTGGCTTGCTTTAAATGAAGTCAGCGTTTTACCTGACCCTGTGGTATGCCATATATACCCGTTTTTTCGGCTGTGCATTACCCTTTCAACCAGTGCCTCAACGGCATAGTACTGGTAGGGACGAAGAACCATCAGTATCTTGGATGTTTCGTTCAATACGATATACTTGCATATCATCTTTGAGATATGGCACTTCTCCAAAAAATCAGATGCAAAGTCGTTGAGTATATTGGTTAGCCGTTTATTTTCCTTATCAGTCCAGAAAAATGTCTGTTTAAAAGATTGAAAGCGGTTATTAGCGTAATATTTCGTATTTACTCCATTGCTAACAACGAATATCTGGATGTACTGAAACAATCCGTAACTGCTGCTGAAAGAGTGACGCTGATACCTGTTTACCTGATTAAACGCTTCTTTAAGTTCCAGTCCTCTACGCTTCAGTTCAATGTGCACCAGAGGAAGACCATTGATGAGTAATGTAACATCATAACGGTTCTTGTATTTGCCTTCCATCGAGACCTGATGGGTAACCTGATACTCATTCTGACACCACTGTTCGGTGTTAATAAATTCAAAATACAGATTATCACCATTATCCCTGATTATATGCTGCTTTTCACGTAGTGTTTTTGCTTTCTCAAAAACCAAACCTTTACTGAGGATGTTTAATACCTTTTCGAACTCTTTCTCGGAGAACGCAATGTTATTATGCTTTTCTAACTGTACTTTCAGATTGTCAATTAATTCGGTTTCATTCTGGATGTGTGCCAGCACATACCCCAGTTCCTGAAGTTTTGCAATCAGTTGTTCTTCGAGTATTTGTTCGGGTTGTTTTGGCATCTTTATGAAATTTCCTTTTGAACTTTTTCCCAGACAGGATAAACAGCATTATAAAACTTCACCATCGCTTCTCTGTACCATGTGATTAAATCATCCCAATATTTTTCATCACTAAATCGACCATCCAGATTGTTCATTATCGTTGACGGCATTTCATGCCTGATTCTTGATGCTTTCTTTTTCTCCAGACGCTCCCAAATTATTTCACCATCAAATTTGTTCTCAATTTCTGTTTTATGTTTTAACATGGCATCAATAATGACCTTTTCGGGGTCGTTTGAAAAATACAGTTCGACTCTGAAATGTTTTCTCCCTATACAGAACCCAAAATATCCGCTCCCTTTCCAAAATCCAGTATTGAAATATGGCTTTGCTCCAACACGTTCTAAAAAATCAATTTTATGTTCGGCAAGGTTGTGCTTCAGTAGTCCCCAGAATTTTACCAAATGTGTTTCTGTTTCTTCAACCACTTTGCTTTTCTCCTTCTCTTCCTTCTCTTTCTCTTTTACATCAATCATGAATTCTTTGGTCTCTGGCAATGGAATGATTTGTTCCATCTGAAGAAACAATTCATCACCCATACTATATGGAATGGCTCTAAAGCACTGAATTTGTATGTCATGTGCCAATAACCATAGCACTGTTGATGTAACCTCTTTTCGAAAATTATTGGAAATGAATATTATTCTCTGGTCGTTACGATTTAGAAGAAGTTCCTCTTCATCTCTTTCCAGAAACTCAAGTAAACTCTCCTTAGCATCCTCACCATTTCCCCATTTGTCAATGTATTCCTGATACATTTTAATGATTTGGGCAGTGGTGAGTGTTGAACAGTATGAAGTATATTTAAGTGCCTGCCATACAACATTACGACCAGTATCATCGAGTTTGTTTTCGATAATAACCAATCCACCCTCTTTATCCACAGCAAGTAAATCAAGACGTTCACTTGTATCACTGAACCCGCTAAATTCTTTTTGAATAATAAGCAGTTCTTCTCCCAGCATGTCAGGATTCTTTGCAATCCACTCCTGAAGATGCTCCCGTTCCTTTATTTTCAGGTCTTTGAACAAACGCTGTTCAAGTTTTATAACATCGTTGGTTGTTTTGTTTATTCGATACATAGTAGTTCGGTTTGATTATACAAACATTTGCTGCATCAACCCCTTCTTCCAGACCTCAGCTTTTTCAATCTGCTTCTGGGTATGGTTTATTTTATCATCGATTACAGACAGGAAATTGGCAATTTTAGTTTGTTCTTTTTGACATGGCATTAATAATGAGTTCTTAGAATAATCTTTGTAATAAATATGAGGTATTGTACTACCTGTTATAAACTTGGTGAAGTCTATTTGACTGAGAAGCAGATATAAAAAGTAGGTGTTAATTCCTTTTTTTGGTCTTATAATATCAAGCGTTCCCAATACGGATGAGTTACCCTCACAATAAAGCAATCTACCCACACCTGCACCATCTTTAACTATACTGATGTAATCATTTTCTTCCAGAAAAAAATCAACATTCTTTAAAAAACCAGTAGCACCGTATATTGGATAATCACCAAAGTTTTCTTCGATGGTGTTTGCCGAAATAGTGGATGCTTTCTTGTTGGATATATCTCCCAACCTCTTCTTCTCCCACTTCGGAAACTCCCTTCCGTTATCGTCTTTGAACCTGATTTCCTGCGAGAATATCTTCTGCATTACCCCTTTCTTGTATAGTTCCAGCAGGGTAAGCTTTCGTTTGAGTTGGAATATTTTCTGGTCAATGGCAGTGAAAAAGGATGCGATTTTTTGTTGTTCGGGAAGGGGGGGAGTACAAATAGTAATTTTTCCAATTTCAGATTTACTAATTTCCAAGAACGTTGAACCATTTGCTCGTCTTACAAATTGGTGTCTATTGTCTTTTATCCAATTAAATATGAATAAGTTATTATATGATTTATTTACAATTAGAGACTGAAAACCTTGATTCGTTGCACATTCGTTTAATGCAATCGCAACCTCACCAATTGTTGCTCTGGATGTAAGTAGTATTGTGCCTTTTGGTAAAAGTCTTGCTGATGATTTCTTTAGTCCGAGTTCAGTTATGGTTCTTTCGCTTTTTGATACATAATCCATTTTTATTTCTGTGGGAGTAAACCATTGAATATCCCCGTCCCAAAACTCATCCTTGCCTGATTCTGGTGTTCCCCCACCAACAATAGTACATGTATCATTTATCATCTTCTTCTCCCACTCCCCCTCAAACTCAGGGAAACGCAATTTCGGTATGTTCTTCTGCTTTTTCATGTTTAAAAGGGTGTTGGGATATTTAATGCTTTGCAGAAGCCTGAAATTTTATCGTCAGTAGATTTTATTTCTGTTTCCAGTGCTTTCAGTTCATTGGCTACTGCTGCAATATCAACAGGCTCTTCTTCTTCAAATGTGTCCACATATCTTGGAATGTTCAGGTTATATTCGTTCTCCCTGACCTCATCCAGACTGGCAACAAAACTGTATTTGTCAATTGTGATGCGTTTTGCGTATGTGTCAACTATTCTGTCAACATCCTCATCCCGAAGGTAATTCTGCGTCTTAACCTTCTCATAATACTGGCTGGCATCAATAAACAAAATATCATCAGGATGTTCTCGGCACTTTTTAAACACCAGAATGCATGTCGGTATGGATGTCCCGTAAAAGATGTTGGCTGGAAGTCCGATTACTGCATCCAAATAGTTCTTTTCCTCAATAAGGTATTTCCTGATATGACCTTCGGCTGCGCCCCTGAATAGCACCCCATGTGGCATAACGACAGCCATAACACCATTTTCTGCCAGATGATATATCATGTGCTGAATAAAGGCAAAGTCTGCCTTTGATGACGGTGCAAGCCTGCCGTATTCACTGAACCTTTCATCGGTCATAAATAAGGGGCTGGCACTCCACTTTGCTGAAAATGGCGGATTTGCCACCACTGCCTCTGCATCCAGCTTCCCGTGCATAGGATGCGCCAATGTATCTTCCAGTTTAATATCAAATCTGCTGTGATGAACGCCATGTAAAATCATATTCATTCGGCAGAGGTTGTAAGTGGTACGATTTCTTTCCTGACCGTAAAATTTCATTACATCACAAATTCTGCCCAGACGAAGAATAAGTGACCCTGACCCGCATGTCGGGTCATAGGCGGATTTAATCCTGCTTTTTCCAAGGGTCACAATCCGTGCAAGAATCTTTGATGCCTGTTGTGGGGTATAGAATTCACCTGCTTTCTTACCTGCACCACTGGCAAACTGACCTATAAGGTATTCATAGGCATCACCCAGAACATCAATCTCAGTTTGTTCCAGTTGGAAATCTATTTTGTCAAGATGCGCCAGAACTTTTGCTATTACTTCATTTCGCTGTTCGGCAGTCCTGCCCAATTTCGTACTGTTTAAATCCATATCCTCGAACAGGTGGTCAAAATCCTCTTCACTGGCAGTACCCATCGTGCTGTTTTGGATGTTAACAAGGATTTTCTGGATGTCTTCGATGATGAAGGTGTTCCCATGTTTACCATTCCCATTGCCACGTTTTACAACCTGACCGAACAATTCTGATGGTTTCAGAAAATAACCCAGTTTTTCCAGTGCCTCTTCCCTGATGGCTTCAAGATATTCCTGTCCCTGCTCGGTGTCTTCAGGTATATCCAGATATCTAATTTTATCTTCCTTCAGGATGTCATTGGCATATAGTTCCATCTTTTCCGACAGATACTTATAAAAAATGAATCCCAATATGTAATCACGGAATTCATCGGCATCCATTTTACCACGCAGGGTGTTTGCTATATTCCAAAGTTGCTGGTTTAATTGACGGTTTTTGTTCTTCGCTCATGGAAATGTTGAATTTTATCTAATTATTAGCCTGATTCCCATTCAGGTATTCCCTTACATCCAATAAATTAGAACGGAAATCAAGTGGGAAATCAAAACATTCGTCTAAGATATTTATAAAGTTGATTTATTACAACGGGATATTTATATTTAACCCGTATTGCTCTGTAAAGCCTCCCGAATTTGTTTCATAACCTGAATGTTTTTATTCGGTAGAGGATATGTGTTCAGCAGTTTTTTTAATTCGGCTCGGTACTTGCTTTTATCAGTATTCGGTGAAAGTGTATTATGCAGGACGAGGTCTACTTTTTCCATATCGTATTCACAGGCTTCCAGTAATAATGCATTCTTAACCATTCTCAATTTCGGAAATGATAATGGTGTGGGCATCACCTGATTTTGGTGTTCAGGTTCTTCAGGAAATGAAAAGACCTCATCAAAAATTCTTAACAATGGATTCGCTTCGGAATTCAGGACATCCAACAAATCGGTGGTTTTTGTTTGAAATAGTTGCCTGATTTGTTCTTGGGTGTTGATGTTGGCTTCCACTCGGAATTTGCCATCGAAATATGCCAGCATCGAATTGGCATCACTCAACAAACCGAGAAATTCAGAATTAGTCTTCTTCCGTAATTCCTTTCCCTTATCGTAAATAATAATCCGTACTTGTCGGTTGCGTGTTTTAACCATTTTGTTGACGGTGTATCCGCTATTGCCGTATTTCTGCACTCTGAATTTATTATGGTTTACCAGACATGATTTCAATGCCAATAGGTCAGGTTGAACTATACCGCTGAAATCACAGGAGACATCACATGTAAGTAATTCACTGTTATTAATAATCCCATCAATATCCATTTCACAAAATCCCATTCTGTTTATGTTTTCAAGACACTGATAGATATTGTTTATGTTAATAAGTTCTGGGTAACGGTCAAGTAATACTTTGGAAGAGAATTCAATAACACAACGATTATCCTGCAAACTGTAATTCATGTAAATATTGAATGGTATCTTTTGTGAATACCTAATTGCTATACCAATGTTACTTCTCAATATTTTGGTAGTCACTTCTGAGTCCATTTTTTTAATGTACTTTTTATCAGTTAATATTTTAATTCTATCTAAGGTTACCATTCCTCTCAAGTGATTATATGTCTCACCCAAAAAACTGCCAAACAGTTCTCTGAGAGGTTATTTTTTTCGGGTCTCCATCTCAGCATCAGCCTGAAGCTGTTTTATCGTTTTGCATCTGCCCTGACGTATCCATTCATCAATCTCACTCCTGTCGAAGTAAACCCTTCCGCATTTTTTAAAGTATGGTATCTGGCGGGTACTGGTCATATTGTAAACAGCACCCTTCGAGATTTTCAGTATTTGACTGACATCATTAACAGTTAAAAAGTCTCCAACTGGTTCGGGTTGCTTTGTCTCAGCAGGTGTTGCTGCTTGGTTTAACAGGTAGTTCTTCATTTCAGCTACTTCAAGCAAGAGGCGCTTTACTGCATCAGGTAGGTTGTCAAATGTTATTACATCGTGCTTATTCATGCCAATCAAAGATTTACGATGTAAAATTCCAGAAAAATGTATAGCGGGAACGACCGACACCTCAACCTGTCGGTCGGTTCAGGCTCTTAATTCGCTGAAATCAAGAGATGCTCTGGTAGTAAGGTTTACTACAGTAATAGAAGAATATTTTTGCTGTCGGTTGTGGAAACGGAGAGATGCTATATACTAACTATATGTTTTTATGGCATTTTCGATAACCCCATCTATAAACTCAATAACTTCGGGACTTGGGTCTTTATCATGCCGTAACTTTCTTGGATGAAGATATTTACCATTCTTGAATATGTGAAAATATCTTTCAGCTATGTAATAATTAGAAGGTTTGATTTTCTCAACCAAAAATTGACCTGTCAATTGTTTTATAAAATATGTTAATGACCTTTGGGATTGAAGCCACCGAATCGGTTTAGGTTCTTTGTCAGTAAACACCTTTTTAAAAGCCTCATCGGTGCAATCGACATATTTCTTTACGTTAAGGTTTTTATGCATGTCCCTCAGGATATTATGACTCTGTGATGAAAAAGCGGGTAGAATCGTAAAATAATATTCTGGTTCAGGTTTAGGAATAGCTGTCTCAAATTCAGCAATGTACTCCTTCATTTTATCTGCCAGCTTTCCCAAATAGAAGATTTGTACACCTGCGGCTTTGAAAAAAAACTGGTATGCTTGTTTCTTCAGGTTTGCTTCCTTGCCAGTAATCCGTGTGTCGTCAAGACACCTTGACCATTCTTCACGGATAGGTGATGCATAAAGGCTATCTATCGCATCGTTATATTGCGAAAGCAATCGCTTAACGACAGGAATGAAATGAGTTCTGACGGCATAAGCATTAATGCATCTGACTTTATAATTGTCAAAGTATTCGATAAATTTGAGATACAGGCTCATATGAATGAATTTTTGAAACCCTTCCTCGGTGTCTGACAATAAATGTCCCTTGTATGCAGATGAACCAATCTGGTTTATGTTTACTGTGGGATATTCATCCAGTGCGCACAACATATCGGTTAACTGGACTTCGAGGCTATCATCGTATAATGGTGTTGTCTTGTTCATGGCATCACGGTTAAATTTCTGAAAGTCGTTTCGTAATTAGTTCAAGTACATCATCTTCAAAGCTGTCCAAGTATATCTTGGTCGTTTCGATGGAAGAATGACCAAGTGCCTCAGAAATAATCTCGATTGGTATAAGACCACTTTTTAAAAACGTTGAAAAACTGTGCCGTGCCCAGTTTGTTGATATCGGTCTTTCAAAACCCAAATCTTCTGAGATTTTCTTCATATGTTTATTGATGTTACGGGTAAATGACATTACCATATCACGCTCCTGCTTTGCGCTCCATCCGTGTTTCAGGATATTGAACACATAAGCATCAGGAGATTTATTCTGATTGCCATAATCGTCAATACATGATTGAATTTCAGGTGTGATAAGAATTCTTACGGGTTTACTGATTGTCGTTGTATCTTCGGTCTTAATGCGTTCAATAATAATCTTATTACCGACAATGTCTCTATATCTAAGATGGCAGATATCTGTCATGTTAATGCCATAAGCATGTAATGCGAACCACCAAAACCTGAATGCTTTTCTTTGTGCTGGTGTTTGGGGTACGTATTGTTTTAGCTTGGCTAATTGGTCTGTCGACAAGGCTTTCTTTTTTGTTTCTTCAGTTTTAATAACGAATTTTTTATCCCGTCTTTTCTGTGAGAATGGGTAATCTTCCTGCTTTGCCAGTTTTTCTGCAATTGCCATGTTGTATATGGCACGCATGCATCGCAGGTTCAATCCAATATAATTAATCTTTTTGCCAGACTTTTTCATTTGATTTTCATAGTCTTTCAGAAAGTCAACTGTTATCTGATTTAAAAACAATCGCTTCCTGAAACGCTGGAATGAATTACGGGCATTCCGATATATTCCTGCATTGCCTACTTTTCCTTTTCGTTCCTGTTCTGCTATAAATCTGTCGAAAAGTGCATAAACATCATGGCTTACCAATTGTGAACTGTCCTGCTTCTCGAAAGCAGCCTTGAATTTCTGGAACGTGAAGGGTTCTTCAATTTCTTTTAATGTGGCTTCAAACTTTTCCCCCTCATAATAATCCAGTTTCGTTTTAATGTCTTTCAGTGTCTGGTCTCGAAGTTTCGGACTGTTGATTTTTTTCCATTCAATTTTGGTTAATTTTATCGGTAATCCGAAAAGCCTGTTTTTTCCGAGATAATAAACATTCAATTTAACAGGATATTTGTGATTTTTGAGTTCTTTACGGGTATCGAGGTAGATGTTTGCCGTTGGTTTTGAAATAGCCATGTTTGGATAACGGTTAGAAAATTTGCAATGAAATTTGCAATATAAAAGTATGAATTATCATGAAATAAAAAAATGTAAAAAAAAATATCGAGTGTTTTAACACACAGAATAACAGCGGTTTTATTAAACAGAATTAAACAGTGTGAATTTGGATGAGATTACAAAAATAATCTTCCCAAGCTGAGGGTCGCGGGTTCGAATCCCGTTTCCCGCTCAAATCAAACCGGGGAATCAGTTTAAGCTGATTCCCTTTGCTTTCCTTAAGGAGAAGCATTAATTCCCGGGCTGATGAAGCCAGTATTGTTGATGCAGCAACTTCTGCCTGAAATCCTCTGACTCCTTAAAGTATATAATCCGTAATTATTAATATTGCATAAACCATTGGCCCTGAACAATCGCGGACCGAAATTTGTTCTTCAGAAAGCCGGTCCTGCCGGATTCCGGACTTACCGGTTCGCCGGCATATGTGGAACTGAATAAAATCATATGGCAGAACGTTTGGGATACTCAAAATTGTCAGTACTAAAAAACAGATATGTATGAGCTACACTCTTAAGCCTGGCCAGAAGGCCATCGACTTCCGGCTCCCTGCAACCGATGGCAGGGAATACAGCCTTTCAGACTTCGACAAATACCCGTACCTGGTTCTCTTTTTCACCTGTAACCACTGTCCTTATGTGACCGGCTCCGATGAAGTGACAAGGGCAACTGCGGAAAAATTCCGCGACAGGGGAGTGGTATTTGCCGGCATCAATTCCAACAGTGAGAATACCTACGAGGAAGACAGCTTCCCGAACATGGTCAGGCGCATGAAACAGCATAACTTCCCATGGAAATACCTTCATGACAGGGAGCAGACCGTGGTAAAGGCTTATGGCGGCCTGAGAACCCCGCATTTTTTCGTATTCAACGCCGAAAGGATACTTGTTTACACGGGCAGGGGCGTCGATTCGCCCCGCGATATATCCCGCATGACAGTTAATGACCTCGACAGGGCACTCGAAGAACTTACTTCAGGCAGGGAAATCTCAGTACCGGTTACTAACCCCATAGGATGCAACATCAAATGGGAAGGCATGAATGCCAAATGGATGCCTCCGGAGGCCTGTGACCTTGTCTGATATCCCCTGACATACGGGTACTTATTCAATCAGTCATTTGCACAGCAGGCAAACAGGCTGCTTAATCCGGGTAATTCGCTGTGAAATTGCAAAAATCCTCAGAATGAACCTTATAAATATTCAATATTGCAAAACCAGGATAGGTGAGCTGATACTGGGTTCATATGCCGGCAGGCTCTGCCTGATGGATTTCCGTTACAGAAAAATGAGACCGGCTGTTGATAACAGGATAAAAAAAGGTCTTGCAGCTGAATTCAGGGAACAGAATGATGAGATTATAGCGGAAGCAATCCGGCAGCTCGAAGAGTATCTCGCCGGCCACAGAACAGCATTCGATATCCCCGTTCTGATGATTGGAACAGATTTTCAGAAAGATGTCTGGAGGGCACTGACGGAAATACCATATGGGAAAACCGTCACATATACGGAACTTGCAAAGGCAATAAAACAGGAAAATGCTGTCAGGGCTGTTGCGGGTGCAAATGGAGCAAATGCCATTGCGATTATCATTCCCTGTCATCGTGTCATTGGAAGCAGCGGCGAGCTTACCGGTTATGGAGGCGGCCTGTCAGTCAAGAAACGGTTGCTGAAACTGGAACGTAATAACAGTGTCGGTCAACTGCCTAAAAGTATTTTTTGAACTTTTCCCCGATCTTGAAGTAGGTGTACAGTCCCGCATCTTCTCCAGCCGCACGGACAGAATCACCGTCCACCTCGTATGTGCTGTGCTCACCTGCCACCTGTGAAAAATAAACGGCAAATCCTTTGCCTTCCTGGTCCTTCATCAGTACAAGTGCAAGATTTTTATGGATATCGGATTTCAGTGAGGCGCTGCAGAGAGGACAATAAAAGTCAACCAGCTCTCCCTGTCCGAACTCAAAGGAAGGATGCTTTATGCTTGAATAATTGCCAATCTGCGGACTGAGCAGGATAAGCCCGGTCTCTTTCCTGTCATTTTTTATCTTAAAGATTATATGATCTCCGACCCGGAGATGCCCTTTGCACTTGGGACACATGAAATCATTCATTTTCACCTCCTGTTTTAAATTGACAATGAATAATATTATAAAATTAAGAAAATGAAAGGATATGATCGCTGCAACTGAGAAAAACCGGAAAAATAATTTCAGATGCCGGGGATGCCTGTGCCTGAATGCTGATTGCGCGCCGGCTTTTTTAACTCAACTGAACCCGGGCTGAAAGAATAACCTCGCATTGAAGAAACAGATCTTATTATGAAGTTTTTCCACCATCAATATTCTGCCGTTAAAGGCCGACAACCAAGCAGGCTCGTCCGACACAACGATATTTATTCCCTGGTAATGGTCATGCTTATTTTAAAATCTTTCTGATCTGTGGTTCTATTACTTACAGGGTAGGGTAATACCTCATTTATCCTGAATGAATAGCCGCCGATGCTGACAGGATTTCTGGCTGCATTATTAAGATTCATCATGGTATCAATGCTGGCGGAGGCCAGGTAAAACTTCATAAATACATCAACATCCCCGGCCCAGACGCAAACAACATCCGACGGGCACCGGTAATCCCTAATACTGTCGATTGCAAAGGCAAGGTTCGCGTCAACCCCGAAACGGTGATTGACAATACTGTCAACTGACCGGCCGGATTCTGTTTTTTCACATCCCCCTGAAAAGAGGAAGATCAGAAAAACACCGGAAAAGAATATCCTGAATTTCATATTACGTCAATCAATATGCATTTTGCAGACTTTTCAGAATCAAAAATCGTACCGCAAATTGCCGGAAGCCTGAAAAATGATTAACCTTTTCACGGTGTTATAGTCTTAATCTTTGTCCCGGGCATCCCGAAGGCTGGCAGGGAATTCTTTTCCCGGGATCATTGTTATTTTTTTCCATTACCTTTGCCTCCTGTTTTACACAATTTTCGGAATGAAAGCTGAAATAATCACAATAGGCGATGAGCTCCTCATCGGACAGACAATCGACACCAATTCGGCGTGGATAGGGTGGGAGCTGAGTTCTGCCGGTTTCGATGTACGGAGAAGGACATCAATACATGACAACAGGGATGAGATCCTCAATGCCCTTTCGGAAGCCGCTGAAAGGAAACCTGAACTTGTAATAATAACTGGCGGGCTCGGGCCAACGAGCGACGATATTACGAAACAAACCCTCTGTGAATTCTTTAACACTAAGCTTGTACCTGACAGGGAAGTGCTGGAAATGATAGAAAAAATGCTGCGGAGGAGGAATTTTCCGATGAATGAGAATAACCGCAGACAGGCAGAGGTTCCCGAGTCATGCAGGGTCCTGCCAAATGCCGCAGGCACCGCCCCGGGTATGTGGTTTGAAAAGGATGGCACCATATTCATTTCAATGCCCGGTGTGCCGGGTGAAATGAAATATATAATGCAGGAGCATGTTCTGCCCGATATAAAGAAACGATTCAGATCGCAGGTTATAATTCACAAAAACATAATGACTTACGGGGTGCCTGAAGCACGGCTGGCAGAGATTCTTGAACAATTTGAAGCGGAACTTCCCGAAAACATAAAACTTGCTTACCTTCCATCATTCGGGGTGATCAAACTAAGGCTTACCGGCACTGCAGGAACACTCAACGAAATTGAGCCGTTAATCGGGGCCCAGACCAGTAAGCTCTACAATATCATTCCTGACCTTATTTTCGGTGAGGACGAACAGACACCCGAGATGGCTGTTGGTCAATTATTGAAAATAAAAAAACTGACACTTTCCCTGGCAGAAAGCTGCACTGGCGGTTTCCTTGCGCACAGGATCACCAGTGTGGCAGGAAGTTCTGAGTATTTTGCCGGATCTCTTGTAGCATATAGTAACAATGTCAAAACCGGCATCCTGGGCATTGATCCTGCAATCCTGGCTTCCGACGGTGCAGTAAGCAGCAGGGTGGCTGCAGGTATGGCTGAAGGAGCCAGGAAACTTTTTAAAACCGATCTTGGTTTAGCAACCACCGGCATTGCAGGTCCCTCCGGAGGAAGTGCTGATAAGCCAGTTGGAATGGTATGGATTGCCGTATCGTCAGATTCGGGAACGATAACTGAAAAACATATCTTCAGTACCGACAGGATTGCCAATATTACACGATTCTCCCTGGCTGCGATGAACCTGCTGAGATTACAGATAATCAACAGATAAGACATATATAACCCGATACATTAAAAAAATTGAAACATTTATTTGTTTAATCAGATAAAAATCACGTACTTTGCGCTTCGTTAAAAAAATAAAGGATCAATCGGAATAAGGAATCATGTCAAAGATTTGTCAGGTAACCGGAAAAAAGGCGATGGTGGGAAACCATGTTTCCCATTCAAAAAGAAGAACGAAAAGAAAATTCCGTCCGAATCTTTCCGTCAAAAAATTCTATCTTCCCGAGGAAGACAGATGGATATCCCTGAAGGTTTCAGCTGCAGGAATACGCCTTATCAATAAAAAAGGACTCAACGCCGTACTGAAGGAAGCCAGGGAGAAGGGTTATATTCTTAATCACTAATTTTTGAGAAAATGGCAAAGAAGGCAAAAGGCAACAGGCTGCAGGTAATTTTGGAATGCACCGAGCATAAGGAAAGCGGTATGCCTGGCACATCAAGATATATTACGACAAAAAACAGGAAAAACACCCCCGACAGGCTTGAAAGGAAGAAATACAACCCGATCCTGAAAAAATACACCATACACAGAGAAATAAAATAAATTAGCAGCGCAATGGCAAAGAAAGTAGTTGCAACACTCAAAATAGGCAGTGGTAAACTTTTTACCAAATGCATCAGGATGTCCAGATCCGATAAAACAGGTGCATATCAGTTCACGGAAGAAATCGTCCACAATGACCATGTAAAGGAATTCTTTAATAAGAAATAACTCCTTGCATATTAAATTATTACATGAGCTTTCTTCCATTGAAGAAAGCTTTTTTTACTTTTTTAATCCTGCAAATTTCATTCAAGATGGGCTGGTTCGGTTTCGTCAGTAAGGATAAAAAGGAGCTACTTGACAAGGGCCTCGAGAAAACCAAGGAAAGTGTTTTTACAAAACTGTCGCGGGCAGTAATGGGAAAATCCAGGATCGATGACGAAGTCCTTGACAATCTGGAAGAAGTCCTGGTTTCCTCAGACGTTGGAGTGGATACCACTCTGCGTATCATCGAACGGTTGGAAAACAGGGTTTCAAGAGACAAATATCTGAACACTGATGAACTCAACCATATCCTTAAGGAAGAAATTGTATCTCTTCTTGAGGCGAATATTTCGGGAACTGAATACGATTTTGCATCGGAACTGCCTTTCAAACCCTTTGTTATTCTTGTGGTAGGCGTCAACGGATCGGGAAAAACAACCACTATTGCAAAACTGGCATATCAGTTCAGGAATGCCGGGAAGAAGGTTCTTCTTGGTGCTGCCGATACGTTCAGGGCTGCAGCCATCGATCAGCTGCAGATCTGGGCCGACAGGGCAGGGGTCCAGGTGGTAAAGCAGCAGATGGGTTCAGATCCTGCTTCCGTTGCTTATGACTCGGTACGGTCAGCGGTTGCCGGCAAATATGACGTGGTTATCATCGACACTGCCGGCCGGCTTCACAATAAGGTAAACCTGATGGCGGAGCTCTCAAAAATAAAGAGGGTAACCGAAAAAATACTTCCTGAATCCCCGCATGAGGTACTCCTGGTTCTTGACGGATCGACCGGTCAGAATGCTTTCGTGCAGGCCAGGGAATTCACAGCTGCGACAGATGTAACGGCAATGGCAATTACAAAGCTTGACGGAACCGCAAAGGGAGGGGTTGTCATAGGTATATCCGATCAGTTCAGAATACCGGTAAAATATATCGGCCTGGGCGAAAAGCTTGACGATCTGCAGATCTTCAACCCCTATGAATTCGTTGATTCCCTCTTTTCAGCCGCCAGGTAATCACCGAAAACGGTTCCGGTCGCGGAATCACTCTGCCAATGATAAATAGAACAATAAATATAGTAACCCTTGGCTGCTCAAAGAATCTGGTTGATTCGGAAAAACTGACGCGGCAGATCGAGGCTGCCGGATACAGGGTTATATACGATGGAGCGGAACTTTCCTCAAATATCGTCATTGTAAATACGTGCGGCTTCATAAATGACGCCAAGGAAGAAAGCATTGACACCATACTCCGCTTCGTAGAGGCGCTGAAAAAGGGCGACATTGAAAAACTCTATGTCACGGGATGTCTTTCAGAAAGATATGCCGCAGAATTGCGGTCGGAGATCCCTGAGGTCAGCAGGTATTTCGGGGTAAACAGCATGGACCAGATTCTCAGGGAACTGGGGGGACATACCGACAAAAGGCTTCTGCTGGAACGCAGGATCAGTGATCCGGGTCATTATGCATATCTCAAGGTATCAGAGGGTTGCAGCAGAACCTGCGCCTTTTGCGCCATACCCTCTATAAGGGGAAAATATTTATCCAGGCCTGTTGAGGAAGTGGTGGAAGAAGCCCGAATCCTTGCCCGCAACGAAGTAAAGGAACTGATACTTATTGCCCAGGATCTGAGCTATTATGGCCTCGACCTGTATCGCACCCAAATGCTGCCTGTCCTGCTCAGGGAACTCCTTGGAATCGAATCTTTCAGATGGATAAGACTGCATTATCTTTATCCGTCCAATTTCCCCACCGGTATCATTCCCATGATGCAGGAAAACAGAAGGATATGCCAGTATATTGATATTCCGGTCCAGCACATATCCGACAGGATCCTCAAAATGATGAAAAGATCGCATAACGGAAGCGAAACAAGGGAATTGCTGGCAACCCTCAGAAAAGAGCTGCCCGGAGCAGCAATCAGAACTACCCTGATTGCCGGCCATCCCGGAGAAACCCAAAAGGAATTCAGCCTTTTGAAGGATTTTGTCGGTGAATTCAGGTTTGACCGCCTGGGAGTATTTCCCTATTCTCATGAAGAAGGAACATATTCCTATTCCAACTACAGGGATTCCATTCCCGAAAAGATAAAAAAAGAACGTGTTTCCGAACTCATGGAACTGCAACAATCAATATCGTCAGATCTCAATACTTTAAAGATCAATAAAATACTCAAAGTGATCATTGACAGGAGGGAAGGAGACATGTATATTGGAAGAACAGAGCATGACAGCCCCGATGTCGACCAGGAAGTATTGATAAATGCCGTTCATGATCTGAAGCCTGGCAATTTCTATAACATCCTGATCACCCGGTCAACTGAGTTTGATCTATTCGGCACCCCGGTATAAAACGGGTAAGCATCAATTGTAATTCCTATTCAGCCGGGGGATCAGGAATTCCTTCAGGCGATTCCTGATTGTTCTTATGGATCTTGATCCTTATCTCTGATTTCTGGCTGTTGAACCCTATATGTATGGTATCACCGGGTTTCAGATCGGCCTTGATCAGCACCTCGGCCATCGGATCTTCCAGGTATTTCTGGATGGCACGCTTAAGCGGACGTGCACCATAATTTGCATCGAATCCCTTTTCGGCAATAAAATCTTTCGCCGCCGGAACGATCTTCATCTTGTAGCCCAGGGCATTTACCCTGTCGAACAGGCCCTTGAGCTCAAGGTCGATTATTTTGTCAATTTCCTTTTTTCCAAGTGAATTGAACATTATGACATCGTCAATCCTGTTCAGGAACTCGGGTGCAAATGTTTTCTGAAGTGCTTTCTGCAGAATGCTTTTGGCCTGCTCGTCGCGGCTGGCCTTTCTTGCACTGGTGTCAAACCCGATACCCCTGCCGAATTCAGTAAGCTGCCTGGTTCCGATATTTGATGTAAGAATAACAATTGTGTTTCTGAAATCCACCCTGCGCCCCAGACTGTCAGTAAGCTGTCCTTCGTCGAGTACCTGGAGCATGATATGGAACACGTCGGGATGAGCTTTCTCTATTTCATCAAGCAGGACCACAGAGTAAGGCTTTCTCCTCACTTTTTCTGTAAGCTGCCCGCCTTCCTCATAACCAACGTACCCGGGAGGCGCCCCGACAAGTCTGGATACAGAGAATTTCTCCATGTACTCGCTCATGTCGATCCGGATAAGATTGTCGGTGGTATCAAAGAGGAATTTCGCCAGGACTTTCGCAAGCTGTGTCTTTCCCACGCCGGTAGGGCCCAGGAAAATAAATGTACCAATGGGCTTGTTGGGATCTTTAAGGCCGGCCCTGTTGCGCTGGATTGACTTCACGATCTTCTGGATTGCCTCATCCTGTCCGATCACACTTCCCTTGAGCTCCTCGGCCATTTTAAGCAGTCTTGTTCCTTCAGTCTGGGCAATCCTCTGGACCGGCACACCCGTCATCATGGCAACAACTTCAGCAACTTTTTCAGCATCAACAGATTCGCGATTAACGGCAAGTTCCTTTTCCCACTTCTTCTTTTCATGCTCAATCATATCGATAAGATCCTTCTCCTTATCACGGAAACTGGCAGCTTTTTCAAAATTCTGATTTTTCACCGCCATCATTTTTTCCTTCTTGGTATCATCCAGCTGCTTTTCCAGGTTCAATATCCGCTCCGGCACGACAATATTTGATATGTGCACCCTTGATCCTGATTCATCGAGAGCATCTATTGCCTTGTCGGGCAGATGCCGGTCAGATATGTACCTGTTTGTCAGCTTTACGCAGGCATCGATGGCATCGTCGGTATAAATCACATTATGATGCTCCTCGTACCTTTCCTTTATGTTGTGAAGGATGTTTATCGTCTCTTCAATGGAAGTGGGCTCCACAATGATCTTCTGGAACCTTCTTTCGAGTGCCCCGTCCTTTTCAATATGCTGCCTGTATTCGTCAAGCGTGGTTGCCCCGATGCACTGGATCTCACCCCTGGCCAGGGCAGGCTTGAGCATATTTGCAGCATCGAGTGATCCTGTGGCTCCGCCGGCTCCGACAATGGTATGGATCTCATCGATGAACAGGATTATGTTGTCATTTTTTGAAAGCTCATTAAGAATGGCCTTCATCCTTTCCTCAAACTGTCCCCTGTATTTGGTTCCCGCAACAATGGAGGCGAGGTCGAGGGCAACAACCCTCTTGTTGAACAATACCCTCGAAACGTTCTTCTTGGTTATCCTCAGGGCGAGCCCTTCAGCTATTGCCGATTTGCCTACGCCCGGCTCTCCGATAAGGACCGGATTGTTCTTTTTTCTTCGCGACAGGATCTGTGCAAGTCTTTCTATTTCTCGTTCCCTTCCCACAATGGGATCAAGTCGTCCTTCCTCGGCTGCCTTGGTAAGATCAATGCCGAAGTTATCAAGAACCGGCGTGTCGGAAGAGGATTTTGAAGATGAAGGGGCAGATTGGGAGCCTCTTCCCGGGCTGCCGTATGACTGGCCCTCATCATCGTCTTCCCGCGGAAAATCAGCTTTAGCCGAAGGGAATCCTGCTTCGACGGCCCTTCTTACCGACTGGTAATCAACGTCGAGCTCTGCCAGGAACCTGGTCACAAGGGCATTTTCGTCCTTAAGGATTGCCAGAAGAAGATGTTCTGAATCAATGGTATTGTTTTTAAGGGATTTGGCTTCGAGATAAACAAGCTTGAGGATTCTCTCAGTGCTGCGCAACAAAGGGATTATCTCATGATCAGCCACCGGAACGGGATTTTCAACCTTGATGCTTTTTTCAAGGGATCCCTTCAGAACCGGAAGATCAATACCCTGGTTTATAAGGACCTCAACCGCTACTCCTTCACCATCCCTGAGAATTCCAAGAAACAGGTGTTCAGGACTTATATGGCTGTTACCCAGCCTTATAGCCTCTTCCTTGCTGTATCCAAGAATATCTTTTACACGTTGTGAAAATTGTGAATCCATATTTATTTTAAATACTTTTCAATATTATGTCTAAAAACAGTCATTATGTCAGTATAAACGATCAAAAATACCATTGATGTATAAATCAAAGGTAAATTTAATACAATTAACTACAGGCAATTTTCGTGCCCAATTATAAACAACGAATGTTCAAAAGTCATCATGTCACCCGAGCAAAATTACCCAAATTATCACTAATTTCGTCCTCGAAACACTCATGAAGTGTGATTGTTCGTGATGATTTCATAATTAATACTATGTCAGAAAGAGAAAGGATAATTCAGGTAAACATTGAAGAGGAGATGAAGTCGGCCTATATTGACTATTCCATGTCAGTAATAGTGTCGAGGGCGTTACCTGATGTCAGGGATGGACTGAAGCCTGTTCACAGAAGGGTTCTTTACGGTATGTCCGAGCTTGGAGTTCTCTCAAACAGAGCCTATAAGAAGTCGGCGAGGATAGTAGGGGAGGTGCTTGGGAAATATCATCCCCACGGAGATTCGTCAGTTTACGAGGCAATGGTCAGAATGGCACAGGAATGGACGATGAGATATCCGCTGGTTGACGGTCAGGGCAATTTCGGTTCGATTGACGGAGACAGCCCGGCAGCAATGAGATATACCGAAGCCAGGCTGAAAAGGATCGCGGAGGAAACCCTGTCGGACATTGAAAAGGAAACTGTTGACTTTCAGCCAAATTTCGATGATTCATTAAAAGAGCCAGTAGTACTGCCGACAAGAATCCCCAACCTCCTGGTAAACGGTGCATCGGGTATTGCCGTGGGCATGGCTACAAATATGCCGCCTCACAACCTGGGAGAGATCATAGATGCAACCGTAGCCTTTATTGATAACCGCAACATAACTACCGAAGAACTTCTCACCCATATCAAAGGCCCCGATTTTCCGACAGGCGGAATAATTTACGGCCAGCAGGGGATAAGGGATGCCTGTGAAACCGGCAGAGGAAGGATAGTCATCAGGGCAAAAACCGAGATAGAGCTGACCCATTCGGGCCGTGAATGCATTGTTGTCACTGAAATCCCATACATGGTCAATAAGGCAGAAATGATCAGAAAGATTGCCGACCTGATAAATGAGAAAAAACTGGAGGGGATTTCCTACATCAATGACGAATCGGACCGCAACGGAATGAGGGTGGTGATAATCCTGAAAAAGGATGCCACTGCCAATGTTGTGCTCAATAACCTTTTCAAATACACCTCGCTTCAAACTTCCTTCAACGTAAATAATATTGCCCTTGTCAGGGGGAGGCCGCGAACCCTCAGCACCAGGGATCTGATAGACTATTTCTTCAGGCACCGCCATGATGTAGTGCTCAGAAGGTCGCGGTTTGACCTTGATCAGGCAGAAAAGCGGGCTCATATACTGGAAGGACTCATTATCGCCAGCGACAATATTGATGAGGTGATTGCAATAATCAAGGCATCGGGGAATCCTGATGAAGCAAGAGAGAGACTTATGGCCCGGTTCGGGCTTTCCGAAGCCCAGTCAAGGGCCATCGTGGAAATGCGCCTGCGCCAGCTTACGGGACTGGAGCAGGAAAAGCTGAGGGCTGAATACACCGAGGTTATGGCATTGATAGATTATCTGAGAAATGTCCTTGCTGACGAAAACCTCCAGATGAAGATCATCAAGGACGAACTTCTGGAAATTAAGGAAAAGTACGGTGATAAAAGACGTACCGAAATAATACCCAATGCCGAGGAATTCAATCCCGAAGATTTCTACTCCGATGATGAAATGGTAATAACCATTTCCCATCTGGGATATATAAAACGCACCCCGCTAACAGAATTCAGGCGTCAGAACAGGGGCGGAACAGGGGCAAAGGGAGGCACAACAAGGGATGAGGATTTCATTGAGCATCTTTATATTGCCACAATGCACAATACGATGCTCTTTTTTACAAGCAAGGGTAAATGTTACTGGCTGAAGGTCTATAATATCCCCGAAGGCTCGAGGGTCTCAAAGGGAAGGGCAATGCAGAATCTCATAAACATCGAACAGGATGACAAGGTAAGGGCATTCATCAATGTAAAGAACCTCAGTGATGAGGACTATATCAACAACAATTTCATCGTGCTCTGCACCACTAAGGGAATCATTAAGAAAACTTCACTGGAAGCCTATTCCAGACCCAGAACCAGCGGTGTCAACGCCATCACGGTCAGGGAAGGTGATGAACTTCTTGAAGCAAGGATGACAAACGGACATCATCATATCATGCTGGCTGTCAAATCGGGAAGAGCAATAAGATTTCCCGAGGACTCTGTGAGGCCCATGGGCAGGACCGCATCAGGAGTCAGGGGTATAAAACTCGACAATGAGGTGACCGATTACGTAATCGGAATGATTACAGTCGAAAACAAGGAAAAAGAAATACTTGTCGTCTCTGAAAAAGGCTACGGAAAAAGATCGGATATCGAAGATTACCGCATTACCAACCGTGGCGGCAAGGGAGTGAAAACGATCAACATCACTGAAAAAACAGGGTACCTGATTGCATTGAAGGATGTGACAGACAACCATGACCTGATGATTATAACCCAGTTCGGCAACATCCTGAGAAGCCCCGTTTCGGCACTCCGCATAATGGGCAGGGCAACCCAGGGAGTCAGACTTATTAACCTCAGGGAGAATGACATCATTGCCTCGGTGGCAAGCGTGTTTGTAAGCGGGGATGAATCAGGTGATGAAGCGGATATGGAACAACAGGATGATAATAATGAAAAGGATTTTGGCAAAGAATTTGATGATTAACAAGTAAAGTTTTACATTTGCAAAACTATTATTGACACATTAACAAGATTTTTAAACTATGAAAAAGTATTTACTGCTTATCGCGGTTTTAGCTGTATCTCTTGGCACCTACGCACAAAAAGGAAAGGTGACCAGTGCTCTTTCGATGATCGAACAGGGAAATCTGGATAAAGCGAAAGAGGCGCTTGATCAGGCTATGGTTGATGAGAAATCAAAAGACTGGTTCAATACCTATTTTGCCAAAGGGAAACTCTGTCAGGCAGTTTTTAAAACAGATAATCAAAGTTTCAAGAAACTCTGCGGAGCCGATCCTCTCGGCGAAGCTTACGCTGCCTACGAAAAGGCAATGGAGCTGGATCCCAAAGGCACTGTAAAAAAGAGGATCATCGCAAATATGATCTATAATTCCCTGGCTCTCGATCTGTACAACCAGGGAGGAGATCAGTTTGAAGCCAAGGACTTTGAAGGCGCACTCAAGTCGTTCGAAACCCAGATTAAAATTACTGAAAGCGATGAGTTCGCCGGAGCCGTCGATACCGGAATGTATTACAATGCAGGTCTGGCTGCCATAAACTCGCACAAATACGAAAAGGCAATCGATTATTTCAACAAATGTGCTGAAATGCAGTATATGGGAATTACCCCATACTATCAGATGTATGAAAGCTATCTTGGACTGGGCGATACCCTCAAAGCCGAGGCTACACTCAAAAGCCTTCCTGAGAAATTCCCCGATGATAAAACCATTACCCTGCAGCTCATTGACCTTTATATCAAAAGCGGAAAGAATGACGAGGCACTCAAATACCTGAAAGTGGCAAAGGAGGCCGATCCCACCAACTACAGCCTGTATTTTGCCGAAGGCATAATTTACCTCAATTCAAACCAGTATGACCAGGCAATTGAAAACCTGCAGAAATCCATCGAGCTGAAATCCGATCTTTACGACAGCCAGTACGGACTTGGTGCGGCATATATCAACAAAGCCTCGGATATGTTTGCAAAGGCAAATGACATAATGGATGTCAATAAGTACAATGCGGCCATAGATGAAGCCATGACTGTGTTTGCCAAAGCATTGCCGTACATGGAGAGGGCCAATGAACTCATTCCTGATGATGTCTATGCACTGAGAGGCCTCAGAGAGCTTTATTACCGGCTCAGGATGACTGACAAATACGACGCAGTTAAAGCTAAACTCGACCAGATCGAACAACAGTAAATAATAATTCCAATTCATATAAAGAGGTTGTATCAGAAGATAACTACTTTTGAAACAACCTCTTTTCTTTTACGGGAAATGATAAATGAAATTCCATCCATCGATTATTTCCTCAGGATGATCATCCGCCCGGTATTCCTGCTGCTATTGTCTTGTATTGCATTACCGGCCTGTAAGCCTGAACAGGAAGAAATACCCGCGGATGAGGGGAAAATCATTGTTCTTATGTATCACCGGATTGTAGAAGACACGCCGGAAAACCTGTACGAAAGAAGCCTCAGGGATCTTGAGTCTGATATTAAATATCTGATAACCAATAATATAACTATCATTGACTTCAATGATCTGGGTTCAGTTCTCACCGGTAACAAGAAGAGTTACGGAAATTCCGCAATCATTACCTTCGACGACGGGGACTGCTCATGGTATTCACTTGTCAGACCCTTGCTGGAGAGATACAGGATCAAGGCCACCTTTTTCCTGTGGACCGACATGATCGGGAAAGATTCCTTCATCTCATGGGAAGAAGTTGAAAATATGAGTCACTATGCAATAAGCCCGGGAATAAGGCCATTTACATTCGGGTCTCACTCCTGTTCTCATCCTTTCCTGCATCAGAGCAGAGATTCATTCTCCACGAACGAAGATTACAATTCATTTCTCGATTATGAGCTTGGTGCCTCCAGGCAGATCATAGAAAAACATACTCCCGGAAGTGTGCAGGTTTTCGCCCTGCCGTATGGCGACGGGGCAGGAGACTCAGACATTATCGATGCTGCCATACGCAATGGTTATGAATTTATCAGAACATCCATCTGGGGCACGATTGACACTCCTTCAACTGATCCTTTTCTGATTCCATGCCTTCCGATGCTTGACTCAACCGATCCGGAACTGATAGGAGCCTATCTCGGACTTTAATTTAACAGTTGCAGTCGGAAGAGGATGGAAGCATTAAAAGAGACACCTGGGCATGTCTCAAAGCTAAAATTCGTATATTATATTTTCAATTTGACATAATATTAATTATAGGAATATTATTTGACTTTTTAAGCTGAGCCCGCTCACCCCAAAAAGGATTTATTCCAAAAAAAAAGCAGATATGCACTGTAGGTCCATATCTGCCTGCGTTGGTCGTATTATCTGGGTGCAATATTAACCCCGCGGGATTTCGAGAGCATTATAACTTACGAACTTCATCCTTGATCCTCTGGATATGTCCGCGTCCAAGTCCTTTTACTTCACAACCCAGCTGGAAATACCTCCTTATGCCGTCATCGGAAAGTATTCCGAAGCAATCAATAATAGCGGCTGGTCTGCCTATCTTGCTGATGACATAATCAGGATCAAGATTCAGGTAGCTTTTATGCGGTACTGCAAGTATCACGGCATCAACATCTTCAAGAACCTTGTCCAGGTCATGCTCCACACGGATCTCCTTTAGTTTTTCCTGGTTCCTGAAAAATCTTGCCTTGCTTTGTCCGACTCCCGGAAAAGTATCCTGCTGCTCAAACTCCCACCAATGCTCAACATAAGGATCATGAACCTTAATTTCTGCACCCATTTCCGCAAGCTTTCTTATTACGATTTCTGAGCCGCTGTAGCGGGTATCGCCCACATCCTCCCTGTATGCGGCTCCAAGCACAAGGATATTGGCAGCAGCAATGGGCTTCCCCATATTCCGCAAGGCATCCCTGGTAAGCTGACCTACATGAAGGCCCCTGGTGTCATTAATATCAATTGCAAGTGGTGTAATCCTGAATATATCATCCTCAAAACCAAGTATATGCCTGTATGCCCATAATCCCAGTCCGCCGTCTTTCGGAAGACAGTAACCTCCAATTCCCGGCCCCGGGAAAATCATATTCGAATGTGTTGGCCGCACCTTAATTGCCTTGATAACCTTAATCAGGTCAACCCCGTTGCGTTCGGCAAAAAGGCTCCATTCATCAAGGAACGCAAGAATGGTGGCCCTGTAACTGTTTTCCACTATCTTGGCAGTTTCCGATTCGATCGGACGGTCCATGACCGTAAGAGGATATTTCTCTGTGTTAAGCACTTCCGTTAGGAACTTTACCACCCGGTTCCTGGCTTCCTCATTAATACCGCTGCATACCCTCCAAAAATCACGGATACTTGCCACATAATTCTTTCCCGGCATAACTCTCTCATAGCTATGTGCAAGCAGAGGATCGGTATTTATTCCCCTTTTCCTGAATACCTTTTTCATTATGGGATATGCAACCTGCTCCGTTGTACCGGGTGCAACGGTTGTCTCGATCAGAACCAGTGCACCGGGAGGTATATGTTCGGCAATAACATGAAGCGAGGATTCAAGGGCAGCCATATCAGTCTGGCCTGTCCGGACATCTCCGAGATCTTCCTTAATATAATCACACTGTACGTCAACTACCACAACATCAGCCAGCTTAAGGACATCATATGTAAAAGTGGCAATAAGCGTCTTCTTGTCCTTGACGCATCTTGCTATCATGGGGTCCACTTCAGGGTCCTCTGCCTTTACCGGCGACACTCCGCGGTTCAGCATCGGTATTTTCCAATAACTCCGGACACTTGGCCGTTGCATGCCAATGACGAATTTTGTGGGTTGTCCGTCCTTGTCAACAGTATCGGCAACTATTGCAGCCATGACTGCCCCGACAAATCCAACCCCCATTACAACCACAATTTCCCTGTTTTTGGCTCTTTCTTGTTCTATGCGCTTGCTAAGCTTCTCAAATTCATCACGGTAATCCTTATGATCAGGCAAAGGAAATTCTTCGCCGCCTGGACTTACAGAAAATCTATCGTTCATTATTACCTCCGTTTAAATTTTAATATGGATAACTGTAATCAGATAAACGCAATTTATTTTCAAATAGTCTTGAATATTAAATTATAAAATCTGATTTTTAGGTTTTTAATTCAATAATCTGTTCAGAACGGGTATTTTAAAGATATTGATTCCATCAGCCATTCAATTGAAACCTGTAAATTATTTTTATCGGGATGTCGAACAAACAGATCTCTTTGATACTTTTTTCATCACAGTCTGTCATAATGACTTTCATGGCCATGATTGTCTTCAGCAGTTGCCTGAGGACAAACCCTGATCCGAAGCTTTATGACCTGCGGACCGAGAACCTCTCCTCTCCCCTGGGCATTGGAACAACCTCTCCCCTATTGAGCTGGAAAATTAAATCTTCGGTGAACGGAACGGCACAGTCATCATACCAGGTGCTTGCCGCAAGCAGTGAGGCTCTCCTCAATGAGGAGGAAGCCGATCTCTGGAATTCAGGCAAGATATCATCATCGCGGAATTTTTTACTGCCATATGCCGGTACGGGGCTTAATCCGGGCTCAGTATGCTTCTGGAAAGTGAGGATATGGGATCAGAATGACAGGCCCTCGGAATGGAGTGAGGCTACGTGTTTCAGCGTCGGGCTTCTTGAACAGTCAGACTGGCAGGCACAATATATAGGACTTCCCGATGAGGAGGAATATTCTACCAGCCCCCAGCTGAGGAAGACCTTTAACCTGGAAAAGGTTCCGGAAAGGGCTTTACTTCACGTAAACTCACTGGGATACCATGAGATATGGCTGAATGGACAGAAAGCAGGCGAAAATGTACTTGTACCGGCGGTGTCACAGTTCAGCAAAAGGTCGCTGACTGTTACATACGATATTACCCGTTTGCTGGTTGTCGGCAGGAACGACCTGGTTATCTGGCTGGGCCGGGGGTGGTACAGCCGGGGTCTGCCCGGCGTTGCCTGGAAAGGTCCGCTTGTCAGGGCACAGGCCCAGATCCTCACTGACGGGATATGGCAAAAATTCCTGCCGACCGACTCAACCTGGACCGGGAGAAAAAGCGGCTATTCGACCATGGGCACATGGAGACCCGGCGATTTCGGTGGTGAACTTGTTGACGGATCCATGCTGCTGGAAGATCTTTCACCGGTCGGTCTTGACAAGGTCAGCTGGAATCCCGTCACGGTGGCATCCGTGAATGAAGGCATCGCTTCTCCCCAGCCGGTTGAAGGCAACAGGATAATGGAGACTATCGGGCCCGAATCTGTCACCAGGTTGGCGGATTCGGTGTGGCTTGCCGATATGGGCACAACGCTGACCGGCTGGTTTGAAATGAACATCCCTCCTGTTCCCCACGGTCATGTGATTAAACTGGAATACTGCGACCACCTCGACAAGGAGGGGAACTTTGTGAACCAGAGACAGGAAGACAGGTATATTTCAGCCGGCCGCGGCAATGAAGTTTTCTGCAATAAATTCAACTATCACGGATTCAGGTATGTAAAAATATCCAACCTGCCCTCCGAGCCGACAAGGGAAAAATTAAAGGCCCACCTGATTCATACCGGTTACGCCGTATCTTCATCGTTCAGCTGTTCCGATCCTGATCTGAACAGAATTCATGATATGATATCCTACACCCTCAGATGCCTCAGCCTTGGGGGTTACCTGGTCGATTGCACGCAGATAGAACGCCTGGGATACGGGGGCGATGGAAATGCTTCGACGGAAACTGCCCAGACCTTATTCGGCCTGGAGCCGTTATACCGCAACTGGCTGCAGGCATGGGCCGATTGCATCAGGGATGACGGCGGAATGCCCCACACCGCACCCAATCCCTATCCGGCCGGCGGCGGCCCTTACTGGTGTGGTTTTATAATCACGGCTGCATGGAGGACATACGTAAACTATGGAAACGCCGCGATCCTGGAAAAATATTATCCCGTGATGCAGAAATGGCTGGAATATGTTGGCAAATATTCCCCGGAAGGCCTTCTGGAACCCTGGCCCGAAACCGATTACAGGACCTGGTATCTTGGCGACTGGGCCACCCCGGAAGGAACCGATCAGAAGGACCCGGAATCGATCGGCCTTGTAAACAACTGTTTTATCGTTGTCTGCTATGACACAATGCAGAAAATTGCGGAGCTGCTGGGCAAAACCACCGACGCCGGGGAGTATTCTGACAAAGCTGCAGCCTTAAGAAACAAGATCAATGACAGGTATTATTCCGTGAAAAAGGCCACATACGGCAGCGGATCGCAGATTGACCTTACTTATCCGCTTCTGGCTAAGGTAGTACCTGACACACTGAAGGAAAAAATAACTAAAAGTCTCCATAACCTTATCATAATCAACAAGAAAGGACATATTGCCACCGGCCTGGTCGGGATCCCGGTTTTCACGGAATGGGCAATAAGGAACAGGGAATCCGAACTGATGTACACAATACTTAAAAGCAAAGGCTATCCGGGTTATCTTCATATGCTCGACAACGGGGCCACAACCACATGGGAGCACTGGAACGGAGCACGAAGCAGGATGCACAACTGTTATAACGGAATAGGAGCATGGTTTTACCAGGCCCTTTGCGGGATTACTCCCGGTGAGACGGATCCCGGCTACACCAGGCTAACTGTTGATCCTCAGATACCTCACGGAGTCAGCCGGGCTGAATGCACCAAGGATACTCCTTCCGGCCCGATAAGCATTGCCTGGGTAAAAACCCCCGGAAAATTAAAAGTTGAGATAGTTATCCCCGTGGGCTGCATTGCCGACTTTAAAATCCCCGATAATACCCTGAGATGCAGGATCAACGGGAAACAGGGAAAAGCTTCCGGCACAGAAACCCTCAGAAGCGGCAGATACATTATCCGGTGCATACTTAACAACAATTAGCCGTACAGAATCTTAAAAACAAAACACAGGCCAATATCTTTCCGATTTTTAATTATCTTTTCTGCCGGTTTTAAATCCGATTTCAGTCATGGAACAGCAGATCAGGAAATCCACCCTTGATTTCCTCCGCGCCATCAGGCAAAACAATGAGAGGGAATGGTTCAACCTGAACCGGGCCTGGTATGAGGATGCCCGCGACAATTTCAGCGCTTTTATACAGGCAGTTATTGACAGGACAACAAGATTTGAACCCATTCTCAGGGGCCTGGAGGCAAAAAGCTGCACCTACAGAATATACAGGGACACCAGGTTCTCAAACGACAAAACCATCTACAAATCCCACATGGGAGCCCTCATAGTGAGGGGAGGAAAACAAAACGGAAACAGATTTGCCGGGTATTATTTTCACCTCGAACCCGACGGAGCGAGCCTGGCCGGTGGCGGAGCATACCTGCCTCCCATGCCCTGGCTGTCGGCAATAAGAACAAGAATAGCAGAAGACGGGGATCAGTTTATAAGAATAATCAATAACAAAGCATTTAAGAAGTACTTCGGTGAGATCGGGGGAGAAAAGCTCAAATCACCTCCCAGGGGCTTCATTTCCGATAATCCATTCATCGAATTGATCAAGTTCAAGAGTTTCCTGGCAAGTAAAACATTATCCGACGATATAGTCACCGGCAAGGAATGCCTTGACCAGGTTGTTGAAACCTTCAGGCTGATGAAACCATTCAATGACTTTCTTAATTCAGTATATAGTTAAAGTTATGATCAAGATAATCCTGTTAATATATTGTTTAACCATTTATTATCCGACATGATCGGTTTATATCATTAATATTTGCAATTGTATGTATTGATATATATCAATACATACAGTGATATATATCAATATAATTAAATAAACCTTTCCCTGCCGCAAAACAAAAAGAACTCAGTCTTGAAAAAAGAATCAGCCCTTTATGCCACGGACGGAAAATACAATCCCCGTTTTATCGTTCTGATCACACTGGTTGCCACACTGGGCGGTTTTCTGTTCGGTTATGATACGGCAGTCGTCAACGGTGCTGAAAAGGCCCTTGTTGATTTTTTCATTGCAAGGTCAACAGACCCGTCCCACTACGATTATGCAGTAAAACTCATAACCCAGTACCGGCTCCTGGTAGTATTTTCAATACTGCTGGTCGGAATTGTAATTTCATCTTTAATCATCAGACTATCTGATCGTAAAAAGGGATTACCTGTAGTGTTGGTTCTTGCGGTGACAATGATTTTCCTCCTGTTCCGGTATTTAAACCAGCCGGTCCCTCCTGAGGGAGCTGTTGAAGAACTTCAGGGGATTGCAGATTCAATCAAGGGTTTTATCATTTCGGGGGCCCTTATCGGCTGCATTCTCGGCAGTTCTGTTGCCGGGTTTGTTTCCAGGTGGGCGGGCCGGAAAAACGGGCTGCTCCTTTCGGCAGTCATGTTCACACTTTCCGGCATTGGTGCATGGCGACCAGAATCATTTAATTTTTTTGGCACCCTTGACGTTTTTTCATTTCTGATTTACAGGATCATAGGAGGCATCGGAATCGGGCTTGCATCAATCCTTTCGCCCATGTATATAGCTGAAACTGCGCCTGCGGGGAAAAGGGGACGACTGGTATCGTGGAACCAGTTTGCAATTATTTCGGGGATGGTGATCATTTATTTCGTCAATTACCTGATAGCAAGGTCGGGTGACGAAAAATGGCTCACCGCCGAGGGCTGGAGGTGGATGTTCTTTTCGGGGGTCATACCTTCAGTAGCTTTTCTGCTGTTGCTTCTGCTGATTCCTGAGACGCCGCGCTACCTGCTGCTGAAAGGCAGGGAAAAGGAGGCCATGAGGATTATATCCAGGATATCGGGCTCTGGCAATGCCGGCATCATGGTTTCGGAGATCAGGGAAACCCTGCAGGAAAAGAATGCTCCCTGGCTTTCCTATGGCTTCATGGTGATTTTCACAGGGATAATGCTTGCCATTTTTCAGCAGTTTGTCGGGATCAATGTTGTGATGTACTATGCAGGCAATATCTTCAGGAACATGGGTGCAAGTGTCAATACTTCTCTTATCCAGACGATAATTGTGGGCCTGATAAACATGCTTTTCACTATCCTGGCAATATCTAGCGTTGACAGGTACGGCAGGAAACCGCTGATGATCGCCGGTGCGCTAACAATGGCCCTGAGCATGCTGGCACTCGGATTTGCATTTTATTCGGGAAATACGGGATTTATTGCGCTCCTTTTCATGCTTTCGTTCACTGCAGGTTTTGCAATGAGCTGGGGGCCCGTAACCTGGGTTCTGCTTTCAGAGATTTTCCCTAATTCCATCCGGGGCGCAATGTCCATTCCGGGAGCAGCCTTGTGGATATCAAATCTCATAGTGTCATGGACTTTTCCGGTAATGAACGATAATGTTTATCTGACCTCATTGTTCAACCATGGATTTGCATACTGGATATACGGGATCATGGGCCTGCTGGCAGCACTGTTCGTCTACAGGTTCATTCCCGAAACAAAGGGGAAAACACTGGAGGAGATTGAAGGATTATGGAAAACGCCCGGCCGGTAGACGGCGCCTTCAGTCCTGCTGATCTTCAGATCTGCAGGTTCAGAGGCCTGCTGCGGAAATGTATCAGTCAATGAAGCGGTTCCGGGCACCAGGCGGCGTATCGGACCGGAGGATTGAAAATGAATCAGGGGCTGTAAAATACTGATATAATAAAAAACATGACTGGACTACAGAGAACAATCGAATTCATCAGAGGAACCGATGTCGATCATCCACCCTTTCATCCGATAATAATGCGATGGGCAGCGAGGTATGCAGGGGTTAAGTACAGGGATTTCTGTACTGTTCCCGCCGCGAAATGCATGGCAATGATCCGGTGCGCCAGGGATTTCGGGATCGACTGGGTGACAGTGATGTCGGATCCATGGGCAGAGGCATCGGCATTCGGGGTCGAGATACATTATCCGGAAGATTCCCTTCCTGTTGATACCGGGGGACATCTGCATGACGCCGCACACGCAGCGGCCCTGAATCCATATGATCCGCTTAAGAGCAGCAGGTGCACAAACAGGATCAGTGAGATCCATGAGTTCAGCAAAAGTGTCGGGGATGAACTCTTCATTGTTGGCTGGGTCGAGGGTCCGGTTGCAGAATATGTCGATCTGCGGGGAGCCTCCGAGGCATCAATGGATTTCCTTACTGAACCAGCCCTGGTCGGAAAGGCAATGGATGTGATCATAGAATCCGCGATGGAATTCATATCCCTCCAGATAAGCGCAGGCGCACACTGCATAGGGATCGGCGATTCCTTCTGCTCACAGATTGGCCCTGAGCTTTATTACAGTTTTGCCTTCGAGCGTCAGAAGAAACTGATCGATCATATCCACAACAAAGGCGCGCTGGCCAAACTTCATATCTGCGGAAACACTGAACCGATATTGCCCGGTATGATCCGCACGGGTGTTGATATTATTGATATCGATCACCTTGTACCATCAATTTCGGATTTTGCCGCGATGATCGGGCCCGGACAGGTATTTTCCGGCAAGAGCGATCCTGTGACAGTGATCCAGGCAGGACCGGCCGATACGATCAACCGCTCGGTGGCTGCGGATTTCATCGACTCCGGCAGGCGGTGCATAGTGTCGGCAGGATGTGAGATCACGCCGGAAACGCCCGTTGAAAATATGAAATATTTTCATGCTGCCGCCCGGGCCATAAGGTTGTGAAAATCCCGGGCAGACAAAACCTGGTTTACGGTCGGGGGTGAATTATTCCATAAAGAAGGTTTTTTTGAAAAAATTCATATATTACACCAAATTTAAAAAAACAGAACAATGAAGAAACTGATTATTACACTGTTTTCCCTTATGCTGATGATACCCCTCCTGACTGCCCAGACAGGAAAGCTCCAGGTTGGAATGAAAGCGCCCGAATGGGTTTTTACGGATGCGGACAAAAAGGAATTCACCATGGACTCCTGGCAGGGCAAGGTATTGCAGGTCAATTATGTCGATCCCGATGAATCAGATCTGAACGATCTTTTCAATGATGCCGTAAACAAAGCCGCGGATGTGGACAAGATAATCGACAGGGATAAGTTCAAGGGCTTCGGGATTGTGGATTGCAAATCGACCTGGAAGCCAAACGGCCTGATAAGGACGATTGCAGGCAACAAGGCCAGGAAATACAATACCACCATCCTGTTCGACTATAAGGCAACACTCCAGGATCTCTGGGGCCTGCCGAAAGACAATTACAGTGTCGTAATACTCGACAAGAACCGGATCTGCCGGGCAATCTACACCGGCAGGATCCCTGAATCCGAGCACCAGAAAATCATCAGCATGATAATTGATCTTACCAAGGAATGATCGCTCCTAACCTGGTCATAATTGCAGGCACGGGCAGCAAATCGGGCAAAACCTCGGCAGCGTGCCGGATCATCGAACAATTCAGGGATGCAGGCATTGCGGCTGTAAAGATCACTCCCCATCAGCATGAAACAACCCGGGGGCTCACTGAAGTTGACAGGAAGCCCGGTTATGATATTTTTCTGGAGACGAATCCTGAAACAGACAAGGACACTTCCCGGATGCTCCGTGCCGGGGCATCAAGGGTATACTTTGTCAGGGCCACCGATGAATATCTTTCCGAAGCATTCGGAATGATACTTGAATCAGTTCCTGCCGCGACTCCCCTTGTATGTGAATCAGCAGCCCTGAGATACTTCATCGAACCCGGATTGTTTGTAATAATGACCTCTGTAGTAAGCCACAGGACAAAGGATATAAGATCATTACAGAGACTACCTCATGTAGAGTTTGAGCTGGAGAGTTTGTCGGCAGGCATGGAATTGCCGTTGAGTTTCCATAATGGCAGATGGATATGCTGGCACTACGGTCGCTGATCAGATGACTTCACAGGCATCGGAAATATCCCTGCCGAGCCTGGCCTTGATTTTTTCAAGATCGTCCTTCATTGAAGCAATGGACCGGATCAGCTGTTTCTCGGGCAGAACGGGCTCAGGCAGCTCTTCACTTATGTAATTGACAAATTTCCAGATCTCCTTCACCTCATTTATACTGACTTCATAGGGTTCATAGACAGGGTTGAGAGAATAAAGCACCAGCCTTCCATCCGTCATCAGCCTGTTTTCTATGATTTTAAATACTATTCCGTCGTTTATCGTAAACACAATGTATGCATTGCCGCTTTTTATTTCGTTCCAGTCCTGAAGGAACTCACCCGTAACCCATGACCCGTCGGGTATCGGCAGCATCGAGTCGCCTTTCAGCTGAAAGGTCCTGTATTTTCTCCTGTCAGAGAGAAAGGGAAGCCTGAATACCGGAAGCTCGCCGATATATTCCGGATCGGCATAGCCGGTTGTATAGCCGGCCTTTGCTTTTTCAGCAACAAGCTCAATGTTTTCCCTGTTCTCTTTATCCACAGTTGTAACCAGCACACGGAGATTGCTTCCCCTGATGTATGCGTCGTAGCCTCGTTCCAGCTCGCCGAGCTGGCTTTCCGACAGCTTTGTCATATCGACCTTCAGCAGGGTGTCAACCGACATGCTGAAATATCCCGAAAAAGACACAAGTATTTCTATTCCGGGCTGAGCCACACCGTTCTCATAACCGCTGAGCGTTGAACGCTTGAGATTTAAGGCAGCGGCAACTTCATCCTGGGTCCTGCCCCGCCTTTTCCGTAAAAATTTTATGTTGGAAGTAAAGTACATATTGTAAAAATGATTATATTGTAATCATACTTTTGATTAATTTTTAATCAAAAGTAAAACATTATTCTGAAACAAGCAAATAATCCGGAAAAAAAAGCCCGGAACAGGTTAAGGTTCATGAGCCGTAGAATGGCAAAACGAGGAATACGGCAAAACCCTTAATCCCGGGCTCTTTAAACCGTATTAACCACTTTGGGATGTTAATTGCCGGCAACATGGAAAGATCGGTTTTGCATCTCGACCTCGACACGTTTTTCGTGTCGGTCGAGAGGCTGAAGAACAGCAGGCTTATCGGAAAGCCTGTGATCATAGGAGGCTTGTCGGACCGCAGTGTTGTTTCGAGCTGCAGCTATGAGGCCCGGAAATACGGGGTCAACTCGGCAATGCCGATGAAAATGGCAAGAAGCCTGTGTCCGGAAGCCATTATGATCCGCGGCGACATGGAAATGTACAGCAGGTATTCAAACATGGTTACCGAAATAATTGCTGAAAAGTCTCCCCTGTATGAAAAATCATCCATCGACGAGCACTATGTCGACCTCACCGGCATGGATCGTTTCTTCGGATGCTGCAAATGGGCGCATGAACTGAGGCAGCGCATAATGAAAGAGACGGGCCTGCCTGTATCGGCAGGTCTCTCAGTGAACAAGACGGTATCCAAGATTGCAGCCGGGGAGGCAAAGCCGAACGGCGAGATTGAAGTGGGCAGGGAGATTGTCTTCCCCTTTCTCGATCCGCTGCCGGTAAGCAGGATCCCCATGGTTGGCCCGAAAACCTGTCATATTCTCCGTTCAATGGGTATCGCAACAATATATACGCTCAGGAACATTCCGGCTGAAATGGTTGAGAAGGTACTGGGGAAAAACGGGATTGAAATATGGAAGAAAGCCAACGGAATTGATCCGTCGCCTGTCATGAGCTTCTCCGAACAAAAATCCATCAGCACGGAGCATACGTTCGAAAAGGACACCACCGACATCGCACGCCTGAATCAGCTGCTTGCGGGCATGGTGGAAAAGATCGCGTATGATCTGAGGAACCAGGAAAAGCTGACGTCGTGCGTCACCGTCAAGATCAGGTATTCAAATTTCGACACCCACACCCTGCAGAAAAGGATACCGTACACCTCTTTCGACCATGTACTCACTGATGTTGCGAAAGAACTGCTTTCAAGGCTTTACCGGCGCAGGATGCTGATAAGACTGATAGGAGTCAGGTTCAGCCATATGGTAAGGGGCGTTCAGCAGCTCAGCATGTTCGACGACACTCCTGAAAAGATCAATCTTTATATGACCATTGACAAGCTCAGAAGGCGTTTCGGGCCTGATACGGTGAGGAGAGCTGCCGGGGTAATGACAATACGGGAAAGGGAGGAAAAAGCCCTTAAACAGCTCGAAAATGCGTTAAATGAACAAAAAATGATGGAGGAGCGCCTGAGAGGCTATGCGATGCACGGATTTTAAGCCCTGAATATGCCGGAACACCAGGCATCCGGCCCCAATGCGGGACAACGCCTGATACCCGTAGCCTCCGGGAACGCCGGATCAATGAAATAAAACAGGAGATATGTACCTGAACTGCCACTCATATTACAGTCTTCGCTACGGTATGATGTCCGTTGAACAGCTTGTGCAGTGCGCCATTGCTGCAAATGCCCCGGCCATTGCCCTCACCGACATAAACAATACCACCGCGATACCCATGTTCGCAGGAGAATGCGCCAGGAACGGCATAAGACCCGTGGCAGGAATAGAATTCAGGGACGGGAATGAGCTCCGGTATATCGGTATAGCCCGGAACAACAAGGGATTACGGGAGTTGAACGAATTCCTCTCAAAAATCAATTCCGAAAAGGCACAGGTCCCTTTTCCGGCACCCGTATTCTCAGAATCATACGTGATCTATCCCCTGAACAAAAGGCCGGGCAGAAAACTGTCGGAAAATGAGAGGATTGGTATAAAACCCCGGGAACTCGGCAGCCTGCTGACCTCTGCCCGTCCCTCCGACAGGAATTCCATGGTACTGCTGCAACCGGTGACTTTCTCCTCGGAAAATGAGATACCAATTCACAGGAGCCTCCGGGCCATCGACAACAATATGCTGCTCAGTCATCTCAATCCGTCACAGTGCGCAGGAGAAGATGAATTTTTCATGGATCCCTCCCGTCTGAAGCAGTTACTTGAGGAGAACAGGTGGATTGCCGGCAACACTGAAAAGCTTCTCGGTGACTGCACGCTCGATTTCGACAGTAAAAGTGTCAAGAACAAGAAAGTCTTTTCAGCCAGCAGATATGATGACAAACTCCTGCTCGAAAAGCTTGCATGGGACGGCATGATCTACAGGTACGGAAAACACAATGCCGAAGCCGCAGAAAGGATCGGGCATGAACTTGAAATCATCGACAAGCTCGGATTCTCTGCATATTTCCTGATTACATGGGATATTGTCAGATATTCAATGTCAAGGGGATTCTACCATGTCGGCCGCGGCAGCGGAGCAAATTCAATCATTGCTTACTGCCTGAAAATAACTAATGTTGATCCCATTGACCTAAACCTTTACTTCGAACGGTTCATAAACCCGAAAAGGAGCTCACCTCCCGACTTTGACATCGATTATTCGTGGAAGGAAAGGGATGAAGTGACAGACTATATCTTCAGGAGATACGGTTACAGTCACACGGCGCTCCTTGGAACAATAAACACTTTCAGGGGCAGGTCGATCGTGCGGGAACTTGGAAAGGTATACGGACTCCCGAAGGAAGAGATCGATTCTCTTGCCGACAACCCCTCGGCTGAAAGCAACCGGAACGAGATCTCGGATTTGATTTTCAGTACCGGGCTGAAAATAGCTGATTTCCCAAACATGAGAAGCATACATGCCGGAGGGATACTGATCTCGGAAGAGCCCATTACCTGCTATACAGCCCTTGACATGCCGCCGAAAGGCTTTCCGACAACCCAGTGGGACATGTACACTGCCGAAGAGATCGGCTTTGAGAAACTCGATATATTGAGCCAACGCGGCATAGGCCATATCCGCGAAAGCGCCGAAATAATAAAGAGAAACCGTGCGATCGATGTTGATGTGCATGCAGTTCACAGGTTCAAAAATGACCCGGGAGTTAAGGAATTGCTTAGAACCGGCGAGACAAAGGGCTGTTTCTATGTCGAAAGCCCTTCAATGAGAGGTCTGCTGCAGAAGCTTAAATGCGATGATTATCCGACGCTTGTGGCTGCAAGCTCGATCATCAGGCCGGGAGTGGCCCGCTCGGGAATGATGAGGGAATATATCTACAGGTTTCACAACCCCGGCAGATTCGAATATATCCATCCCATAATGAAAGAGCAGCTTGAGGAAACATACGGGGTGATGGTATACCAGGAAGACGTGCTCAAGGTATGCCATCATTTTGCCGGCCTTGACCTCTCGGATGCGGACACCCTGAGAAGGGCCATGAGCGGCAAATACAGGTCGAAGGAGGAAATGCAGCGAATAGTAAGCAAGTTCTTCTCCAACTGCCGCGAAAGGGGCTATAGTGAAGAAATAACAAAAGAGGTATGGAGACAGATCGAATCATTTGCAGGCTATTCATTCTCAAAGGCACACTCGGCTTCATATGCCGTGGAAAGCTTCCAGAGCCTGTACCTGAAAGCTCACTTTCCCCTTGAATTCATGGTAGCGGTAATAAACAATTTCGGAGGATTCTACAAAACCTGGGTTTACATACACGAGGCCAAACGCTGGGGAGCGCGTATTCACCCTCCGTGCGTGAACAAAAGCAATTACAAGACAACAATATACGGAAACGATATTTACCTTGGTTTCATCCACATCAACGGCATTGAAGAAAAACTGGCCCGTTCGGTCGAAACAATCAGGAATGACAGCGGATCCTTCAGCGGTCTCAATGATTTCATTTTCAGGGCGAACCCCGAGCTTGAACAGGTTGTCCTGCTGATAAGGTCCGGGGCTTTCAGGTTCACCGGCAAAAAAAAAGCGGTGCTGCTGTGGGAAGCACATATGATGGTAAATAAGGGTGCAGCTGAAAGCACCCGCCAGCTTTTCCCCATGCAGGCAAGGGATTTTGCCCTCCCCGAACTGGCTTCCGATCCCCTCGACGATGCCTACGATGAAATAGAACTCTTCGGATTCCCGGTGTCGCTGAGCTGGTTCGATATGCTTGAGACATCATTCCGCGGTGAGATAAAAGCACGCGAAATGATGAGCCATGTCGGCAAAAGGGTGAGAATGGCAGGCCACCTTGTTACAATAAAATACATAAAAACCAGCAAGGGAGAATGGATGAATTTCGGGTGTTTCATCGACAGCGAAGGCAATTTCTTCGACACCACGCATTTTTCACGATCCCTGGAGAATTATCCTTTCAGGGGCAGCGGAACATACCTTATACTCGGCAAGGTAACGGAAGACTCGGGATTTCCGTCGCTTGAAGCTGAAAAACTGGCAAAGCTCCCGGTAAAACCTGATAAAAGATATTAAACACTAACCCTGTAACTGAATGAATCACATAAGATGACTGGCTTTTATATTCTAATAATCAGTGATAAATGATGTCAGATCATGATCGTCTGCCGGGGCTGTCCCTGAACGGTGAGGCATCCGAAAGCTTTGATATTTTCCTGAATCCCGTTGCCCAGTAATATATGAACACCGGGACAAAAACAGTAAGCAAAACCTGGGATTTGCTCATCAGAAGAAAATCATACAGCCCGTGAAAGAAAAACGGAACAATGAATGCCAGCATCAGTTTCAGGATCCTGTACCTTGAATCAAAACGTGCGAGGCCGAAATAGTATCCCATGGAAATACCAAAGAGTGCATGTGCCGGAACGGCCGTAAATGCCCTCACGAACCCCACGCCCATTCCGCCGCTGAAAACATACAGGATATTCTCGACTGCGGCGAAGCCAAGGGAAATATATACTGCATATATAATCCCGTCGAACTTTTCGTTGAAATTCCTTTCCTGCCAGAAAAAGAAATAAAACGCAAGGTACTTCATCAGTTCTTCGGTAAACCCTGCCACGACAAAGGCCGTATACCCCGCGCTTGCCAACCCTTCCCCGGCCCCGGAAGGCTCTGCAATAAGACCTTCAATAATCACTGCAGGTATTATAGTCAAAGCTCCTGTAAATAAGGCTTTTAATAATACACTTAAGGGTTCTTTTTCATATCTGTCACTATGGTAGATATAAAACGCAATTATCAGAACCGGAGCGAGGGATACAAATATGAGATTCCTGAACAGCATGATTCAAGATATTTTCAGATTTAATTCTGTTCGCTTGTATGCCTGACGGCTTTGATGACCCCCCTGACCGAGGATATCCTTCTGATTATTCCATACAGGACATCGTTATTGGGAACCATTATGCTGAGTGTTCCTTCAAAGATTCCTTCATTCATGCCATAGCTGAAGTTCCTGACGGTAACACTGTAATCTGACAGGATGTCTGCAATTTTGTTGCCTATTCCGATATCTTCCACTCCTGTTATTTTAATAACAGCATGGAATGAGGGGGCTCCTTTTGCCTTGGTCCACCTGGCAATCACTACCCGGTAAGGATAGCGTGAAATGAGGTTATGAGCATTGGGGCATCCAGTCCTGTGTATTTTAATACCTTCGGATATAGTGACAAAACCGAAGATACTGTCGCCGAATACAGGGTTGCAGCATTTGGCAAGTTTATAATCCAATCCCTCAATACTGTCTTCAATTATAAGATAATCCGAGTAGGGCGAACCGGCTGGTTCTTTTTTTTCCTTTTCAGCCGCAGCTTCGTGCGTATGTATGTGTTCAGAATCATCTCCCGGTTTCAGAAGTATTTCCTTTATATGGAGCAGATCAGTCTTGCCCGACTGGATGTTGCAGTAAAGATCCTGGGCCGTTTTCAGGTTATAATGGATGATAAGCCGCTGAATCACGGCATCGCCATAGGTTATCTTCCAGTTCTTCAGGCGGCGCATAAGCATTTCCTTGCCTTCGGCGGCAGCTTTGGTCCTTTCTTCACTCAGAGCCTGCTTAATCTTTGTCTTTGCCTTGCTGGTAACGACAAAGGAGAGCCAGTCCTGCTTCGGTTTCTGGCTTTTTGACCTCAAGACTGAAACATGATCGCCGTTTTGCAGAACATGCCTTATTGTAACATTTTTGCCGTTGACTTTTCCTCCCACGCATGATGCACCCACGGCTGTATGGATATCGAAGGCAAAATCGAGGATTGTTGCTCCTGCGGGGAGCTGCCGCAAATCACCCTTGGGTGTGAAAACAAAAACTTCATCGGTATACAGGCCCGACCGCACCTGGTCGAGAAAAGCCCTGTCCTCCCTATCCGATGATTCAAGTATCTGCCGCATCCTTGTAAGCCATGTATCGAGTCCCCCCTCTCCTTTTATTCCCTTGTATTTGAAATGGGCCGCAAGTCCTTTTTCTGCTATTTCATCCATCCGCCTGGAACGGATCTGTACCTCTACCCACTTTCCCCTCGGGCCAACCACAGTGATATGAAGTGATTCATAACCGTTTGATTTTGGTACTGATATCCAGTCGCGCATACGGCTGGGGTTTGGCTGATACAGATCGGTGACCACGGAATATACTCTCCAGCAGTCGGACTTTTCATTTTCCGGATCACTGTCGACCATGATCCTTACGGCAAAAAGATCAAATACCTCATCAAAATCAACTCCCTGGTTTTTCATTTTGAGCATTATGGAGTGAATTGATTTTGTGCGGCTCTTGATTGTGTATTTTATGCCCAGGCCGTCGAGCTTTTCAGTCAGCGGTGCAGAAAACTCGCGGATGAGCCTGTTTCTCGAAGCTGTTGTCTGTTTCAGCCTGCCTTCGACATAATTGTACTGATCAGGTTCCAGGTATTTGACAGCCAGGTCCTCCAGTTCAGTCTTGATATTATAGTATCCAAGCCTGTGTGCCAGTGGTGCATACAGGAAATATGTCTCTGATGCAAGGGGCAGTTTCTCCTTCTCCGGGACCTTATCGAGGTTACGCATATATTCCAGCCTTTCAACCAGTTTAATCAGTATTACCCTAACATCGTCAGCAAGGCTCAGGAGGAGTTTTCTGAAGTTTTCGGCCTGGTATGATGACTGCATTGAGGTAATCCCGGAAACACGGGCGAAGCCCTGGAGTATTTCCACAACCTTTTTCCCGAACTCTTTCTCAAGCACTGCCCGGTCGGCTTCAAGCCTCCCGTATGAATCATGCAGCAGCGCGGTTATTATGGATGTAAGACCAAGCCCCATCTCCCCGGAAATAATGGTGGCTACCGATAGTGCATGAATAACCTCGGGTTGCCCGGTAAGCATCGTATTTCCCGATGATGCCTTCAGGGCATAGTCGAGCGCCTTTCTTACCTTTCTGACATCATCCTGGGTCAGGGTATTCCCGGCTGTGCGGAGCAATGCCCTGTAAGCCCTGTTTATTCGCTGTGTTTCCGGCATTGGCCTTTGTATAATTCAATTTTGTATCATGAAAGTAATCATTTCCGATGCAATTTAACACCGGGTTAAAAATAAATATTGCCAGCTGGCAGCAATGGTTTTTTCCTGGCTATTTCAGGGGAGAATCGGGTTCACGCGACATTTCATAATAGTATCCCAGGTCGACAAGGGCAGGTATAATTCTCTGGAAAAGAGCCGTAAGCCGGCCGTCCCAGGTAAGGAGCTTGTTTCTTTTCTTCTTTCTTATGCCTTTAAGTATCCACTTTGCCACATAATCCGGCGACTTTAGATTTTCTTCCTTCCTCGGGGATTCTCCCTGTGCGGATCCGTTGGCAAGCAGGGCATTCTTACGTATTTCAGTGGCAGTAAATCCGGGGGCTATGATCATTACATGAAGGCCCTTTTTCAGGTTTTCAATCCTGATGGTTTCCAGAAAACCATGCACTGCAAATTTAGAGGCTGAATAACCGGTTCTTCCCGGCAGGCCGTGAAATCCGGCAACGGAGGATACTCCTACCAGGGATCCCCTGTTTTTTATCAGATACGGCAAGGCGTATCTGGTACAGTAGACTGTACCCCAGAAATTGACATCCATGAGCCTGTGAAGAACCTTAAGGTCAACATCATCAAAAAGGGCACGCATTGAAATGCCTGCATTGTTAATGAGATAATGTACGGTTCCATAGCGGGAAACAGCAAATTCCACCATCCGTCTGCAATCGGCTTCTTTGCTGACATCAGTTTCAATATATGAGGCCTCGCCGCCCCCTGCCTTAATTTCATCCGCAATCGCGGCCATTTTTGCAAGCGACCTGGCAGCCATTACAACCTTGCTCCCTTTCCTGGCAAATTCCCTTGAAGCTGCCTCTCCTATCCCTGAAGAAGCACCGGTTATAATCACTACTTTGTCCCTGAAAATGCTATTGCCCATTTTTCCGGATTTGACATGGTTAGACGATACCAAAAATAATATTTTTTGATTTTTATGGTAATATTTAATAATTTTCAGTTGGAAAAAGAAATTATCTTTTGAAATGTTTCATTTTTTGCTACATTTGCACCTCGAAAAATCAGAATCGATTCAGTAGCTCAGCAGGTAGAGCACATCCCTTTTAAGGATGGGGTCCTGGGTTCGAGCCCCAGCTGGATCACCAGCAGCCGGCAGGCTGCTTTTTTTATTGCGCCCGAACCCGCAAACGCGGCAGGCTGTCTCCTTCGCTAAAATTGCCCACAGGGCAATTTCTTTACGCTCGGAACGGTTCGAGCCCCAGCTGGATCACCAGCAGCCGGCAGGCTGCTTTTTTTATTGCGCCCGAACCCGCAAACGCGGCAGGCTGTCTCCTTCGCTAAAATTGCCCACAGGGCAATTTCTTTACGCTCGGAACGGTTCGAGCCCCAGCTGGATCACCAGCAGCCGGCAGGCTGCTTTTTTTATTGCGCCCGAACCCTCCAACTCATTTATCTTCGCAGGTGCCGGAAGCGGCAATGTTCAATATAAAATTCTAATGCTTATTAAAAGAATCAGGACTGCCTCCAATTGAAAACAGGTTATTCCTGCCAAAAACAGACATTCTGCAATATTCCTATTTTTCTGATAGCACGGGGATCTGCCTGTTGATTGATTCTTCAAGCGATATCAGGGTCTCGGTCCTTATCACTCCCGGAATTACCTGGATCTTTTCGGTAAGAATATCACGGAGATGTTCATTGTCGTGTGTATAGACTTTGATGAACAACGAGTAATTGCCTGTTGTATAATGGCACTCGATGATTTCTGATATCTCCCTGAATTTTTTGATAATATCCCGGTAATGGCCCGGATGGTCGAGATAAACTCCGATGAATGCACAGGTTTTAAAGCCAACCAGCACCGGATCAACCTTGAATTCCGAACCTTTTATCACTCCTGACTTGATGAGCCTCTGAACCCTCTGGTGAATTGCAGCACCGGTTACATTACATTCCCTGGCCACTTCAAGGTAAGGAATCCGGGCATTTTTCGTTATAATATCGAGAATCTTCCTGTCGAGATTATCAATCTGAATATTTCCTGTCATTTTCTTGGTATTAGGTTAATGGAGAGTGGAATTACGGTTTCGCTTACTACAAATTTAAAGTAAAAATCCGAGTAAATATATTTTTTAAAACTAAATTCCCTGATTGGTTCGAAATATTCAGCAATATTCTGTTTGACCCGGCTTTCTGGTTTGCGGTAACTGTCAGATACTGTTTATCAGCCCGATGATCTCTTTTATATCTCCGATCTTTTTTTCTTCAAGGTATTTTTCAATTCCCTCGAGAATCCTTACTGAACTGACGGGATCTATAAATGAGGCGGTGCCTACCTGAACTGCTGAAGCGCCCGCAAGAAAGAACTCAATGGCATCTGATGCGTTCATTATACCGCCTATTCCAATAATTGGAACTTTTACGGCCCGCGCACATTGCCATACCATTCTGAGGGCTACAGGTTTAACGGCCGGACCGGAAAGTCCGCCAGTTATCGTTGAAAGGGAAGGCTTCATGGATTCAATGTCAATTGACATTCCGAGAAGGGTATTTATAAGCGAAATCGCATCAGCTCCCTCCTCTTCGGCAATCCGCGCGAAATCTTCAATTCTGGTTACGTTTGGCGAAAGCTTGACAATCAGTGTCCCTGAATATGCTTCACGTACAGCCCGGATAACCTTCCTGGAGGATGCCGGATCGGTGCCAAAAACCATTCCTCCCATTTTGACATTCGGACACGAGATATTCAGTTCGATTGCAGCGATTTTCCCCAGTTTGTCAAATCGTTCGGCAAGTGCTACATAATCTTCGATATAACTACCATTTATATTTGCAATTACATTTGTTTTATAAAGTGATACTTTAGGGTATATATTTCTTTCGAAATAATCCATCCCCTTATTCTGTAATCCGACTGTATTGAGCATGCCCGAAGGCGTTTCAGCCATTCTCGGGTACGGATTGCCTTCCTTTGGCTCGATTGTGGTTCCTTTCAGGATAATCCCTCCCAAGCGGGAAACATCAAAAAAATCTTCAAATTCAGTCCCGTTCCCGAATGTTCCCGAAGCCGTCAGCACCGGATTTTTAAATTTCAGGTTTCCTATTGATATTCCGAGATTTACCATTTCAGATCCTTTGTGTTGAATACCGGTCCGTCCGTACAGGTACACAGGTTTCCCCTGACTGTATCCACAACGCAGCAAAGGCATGCGCCTATACCGCATGCCATGAGGTTCTCGAGTGAGACTTCGCATGCAATGCCGGCATTTCCGCAATGCCTTGCAACCGCTTTCATCATAGGTTCGGGCCCGCAACAATACATCCTGTCAAAAACACTATTCATCAGCACAGGATGGCCGGTGACAAGCCCTTTTACTCCGTCCGATCCATCCTCCGTTGTAAGGTAAACATCTCCAATCTCCTGATAATCCTCATATTCGATTACACGCTTTTTATTGCGAAATCCCAGGAGTATGCCTGGCACAATGCCTGCCTGGGCAATCTTCCTCGCAAGGTAGAGCATAGGAGCTATACCACAGCCGCCACCAACCAGAAGAACCTTTTCGCCTGCAGAAGGTATGGTAAAGGAATTGCCCAGGGGATAAACCAGGTTCAGTGAGTTTCCGGGCCTCAGTCCGGAAAGGGTTTCCGTGCCTTTTCCTGCAATCTGTATGAGCAGCTTGATGGTATTTTCCCTGTAATCGACATCATGAATTGAAAACGGACGCCGGAGAAACGTTTCAGGACTGCCTTCCACCTTCACCTCGGCAAACTGCCCCGGGTTGATGTCGGGAAGAGGGGTGCCGGCAGCAAGTTCCAGAACAAAAAAATCATCGTTAAGCCTTTTGTTCCCACGGATGACAAAATCCTCAATTCGCTTCGGCATAAGCAGGTGTTTGGAACAAAGATAGAAAAGATTATCAAAAATTGTTTTCAAATGAACAGATCAGTCTCCCCCCGGAAAGAATTCTTCAAAACTGTTGTCACCATAAAACCAGACTATCCTCCTTAATCTTTTCCCGGGCGGTTTTTGCCTGTCCCCTTCCGATTCTGCTTTATCATCCTGCTCATCATACAACCGGATATCATCCGCAGCCTGTTTTGCTGCGCCTGCTGGCGCCAATCCGGTTTTATCGTCATCGCCGGGAGGTTCATCGAACAATGACCCGGCAAAATGACCCTTATACATGGATCCCCTACCAAAAAGCAGCCATTCAGTCGAAAGAAATGGATATTTTTCAAGCATCCTGATGACAAAATCAAGACTGGGATTGTTCCTGCCGGAGAGGATGTGTGAAATACCCGATGGCTGAACCCCGATTTCCTCAGCCAGCTGGGCCGATGTTTTATTCTCTTTTTTCAGAAAATCCTGTATTCGTTCCCTTAAAAGCATAGCTACCGGTTTATTACAAATGTAAATAATATTGGGATTACATATCTAATGTTATGTAATTCACAATTGTAATTTTTGAAAGAATCAATGTAACAACGTAAACCGTATTTCCTCAATAACTTGCTGAATAAGGGCTGATATATATTGAATTTTCATAATGTATATCTATAGATTAGCATATATATATTACTGAGTATTTGGCTTATATATAAGAAATAAATTAATTTCTAAAAACCTGATCAGAAATCGTGTGGCTCCATATAAAGAGATACTTCACTTGAATTTATTTAAATAGCTGATTATATTACTTATATATCAAAAGAATATTTTATTGAAGAAAAATTTACATTTGTAATGTCATTAATTGAAGCTTTGTATTTACATCTGTAAGGATCTTATAATTTTTATTGTATTTACAATTGTAATTTCAAGGTTATGTTCGGTCTTATTCTGCTTTTTTACTCTTTGCCCGCTAATTTTGCGATATTTGCGGAATAAATCCGGTCAGTATCCGATTTTGAGCTGCAGGAGAAGTTAAAATTCCGGAAAAATTAATCTGCTTTATAACCTGTTCTCACAAAGTTTCTGTTTCTTTAAGCCGTAATTTTCATATTCATGTCAAAACCCAGGCTGTCTCTCCCGCTCCACTACCAGATTCTCATAATGCTTCTGGCCGGAGGCTTTTTCGGTTATTATTTCACACCCGCAGCAACGTATACGAACTGGATGGGTGATCTTTTTCTCCGGGCCCTCAACATGATCATTGTTCCGCTTATACTTTTGTCGATCACAACAGGGGTTGCAAGTGTCGGCAGCAGTGGAAACCTTGGACGACTTGGATTGAAAACGATGGGATATTATGTATTCTCCACCCTGGCAGCTATTCTCACCGGATTTATCCTTGTAACTGCCATAAAACCCGGCAAAGGTGCCGATCTGGGATTCAAAGCCTCCGTTGAGGGCATTGCCGGTGCATCGGATTCATTTGGCCAGACTCTTGTGAAGATTGTACCCATGAATATTTTCGAAGCACTGGCTCAGGGTCAGATGCTGTCAATAATATTTTTCTCCATTCTGTTCGGTTTCTTAATGACAAAGATTGGCGAAAAGCAGAGGGATACCCTTATGGATGTTTTCAATGCCGCTCTAGCCGTAATAATGAAAATCACTCTTTTTATAATCAGGTTTGCACCGCTTGGCATTTTCAGCATAACAGCCAAGGTGATAGCACAGCAGGTAGAGATGGGGAACAATATCGGTGAGGTTGTCGGAAGACTCGGGCTTTATGTCATTACGGTACTGGCGGGTTTGCTGTTCCATGGGCTGATAACATTGCCTGTCAGTCTAAAACTGTTTGGAAAGGCAAATCCGGTGAAGCATTTCAGAAACATGGCCACGCCGCTACTGACTGCTTTTTCCACCTCGTCATCAAATGCAACCCTGCCGCTCACCATGGAAGCGGTTGAAAACAAGGACGGAGTGTCGAACAAAATAGCCAGCTTCACTCTGCCGTTGGGCGCCACTGTCAACATGAACGGTACCGCGCTTTACGAATGCGTGGCAGTCCTTTTCATTGCACAGGCTTACGGAATAGATCTTAGTTTTGGAAAGCAGCTGATTGTTATCTTTACTGCACTGCTGGCAGCTATCGGTTCAGCGGGCATACCTATGGCCGGACTGGTAATGATGGTGGTGGTGCTCAGGGCTGTGGGCCTGCCCCTTGAGGGTATTGGCCTGATACTGGCGGTTGACAGGATTCTTGATATGTTCAGGACGACAATAAATGTTTTCGGTGATACATGTGCAGCCGTTATTGTGGCCAAATCCGAAGGTGAGCAACTGAACGTCTGATCTTCCTGAATCGAGACTCCTGCACATTGGTAACTGCCTGTGCCTTGTTCACTGAAATGCCTGGTGCAGGGGGAAACCTTCCGGTTATCCTGAATCATTTCAGAAAATGAATGAAATACGTATTTCAGGATTTGAATATAATCCGTATCCTGCATCATTCAATGCCCACAGAAAACTAATATTAAGCGAGGAGCGCTGGGAAAGATACTGGCTTATACCGCCTCCGGCAAGAAAAGTTCCAGTGGGAAATCTCCGGGTATTAAAGGATTCGCCGAAAAAAGCCGTTTCCAGGCTCAGCAGCTCATATTCCCCGTGAATGAACAGGCCCGAGTGTATTCCAAGGGGTACCAGGTTATCAATATCCTGGAGAAACATGAATTCCATATATGTCCTTCCCCCATAAATCATGGTCTTGCCATAATATGGATGCTTGTAATACCTGAAGGTCGGTCCTGCTGCGATATTTAACCTCGGGAGTACCCATATACCTGCCAAAGGAGTGAGTTCAATATCGGTAATAGTCCCAAATGCCAGTCCTATGTTTCCTCCGAAAAACAATCTTTCAGACAGGGGGGGCTTGTCTTTGCTTTTCTCCTGCCCGGAAACCGCAACTGCCGACAAAATGACCAGGAAGAATATTAATCCGGTCTTGCGGATTGCATACAACGGCTTGCAGATTTTATACAGAAACTCCAATTTTAATCATTGAAAAAATAAGGAACAGGAAAAATAAATAAAATATTCTTATCTTGATTAAAATAAGCTGGACAATATAAAAGTCAGTTCCTGTTATTAACTTTCGGGGAGCAATACCTGACGGAAAAGGGAAAATCTGGAATGCCATAAAATATCTCAGGCATCATGCCGGTAACAATTCAAGGCAGCAGCAAACCTGATTCCAATTAAAACCTCATAAAAATGAATATACTCATCAGCGGCGGATCAAAGGGAATAGGAAGAGAAATTGTCAGAATCATGGCAGCTGACAAGGATAACCAGATCCTTGCAACAGGCAGGGATGAACCTGCTCTTAAAGAACTTGCAGATTCATTGCCCCACGGGAACGTATCATACATGGTAATGGATCTGGCAGACATGGCAAGCAGGCTTCCGTCCATAAAAAAGCAGATCCTCAGCCGCTTCAGCAGGATTGACATACTCATAAACTGTGCCGGTTCGCTCACGGTAAAGGATTTTATGGATATAACCGACAGTGAAGCCAGGATGATGATGGAAATAAACTTTTTCGGTCCTGCAGCTTTGATAAAGCTTGTTGTTCCGCTGATGGGCGAAGGGTCGCACATTGTAAATATCTCAAGTATGGGGGGATTCCAGGGAAGTTCCAAATACAGGGGACTGTCGTATTACAGTGCTTCAAAAGCCTCAATTGCCTGTCTCACGGAGTGTCTTGCATCAGAACTCTCTGGTTCGGGGATCAGTGTTAATTGCCTTGCTCTCGGCGCTGTTCAGACCGAAATGTTCGGGACCGCATTTCCCGGCATGAATGCACCTGTAATGCCGGAACAAATGGCCGGATTCATTGCATATTTCGCCGTCAGCGGCAATAAGTTTTTCAACGGGAAAATACTACCGGTTGCAATTGCGGATCCCTAAACATAGGTCTTAATCTCGATTTTTCCTTCCAGTGCCAGCAATCCGTTAAATGCCAGGGCCTTGATTTCATCTTCACCGGGAAATACATAAATTCCTGCGATAAATCCAACCATCTTTTTTATGCGCTGAACATGTTCTTCATGGTAGGCAAGTCCTCCTGTCAGAATGATAGCGTCAACCTGTCCCTCCAATACGGCAGCCATTGCGCCGATGTCCCTGGAGACCTGATAGGCCAGGGCGTCCCTGATAAGGATGGCCTCCTTATCACCCTGATCGGCCCTATCGCACATTTCAATGAAATTGTTTGTCCCCAGGTAAGCCATCATCCCCCCTTTGCCGGTCAGCATCGATTTTATTTCCTGGTGGGAGTATTTCCCGCTGAAGCACAGATCAACAAGCTGTCCCGAAGGAAGGCCGCCCGATCTTTCAGGCGAAAACGAACCGTCGCCGTTAAGAGCATTGTTTACGTCGATCACCCTGCCCTTTCTGTGTGCCCCAACGCTTATCCCTCCGCCCATATGTGCAATGATGAGGTTCATATCCTCATATCTCCGTCCGGCCGATGATGCATATAGTCTTCCCACCGCCTTCTGGTTAAGGGCATGAAAAATCGAGATCCGCTCAATTGCAGGATGGCCCGATATCCTTGCTACCGGCTGAAGCTCGTCGACAACGACGGGATCAACAATGTATGCCTTTGCTCCGGGCAGTGACGATGCAATGTCAGCCGCAATCAGTCCCCCGAGATTACTCGCATGCTCTCCCATTATTCCGGTTTCAAGGTCTCGCCTCATCCTGTCGTTGACCTCATATATACCTGATTCAATTGGTTTAACAAGACCCCCGCGTCCGACTATTGCCCTTATCCTGGTAAAATCAACATTTCTTGCTGTTAATTCTTTAACAATCATATCTTTCCTGAATCGAAGTTGATCCGTGACCTTCCTGTAAGGTTCCAGTTCCATGGGTGTATGTCTCAAGGTCTTTTCAAACAGAAGCCTGTTCTCCTCAAATACTGCAAACTTCGTCGAAGTCGACCCGGGATTTACAGCAAGAATTAATATTTTTTCCATGTCCTGAAGTAATTGTTGACCTGAATGTACAGGCTGGCAGACTCATGCCATGAAACATGCAAGGGCAATGCAGTAGAACTTCGATTTTTCACTTTCGCTGCGCGACATAAGAACCACGGGTTTTTCCGTTCCACGAATCAGGCCTCCCAGCTCACCGCCTGCAAAAAGCATCAGCCCTTTGTAAAACGGATTTGATGATTCCAGAGACGGGAACAGGAGAATATCCGCATCTCCGTCTACAGGTGTTTTAACTCCTTTTATTTCAACGCTTTTTCTGTCGCACGCAAGAAAGATATCCAATGGTCCATCCATTATGCAGGTACTGATCTGACCGGCTGCTGCCATTTTTTTCATTGCCTCGTAATGTGCCGAGCTTTCGAAATGACGGCTGGGTTTTTCCGAGGCCCCGATCAGGGCTATTTTGGGTTTTTCAATACCGAAACGGGAAGTCATTTCAATCGCGTATTCAGCCATTGCGATCTTCTGTTCAAGGCCGGGAAAGGGAATAACGGCCGGATCGGTAATGAAAAGAAGTTTATTGTACGCTGGCAGCTGAAGTGCGCCCACATAACTCAATACAGCCCCCGGAAGCATCAGACCCTTCTCCTTGTCCATGACGGCCTTCAGAAAGTGGGAGGTTCCGGCAAGTCCTTTCATTACTATATCAGCGTCCCCGGTTTTTGCCAGCTTAACGGCATCTGCCGAGGCCGAAACTTCATCGTCCGATTCAATAATCGTGAAATTTTCCGGTTTGATTCCCCATGCCTGACAGTTTTTCAGGATCTCCTTTTTCCTTCCTGTAAGCAATGCCTCTGCGATCCCTTCCTCTACCGCTTTTCTGATGGCAAGGATGGTATTGTCATCATGTGCCCATGCGACTGCAATTCTGTACTTTCTGCCACCCGAAAGCACCTTTGCCACCATCTGGTCAAGTGAGCGTATCATAAGATATTAGTTGCTGGCTGCAGCTGAAAGCAGGATACTGTCGTATTTGGCCTGTTCGGAATCGGACCGGGAAGTCAGAACGATCGGGACCTGCGCACCCAGGATAATCGAGGCCACTTTTGCCCTTGCAAAAAAAACCAGTGATTTGTAAAGCACGTTACCAACCTCAATGTCAGGCATCAGCAGAAGGTCAGTATCTCCGGCAACTTCACTTCTGATACCCTTGTGTTTTGCACTTTCATAGCTTATGGCATTATCAAAGGCCAATGGCCCGTCAATGATGCAGTTTTTGATCTGGTCGCGCTGATTCATTTTAGAAAGAAGGGCTGCATCGAGGGTTGCTTCCATATTCTCATTTACCATTTCAACTGCACCCAGCACAGCCACTTTCGGCATAACATATCCCAGCTTGAGGAGAAATGACACCGAATTGTTTACAATAGCTATTTTATCCTTAAGATTGGGAGCAATATTCATGGCGACATCCGTAACGGCAATCAGCTTGTGGTAAGTCTCAACCTCAAAAAGCGCAATATGCGAAAGGAGATTGCCGGTCCTGAGGCCCCATTCCCGGTTAAGCACACATTTCAGCAGAATTGTTGTCCCAACTTTTCCTTTCATAAGCACATCAGCCTGCTTCCCGTTCAGCATCCTGACCGCCCTTTCAACCGACATTTCGGTGACAGGTTCATGGATTACCTGCAGTCCGTCTATATTATAACCATATTCCATGCAAATATTCTGGATGGCCCGGGCATCACCGATCAGAATGGGTTCTACTATATCATCATGCCAGGCCTGTATTACTGCCCCCAGCGAATGCTGGTCATGTGCAGCGGCAAGCACAAGTTTCTTCCTGGGTTTACCCGAAACAATGCCTTTTAAATCGGAAAGACTTTTCAGAACCATATCATTTTCATTTGTAGGTTTTTTTCATGTGAAAATAAATTCATATACTACTGAGGATTAAGTGGTTCACATAGAACCCGAATGAATTTTATTTTCATGCTTGTTTGTGGTTTTGTACCAAGAGGGTTCATACGGAATGATGCTCAACAATAGACCTGGTGTCGGAGGCAATTACGAATTCCTCGTCGGTTGTAATGCACATGACCTTCACTTTCGATTCGGGTCTGGAAATCACGAAATCCTTTCCTCTCACACCGTCATTAGCCTTGAAATCAAAAAGGATACCCAGGTTTTCCATGTCTGAGCAGATCATTGCCCGCATTTTGTGGTCGTTCTCTCCTATTCCGCCGGTGAATACCAGCAGATCAAGGCCGTTAAGGGCAGCGATATACGATCCTATGTATTTCTTGACCCTGTATGCATACATGTTCAGTGCAAGGATGGCCTTTTCATTTGCTTCTGCTGCTGCAATTTCAAGATCGCGCATATCAGACGACAGCTGTGATATTCCTGCAACACCGCTCTTTTTATTGATTATATTGTTTATTCCGGTTACGTTAAGGTGTTCTTTATCTGCAATGTAGATAAGAACGCCGGGATCTATTTCACCAGTCCTTGTACCCATTATCAGCCCGTCCACGGGTGTAAATCCCATTGAGGTATCGATGGAACGGCCCCACTGTATTGCTGTGATGGAAGCTCCGTTCCCGAGGTGACAGGTAATGATCTTGAGATCCCTGACATCCTTCCCCATCAGGCGGGCTGCCTTGGAAGCAACGAATTTATGGCTGGTGCCATGATAGCCGTACTTCCTTATCTTGTATTTTTCATAATATTCGTAGGGCAATGCGTACATGTATGCATAATCGGGCATCGTCTGGTGAAATGAGGTGTCAAAAACGGCAACCTGGGGGACACCGGGGATAAGTTGTTCGACTGAAAGTATGCCCTTCAGATTGGCGGGATTGTGCAGCGGTGCCAGTTCGCTGTTAAGTTCAATCTGCTTCTTGACCTCGTTGTCAACCAGAATGCTTTCCTTGTAGATTTCCCCTCCATTTACGACCCTGTGGCCTACGGCCTTGATCTGGCCTATATCGGCGATAACACCGTGTCCCGGGTCGGTCAGGGCCTCCATTACCATATTTATGCCTGTGGTATGATCAGGAATGTCATTTGTTACAGTATAGGGTTCTTTCCCGGTAGGTTTATGAGTCAGAACACTGTTACTAAGGCCTATACGTTCAAGCAATCCTTTTGCCAGCATGTTGCAGCCGTTGCTCATATCGAATAACTGGTATTTTATGGAGGAGCTGCCACAATTGAGTACGAGAATGATCATTTTATGTTACTGGAAATATTAAAATTAAATGCAACTACTTTTTACCGGCTGCCTGATTTGCGGTAATGGCAATCATACTGACGATATCACTGACCGAACATCCGCGCGACAGATCGTTTATCGGTGAGGCCATACCCTGCAGGATGGGACCAATGGCTTCGGCTCCTCCCAGGCGCTGAACAAGCTTATAAGCTATGTTTCCGCTTTCCAGGCTGGGAAAAATGAGAACATTGGCCTTACCCGGAATACTGCTTCCGGGAGCCTTCTTTTTCCCTATCTCCTCTACAAGCGCAGCATCAACCTGAAGTTCCCCGTCTATAGTCAGCCCGGGAGCCATCTCCCTGGCTATCCTGGTCGCATTTATCACCTTATCAACCATTTCATGCCTTGCGCTCCCCTTTGTCGAAAAACTGAGCATTGCCACAACAGGTTCAAAGCCGCCGATGGTTCTTGCTGTATGTGCTGTGGCGACAGCAATCTCTGCGAGTTCCTGTGCGGTTGGATCAGGGTGTACGGCCCCGTCGGCAAAAATAAATACTCCATCGGCCCCGAACGACCTGTTGGGATGGATCATCAGAAAGGCTCCCGACACAACCGAAATTCCCGGCGCAGTCTTTACATACTGGAATGCCGGACGAAGCACATCACCCGTTGAGTGCTCAGCACCGGCAACTTCCCCGTCTGCATCGCCGGCCTTTATCATCATCGCGGCAAGATACAGCGGATCCTCTATAAGATCCGATGCTATCCCGGCAGTCACCCCCTTGCCTTTCCTCAGCTCAACCATCATTTTGATGTAATCTTCCTTCCGGTCGTGCGACACCGGGTTTATCATCCTGGCCCTGGAAATGTTCCGAAGACCGGATTTTTCAGCACTTTCCGAAATCTTCGCAGGGTCACCTATCAGGATAATCTGTGCAATCCCCTCTTCAATGACAATATCAGCAGCCTGCAGGGTCCTTTCTTCAAACCCTTCGGGAAGAACGATCCGCATATTGTACTTTCTGGCATTAAGTTTTAGTTTATCAAGCAATTTCATTGTGTATTAATGGTTTAAAAATAATCAAGATCATGCTTTAAATGTACAAAAAAAAAGTCCGATTAAACAAAAACGTAAGTCATGTTTATTGAAATCAGTTTCTTTTTGGCAGAATTCAGGTGAAATGACATGGTTTAGGGAAGGCAGATCAATCCTTTTCTTAAATTAGCGGACTTAAACCTTCATTCTATGACTTTTCTTGGCGAAAGACTGGATCAGCTTAAGGAAATCCTGGAAGGGGAGCTTAGTTATGATATTGTTTCAAGAACCATTTATTCGACAGATGCTTCGGATTACAAGGAAATGCCCCTGGCTGTTGCATGGCCGAAAGGTATCTCCGACCTGAAAAAGATCCTCAGGCTGGCTTCAGAAGAGGGAATTGGGCTCACCATGAGAGCTGCCGGCACTTCACTTGCAGGTCAGGTGGTAAGCTCAGGAATAATAGCTGATGTCTCCCGGCACATGAACAGGATAATTGAGTTCAACAAGGATGAAAAATGGGTCAGGGTGGAGCCCGGGGTGGTGCTGGATGAACTGAATAATTTCCTCAAACCCTCCGGCTTGTTTTTCGCCCCGGAAACATCAACTTCAAACAGGTGCTGCCTGGGAGGAATGGTTGGGAACAATGCGTGCGGCTCACATTCGCTTGTCTACGGGTCAACCCGCGATCATACGATTGAGGTCAGGGCTCTGCTGAGCGATGGCAGTGAAGCTTTGTTCCGTCCTGTTGACAGGAAGGCTTTCAGGGAAAAATGCAAGCTGCCGAACCTCGAGGGAGCTATTTACAGAAACATAAGAGACATTCTTTCAGATGATCACAACAGGAAGGAAATCATTGAGGAATATCCTGACCCGTCAATTCCCAGGCGCAATACCGGATATGCCCTGGATCTGTTGCTCGACTCGGAAATCTTCAATAACGATTCAACAAAGCCGTTCAATTTCTGCAAGCTGCTTGCAGGATCGGAAGGAACACTCGCAATCATCACTGAAATAAAGCTTAACCTGGTACCTTTACCTCCGGGGCACAAAGCCCTGGTATGCGTTCACCACAGGGAAAGGGACGAAGCTCTGCATGCAAACCTGATTGCATTGAGATTCAATCCGGTTGCCGTTGAACTGACTGACGACAGGATCCTTTCACTTACAAAGGATAATCTGAGTCAGAGAGAAAACAGATTTTTTATTGAGGGGGATCCGGGGGCAATAATGATAGTGGAATTTGCCTTCCATTCGGAAGAAGAAACGGATTCTGCCGCAGCAGGGCTTATTAATGCCCTCAGGGCGGCAGGCTACGGGTATTCGTACCCGGTTGTAAAAGGGAATGACATGAAAAAAGTCTGGGCCCTGAGGAAAGCTGGGCTGGGGATACTGGGAAATATGAAGGGAGACCGCAGGCCTGTATCGCTTGTGGAAGACACATCCGTGAAGGTTGAGGACCTTCCTGCCTATATGAGGGAGTTTTCAGAAATGCTTTCCAGCTACGGCAAGGATTCCGTTTACCATGCTCACATTGGCACCGGCGAACTCCATCTGCGGCCGGTACTAAATCTCAAGGATCCGGCCGACGTGGAATTGTTCAGGACAATTGGTCTTGAGACTGCCAGACTTGTAAAGAAATACCGGGGATCGCTGAGCGGTGAACATGGCGACGGTAGGCTGAGGGGTGAATTTATCCCGCTCATGCTGGGGGAACATAATTACGGTATCCTCAGGAGAATCAAGAAATGCTGGGATCCCGGGAATATTCTCAATCCCGGAAAAATAACCGATACTCCATCAATGAATACCAGGCTGAGATATGAGCCGGGTATGGTCACCCGGGAGATTGAAACAATTTATGATTTTTCATCAACTGATGGTATTGTCAGGGCTGCGGAAAAATGCAACGGATCGGCCGACTGCAGGAAATCAGCTGCGATTGGAGGTACAATGTGCCCCAGCTTTATGGCAACAATGGATGAGAAATGCTCAACCAGGGCCAGGGCAAATCTTCTCAGGGAGTTTCTAAGCAGGGAGGATTCCGATCCATGGAACCACAGGGAAGTCCACGATATCCTCGATCTGTGCCTGAGCTGCAAGGGATGTAAATCCGAATGCCCTTCAGGCGTCGATATAGCAAAACTCAAGTCGGAATACCTGCAGCACTGGTACGACAGGCACCATGTCCCATTAAGAACAATTCTGATTGCTTATATTTCAACCTTTAACAGGATCGGATCGTTTATCCCCGGTATATATAATTATTTTCTCAGCAACGGTTTCTTTTCAGGTATTTTCAAGAAAATTACCGGCTTTGCGATGCAAAGATCCATTCCTCTTATATACAAAACCAGCCTCAGAAGGTGGATCCGGCAAAACCTTACAAAAATGAATCCCGATGATGCCAGGGGAACAGTTTGCCTCTTCGTGGACGAGTTTACGAATTACAATGACACTGAAACCGGAATTGCTGCAATCAGGCTGCTGACTGCATTGAAATACAGGGTTGTAACGGTTAATCATGATAACAGCGCAAGAACTTTTATTTCCAAAGGATTATTAAGGAAAGCAAAAAGGATTTCCAGGAAAAACATCAGGATACTGGGAGAAATAATAGATGAAACTCTTCCTCTGATCGGCATTGAACCTTCGGCAATACTGGGATTCCGCGATGAATATCCCGATCTTGCAGGCGATGAGCTGCGGGAAAAAGCGCTCAAAATTGCTGAAAACTGCTACCTGATTGATGAATTTATATACAGGGAATTCAAAGCCGGCAGAATCAGCCGCGGATCTTTTACCAGTAAAGGACTTGAGATACTGCTTCATGCCCACTGCCATCAAAAGGCACTTTCTTCGTCATCCTCCTCAATTGGCATGCTCTCCATTCCTGAAAACTACACCGTCAGGGAAATCCCATCGGGGTGCTGCGGTATGGCAGGTTCATTCGGATATGAAAAAGAGCATTACGAACTGTCGCAGAAGGTGGGAGAACTTATTTTGTTCCCTGAAATAAGGAACAGCGGAATGGACGTGGCAATTGCCGCTCCGGGAACCAGCTGCAGGCATCATATTCAGGACGGGACGGGCAGAAAAGCAAAGCATCCTGTGGAAATACTGCTTGAAGCCTTTATTGAATAAATCCCGGATATCGTCCGGCTGCAATGACATCACGGCTGTATATGCCAACAATACAGAAACCGGCATTTGTCCGACCAGGGAGTTCAGTTTAGATCATAAAATCCGGAGTGTATTTTTCATGACTCCATCGTAAAGACATCACCATCATCCAGAAACGGGAACCTGTTCCTGAATTCCGACAACTTTTCCAATGAGATATCTGCAGAGACAAGACATTCTGAACCCTGCTCACCCGATGCAATTATTTCGCCTTTGGGCCCGATGATCATTGAATCGCCGGAATAACTGATTCCTGTCCCATCAATGCCAATCCTGTTTATCCCGGCCACATAGCACTGATTCTCGATTGCCCTTGCCCTGAGCAGGGTAATCCATGCATCCCTCCTGCTCTGCGGCCAGTTTGCAGAATTGACAAGCAGATCATAGTCCTTTCTGCACCTGGACCAGACCGGGAAACGCAGGTCGTAGCAGACGGTGGGACATATCCTGAACTCCTTGAACTTAAATACGATGCGTTCATTACCCCTGCACAGAAGCTTGTTTTCGTTTGCCGGGCTGAAAAGATGCCTTTTGTCATACTTTCGAATGGTTCCGTCCGGTGAAACAAATAGCCATCGGTTATAATAGCATCCGTTTTCCTGCACGATGAAACTTCCTCCGAGGCCGACATTGAACCTGGCAGCCACATTCAGCAGCCAGTTCGTGGTCAGCGATCCGGGAGGTTCACTAAGGTTGTCAGGATTCATGGAAAATCCGGTATTGAACATCTCAGGGAAAAAGATCATTTCAGTTCCCGCAGGTGCTCCTGAAATCAGGCTTTCAAGCCTTGACAGGTTATCCGTTTTATTTTCCCAGATTATATCTGATTGCAAAAGAGTAAGTTTCATTTCCGGCAGGTGCTTTCAACCAGTTTCGTCCAATGTGACGGGAAAAACAATTGGGATGGGGGTTACATATTAGTGAAAGGGGCCGTAAAGGTCCCGGCATTGAAAAACCGCTGTCACTGAAAGTTTTTACTTTTTCAGGGAAAGATAGTAATCATTGAAAATTGTATTCAGGAGCGGCCTGTAATAGAGCCAGAAAAATCTTCTCGGATCATCCGGTTTGTCAGAGTACAGCAATCCCTTGAGATTACCAAAACCCTTGAGCCTTGACGTGCAATACCATACCCTGTTGGTTGCAAAATCTCCCGAGAAATAATACGTTCTTTGATTAACCGGTTCCTGCACAACCGCAGGAAATTCATTCGGAATCATATTTGAGGAAAGCAGCGTGTCGCCAAGGGCAGTTGTTTCAAAACGAAACCTGGAAATAACATTGTTCTCAAGCGGATCGATGATATCGAACCAGTTTCTGAATACAACAGAAGACGGTACCCCGTACTTCCTGCAATTGGCGGAATCAGTTACTATCCGTGGAAGGGCTTTGGTAAGATGCGTTCCCTCTTCAAGTACCACAATATTCTTCTCGGTAAGCAGGACCAGACCCGGCTTCGTGAAAGTCCAGGGCTTACGGTATTGCTTACGGTACATTGCCGCCAGCCATATAGGAAACCCTTTTGAAGTAGTGTCAAGCTTTTCAAAATAGCATCCGGTCCAGCCTGTAAAGGAAATTCCCAGCTTTTCCTGGGTACGGTATGATTCAAATGCAGCTGTGGGAAAATCGAATGAGTTGTACTCGAGAATTATCAGCTTATTCCTGTTCTTCATTTCATTTATAAGCAGATAATCGGTATTGTTCAGCCCTCCGTATATTTTCCTCGATTTCCTGCTTTTATTAACACCCGCAAACCAATCATTGAAAAAAATCCCGTACGTATCGGCAATATAAAGGGCATCAGACTGTTCGGGGAGAGTCATCATGTCTGAGAGATGATACTCTTTTTTTGTACTGCCCCTTTCCTTCAGCGGTCTGGTCGGTGCAAACCCGTAGTAATCTTTTCTGTAGGAATAGCTTTTCTTCTTGTCTTTCCTTATAAACCTGTCATTTGTAAGTATCCAGACCAATGATTTGTGTTTCAGTCGTTCAAGTGTGGGAACGGTCTTATCGAGTATCACTATGTCAATTGGTTTCTTTTCCTGAAAATACCACCGGACCAAGTTAACCAAAGGCAGAATAAGGATTATTGCCAGGATAATAATTGTTATCAGGAGGGACTTTTTCATAATTTATATCTGACAAAATTCAAATACTCATGTAATCTTAATCTTAGACAGATTTAAGAAATAACTGTTAAATGTATCAATTTATTTTTCACACAGGTAAATATTTTTACTCAAAGTGGAAAAAACCGATAAAATATATTGCCCTAATATCCATAGGCAGAGTTTAATCCGCGCCTGTCGGCACCTGCCTTCAGCCTTCCGTCGGGCATGACCATTATTGCATTTACCCTGCCGAGCGATTCCCTCTCCCTGAGTGTATGCCCGATCTCCTTCAGTTTGTTTTCAGTAAAACGGTCAAATGCCGTCTTTTCGTATTCAATCCGGTCAGGAAGCCATTGATGGTGAAATCTTCCGGCATCAACTGCATTAGCAATATCCATGTCAAAATCCACAACATTTGTAATTACCTGCATAACTGTTGTAGGAATTGTGGATCCACCCGGCGATCCTGCAACCATAAACAGTTTTCCATCCTTTTCGAGTATTACCGGGGTCATTGAACTCAGCATCCTCTTACCTCCCGCAACCGAGTTTACGGAGCCGCCTGAAAGTCCGTAAATATTCGGTGTGCCGGGTTTCAGTGAGAAATCATCCATCTGGTTGTTCATGAGAAATCCTGCACCTCCGATCACTATTCCGCTTCCAAATGTTCCGTTGAGGGTCGTTGTGGCGGCAACTGCCCCACCCATTGGATCAACCACGGAATAGTGGGTAGTCTCCTCAGTCTCATGCCTCAACGGATGACCTGCCCGTATTTCCGACGACGGAGTTGCAGTATCTTCCCTGAAATCTTCCATGCGCTTCCGGAGATAACCCTGATCCAGCAGCCCGGAAACGGGAATTTCAGTGAAGTCGGGATCTCCAAGATATTCTGCCCTGTCGGCGTAAGCCCTTTTTTCTGCTTCAACCAGCAGGTGGATTGAAGCTGATGAATGAAATCCCAGATCTTTCAGTTGAAACGGTTCCACCATCCCAAGGATCTGAAGCAGGATCACGGCTCCGCCTGAGGGAGGTGGTGCTGAAACTATCCTGAATCCCCTGTAAAAACCCTCCACGGGGGCTCGGAAAGCCGCCTGGTATTCAGCAAGATCCTTAAGCCCGATAATACCATTCCCCTTTTCCATCTCTCCGGCAATCAGGCTGGCAGTCTTCCCTGAATAAAATCCTTCCCTCCCGGAATCCCTGATCCTTTCCAGGGTCTCTGCCAATTCGGGTTGTTTTAAGGTATCGCCCGCTTTCCAGGGATCATTTCTTACAAAAGCCGGTAATATACTGTTCCTATCAATAAACTTCTGCCGGAAACCATTCAGGTCAGCCGCCTGTTCATCAGTCAGGGGAAAGCCATTCCTTGCAAGGTCGATGGCAGGCTGGATCACATCCCTGAATGACAGTAAACCATATTTGCCATGGATATTGATCATTCCGTCCACTGTTCCGGGTACCCCCGAGGCAAGGCGGGTGTCGGTGCTCAGGCCGGGCACAACGGATCCTTCCGGATCGAGAAACATGTCCCTGTGTGCTTTCAGGGGAGCCTTCTCCCTGTAATCTACCATATCAGTCCTCCCTGACGGATCGCGGTAGATCATGAATCCTCCCCCTCCTATATTTCCGGCTTCCGGGTAACAAACAGCCAGTGCAAATTCAATGGCCACTGCAGCATCAACCGCATTTCCACCCTTCCGGAGTATTTCAACCCCTATCCGCGAACTTTCTGAATGCGCGGACACTACCATTCCGCTGTCGGCGATGATATTCCGGCCTTCCCGGTTAATCAGAACCTGCGGGGTGCTACTGCCCTTGCATCCCCAGAAAAGGACCAGGGAAAACAACGGAATTATTCTCTTGATCATCATGTACTTAAAATAAATCCTGATAGCTGAAATCCAATATCAGGTGCAGGCATGCAAAAATAGCAAAATAAATCCGCCAATGTATGACCGGGAATATTGTTGATTCATCTGTTCGTTGTTTTTACTAATTTTGGGCAGATAAAGAACAGTAATGCTGGCAAATCAACCTCTTGCCGAAAGGCTGCGGCCAAGGGACCTGGATGATTTCTGCGGACAGGATCATCTGCTGGGCAAAAATGCCGTGCTCCGGAGGCTGATTGATTCGGGAAATATACCCTCCCTGATCCTCTGGGGCCCCCCGGGTGTAGGAAAAACAACCCTTGCCACAATTATTGCGAACAACCTGAAACGTCCCTTCTTTCACCTGAGTGCAGTACATTCCGGCGTTAAGGATGTGAGAGAAACCATTGATAAGGCCAGGAAGCAGCAGTTTTTCAGTCAACCCAATCCGATTTTATTTATAGATGAGATCCATCGTTTCAGCAAGTCTCAGCAGGATTCGCTTCTGGGGGCAGTGGAACAGGGAATAATAACCCTGATAGGTGCAACAACTGAGAACCCCTCCTTTGAAGTTATTTCTCCATTGCTTTCGCGGTGCCAGGTCTATGTTATGAACCCCCTCAGCGAATCCGAACTGACCTCGCTTCTGAACAGGGCACTCAAAAAAGATCATTATCTTTCAGGATATGACATTGAAATCAGGGAAAATGAAGCTTTGCTGAGGATTTCTGGCGGTGATGCCAGGAAGCTGTTCAATGCCCTTGAACTGGTAGTGTCATCCGAAACCAATGAAACCGGGTCGGAAAAAATCATAATTGACAACGAGAAGGTACTTCGTCATGTCCAGAGGAATATAGCCCTCTATGACAAGAACGGAGAGCAGCATTACGATATAATATCAGCATTTATAAAATCGATGAGGGGCAGTGACCCGAATGCTTCGGTTTACTGGCTCGCAAGGATGGTTGAGGGAGGTGAGGATCCGAAATTCATAGCAAGACGGATGCTGATACTGGCAGCCGAAGACATAGGCCTTGCCAATCCCAACGCGCTGCTGCTTGCCCAGGCATGCTTTGATGCCGTAAATGTCATAGGATGGCCCGAATCGAGGATCATCCTGTCTGAAACAGCCATTTACCTTGCATCATCTCCCAAAAGCAATGCATCATACATGGCAATTGAAAAAGCTACGGAGGCTGTAAACGAAAAGGGAGATCTGCCGGTTCCATTGCATCTGAGAAATGCACCTACAAAGCTCATGAAGGATCTCGGTTATCATAAGGATTACAAATACGCTCATGCCTACGAAGGCAACTTTGTCAGGGATAACTATCTCCCCGAGGGGCTGGAAGGAACCAGGTTTTACGATCCCGGATCATCACCAAAGGAGGCGGAAATAAGAAAACGGCTTGAGAATTTATGGAAGGACACCTATGATTATGACAAATGAAAATCAGGCCTTCTGAGATTTTTCCTTTATTTCAGTATACTGCCTCCGGGTGAATAAATCAGAACCGTCACATCGATAAAACATATATCTGCAATCAGCAGATTTAAAATTTCAGAGTTTAATTTTATTACCTTTGGCGTTTCAGGAAATCCTGAAAAAAAAATATGCAAGGATGAAAACCGGTATTGATATCCCGCTGCTGAAACATGGTGATTCAGGCAATTTCCTCCTGATCGCGGGACCGTGTGTAGTGGAAGGAAAAGAAATTGTAATGCGGATTGCAGATCACCTTGTGAATTTGTCAGTTAAATACAGGATCCCCTTTGTTTTCAAATCTTCGTACAGGAAAGCGAACAGGTCGAGGATCGATTCCTTTTCAGGCATCGGCGACATCAGGGCACTGGAAATACTTGCGGAAGTAAGGCACAGGTTCTCGGTGCCGGTAATAACCGACATTCATAATCCTGAAGAAGCCGCGATGGCAGCAGAATATGTTGACATCCTGCAGATACCTGCGTTTCTGTGCCGGCAGACTGATCTTCTGACAGCGGCGGCAAGAACGGGAAAATGGATAAATATAAAGAAAGGACAGTTCCTTTCAGGGTCTTCAATGAAGCATGCGGTTGACAAGGTAAAGGATTCGGGAAATGAAAGGATCATGCTAACCGACCGGGGCAACATGTTCGGCTACCACGACCTCGTGGTTGATTTCAGGAATATTCCTGTCATGAAGGCGCTCGGTGTACCGGTTATAATGGACATCACTCATTCGCTCCAGCAGCCGAATCAGGAATCGGGTGTTTCGGGAGGCATGCCGGAAATGATCGAAACCATGGGAAAAGCTGCCATTAGCGTGGGAGCCGACGGAATTTTTATAGAAACCCACCCCGATCCCGCCAATGCCAGATCTGATGGTGCCAACATGCTTCCAATGAATAAAATGGAAGATCTGCTCATCAAACTTACAGCCCTCAGGAATACCGTAAATAATTTTTAAACACAAAATAATTTTTAAACACAAATACCAACTGCAAATGAAAAGACTGCTTCTGACCTATGTCCTGCTCACTGCTGTTACCCTGCTTTCAGCCCAGTCGATCGAAGAAATTGTGAAGAACTTCGCCATCGCCAACAAATTCGATAAGATCTCCGGCTATCAGACTATAAAGATTATGGGAAAGGCGACAATGATGGGGATGGAAATGCCGATAGTCCTTTATATGAAAAATCCGAATAAGCTGAGATCCGTTGCAACAATAGGCGGCCAGGAGATGATCCAGGTTTTTGACGGTGAAAAAGGCTGGGTTATCAATCCGATGACAGGTTCCAGAACACCTGTGGAGCTTGGACAGGAGGAGATCAGCCAAATGATGAGAAGCAGCGTTTTTCAGAATTACCTCGATAATTATCTGAGAAACAACATGCTGAAACTTGAAGGAACTGAAAATGTCAATGGCAGGCCGGTTTTCAAAATCAAAGCCACCATAGAAGGAGGAAATGTCATCAGGTTTTTTATTGACAGGAACAATTACCAGCTTGTCAAAACCGTAGCAGATGTTAAACAGGGAGGCGTTCCGGTTTCGCTCGAATCATTTTTCACCGACTATACTGAAACGAATGGTTTTATTCTTCCCATGACCACAACCACATCTGTAGCCGGCATGGAGTTTGTTTACAAATACACGGATGTGAAGGTGAATGAGCCGATGGATGATTCAATATTCAGACTGAAATAAAAACAGCCTGCCTGTAAGCCGGATTCTGTGCCGGTCAGACTATCTGCAAAAGATTATTTAACCGGATTCCATCATTTATCTGGTCCGGCCATTGCTGACCGGATCGTACGACCCACCCCCCGGCATCGGACGAGCAATCCTTATGGCCGGTATACATGGTCTTTCAACCCATAAGGTGTACGGCTATTGATGTCACCATCAATACCGGTGAGCCTTTACCTCACCTTTTCACCCGTTCCCGGTATTTCGGTTGTCACCTTAACCCCGGGTGGTTATTTTCTGTTACACCTGATATACCCTCACGGATATCTTTCTGTTAGAAAGTATGGTGCTCTGTGTTGCCCGGACTTTCCTTTCCCCGCCTAAACGGCATGAACCGGATTCGGGGAACGATGGAACGGCAGACTGTACTGCAAAGTTAATAAACTCCCTTACATAGAACAAATATGATATTTGCTTAATTTTGAGCCCGGAAAAACCAGCATGGCAGTAGTTGACAGGTGCAAATGAATAAAGGAACAGCGATGGAAGATAATACGGACAAAAAGATACCTTACTCTGTTAGTCCGGGACTGTCAATAAGCGACTATGATTACTCATTGCCCGAAGATAGAATTGCACAGTATCCGGTGAAGGAAAGAGACTGTTCAAGGCTGCTTGTTTACAGGGACGGTAAAATATCATCCGGTGTTTTCCGCAATATCGTGAATTTTCTGCCTGCCGGCAGCCTGCTGGTATTCAACAATACCCGTGTTATAAGGGCCAGGCTTTTATTCAGGAAGGAAAGCGGGGCGCTTATTGAAATACTGTGCCTTGAACCATTAATCCCGGAGAGCTATGAACTCTCGTTCAGTTCAAGGAATCATGTCGAATGGAAATGTATCATAGGAAATCTGAAGAAATGGAAGAAGGGCAATATAACCCTTTCATTTGTCCGTCAGGGAAAAAGCCACGTGTTGACCGCAGAAAAATTAGATTCACTGGGAGATGCATGGAGAGTCAGGTTTTCCTGGGATGCAGGTGACTTGAGTTTCGGGGAAGTAATCGAATCCGCCGGACATATTCCCCTCCCTCCCTATATAAGAAGGCATGACGAGGAAAGCGACAACAAGGACTACCAGACAGTGTATTCGCGGGTAAAGGGATCAGTCGCAGCACCGACAGCAGGCCTGCATTTCTCCGAAAAAGTACTTGAAAGTCTGTCGTCTAATAATATTAATAAGACAGAGCTTACCCTTCATGTGGGGGCTGGAACTTTCAGGCCCGTAAATTCTGACAGGCTTGATGATCATGAAATGCATTGCGAAAACTTTTTTGTCCCCCTTGATACCATTAAAAGACTGAGGAGCAACCTTGGTAAAATAATATCAGTCGGCACAACTTCACTCCGAACCCTGGAAAGCATATACTGGGCAGGTGTTCAGATCCTTGAAAAACGCCATTCGGGTAACGGCAGATTCATTGTCAGCCAGTGGGAACATCTCAAGGATAGTCCTGACATCACGGCGGAAGCCTCGCTTGAAGCTGTTGCACAGTATATGATAAGGAATAATATCGAATGCCTGAACGGATCAACAAGCCTGATTATCGTTCCGGGATACAGGTTCAGGATGATCGAGGGCCTGATAACGAACTTTCATCAGCCCAGAAGCACTCTTCTGCTCCTGGTGTCAGCATGGGCAGGCAATGACTGGAAGAAAATCTACGGGTATGCACTGGAAAATAATTTCAGGTTTTTAAGCTACGGTGACAGCTCCCTGCTTTTCAAACCATCATGTCAGGATTGAGATTCAGATACTTGTTGTTAAGAAATACCGTGTTTTTTTTTGAATCTATTCTGATAATTCGTTTATTTGAACTCTAAATATTCAGATAATATGGATAATAACAGATTGATGGAGCAGATAAATACCATTTTCGGCGCATTTATGGTATTCTTTTATCTGGGTGTAGGGTCATATTTTCTTTTTTTTATGAAACAAACCAGTTTTGACAGGGCCCTGCTCGTGATAATTGGAACGACTTTCATTTTTTACGGGGTTTACAGGGCATTCAGAACATACAGGAAGATCATTGAATTGTTTTTCAGGTCAAAATAATGATAAAAAGGAGTGGCCGGGGAATGATAAGTGGCATATACTTTGCAGTAATTCAGTAAATGATGTTTTGACAACAACTGAAATTTTATGCAAATAAAAAAAGATGGAACATTTTCAAAAAATTATTAATATTGCCGTTCTGAAAAACCATTCTAAGGATACAATCAAAGTGAGGAATTTGCAACCAGGGTATTTAGCGTCAACCGGGTTAATACTGTTTGCCGGAATCCTCATCGCATTAACCTCCTGCCGGAGCGGCAGCTGGACGGCAACCGATGAGACCCCCACAAGGGGAAACATCAGTATTGTCGTTGATGAATCTTTTCAGCCCCTGATTGATAGCGAAATATATACGTTTACCTCTCTTTACAGGAATGCAAAAGTAACACCGAAATACAAGCCCGAATACGATGTCGTTAACGATTTCATGAATGATTCTGTAAAAGTGATGGTGACAACCAGGCCCCTTACCGAAAATCAGATCCAGTACCTAAGAGATACCCTTGTTGTTGCCAGGACAACCCGGTTCGCCCATGATGCCCTTGCACTCATTACAAACCTGGAAAATACAGATACATTAATAAATTATGAAACCGTAAGGGATATTTTCAAGGGCAGGATTTCCAGCTGGAAGGAGATCAACCCGAAATCGAAGCTTTCCGGGATCAGGGTTATTTTTGACAATAACAAATCGGGTAATATTCGTTACTTCAGGGAACTGTTCCAGATAGAAGGAAACCTTGGACCCAATTTCTTTGCAGTAAACAATAATCCTGAAGTCATTGATTTTGTATCAAGGAACAAGGATGCACTCGGGATCATAAGTGCAAACTGGATCAGTGACAGGAATGATTCGCTGAGTATGAGTTTCATCAGGAAAATTCATGTCCTGGCAATTTCACAACAGTTTGTCAATGACGGCTCATACTACAGGCCTTACCAGGGATCGATTTTTGACAAGTCCTACCCCTTTGTAAGGGAGGTTTATCTCATTTCAAGGGAAACATTTGCCGGACTGGGAACCGGATTCATACAGTGGGCAACAGGTGAACAGGGACAGAGGATTGTTCTGAAATCAGGGCTTGTACCGGCCACAATGCCGATTAGACTGGTTCAGATCAGAAACTAAAACAGGACATAAAAAATCAAATTCATTAAATAAAAAGAATACAACCAACTAATCAATCAATTGAATAAGTAAAAATGATAAACTACAGAATTATGAAACGACTTGTTTTAAATCCGGTTGGTTTGACGGCTGGCCTTTTACTGGTTCTGCTTGTAAATAATCTCGGTGCGCAGGATCTTGCATCCGCAATCAAGCTTACAAGAAGCGAGCAGTACGACAAGGCTGATGCAATTTATAAGGAATTAACACAGAAGGAGCCATCAAACAGCAAAAATTATTTTTATCACGGAGAAAACTATCTGCTCGAATATTTTGCTGACACAATATCAAATTCCCTGGTCGTTGCCACAAAGGCAGCACAGGATTCATACCAGAAAGGAGTGGATGCAAATCCCAACGATCCGTTAAACTATGTTGGCCTGGCCAAAGTGGCAAATTATCTGGGTGATGAGGCGAAGGCTGAAGAACTGAGGGCAAAAGCCCGGAGTTTTTTACTTCCCTACAAGAACCTGAAAAAAATCAATCCCCCGGCAAAGGAATACGCTTTTGCCCTGGCAAAGATCGCAGAATCATACATTAAGGATAATTCGGTTGATACAGCCAAAGCTCTGCCGTTTATCAGGCAGGCTCTAAGGATCGATAACAAGAATGCCGATATCTATCTGATTGCCGGTGATATATATATGCTTGTCAATGACGGGTCCAATGCAATCAGAAATTATAACCAGGCCCAGTTTGCCGATCCCACATCATCAACCGCAAACATGAAAATCGGGTATGTGTATGTCAAGGGACGCGCCCTTCAGTCAGCCATCCCCTATTTCGAAGAAGCAATAAGCCTGAACCAGGATTATGCCCCGGCATACCGTGAACTCGGTCAGCTTTACTGGAGAGCCGGCAGGCTGGAACAGTCAAAAGCCAATTTCAAGAAATACCTTGACCTGACTGCAGGCAATATACCGGCCAAAATCAGGTATGTAAACTCGCTTTTTTACGCAGGCGATTATGATGAAGTGATCAAGAATGTTGAGGAAATTCTGCGTGTTGACAATTCCAGGGCATATATGAACCGTCTTGCCGGCTATTCATCATTTGAAAAGGAAAATCCTGATTACGACAAGGCTCTTTCATATATGGAAAAGCTTTTCGAAACAGTAAGGCCCGAATATATCCTTCAGAAAGATTATCATTACATGGCCAGGATCCTTCTGAAAAAGAATCAGAATTACACCAAGAACCTGGATGAGCTGAACAGCCTGAAACTCCAGCTCGACAGGGATAAATCGAGGTTCAATGCCGCTCCGGCATCAGAAAAGGCCAAATACAAGGCCTCTGTGGATGAACTTACCGGAAAAATATCCAAGCTTGAAGCCGAAACATCCAAAGCTGCTGCAGAAATCAACAAGGCATTTGCCGAATACAACAAAGCCTTTGAATTTGAACGCAAAAACGATGCTGGCAGTGCTTACTCTTCAAAGGAAAGGGCACTTCTCAGTGAAATGGCTGTTAATTATTATACGTACAGAAAATATGACGATGCCGCCAAAACCTGGGCAAAACTCATAGACCCGGATAAAGCAAACAATCTCGCCGATTACATGCAGGTGGGAAGGGCATTTTACACCGGGGAAAATTACAAGTCGGCCGATTCGGTTTTCAATATCGTGATTAAGAAAGATCCCAACTATCTGCCTGCATATGTCTACATTGCCAGGGTTTATTCAAGGATGGATCCTGACACGAAGCTGGGGCTTGCCAGGCCGAAGTTTGAAAAAATGCTTGCCATTGCCGAAAAGGATTCGGTGAAAAATGCAGGTGAAATGGTTGAGGCCCTCACCTATCTCGGCTATTTCAATATGGAAAACGGCAACTATACCAAGGCAAAGGATTATTACGACAGGATGATGAACATTGATCCGGACAACAAGGAATACAGGATCAGGGGGCTGAATGGACACGGAAGTCTTGAAACAAAGGCGGCAGGGCAGGAAAAAACACTGGAAGGCAAGCTTGCATTTCTTGCAAAAGCAGCCGAATCATATGAAAAAATCCTGGCGCTCGATCCTTCAAATGCATCTGCCAAAAGTACTCTCAAATGGGTTCAGGATTATCAGGCATCTGTAAAGAAAGGAATCAATCCCAATGAAATAAAAGGAGTTGTGACAAACCAGGCAGGTCAGCCGATAGCATATGCCTCAATCAGGGTAAAGGATACGGCTGCGGAGAATCTCACCAATGCCAAGGGTGAGTACAAGTTTGAAATTCCGCAGGGATCGGAGATACTCATAATCAGTGCCCAGGGATACAAGACCAAAGAGGTTGAGATCACCAAGTCCAGGGTATACAACGTCAAACTTGACCAGTAAGCAAATGACTTGTGTTATGACTTTAGCCGGACATGCTACTACAAGAAAAAGACAAGGTCACTGCTTCGTTAAATTTTTATTAGCCGGAAGATGTTTTTTGTGTCAAACTATTGATAATATCCTTAAAATTGTTTAAATTGATAATATTTACTAAAGTAGTTGGTAAAAAAAAATGAAAATAACTATATTTGCAGATCGCAAAAAATTTTAACCTAACCAAAATCGATAAAAATGAGTAAACAAGGAAGTTCGTTCAAAGATGCTCTGCAGAACATTTTTGCAGTAAGTGCCATTTTAATAGCTTTTATCGTAAGCTATTTGCTGTTCGTGAATATAATGGGCAACCCGGTTAACTTCGAAGGCGGCAATCCGAAAGGACATGCCCTGGAAGGAAACTATCTTGGAATCATTTACAAGGGTGGCTTCATTGTACCCATACTTATGACATGTGTTCTGACACTGGTCATTTTCGTTTTCGAAAGACTGATTACACTTTCAAGAGCAAAAGGAAAAGGCAGACTGAATTCTTTCGTGAAGAAACTTCAGGATCTGCTCGAGAATGACAAGATCGAAGAAGCTGTTGAAGCATGCGACAAACAGAAAGGGTCGCTGGCAAATGTCATGAAAGCAGGTCTGATCAGATACAGGGATCTGCAGGCAGACAAGGAACTGGAAAGGGATCAGAAGATCCTCTCCATCCAGAAATCATTCGAAGAAGCTACAGCTCTTGAGCTCCCGATGCTTTCAAGGAACATGGTGATATTCTCCACCCTTGCCTCCATTTCAGTGTTGATCGGGCTGATCGGAACGGTTCTCGGAATGATCAGGGCCTTCGCTGCCCTTGCCCAGTCAGGTGCACCAGATGCTCTTGCCCTTTCACAGGGTATTTCCGAAGCGCTTGTGAACACTGCATTCGGTATCACAGGTTCAACCCTGTCAATTCTTGCATTTAACTATTTTTCATCGTATATTGACGCATATACCTTCAAAATTGATGAAGCAGGTTTCAGTCTGACGCAGAATTTCGCTGCTTCACTGAAAAGCAGGTAAAATGTATCTTTTGGTTTAATATCAAATAACTGAAAAAATGCCAAAGATCAAAATACCACATAAGTCGCCCAGGATCGACATGACCCCGATGGTGGACACATTCGCTGTCATACTTATTTTCCTTATGCTGACAGCTACCATGAGTTCACCTGAACCGGCCACTGTTGATACGCCTTTTTCAATATCAGAGAAACCAACTCCTGATTTCAATGCAATGACATTCCTGATATCAGCTGACGGAAAAGTCTTCATGAATTTCGATAACGGACCTGATACCCTCTTGAAATACAGGCCAAAAGTTCTGGCTGAAATGGGTAAGAGATACGGAATCGAGTTCACGGAAAAGCAGCTCAGGGAGTTTCAGATGTATCCTTCCTCCATGGGCGTCCGCATAGAAAATATGCAGGCATTCCTTGATGCCAAGGATGCTGCCGAGCGGAAGGTATATCAGGAAGGGATTCCAATGGATTCCACCAACAATCAGCTTGCCATGTGGATCCAGTACGCCCGTACGGTAAATCCCAACATCCAGGCCTGTATCAGGGGAGACTCAAAAGTTGAATTTCCGAAGGTCAAGAGGGTCCTCGACATACTCCAGGACCTGAATGTGAAGAGGTTTAGTCTGGTTACCAGTCTCGAAGCTGCAAAAATTAACCTGGAAGAAATACAACAGTGATATGGCAGAAATAATTCAAGCGGAAAAAGGCGGCGGGAAGAAAAGGGCAAAGAGAATTCTCCCGCACATGGACATGACCCCCATGGTCGACCTGATGATGTTGCTAATTACCTTTTTTATGCTCACAACTTCAATGAGCAAAGCGAAGGTTATGGATATTACCCTGCCCGACAAGGTAATAGATCCTGAAAAGCAACAGGCTCCCAAAATCTCGGCCAGTCGTACACTGAACATAATTCTCGGACCGGAAAACAGATTATTCTGGTACCCGGGCGGGGTAAAGCCGGAAGAATATAACAATCTTCCTCCATTGATGGAAACCAATTTCAGCGCCGATGGAATTCGTAAGCTGCTCCTTGACAGGAACAGGGCCCTGTTTAAAAAAATCAATGATTTCAACCAACAGGTGATAAGAGGTGAAATCAGAATAACGCAGGACTCCGTACAAGGTGCAATAAGACAATTGAAGAACGTGGACGACACAGGCCCGATTGTACTTATAAAAGCTTATAAGGAAGCTAACTACGGGAATTTTGTCGATATTCTCGACGAGATGAATATCTGTGGAATTGCCCGGTATACGTTTGTTGACATTGCATGGTATGAAGAAAAGATGGTTGAAGCCGCTGTTGCAAGAGGCTCTTCGCCAGCCGCAACTTCATCCAATTAACCCGTAAACCTTGACTGATATGGCAAAAGAAAAAATTATTGCGCCTCCTTTCGATGATATCGTCTTCGAAAATAGGAATAAGGAATACGGTGCTTACAGGCTGAGAAAGAAATACAAACGCAATGTAATTATCTCAATGCTGATTGCAGTGATCATTTTCAGCACTGCAATAATCATTCCCTACCTGAATGCCAAGGCAGCGGAAAGCAGGGCAAGAGCCCGGGCTGAAAGAGAAGTGGAAATTAAAATGGAGAACCTGGATCAGCCCACAGAACAGGTTGCCCCGCCGCCCCCCCCGCCGCCGCCGCCCCAGGAGGCAGTTCAGCAGTCGAGATACGTACCCCCTGTTGTTGTTGACTCTGTCAAACCTGAAGAGGCAGCTCAGCTGATGACTGCCGACCAGGCACAGGTTGAAGTAAGGGATGAAGAGGTTATTGAATTTGTTCAGGAGGTAAAGGAAGAAGTCAAGGAAGAGGAACCCGAAGCAGAACCTTTCGTTGTTGTGGAGGAAATGCCCATGTTCCCGGGAGGTGATGCCGCACTTCTCCAGTTTATTGCCGAACACACTCAGTATCCTGAGGTAGCAAAGGAAAATAACATTCAGGGCAAAGTCATTGTCAGGTTCTGTGTTACCTCAAAAGGTACCGTTGACAGGGTTTCTGTTCTTAAGGGCGTAGACCCTGAGCTTGATAAAGAAGCTATGAGAGTTGTAACAACACTTCCACCGTTTAAACCAGGCAAACAGGGCGGAATTCCTGTGCCTGTGTGGTACATGGTACCAATAAACTTTACTCTTAAATAAATAAATTCCGATTATAAAGAAAAGCCGTTTCAAAATAAAATGAAACGGCTTTTTGTATTATAAGGCCTGCCTTTCAAACCACCAAATAACCGCTATCCGGGCCATGCCTGTTCCATATCACCGGAACCTCTGAGCCTTTTTAAGTTCCCTCTTCAGGAGGGCCGCAAACATTTCAATATCTTCCCCTGTCGTATCCCAGCTGGTCATAAGCCGGTATTCGCCGATGCTTTCGTTCCATGGATAAAAGAAATATGATCTGCTCAGTTTTTCAGCCAGGTCACGCGGCATGACAACAAACACGCCGTTAGCTTCGGTTGGCTGTGTAATCCTTAATTCACTGAATTCACTTATTTTCCGGGCAAGAAGCCCTGCCATCGAATTGGAATGCGAAGCACACGTTTTCCAGAGATCATTTCTGAAATATGCAATATACTGGGCAGAAATGAATCTCATTTTGGATGCAAGCTGCATCCCCTGTTTCCTGATATACCTGAACTCTCCCGAAAGACCCTTCCTCAGGAAGCATACCGCTTCCCCATACATCATTCCGTTCTTCGTTCCTCCGAAAGAAAGCACATCAACTCCCGAATCAGTCGTAAAGGCCCTGAAAGACAGGCCAAGTGAAACGGCCGCATTGGCGATCCTTGCACCGTCCATGTGAAGAAACATCCCGTTGGCATGGAGATAGTCTGCAAGCTTCCTGATTTCTGACGGAGTATATACAGTGCCCATTTCAGTGGTCTGGGAAATTGAAACAACCCCCGGCTGCGAATGATGCTCAAAATCAAATCCGCGCATATGCTTCTCAACCATCCGGGGAGTTAATTTTCCGTCGGGGGAATCAACTGTCAGAATTTTGCAGCCTATGAATTTTTCAGGAGCTCCGCATTCATCTTCTTCAATATGAGCCGATGAAGCCGTTATAACAGAATTCCACGACCTTGCAACACTACTGAGTCCCAAAACATTGGCAGCCGTGCCGTTAAAAACAAAGTAGGTCTCGCTTTCATCGCCAAGCATCTCCCTGAACAAGGCTCGGGCTTTCTCAGTATATTCATCCGAACCGTACCCGATTACGTGTCCCTCGTTTATCCTGCATAGCTCTGCCAGAATTTCAGGATGAACTCCTGAATTATTATCACTTGCGAATCCCCTCATGTATTTTAATCCTCGATTGTTCCAGCATTAATTTACCCACATCAGAATGTTAACCAATTATATAAGGCAAGCAGGATATACCGGTTTCCGCCCGGCATAGACAACTGTTTTCCGGCATTCGGAGCATTGCAATTCCTAGTCGGAAGAAAGGGGGTTCATGCAGCCCTGCGCCCGATTCTTTCTGACAGATTTAACCGTCAGCTGTACCGGGATCCTTCTTTTTCCTGGCCAGGAACAACATAACCAGGCCAAAAACAAGCATGAAGAGGCCCATTATAATATTGACATTCACTCCAAGCGATCTGAGGTACATTTCACTGTTTGAATGTGTGCTCAACCCGAAAACAGTTATCAAGACTCCCAGAATGGTGAACATCAGTCCTATTGGTATTCTTATATCAACCATTTTTATTTCCTCCTACCAGAACATTATACTTAAAATTATGCAAATCACGGCTACAATGACAGCCAGCCCTGCAGGGCGCTGATACCATGGAACATTCTCTTCCTTCAGCCTTGGAGTAAGAGAATAAACCAGGCCCCTTAAATCGTCTTCAGTTTTGATTTGTCGTGTCACGAGCGACAAAAACACTGTGATCAGGGTAGCAGAACTGAAAGCGATGATTGCCGTCCAGAAATTTTGAGCCATTTCAACCGGGTAAGTGTGAACAACTCCCAGCCAGCCTCCTTTAACAAGCGTAGTAGCACCTTCGGGAACAGTCAGCCCGTGATGCAGCAAGGCCAGCAGAAATCCCGACAGGAGTCCGATAAATGCAGCATGGCCCGTAGTTCGTCTCCAGAACATTCCAAGAAAAATAACTGCAAACAGCGGGGCATTGATCATTGAGAATATTGTCTGAAGAAAGTCCATAATGTTTCCGAACTTGGTTGCAATATAGGCTGCGGCAATACTCAACAGCACTCCAAAAATGGTAGCAACCCTGCCCACATTCAGATAATGCTTGCCGTCAGCCTCCTCATTTCCAGTTGGCCTTCTTATATAGCTCTGGTATATGTCATAGGTCCAAACGGTATTAAATGCAGATACATTTCCCGCCATTCCCGACATGAAGGATGCAAGCAGTGCAGTAATACCAAGGCCAAGGACACCTGCAGGCAGGTATTGCCGGAGAAGCATGATTATTGTGTAATCATATATGGGTTTTCCGCCGGCATCAAGAGGCATGACAAAATTCTTTGAAGGATCCTTCCAGAGGGCCAATGAAATGATCCCCGGTACAATTATCAGGAACGGAATGAACATTTTAGGAATTGCACCGATCAAAGGAACCTTCCTCGATGCTGTAACCGATTCTGCCGCGAAGGCCCTCTGCACGATAAGGAAGTTGGTACACCAGTAACCGAATGACAGGACAAATCCCAGACCGAATAAAATACCGAACCATTCGACGCCCAGGGGGTTGGATGTTGCATGACCCGAGTATTTCCAGGTTGTCGTCCAGGCATCGGCAGCATATCCCATATCGGTTGAAATGGGTGCCAGGCTCTCCTTGAGTCCCGCCCATCCGCCAACATCCTTAAGGCTCAGGAAAACAAGCGGAAGCAATCCGATCACAATAATGAAGAACTGAAGTACCTCGTTGTAGATTGCAGATGACAATCCTCCGAGATATGTATAGCCCAGCACAATAAGTGCCGACACCCAAAGGCTGATATTGAAATCCCATCCCAGTACCTTTTCCATAAGGATTGCCAGTGCATACATTGAAATTCCGGAAGCCAGGATGGTCATCACAGCAAACAGGATGGCATTCAGTCCCCTGGTTTTTTCATCATACCGCAGCTTCAGAAACTCCGGTACAGAGCGGGCCTTTGATCCGTAATAGAACGGCATCATGAACACAGCCAGGAAGATCATTGCGGGAATTGCACCGATCCAGTAAAAATGAGTGGTAAGCATGCCGTATTTCATCCCTGAACCCGTCATACCCATAACCTCCAGGGCTCCAAGATTGGTTGATATGAAGGCCAGCCCGGCCACCCATGCAGGAATTGATCGCCCTGCCTCAAGAAACGCATTTGCGTTTTTCATGTATTTTCGCAGGAACCATCCTATTCCAAGAACAAAAACAAAATAGATTAACATTATCAGATAATCTATCCAGCTCAAATCTAGTTTCTCAAGCATGACAAACGGAATTAAGTTTTTTTCAAACAAAAATTTTTTTCGATCAGGATGTTAAATGACTTTATCATTCCGAGTAAAAATACTTATTAAGATCGGGATTTCAATGAAGGACATTAATTTTTCCGGCATCAATAAAGAAATCTGTTGATTTCTTCAAGGTTACAATCAACACCAGCAATAAGCCCCGCTTCCGGATCCGTTGTTTTTTGAAATGCATTTAGTTAAATATATTTGCATAAATTTTATTTTGAAGACCAGGTACTTTATATACGTCGCTTTCAACGGCTCACGCTACCATGGCTGGCAGGTGCAGCCAAATTCAACCTCCGTCCAGAAGATACTCAATGATGCCCTGAGTCATGTGCTCAGGGAAAAAATATGCACTACCGGGGCAGGCAGAACCGATGCAGGAGTCAATGCCTTTGCCTTCTGTGCGCATTTTGACTGTTCCGTTCCCGACCTGAGCCTGCGCGAAAACACCATATTCAGGCTCAACAGGATCCTTCCGGCTGACATTGCCGTGCTGTCAATAAAAAGAACTGCTTCTGATGCCCATGCACGCTACAGCGCCATATCCAGAACATACAGGTATTACATTTCAAGAAAAAAGGATCCTTTCAGCGAACAATTCCGATGGTATGTTTATGGCAATCTTGATATATGCGAAATGAACAAGGCTGCAAAAATCCTGCTTTCACATACCGACTTCACAAGTTTCAGCCGGCTTCATTCGGGCAATAAAACCAACATCTGCAAAATCATGTCCGCATCATGGAAAATTGAAAATGATCAACTGATATTCACCATAGTGGCTGACAGGTTCTTAAGGAATATGGTACGCGCGATTGTGGGTACCATGGTAAATGTCGGCAGAGGTAAGATAACTGCCGGACAGTTTGAAGAAATAATCATTGCAAAAGACAGGGCCAGGGCAGGAATGACAGCTCCTGCACGGGGATTGTTCCTGGCAGGCATAGAATATCCGGAAGAGTTGTTTCAGGTGGAATGAACTAATTGTTAACCCGGTAAATAATTAAATTTCTATCAACAGAATACAGACATTCAACAATTTATTAACCGTTTTACAACATTGGAAATAATTGAATACTTTCGTCGTTTGATATGAAAAACCAACATTAAAAATTGAATTCCCTATGATATTAAGTCTTTATGATTCATTATTGCAGAACACCGTGACATCAGGACAGGTTACAACCATTCTCGACCTCCTGATGAAAGGCGGCATAATCATGATACCCATTATACTGCTTTCACTGATCAGTGTTTACATCTTTATCGAAAGGTACGTATATATAAAAAGATCATCTTTTATTGACAAGGGACTTGTACCTGCCATTCTCACTGAGCTCAGGGAGGGGAACATGGACAATGCTGTGATCCGTGCCAGGAATGTTCAGGCCTCGGTAGGCAGAATACTTGAAAGCGGACTTGATAAATTCGGCAAACCGGTAAGTGATGTCGAAAGAAATCTTGAAACAACCATTAACCTGGAAATCACAAAAATGGAAAACTATACCGGTTATCTTGGCATAATTGCCGGAATTGCCCCCATGCTGGGTTTCATTGGCACCATTTCCGGGGTAATAAAAATCTTTTATAATATTTCCCTTGCCGACAACATCAGTATCGGTATCATTGCAGGAGGGCTCTACCAGAAAATGATCTGCAGCGGGGCAGGACTGATTGTGGGCGTTCTTGCATATGCCGCCTACCATTATCTGCAAATGAAGATCGACAGATACACAATAAGGCTCCAGGAATCACTTGTACAGTTCTTAAAGGCATTTTAAAATGAATATCAGGAGAAACAAGCATTTCAAACCCGAAGTATCAACATCCTCGCTGAACGATATAATGTTCTTTCTGCTTCTTTTCTTTCTGATAGTGTCCACCCTTGCTAATCCGAATGTCATAAAGGTGCTTCTGCCTACCTCCAGGTCGGCCCAGAACATCAATAAACAACAGATAAACCTGACTGTAACAGCGGACAAAAGATATTACATAAATCAGAAGGAAATCCTGTTTCAGCAGCTGGAGCAGGAACTGAGGGAACAGACAGCCAGCCTAGAAGGCCCAACCGTTATCCTGCGGTTTGCCAGAAGCCTTAATATCCAGGATCTTATTGATGTTATGGAACTGGGTGTAAGATTAAATATCAAAATGGTACTGGCAACCGATAAGGCAGGTAACCAGTTGTAATCATCTGAAGACATGTCAGGAGCAATACCGGGCAAAATGCCTCCCGGTACACCAGAATCAGCATCCCTGAGTGTAAGGACGCCCTTTCTTTCATCCCTATAAAACCGAAACCCTGGGATAAAGCTGGTGATATTTATCACATAATTTTAATTTCTGATTTTTTCAGATTCAAGCAAAGAAATTCTATTTTTGGCCTGCTTTCTAAGGGAACCTAACTCTGATCTCATGAGCAACGAATGGCTTGTTTTATTTTTCCTGGTTGGGGCAATATTTGTTGGCCTGGTACTGATTCTCTCAGGAATAATTGCTCCAAGATCCGTCAACCCGCAGAAATTTGAACCCTATGAATCCGGTATTCCGACAAAGGGGGTCACCTGGCTCCAGTTCAATGTCGGATATTATCTTTTTGCCATTCTTTTTCTTGTGTTTGATGTTGAAACTGTATTGGTTTTTCCGTGGGCCGTGGTTATGAAAGAAGTTGGACTGACGGCCTTCATAGAAATAGTAATATTTTTCCTTATACTGGGCCTGGGATTACTCTATGCCTGGAAAAAAGATGCACTTGTATGGGAATAAAAGGCATGAGGAACGAGGATTTCAAGGATAATGAAAGCCTTGATCTTTTACGTGAATCAGGGGCGAACATCTTATTAACCTCAATAGATGATGTCATCAACTGGGGAAGAAAAAACTCGCTATGGCCCCTGACATTTGCGACCAGCTGCTGCGGAATAGAAATGATGGCAACCGGGGCTCCCCGGCATGATTTTGCCAGGTTTGGCATGGAAGTGTATCGTGCAAGCCCGAGACAGGCAGATGTAATTGTAGTGGCAGGCACAATTGTCAACAAGATGGCTCCCGTACTCAGGAGGCTGTATGATCAGATGTCGGAGCCCAAGTATGTTGTTGCAATGGGAGCCTGTGCCATTTCCGGCGGACCTTTCTTCCTGAATTCCTATTCTGTCGTAAAAGGAGTGGAACATGTTATCCCGGTGGATGTTTATGTACCCGGCTGCCCTCCCAGGCCGGAGGCGCTGCTGTACGGAATGCTTCAGCTCCAGCGGAAAATCGAAACCGAGACAATAAGATCGAGGAAAAAGCGCAGCGCATCACACAGCGAAAAAAAGTCGCAATAAACAACAGAAGAGATGTCAGCAGATAACTTTAACCTTGAGGAATCCATAAGATCATTTGACGGGGATGCCATTGTAACCGAGGGCAAACAGTTTACCGAAATAACGGTTCATCCCGAAAAGCTTATGGCGCTGGCGATGTTTCTCAGGGATAATTCCGAAATGGGCTTTGATTTTCCTGCCTGCGTGTCGGGGGTAGATTACGGGAATGACCTGGGTGTGGTGTATCACCTCCGATCAACAAAACATAACCGGACAATAGTTGTCAAAACAAGGGTATCCGACAGGCAGAATCCGGTAGTGGAATCTGTTACTCCGATCTGGCCGGGAGCAGAATACCATGAACGGGAAATATTCGACCTTTTCGGTATCAGATTCACCAATCATCCCGACCTAAGAAGATTATTCCTCGACAACTCTGACGGTTACCCCCTGAGAAAGGATTATTCCGACGATGTAAATATTGTCACCAAGTAAACATGGAGGAACACTTAAAAAATTCCGTTACCGACGGACAGGAGGAATATGTTCTGAATATAGGACCCCAGCACCCGTCAACCCACGGGGTGCTTCGCCTAGTTGCATCACTCAGGGGAGAGATCGTTACCAATATCGAACCTCATATAGGCTATATTCACAGGGGCATTGAAAAAATGTGCGAAAGCCTGACCTATCCCCAGATCATTCATCTTACCGACAGGATGGATTATCTGTCGGCACATATAAACAATGAGGCCGTCTGCCTGAATGTTGAAAAAGCACTGGAAATCGATATTCCCGACAGGATCAAGGTAATACGGACCATCATGGCTGAACTCACAAGGATCCAGTCACATCAGCTTTTCTGGGCCACCTTCGGGATGGACCTCGGAGGGCTCACATGCTTTTTCTATGGCCTCCGCGACCGTGAAAAAGTGCTTGACATTTTCGAGGAAACCTGCGGAGGACGCATGATAGTAAGTTATAACTGCCCGGGAGGGCTGATGCATGACATACATCCCGGTTTTCAGAAAAGGGTTAAGGAGTTCATTGAATATTTCAGGAAAACCTTGCCGGAATATGACCAGTTGCTGACCGGAAATGTAATATTCAGGGAAAGGACCATGGGAATAGGTAAGCTCACCCTCGGGGAAGCGATAGCCCATGGCATCACCGGACCAACAGCAAGGGCCTCGGGGTTTTCATGTGATGTAAGGAAAAAGGAACCTTACAGTGCATACGACAGGATCAAATTCAATGAGGTCCTTTTCACCGAGGGAGATACCTATCACAGATACCTGGTAAGAATGGATGAAATGAGACAGTCGATGGATATTATTGAACAGCTCATTGACAATATACCGGAAGGACCGTATGCAGTTAAGATGAAACCAATAATCAGACTGCCTGAAGGAGAGTATTATCAAAGAGTTGAGACCGCCCGCGGGGAACTTGGAGTGTATATTATCAGCGACGGCAACAAGAATCCGTACAGGGTCAAATTCCGTTCTCCGAATTTTGTGAATCTTTCCGTGCTTAATATGTTATCCAAAGGATTCAAGATAGCTGACCTTATTGCCATAAGCGGTTCTCTTGACCTTATAATACCTGACATTGACAGATAATCCATGCCGGGGCAGCAAGAATGCTTAAGGCTGCAAAAAATGAAGTATTATGCCATTTGACATTTATGATTTTACATCACTGACACAATGGATCGATACCAGTCTTAACGACCGGCTATCACCTTTCTGGGCGGTTGTTGCCGAGATGGCCATTGTCGGCCTGCTGATCCTTGTCTTTTATGCCCTGATCGGATTGTTTCTCGTGTATGCCGAAAGAAAGGTTTGTGCATTCATGCAGAACCGGCTCGGACCAAACAGGGTTGGACCGTTCGGAATTTTCCAGACCGTTGCCGACCTCATTAAACTGCTTCTGGTTGAACTCGTACCAATAAGGAATGCCGACAAATTCCTCTTCAATGTTGCCCCTTTCATTGTGATAATTGCCTCATTCATGGCGATTTCCGCCATCCCGTTTGCAAAAGGCCTGCATGCGATCGATCTTAATATTGGCGTTTTTTATGTAATAGCCGTATCGGCACTTGGTGTTATCGGGGTACTGCTGGCCGGCTGGTCGAGCAACAATAAGTATTCGCTTATCGGGGCAATGCGAAGCGGAGCCCAGATTGTAAGCTATGAACTGTCGGTAGGACTATCCCTAATCACCGTCATCATTCTTGCCGGTACCATGCAATTGTCTGAAATAGTCCAGGCACAGTCAACCGGATGGTTCATTTTCAGAGGACATATTCCTGCATTCATCGCATTCGTTATTTTCCTGATTGCAAGCACCGCCGAGACAAACCGCGGACCTTTCGACCTGGCTGAAGCAGAATCTGAACTTACGGCAGGCTTCCATACTGAATATTCGGGTATAAAATTCGCATTTTTCTTTCTCGCAGAATACATGAACATGTTCATTGTTGCATCCATTGCCGCAACGGTATTCCTCGGAGGATGGATGCCCTTTCATATCGGCAGCTGGGAAGCTTTCAACCATGTCATGGATTTCATTCCCCCCTTTATCTGGTATTTAATGAAAACATTCTTCATTATATTCCTGATGATGTGGTTCAAATGGACTTTCCCAAGGCTCCGGATCGATCAGCTGCTTACCCTGGAATGGAAGTATCTGCTTCCCATAAATCTTGTGAATGTGGTTTTTATGGCCTTCATTGTGCTTATGGGATGGCATTTTTAATGAACTGATAACTGAAAGAAGGGTCAGAATGAGAAGTATTGTCAAATATATAAGTGAGGTTCTCAGCGGTGTATGGTCGCTGCTGAAAGGAATGAAGGTAACGGGTTCCTATTTCTTCCGGCCTTCTGCCATAGTGACACAGAAATACCCTGAGAACCGGAAGGATCTCGTGATGTTCGAAAGGTTCAAGGGCGAAGTTATAATGCCCCATAATGAAAATAACGAGCACAGGTGTACCGGATGCGGTATCTGCGAGATTAACTGCCCGAACGGAACAATCGAAGTTATCACGAAGACTATCATTACTCCTGAAGGAAAGAAAAAAAGAGCCATCGACAAACATATATACCGGCTCAGCATGTGTTCTTTCTGTGCACTGTGCGTAAAAACCTGCCCTTCGAATGCACTCGCCTTTTCACAGGAATTTGAGCATGCGGTATTCGACAGGAGCAAACTGATCAAAATATCCAACAAACCGGGATCACAATTAATGAAAGGAGTTGAGTAATGACCCTGAATCAGCTGATGTTTATATTATTCGCCTCAATTATCGTTGTATTCTCCATCCTCACGGTTACCAGCAGAAGGATACTCAGGGCAGCGGTTTACCTGCTATTTGTTCTGATTTCCACCGCGGGCCTTTATTTTATGCTGAATTACGCATTTCTGGCCGCCGTACAGCTCACTTTGTACGCCGGAGGTATTGTGGTACTGATAATTTTTTCGATTCTTCTGACGAGCCATATCAGCCTTAAATTCGAACCCGTGGAATGGAAGAAATCCTTGTTCTCGGCCCTGGCTGCAATCGCCGGTGCCCTTATCACGATAATTACCATTCTCGATTTCACTTTCTCAGCAACAAATGAAGCTGCCAGGGAAGTCAATATGAGGCTGGTAGGAGAATCGCTCCTCTCGGTAGGCAGCGATGGATATATTTTGCCTTTCGAGGTTATTTCCGTTCTCCTGCTTGCAGCAATGGTTGCAGCAATAATTATTGCAAAAAAAGGGGGCCCCAAAAGCACAGATACTCAGACATCCAATTATCAATAAAATGAATGCAGGAATTCCATTAAGCTATTTTCTGATCCTGGCTGCAGTAATGTTTTTTACAGGCATATACGGGTTCCTTAACCGGAGAAACCTGATCACCATCCTCATGTCGGTGGAGCTGATACTTAATTCAGTCAACATAAATTTCCTTGCACTGAACAGATACCTGTTCCCTCATAAGCTTGAAGGGTTCTTTTTCAGCCTTTTTATAATTACAGTTGCCGCGGCAGAAGCAGCAGTGGCTATAGCGCTGATAATAAACATATACCGAAGGTTCACCACTATCAATGTGGAGGATGTCAACATAATGAAATACTGATAAAACAAAGCAGGCACTCCTATGACAGATTTCAATTATACCTTGTGGATATTTCTGATTCCCTTCCTTGTATTCATCCTGCTTGGCCTGGCAGGACACAGGCTCAAAGCCCGGATATCCGGCCTTCTGGGAACCGCTGCACTGGGAGTAGTTACGGTGCTTTCATACATAACGGCATATTTTTATTATTTCCGGACTGCCGGAATAAATGATGTATTCCGGAAAATAACCGTCTTTGATTCAACATGGCTCCATTTTACTGACACACTTGAAATAAAAATGGGAATCCTGCTCGATCCCATTTCGGTGATGATGCTTATTGTCATCTCTACCGTGTCGCTGATGGTCCATATTTACAGTCTCGGTTACATGAAGGGGGAAAAGGGATTTGAACGCTATTATTCATTTCTTTCATTGTTTGCCTTCTCAATGATGGGCCTGGTTGTTGCTACCAACATCTTTCAGATGTACATTTTCTGGGAGCTTGTCGGCATTTCATCATATCTTCTCATAGGCTTCTACTATCAGAAACCTGAAGCGGTCAGAGCCTCAAAGAAAGCCTTTATTGTGACCCGTTTCGCCGATCTCGGATTCCTGATAGGAATCCTCCTTCTTTCCTTCAACACCCGGACATTTGATTTCTCAGTGCTTACCGATCCGCAGGGCACCGCGATCGCCCACAGCAGCGGTATCAGCTTCCTGGGTCTTTCGGTAACAACATGGTCGATGATACTTGTCTACCTGGGCGGGGTAGGTAAATCAGCAATGTTTCCCTTTCATATCTGGCTTCCTGATGCCATGGAAGGTCCGACACCGGTTTCGGCCCTTATTCACGCAGCCACAATGGTTGTCGCAGGCGTTTACCTGGTTGCCAGAATGTTCCCGGTTTACTTCTTTGCAGCTCCTGCCGCCCTGGAAATAGTTGCCTGGATAGGAGCATTTTCATCCCTTTTTGCCGCCATCATTGCCTGTACCCAGACTGATATTAAAAGGGTGCTGGCCTATTCCACAATCTCGCAAATAGGTTATATGATGCTTGCACTCGGGGTTTCAGGATACGGCGGCCATGACGGACTGGGATTCATGGCATCGATGTTCCATCTTTTCACCCATGCAATGTTCAAGGCATTGCTGTTCCTGTGTGCAGGGGCTATAATCCATGCTGTTCACAGCAACTTCATGACCGATATGGGGGGATTGAGAAAGTATCTTCCTCTGACGCATTTAACCTTCCTTATCGCCTGCCTCGCGATTTCAGGAATTCCGCCCTTTTCAGGTTTTTTCAGCAAGGATGAAATACTGGCAGCCGCATTTCACCATAACAAAGTACTGTTCTTTATTGAATATGCGGTAGCAGGGATCACGGCTTTTTACATGTTCAGGCTTTATTTCACGGTTTTCAGGGGAGAAGACAGACATTATCACACAGTTCCCCATGAAGCACCGCCCACCATGACCATCCCCCTAATAATACTTGCAACGGCAGCAGCTTTTTCAGGTTTCATTCCTTTCAGTAAACTGGTCACCTCCGACGGAAAAGCCTTTCAGACGCATATTGAATGGGGCATTGCCATTCCTTCGGTGCTGATAGCCACCACCGGCATTGGAACAGCCTATGTAATGTATGTCAGGAATCCTTCTTTGCCCGGTCGCATCATTTCAATTTTCAAACACTCATACAAACTGGCGTTGAATAAATTCTATATCGACGAAATGTATCTTTTTATAACCAAAAAGATCATATTCAGATATATCTCCGAACCGGTCGCATGGTTCGACAGGCATATTGTTGACAGAACAATGAATGCACTGGCAATAGTGACCCAGGTTGTTTCATTCAGAATAAGGGAATTTCAATCGGGTCAGCTGCAGAAATATGCTTTCTTCTTTATTTCCGGAACAATACTCCTTGCCCTGACATTAATATATCTTTTGCACTAGAATAAGTATTTACATACACTATGAATATACTGTCGCTGTTTGTTTTGATTCCGCTCCTCACAATCGCCGGAATAGTAATGGTAAAGGATATACGCCATGTTAAAGTGGTTTCGGGGATTGGGACGGGCATCCAGCTGATCATGTCGGCCATATTGACCTTCCTTTATATTCAGGCACGTCAGTCGGGTGACACCTCGGAAATGCTGTTTGTAAAGGACCTTGTATGGTTCAGGAGCCTGAATATCCATTTTGCGGTAGGGGTTGACGGTGTTTCGGTTGCCATGATCGCATTGACCTCCATCGTGGTTTTTTCGGGAGTTTTTGCTTCATGGGAAATGGATTATCTTACCAGGGAGTTTTTTATATCCCTTATTCTGCTTGCCACCGGAGTTTTTGGATTCTTCATTTCCCTGGACCTGTTTACAATGTTCCTTTTTTACGAACTTGCCGTCATTCCGATGTATCTGCTGATAGGCATCTGGGGAAGCGGCCCGAAAGAGTATTCTGCAATGAAGCTCACGCTGATGCTGATGGGTGCATCGGCCCTGCTGCTTGTGGGGATCCTGGGAATATACTTCAATTCTGCTCCTGAAGGGGGAAATCTGTCATTCAACATCATCGAGATTTCACGTACAACAATACCCATGAAAGCACAGTACATATTTTTCCCGCTGACATTCATAGGGTTTGGTGTCCTGGGAGCACTGTTTCCCTTTCACACATGGTCGCCCGACGGTCATTCATCGGCTCCCACCGCCGTTTCCATGCTTCATGCGGGAGTACTTATGAAACTCGGCGGATACGGGGCATTCAGGGTGGCCATTTTTCTGATGCCTGAAGCAGCCAGGGAATTATCATGGATCTTTATCATCCTAACAACCATTAGCGTGGTTTATGGAGCTTTCGGCGCAATAGTGCAGAAGGATCTCAAATATATCAATGCCTACTCATCTGTGAGTCATTGCGGACTGGTCCTTTTTGCAATACTGATGATGAACCATACGGCCATGAACGGAGCGGTGATCCAGATGATATCACACGGTCTGATGACAGCCCTGTTCTTTGCCCTGATAGGCATGATCTATGGTCGCACGCATACAAGGATGATTAATGAGATGGGAGGACTGATGAAGGTAATACCTTTTCTGTCGGTATGTTACGTCATTGCCGGCCTGGCTTCCCTGGGTCTTCCGGGATTAAGCGGATTCGTTGCCGAAATGACAATCTTCGTCGGGGCATTTCAGCATCCCGATACTTTTCACAGGGTAGCCACAATAATTGCTGTAAGCTCAATTGTAATTACTGCGGTTTATATCCTCAGGGTTATCGCCATTCTCCTGCTCGGACCATCAGAAAAGAACAGCTACGAACTGTTTTCCGATGCCAGGTGGTATGAGAGATTATCGACGGTAACCCTAATTGTATTCATTGCTTTTATCGGCCTGTTGCCCTTCCTGCTTACGTCCATGACCGGCGCCAGCCTGCAGCCATTTATGAACAAAATACTGGGGATGAATATATTCTGAGATTCCGGCTGTCAATAAAAAAGATCAATGAATTGAAATCAACAAACACTTACAGATCACTGATATGAGCATTGGAGATTTTGCGATTATGAGGCATGAATTGCTTTTGACTGCTGTCATACTCGTCGTTCTGGCTGCTGAAATTTTCTCCCCTTCCGGAAAAAGGAAATCAACAGGTACAATTGCAATTGCAGCCTTCGCATTTATCACCGTTGCAGGTTTCCTCCCCTCCCCTGCAGGCACTCTTTTCGGCAACATGTACATAGCTGACAAGACAAGGCTGATAATGAAAAACATACTGAACATCGGCGCTCTGCTTGTTCTCATCCAGTCGGTGACCTGGCTAGGGAGAGACGAAAACCGCGACAGGGTGAGTGAGTATTTCATCCTTCTCATATCCACACTCACCGGTATGAACTTCATGATCTCGGCAGGGCATTTTCTTATGTTCTATATAGGTCTTGAACTTGCCACAATACCGTTAACCGCCCTCGCAGCTTATGAAAGATACAGCAATAAGTCGGCCGAGGCCGGGATCAAGCTCATCCTGATATCGGCTCTTTCGTCGGGAGTATTGCTTTACGGTCTGGCCATGTTGTACGGAACAACCGGAACGTTGTATTTTGAAGAGGCTGCACACCTGCTGAAGAACAACAACCTTCAGACCCTGGGTTTCATATTTTTCTTTTCAGGTATGGCCTTTAAAATTTCCATAGTTCCATTCCACCTCTGGACAGCAGACGTATATGAAGGAGCTCCCGTCAGTATAACATCGTATCTTTCCGTAATTTCAAAAGGAGCTGCAGTATTCATTTTCATTATTGTCCTCTTCACCGTGTTCCCGGTAATTATGGCCTCATGGCAGAAGGCAATTTATGCCACATCAGTACTAACCATGACCATAGGCAATCTTTTTGCCATAAGGCAGCAGAACCTCAAAAGATTTCTGGCATTTTCATCCATCTCCCAGGCCGGATACATCTTTCTTGGAATTATCGGGGGAAACGCTGCCGGCATGGCATCTGTCATTTATTACATACTGGTATACATTTTTTCAAATCTTGGTGCATTCGGCGCTGTCGCAGCAATCTCAAACGCCAGCGGCAGAGAGGATCTGAAGGATTACAACGGACTTTACAGGACCAATCCGGGAGTGAGCCTGATCATGACCCTGGCCCTGTTTTCCCTTGCCGGGATCCCGCCCGTGGCCGGCTTCTTCGGAAAATTCTTCCTCTTCGCCGCTGCTGCCGAGAAAGGTTACTATCTGCTGGTTACGATTGCGGTGCTTAATACAATTATCTCACTTTATTATTATCTTCTGGTTGTCAAGGCAATGTTTATAAATGCAAATGAGAACCCCGTTGAAAGCTTTAAAAGTGATATCCCAACTAAACTGGCCCTGGGGATATGTACGGCCGGCATATTCTTAACCGGATTCGCCAGTCCCGTTTATGAAGCGATAAGGAATTTAAGCTTTGGCATCTGAATAAATATGAAACCAGTCATGGGCATAAACAATGCAAAACATGTAATAGGAGAAATAAATGGTGTGAGGTGCACCATTATAGAAACATCGGCTAGCGGTGAACGAGCCTTATTCCTGCGCCAGCTCCTGGAATTCAATAACCTGGAAGTGGTTGAATCGGTGAATCCGCCCTCATCGGAAGATGAAGAACCCACATACAGCATTGGCGTCACTGATATTGTTTTCAATCCTGTTTTTGCCATTTACGAATGCCTCCTCAAAATACCCGGAGGCGGTTATGTAACTCCGGGCTACTGGCTTCAGGAATGTACTGATTGCGATAACAGGTACTGGCTGAGGAAAAAGGACCAGTGACCCGTGAGGTGTTTTGAATTTATAGAATCATGTCAGATTAAAAATAAGATCCCCGATCAATCAGAATGCCGGGTCATTCCATATCTCCCAGGATCTTTCAGCCTGGGAATAAAGCATCTTTAATCCGTTAAGTATTCTGCAGCCCCTCTCCTCTCCTGCTTTCAGGAATGCTGTCTTTTCAGGATTGTAAATAAGGTCGAAAAGGATGTGGTCTCCGGTCAGAAGGTCATACCTGATATCGGGTTTTTGACCGATGTCAGGGAACATGCCAACAGGGGTGGTATTGACGATCAGCCTTGTTCCTGCTGGCAGTCCAGTCTGTACATCCCGATACGTGAGGCAGTCCGGTTTTACGGTTCTTGAAACAAGTGAGAAATGCACATGCATTTCTGACAGTACATGGCTCATCGCCTTCGAACTGCCCCCGGTGCCAAGAATGAGTGCGTTCCGAAGTTCCTCTACTGCGAAAGGCATTAAGGTTGCCCTGATCCCGTAAATATCGCTATTAAACCCTCTGATATGAAACCTGCCGTCAGACCTGTTTATTTTAAGTACGTTAACTGCCCCAACCTTTTCGGCTTCGGGATCAATGTAATCCAGATACCTTATCACCTCAGTTTTGTAAGGAATAGTGACATTCAGCCCGATGATTTCCGGATCTGACCCGATCAGACCCGGCAGTTCCTCAATATCCGTCAGGGGATAATTTCTGTAGGAACAATCACGGATATTTTCCCTGTGGAATTTACTGTCAAAGTAACCGGCTGAGAATGAATGCCCCAATGGAAAGCCGATGAGGCCGAATTTTCGCATAATTACAGAACCGTGGGTATGACTAAGGGTTTCTATTTTGATTCGTCGATGTCATCCGGCAGAAACTGAAAGAAAGTATCACCACGCAACCCTCTTCTCAGCGATTCAAGGGGAATTATTTCCTCAGGTGCAATATTTCCCAGATTGACATTTGCGCCGAAATGCCGGATGAACCAGGCCTGCTGTGATTTAAGGGGAGCTTCCCAGATAACGTTTTCGAGGCTTACATGATCTGATATGGTTTCAATCAAGGCCATATTGACTGATCCGTCTTCGTTATAAATGCCAATTGTTCCTGATTCACGGGCCTCAGCAATCACCTTAAGCGATCCGGCTGCCAGTTCTGATTTCATCATCAGCACCCATTCAGCAGGACTGTAAACGACATCTTTTTTCTTTGATCCCACTTCAGAAATGACAATACCGCGCGATGCAAGTATCCGTATATATTCAAGCTTTCTCTTATGATCCATTTCATAAGATCCGTCGGATACCTCAACAAGCTCAACTTTATATTTGTCGAGAAGTTCAACATATTCCCTGAACATTTTCCTGATTACAAAGGCTTCAAACAATGTTCCTCCGAAATATGGCATACATCCGGCTTCTCTATAAATTTCAAGCTTTCTTTCAAATCCGGGTGTGAGCAGGGATGTTCCGAATCCCATTTTTACCATATCTGTATACTCGCTTCCTACCGACATAAAATCCTCAGCTGCCCGAATGCTCAATCCTTTGTCCATTACCATGGTGATACCTGATTTTCTGGGCTTTGCCGGCCTCTGGGGTATAAAGGGAAGTTCATGTTTCATAATAGTCATTCAGGTTAATGATTAAATAATACCATACAATGTTCATCAATTAATGTCCATTGCACAGAATTATGAAGAAACAGCAGCAAGGCGGTATCAGATATTATACTCTTCAAACAGCCTTTTTATCTTTCTGTTATGAATTTTCACCGGAAAAATGTCCCTGAATTCATAAAAAGCCTCTTTCTCAGACGACAAAGCCAGGGAGATATGCCTGAAGGCCTTTTCAGTATTTCCCAAATGGCAATGAAATGCCCCGAGAAGATAATTAATTCCCGGTATATCGCCGATGATCTTATAGGCCTTTTCAAGATATGGGAGTGCTCTTTTAATATATCCCTCATTCAAAATAATCCTGCCGAGATCGGACCATACCTCGTTGTAATATACATCTATTTTCAAAGCCTCCCTGAAGCAGCGCAGGGCAGCTTTTTCCTCTCCCGAGGCATAATGTGCCTTGCCCAGAATATACCATATTTCAGGGTTTTCGTCATCAAGCCTTACTGCCTTTCTGAGAAATACGAGGCTCTCTGAAGGGTTTCCTTCATCGAGGGCAAGTATTCCGAGACCAAACCAGGGATCGGCAAAATCAGGAGCCAGCTCTATTGCTTCATTATAATATTTCCTGGCCAGCACCAGGTCGCCTGTTTTTTCATAGCATTCAGCAAGATAAGTCATTGCCTCGAAATTGTCCGGTTCATTTTCCAGATATTCATGATAAACCGGGACAGCCTCGACATATTTTTCCTGATTATACAGGATGTTACCCTTGTTGAACAATGCAAAGGTATTCGAGGAATTTATGGCAAGTGAATAATCATAAGCGGTCAGAGCTTTTTCGGGTTCATCAAGCTTGTTGTATATTATCCCCAGATTATACCATGCACTGTCGGAGAAAGGTTCCTCCTCGAGGTACTTACGGTAATACCTGATGCTCTCAGCATAATTCTCCGTTTTTTCGAAAGCATAGGCCAGGTCATATAAGTGTGCATAAAAATCGGGTTCAAGCTGAATGAGTTTCTTCAGGTATGGGATAAGGTAATCGTAATAATTGAGATTTTGCAGAACTGAAGTAATGGAAAAGAGAATATTGGCAGTATCATCTGAATCGAGTGTGAGTGCATAGTCAAACATTTTCTTTGCTCCCTGAATATCTCCCAGCATACCCAGAGCTGTTCCCTTCGCCACACATATTTCATGATTTCCGGGTTCAATGCTTTCGAGGTTTTTCAGGATCCTGAGAGCTTCAACGGCACGTCCCCTGTCGAGGAGAACCCTTGCTTTCCTAAGCTGTATTGATACTGAATTGGGATGCTGCTCCGCTGCCAGTATGGCCGCTTCATACGCTTTCAGGGGATTGTTGCTTTCGATATAATAATCAATTATTGATTCGAATTCAATAACATCAAAAAAACAACTTTGATTATTGCTCCGCATCCGTTCAAATTTCTGAACTGCGCTCCTTATCTCTTCCTCAAAGGAAAATCCGGATCTGTCCTCTTCCATTCCCCTGGCAATATAATGTGCAAATTTAAAAACATTTCAAATAATCCACTTTTGGCAGATGTGAAATTATTAACAATATAGTTTGTTTTTTCACCTGAATTACAGCCTAATATAAAAATTTTTAAGTTTTTTTTCACATTTACGCAACCAAATGCATGATTTTATCATCTATGCTGATAGAATATAGCCAATAATTTCCCTATATATAAAATTTTACCCTAGAACTAACCTAAATTCTACCTTAAAGAAACCGGGACCACCCGGTTTCTTTCTTTTTTCTGCAACCTGATTATTGGTTAATACACCCGTGAAACAGCCGATTGCACAACATGGCCCCGGCAAACATAAGCTGTTGGAATCATCCCGGGCAATCAGCGGACTCGTCTCATTGCGGCAAGCAGGGTATTCTTCAGAAGAGCGACCCTGGTCATGGGCCCGACTCCGCCCGGGACTGGGCTAATATAGGAGCACTTTGGTGCAACGTTGTCGAAATCCACATCACCTGCAAGTCTCCATCCTTTTTTTGATAATGGCGATTCAACCCTGGTTGTCCCCACATCTATCACCACAGCGCCGTCACTTATCATATCGGCTTTAACGAAGCCGGGTGAACCAAGAGCTGCAATTACAATGTCTGCCTTCCTGACCAGCTCGGGAATATTCCTGGTCCTGCTGTGAACAAGAGTTACTGTGGCATCCCTGCCCTTTTGTGAAAGAAGTATGCTCAGCGGTCTTCCGACAATATTGCTCCTTCCCAGGATTACACAATTCCTGCCCGAAACATTTATCCCATATCTGTCCAGAAGTTCAATCACCCCGAAAGGTGTAGCCGGCAAATAGCCGGGCAGCCCTGCCACCATCCTGCCCAGGTTAACAGGATGAAATCCGTCAGCATCTTTTGACGGGTCAATCGCCTCTGTCACACTTGATTCAGAAATATGTCCAGGCAATGGAAGCTGGACAATAAATGCATCAACATCATCGTCTTCATTTAACTCCCTGATTTTTGCCAGCAGGTCGTTTTCAGTAATTTCCTCACTCAACCTCAGGAGGGTTGATTTAAAGCCTACTTCTTCACAATCCTTTACCTTATTGTTCACATAGGTTTCACTAGAGGGATTTCTGCCAACCAGAATTGCAGCAAGATGAGGTATCTTAATCCCTGAACTAACCATTCGGGCAACTTCCCTGGCAATTTCCGACTTGATCTCGGATGCGATCTTATTACCATCAATTAATGTGTACATGATTTATATTATTTTCTCATTAAACCGGCAGCATTCCTACCTTTAGTCATCATTCTCATCATTCGTCTGGTTTCATCAAATTGTTTGAGAAGCCTGTTGACATCCTGCACTGTTGTACCGCTTCCCGTTGCTATTCTTTTGCGCCTGCTTCCATTCAGGATCACCGGGTTCCTTCTTTCTCCGGGTGTCATGCTCCTGATTATGGCTTCAATACTCTTAAATGCATTATCATCAATATCAAGGTCCTTAACAGCTTTTCCGACTCCGGGGATCATCGACATCAGATCCCTGACGTTTCCCATCTTCTTTATCTGCTGTATCTGTGCAATGAAATCATTAAAGTCAAACTGATCCCTGGCTATTTTTTTCTGTAGTTTCCTGGCCTCTTCTAAATCATATTGTTCCTGTGCTTTTTCAACAAATGACACAATATCACCCATTCCGAGAATCCTGTCGGCCATCCTCGACGGGTAGAAAATGTCGATTGCATCTATTTTCTCCCCGGAGCTTACGAATTTGATCGGCTTATTTACGACCGACCTGATCGAAAGGGCAGCACCGCCGCGGGTATCCCCATCTAGTTTGGTAAGGACAACCCCGTTGAAATCGAGCCTTTCATTGAATTCCCTTGCAGTATTGACGGCATCCTGACCGGTCATTGAATCGACAACGAAGAGAATCTCATGTGGTGAAACGGTATTCTTTATCGAGGCAATTTCATTCATCATCTCCTCGTCAACTGCAAGGCGGCCGGCAGTATCAATGATAACGACATCGTGATTCTTCATCTTAGCCTCCCTCACGGAGTTCTTCACAATCTGGACCGGGTTCATGTTGCCATCTTCAGTGTATACCGGAACCTCCGCCTGGGCGGCAATGATCTTCAGCTGTTCAATTGCCGCAGGACGATATACGTCACCGGCTACAAGAATGGGATTCTTCCCTCTTTTGGTCTTCACCCATTTCGCAAGCTTGCCGCTGAAAGTGGTCTTTCCTGAACCCTGAAGGCCCGCAATGAGAATGACAGCCGGATTTATCTTTATATTGATATCTGATTTGTCGCCACCCATTAATGCTACCAGCTCATCGTGGACAATCTTGATCATCATCTGTGACGGATTCACCGATTTTAGGACTTCCTGACCTAGAGCTTTCGCCCTGACAGTATCGGTAAACTGCTTCGCTATCCTGAAATTGACATCGGCATCAAGAAGAGCCCTTCTTACTTCTTTGAGGGTCTCGGCAATATTTATTTCAGTTATTCTGCCCTGCCCCTTGAGTAGTTTAAAGGACTTTTCCAGCTTTTCGCTTAAATTCTCAAACATATTATTATCAAGGTTTATTACTTAATTCACATTCTTTCAGGCATCTCAATCCCCAGAAGCCACATCCCGTTCAAAATCAGATCACCTGCAACCTCCGAAAGATATATCCTGAAATCCCTCAATTCCATGTTCTCCTCACCCAATATTGAAAAGTCATGATAAAACTGATTGTACTCCTTTGAAAGGTCATAGCAGTAGTTTGCAACAAGTGCGGGGCTTAGCTCTGATGCCGCCTGGGAAACAACATCTGAAAACTTCCTGAACAATTTGATCAGTTCGATCTCTTTTTGTCCCGGCCTGGCAGTAAGCAGTGCCTTTTTATCGGGATAAATGCCCATCTGTTCAGCTTTTCTGAATAATGATCTTATTCTTGCATAGGTGTACTGGATGAAGGGTCCGGTATTTCCATTGAAGTCTATGGATTCGGCGGGATTAAATGTCATATTCCTGTGGGGGTCCACTTTCAGCATGAAATATTTAAGTGCCCCGAGTCCTATTTTCCTGAAAATTTCCTCCTTTTCCGGCTCAGAATAGTCAGACAGCTTGCCAAGTTCCAGAGAGACCTCACGGGCAGTATCATGCATTTCCCTGATCAGGTCATCCGCATCAACAATGATACCCTCGCGTGATTTCATCCTGCCTTCCGGAAGCTCCACCATCCCGTACGAGAAATGAATAAGGCCGCCGGCCCATGGATATCCCATCTTTTTCATCAGCGCACCGAGCACCTGGAAATGATAATTCTGCTCATTCCCGACAACATAAATGGTTTTATCAAATCCGAATTCATTAAATCTTTCCACGGCAGTACCCAGATCCTGGGTTATATAAACCGCCGTTCCGTCCGATCTGAGAAGGAGTTTGTGATCCAGCCCCATTGACGTCAGGTCAACCCATATTGAATTATCCTCCTGCCGGTAAAGTATGTTATCCCTTAATCCCTTCAGAACAATTTCTTTTCCTGCGAGATAAGTTTCCGATTCATAGTAAACCCGGTCAAAGTCAACTCCGAGCATCCTGTAAGTCTCATCAAACCCGGCATAAACCCATGAATTCATCATTTTCCACAACTCCATGGTTTCCCTGTCGTTCGACTCCCATCTCAGCAGCATCTCCCTGGCCTCCTTAAGCAGGGGTGCAGAACTTCTTGCTTCAGCCTCGCCCATACCGTTTTTGAAAAGCTCATCCACCTGCAATTTGTATTCCTGCTCATATTTCACATAATATTTGCCAACGAGATGGTCCCCTTTAATCCCGGCAGACTCCGGAGTCTCATTGTTACCAAATTTAAGCCAGGCCAGCATTGACTTGCAAATATGTATCCCCCTGTCGTTCACTATGCTGGTTTTGATAACCTTGTGACCGCACGACGCAAGGATGCGGTTAAGCGAGAATCCCAGGAGATTATTCCTGATATGTCCCAGATGAAGGGGTTTGTTTGTGTTTGGAGATGAGTACTCAACAAGAATAACTTCAGGGTTTGCAATCCTGCAATTCCTGAAATAGTCCTTTTCCCCGCACAAGGCCGAAAAATACTCGATCCACCACTTGTATGAAACTTCAAGGTTAAGGAATCCTTTTATCACATTAAATCCCGAAATAAGAGGGAAGTTGTCAGTCAGGTAATTGCCTATGCTTTCGCCGGTCTGCTCAGGTGTATTTTTTGAAAACCGAAGCAAAGGAAAAACCACCAGTGTGAAGTCGCCCGGAAAATCTTTCCGGGTCTCCTGCAGCTGAATATGATTATCATCAACCTTTGCATTGTATAGGCTGCTTAACGCTTCCCTGATCTTTTGCTTCAGAACAATCTCCATTGATGTTAAAATATTCGCATGCAAATATAACATTTAAATATTTCCGCCGTATAAGCCCATGGATTCGCGTAGAATGAGTGGCTGTTTTGCAGGCATTACTGATTTTTTATACCAAACAACAGTTTTATTTGACAATCATTCATTTCTTTTTGATAAAAAGTTACATCACTAATGAAAAGAAATTTTACTTTTGAATATGATATTTGTGATTTATAATGGAAACAACACAGCCTGCCATGAAGGAGCTTAAACACATGTTTGTCGAACAGACTGAAAAAACACCCCTGGTCGATTTCAATAATCTTACAGGTGAACTGATACTTTCAGGAAGATCAATCCCAATCAATGCTCCCAGAATCTTTGAACCAATTCTCGAATGGGTAAACAATTATATAAAAGATCCAAGGCCAACAACAAATCTAAGATTAAATCTTGAATATTTCAATACGGCATCTTCCATATGGCTCGCAAAAATAGTAAAGGCACTTACAAACATTGAAAAACAGGATTGTGTTCTTTTCCTTCATGTTTATTTCTCCCTTGAGGATTTTGATGATATAGATGATATTAAAGATGATCTCAGTCCGGTAATCGATGTTGTAAGCAATTCAAAGGTCAGTGTGGGACTTAAAATCTATGGCACTGATGAAGCGGGAAAAATAATGAAGGAGTCAATGATTTTCATCTAGCAGTCCCCCCCTGCGAGTAATACTTCTACAAAAACAACCACTTTTCGTTTTTTTGACCTACCTTTATTCTGGTAATTCAGTAAGATTTAACTATGCCAGCAGTGTGGTTTGTTTTGCTCTCAATTCTTACAGTCATGGAGACATATTCTCAGCCAGGATCGGCCGACAGGTACCCCGCTGTGGCGGGAAGGTTTTATTCTGCCGATAAGGAGACTCTCAGAAATGATATCTCAAAGCTATTTGAGAACTGTAAAAAACCTGTGGATCATAAACATGTAAGGGCTATCATCAGTCCTCATGCCGGTTACATCTACTCGGGGCGGGTAGCCGCTTCGGCTTTTTCCGCCATCGGAAAGAAAACCGTATACAAAAATATATTTATCATTGGCTCAAGTCATATAATGGCCTTTGAAGGAGCATCTGCATATTATACCGGCGACTTTGTTACCCCTCTCGGCAAGATCAGGGTCAACCGGGAAATAGCAAATTCCCTCAGAAGCAACAGGTTGTTCAATCATCCGGTCAGCGCCCACCTGCAGGAGCACAGCCTCGAAGTCCAGATCCCATTCATACAGTATTATTTAACCGGCGATCCCATGATTGTGCCTGTTATTATCGGAACAAATAACATAAATTCGATAAAGAAGATTGCAGAGGCGCTTAAACCATGGTTCAATTCCGATAACCTTTTTATAATAAGCAGCGATTTTTCCCATTATCCCGGATACAAAACAGCCTGCGAGGTTGATAAGGCAACAGCTGATGCAATTATTTCCGGGGATCCGCAGAATTTCCTCAATACGCTGAAAAAAAACTCGCTCAGAAATGAACCGGGGCTGGCAACAAGTATGTGCGGCTGGACGTCTGGCCTGCTTCTTATGTACCTGGCCGAACAGGAAGGAAATCTTGAATTCAGCAAGGTCGATTACTGTAATTCGGGTGACTCAAAGTACGGCAACAAGGATGAGGTTGTGGGTTACAATGCAATAATACTTGCCGAAAAAAAAATTCCCGGACATTCAACGGGAAGTCTTTATGACGAAATATCCTTCACGGCCAGGGAAAAGGAAGAGCTTATTGCCCTCGCAAGAAACAATATAAGATCCCTGCTCAATGATAGAAAAATGATAACCGTGGATGAGAATAAGCTGCCGGCAATCTTCAAACAACCTCTGGGTGCTTTTGTAACACTGAAGATTGATAACGTGTTAAGAGGCTGTATCGGAAAATTCATCTCATCCGATCCGCTTTTCAGGGTTGTTCTTGAATCCTCAAAGTCGTCAGCCTTTGAAGATCCCAGGTTCCCTCCCCTTACCAAGGGAGAGTTTGCAAAAACCGATATCGAAATAACGGTCCTGGGCCCGCTGAAGAAAATCACTGACATAAATGAAATAATCCTGGGGAAACATGGCATTTATATAAAAAAAGATTTTCACTCTGGAACAATGCTTCCGCAGGTTGCAAAGGAGAATGGATGGACCGTTGAAGAATTCCTTGGTTATACGTCGCGGGATAAGACAGGTATTGGTTGGGACGGATGGAAAAAGGCCGACATTTTTGTCTATGAAGGAATCGTTCTCGATGAAATCAAAAAGTAACCATGTATTATGTTACTCCAGTTTTATTAACAATAATTGCACTGTACTGCCTCAGTTACTTTTTTTTCAGGAACAGAAAATTCACGATTCAATTACACTTCAGATTCTGGAATCTTATAATTGCCGCATTATTTCTGCTTACTGCTGCAACCGGCCTGCTCAGGATTTTGCATACAGCTCCTGAATGGGATGCTGCTTTTTTAAAATCCATGGCAGGGCAGCATGTTGTATTAGGCATGGCTTTTATTTCAACCGGCTTGCTTCATTTTTTCCTGCATTATTCCCGTTTCCGGAATCTGTTCAAGAAACGGGAATCAGATGCTCCAAATGAGTTTTATTGCCGCACACAGCGAACCCGTGGTGCAATCGGAGCAAATCTTTTTGCAGTAGGCTTTGTAAGTTCTGCCATTCAATTGCTTCTGCTAAGGGAAATCCTGAATATTTCCGGTGGCTATGAACTGATTGCCGGTACGTTCCTGGGATCGTGGCTAATGGCATCAGCTGCCGGTTCGGCAATAGCTCCAAAAACATCCATAACCAATATTCTGAGCATCAATCTATTGTTTTTCTCAGGACCTGTAATATCAGTTTTTTTATTAATTATACTTTCCAGACTTTTTCTTAATCCGGGTGAAACACCTTCATATCTTGCCAGCATCATATTTACCCTCATTGTCCTTGTACCGTTCTGTTTCATTTCAGGTTTTACCTTTATCAAACTGGTTTCAGAGGCTTCATCAATAAAGGATTTCAGGCCGGGGAGATCATTTGCAGTCGAAACATCCGGAGGAATTGCAGCAGGTATATTAATTTCATTTGCAAGCCATGGCGGTATAAACAATTACCAGGCTATTATCCTGATAATCATTTCGGGGTTTTCCTATACCGTTATTTCACAATCCGGCCTGAACAGACGGAACTTGATGCTCACCGGGATAATCGTCCTGGCCCTGTCTGCAGGAGTGATCATATCAGCACCCGACAAATATTTCAGGCAGCTTCTTCTCAGGGGTCTTACGATAACAGATTCATCAGATACACCTTACGGGAATATCACCCGGGGGATGTACGGCGAAGAAAAAAGCACTTACTACGATCACAGGCTTCTTTTTTACAGCGATGATATAATAGAACGTGAAGAAGACATACATTATCCCATGCTTCAACTTGATAATCCTGAAGCGGTACTCCTTGTCTCCGGATCATTATATCCACACCTTGGCGAAATAAATAAATACAAGGCAAAAAGGGTTGTATACGTTGAACGTGATCCGGCCCTGATCAAGGCTGAAAGCAGCACTGAACCGTTTAAGATACCTGATCTGCTGGTTGAAAACAAAGATGCATACACATTCATCAAAAATGCAGGGGAGAAGTTTGATGCTGTTATTTTACTCCTTCCACCTCCTTCTTCCCTCCTGCTTAACCGTTTTTATACTTATGAATTCTTCATGCATGTCAAAAAGGTACTGAAGCCGGAAGGCGTATTTTCCTGTGCACCGGGCATTAATCCCGATTATCTGAATATCGAGTCGGTACTTTTTTTCTCATCAATCTATAACAGCCTTAAAGCTGTATTCAGATATGTCGTTCCCGTCGGTGGAAATAAGTTATATCTTCTGGCAGCAGACAAGGAAATATCAATATCATTCTGTGAGCTAACGGAAAAAAAGGGAATAAGCAATCTTTATGTAGGGCCTGATTACCTGGCTGACGATCTGACAGAATTGAAAACAGACCAGATTATTTCAGTGATTGATGAGTCTGTAAGGCTGAACCATATTCTAACCCCGGTTGCAACCTTTTATTTTCAGGCTTACAATATCAGCAAGAGTATCAATGAAAAACTACCCCTGATCATTTTGCTGGCCTTACTTTTCTTATTGCCCCTCCTGGCGGTGAGAAGGACAAATATGCTAATGTATTTCAGTTCTTCTGCGCTGGCAGGCTATGAGATAATCCTGCTGCTAGTCCTGCAGTCTTCGGTCGGTAACATGTATCAGGTTACAGGCCTGATACTTGCCGGCCTGCTCTCAGGGCTGGCCGTCGGCTCCGGGCTCAGCATACCCTTTCTTGAAAGCCGCACTTACCGGATCAAGTCGTGGCTTCTGATAATTTGTTATCTGGCAATGTATTTTGCAATAAAAAGGCTGGTTGACTCAGATAGCAATGTGTTTGTGATAGTGGCATTGATAATTTCGGGATTTATTCCGGCAGCCATCACCGGCAACCTGTTCCGGGAATTCACTCAAACCGCCATGGTTCCGTCAGTGCCGTCATCAGTATACAGTGCCGACCTTGCCGGATCGGCGGCCGGATGTATTGTGTTTTCAGGCTTTGCAGTTCCGTTAATTGGTATAGGGCCGTCCCTGCTCATCTTTCCTGTACTGGTTCTCACGGGATATCTTTTTGCTTTGAAAGCCAGAAAATGACATCATTTAATAACTTTGCAAACAGAGGTAAGTATTAAGAGAATTTCATATGGAAAATCATCGTAACATGATAAGCAAACGCAACTTTGTAAAAAGGTGTGCAGCTTTATCCACAGGTCTGATCTGTGTTCCGTACGGCAGCCTCCTGTCTGAAATGTCTTCTGTGCAGGCAGGCATCTACAAAAAGGAAGCCATGTTTCAGGAAGAAACACCGGGAGGGATCATGTGCATGATCTGTCCAAACGGATGTGTTCTCAGGGAAGGGGAAGTCAGCCGGTGCAGAAGCAGGAAAGTCAGAAAATCAAAGTTATATACGCTTGCTTACGGAAGCCCGTGTTCCGTGAATGTTGATCCGATGGAGAAGAAACCCCTGTACCATTTTTTGCCGGGGTCCAGGGCATTCTCGATAGCTGCCGCCGGATGCAACCTGTCATGTCTTAATTGCCAGAACTGGACAATTTCGCAGACCAGCCCTGAAAAAACCAGGAATTACGACCTGATGCCCGACAAGGTTGTGGAGGAGTGTTTCAGCAGGGGTTGCAAATCCATTGCATATACATATTCGGAACCAGTAACATTCTATGAATATGTTTATGAAACCGCAATCGTTGCAAGAAAAGCAGGGATAAAGAACATTGTAAAATCGAACGGTTACATCAATCCTGAGCCGCTTAAGAAACTATGCAGCGTGATTGACGCAGCAAATATTGACCTGAAATCTTTCAATGAAAGTACCTATCTTAAACTTACCGGAGGCAGGCTTCAACCTGTTCTTGACTCATTGAAAATCTACAGGGATATGGGTATCTGGCTCGAAATAACCAATCTTGTGGTTCCCACATGGTCCGACAATCTTGATGAGATAAGGAAAATGTGCAGATGGCTGAGTGACAACGGATTTAAGAAGGTTCCCATTCATTTCAGCAGATTCTTTCCAGTTTATAAACTTGAGCAACTCCCTCCCACCCCTATCGAAACCCTTAACAGGGCTGCAAGCATTGCCTCTGAAGAGGGCTTGTTATATGTTTACACCGGTAATGTTCCGGGAAATGAACTTTCGGATACAAAATGTCCGTCATGCAAGAAGCCGTTGATCTCCCGCCAGGGATTCCGTGTAACCTCAAACACCATAAGGGATGGAAAATGTGACAGCTGCGGCCGGATCATCGATGGTGTGTGGAACTGATCCCTTGAAATGATCTGATTAAATAAAAATAACCCTGCAGATGAACCAGACTGAAGCCAGGAAGCGTATTGAGAAGCTGCGCCGTGAAATTGAGGAACACAACAGGAATTATTACGTATTCAATGATCCTGTCATTTCCGATTTCGAATATGATCTGCTCATAAATGAACTCGAGACCCTTGAGAAACAATATCCTGAATTTTACAGTGAGGAGTCGCCGACCCGGCATGTTGGAAGTGACCTGACACGTGAGTTCCGGCAATTCGAACATAAATATCCGATGTTGTCGCTGGGGAACACATACAGTATAGAGGAAATCAGGGATTTTGACAGCAGGGTAAGGAAATCAGTAATGGGTGAAATAAGCTATGTTTGTGAGCTTAAATTCGATGGTGCCTCGATAAGCATATCCTATTCAGGAGGATCAATGGAAAAAGCCCTGACCAGGGGCGACGGTACCAGGGGAGATGACGTCACAGAAAATATAAGGACCATAAAAAGCATTCCGGGCAGGATCGGTTCAGACGCTGTCCCAGCTTCCTTTATAGCAAGGGGGGAAATACTTATGCCCAGGAGTGTATTCAAGGAGCTGAATGAAGAAAGGGAAAAGGAAGGCTTAAATCTGTTCGCTAATCCCCGCAATGCTGCGTCAGGGACATTGAAAATCCTTGACCCATCCCTGGTTGCAGCCAGAAAGCTGGATTGCCTTTTCTATTCCCTGCTGGGCGATGATCTGCCGGCAGACAATCATTATGATAATCTGAAAAAACTGCAGGAATGGGGATTTCCCGTATCTGACAGTTACAGGCTCTGCAGGAACCTGGATGAGATTATCGGATTCATTCAGTTCTGGGAAACCAGGCGCAACGATCTCCCGTTCGACACAGACGGGGTTGTCATCAAAGTAAATTCCCTCGATCAACAGCTGCAGCTGGGTTTCACTGCAAAATCGCCCAGGTGGGCAATTGCCTACAAATACAAACCTGAGCGGGCATTGACAAAGCTTTTATTTGTATCCTACCAGGTCGGCAGAACCGGCACTGTTACTCCCGTGGCAAACCTTGAACCTGTCCAGCTGGCCGGCACCACTGTTAAAAGAGCCTCTCTCCACAATGCTGACCAGATTTCACTTCTCGATCTGCATGAGGGTGATATGGTTTATGTGGAAAAGGGCGGAGAAATAATACCAAAGATAGTCGGTGTGGACAAAGCTTCGAGGTCAGATACGAGCATGGCGATCAGCTTTATTGAAGAATGCCCGGAGTGCGGTACACCACTTGTTAGAAATGAGGGAGAAGCTAATCATTACTGCCCCAACATACTCCATTGTCCTCCCCAGATAAAGGGCAGAATAAGTCATTTCATCAGCCGGAGGGCAATGAATATTGAAGGACTGGGGGAAGAAACCACGGATCTCTTGTACACCAGGGGGCTGATCCGGAATGCTGCAGACCTGTACGATCTGAAAGCCGGGGAGCTGGCATCGCTTGAAGGGCTAGGAGAAAAATCCGCATCCAATATAATAAGAAGCATTGAAGATTCAAGGAACGTACCATATTACAGAGTACTGTTTGCACTGGGGATCAGGCATGTAGGAGAAACGGTTGCAAAGAAGATTTCGGTCAGGTTCCGGTCCATCGACAAACTGATCAGTGCCGGTATCAGCGAGATTACAGAAGTTGAAGAGATAGGTCCCAAGATTGCATTAAGTATAAAATCATATTTAAATAATCCGGAGAATATTGAACTGATAAACAGGCTCCGGTCCGCCGGAGTTCAGCTTGAAAGCGAAGCTGAAGAGGCCGCCACGGGAAATGTGCTGAGGGGTAAAAACATTGTAATTTCAGGTGTTTTCACGAAGCATACGAGGGATGAATACAAGGAAATAATCGGGAAATACGGGGGAAGGAATGTATCGTCGGTCAGTTCCTCCACCTCCTTTATCCTTGCCGGAGAGAATATGGGACCATCAAAAAGGGCAAAGGCAATTGAACTCGGAATTGAAATAAAAAATGAGGAAGAATTTCTGAAAATCATCGGTGAAATATAAGCAATCCTGCTTGTCGATTTTGACAAAAAACTGTTAGGTTTGCACCATGGAATTATTCAGGAATTTAAGGATAAAGGCGGGGAGATCGACACTGGCCGGGAAGATATCAAAGGTCAACAGGAGACCATACTATACTAATTTCAGAAGCGTAAAAAGCATGGGATTGGTATGGGATGCATCACGACCTGAGGAATTCATGTTGTTGTCGAGGTTTCATCAGAAAATGTCGGAGCATAACATCGAATTCAGGATTCTGGGTTTATTCCCCGGGAAGGTATTACCAAATCAGTTCACTGCCGTCAGATATCTGACCTGTCTCAGGAAAAACGAAATTGATTTTTTCTACCGCCCTGATTCCAAGGATGCCACGGTGTTTATTGAGAAGCAATTTGACGTACTTATAGACATTAATTTCCAGAAACTATTTCCTCTTGTTTACATAACAACATTATCCCGGGCGCGATTTAAGGTTGGGTTAGCTGATGCTGAGCCTGAAAAATCACCGTTCGACCTTATGCTGTCAATAAATAAACCTGTTAATATCGAAAATTACCTGGAACAGATCATCTTATATCTTGACATGATAAATTCTGAATCATCCAAAAAAGCTGTTTAATACGGGGCTAAAAATGAAGAAAATCAAAGGTACAGGTGTGGCAATAGTAACGCCATTCAAAAATGACACGAGTATTGATTTCTCGGCATTGAAAAAGATCACCGAGCATGTGATCGGCGGAGGTGTGAATTACATTGTTGTGATGGGCACAACTGGTGAGTCTGTCACTCTCACTAAAGATGAAAAGAAGGCCGTTCTGTCATATGTACTTGAAGTAACAGACAAAAGGGTTCCGGTAATTGCCGGGATCGGCGGGAATAATACCCAGGAAGTCATAAACTGCCTCAGGCATTCCAATCTCAGTGATGTTGACGCCATCCTGTCAGTTGTTCCGTATTACAATAAACCGGGTCAGAAGGGGATATTTCAGCACTTTAAAACCATTGCCGCATGCAGCCCTGTTCCGGTTATACTTTATAATGTCCCCGGCAGGACCAGTTGCAGCATGTCAGCTGAAACATGTCTCGAGCTGGCTCACGAATGCGAAAACATAGCAGGGATAAAGGAGTCGTCAGGCGATATGTCGCTGGTAACTAAAATAATCAAGGGGAAACCGGAGAATTTTGTCCTGCTTTCGGGCGATGATATGCTTTCAATTCCCATTATTTCACTGGGAGGATCGGGTGTAATATCGGTTCTTGCCAATGCTTTCCCGTCGCAATGCAGTGAAATGATCGGTCACGCCCTGAAAAGTAATTTCAGAACTGCAAGGGAACATCATTTCCGTTTGGTTGAACTGATCGATCTTTGCTTTGCCGAAGGAAATCCATCGGGGATAAAGGCAATGCTGAGTACCCTTAACCTTTCGCACAACGTCCTGAGGCTTCCGCTGGTTCCTGTCAGCAGGCCGCTGATGAGCAGGATCCAGAAGGCAGTTGAGGACTTTAACAAACAGTGATTGATCTTATACCCTTAAACCCTGGGATACAGGCTGCTGGCTTCCGTGACATTGTTTGTACTTTTTTCCGCTTCCGCAAGGACATGGATCATTGCGGCCTACTTTTTTCTCAACACGAACAGGTTCAACCTTCTGATTTTTATCCTGGCCGCTTCCTCCCGTGCTGCTGTATTGCGAGAAGTCGCTTTTTGACGTCCTCAGCTTGCTCATGTCCACCTGCCGCCTGCGCTGGGCTTCCTTTACCTGCTCAGGATCCTGGGTGGGAATATGACCTTTCATGAGAGTACTCACAACATCCTTATTTACCTTGGCAATCATTGTCTTAAAAAGCTCAAATGATTCGAACTTGTAAATAAGCAGGGGATCCTTCTGTTCATAGGTGGCATTCTGCACCGACTGCTTAAGTTCATCCATTTCTCTCAGGTGTTCTTTCCAGGCATCGTCAATAGTTGCCAGTACAACGGTTTTTTCATATGCCCGGGCCAGTTCCCGCCCTTCCGTTTCAGCAGTTGTTTTGAGATGGGTCACCACCTGGAACACCCTGTATCCGTCAGAAATAGGAACAACAACATTTTCATATGCATGCGACATCCTTTCATAAACATCCCTGATTACCGGATAGGCTTGCTGTGAAATCATTTCAACCTTCCTTTTGTAAGTATCAAGGACTTTTTCATAGACTTTCTCAGTGACCTGTTCTGAACTGCTTTTTAAATAATCCTGCTGGGGAACTGGCGAATCCATCGAGAATGAACGTATGAGATCAAAATCGAAGTTTTCAAAGTCACCTTCTCTATGGTATGTATCCACAAGGTTTTCAGTAACATCATACATCATGTTCGCAACATCAACCGAAAGCCTTTCTCCGAGAAGTGCATGCCTCCTTTTCTTATAGATCACCTCTCTCTGTGAGTTCATAACATCATCGTACTCAAGAAGCCGCTTTCTGATTCCGAAGTTATTCTCTTCCACTTTCTTCTGAGCCCGTTCTATCGACCTGGTTATCATTGGATGCTGGATCATTTCCCCATCCTTTAAACCAAGCTTATCCATAATTCCGGCAATACGTTCCGAGCCGAACAACCTCATAAGCTCATCCTCGAGGGAAACAAAGAACTGGGATGATCCGGGATCACCCTGTCTTCCTGACCGACCCCTGAGCTGACGGTCAACACGTCTTGATTCATGACGCTCTGTTCCGATAATTGCAAGCCCGCCGGCGGCACGAACTTCCGGAGTAAGTTTAATGTCAGTTCCACGTCCTGCCATATTGGTGGCAATCGTTATCGTTCCCGATTTTCCGGCTTCCGCAACAATCTCGGCTTCCCGCTGATGAAGCTTGGCATTAAGGACGTTATGCTTCAGCCCCTTCATCTTCAGCATCCTGCTGAGCAATTCCGAAATTTCAACGGAGGTAGTTCCAACCAGAACCGGACGACCCTGTTTATTCAGGCTTACAATCTCGTCAATTACTGCATTGTACTTCTCCCTTTTTGTCTTGTAAACCAGATCTTCACGGTCGTTTCTTATTACCGGACGGTTGGTAGGGATTACCACAACATCAAGTTTATAAATATTCCAGAACTCACCGGCTTCAGTTTCTGCAGTACCAGTCATGCCTGCAAGCTTGTGATACATCCGGAAATAGTTCTGCAGGGTAATTGTTGCATATGTCTGGGTGGCTTCCTCCACTTTAACATTTTCCTTTGCCTCTATTGCCTGGTGAAGGCCGTCGGAATAGCGCCGGCCCTCAAGAATCCTTCCCGTCTGTTCATCGACAATTTTTACCTTATTGTCGATAACAACATACTCAACATCCCGGTCAAACAGGGTCCAGGCTTTAAGAAGCTGAGACATTGTATGCACCCTTTCAGATTTAACGGCATAATCCTGAAGCAGTTCGTCCTTTTTCCTGAACTTTTCCCGGTCGCTGAGCCCGGATTTCTCCAGATCAGCAATTTTTGACCCAACATCCGGAAGCACAAAAAATGAAGCATCCTCAACAGAAGTGGATATCAGATCGAGGCCCTTTTCAGTCAGCTCAATGGAATTGGCTTTTTCATCAATCACAAAATAAAGTTCTTCCGTGATTTTAGGCATTTCCTTGCTGTTATTCTGCATATAGAAGTTCTCAGTCTTCTGCAGAAGGGTCTTATTGCCCTCTTCACTCAGGAATTTGATAAGAGCATTGTTCTTTGGCAAACCCTTATATGCCCTCAGAAGCAATTTGCCACCCTCTTCGGTGTTATTATCTGCAATAAGCCTCTTGGAATCGGCAAGTATCTGTGTTACCAGTTTTTTCTGCGCACTGACGAGTTTGTCAACCTTTGGTTTAAGCTCGTCAAACTGCTTGGTGTCGCTTTTGGCTGTCGGACCTGAGATAATAAGAGGTGTACGTGCGTCATCGATAAGAACCGAGTCAACTTCGTCAACAATGGCATAATGGTGACGGCGCTGCACGAGATCTTCGGGGTTAATTGCCATATTGTCCCTCAGGTAATCAAATCCGAATTCATTGTTGGTACCAAATGTAATGTCGGCATGATAGGCATTCCTCCTTTGGGCCGAATTTGGCAAATGTTTGTCAATACAATCAACCGTCAGACCGTGAAACTCATATATCGGGCCCATCCATTCGGAGTCGCGCTTTGAAAGATAGTCGTTTACGGTCACGATATGCACGCCTCTGCCGGCAAGGGCATTAAGAAAAACGGGCAGAGTGGCAACAACCGTCTTACCCTCTCCGGTGGCCATTTCAGCTATCTTTCCCTGATGAAGGGCAACCCCGCCAATCAACTGCACATCGTAATGCACCATATCCCAGACGATCTCATTGCCCCCGGCAATCCATCTGTTTTTCCAGTACGCCTTGTCTCCCTTGACGGTAATACTATCCCTGGTTGCCGCCAGATCCCTGTCATATTGACGGGCAGTAACTTCCAGCACACTGTTTTCCTTAAAGCGGCGGGCAGTCTCCTTGACAATTGCAAAAGCTTTGGGAACAAGCTCATCGAGTTTCTTTTCAACTTTCTCGCTGATACTCTTTTCAATCTTGTCTATCTCATTGTAGAATTCTTCTTTCTTGTAAACATCCTCCTCCGACTCAGCCTTCTCCTTCAGGAGCCTGATTTCATTCTCGTCCGATTCCATTGATTTCCGGATCTCTTCCCTGAGTAAGGTGGTCTGATCCCTTAACTGATCATTTGAGAGCCCTGAAAGCAATTCAAATTCCTGGTGAATTTTGTCAATATAAGGCGAGATCTCTTTAATGTCCCTTTCGTACTTGTTTCCGAGGAACAGACCTAAAACCTTGTTTATTACACTCATTTTTAATTGTGTTACGCAATCGTTAAATACGACGCAAAATTAGTTTTTTAAAAATAGCAGATCAATATTTGTACCATTTTAATTTCCGGATCTTTGAATTAGTTCGCCTGTCATGGAAATGAATGAAGCAGGATAATGCTCCACAATGGTGACGAAATGTAAAGTTATTAACGGATAAGGGAGTATTTTATCGTCTTATGGACTGAGTTGCTGCTTATCACTATAAAATACAGGCCCGGTATTTTGTCGGGGAGATTTAACTGAATCGGTCCCTCTTCATATACCCTCGTACTAAAAACAATCCTCCCCGCAATATTGAAAATTTTAACTTCATAGGGGTAATCCATTTTAATCCTGCTGTCAGTAGTGAGGGTAAACTGGCCGCTGCCCGGATTAGGATAGACCCTGAATTCTTCCGATTTTTCGGGTTTTTCTTCGTCAACCGGCAGCGGTCCTATGGAAAGATCATCTATTGCCCATCCCCACCCTCGGGCATAAGGATCGGCATGGAGCCTGAATCTGATCAGGACGGAATCCCCGCCGGTAATTCTTTGATTAGTTTTCGTGTAAATCTTTCTCTCCATCATCATCGATTCTTCACCCACGAAAGTTGAGTTATTGCCATCTGTTGAGCTATTATATGCATTCAACCAGGACGAATTTATCCTGCTGTCGTAACCATCGGCCAGAGTGAACCAGCTCCTTCCATAATCTTTTGAACCTTCCACGACCACATAATCATAGAAATCAGAGAATCCAAAAACGGAACCTTCTTCTCCCGGTTCGACCAGTACCAATTCCCTGAATGTTATTATCATTCCTGCCGAATCAAATATGACGGGATGCCTCAGTACAGAGCTGAAATCGAGGCTGCCATTATCCTCGTCGGGACTTTTATAAGGATGCTCGGAGTGAAGACCCGGACTGCTGAAATTCAGGGGTGTTGTGATTTCAAATCCTGAACTGAAGAAACTATCGGATGCATCTGAAAAATCAGTGGAATAATTTCTTACGGCCGGTGCAAGCGCCTCTATGCTGATATTGAAGAAGCCTGCCTGCGGCAAAATCGTGGAATTGCGACCAGCTGCCTTGTCGATTGCCACCAGGCGATAGCTTAAGGAATCGCCGCCTTTAAGAAATCCGTGAGGGAAACCGAGAGTGTTACTGTATTTATCATCCGGCCTTGCTTTCAGGCCTGAGTAAAAAGTTGTTCCGCCGTTAATCCTGTATTCGATGTATACCGTATCGATGCCAATATTATCGGTTACCACGGCTGTAAAGGGTATGGAATCCGTTTTTTCAAAAAAATAATCTGTTTTTTCATGTGTTATCACGGGCTTAACAGTATCCGTGCCAATAAATACACTATAAGGATTCTCCTTTCCTGCAGCCGGTGATCTGAAGATTCTTGAAAAGCTGTCAACTGCATAAAAATAATAGACAAGCCTGGCATTGTAATATGGTATGTCAACTGTCCTGGAAAAAGAATTCGTTAACCTGTAAGGGATCATATTCAACGTATCGAAGGTATTGAAACCGTCGAATGAATAGACCAGTCCCACATTATCCCTGTTGTAAGTGGTATCAGATTTTATCTGTACAGCAATATCAATCCCCGTAAGGTGATCTTCTGTATCCATGATCTTCCGGGGTATTATCCTGGTGTTGATCCACCCCAAATCTCCAAGTATGGCTAATGTCAGTTTTCCGGGGTCATGAATTGCCTCACCCTTGTCGATAAAAGGTGTCATGAGGGCGTTTTCCGCCGATGTTTCCAGCTCATCGAGATGAGAAACGCTTGAACCAGGATCCCAGACTGGCGGACTGTAAAGCTTTGCCCTGCTGCCGCCCAGGGCACTTCTGGTCAGCGGACCGTTAAAATACAGCTTTCCCCCAACAAGTTCCCCTGAAAGTTCCTTTGAGTTTTGTGCAAACCACATTGTGTCCGTAAGTCGCCTGCCGTCCTGATTCTCCACGAACATATCATAAATTACAGGAAGGGAGCCAAGGCCATACCACCCCATATTATTATCCACATTCATACTGTCGAAAAATCCAAGGCCATGACATAATTCATGGATAATCGCCGTAACCAGGTCATATTTTGTTGCGGGTGTTTTGCCATCAGTACCATAGTACCAGCTGACACTGCTGTTAAGAATTAGCTCAACATCAGCCTCATACGGTTCTTTGAGCTTTCTTCCGGCTATTTTTTCTGCAACTGCAACCGGATAATATGCTTCTGGTATATAGGCGCCTATTCCCCAGCCGCGGGCAAAAGCAGTAATTGATGCATGCCCGAGCACCCCGCTGGAAGAAACTTTTCGCCAGGAGGCCTTAACAGTCATATCAAGGTCAGGAGGAAGCACTGATTCCAGTATTGCAACGGCATATTCCATCGCACCCCGTGCCTCGCGGGTAAAACCGGAATAAACAACATTTATTTTTCCGCCCCCCTTGGCCCCGGTTTTGTATAAGAATTCCTTTGGCGGGGGGACATATCTTTTAGTAACCTTGTCACCGGCATAACAAATCCGTGTAACCGGCTTGCTATAAATAAAGTCCTGACTCCTTGCAACAGGAAGACATAAGAAACACAGTAAGATTGCCAACAGGTGCGGTCTCATGTAGTTTCGGCTTCATCAGATGCCGAAGTTCTCAAACGCATGATATCCCTGTCAAACTGATACATGTTGTGCTTTCCGATCAGGCGCAGTTTGTCAAGGATGGTCATTACTGATGATTCCTCCTCTACCTGTTCGGTAACAAACCATTGCAGGAAATTATTCGTATTATAGTCCTTCTCCGCAAGTGTCAGCTCAACAATTTCATTAATGCTCGCAGTAATGAATTCTTCGTGTTTCAGAACTTGTTTGAACATGTCTTCCACACCGGTATACTCAGTTTCCGGCTTTTTGAAAGCAGGGATAATTGCCTTGCCTCCCCTTTCATTAATGTATTTTATGAACTTCATCATGTGCCCCCGCTCTTCATCAGCCTGAGCATAAAGCCACTCGGCAATGCCTGCAAAGCCACTTGTCTCAGCCCAGCTGGCCATGGCAAGATACAGATTTGAGGAATATCCTTCCCGTTCAACCTGACGATTGCAAATATCTTCTATTTTCTTTTTTAACATGGTACTGTGGTTTTATTTGGTTTCTAATTAACAGATCAACTAGGATTGTTGTTCGGCTTCCGACAAAAGATTCTCAATTTCAATAATCAGATCTGCAACGGAGAACGGTTTTGAGAAAACCTTATCGGCACCCAGTGCACTGGCAAGGTTCAGATAGCTGCCCGGTCCTGCCTTACCTCCTCCTGAAATTGCAATTACCTTTATCCCTGGCTTTTTTTCCCTGATTTTCATAATAACCTTCAATCCGTCCTCATCAGGCATTATCAGGTCGGTAATCACCAGATCAGTTACGTCCGGCTTGAATTTAAGCAACGCTTCCCTGCCATTGCCGGCCTCAATAACCGTATAGTCTTTACGGGTCAGTGCCGTCCTGAGCATGGTCCGGAGCTCCAGGTCATCTTCAACTAACAATATAACTGACATCAGCAGATACTATTCAGGGTAAAAACATAAACAATCATTCCTGCCTGCAAAATCAAATTAAAAAACCGGTCCTGACGAAAGGTCAGCAATAATTCAAAAATATTAAAATCTTCCTGATTTTTTCCGGTTTGCCGGAATGATTTATGGAATGGGCAGATAAATCCGGAATATTGTTCCGGCACCGGTTTTGCTTGCCACCCTGATTTCCCCATCCAGATCCCGGATAATATCATGTACCACCGACAAGCCCAGTCCTGCAGACGATATGTCATGCCGGCCTGAGAAGTTAGGTTCGAAGATCCGTTTCCTCACTTCCGGGTCAATCCCCGATCCGGTATCTCTTACAGTGATGAGAGTAAAAGCACTGATCCCAGGAATCCTTACTGGAGGCTTGATCTTTACCGCCGGAATCCGGGAAACTCTGACATGCAGAAGCCCGCCCCTGTCATTCATTGACTGGATCGCATTAGTGAAAAGATTTAAAAATATCCTGAACAGCTGGTTCTGAGCAGCATACACATAAACGGGTTCATCCGGAATATCAGATCTGAATCTGATATTTACGGCTGCCTGATTCTTCAAAAGATCCAGGGTTTCAAACAGGATCTCATTTAAACTGACCTTAGATTTCTCACCCGAACTGACGTCGCCTGTCTGAAGAAGCTGCCGGGAAAGCATGCTTGCCCTGGATACAGCCGCACGCAATCTGAGAACTTTCTCAAATAGTTCAGTCCCACCCGGGAGTTCATCATGTATCATATCCGCGTATCCCGAAATGGTGGTCAGTAAATTATTGAAATCATGAACAATCCCCCCTGCAATCATACCATTTGTATCAAGCTTGAGACTTTTTCCGGCATGACTGTTCGCAGCAAAGGTCCTTTTTTTATTTGAATTAATATTTCCCAATACCGTAACCCTGATGTTCTTTTGGACTTCTCAGTAAATAAACGGGTAACCGGCCGGAAAATTGAATGAGGGGCAAATGTTATGTCAGATCAAGATTGAATGCTTTTTTTATTTCCTTAAGCTGGGGATATTTTGAAACAAGGTAATTATATTTCTGTTCATCAGAATAAAGAATTTCATTTGACTCCGACGCGTCCACCACGCTTTCAATATCAATATCACCGGCATCAAACCGGTCTGACAGGAATTTCAACAATTTTTGCTTGTAATTCTGGACAAAAAGATCCTTCTGAGCAGCATTGTCGAGATGGAGACGGATTATGTGGTCATTGTCAACTTCAGTCCTGATTGATTTAAACATGCTGATTATCCTGGTGCCCTCACCTTTCAGCTCATCCATAAAGTCATTCCATGCTTTTTCAAATGCTTCAACGGTAAATGGTTCAGGGGCCGTCGTCTGCCCGGAGGCGGGCAGATGAGAACCGGATACACCGTCTGCTGCTTTTTCATTATTTTCCGGCTGATTTTTTCCGTCAGAAATAATATCTTTTATTGAGAACGATTTGGAAGGTCGTTCAGGATCCCCGATACGGTTGATGGTTCTGGCAGCTTCATGCTTTCCCGGTTGTCCTGGAGCAGTGATTTCTGATTCCCGGATGATCTCTGATCTTGAGGGAAGCCGGAAGTCATCTTCCTTTTTACTCTCTTCCGGAATCAGATCAGAGTTTTTTTTTTCGGAAAGCCCCGGCGCAGATTCATTATTCAGCCGGCACAAAAGGATCAGGAACAATTCGACATGGAAACGAGGGTTCTTGCTTGCCCTGAACGATATATCAGCATTGCTTCCGGCATCCAGTGCTTTGAAAAGAAATTCTTCCGTACACGATTTCATCTGCCTGGAATATCTTTGCCGTATTGCCGGAGTGGTTTCAAGAAGGGATAATGTAACCTCATCACGGCTTATCAGGAGATTGCGGAGATGGCTGTTCAGGCCGGACAGAAAGTTACTTGCATCAAATCCCTTTTCAAGTATTTCATTGAAAGTCAGCAAAACAGATGAAATATCACTACGAAGGGCCGCATCAATTATTTTAAAATAATACTCGGAATCAAGGACATTCAGGTTTTCCAGCACATCCCTGTAAGTAATTTTTTTTCCGCTCAGGCTCACTATCTGGTCAAATATTGAAAGGGCGTCCCTTAATGCCCCGTCGGCCTTCTGGGCTATGACATGCAGGGCTTCCTCCTCCGCAACAATTCCTTCATTGTTCGCGACATACATCAGCCGGCCGACAATGTCTTCAATTTTTATCCTGTTGAAATCAAAAATCTGACATCTCGACAGAATGGTCGGGATGATTTTATGTTTTTCAGTGGTTGCCAGGATGAATATTGCATGGGCGGGCGGTTCTTCAAGGGTTTTCAAAAAAGCGTTGAAAGCCGACTGGGAGAGCATATGCACTTCATCTATAATATAGATGCTGTATCTGCCTATCTGGGGGGGAATCCTTACCTGGTCGGTAAGGCTCCGGATATCGTCTGCCTTGTTATTCGAAGCGGCATCCAGCTCATGGATATTGAATGACCGCATTGAGTTGAATGAAAGGCACGATTCACACTGATCACAGGCTTCAATATTGCTGGTAATATTGCTGCAGTTAATGGTTTTGGCAAAGATCCTGGCACAGGTCGTTTTTCCCACTCCCCGGGGCCCGCAAAAAAGATAGGCCTGGGTCAGATGCTTGTTCCTGATGGCACTTTTCAGGGTATTGGTAATTGATGTCTGACCAACAACCATATCGAAAGTTGAAGGGCGGTATTTTCTCGCAGATACAATGAAATTTTCCATAAATAACCTGCTTCCTCTCTTAATTTCTGAATGTAATTTACAAATATAATGAAAAAGCAAAAGCTGACTAATGGCTGACCGAAATTAGATTCCGTGCAGTAACTGCCGGCAAATCTGCGATTTCGTCTTTTCCATTTTTTGGGCCAGGAAGCTTTTTAATTAAAAAATATTAAATTAACTTTGCGAGCCAAAATCATAAAATTAATTACAAACAAAGACTATGTTGAATCAGTACGAAACCGTTTTCATTGCAACTCCCGTTTTGTCTGAAAACCAGATGAAGGAAGCGGTACAGAAATTCAAGAAGATCATCACCGAGAATGGAGGTGAGATCGTTCATGAAGAGAACTGGGGCCTTAAGAAACTGGCCTATCCCATTCAGAAAAAGTCGACAGGCTTTTACTATCTCATTGAATTCAAGGGAGCCGGCGATCTGATCGAGAAACTGGAAATCCAGTACAGAAGAGATGAAAGGATCATCCGGTTTCTCACATTCAGAATGGAGAAATACGCAGTTGAATATGCTGAAAAAAAGAGAAAACAAAAAGAATCAGTTTTAATGAATGAGGAATAAGAAATGGCACAGAATGAATCGGAAATCAGATATTTGACGCCTCCTACGGTAGAGGTTAAGAAAAAGAAATATTGCCGTTTTAAGAAAAACAGGATCCGCTATATTGATTATAAGGATCCCGAATTCCTTAAAAAGTTTCTCAATGATCAGGGTAAGATCCTGCCGCGACGTATCACCGGCACATCCCTCAAATTCCAGAGGAAGGTGGCCAAGGCCGTGAAAAGGGCTCGTCACATCGCCCTGCTTCCGTATGTTACTGATCTTTTAAAATAGGGAGGATATAGTATGGAGATTATATTGTTACAGGATGTAAACAAGCTCGGACAAAAGGACGATATTGTTAATGTGAAGAACGGATACGGAAGCAATTATCTTATTCCTAAAGGACTTGCTATTGCCGCCACCCCGTCGGCAAAAAAAATGCATGCCGAGAATATGAAGCAGAGGGCACACAAGGAAGAAAAAATAAAAGCAGCTGCCCAGGAACTGGCAACCAGGCTGGCCGATGTCAGGCTTGTTGTCGGAGCTAAAACCAGCTCGACAGGAAAAATATTCGGATCTGTCAATACTATCCAGATTGCTGAGGCCCTGAAAGAAAAAGGCTTCGACATTGATCGGAAAAGCATTGTTCTTTCTGAGGAGCAGATCAAGGAAGTCGGCACCTATAAAGCCAGGGTGAAACTTCACAGGGATGTGAAGGTGGATGTCGAATTTGAAATTATTGCCGAGTAAACAGGCAATATCATTCTGTTACCGGATACAACTCCTCATAGTCATTCTGAGGTTTGGATTTCAGAATCTTCAATATTCATCGTGAAAATCCTTCCGGCGTTCATATTTCAGGTCTGCAAGAACAGATGACTTGACCCTGATCGTAAAATTCCACATCTTCAGGGTACCGTTTGGCACCCAGTTAAAGCTCATGGTCCAGCAATGCAGGTCGCGGGTAATACCTATGTTGGTCATTGTTATTTTCCTTTCTTTCAGATCATATCCGCTGGTGTAGGTAATTGCTGTCTTTTTTGTAAGGGTAACATTACCGCTGACCGACAGGGTCTGACTGAGCATTGATTTCAGCGATGGTTTCTGGTAACTCAGATTGTAGTGAACCCTCATCGACCATGGCACGTCAAAAATAGCATAACCCCATTCGTCATACAGGCTCTCCCCGGTGTCGGTTCTGCCGCCTCCGGGAGACCTGTCCATGGCCGTCGCTCCCCTCTGGCCCGCCTGCTGGCGGGTTGAACCCTGTTTGCCCTTCTTATCGCCCCTGAGGAGCTCTCCAAGATCAAAATCCAGGCTCGCATTGAATCCTGTAAAACGCATGAGCTTATGATTCTGTTTCAGGGCGAAATCGGCCGTGGGCTGTCCCTTCTCATTAATACCATATAATGAAAAGTTTGCATTGGCAGACACTCCCAGATTATTGAAAAGGGTTGTCCGCATTGCCATAGCTACCGGCGACCATTTCATCGAATCGGCAAAAATGTTGTAAGAGGTATTTATGCTGAAATTGTCAATGATCTTGACCTTTTCAGGCTTGCCGGTAGTGTCGTTGCGTGCAAAAACCTTTGCCTCAACAATATTCACAAGGCTGAAGGATATTGAGCTGCTCCGCTTTCCAAGTGAAGGTGTCCCGAAAATATTATCACCAAATATTGAGTATTCAGTAAAATGGCCGAGCGTATCCCTCTGAACGCTCCTGTACATGTCGCTGCTCAGACCCTTGAACACAGGAATGTAGCTATAACTAATGCCTGGTTTCATAACATGTCGTATAGCCTGCACCCTCGATTCAGGCCGGAACATGAAGGTACCGTAGATCTGCGGATTGAAGCTTGCAGATATTGAAGGATTGATTGCATGTCCGTAAAAAAAACCCCGTGAGGTATCCGTAACAACCATTGGCATCCTCCTGTTCAGATCGGGATTGAAATAATCAGGAACCCATCTTTTCTCATACTTCTGGGTATATAGCACACCCCGGTATGTTACCTGCGGAGATATCGAGAAGTTCCTGAAAGGGCGCAACTGAAGGCTCAGAGGAGCTTCGTGCCTGAACCCGCTGCGCATATTGTTCCATACATGTTTCGTAAACAGCAGGCTGTCATATGTGCCGATCTGGTTATCAAGCGCGGCAGAGTACTGAAACTGAAGCTCCTGATACCATTTTTTGGGACCAGGGCTTTTGCCCTTGAGAGGATAAATCCTGCTCATGTTAAAGTTGATCTTGGGGAGATTAAGGCTCACGGTCTTATTTCGTACATTCTGACTGTGATTCATGCTCGCCGAGAAATTGAAGGGTGATCCTTCCCACACTTTTGAATAGCTGATACTTGACTGACGTTGCGTTGATACATGCTCCGCCACCGAATAACTGTTGGTTTTATCGTACCCGCTTGAACTCATATTGACGCTGGCAGAGAATCTTGAACCGGGCCTTGCCTTGGGATTCTGATTGTATGACCAACCTATCTTGTAGTTGGTTACCCTGGTGTAATCAGGTAATCCTTTATGCCCCGAGACATTGTTGGCGTAACTGAATGAAAACCGCCCGTTGTATTTATACAGCTTATTGTAATTCGATTCAGCCGTCAGTATCCATGTTCCGTTTGTGTATATGCTCCCCTTGACTGCCAGATCATAGTAATTGCTGATTGCAAAATAGTAGCCTCCTTCGGTAAGGTTATAACCCCTCTGCTGCTCCTGCCCCACCCTTGGTATAAGGATTCCCGATGCGGCCCTTTTTTTTTGAATCGGAAAGAAGCCAAAAGGTATGGCCAGGGGCAGGGGTATCCCTTCAAGCACAAGATTTCCAGGGCCGGAAATTATCTTCTTGCCCGGATATACCTTGGCTTTCGGAAGATTGATGTAGAAATGCGGATGATCGGCGTCGCATGTTGAATAGGTGCTCCTGGATATATTGGAAGTACCATCATCAAGCAGTTTCGTCATTGAGCTGTGCAGCAACCCGTCCTGCTGCTTGGTGACAATATTGTAGGCTATGGCTTTTCGGGTAACGAAGTTATAGATCAGGGAGTCGGATTGGTATTCCTGCGCTCCCTCCCTGAAAACCGGACTGCCATGAACCGCTCCCGTCGAATCTCTTATCCCCGAGGCGAAAACAGTATTGGTTACCATATCAAACACAATGGAATCGGCCTTGATCTCAATATTGCCATAGGTAACAACAGCCTGATCAATCAATGTTGCCGTTTTTTTTACAAGATCATTTCTCTTGATCCCTGCGGAAGTATAATTTACCTGTTTGTCAATCGCGTCGGGAGAGACGTGCCTGAGATTCGGAAAGACAGTACGGGGAATCAGTGTGTCGGACGGAGTTATGATTGAATCGGATCTAATGACGTGCTCCTGGGAAAAAGACAGGTAACAACGCATCATCACCAGGAACACCAGAAGAAACCGGATTTCTTTAAAAAAATACAACTTAAGTACTATTTTTGTATAGTTTTTGTGCGACTTCGGGATGTCGGGAACAAAACTAACTAAAAAAACATGAACAATACATGCATACCGATATTATAAACGGCAAATACCACAGTAACCCCATCATTCCGTTCCGCTTGATTTTATTCCTGATTCTTTTCGTAACATTGCCCGGTATCAATGAGATCCGGGGCCAGGGAAAAACATGGGTTATAGTCATTGATCCGGGCCATGGCGGCAAGGATCCCGGAGCGCTGGGTTCATTCGCAAAGGAAAAGAATATCAACCTGGCAATTGCCCTTAAAGCAGGGGAATACCTTGAGAAAAACCTCAGTAATGTGAAGGTTCTCTATACAAGGAAAGATGATGTATTTGTGGGTTTGATTGAAAGAGCTGATTTTGCAAATAAAAACAAGGCCGACCTGTTCATATCCGTTCATGCAAATTCAATAGCGAAAAAAACTATCCAGGGGACCGAAACGTGGATAATGGGACCGGCCAGGGATGAACAGAACCTGGCAGTTGCAATGAAGGAAAATGAAGTAATTCAGTGGGAAGATGATTTTACAACAAAATATGAGGGCTTTGATCCGAAATCTCCTGAATCATATATTATGTTCACGGTGATGCAGAATACATTCAAGGAGCAAAGCACATGGCTTGCCTCAGATATCCAGAATCAGTTCCGGAACAGGGCCGGAAGAAATGATCTGGGTGTTAAGCAGGCCGGATTTCTGGTACTGTATATGACAACCATGCCAAGTGTACTCATAGAAACCGGATTTCTTACAAATCCGGAGGAAGAGAAATTCCTGACTTCCAAAACCGGACAGGATTATATCGCTTCAGCCATTTTCAGGGCCTGCCGTTCCTACATCAATGAGATAGAAAAGAAAACCATCGTTTCGCAGGATATGAAATTAATTGAAATCCAACCTGCAGATACGGCAAAAGAACAGACAGTCGACAACATATCGGATCCTGTGACGTTTTCAGTTCAGATAGCATCTTCCACAAAGAGAATAGAAATTATCCCTGATAATTTCAAGGGTCTTGGAGATATAAAGGAGATATTTATCGATAACCGCTATAAATATGCAACGGGAAGTTTTTTCGATTACAAGGAAACTGTTGAGTACTGGAAAAAGATCAGGGCAATTATACCGGATGCATTTGTGATTGCATTGCAAGGCGACAAAATACTACCTTTGGAGGATGCAAAAAGGCTTACTCAGCAAAAATAAATGAAACACATGAAAAAACTAACAAACGAAGTTAAAGTAGGAATAACCGTCTTTCTGACAATAATTGTTTTCATATGGCTTTACAATTTCCTGAAGGGCAAGGAGATCCTCAGTAACAAGGCACGGTACTATGTTGTATATGACGAGATAGCAGGGCTTGTTGAATCAAGTCCTGTCGAAGTTAACGGATACAAGGTGGGAATAGTGCAGGCAATCAGGTTTCTCAATCCGGTAAGCGGAAAGCTTCTGGTGGTCCTGTCGGTCGACAAGGGATTCAGGCTGCCTGTGAATAGTGTTGCCGAGATAACCACTGCATCCCTAATCGCAGGAATGAAAGTACAGCTGGTTTTCGGAAACGGACCCGGTTTCTACTCGAGTAATGACACCATACCCGGCCGGCTTGTCGAATCTGTAATCACCAGATTGGAAAATGAAATCATTCCGCTGAAAAACAAGGCAGAATCTGTTATTCAAAGCTTGGATACAACCCTGGGATCCATAAATGATATAATGACCCCGGAATTCAGAAATAACGTCAATGCCGGAATCGCCAGCCTGAGAAATACGGCCGATGGAATTGAGAAAGCTGATCTGGGAGCCTCACTCGAAAATATCAAAAAGCTGACGGAAATGCTGGCCGAGAATACAACAAGACTTAGCAGGACATTTGAAAACCTTGAATCTGTGACCGATACCCTCGTGGCAGCTGACCTGTATTCAACAGTGAACAACCTCAGGAGCAGCCTTGGAAAACTGACTGTACTGGTGGAAAGTCTCACCGATGGAAAAGGTACGGCCGGACAACTGATGACCAATGATTCCCTGTATATAAATCTCAACAGGAGTCTTGCAAGCCTTGACCTCCTTTTGCAGGATTTAAAATCAAATCCCCGCAGGTATGTTCATTTCTCAATGTTTGGCAGGAAAAACTGACCTGAAACATTTTTATTTCTTATAAAAAAGGGTTATCTTGATCTAAAAATTTCCTGACTGACCGATTGAAAAATCACCCCGGCTTTGCATATTAAAATTGCATAAAAACCGATCAGAACACCTAAGGAATTGTGACACATGGGCAAACAAAACAACCTGATCGTAACATATTGATATACAGATATATATAATAAGCAGAAATATTTTTTTCTTTAAGTTACTGATGGTTAAAACCATATACTTTTTTTGAATTTATCAAGTGAAAATAAATTTTTTTTTGACATTTTTTTTGTAAATCTTGCCTCCTGATTTTTCCTATTTTGGAACCTTTCAACGAAAATGCCTCCATGAATAAATCGCACATTGATGTTTGGAATAATTGTCTGCAGATAATAAAGGATATTATTCCATCCGTCAGTTTTAAAACATGGTTTGATCCAATAATTCCCCTGAAACTTGAAAACAATGTCCTTACCATTCAGGTTCCAAGTCCTTTTTTCTATGAATATCTTGAAGAACAGTATATCGACATCCTGAGAAAAACCCTGAGACGCGAGATTGGGTCCGATGCAAAACTCGAGTACAACGTAGTGCTTGAGAATGCAAATTATTCCGACGGAAAGCCGTATACGGTGAAATATCCGTCGAGAAACAAAACCGACCTCAAGAACAAGCCTGTACAGGTTCCCTTTGATGTCACCCAGCCTTCAATCAGAAATCCGTTTGTGATACCGGGCATCAAAAAGGTCCATTTCGACCCCAGGCTCAATCCGGATTACAATTTCAATAATTTCGTTGAGGGTGAATGTAACAGGCTTGCCAGATCGGCAGGGATCGCAGTAGGCAATAATCCTGGCGGCACTGCTTTCAATCCGCTGATGATCTACGGTGATTCAGGGCTTGGCAAAACGCACCTTGCACAGGCAATCGGTATTCTGGTGAAGGAAAAACATCCCGACAAGGTTGTGCTTTATGTAAATGCCAACAAGTTCCAAACCCAGTTTGTAGAATCAGTCAGGAACAACAATAAAAATGACTTCCTTCATTTTTACCAGATGATTGACGTACTGATACTGGATGACGTTCATGAATTTGCCGGGAAGGAAAAAACCCAGGATATGTTCTTTCACATATTCAATCATATCCACCAGTCGGGAAAGCAGCTGATCCTTACCTGTGACCGTCCGCCCGTTGAACTCCAGGGAATGGAACAAAGACTGTTGTCCAGGTTCAAATGGGGGCTTCAGGCTGATCTTCAGCGCCCGGATTATGATACAAGGCTGGCAATTCTCAAAAAGAAGGCATATAATGACGGAATTGAACTGCCAGAGGAGATTTTCGAATACCTTGCCGAAAATATCACCAACAATATAAGGGAACTTGAAGCAGTATTGATATCACTGTATGCACAATCAACCCTGAACAGGAAGGAGATAACCCTTGATCTTGCACGGCAGATGGTTGAGAAGCTTGTAAGTACTTCACGCCGTGAAATTACAATCGAATACATCCAGAAAATAGTTTGCGACTATTATAAGATCCCAATAGAACTGATCCAGGGCAAAACCAGGAAAAGAGAGATCGTACAGGCCAGACAGGTATCAATGTATTTCTCAAAAAACCTTACAAAAGCATCGCTTGCCAGCATTGGTTCACATATCGGAGGGAAGGATCATGCAACCGTCCTGCACGCATGCAAAACCGTCAATAATCTTATTGACACCGATAAACATTTCAGAAACCAGATAAATGAGATTGAAAAGAAACTAAAAGTATAATTATGGACATATTGTCTTTTACTGAGAAGTTTTTTGAAAAATACGGGAACAGGAATGAAAAGCCTGTTCTTTTTTTCTCTCCCGGAAGGGTAAACCTTATCGGTGAACATACCGACTATAACGGAGGCTTCGTTTTTCCCTGCGCCCTCAATTTCGGAACATACCTTGCAATACGTACTGTAAAGGATAAAACACTCAGATTCAGCACACTCAACTTCGATGATGACGATGAGGTTCAGTTGGCCAACAATCTCTCAAAGCGTGGAAATAAATGGAGTAACTATCCGCTCGGGGTGATCAGTGAGTTTTTGAAAAGAAAGATCAGCGTAGGTGGCCTGGAAATGCTTTTTTACGGCGATGTTCCCAACGGAGCTGGTTTGTCCTCATCAGCCTCGATCGAAATGGTCACAGCAACTGCACTCAACGACATTTACAGTGCGGGACTGAAAACACTCGACCTGGTGATCCTGAGCCAGAAGGCCGAAAATGAATTTGTCGGAATGAATTGCGGAATCATGGATCAGTTTGCCGTGGGTTTCGGTAAAAAGGATCATGCAATATTCCTCAACTGTGATACCCTCGACTATGAAAATGTACCTGTCAATCTGGGTAACAATGCGCTTATAATAACAAATACCAATAAGAGACGCGGGCTAACCGATTCAAAATACAATGAAAGAAGGTCTGAATGCGAAAAGGCAGTTGAATTGCTTCAGTCCTTCCGTCCGATTAAAAACCTGAGTGAACTTAACACTGATGACACAGGTTTTCTTGAAGAATTCATCAAAGATCCTGTCATTCTGAAAAGAGCCAGGCATGTCATAAGCGAAAACGGCAGGGTGCTGGAAGCAGTGAAGGTTCTAAAAGAGAATAACATACGGCGATTCGGAGAACTGATGAACCAGTCGCACGATTCGCTTAAGGATGATTACGAGGTGACGGGCAATGAACTGGATACTCTTGTTTATGAAGGCAGAAAGCTGCCGGGTGTTACAGGAACCCGCATGACCGGCGCAGGTTTTGGAGGATGCACCGTAAGCCTGGTGGAAAAGGAACATGTTCCCGGATTCATTTCCGGATTGAAATCAGTATACCAGGAGATCACAGGTCTCGTCCCCGATTTTTATCAGCCTGAAATTTCGGATGGTGCAGGAAGAATATCCTGGTAAACAACCTGAAACCGTTCAGTCCCAGGCTGATATCTGTAATTCAGTCCGATGATTGGTATTTAGCGGATTTTTCTGTCTGGCAAACTACTTTTTTCCCTTATAATTATCCGGATCAATATCCTTCACGCATCTGAAGCCTACGGTTGCGCTTCTGTCAAACCCAGGTGATATCAGCAGCATGATCTGGGTCCGGTCGAGGGGCTGGGGGCCTCCCTGGATATACCATCTGCTGGAATCGGGACGGAAATAACTTCCTCCCCTGATTACGAGAAAATAATAGGACCCGTTGAAGTACATATCATTTGTAACCTGCCATACATTTCCTACAAGATCCATTACCCCATACGGGCTGGCTCCCTTTGAAAAAGCGTCGACCGGAGTTGATTTTCCGAATGCATTATTACAGAAAGTCGCATGAAACTCATTACCCCATGGCCAGAGCCTTTTGTCCTGACCCTGGGCAGCAAGCTGCCATTCAGCCTCCGTAGGCAGTCTTTTCCCTGCCCATTTTGCATATGCCCTGATATCGTCATAACCCACGTATACAACCGGATATTTTTCCGTGCCGGGCTTATAAATGCCATATTCCCAATGTCTCAGGTACCTTGTGGTATCAGCAGGCCTGTATCCCGAGGCAGAAATAAACTCGTAATACTGTTCATTGGTTACAGGAAATCTGTCGATAAGAAAACTGTCGATCTTATGGGTATAATTGCCGGTTGCAGGATAAGGAATGAAATTATCATATGCTGATACTGAGTAAGCGAAATCGGTTCCGGGCACAAGCACCATGTTCCGGTCGTATTCTGTCACCCTGGGTGTCCTTGTAACCTTGCTGATAAGCCAGGGCTGCCCGCCTTTGATCCTTATAATATTTTCATCCATGAGGATCTTTTCGCTGAGAAGCTGGATAACGATCTTACCTTCATAATATCCAAACATATCCTTTACACTCAGTGTGGTATCGCTCTTCAGGCTGAATTCCCTCGATTCTCCTCCATACGCGGGAGAACCCTTCCAAACTACCAGCTTCCCGGGTGAATTGCTGCTAATCCTTATCCGATCACCTTCAAGGCTGGAATTCAGTATAACGGGAAATGCCGCAATACAATCAACCGAGCCCTCTCTCCTGGTTCCGTTGTATGATGCCTGCCATCCGTCAGCATTCACCGGCAGGCACAACTTGCCGTCAACCAGTTCAGGGGTAAGATTTTCATGATCCCACAATGAAACATAATGCAGGCCGCTGTCAGCATCGATCCACAGGATCCTGTCTCTAACTCCATTACTGTTCATATTCAAGACCGTAAAAATCTTCTTCCGGCCGGAATGCCACTGGTTTATGTAAACGTTGTCTTCTACTGATCCAATAAGAGGGATCCAGTTCTTATCCAGGAAGGCATCATTATTCTGCCTCAGGATAAATGTCGTTTTGGCAAGGAAATCAAGATCATCATTGTAATTTTCGTCCCTGCCTCCGGGCCTGTACATGTTAAGTTCAGTTCCGTAGCCGTTAAAGAAAGCTATGGCAATTTCCCTGTGGAGGATGTCTTCCCCCACATCACACACCCTGAAAATTGAAAAATCGGGTTTAATGAACTTATTAAGATTTAGTTCAGGGCTGAGAAAGATTGCATTATGGACCCGTCCGGAAATGATCCCCTGCATGTCGCGAGGCACAGCCATGCCCTCTGAGTACATAACAATACCTCTCCCCACGCTGTCGGCAGCCAACTGAAGTTCGGCACTTGAGCTGCTCCTTGTATCAAGCACCACGCCATCGGCTTCGGTCTCCTTCAGTACTCGTGCCAATCCTCTCAAATGATCTTCCTTCCGTGTGCTAAGATCCCAGGGATTATATGCAATGAAAAACCTGGTACCGCTCTGATGTGACAAGCGGACAAAATTTCTGAGCTGGGCAATCCCTCCCGGCAGGTCCCTGTAAAGATCCCATTGATTCCTCTGATCAAGACCTAATCGTGGCCATGTTGGCCAGATTCCAAATACATCAATATGACCAAAACGACTCATGCCGTTTCTCAAAACATCAGGGTAAGTATATTTACCGCTGATCCTGTCAAAGAATTCCCTGTCCCAGGCCATTTGAAGAACGACCAGATAGGATTCCCTTATCCACTTCAGATCCGGTCTTTCATAAAGGGAATTGTCGAAGTTCTCAGTGTCATACAGGTATTTTTCCCTGAACATTACTGACAATCCATCCTGCCAGGTACCCTTGAAAGCCTCAAAATAAATCCTGTACTGAACTTTGGCACCCGGAGGCAGTTTTGTGGCGTACCTGAGCCTGATCCCTCCGGTAATATTTCTGCGCCGTGTCATGCTGCATACCGAATATTCGTCATCAATACCGAACGATGTATAGCCCAGCTCCCATGCATTGTCGGGCAGAATGATCCTCAGAGGCCGGCATCCCGGCCGGAAGAGGCAGGCCCGTGCCAGTTCGTCTGTCCCGTAACCGGTAATACTGACTGACTCATCGTCAATTTCAAATGGCAATACATTGCTTATGGTAACCGTGTCACTGGATATATTTTCAAATTCGCAGTCCCATACCTGAAAATTCCCCGGCAATGGTTTAAATCTCAGGCCGACCTTATTCTCTGTTCTCACGTGAATAACGGAATCTTCAGCAATAACGCCCTGCGTTCCTGTGTTATAGTTTTTTTGATCAATCTGGAAACTTAAAAAAGGTTTTTTCCGTTTAATTACAAGATTATTGTTGTCAGTTAATGTAATACTGTCTATACAGAGGCCTGAAACGGTTGAGATATTAACCTTTTCAAGTTTCTGGGAGTTCAGCGAAACAGGAATAAGGCAGATGAAAAAAAGTAGTAAATATCTGATCTTTAATACGAAAGGGATCATAGGAAAACTAATGATAATAACCGGTTGATTTTTATGCAAGTTATAATATCGCAGTCACTAAAAAAAAGTTTTTAAGTTAAGGAATTCGCAAGTGCCGCAGTTACATGCAGAATTCATTGGTTAAAAAGCTCCGTACAAACCGACAGACATTACAAAAGATGTCAGCATTCAAGAAAATAATCACACTAATATTGCCGGTCATGCTGCTTATTTTGTTAGCCGATACGGGATGTATGCCTGCGAGAAGGGCTCCGGCCCATTCCAAAAAGATGACCACCCAGGAGGCCAGTACCACTCCGATGGGAAGAAACAGGTATTATTATTCCCCGTCGTACCAGAAAAAGCTTAACAAGAACTTCAGAAGAAAATAGGGGACTTAAGCAATTATTCATCACATACCAGCCTGAGTCCGTCATAAGCAAGCATGATTCCTGCCGGCAGCCCGGCGGATACCTCATCATGACGTCCCATCTGATGACCGATATGGGTAATGAATGCCTTTCTCGGTGATATCTGCCTTATAAAATCGATTGCTTCGCGAAGGCTGAAATGCGAGATATGTTTTTCTTTTCGCAGTGCATTTATTACCAGGTATTTGACCCCAAAAATCTTTTCCTTCGTTTCTTCCGGAACATAATTTGCATCAGTAATATATGCAAAATTGCCTATGCGGAACCCGTAAACCGGCAGCCGATAATGATAAACCCTGAGAGGCAGGACACCAATGGAACCCACCTCAAATCCATATTCAGGAATAAGGTTGAGCCGCATCTTCGGAATTCCCGGATATTGATACTCGGCAAAAACATAGGAATATTCCTTCCTGACAGCCTTCTGCACCCTCTCTTCCGCGTAAATATCAATTGCATCACGGCTTCTGTAATTATAAGCCCTTACATCATCCATACCTGCAATATGATCCTTGTGTTCATGAGTAAGAAGTATCGCATCGAGTTTCTTTACATTTTCACGCAGCATCTGCTGCCTGAAATCAGGGCCGGCATCAATCACAATGCAGGTCTCGTCTTTCTCAACAAGTATCGATGTGCGCAGCCGTTTATCATGAATATCATCCGATGTACAAGTATCACATTCACAAGCAATGACCGGAACACCCTGGGAAGTTCCGGTTCCTAGAAATGTAATTTTCACAGGTAACGAATTTGAAGGCAAACCTATATTAAAATTCCCTAACAGGCAATAAGTCCTGTAAATTTGAAACAGACCGCTTTCCCGGATATCTTTTCTTACCCGATCAGTTTTCCTGCAGAGCCGGAAAGCCAGGAACATAACGGGATGAAAGCGGTCTGGGTAAAGCATCTCCATCCGTTGCATGAATGGAATGCTCAATTAATATCGGGCGCGGCAGTCATATCGGAAAGTTGTTCATTTCCAGGATTTCATTCCAATCGCTGGTTTTATCCATAGGTGTATTATACGAAACTTCAGAAAAATTACTGAATACCAGATAATTAAAGTCGTCTCAGGGAAACATCATGTCGGGAAGACAGATCCATCCGGGTACAATACAACTGAATGGAAGGTATTACCTGAAATGGCGCAACAGACGAAACCGGAATAAAATTATTTAAGCGGGTCATTACGTCATAATCCTTAAATTTACATTCCAAAAGCTCTGCTGTGCCAGGAAAAATATATATGATCCCGGTCACTCTGGGAAGTGATGATTACAGGTTACTCATACCTGACAAAGTAATCGGAATTACCAGATCCCTTAGGGTTTTCATTGTTGAGAACGTCAGGACCGCCAGAAGATTTCTGAGGCTGATCGACACTGAATTCCCGATCGGCGATACATTGTTCGTCGAACTTAATGAGCACACACCCGAACCGGATATTATCCGGTGCCTCGATCCTGTCATTGACGGCAGGGATGCCGGGCTCATGAGTGAGGCTGGTATGCCGGGAATAGCTGATCCCGGGGCCCGGGTGGTATCACTGGCTCATCAGAAAAAGATAAGGGTAATTCCCCTTTCAGGCCCATCAAGCATCACCATGGCTTTAATGGCGTCGGGACTGAATGGGCAGAATTTTGCGTTTCACGGTTATTTGCCGGTCAGGGATAAAGAAAGGATCGCAAAAATCCGTGAACTTGAAACAAAATCACGCAGCGGTCAGGCCCAAATCTTCATGGAGACACCTTACAGAAACCAGAAAATCCTGGAATCCCTGCTGGATGTTTGCAGCTCTGACAGGAAGCTTTGTATTGCAAGCGATATATCCCTGCATTCGGAAAGCATAAAAACAAAGACTATCGGTGAATGGAGGAAAAATATTCCGGACATTAAGAATCATCCCTCTATCTTTATTCTTCAGTAAAAGTTCCGGTCCTGATTTATCGATTCAATGGTCCTCCGGCAGTGTGAAATCATTAACAGACCAGAGTGTCGAGCTGCAGCTGCCGGAAACTATTTCAGGCTACAAATGAATAAAATACACATCTATTCAACTGAAAGCACCTTAACTTCATAAACAATTACGGCGCGCGGTGGGATTTTCCGCCCATCCCCTATCAGTCCGTGACCAAGAAACGGAGGGATAATAAATATGGCTTCTGCCCCAGGCCTCAGCATTTTAAGACCTTCATAAAGTCCCTGCTCGATGCCGGTTTTCCCAAGGACAATCTCTTTCGGCCCCGAATCATCTGATGAATAACATTTTGTACCATCCAGGAGGGAACATTCGTATGCGATCCTTACCTTTTTATTGTCAGATATCAGATTTCCCCTTCCCTCCTTTCTTAAAAAATACCAGAGACCCGTAGGGGATTCCTGCATACCGAGGCCTTTCCTTTCAATGTAATTTTCAATAATTTCCCTGTCTTTCTGGACGAAATAACGGTTCAGTTCCGTCATGTCGTTCTTTCCCGGCCCGCTCACAACTCTTTCTGCCTCGTTCCTGCCCCTGCAGGAGATGAGCAGGACTGACAGAAAAAAAGTGAAGATACAGATCCGGTAATATTTAAACGGTTGCATTTTTTATCAGGGCGGCATTGTCGTTCAGGATACGGAGGAAATAAGCGATAGTATTATCAAGATTCTCGTAATATTCTCCGCCGGAGGCATTCATGTGTCCGCCGCCGGAGAAATACTCTGAAGCAAATTTATTTACCGGGAAATTCCCTTTTGAGCGGAAGGAAATTTTCACGTGATTTTCCTTTTCAATGAAAAGAACAGAGAATACTATATCCCTGATTGAAAGAGGAAGATTCACAAATCCTTCAGTATCGCCCTTGACATGATTGAAGTCGGTCAGATCACGACGGGTAAGGTAGATATATGCCGTCTTTAATTCGGGAATGATCACCATGCGCTTATTCAGCGCAAGTCCCATGAGGCGCATACGGTCAGCCGAATAATTGTTGAAAACAACATTAATCATCTTCTCCCTGTTGATGCCGTTATCCAGAAGGTCAGCAACGATCCTGAAGGTCCTGCCCGTCAATGCACCATGATCAAAATTTCCCGTGTCGGAAATGATCCCGACATAAATGCATTCGGAAAATTTATTATCCGTATATGGTACCCCGTCCATCAGGGTAATCAGTTCATAAACCAGTTCGGTCGTAGCACATTTGGATGGGTCAGATATCGTGAGATCAGTAAAATCAGCCGGATCAAGATGATGGTCAATAATTACCTTTTTTGCCCCTGAGCTGATGACGTATTTTTCTGCCTCACCCAGCCTGCCCGGATGGCTGAAATCAGTCATAATAATCAGATCGGCCTGTTTGATCAGGGCTATACATTCAGCTCTCTGTCTTATGAATATCCTTATCTGGTCAGCTCCCGGCATCCATTTCAGAAACTCCTGAAGATTATTTGGAGAGATCATGTCAACATGCCTGCCTTTTGATGTAAGATAGTGGAACAATGCAAGCTGTGAGCCAATTGCATCTCCGTCAGGATTAATGTGGCAGATAATAAGTATGTTGTCAGACGATGCAATCAGTTTCGATAATTCTTTTGTATATTTGGCCGGATCAATCACTTTTTCCATTTTTTTGACAAGTTGTCAAAGATAGGAAATTTCCTTATGACAGTTGACTTGAAAGACTCTATAAATAACAGCAATGAACGGCGAAATCACATTCTCAATAATTAAACCCGATGCATTCGGCAGCGGAAACACGGGCCCGATCCTGGCAATGATTCATGAAGCAGGCTTTGAAATAGTTGCACTTAAGCTTCTGAGGATGACCAGGGAGCAGGCCAAAAGCTTCTATGCCATACATAAGGACAGGCCATTTTATAACGATCTTGTGGAATTCATGATAAGCGGACCTGTGATTGTCATGATACTCAGGCAGGAAAATGCGGTTGATAAATTCAGGAAGCTGATCGGAGCAACAGATCCGGCAAAAGCTGAGCCGGGAACCGTCAGGAAAAGATTTGCATCCTCAGTGCAGATGAATGCAGTTCATGGCTCAGACAGTGATGAAAATGCCCTCCGTGAATCCAACTTCTTCTTTTCGGAAGCCGAAAGATGCCTTTAAATTCACGGGCTCCGTTCTGTCCTGTACTTCCGTTCATATATTTTCCCAAAACATTCCGGGAAAACGATTGTTATTAATGTCAAGATTCCTGATTTGATCATTTTATTATGGTGCCTGATAATAATCCATCCGTTACAGAAATTAAAAAGCTTGAAAAATATTCTTCGGCATTTACACTCTCCGATATGGAGATTTTTATTTTTCCGGAACTCTTTTTTCCGCTTGTAATCGCCAATATCATGTCGCCGGTTATCTGGAAATGGAGGGATGATCCATGGTTCAGCAATATTGAATCAAAAAGTTTCAATTACAAGGTGAACCGGATAAAACAGTTTATTATTGACAATTATGTTTTCAATCTCGATCTGTCAACCTGGGGACTCACTACAAAAACCAGGGAAATGTCCCGGTTCAGTGATTTCTTTGACCTTGAGATCATGAAACAATCAAATGCACTATTCGGATACGAGGGGGATAAGTATTATTTCGATATTGATATCAGGAAGCACTTCGGGCTGGATAAATATGATTCGGAAGTAATTCCGTACTGGAAGACCGAAACGGTGGAAGCAATGACCGCATTCAGGTACAAGGACGGGTTTACCACCGGAGCGGGGGAATGTGTTTCACTATCGTCGCTTTATGCGGCAGCATTGTTTATTGTCGGCAGGATCCCGCTGGAAAAAATATTCCTTATAGCAACTCCCCTGCATTCTCAGAATTTCGTCACTGAAAAGGAAGGGCTTATCACAAACAACAGGAGAATTGTTACAAAGAACATGTGGTTTAACGGGACCTCATTGTCACAGAAAGCCAGACGTGCCCTGGAAAATGAAAAAATCACAATGGTCACCCATATAACAGGATTCATTCACATTATTTACAATGAGGCGACAATAAGCAGAAAAGATTACGAAACTTTCAGCACAAAACTTAAAAGTTTCCTTCGCACTGAGCTGACTGACACAATATTCATTAATTTCCTTCGGTTCAAGCCCAGGTACAAATCTCTTTTCCAGTATTATTGCGACTGTTCAGGGAAGCACTTATACATAAGTCTTGAAAAGATGTTCGAATATGAACACACAAGCAAACACAATTTAACAAAAGAAACACGTGAGCAGCTTGTAAATGAGATAGAAGGCGATGAATTTCATCTGAGTCCCATAAACGGAAAAATTCTCCTGAACAATGTGGAAAAAATCTTCCAGGAGAACAAGAGCATAAGCATTGATGAATTCATTAAGGAATTTGAGAAGCTGGCCGGCTCAGTGCCCAGTTCGCTGCTTGACGAAATGTTTTCAGACCTCAGGGTTTTTATTGTTACCGATCCGAGGCTGCCCGATCCGGCCAAGTCATTCAGAAAAAGCCTCGAACCAGAGATTGGAATTGATGACACACGCGAAAGCATCTTAAAAAAGATCAATGATATGGCAGGCATTTCGGAAACAGCGCTGCTTTCGCTTTATGTTTACCGGCAGATGGACATGATTGACTGGGTACCGTTCATCAAGGCAGCCATTGAAAGAAACCCGGTATGTTTCAAGGATCTTGAGGAGAAGGACTTGAATGAGGTTTACGGGATTCTCATGGATCTTGAAAATGAATCAATATATGATGAAAAAAGGCTTGCCCTTCCCGATGAAGTCTGGAATTTCCAGAGGGGCGACGGCATTGAAAAAGCTCTTCTGCTTGCAGATCTCATTGTTCACAGGGACGGAAGCAATCAGATTACACTGGAGATCAATGGCAGTGATGTCACCCTTGAACACATGGGAACAAATTACAGTTTCATTTCGGGTAAAGCCCTGGTAAAGTCAGTAAAAATACAGGGAAACAGCTATTCAGCAGAATGAATATGCAGTATTCCTCATTCCCGATGATTACCTAGTTTTTCAGCTCAAACTTTCCTTTCAGTCTGATATCGGCTGAGGAGCTGCCAGCCATGACCTCGAATATTCCGGGTTCGGTAACAAACTCCATGTTCCTGTTATACAAAGCCAGGTCATCATGGGTAAGCCTGAATTCAACTGTCTTTTTTTCACCCGGTGCAAGGCTTATCTTCTCGAATCCCTTCAGTTCCTTCACAGGTACTGTAACAGATGCATGCCTGTCCCTGACATACAGCTGCACCGTTTCCCTGCCCGCCCTCTTGCCGGTGTTTTCCACATCCAGGCTCACTTTCACTTCACCAAAGATCCCGGTAACTTCAGGGTTAATTTTCAGGTTGCTGTACATGAATGTAGTATAGCTCAATCCAAATCCGAATTCCCATAATGGTGTTGCAGGCATGTCGGCATAGGCTTTTCCCCATCCTTTTTCCATCCAGTAAAGCTTTTCGGGCATATAATTGTAATAGAAGGGTATCTGCCCGACATGCCTGGGTATGGTGACCGCCAGTTTACCGCTGGGATTGCAGTCGCCGAAAATGATCTCTGCAACAGCTGTCCCACCCGCTTCACCGGGGATCCAGGCCTCAATAATGGCCGGGATGTTTTCCGCTGCCCAGCGGACGGAAAGCGGCCTGCCGTTAATGAGTACCAGTACAACCGGAGTTCCGGATGAGTGCACGGCTCTCAGAAGATCTTCCTGCAGCCCTGTCAGATCGAGGCTGGCCACATCATATCCCTCCCCTGAGGTACCGGTCTTGTCAGGGGCCTGCCATTCATTTTCTCCCAGAACAACAACAGCCAGGTCGGCACCGGAGGCAGCTCTGCGGGCCCGTGCCAGTTCATTCACTTTATTACCGGTAACATCACATCCTTTTACATACTCGACAACAGTTCCGGGAGACACCATTGATCTTATTCCGTCTAGTACCGTTGTTATCTCCTGGAGAATAACATGTGCCGCGTAATCACCAAGCTGATTTCTTTCATTGTCGGCATTGGGTCCGATGACCGCTACTTTCCTGATATTCTTTCTGACAGGCAGAAGGTTTTTCTCATTCTTCAGGAGAACAATTCCTTCCCGGGCAGCATCAAGGGCAAGTTCACGGCTTTCTTTGGTATGGGTAACATCCAAAGCCCTTTGAGGATCAACATAAGGTTTGTCGAATAACCCAAGCCTGAACTTAAGTTCAAGTACCCGTCTTACAGATCTGTCAATCAGCTCCATTGACACTCTCCCTTCCTTAACGGCGTCGATCAGCGGTTTAAGATAACCGTCTTCGAATGAAATTCCAACGTCAAGTCCCGCCCTGAGCGCTAGTTCACCGGCCTGCTGATCGTTCTCGGCAACACCCGTGTACAACAGTGTGTTAAGTCCGCCTCCTTCGCTCAGTACCAATCCTTTAAACCCTAGCTCATTTCTGAGTATCTTTGTCAGCAGGAATTCAGATGCATGGGTCGGGATCCCGTCAACTGCCGGGTAAGTGGCCATCACTCCAAGAGCTCCGGCTTTTTTTACCCCGGCGATCCATGGAGGAAGAAAAACTTCCCGCAACTGCCTTTCCGAAATCTCCATCGCTCCTCTTTCCATTCCGCTGTTTGGCTGACTCTGGCCCGGATAATGACACAGGCCGGCCACGACCTTGTCATTTGCGCTTACATCTGTTCCCTGCACTGCATTGACTATTGTCTCGGCCATACGTGAACAGAAAAACGGATCTTCACTGAATCCTTCCTGATTCCGGCCAAGCCTTGGATCCCTGTTGGGTTCAACAACCAGGGTGAACAACTGGTGAATCCCCACAGACCTTGCCTCACAGGCTGCTACCGTATACATCCTGCTGACCAGATCCATGTTCCAGGTACTGCCAATTGCCAGTCCCTCAGGAAAGATGGTTCCTCCCGAACACATCAGCCCGTGTGTTCCCTCTTCTGTCTGCAGGAGCGGAATGCCAAGCCGTGTTTTTTCAACCGCTATCTTCTGAAGCTCATTGAAGAAATTTGCCTGCTGAAGTGTGCCTTCATGCAATATCGTGTTCGCCAGGGTGAAAAAACCTCCTATGGGACCGAGATAGTCCTGAAAAGTACCCTCAGCAAGCTTTTTACAGTTAACGGTCCGGGATTCAATATCATTTCCCAGAGCAGATTCATATACACAAGGCATATTTAACTGCCCGATCTTCTCCGCGAGTGTCATGCGGGAAAGAAGATCCTCCACCCTCAGCATGACAGGCACTGAAGGATTTTTATACGGCGCTGCTCCGGGGGAAGCTTCATTTAACTGGGAAACAGCCGGAAAACCAAAGAGCATCAATATCAAAGCCATGAAAAGACTTGTTGCATGTTTCTGGAACGGTTTTTTCATTTCAGTATAAGGTTAGTTTGATATAAACATACATAAAATCATTTGATTAAAAACAGGAAAACAGCAGTAATGGTCAATTAATAAAAACGAAATCCAATATTGCGGGAGCTCTCATGTCGCAGCAAGTTTATGATAAAAACAACTTCAGGAATAATGTGACATAAAATTCATTGTATTTTTAATTTTTCACACATACTTCATACATGAAAACCCTGATACCTGAGAAGCTGCTGGAGGTACTGAAGCATGAGGGGGTTGTAGCCATTGCAATGCTTGACGATAACGGCATCCATATGGTAAATACATGGAACAGTTACCTGAAGGTTACCACCGGCGGAAAAATTATCGGTCCGGCCGGCGGCATGAGAACTACAGAAGCTATTGTCCGAAAAAACAATAAGATCGTAATGACCCTCGGAAGCAGGGAGGTTCAGGGATTCCATTCCAAGGGGACAGGATTCCTCATCCACGGTACACTGGCTTTTATCTCGGAAGGCGATGAATACAACGAATTGAAGCAAAGGTTTCCATGGGCCAGGGCCATGTTCGAAATACAGCCCGATACGATTACCCAGACCCTATAGACCTTGCAAAATGAAAAGAGGCATCGGTTTTTCCCGACAAGATCAATGATCCCGATATAACCAATCAAATAATTTCAAAGGAAACAATGGAACTTAAAGAAGCAATCCTTAACAGGAGGACAGTGCGCAGATTCAACTCCAAAGCTATATCAGACGAAACGTTGCTGGATATTCTTGAAGCCGGTACCTGGGCGCCATCGCATGGGAACAATCAGCCATGGGAATTCATCCTTGCAGGCCCGGAAACGCGTGGCAAACTGGCAGTGGCATACAGGAAGGCCATGGAGTCAGGGCCGTTGCTTAATCCCGACTTACCTGAAGAGCGCAAGCAGGTTATCCGCAATTTCTCCATGAACTTCGGCGATGCACCGGTTATACTGGCAGTAACCTGTGCTCCCGCACTTACCGATCTCGACAGATATGACTTTCCGATGTCGGCTGCAGCTGCTATCCAGAACATTCTCCTTGCTGCATGGGAAAAACAGATAGCCGGCGTATGGCTCTCATTCGGAAGCACACCTCAGGCCCGGTCATTATTCGGGATCCCGGAAGAGGGAAAAATCGCAGGGATCCTGGCTCTCGGATATCCCGAAGTGATACCTCCCGCCCAGCCCCGGATAAGCGCAATTAACAAACTCAGCAAATTGCCCTGAAGCCAGGAATCAAAACAATCCGCATACTGTTAATTAATTAACAGTGCTTCAGGGCCCGGCCGGTATTTGCAGTGATAGAAAACGTAACGGCCAAACGTTCCGATGAGAAATGATTAACTTATTCCTGACTGTATTTAACAAGGCGCAAATGCTTATTGATTATTCCGGGAACAAATTCAATTCTGTGGGTTACATAGATCAGGGTGTTGAGTTCCCCGCTGCAAACATTGTCCACCAGGCAGTTGACAGTCTGTGCCGCAGTCCGGTCAAGACCCTGGCAGGGTTCATCGAGGATAACCACAGGGGGAAGTTTTACCAGCGCCCGGCAAACCAGTGCAAGACGGCACTGACTGAATGAAAGGCGATACATAGGCACCATCCTCAAAGCCGACAAACCGGCTGCCTCAATCAATCCGTCGGCTTGCCGGTAATGTTCCGGTGTAAGATCATTCCTAACCAGAAGATGGTTGCTGTATCCGGTTAAAACTGATTCATGAAGCGTCAGATGACGCGGAAAAAAATTCTGGAGTTCCGATGAGAAGTATCCAATGGGTTCCTTAATTTCCCATATGGTTTCCCCCGTTCCCCTCTTTCTGTCAAAAAGAACGAGATCATAGGCATAAGCCATGGGATTATCAGCATAGATAAGACTCATCAGCGTAGTTTTTCCCGATCCGTTGGGGCCTGAAAGCAGCCATTTTTCACCCCTTCTGATTCTCCATGAGAAATTTTCCTGGACAATGTTGCTGCCATACCTGATGGTAATATTTTTCATTTCAGCCATTGTCATAAACGCACGATTGAAATTGTCAGGAACATATCTTTTCAGTCCGGGCGGCTTATAAGGCTGCGGAGAATCAGCGTTCCGCAAATTAAAAAGCTCCGCCTCCCCCGCATATCCAACCCGCTGATTCCGGAGATATAAAACGTGACTTACAAAGTCTGGCGGACTGGTATCTGTACCAGTTACCAGGACAGCTGCCTTCTTTTTAACCAGGGAATGAAGGGTATCCGTAACAAGTTGCTTACCTTCAGGATCCAGGCCTTCGTAAGGATCATCGATGCAAATAACCTTTTTGCCGCTCAGCCATAACATTAACAGCAAGATTCTCCGTCCTTCTCCTGTCGACAATGAAACAATGCGTCTGTCAAGCAGCGAACCAAAACCAAATTCATGAGCGGCTGAACAAATATCTTCTTTTGAAAACCCTGTTTTCTCATGAATCAAGTCCAAAACCCCGGGAGTCTCTTCAACTCCCGGGGAAAAATAGCGTTGCTGGTAAAAACTGGCCGAACCGGTAAACCATTGATACAATGAAAAGTCCCTCCTGACAATGGCAACCGATGAATAGAATTCCGAAACGGTAACATTTTCCGGCAGGATCATTTCACCCCCGGCCAGCCGCTGCTTCCCGGCAATGATCTCGAGTAAGGTGGTTTTTCCAGTTCCGTTGGCCCCGCAAACCCACCAGCTTTCACCGCGGTGCACATCAAAGCTCAGATCGCCTGCAAGGAGCTTTCCGTTGCACATGATTACCGCTCTCTGAAATGAAAAAACCAGATCAGCCGACTTCATTAACTATAGAACATCTTTTTCACGTTAACAAACAAGAATCTACGGAAAGAAAGGGATTTAATTACCGGAATACCCTGATTACCGGCCCTGTATTCTCATATGCATCAGTTCTGCTTCTGCATCATCATATCCCTGAGTGACTTGTACGGGATTCCCGGCTTCCACTCCGGGAAGTCATCAGTGTTGCTGAGATCATAGCCAATCTCAAAATATACACGTGTATCTTCAATCATCCCGCTGAAATCCCATTTGTCTGGCTCGTAATTATCAGAAGGCTTGTGATAATTATCCATGGTCCATTTTTCGTTCTGGGCCAGTCCCCATTCCCTGCCATGCTCAACATTGTCGACCCCCGACGAAAGGTTCAATGAAGGAATTCCCACCTTTGCAAAACTAAAATGATCGGATCGGAAATAACTGCCTTTCTCAGGGGTGGGATCAGGAGTAGCATAACGGCCATATTTTCCCAGGACTGCAATTGCATAATCGTCCAGTCCACTGAAGCCGTAACCGGTAATATTCATGTCCTTCGTCCTTCCAAAGATGTTCAGGCCGTCAATGTTTATCACCCCGATCGTTTTCCCAGGAGGGAAAAGCGGGTTTCTTGCATAGTAATCACTTCCGAGCAATCCCTGTTCCTCGCAGGTAACCGAGAGGAACAGAACTGACCGGTCCTGCACCGGGTGAAGCAATGTGAATGCCTTTGCCATCACCAGCAGAGATGCTGTTCCGGTTGCGTTGTCAACCGCACCGTTCAGTATGGAATCGCCCTTAAAAGCGTTGTTTACACCAAAATGATCCCAGTGAGCAGTGTAGATGATGTATTCATCCGGCCTCCTGCTGCCCGGCCAGACGGCAGCGACATTGTTTGACCGGGTATATTCAGTCCTGTTTCTCAGCTCCAGGGATAGTTTCAGTTTCATATCAACAGGCTTGAAGCCCCTGGTGGATGCGGATTTTGTCAAACGGTCAAAATCAAGGCCGGCAGATCCGAATATTTTCCTTGCCGATTCATTTGTGATCCAGCCTTTGAACTGCAGGCCGGATGAAGCCAATTCATCATCTTCGAGGCAGAATTCAGGGCCACTCCAGCTGTTCTGAACCACACCCCAGGGGTAAGCGGCGGCACCTGTTTCGTGGATGATAATTACTGCTTCGGCTCCCTGCCGCGCAGCTTCCTCGTATTTATATGTCCAGCGTCCATAATATGTCATCGCCCTGCCGTTGAAAAGACTGCTGTCGGAAGTGACATATCCCGGATCATTAATAAGCAATACCACCGTTTTTCCTTTCACATCAAGGCCTTCATAATCGTTCCATCCATACTCCGTGGAATTAATCCCGTATCCGACAAAAATCATGTCAGAATTGTCAATCCTGATATGATCCTTCCTCTGCGGGGTGTTCCCGATAAAATCGTCGCTGTATTTCAGTCTGACCATATTCTTCCCCCCTGTTATGACGAGTTTCATGTCATGGTCAGCCGTTAGCTTGACCAGGGGAACTTCCTGGAAGTAGCTGCCCCTGGCAGCAGGCTGAAGTCCGATCTGCCTGAATTGTTCGGCCAGGTAACTGATAGTCTTTGTTTCGCCCTCGGTGGACGGGGCCCTGCCAAGGAATTCATCCGAGGCAAGTACCGAAATGTGTTTCTTCATGTCATCGGCAGTGATGGTCTGCAAGGCGGCCTCAAAGCTCCTGTTCCAGGTCTTGCAGCCTGATAAGGCTGAGATCAGAAAAAAGATAACAAGGTATTTCTTCATCTTTTCAGCAGTGATTAAATTCATCCAGTAAATCAAAATTATGGTTCAGGGCTTAAAAATAACTGATTTATCGGATGATCATGCATCATACCGAATTATGGATGCAGACGATTGTCATTTTTTAGGTTGATCAGGAAGGAACCCTTGTTTCAATCCTCTGTCATACCTATCCTTCCGGAATCATTAAGCACACGAAAAAACATGGCCTTCCAGGCTGCTGACACAGACCCACCAAAGGGTAATTCTCAGGCAAACAAACCTGATATCCTGCCTCCCCTTTCAATGAGACGTTCAAATGTAAGCAGACCGCGGATAAACTGCCGGGCATGATGGTAGTGTTCCATAAGGGTCACATTGCGATATGCCATCTTCCGGTCACCGCCGAAATGCCAGAATTTATGGGCCGGATTATAATATTTATCAAAAATATATGGATTTGTCCTTTCAAAATGTCCGATTGCCCATTCATCACCGGTGTGTTCAATCATAAACAGAGTACCGTTGATGACTTCCTGCTGGCACCAGAGTGATTTTTCCGTGCTCCAGATGTTGTTATCCACCTGCTGCAAGGTATGGAAATATCCGCCATAGACGTGATCGGTGCAGACATCTACAATTTTCCTGAAAACTTTTTCCGCAGACCGAAACAGTTTCCCGTCCCTGCGACGGCCTGCCTCGAACATGACAAAGGCAAGGGTTTCCAGACCATGCCCGGTAATTGAATGTTGTGCATATGCGTTATCCGGCAGGCTGAAATCATGGTTCAGAACCTCGTTCGTAAGTCCATATTCCTTGTTGACATGATGATTCAGGATTGCATCGACGCATCGTGCAGCAAGATTTTCAAGATCTTCATCAGGCTCATGCATGAGCATCTGTGTAGACAGGCTCAGAAGGATCATCCAATGACCCAATATTCTCGGTCCCTGAATTGCAGGTGAATTTTTCAGGTAACTGCCTATACTGTAGGAATAGTCAGGCTGATCGTAACGCCTGACACAATCAAAAATGATCTTCTTTGCCATGATCCTGTATTGTTTCTCCCCCGATGCCTCAGCATATTCCGACAGGCCTTCCGCAACAAACAAACTGCCATATATGTCCCCCGGCCCGGAAAGAGGCACACCTTCACGGGTAAAACTTTCGGTCCAGAAACTGCCGTCAGCGGGTTGAATTTTCAGGAGCAGATCCTTTGATCTGGCTGCAATCTCCAAGAAGCGGGCATTCTTTTCAAGATTATTGTACATGTATGAATATACCCACAATCCCCTGCCAACGTACCATGCGGTTTTATTCATGTTTTCCAGTTCGCCCGTGCGGATATCCATCGAACACATTACTCCTCCGTATTCATGATCAATCGCGTACCGGTCCATGTTGGGAATAAAATTGTCAAACAGTTCGGCCCTGTACTGATCCCGCAGCTGTTCGAGAGTCATTCCTCCCAGAGTGTCTATCTTTGCCCGTTGGCCTACGGTCATGGAGGATCTTTCAAAGTCGCGCCTGCAGCCGGATGTGTTTGCAGCGGTCAGCAAGCCGAGCCCGCCTAATGAGCTTTTGGCTAAAAATTCACGCCTCGAATAATCAGTCGTTTTCATACCTGATATTTATAACTTTCCACAAGAAATAACTTTATGCCGGATTTGCTGAAATGATGCAAACAAGTGCAACCATATGCAACCTGACATGACACTCAGAATAACCTGTCCCCAATACAGCATAAACGTGTCATTCTGATATTGCCTGGAAATTTACTCATTATTACTGACATCATGACACATTAATTCCAACAGCCCTGTCGTAATCACACGGTCTGAAAGGTTCTTTTCCCCGGCCTGAATAACTTGCTGAATTCAGATCAATAATATTCGGCTTATCTTTAAGTGCATGAGGATTAAAATTCTGACGGTAACATCATCACTCCAATGTGATCCGGAGAATAACAACGTATGTATGGGAAAATAATTTAAATAATAATCCCGGTTATATGCCTTTAAGGCGGTTTAACATGGTAAATTTCTGTAAGTTGCCTGAAGATGCGAAATTCCCGGTGAGAATCTTATAAACCAAACTTCGTAGGAGTGAGTTGTTTGCAGAAATGGTTTTATTCCCATATTTTAGCTTTGCGGGAGCAATCATAATTTGACCTGACACAGTGATTTCAAATAAACCTACAGTATGAAAACAGAAAGAAGATCAGTACTCAAAAAATTATTCGCTGCATTTATAGGTGCATCCGGAGCAAGCCTGACAGCAAGGGCAGGATCAGGGGAAGGCATGGAAAAGGTAACTGCGGAAGCGGTAAATTTCCAGGATCAGCCTTTGTTTTCACCTTTTACCAGGTACGGTAATCTTGTATTTGTTTCAGGTCATGGAAAACGGCTTGAAGGTGACATAAAGGTACACACCGACAATGTCCTCAAAATGATTGAAGGCGAACTCATCAAGGCGGGCTCTTCGATGGAGAAGGTGCTTAAGGTAACCGTATTCCTGGAAACCATGGATGACTATAACGGGATGAATGAAGTATACAAGGGACGGTTCGGAAAGAATCCCCCGGCCAGGACAACCGTAGCAGTCCCCAACGGTCTGCCTCCCGCAGACCACCTGATCCAGATGGATTGCATTGCCTATATCTGAAAACAATAATTCATCAGCTCAGGTTATTGGCAGCTATTCCTCAGCATTGTCACCATTGTGATTGATCCGGGACCCCCCTGTAAATCTTCGTTTTATTCCATTTGTAGACATGTGATTGCCGGGTATCCGCAGTTTTTGTCGTACATAAACGAAATTGACCGGAGCTTTCAGTCCCAATATTCATTTCCCTTGCCGCACAGAGGGAATGCACAGGAGGAATAAGTCGTAACAGGCTGATTTAATATGGTTTATTATTGTCATTTAAACAGCTCAATATGATCTTTTACAAAGAAACATTGAAACAATTGTTTAATTCCCAACCCCGGATGTCAATAGGGCAAAAGCGTTGATATTTTTGCTTCTATTTTATCTTTTGATAAACGGAGGTGATATATTTTTTAAATATAATTAGTAGAATTGTGGCTTGCATTTAAAAAACACGGCAGAATGATTAAGAAACTTTTTTTCATATGGGTCACCACAGTGATTGCCTTGAATGTAAATTCACAGCAATCAAAGGAAATCGACAGGATCATTGAACTGGGCAGAACAGATAACCGGACCATGCATCACCTTGATATTATAACAAACCGGTTCGGAGGCAGGCTAGTCGGCTCCGATGCCTATGAAAACGCAGCCCTTTGGTGTGCTTCGGAATTTAAGAAGTGGGGTATGGAAGTGATTCTGGATGAAGCTGGAAGTGTTCCTGTAGGCTTTAATCGGGGGCCCTGGTTCGGAAGGCTGCTTGCGGAGAACGGCATGACACTTCATTTTGCCACGCCATCATATACCTCCGGAACAAAAGGAGTTCAGCGGGGGCATGTACTTATCGAGCCCAGGAACCGTGAAGAATTTGAAAGGATGAAGGGCGCCCTCAAAGGGGCCTGGGTACTGATAGGCGGCAAAAACGACGGCTGGCCCGTGGACTATTCCGCAAAAGCAGATTCTGTCCGGGCAGGGATAATAGCATACAATGACTCCATCGGAAAGATTAACCGTGAAATCATGTTCTGGAATTTTGCGAATCGCGGAAAGCCAGCCAGGGAACTACATCAGCTTAAGGAAGAACCCGCTCTTTTCTACCGCGAGATGCGCGAAGCAGGGATACTCGGCATAATCCAGTCGTCGGCTGTTCCGATAAGGGCTCTCTACGACAGGAAAAACCTGAATAAAATGACCTTTGACAACCTGCCGACAGTTTGTGACATAAAGCTTGATGAGCAGCAATATGCCATCATCGAAAAAATGGCCAGGGAACGACGCTACTTCCTCCTTGAGTTCGACATCCGCAATCATTTTAAACCTGGCCCGGTCAGGTTCCATAATGTGATCGGGATCATCAGGGGCACGCGTTATCCCGATGAATATGTTATGATGGGAGGCCACCTGGATGCTTTTGACGTTGCAACGGGCGGAGTTGATGACGGGTCGGGTGCAACTCCGGTCATGGAGGCCGCCAGGCTGATAATGGCAGCCGGGGGCAAACCCAAAAGAACTATACTTGCATGCCTGTGGGCTGGAGAGGAGTTCGGGCTTCTCGGGTCAAAACACTGGGTGGAGTCAAACAAGGACAAACTTCCGAAAATATCAAACTATTTCAACCGCGACGGCGGTCCGACAGTGGCATCAGGCCTGGAAGTCCCCGAAGCCATGTATGAGGATTTCGAAAAAGTGTGCAGGCCATTGAACAGGATCAATCCTGATTTCCCTTTCACCCTCACCAAAAACACCAATCCTCCCCGGCCGAGACCGGCAACTGCCGGCAGCTCCGATCATGCCTATTTTGCCATGAACGGGGTCCCGACACTGTCGTTCGACACCCCCGATACCAAGGGTTACGATTTCAGCTACATGGAAATATGGCACACTGAAAAAGATACTTATGACAAGAGTATTGCAGAATACCAGGAACACACTTCGGTGGTTACGGCGGTAGTAGTATACGGGCTTGCAAATCTCGACCACCTGCTTTCAAGAAAGGGACTTTACCTGGAACCGGAAGTCAAAAAAACAAAGTGAAGGATAATTATCGTTTACCCTCACCTGAATTTAATCCGGGTGATAACTTCTGATCCGGCTTTCTGATTCAGCTTGTCCATCAGTTCCTCCCTCAGCATCATAAGTTCATTTCTGGCAACCGACGAGCTGAGATGTACATACAAAACGCCATCCTTAATGTATATTTTTAATGTTCTTGACGATATGGCCCTTCCAACTACCTCCTCCCAGGAATTGACAAGACTGATCTCACGCAGCTTGTCCTCCAGTTTCATTTCACGCAGATAATCCTTCATGGCATCGGCCAGCGATATCGTTTTACTCCGCCTCATCAGTCATATTTCCGTTTTCACCATTCTGCAGTATCTCTCCTATTCCCGATTCGCCGATCCTGAAAAGCCTGTATTCTATCCCGGTCTCATTCAGAATAACCTCGAGCCTGTCCTGATGTGTGTCCGTGATAAAGATCTGTCCGAATCTGTGATTGCCGACCAGTTTTATTATACTGGTCACCCGGCCGGCATCGAATTTGTCGAAAATATCATCAAGCAAAAGGATCGGGGCAAATCCTGCTTTTCTTTTAATATAATCAAACTTTGCCAGTTTAAGGGCCGTCAGGAATGATTTCTGCTGACCCTGTGAGCCAAGGGTGCGAACGGGATAACCATTCATTTCAAATACAAGCTCATCCTTATGGATCCCCGTTGTCGTATATTCAAGCAACAAATCCTTCTTCAGCGCAAGCTTCAGGGTCTCCCCAAAATCACCCTTAATGAGGTGCGAATTGTAAATCAGCCGTACTCTTTCCTTATTTCCTGAGATCATGGAATAATACTCCTGGAAAACAGGGCCAAGTTCTTCCATAAGAAGCTTTCTCTCTCCAAAAATATGCTCCCCGTATTTCATCAGCTGTACGTCCCACACATCAAGCATCTCGGTATCGAAATCTGATCTTCCCGCGAAATCCCTGAGAAGTTTGTTCCTCTGCTGAAGTGCCTTGTTATAGTTGAGAACGGAGTCAAGGTAACCCGGATTGTACTGGCTTATTATCTTGTTCATGAACTTCCTCCGTTCCTCACTCCCTTCATTGATCAGTGAACTATCAGCGGGTGAGATCATTACGACCGGATATCGGCCTACATGATCAGATAACCGCTGATATTCCCTGCTGTTCCGCCTTAAAACCTTTTGTTTCTGCCTGTGAAAGGAACAGACGATATTGTCCTCATCCCCGCCCCTTCTGAAAATTCCCTGAAGAAGAAAGAAATCGTCACCATGCCTGATGCTTACGCTGTCGATATTGTTGAAAAAACTTTTTGTAAGGGAAAGATAATGTATGGCATCGAGGATATTCGTCTTGCCGACACCATTGTTGCCGACAAAACAATTGATCCTCGGGGAGAACTCGAGATCCGCCTGGGCATAATTCTTGAAATTGGTAAGGGTCAGTCTTTTAATATACATAAATACCGTTCCTTCCTTTGAATTAAAATATTCAGAGCCACAATCATGTTTCGTGAGGCAATAAGCCGATTGTTTTATTTGCTTCCCTGATTCAAAAACATAACTGTATCAGATTGCAAATATAACCTAAAGATGGCCTGGCCGGTACATCCGGCTGACCATTTTAGCCGCGGCGACGGAAAATATAAATATGCGCAAATCAGCAGGAATATTTTCGGAACAGTGGAATCAGGCCTAATGCTGCCTCCAGTGATTGGTCAGCCAATTATCAGTGGCTGCCTGCGTGTACTTTTCCAGATTGATTTTATGTATTCCGGGTTCATTATCTATTCCGGCATGAAACCTGCTGAAATCATTTCTCGGGCAGATCCGATTCATATATTTGATATTCAATATATTATTATCGAATCCCTATCTCATTGAATTTTTAATTAATTTTTTCATAATAATTTTAAAAGAACTACTTTTGCGGAGTTAAAATTTTAAGTGTTTTAAGGATAAACTGTTATGGCAAAAGGCAAGAAAAAAGGCGAAAATCCGCAGGGCCTGAAGAATGTTGAGGAGACATTGACCAAGACCGAACAATTTCTTGAAAGTAATTACAAGGCATTGCTGGCAGGTCTGGGTGTGATTGTCCTGCTGGTGGGATTGATCTGGCTTGGAAAACTCTATCTCAACAACCGGAATGACGAGGCACAGGTACAAATGTACCAGGCCCAGAGATATCTGGAATCGGATTCTTTGAATCTTGCACTGAACGGAGATGGCAACTATCTTGGATTCATCGATATTGCCAATGATTACAAGTACACCAAGGCAGGGAATCTTGCACGGTACTGTGCCGGGATCTGTTTTCTTCATCTCGGGCATTATGAGGAAGCAATCGATTACCTGGGAAAATATTCAAAGAAGGATAAAGTTATCGGGTCGCTTGCCATTGGAGCCATCGGCGATGCCTATGTTGAGCTGGGCGATACAAAAAAAGGCCTGTCAAAGTATCTTGAGGCTGCTGAATATGCTGATAATTCCTTCAATACACCCGTTTTTCTGATGAAAGCTGCCGAACTTTACGAAATGGAGAACAATTATTCCAAAGCATTGCAGATATATCAGAGGATCAAGGATGAATATCCTGAAAGTACCGAAGGCACAACAATCGACAAATACATTGCAAGGGTAAAAATACTTTCTGAATAATGGCCACGGCAAACCTTTCCGAATATGCTCCCGGATCGGTGCCCGATGCCGGAAAAATGAGGTTTGGCATTGTTGTATCGGACTGGAACCATCAGATTACCGGTTCGTTGCTGAAGGGAGCAGTGGAAACATTAAAAAAGCACGGGGCTTCCGAAAGCAATATAATCGTAAAGCATGTACCCGGAAGCTTTGAGCTTACGCTGGGAGCTCAATTCCTTGCCGAATATGAGGATCTGGATGCAATCATCTGCCTCGGATGTGTCATACAGGGTGAAACACCTCATTTCACATACATCTGCCAGGGTGTAACCCACGGGATCACACAGTTGAATCTTGATTACAACATACCTTTTATTTTTGGCGTCCTGACAACCCTGAACCTGGAACAGGCAGAAGAAAGGTCGGGGGGAAAGCATGGCAACAAGGGCGATGAAGCTGCAGTAACCGCAATACGGATGGCTGCACTTCAGCGTGAAATGGAGTGATATCCGCCCCGGTTACAGTTATCTTTTACATAGCCTCCTGTATTCACAGTAGGAACATTTCCCCACCCAATCACGGGTCATGTAAAATGGTTCGTCAATACCGAACATGGCCTTTATTGTTTTTTGCAGTCCATCAAGATATTCATCCCTTATCATATTATAATCCCCGACTACAACCTCATCTGTTCCCGGCACTTTTATGCTCAGCATCTCAGCCGGCCTGTCCCCGGGAATTCTTCTGATCTTGTAGATTGCAGGTGCGACGACGGGATCGGAACTTCCTGAAATGTACCCTTCGCAGTACAACAATGCCTGCAGCCAGCAGTCAATGTCCCTTTTCCTGTCATCCTCGAAAAGCTCCCCTATAGCTTTTATATGATCAGCCACCGAACCGGTCTTGTAATCGACTATTCTTGTTGTTCCCCCGGTACTGTCTATCCTGTCAATAATACCGCCTACCAGGAACCCGGCTTCTCTTTTTTCTGCTGGTGATCCAATCCTGAACTGAACAGGTTTTTCCAGGGCAATGATCCTGACAGGAGCATATTTCCTGTCAGTTTCCAGGATTCTTGAAATGTAGGTCATAAGTACATTTTCAGAGATCAGCTCATTAAGCGCTGAATAGGAATCGCTGTTATCCGGAAAGTGCTCCCTGACAGCGGTATCTATCAATATGCCCAGATATTCCCTGTTCTTCCCAAGAGCTTCAAAACCCGAAGCTTCGATTGTTTGTCCAAGGTAGGGCATATAAAGTCTTTTGGCAACATCATGAAAAATACTTCCCAATGTTGCCGGATCTATTTCTCCCTTCTGCTTCACCGGTTCCCTTATATCATTCACATAACGGTACCAGAACTTCATCCTGCATCCGAGCCAGACGTTTATTGCCGAGGGGGAAATGATCTTCGCGCCGGCGTTACCGCTGAACCTCGACATTAGTTTCAGGTTCATTGTCTCCGTTCTTTCCAGGAATTCCCCGGGGGATGCAGGATTCCTTATTTCAAGATTCAGGCTCAGATGGTCAGGCTGTGCTACAACAGATCCGTACTTCATCTGCAGAATAAACCTGCTTATTTCTCCGCTCCTCAAACCTTCTGAGCCGGAATTGTAAATAAATGTCACATTCCGGGCCCTGTGAAGAAGCCTGTAAAAATGGTATGCATAAACCGATTCCTGGTGATTGATCGAGGGCAGGCCGAATGCCTCGCGCAAGCTGAACGGAATGAATGAGGATGCAGTTGTAAGAGATGGCAGAACTCCTTCATTAACTGAAAGAATTATAATGTTCCGGAAATCAAGGGTTCGGGTCTCAAGCAGTCCCATTATCTGGATCCCTTTAAGCGGTTCACCGATGAACGGTACCGACTGGGCTCGGAGAATCCTTTCAAGCATGGCCGCAAAGGTTCTCACCGTAAAATTCACTTCAGGATCACCCGTGAGCGTCTTCATCCGGTTAATCGAAAGCACTGCCCTGTAAATAAATTCATTCCTTATTTTTTTTGTCATGAATGTTCCGGGCTGGTCCGACATTTCCTCAGTATCTTCCCTGGCGATAAAGAAAAATATCTTTCTGAGATATTCCGCCAGCATCGGAGGATCATCCTGTTTTTCAAATATAATCCTGGTAAATCCCGATGAACCAAAATAATCAGAAGGTATATATTCAGAATTGCCGTTCGCAACCTCCCTGGCCAGTAACTTCCCCTCCTTTCCGATCAGCGGTGACACAAGACTGTTTTCCAACACCTTCATTACGTCTGAATGATGAAAGCTGACACGGCCGTCTTTCTCCCTGGCATTGGACTGTAAATCGAGAAGGCTCTTTGCAAGCTGATAAACCGGCGTCTCCCTCATAGGGTACCCCATGGTTACATTCACATGATCCCTCTTTTCAGGAAGGCTCGATAACAGTGGAATCAGCAGATTTTCATCAGCAAGGACAATTGCAGTCTGATGATCAGAGCCCTGTTCCGGATCATCCGTTTCGGCAGTGAGACGGGAAACCAGTTTAACCTGTGCAACGTCGGATGATGTTTCAATCACGGTCCGTCTTACAGTACCCGATTTATCCGTGAGAAGCGTATCATAGCTCCAGTCGGCCGGCATATCGTTGCCAAAGGACAGGATGTTTTCTCTGAGAAAATATCCCGCTGAATTCACATCCTTCGAACCGAGGTATGAATTATCATAATCCCAGTAGAACCTGGCTTTTCCGTTATTTTTCAGACTGCTCATCAGTGTCTTTTCACACTCATTCAGCGCATTGAATCCTGCAAAATGAATTTTGTCCCACCGGAGTGCCTTTGGATTCTGCCACCCTTTCCTTTCAACGGCATCCCTGAATATCATACCCTCATATGCAAGCCTTTTCTGTCTGAGAGCCTCCCTGAATGCATTGTAAAGATCGTTCAGTATATACCAGGTTTCTTCAAACTGTTTTTTCTCGGGTGTTGGTTTACCGGGTTCAAAGTTCACCCAGAATTTTTGCACTACCTCAGCCTGGTGCTGACTAAGGCCGCCGAACTGACGATCGATCATTTTAAGATCACGGACATTTCGAAATATTGAAGCCGGATCTGCCAGGTATTTGTCAATATCGTCAAAATCGTTCAGCAGCATGCCTCCCCAGTAATAAAAATCATCAAAAGTTTCTGTCGTTTTTCTGACTGACCGGAATGCCTTGTAAAGCTCAAAAAGAAGGACTTCATTATCCGCAAGCCTGAGTGGGGAGAATAAACGGAATAGATCATTTATTGTCATTACCGACGGGGCCCAGACGGGTTTATCAACCCTGTCGGCAAGATACTTCATGAAAAACAAACCTGCCCTCCTGCTGGGGAACACAATGCACTGTGTATCGAGCCGGTCAACGAAACCGTCGGTCAATATCCTTGCAATGCGTTCCAGAAAGTATTCCATCTATTATTCAGGATAAAACATCATTGATCAGTTCATCGTTTTGCAGAGTCGCCCCTGCCAGGTGTCAAGTTCTTCAAGCCGTCTTTCCACGAGGGTAAGGATCTGTTCAGACCGGTAATTGCCAAAGCCTTCATTAACCCTGAAACGCGGCGGAACTTCTCCAGTGAAGCGTTCCACTACTATTGCCGGATTCAGCATCTCCAGGAATTTCACAATGAAGTTTATATACTCCTCCAGGGTGAAAATATGAAAATCCTGTATCTTGTTCCTGTATTCCTTCTCCATCCGGGTGTTCTTCAGTATCTGCAGCTGATGGAACTTCACTGTTCTGAGGGGCAGGGAGGAAATTATCTCAGCCATGGACAGCATATCTTCAACAGTCTCCCCGGGCAGTCCAAATATGAAATGGGCTCCTGCAGGGATGCCATATTCCGCGGTCTGCTTAAGGATTTCGACAGCTTCTTCAAAACTATGGCCCCTGTTGATCCTTTCCAGAGTCCTGTTATAGCATGATTCTATTCCATATTCAACTGTAATATAGTGATCTTTTGACAGTTCCCCCAGGTATTCCAGCTTTTCCTTTCCGATGCAATCGGGCCTGGTCCCGATTGTCAGACCGATCACACCCGGATAGTCCAGGGCTTCCATGAACAGCTTCCTGAGATGTTCCAGCGGGGCATATGTATTCGTGTATGACTGGAAATATGCCAGATATGATACTGCCCTGCGATACCTCCATTTGTGGAATTCTATGCCTTCCTTTATCTGTTGTGTTATTGATTTCACAGGATCACAATAAGATGGATTAAATGCCTGATTATCGCAGTACGTGCATCCGCCCGTACCTTTTTTCCCGTCCCTGTTCGGACAGGTGAATCCCGCATCAACCGATACTTTCTGTACCCTGGTGCCATACAGCTGCCTGAAATAGTTTGAGTATGCATTGAACCGCCGTTCATGCCCCCAGAGATATATCCTGCTTTCTTTGTTTTTCTCCCGCATCAGGCTTTTTCTATGAGATTTGCATCAACATACCAGATGTAGGCATCAGTATTCCGATAGCCCATCATTACAAGTAAATTACGATACAGGCTGATTTGCTCTGCATGCTTAGGATCCTTTTCACCAAACTTAAAATCAACAATCGTAGCATTCCCGTTTCTCAGGATAATTCTGTCGGGTCTTTTTATACTGCCTGAAGGAAGCAGTATTTCCGCCTCTTTCATAAGAGTATTCCCGGGATCGAACCAGGATGATACTGCCGGATCCGATACGAGATCCTGTAATCGCTTAACAAGCGCCCCGGCTTCATTTTCCGTAATTTTTCCCTCAAGCACCATACCGGCAACCGCCTCCGGAATATCTTCCCTGCATGATATCCCTGCAAAAACCTCATGCATGATCAATCCATAGTTCGTCATTTCCCTGAGCCGTTCGCCATCCGTTACAAAATAATTCCCGGCATGAAGTTTTAGTCTCAGGGATTGCGGCCTTTTTCCCGAATGGTAGGAAGTCAGGGTTATTGATCTGCCGGCTTCCCTGCCATGTTCCTGATTCAGTGGTACTTCACCCAGTTCAAATACCCTCCCCTCGTTGTCGGACATTTTGCTCATAACAATACCCGACAACCCTGCCGGGTTCAAATCACATTGCATCGCTTCCCTGATATATGAGGCAATTCCGCCGGATGACACCGGATTAAGCGGAACAAATCCGTATAATGCATCAATAGCCCTGGTCATTGCAACATAGAGCAGGTTAAGGTTATCAAGGAATGAATTAAAACGTTCCTCATGGTATTCAACGTTAAAAATCGTTTCCGATAAATCCTTGCTGTATTTCAGTGGAACGATTCCGATGTCATTGAAAGGAGGCCGGCCGGGCCGGGCCCAGATCACAGGGCGCCTTGAAGGACGGTGATCGAGGTTCCATGAAAGAAAAGGAAGAATTACAACCGGGAATTCCAGTCCTTTCGATTTATGTATGGTCAGCACCCTGACTGCATCCATACCTGACGGAAGAGACAGTGACTTTGACTCGCCGCCGGATTCCCACCATTCTATGAACGACCTGAAATCGGTATTCCTTGTCCTCGAATACTCGAGTACAATATCCATGAAGGAAACAAGGTAGGATACGTTCCATGAATAGTCCCCGACACCAAAAAAGTCAATTATTGCCTCAGCAGCGTCGTAAAGAGTCATCTTTCCCGCTTCTTCAAGAAACAGTTCATAACCATCCGGCAAATACCCTGCTGATCCGCTTATGAGATCTTCCCTGAACAGGTTGATCCGATCAGCACCGGGTACTTCCTTTGCAAAAAGGTAATATCTTGTCATCAGGGCCCTGCTTATCTGGTCCTCGGGATTGACTATCACCTTTAGAGCAGAAATAATGAATGTTATCACGTTCGATCCTGAAAAGACCAGGGAATCGTTTGAAACAACCTTGAACCGATGCTGCCCCGGGCTTTCCTGCAGGCTGCCGGAGTATCCGAGCAGTGTCTTCATTACTTCCGCACCCTCACGGCCATCCCTTACAAGTATCCCGACATCGGAAGCGTTATAACCTTTATCAAGGATTGTTTCAATAATACCCGGAATTTTCTTAAGTACTTTTGCTTTCCAGTCATTGCCCTGTTTTTTCCCTGTATCCTTGTTAATACGACCCTCTGTATCGGTCATCTGTTCTCCTTCCGCATCGTCCCCTATGAACTCAATCCTGACGTAACCACCTGTTGAACGGCCCGGGTCTGACTGGACAGCTTCCGCATACAACTTTACAAAGCTTGTGTCACCGGGACTTTCGGAAAAAACCCGGTCGAGCAACACGGGCAATACTGAAAAAAAGGAATTATTGAAAGATATGATGTTCGATCTGCTCCTGTAATTCCTCCCAAGTGGTATGCTTTTAATTCTATTGTTATCTGTCTTCTTTTCAAGCATATCTCCCAGGATCTTCCAATCGCTGTTCCTGAACCTGTATATGGATTGTTTGACGTCACCCACAACCATATTGTCGTTGCCTTCCGACATGCTGTTTTCAATAAGGTGCCGGAAATTGTTCCACTGAAGAACTGAAGTGTCCTGGAACTCATCAATCATGAAGTTCTCATAACGTGATCCTATCTTTTCATAAATGAACGGGGTCTGATCATTCCCGGTTATGAGACTTAGAAGTTCCCCGGCATCAGACAGCAGGAACATGTTCTCGCCTGAAACAACTTCATGGACCTTGGCGAGAACGTCGGAAAGTATACCCAGTGCATAAAAATTCTGAAGGATGGAACCAGCAGTGTTGTAATCTGTAATCGTTTCATCAAAGAGTCTGACTGCTTCTTTAAGAACACTTTCAAGGCCTCCGGTCACAGCACTTAGCAGATGGGGATGCGGATTACCCGTGGCCCATCGCGGCGGATTTCCGAGGGCAGCCCTTACCTTCTCGCCAGGTCTGACAATCCTGCCTTTTGACAGATCCCTGATAAATCCCGGTACTCCCCTGCTCTTATTATAGAACATATCATCAGTTAGTCCAAATTCTGAAAAGATCTGTTCCGCCTTTTTCCCGAAGGAGATCATTCTTTTTTCAAAGGATGACCTCAATGTACTTAGTTTTTCGATATACCTGAGCAGGAAATTCTTATCCTTCAGATTGCCGATCTCACCCGAGGAGAGTATCCTGAACTTTTCCCTGAACAGTTCTTCCGAAAGCCTAATAATCGAATCCTTAATGTTCCAGCTTTTCTCTTCATCAATATTTGAAAGGATGTATCTCATGAGCCAGTTCCTGAGATTCCGGTCTTTCGCGGTTGAAGCTATCATTTCATCAACTGCGGTTGTCAGAATGAGGCTGTGATCAATTTCAAGGCTGAATGCCGAATTAAGACCGCACTCCCTGGCAAATGCTCGGATAACTTTCTGGAAAAAGGCGTCTATTGTAGAAACCGAGAAACGCGAATAATCGTGAAGAATTGACGAAAGGATCTCCTTTGCAGCCGCCCTGAGGTCTTGCTCTGATTTGCCCGTGGCTGCAACAAGATCCCCGAGATATTCCGAATCCCTGCCCGATGCAAGCCTGTCAAGCTGATCGAGGATTCTTCCCTTCATTTCAGCTGTGGCCTTATTGGTAAAGGTCACAGCCAGTATCCTGCGGTATTGGTATTTTGATCTGAAAAGGGCAGCAAGATAACTGGACGCAAGCCGGAATGTCTTTCCCGAACCGGCGGATGCACTGTAAATTGTTAATGTCCCTTCTCCCATAACCGGATAAAGGTATCAATTTTAAAGCCTTTTAACTACCTTTGCCTGGTGAAAAAAAAGGTTGTCATCGGATTGTCGGGAGGTGTTGACTCCAGTGTTGCCGCCTGGGTTCTGAAAAATGAAGGCTATGAAGTTGAGGCCCTTTTCATGAGAAACTGGAATGATACCACCGGTTTGCTGAAAAGTGACTGTCACTGGGAAGATGATCTTATGTTCGCTGAAATGGTGGCAAAGAAGCTGAAAATTCCATTTCGTTTTGTCGATCTGAGTGAATCGTACAGAAAACGGGTGGCCGACTACATGTTCAGCGAGTATGAAAAAGGAAGAACACCCAATCCCGATGTACTCTGCAACAGGGAAATCAAATTCGATTCCTTTGCCCGGGAGGCTCTGAAAACAGGTGCTGATTACATGGCAACCGGGCACTATTGCCGCAAGGATGCCATTAAAAGGGATGGCAAAATCATATTCCGCCTGCTGTCGGGCATGGACAACAACAAGGACCAGAGTTATTTTCTATGCCAGGTCAGCCAGAAGCAGCTGGCCAAGGCGCTGTTCCCTATAGGCGAAATGACAAAACCCCGGGTACGTGAAATAGCTGATGAACTTAAGCTTCCTACAGCCCGGAGAAAAGATTCACAGGGCATCTGCTTCATCGGTAAGGTTCACCTGCCAACCTTTCTGAAACAAAAACTCAAATCAGAGAAAGGTGAAGTTATCAGGATCCCGGCCGAAAAATGCATTACCCGGTGGCTCAGGGGAATTCCCGGCCCCGAGCTTGATGACAGCCTACTCCTGATGAATACCACGCCCCCGGTTTACAGCCCTGAAACGGGTTCTGTCGCGGGGGTGCATGAAGGAGCTCACTTCTTCACCATCGGGCAGCGGAAGGGATTGAATATAGGCGGATCAAAAGAGCCGCTTTTCGTCATCGGTACAGACACTTTAAACAACATTGTATTCGTGGGAGAAGGCGAGGCTCATCCCGGGCTTTACCGGAAAGGGTTGAGGATCAGACGGGACGATGTACACTGGATTCGAAAGGATCTTGAGCTGAATGAAAATGAGTCTCGTTTATACATGGTCAGAATAAGATACAGGCAGCCGCTCCAGAAAGCCAGGTTGTACAGGAGAAATAATGATATTCACATCATTTTCGACAGATTGCAGCGGGGCATTACTGCAGGGCAGTTTGCAGCATGGTATGACGGCGATGAGCTTATCGGATCGGGGGCAATTGACGGTTAAAAGGTAAGCCTGCCTGTCAGCTTAACCTTCCCTTGTAATCCTCATATCCGAACTGACGTAACAGCCGGAAGCTGTTATCAGCAGTCCAAATTCCGATAGACGGATGCTGTACCCCGTTGAAGGTTGTTGTCTTGACCATGGTATAATGGATCATGTCGAGGAATATTACCCTGTCACCCGGCCGCAGGGGCTTCTCAAACGACCAGTCTCCCATCACATCACCCGAAAGGCATGAATTGCCGCCCAGCCTGTATACGGGTTTTCCAGGTTCAGGATCACCTGCACCCAGTATTCCGGGCTTGTAGGGCATCTCGAGACAATCGGGCATATGAGCGGTAAAAGAGACATCCAGGATGGCAGTCTTAATTCCATGATTCTCAACTATATCTTCAACCGTCGCCACAAGTTCTCCGGTTTCCCAGGCAAATGCGCTTCCCGGTTCAAGAATGATATGTACCCCATACCTTTGCCTGAAATCGGTTAGCAACTTTACGAGGTGGGCCGTGTCGTACCCGGTCCGTGTCATCAGGTGACCGCCGCCCATATTAATCCATTTGAGCCGTGGCAGGAAGTTACCGAATTTCTCTTCAATGGTATTCAGAACTTTTTCAAGGGCATAGGAATCTGCTTCAAAAAGTACGTGAAAATGAAGTCCTTCGATACCATCCGGAAGCCCGTGCCGGATCAAATCTTCGGCAATGATTCCCATGCGTGAACCAGGTGAGCATGGATTGTAAATATCATAACCGGTCAGGGGTAATTCCGGGTTTATCCGCAAGCCTGCCGACACTTTCCGGGGATATCCGTCCAGGAAACCTGCATATTTGTCGTATTGTGCCAGGGAATTGAAAGTAACATGGGAGCTGAATCCCAGTATATGTTCGAATTCACTCTCCTTGTAAACCGGTGAGTAAGTATGGGCAAGGCTGCCCATTTCCTCCATACAGAGTCTTGCCTCGCTGAGTGAACTTGCTGATGCTCCCCGGATGTACTCCCTTACAACCGGGAATACTCCCCACATTGCAAATCCCTTGAATGCCAGAATGATTTCTGCTCCGGAATCATCAGAAACCTGCCGGATGAGCCGGAGGTTCTTCCTGAGTCTCTCTTCGTCTATTACATAGCACGGAGACGGTATCCTTGAATAATCCACAGGCATACAATGACCCCCGGGGGTTAAAGTTCAAGGTCCGTATCATGAAGCTCAACCCATGGTAATCCAAGCCTGTTAAGCTGCTCCATAAAGGGATCGGGATCAAACTCTTCAACATTGAATACACCGGGCTTCTTCCAGATTCCGCCCAGGTACATCATTGTACCTATTGCTGCCGGCACACCGGTGGTATAGCTGACAGCCTGTGCTCCGGTCTCTCTGTATGCTGCTTCATGACTGCAGTTATTATAAACATAATATGTTTTTTCCCTGCCGTCTTTGGTTCCCTTGATCCTGCAGCCTATTGATGTCCAGCCCTTGTAATCCTCGCCCAGCTCCCCCGGATCAGGTAGTACGGCTTTAAGGAATTGAATGGGTATTATCTCGCGTCCATCAAACATCACCGGCTCTATTCCGGCCATGCCAATATTCTGAATAACACGAAGATGTGTAAGATATTCCTGTCCGAACGTCATCCAGAACCTGGCACGTTTCAAGGTGGGAAAATTTTTAACGAGCGATTCGAGCTCCTCATGATAGATCAGATAGGAGTCCCTGGGACCTATGTCGGGATAGGTTAACACCTTCCTGATCTCGTGAGGCTTGGTGTAGATCCATTTTCCGTTCTCCCAGTATTTGCCTTTCTGGGTAACCTCGCGAATATTGATCTCGGGATTGAAATTGGTTGCAAAGGGTTTGCCATGGTCGCCGGCATTGCAATCAACAATATCGAGATAATGAAGTTCATCAAAGTGGTGCCGGGCCGCGTAGGCAGTAAATACCGAGGTTACCCCCGGATCGAATCCGCAGCCCAGTATTGCTGTTAATCCGGCATTCTTGTACCTGTCGTGATAAGCCCACTGCCAGCTGTATTCAAACCTGGCCTCCTCAGGGGGTTCATAGTTTGCGGTGTCAAGATACGATACTCCTTCGGCAAGGCAGGCATCCATGATATGCAGGTCCTGGTAGGGAAGCGCCAGATTTACAACGATATCGGGGCCGAAGCCTTTGATAAGCTTTCTTAATTCAGGAACGTTGTCGGCATCAATCTGTTCGGTACTTATCCTTTTACTGCCGGTTCTGGCCTTAATTGCATCGCATTTTGATTTTGTACGGCTTGCCAGCAGTATCTCAGTGAATACATCCGGGAGAGAAGCCATTTTCTGAACAGCCACAGAGGCAACGCCGCCTGCTCCTATAACCATTACTTTTCCCATTTGCACAGTGTTTTTATGTCTGATCCAAAGATATAATTTATATGCCATATCGCGAAACAACAGGCACATCCCTTTTATTCGGAGAATTCCGCATTAACCGGATTCCCTTTGAATCCTATTTCTGACTATATTTATCCCTGATTTCTTCCACAAATGAAACTTGTCAATCCTTCGTCGGTCCTTCGGATCCTTGGGAACATACTTCGGATAGAATCAATTGCATTTCTATGCTGTCTTCCGGTTGCATTCATTTACAAGGAAAATCCGGGTCCGTTCATATTCTCAGCACTCATATCCATCGTCGCGGCAGAAGGACTCTTCATGTTATCAGGAAAAAGAAAGATGGAAAAGATATCGACGAGGGAAGGCTTTCTTTCAGTGACCCTTGCATGGATATTCCTGACATCATTCGGTACCCTTCCGTACCTTCTGAGCGGCGCCATACATGATTTTCCCGCAGCATTCTTTGAATCCGCTTCGGGTTTTACAACTACGGGATCAACTGCCGTGGCCAATGTCGAAGGCCTGCCTTACTCGATACTGTTCTGGAGAAGCTTTACACACTGGATTGGCGGACTGGGTATAATCATGCTGGTAATAATCATAATGCCGTCGCTCGGGATGACAGGAGGGCAACTGATGAATCTGGAATCATCGCTTAAAAGCAAAATTCATCCGAGGACCCAGGGTGTGGGGCTCAGGCTTCTGTATGTTTACCTTGGCCTGACCATTATCGAGATACTGCTTTTATGCCTGGGCGAAATGAACCTGTTCGACAGCATTTGTCATACTTTCGGTTCCGTGGCAACAGGCGGTTTTTCAACCAAAAACACAAGCCTTTCAGGATATTCAGCCTACAGCCAGTATATTGTTATGATCTTTATGTTCCTATCGGGCATAAGTTTCGTGGTTTTCTATTACCTGGTGAAGCTCAACTTCAGGAAAGTCAGGCAGGATGAAGAGATGTGGTTCTATATTCTAACTGTACTGTTTTTTGGAACACTGGCAATGTCAGTCCTGGTCGCCAACACAACCAGATCAATCGAACCCGCGTTCAGGGAAGGCTTTTTCCAGGTCATCTCAATAATTACCACAACAGGATACATCACCACCGATTATCTGCTGTGGCCCCCGGCAGGACACGTGATACTATTTATACTCCTGTTTGCCGGGGCAAGTACCGGATCGACTACCGGGAGCATAAAAATGGCAAGGCACCTTGTGGTTATAAAGAACATAAGAAATGTGATGACAAAACTGATCCATCCCAATGTCATTACGCAGATAAAACTCAATAACAAGCCCCTTTCCGACACTGCAAATATTTCAATGCTTTCGTTTATAACACTTTATGTATTCATCTTTATTATTGGCACAATCCTTCTTGTAATCCTTAACATTGACCTCATAACTGCAGGAAGCGCCGTGGCCACATCCCTCGGAAACGCCGGCCCGGGCTTCGGATCAGCCGGGCCCATGTTCCATTACGGCGTTTTTTCATCCCCGGTCAAACTGATCCTGAGCTTCCTGATGATCATAGGTAGGCTTGAAATAATCACCGTATTTGTATTGTTCTCAAAATCGTTCTGGAGGCTCTAGGCCAGATATTCCCTGACTTTTTCAAGGTTCTCAGGGGTGCCTACATTGAACCAGTAGCCGGAATCGTGCCTGTAAGTAAAAATATTGTGCAATGGTGCCAGTTTAAGATAGAGGTCGACTACGGTATAGATCCCCTCGATCATATAACTGAATATTACGGGATCAAGTATCTGAATTGATGAGAAGCCGATTTCGGTCAGGGGAGCGGAACCGGGATCACCGGCAAGAATTCTCTCTCCCGTGGCATTGTTGCACCACCCTTTAAGCATTCCATCGCCGTTTACAAGGAAAAACCTGCTGCCTTCTCGCTTTCGCACGGCAAGTGTTGCAAGTCCATTCTTTTCCCGGTGGTAACGTAGAAGTGTAGAGAGATCTAGATCGGTCACGATATCGGCATTGTATACGAGGAAAGGATCGTTATCGAAAAAATCCCTGGCCTTGAACAAGCCTCCCCCGTTTTCAAGGAGCCTCTCCCTTTCATCAGAAACCGACAATCTGAACCCAAGTCTTCGCAGCCGCTGAATCTCTTCCTCCACCTGATCGGCCAGGTAATGAACGTTTATTATAATATCATCAAACCCAAACCGTGAACAGGTTTCCACGGCCCTCTGAAGAAGGCTCTTACCGTTTATGTCAACAAGAACTTTGGGAATGGTTTGCGTTATCCTCCCGAGCCGTGTTCCTTTTCCGGCGGCCATTATCATTGCTTTCATCCGCAGGTCATGATTTTCTTGCTTCTGCAAGTTTTTTAAATAATCCCGAGCCGGGTATGGCCCGGATCGTTCCAAACAGTTCAGGGAGCCTGATATGTTCCTCGGCATGACTGATGATCCGGTTCAGGATACCCACGCCCGGAACAATACTGTCGGTGAAAGTAGGTTTTTGTTCATACAATCCCCTGAACCCGAAAGCGCCGAGAGCCTGCATAAGGCGTATCATGCTGAAGCCGCTGTAGTGTCCCCTGAACCTGTATTTTTCTTCCTCCGATCCTGAACAGAACCGGCCTATATAATATTCAAGAAGCTCAATGCGGCTGCTGTCGGGCATCGGGATTTTTGCATCATACAACAGGGAAGCCACGTCATATTGCGGTGCGCCTTTCCTTCCTCCCTGGTAATCGATAAACCACGGTTCGCCCTCAATAACCATTACATTCGCCGTCTGAAAATCGCGGTAGAGAAAATAATCCTGGCCGGTTTCAAGCAGGTAATCGGCAAGAGTATCAAAATCATGTTCCAGGCGGCGCTCGTTGAACGGAACAGCAAGAAGCTTCAGAAACATATACTTAAAATAATTCATGTCCCACATCATCGATTGCCGGTCGAAACTTTTGTGTGGATAGCATAGTTCCAGATCAAGCCCTTCTATCCCCCGGGTCTGAAAAAGAATGAGCTTATCGAGTATTTTACGGTAAAGGGTCATGGTTTCATCGTCAAACAACGATTCCGGCGCCTTTTTATGAAGCCATGTATACAGATTGTCATCACCAAGATCCTGCTGGAAATAAACATATTCATCGGGAAGATACCCGAAAATCTCGGGCACGGGTAAAGATTTCTGCCTGAAATGACCGGAGAAGCCAATAAAGGCCTCGTTTTCTTCCCTGTTGGCGTTATATGTACCAATAACACTTTTTCCCGGTGTTTCTATCCTGAAATACCTCCTGTCGGAACCTGACCTGGGCAGAGGGTCCGCTTTCAAGATGGTTGCCCCGAACAACTTTTCGTATCCGGCAGAAACTATCCCTATTATCTCATTATCTTCCATTTTTTAAATATTATCAGTTTTGTATTCAGGCTGGATAATTAAACCCTGATGAATATTTTCTTCCTGTAGAGAAACAGTGTCAGGAACCATATAAGAAGCATCTGGGTCATGGCGAAAAGCAGGCTGCCATTCATATTGCCGGCAACAGGTACGAAAATTTTCTCATAAGTCCAGTTATACAGGTTTGTAGTATTGTTTCCCGAGGGTATTTTAATTACATAAAGTATCAGCTTCGTCCAAATTCCTGACATGAAAAATGCAAAAAGAGCGTTGGTTCCGAAAACCTTGAAAAATGAACCCCATTTTTGCCATTTGAGAACATCGGCTAAATAATACACAACAGCCAGGCAGGCCATTGCGATACCGGAAGAGTAGAGAACATATGAGCTGGTCCAAAGCGGCTTGTTGAAGGGAAAGAATTCGTTCCACAGCAGCCCCAGTCCGGTAAGGGATACACCGATAAGCAGCAGTTTCAACACCGTTTTGGTACCCCCCTGTCCTTTCCCTGCAAGCTCACCGGCATAAAACCCAATTATCACTGTACAGATCGAAGGAATGGTGCTCAACAGGCCCTCAGGTTCGAAAGGTATCCCGTAGCCCCTGTACATATGGCTCTTTCCAAGGACAGCCTCATCGACCTTGATCGCAAAATTGCCTTCAAGACTGTACGGGTCGGAACTTCCGAAGAAATAAAGGACCCCCCAGTAAAGCAACAGTATGACAGCAGTAACGATCCAGAGATATTTCCTGTTCACGGACAGGCAGATCAGGGCAGCGAATCCATAGGCAAGGGCAATCCTCTGGAGCACTCCCATTATCCTGAGTGTAGAGTAATCCCTGGAGAAATAGGGGAATATTGCAAGGAACAGGCCCAGTGCAAAAATGGCAAGAGTGCGTCTGAATATCCTGAAAACGGAAGGTCCGTTCAGTTCATGACCATATTTTTTCATCGAAAACCAGATGGAAACACCCACAATAAAAAGGAAAAAAGGGTATACAAGATCTGTTGGAGTGCATCCGTGCCACTCCGCATGCTTAAGCGGAGGATAAACATAATTCCAGCTGCCCGGATTGTTTACTATGATCATGAAAGCTATGGTAATTCCCCTGAATATATCCAGGGATATCAGTCTTCCTGCCTTTGCCATTTCTGAAATACAACTGCAAATAACCCCTGCAATTTAATAATTTGACCGCTCATGCAATGGATTGTCTGAATTTATTTACGTTTTTCCCGCCCGGGGCAATCAGTCCCTTGTCCTGTGGCAGGGGTGATAAAAATTTGTACATTTGAGTTCATTTATAATAATTATCCACGATCAGTATAAGTTTCAAACTCCATGAAAAAGACAATAATCAGATCTCTGTTCGCAATCAGCTTAATGTTCTGTACCCTTTCGTCACCGGCGCAAACGAAGGAACCTCCTTTTCTGAGGTATCTGAATCACCCCTGGGTCGACTCCGTTATGAAAGGACTGACCCTGGAACAACGGATAGCGCAATGCATCTGGGTAGCAGGATATTCAAACAGGGATGTGGCACATGAAGTTGAAATAACCGAAACTATCAAAAAATACGGGATTGGCGGTATTGTATTTTTCCAGGGCACTCCTGAAAAGCAGGCCGCACTGACGAACTATTACCAGGGTGTTTCCGCTGTTCCTCTTTTTATTGCAATGGATGCTGAATGGGGTCTGGGAATGCGGCTCAACAATGTTGATAAATTTCCCTATCAGATGACTCTGGGCGCTACTGGAAATGATCTGCTTATTTACAGGATGGGTGAAGCCGTTGCCAGGCAGATGAAGAGAATGGGTGTGCATGTAAACCTGGCTCCCGTGGCCGACATAAATAACAATCCGCTCAACCCGGTGATAAACTACCGGTCGTTTGGCGAGGAAAAAGTGAATGTGACTTCGAAGTCGATGATGTATATGAAAGGAATGCAGGACAACGGGGTGCTGGCATGCATCAAGCACTTTCCGGGTCACGGCGATACAAAAACCGACTCTCATCTCGACCTGCCGGTCATACCACATTCCATGACAAGGCTCGAGAGCATCGAGCTGTTCCCTTTCCTGAGCCTCATCAACGAAGGCGCAGGCTGTATCATGACCGCACATCTTAACCTTCCCACACTCGACCCAAGACCCGGATTGCCTTCATCACTGTCGCGCCCCATTGTAACCGACCTTTTAAAAACACGGATGAATTTCAGGGGCCTGGTCATTACCGATGCGATGAACATGAAGGGGGTTACAAACTACTTCAGCAACGGACTGGCAGATGCAAAAGCACTTGCAGCCGGAAACGACGTGATCGAATTCGTAACCGATGTTCAGGCTGCAATAAGTGAAACCATGAAACTTATTGAAAAGAAGGAAATGACAAGGGGAGATATCGACAATAAATGCAGGAAGATCCTTGCAGCCAAGTATTGGGCCGGCCTTGGCAAATTCCGGGAGATACCGGCAGAAAACCTCACACACGATCTGTCAGATCCTTCCGCCAAAGCCCTTATCAGGGAGCTTTATGCCAGTTCCCTCACAGTGCTGAATAACGAAGAACAACTGATTCCGGTGAAAAACCTCGACAAAATCAGGGTTGCAACACTGGCAATAAACAGGAATAAAACATCAGCCTTTCAGGCAAGACTCATGAATTATCATCCAGCCGATGCATTTACGGCAGACCCTTCCAATCATGAACAGTCAGAGGAGCTGATTAGCCGCCTGTCAGAATATGATCTTGTTATAGCAGGAATATACAATACGGATCAAAGACCCGGCAATAATTTCGGAATCAGCCGCGATCTCAATCCTTTCCTCGAAAAGCTTGTCAACGGCGCAAAAACCATCTTTGTATACTTCGGGAACCCATATGCACTTGACAGACTGGAAGCCCTTCAAAAATCGGCGGGATTAATACTCGCTTACCAGGAGAACAGCATTGCGGAAGACCTTTCGGCCCAGCTTATCTACGGGGGTATTTCCGGAAAGGGACATCTGCCGGTCACAATAAACGCAAAATGGCCCGCAGGCTTTGGGCTGGCGACACCCGGTAACCTACGCACAGCATACGGCCTCCCTGAAAACGCAGGCGTATCATCTGAATTACTGACAGCCAGGATCGATTCAATCGCCACTTCAGGCTTAACAATCAGGGCCTACCCCGGCTGCGAGGTGATGGTCGCCAGAAAGGGAATAGTCATATTCCACAAAACTTATGGGTATCATACATATGAGAACAGGACACCCGTAATGGAGGATAATCTTTTCGACCTGGCTTCTGTAACGAAAATATCATCAACACTTGCCGGACTGATGTTACTTGATACCCGGGGCCAGTTCTCCCCCGAAAAAACCCTGGGGGAATATCTGCCGTTTTTCAGGGGATCGAACAAGGAAAACCTGACCATGAAGGAGCTCCTGGCACATCAGGCAGGACTGACCCCTTTTATTCTTTTCTGGAAAGAGACCATGAAAGACGATTCAACATATAAAAGGAGCATAATAAGGCATGAGTATTCTTCAAGATTCCCGCTTAAGGTTGCCGATAACCTTTATATAAATGAAAATTTCAGGCACAAAATGTTCGCAGAAATAAAAAAGAGCCCGCTGGGAGAAAAAAAGTATGTATACTCTGACCTGACATTTATTATTTCTCCGCAGATCATTGAACATCTTACCGGGGAAAAATGGAATGAGTTTGTTGAAAAGAATATTTACCATAAGCTTGGGGCCTATGATATCGTGTTCAATCCGTATCTGAAATATCCGCCTGAGAGGATTATTCCAACTGAATATGACTCTGTCTTCAGGAAACAGCAGCTGCTGGGAACTGTTCATGATGAAGCAGCATCGCTTCAGGGCGGGATATCGGGGCATGCCGGGTTATTTGCCACGGCGGGCGACCTGATGAAGCTGATGGAACTATACAGGAGAATGGGACGGTACGGAGGAGAACAGATAATAGCAGAAGATGTGCTCAGGGAGTATACGAGGGTGCAATTCCAGGAAAACGATAACAGGAGAGGACTGGGATTTGACAAACCTTTCCTGAACAATGCAGAACTTCCGCAGGAAGAAACTTATCCCACCAGGGGAGCTTCGCCCGAAAGCTTCGGACACTCTGGATATACCGGTCCTTTTGTCTGGATAGACCCGGTTCATGAAATAAGTTATGTTTTTCTTGCCAACCGGGTCTATCCGACACGAAACAACAACAAAATATCTGAAAACAATATCAGGACCAATATCCTGCAGGCAGTTTATGATTCTATCACAGACAAACCCTGATATTCATTTCCTTAGCTCTGTCAATTGGATGAAGGACTGCAGCTTGTTACTCTTGTCATAGGATTCTGACCTGATCAGCCCTATGCCCTTCGCATACCAGTCAAGGTTACTGGTCTTAACATTCATCCCCATAACCGTGGCACTGACATCACCTGAAAGCTTATAACATTTAAAAGTACCGGCAGGTACGGTAACATCCTCAATTGCATCCACTTTCCTGTTTGTTATGTCGGCGGCCATCTTCATGCTGACAAATCCCATCTTCATTGCCATGACCACAGAAGCATCGGGAAGCGTCTGCCCGGGCTGAATACCGACCGGAATTTCCATTTTATTCCCTGTTATCTCAAGTTCTGCTGGGATTTCTCCGTCCTGCTGGAAAGCAGCCTTGTTGACCATATTGCTCATATCCATGTACAATCTGCCGTCTCTCTGCTGAATTGTGATTTTATCCGTATAAAGAGAGGCTCCGCGGGAGTCAGAAGATTCAACCAGATAGGAAATATCCATATCATTGCCGCTGATGCTCACTTTTTCAATGGTATACCTGATGGAACCTGTTTCCTTTGATTTTTTATCAAACGTTTTATAAACCAAAACTGTTCCTTCCTTTGTGGGGAAGAAGGTTTCCTGGCCGTGTGCGGCAGCCATGAAACAAATTAGCACTGTGAATACCAGAATTTTTTTCATAAACGGATTGAATTAAAGATTTACGAAATACTAATAATGTATAAGGTTTGAGCAAAAATTGTGCTGCGAAATGATACAACCTGCCGGGCTATCCGGCCAGGCAATTTAACTGGTGAAAATGTACTACAAAATAACAGTTTTTTTGTATTCCATGAACACCGGCCACTCAATAATTTATTTATGATAAACCATGTGCTGCTGATACGGATGCACACATTAAAATCCTGTACTCCCCTCCTTCCCGGTTCTACCGTATAGCAGGCTGCGGCTCGACAAGTCCCGGATTTACTGATATTGCCGCTGTCGGGTTGTTTTGATTCTGACTGACTGCAGTGTCATTCCACCCTGATACCCGCTTCCGGCGAACGGGCGCCTTCCCTGCCCTCTCCGTTGGTGAAAGTGGTGAAATAGAACCATAACTCCCCTTTCTTCACGATCCCGTCCTCGTATCTTCGCTCACCATGACTGAAGCGCTTCAGGAGCGATGGTTTTTCACCCCGCCGGTAACGGTAGAGGTTTGTCTTAAGGCCAATGTCACCGGTTGACTCCGCCCATTGCACGATAACCTTTCCAGCGGCCTGGCCGAGCCATACACCGGGAGGAACGGGAAGATACAACTCTCCTACTGTTAGCGTGATAACAGCCATGGATTCGCTCACGCCGCCCAGATCATCAACTGTCTGAACAGCATACTCGTAGCTTTTCCCGGGTAACACGGTCTTGTCAGTGTAGAACGGTATATCCACTGCACTCTCGCCCGGCAACAGGCTTGTAAACTGACCACCTGGCAGCTCGCGCCGGTAAACATGATAGCCCCGTGTGGCCCTGTTCCTGACTTTTACATCCTCCCAGACCAATGAGACTCCACCATCCTCATCCGTTGCTGTCAGCTGGTTAGGTGAAGGTGGAAAAGTCCGGATGGATGGATGAATGATGAGAGTGTCTGAAAAAATACTTTCTACGGAACTGGTATTTACTGTTGTAGCAGCATAGAGGTAGCTTTGGTCACCGCTGAGGTAGCTGCTGGTATCAACATAAACCACCTCATTATCTGTCAGTTTCAAGATGCCGGTGATGGGATACAACGAAGAAGTTATGCCGTCACCGCGGTAAATACGGACACCTGCCAGATTAGGCTCGCCCGAGGTCACCTTTATAGCCACGCCGCCAGGTACCTCTTCACCGCGACTGACAGAAGGAAATACCGGTTGAAGCCTGTCAAGGGCAGAACAGAAAACGATACCACTCCTCCTTGGTGGATCACCGACATCACTTACAGACTCCAGATAATAGTAAGTGGTCTGATCAGGTTTTACTTCCCGGTCAGTATAGCTGCTGTCGGAAGGAGGAAGGGTCGCAACCAGATCGTATGGCTTACCGTCATATGAATCGCTCCTGTAAATCCTGACACCCCGTAAATCATCAGCACCCCGCGATTGCCAGGTAACAACTATGCCATACCCGGTGTTGTCGGTCTTGGCTGAAACGTTGCGGAAGAATGTCGTACCCGGCGATTTGCCCGAAACCAACACGATATCAGTGGCTTCACCCCTGTTACCCCACTTGTCAAGCGGATTCAGGAAATATTGCCGGTCTGAACGGAAGCTCTGCAACGAATCCTGAAAAATGAAGTAGGTCACATCTTCTATCCTGTAGGTCGCGGTAGTACCTTTGGCCTGGTGAAGTTCTTTTCCTTCATAATATCTTACTTCAAAATAGGGAGCAGGATTGGCCCCCTTTGATTGCCATTTCAGGTAACAGATATTCTGATCAACGTTTTTTTCACTCAGCGTAACAGCGTCATATTCCGGGATAAAAGGATATTGAACAGGCAGCGACAGACTTTCCGAGACAATCTTTCCGTTCTTCAGCGATCTAACCCTGTACCTGGCCTGTTTGTCTTTTGTCACATCCTTATCATAAAAGGCCAATCCGGCTGCCAGCCTGATTGCAGTGGCTGAAGCCCAGTATCCCATGCTGTCAATTACACCCGACCTGGCACATTTTTCCCATCCCGTTCTAAGCACGTCATTGCCTGGGAGTCCCTGGAAGCCAAAATCGGATTCCCACAGCCGTATGGCAGCATAGAACTCATCCCAACCTGCGGGTGAATGCATCTGGGTAACGTTCTCCCAATTTCGGCCATCATTCGAACGTTCAATGCTGTAGGACCCAAGACGCTTACCATCAGCAAGCTCCATACCGGCGAATACCACGATACCCCGGGGCGCCGGCACTGCCAGTTTAATCTCACGCTGCCCCCAGGCAGCTGAATGCAGCAATAAGCACAATACAAGCAGGAGGCTGATCCCTGGCAAATATCCCTGATTTCTTCCTGATATTTTCATTTTGTTAATGGTTAACATGTCCATAATTACCTGCATTGCTGATCACAGCTGCTGGTTGTGATTCCCATTGAGAAACCCTTCACATTGTCAAGATGTACTTTGGCGCCAATGGTAAAATCGGCAAGATCAACCGACACGCATGGTCCGCAGTCGACCAGAACCGGAAGGCACTGGCTGGCCGATATTACCAGGTTAACGCTGGCACAGCCATCTATGTTGAAGACATTTGTTTTGGTGTTATAATCACCGCTGACTCCAAACTGAAGCTTAGCATCAGCATTGGCCGATGTGCATGTCGCCGGGCATGAGCCCCCGAGGTAAGCATGACCCTCTGCCAGGACACCCATCCCGAAAGTTGTTCCCTGCCCGAATTTCATGAATGTACGAGCATTGACACTCACGTCTACGCCGGCATCAACGGCAACTATACCGTAATCATAATGTACTCTCGGCAGTATCTGTTTTGTAAGTCCTGCCGAGATAAAGAAGCCGTTCAGGTTGGTTTTGAATCCCGCCGGAAGACAAACTGCATCGCCTATTTTAGACGATACCTCGGCAGGCATATTCTGATAGTTGCCGAACAGCCCGAAGAGGTTCGCCCCGCCTAAACCGGGTATCTCTACCAGCCCCGACGCGGTAAAAATCCATCCCTGGCTGTCCATTACAGTATTTACATTCCCGTTGAGCTTCATACCAGCCAGGTTCATATTCAGTTCAGCGCTGCCAAGGAAGCGTGAATTGGGCATGTCGTACGTGATGGAAAGGCCTGGGAATGACGGGATATCACTAACGCTTATCTGTTGCCCGGTGGCTTTCACTTCGCCCCTGACCTCGAAATTCATCTTCTGCCCGGGATTGATGTTGTTAAACCCTTTCAGATCTCCTTCAAAACGCAGCATATCCCATGCCTTGCTGACTACCTTTATGCCTCCGTTCAGGTTTGCCAGCTCCTTGCCCGGACCCGTTGCCAGCGACTGTCCCTTGTCAATATCAATCCGTGTTTCATTTGACCTGTGAGTCATCGTCACTTTAAGCCGGGGGAGATGTCCGGGTTCCTCTACAGTACCCTTGACGGTAAAAAGGTCGTTAGTCAGTTTGTAATCGTTATCGAGGTGATAGCGAACATTGTTATGGGTAAAGTTCACTACATCCATATCCATCATTTCAAAGGCAATTGTGTTGCCCTGCCTGATATATGCCATGGCGCCTGAAGGTCTTAAGTACTCCGGTATACCGAAGTCATATGTACCCTTGAGCTTCAGTGAATTGGTTGTAACATACATCCGGGTTGAAGGATATGGTGTGAAATCAACGAGATTGAAAAGTCTGAATTTACGACTGTTTAGCACGAGGGTGCTTTCATCCTCGCTATTAAAGTCTACTGCTGTGAATTCTATCCTGTCAGAAGGTGTCAGCCCGGGCATACCCTGCAGGGAAGCTACCACGCTCTGGCCATAGTCAGGGACAGCATAGAGACTCCAGCCCCAAACACCGTCATGCAGGTATTTATAGGTTAAACCTTTACTCGTGGTGCTGATTACCACTTCCTTCACGCCAAGCAGCTTTATCTTGTCAAGATGAACAGTGGCAAAACTGGTTACAAGTGCATCTGAAGTGAACCTCAGGTTTTCAATATTTATATCCACGCCTGTTGACAGAAGGGCGTCAGACACTGTTAATCCATCATCGGTCAGCAACCACTTGTTACAACTGAGAGACCATTTTCCCAGTTTCACCGAGAACGGTTTCGGATTGACACTCTTCAGCCCCTGTTTGCTTATACTTATTGTCCCGGCATCTATTTCAACACTCGAAGGATTCAGGTTGGCAATATCAGCTTTCAGTTTTGTCTGCAATGTAAGTCCGTTCTTGTCAAAGAACGATTTATCAGACTGCACCAGGGCTTTATTGGTAAAACCTGTTATGCTGTAAACCGGCGACTGGTTCTTACCGTCGGTGATATAGAACCGGTCCGTACCATTTACAGGAGCGCTGACTGCTCCGGCGCTGCTGTAAACGGTTATCTCGCTGCTGACAGCATCGGGTTTGGAGGCGAGCCAGAGTGCAGGCAGTGTATATCCTGCACCTCCGAAATTGCCATTGAGCTGTCCGCCGCCGGGTGAATCGCTCACCTGTACGCCTGCAGTCATTGCACCTTTAAGCTGAGCCTGGTCGGCAAGTTCGATCCGCAGCCCCGAAGCATCAGTGATAACCGCCTTGTAGTTGCCCTGTAAAGAAACAGTGATATTGTTGACATCGGTCACGAACGGCAGAATGGCAGGTATGAGAAAGGTTTCTCCACTACTGTTGGTAAGACTGCTTTTGACCATCTCTGCATTTTTCACTTCAATCTCCTGTGTACCGAAATATTTGTTTCCTGTAAGAGTAAGAACCCCTGTAAGCAATATCCTGTCTCCGGCCATCTCTTCGAAACCGGTAGGTGCGAACGGGAATCCCATGAAACTGGTTAAATTAATACCGTCAACTGACTTAAGATGAAAATCTTCGGTCTTACAGGTTGAACCACCGGCAGTCAAAATATAGTTGTCATTATAATATCCTACATAGTTGGTGCCGCTTTTGCCTGAGCTTACCATCAGCCTGATGGGCTGGTTCAGGGGCAGGTTACGGAGCTCGTAGTGTCCGGAGGCATCCGTTTTTACCCTGATCGTGTATTCTTCTGCCTGTCCGCTTATTACAGCCTTTACATCTATGCCTTCAAGAGGTTTGGCAGTGCCATCCCCGAGGTAAACGGTCCCCGAGATACAGCCACCCGGCGACATGGTAAACCGGTAACTGCTGCCCATGACAGATTTCTCATACGGTATGCTGACCTCGGTGATAATGGCAGGGTAATTCTCAGGCGAACCCGGAGCGTTGGTTATCATAAGCCTGAAACGATCACCCTGGCCGCCTTTGAAATAAAAAGCAGCATAACCCTCTTTATCGGTAAGCTCGGTATATGGATTCATCCCGTCCGCGATACTCATCTTGTCGAACGCGTTTGTCCCTTGCGGTGAGAACGATGCTCCGTCAGACAGGGTAATATTAATTTTACCAAGGACATTTGACTTGCTTTCACTGCCCTGCTGTTGAGATTGTTGCAGCAACGGTGCCAGTTGTTGCATCGCTGAATGAACAGTGCCGGTTGTTACTTCAGGTGAGACCTGGTTAAAGAATGTAGCCGGGATAGCAGTATTGACTGTAGCTGGAACCTTGATCTGCGTCGCCTGACCCGTGCCGCCCGTACCTGTCTTCCAGCTTTCCGGGACATCAGGCAGGCTAACCACGGCTCCCTCCAGCCAGCCCTTGCCGGCCCATACCTCAACATTTAGCAGGCGGGCTTTTGGAAATAGCTCAAAGTTGTAAATATTCTTGTCCTTGTCAAGCCTGATATTCACCGTATCCGTAATATATCCCTCCCCGGCTATCACTATTCTGCGCGGCGTGTCCAGTTTACGCGCTTCAAGGTAGTAGGTTCCGTCATTACCGGTAGTCGATGCTTTTGACATCTCGCCAATAAGGATCAGTGTGGCATTCACCACGGGCTTGCCGGACATCCGGTCAATAACCTTGCCGGTAAGGCTGGCCCCGTAACGTAGTGTTATGTTCATCTCGTACCTCTCGCCTATCTTGAGCGGATCACCGTTTTTTACCTGGAATGTGGTATCTGCAAACCCGGGGCTCTTTACCGTTACGGTCCTTTTCGGTCCAACCACCCGGTTTGGCGAATGTGCAATCTCGAGCGGAATGTCCCTTAGTTCATAGGTGCCGGAATCACACCACACCATCGGAGTGTAGTTAGTTTCATCCTGTTCAAGGATCTTATAATAACTAAGACCACTCCATTTCAGGTTACCTTTTTCAAATTTCTCCTTCAGGGTCACCTGCGCCGGCTGAGACGCGTTTAGTTTTTTATTACCCTCTCTCTGACGTAGGACTATCCGCAGGGTGGGGAATTTAGGTTCAAGCTTTATGGTTAGGCCGAAACTGTAATTTTCCCAGTTCCTGGCAGAACGTTCAGCCAGCAAAGCCTTATAATTCTTCAAATTAACCGTGATGCCGCCATCCTGGTTTTTCTGGCCTTCACCGTCAATCAGTTTTTTGAAATCAAGCAGTATCGGTGAACCGGTCTCGTAAGAATAATCATCAGGATTATTGACATACAGGTAATACTGGTAGGTTGGATTATCATTGAGCACCAGAAGCTTTAATCGTGCCAGACCATTCTTGTCTGTCTTTGCCTTTCCGACGCAAACCATCCCGTTGCTTTTGGGTGCCGGAAAATTATCTGTTTTGTCGGGAGTTACATCATCCAACGGGAAAATAGAGGGATAGTTGAAATTTATTTTCCGGTAGACATAGACATCCATGTTCATCAGCTCTTCTGTCCTTTGTATTGTATAGTCGCTGGTTGCTGCTTTCACTGTAACATCCAGATCAATGATTCTGACCTTTGTAACAACCTCTCCGACATTTTTGGTTTCTCCTCCTTTTATCTCGAAAAAATATTTGTCACCATTATCAGGGTCGAGGTAATAGCGGGCATGCTCACCGTCGATCCTGATCTCGTACGCCCGAAACAGCTTGCAACCTGATTTATCATCATTAGACATTTCAAAAACATCGTTACCGGTAAATGGACCACCTCCCGGGTTTGTCCAGGCGAGATCTGCAAAATAGTTCTCTTCATCAATGTAACAGGGATAAATCAGGTCCGCTATTTTCTGGTAGCAGTCAACATCTCCAAGGGGATCGGCGGTACTGGCTGCCATAAAATTAAAAGCAAACTCCCCATTATTACCCGTGGTGGTTATAGCTATCTCCAGGCCATTCTTATATTTATCATTCAACCAAGAGTTGAACCTGTATGTCATATCTTCATTGAACCTGCCGTCAGAATATTTTACAACATACCGGGTAACCAGCCTGATCCTGGCATTTGACAGTGTATGTTTCTTCGTGCCTATTTGATACAATAGTGTCCCTTTCAGGGTGGCAGGCAATAGAACGGAAGGAGTTACTACCTTGATACCCGTTCCGGCCGATACAAGATTGAATTCGCTTTTTAACCCTGACGCGGGCGGAGTAACAGGCGGAGTAACAGGCGGAGGCGGGGCGTTTGTTGTTTTCATGGGTGAAGAGAAAGTATTCACCTCACTGAAGCCCCCGTTTTTGAAATTTACCTTTCCAAGGGGATCTACGGCACGGACAACAAATGCATAGGTCTTCCCGGGTTTGAGTGCCGGGTTGGCAATTGTATAAAGATATGTCGGTGTTCCGGTAACAGTGGTTTCAAAGTAAGCCGGGTAGGCCTCGGTGCGGAGCATGTCGCGGTAATTGGAGCCGGGATCATTCACCTCGATGATCCTGAGTTTATAGCGAGTCCCGGCGGATGCACCCGGGGGCATAGTCCACGTGAAAACCAGCGTCTGCATCTGTTCCGGGTTAAGCTCGGCACTGTTCTGCGGGTGTATTATTATAGGCGGCTCAACAGCTGTCATCGCAGGGATTATATTGAAGGGTGCACTGCAGAACGGACCCTGTTCCATGTAACCGTCGCCAAATGGATCCATGTATATGGTGAAGCATACACGGTATAACCCTTCAGGCAATCCCTGTTCTTCAACCTGCTGGGGGGAGATACCCCTGTATACAAGATTCTGCCGGGCAAAGATCTGTTGAAGATCATTGTAAGTCAGGGTATAGGGAGGCCATGCCACGGGAGTCCCGTCGGGCCCTAGCTGCGCCCTGATGGTTAACGGGTTCGAGGGAACAAAGTCGGGGCGGGTACCTATCCTGATGTCACCGTCGTCGTTAGCACTCTCGATATATCCGTGAATAAAAAATCTGTACTCACGGGTATCCATCAGACGGGGTGTTGTTATAACACTAACAATACGGCCCGGTGTATTGAAATAGTCTGAGAGTCGGTTCGTGTAGGGAGGTAGTACCTGAACAGTCTGGTTTATCCAGCTTTGTGCACCGGCAACGGCAAACATCAGAAGGGCGAACACTGTCAACACCAACTTTGGTCCCGGCCTTTTGTCAGAAAGTGAATACATAGCCAAAATCTCCTCTTAATTCGTTAAATGACGGAATTGCTGAACCATCGGCAAACTGATTGCTGATAAAGTTAAGGTTCAGGGTGAGCGAATGTTTCTCATGCAGACGGTAAGCGGCACCCAGGGCCGAGTTGATGATAAAGCCGCTGTCAGAGTTTATCCTGTTCATCATGGCACTGTTGTTCAGGCTCAATGACAGCCTGTCAGACAAAAGGCTTTTTGAGATATTAAGATTCCCGCCGGCCAGCCTGTTCTCGAAATTCTTGTTTGTCATCATGGTATAGTTAAGACCGGCCGATATGTTCAGTTTCAATGCAGGCAGCCCCAGGTTATAGATGAGCATGGCCATCCACGTGTCGGTCTCGGTCATGTCGGATGTGGCGCGGTTTTTATCCTCAAGTCCGCTCATGTTGAGATTGAGCATTACCATGTGTGACGATTTTTCAGATGCCTTCAGGAACCGGGGTGACAATGTGAATGATTTGTTAACCTGGTAGATCAGCAGAGTGTCGTGTGTTGTTGTTTTAAAAGCCCGCTGATTGGTTGAGAAGTTAGTAAATGAGGCATCAACGGCCCAGTTCTGGCTGATATTGTAATTGGCAGTAAAGGCGCCGATAAGCCTCAGGGCCGTATTCTCTTTTGCCCCGTTAAGATTGTCGTGCTGAACACCAAGGGAACCGCGCAAATTCATTTTGTTTTTTAACAGTGCCAGGCTCTGGTTCAGGGTGATATGCTCGATGTCGTTGTTGAAGAAGTAACTGCCCATTGAACGAAAGCCCGGATCAATGCGGCGGTACTCGATCCCGGTAACAGTTGCCTGGGTAAAGCGGTAACTGAGACTGGTTTTAAATGCCTTGAAGTATTCGCTGGTATAGTTTACCCTCATGAAATTGCCTGCCAGCCGCAGCAACCCGTCATCAGATGGCTGGCTGGCTGTGATGGTCCGATTGAAGGTGTAGAAGCTGTACGACCCGTCGAACTTGAAGATAAGCTTATCGGTTATATCGAAATGCGAGGTGAGTCCAAGCGCCAGGTTTTGTTCCGGCGCCGGTATTGCGGGATCGGTATTTGCAGGATCATAGTTTTTGGTATTGTCACCAATACGGAGGACCGAGAGGTCAACAAAGCGTTTGTCTGTACCGTATCCAACCTTGGCTGCCCATCCGGTACGGGTCATCCGGGGAAGGGAGTCGGCCATGGCCAGATTATAAACCGAATTCTGGTTGAACTTGCCGTACATAGCGCCCAGGCGGAATTTGCCCGGTTTGGCTTCAACACCGGCGCCAAGAAACGTGTATCCGCTGAGGGTGAACTCCGAAAAGGAAAGATTCCGGTAACCAAGGTGAAGGGTCAGCCATTTATACGTGGGACTGATACCGAACTGGTTGAATGGCTGGTGGAATCCTGCCTTGTTGTTATTGTACCACGAGAATGAAAAAGGCATTGCAATGCCATAAAGAGTCATGGTGGCGCTGGCATTCACACCATAGGCGAAAGGCGCCTGCCTGTCGGGTATGCCGCTTACGGAATAAAATGAGGTGTTTACTCCAACATTACCGGTGATGGCAAATGGTTTGGTGTTTTTCAGATCAGACAGATCCTGCGCGCTGACATGTTGAATAAGTATCAATGACATGATTAACAGGGCGAGCAGGAAAATCAGGGGTATTTTTCTTTTGTCTGGTGCCATTTCAGGTCCACCGTTATTTTAACTTTAATATGAGCGTTGATATAAAAAACTCAGGTATTAAACTGTTTTTTTAGCCGAATATTATCAGGATTAAGCACAAAATGAATGCATTGTTCAATATTTTCAGGATTCGGAAAGGTAGGGGATAAAAACTTTTTAGGCTTTCCCTGAGTAATTAATTATTTCAATAACCCTTAACGCTGAATATTTAGAAATTTAAGAAAGCGCCGGTGCATCTGAATGACTGGGAACATCTGCGAAATGACAGACGGGAGATCCACGGAGCGCAACCCCCTGTGCCCCGCTGTGACCTCTGTGGTGAAAAAAACACTCACCACGGAGAACACGGAGATCCACGGAGCTAAATCCTCTGTGTCTCTCTGTGACCTCTGTGGTGAAAAAAACACTCACTACGGAGAGCACGGAGATCCACGGAGCTAAATCCTCTGTGTCTCTCTGTGACCTCTGTGGTGAAAAAAACACTCACTACGGAGAGCACGGAGATCCACGGAGCTAAATCCTCTGTGTCTCTCTGTGACCTCTGTGGTGAAAAAAACACTTACCACGGAGAACACGGAGATCCACGGAGCTAAATCCTCTGTGTCTCTCTGTGACCTCTGTGGTGAAAAAAATACCACGTAGAGCACGGAGATCCATGGAGCTAAATTCTCTGGGCTCCTCTGTGACCTCTGTGGTGAAATAAAGTTCTTTTTTTAATAGTTTTTCTTTCTGATCTTTGATTTGAGTTTATGTTTTTTACTGTATATTAACATTCGATATGAGAAAATTCAGATTAATAATTATCGGCATTTCTATCTTGTTTATTTTCATGTTCCTGTTTTTTATAGACTACCAGAACTTCCTGTCAAGATCAAATTTGGCATCATACCTCGGAATATTAGCCATGCTATTTAACATACTGGCCATGCACTTATCAAACAAGCATGAAGCAAGACGCTAAAAAATCATCGACTTGGAAATATTAATGAATTGGAAGTTCTCTTATCCCCGAAAATAAATAACCCGGCCGGATATTCAAGCTGGTTAAGTATCTTACCACGGAGAGCACGGAGATCCACGGAGCTAAATTCTCTGTGCCCCTCTGTGACCTCTGTGGTGTAAAATAACTCACCACGGAGAGCACGGAGATACACGTAGCGAAATCCTCTGTGACCCTCCGACCGAACCAGTCGCATGGAGGGCTTTCCTGCCTGCATCCGGCTGATTCCGGCCAATACCGGCGTAAATCGACTGGTAATATCCTGTTCACAAAAGAAGGAAGCCGAAAATCAGCCTCCTTCTCAGCAAATAATAGTAAACCTCAGTTCTTAATTTGCAGAAGACTGTTTGACGCTTATGTCATCAATGTTGTACCATACATCAGAGGCCCACTGCCCATCCCAGTAATGGATGGCGTCAAATTCTATCACCAGGTGCTTGCCCACATGTGTAGCGGCCTTTGCTGCAGGAAGAGTGTAGGTTCCAGTTTTAGTCAGCCAGGTGTTGTTGTCCCATCCGGGGAACAAAGGTTCCTCGAATTTCACGGTATCTAAGGACACTCTTGTTTTAGGATCATCCCCACTGTATGCACTGAAGATTACTGCGGTAATCTGCTTATAGTCATTCCATGCATTCCACGTACAGGTATTTTTAAAACTGATCTCATATTTTGTCTGTCCGGGAGGTACCGTTCCTACAACCTGGTAAAGGCTTTTCGACCAGTCTTTATACCATGCATAACCAGTCTGTCCTTTGTAGCTATCATATGCCTGGCCAATCAGATCAAGTTTTCCATCACTGTTGTCATCGGCTGTTTCATCTGTTTTCCAGGGTATGGCTTCCAGAATTGATCCATTTCCCGATGTTGGTGTAGAAAAACTGCCATTGACAATCAGTTCGGTCGAACCCTGAGTAGTAAAGGTGACCTCTTCACCGTAGTAAGTCACAGAACCAACAGTCGCATATGCTCTCACATAGTATGGAGTATTCGACACAAGACCGGTAAGAATGCTTGTGAAAGAGCCGTCTCCCGTTCCGTCTTCTGTTTTGTTGCTGAAAATGGTAGGATTATGTGTTATTGCCCAGCATACGCCTCTGGCAGCAATAGTGGCTGCATCTTCATTCACGATTGTGCCGCCTCCAACAGCCGAAATGGAAGTTATCTCGGTAATCTGCGCGGTGGTAACTGTTACCGATGGTTTCTTTTCGCATGAGGTCATCATCAGAAGACCAATCACAAGAATCGTGGTAATGAGCTTTTTTGTGCACATGTTATATTGTTTTTAAGTTATTGGTTAATTCTAAGGTAAAATTACTGTTAATTTCACATAAAACCCTGATATAAATATAACTCAGAAGGAAAGTGCTATAATCAGGTAAATTCATGTTATTGCCTCCCGTTTCAATATGAATTATTTGAAAGGGTGTTATTCGGCCCGGAGCACAAGGTTGCTGTCGCTCAATCCTTCTGATGATACCGTTAGCCTGATATCTCCGGCCTGTCCGTCTGACTTGATAATTACGAGACATCGTCCCTGCCATGCCTTCCTGTGTGGCAGTAAAAAGCTTTCAGTGCTGATGGGATTTGCATTGTGGACAGCGACAATCGAACCATTACCTTCCACACTGAAGTTCAGAAGTGCATCGGCTTTCGGATTTCTGAATCCGTTTCCGTCTGTCATTTCAACGGTAACATAGCACAGGTCATTACCATCAGCCTTAATCACCTGTCTGTCAGGTATAAGATTTATTGCCCGCACATTACCGGCTGTTTGCAGGCGTGCCGCATTAACTCTTTTCTTTCCTGAATATCCAACAGCTTCTATAATACCCGGAGCATAGGGAACCTCCCATTCAGCCATATATTGGGTACTTCTTGCCGTGTTTTTTTTGCCAAGGGAGCGTTTGTTCAGGAAAAGTTCAACCGTTTCGCATGAAGAATAAACGGTTACTTTCATCGGCTTACCTTCCATCCCTGGCCAGTTCCAGTCTGACGCCACATCGTACCATTCCCACCTGCTCCACTCCTGTTTGTTGGGATTTAGCGGAAAAGTGGGGTCAGGCGGTGTGACAAAGAGAGACAGTTTATTCTTCTCCCATAAAACATCACGATAGAATGATTGGGGTCTCTTCCAGCCGCATATATCAATATCACCGCAGTATGCAAGGTTCCAGGGGTAGAAATTCTCCTGCCAGTATCCGCGCCAGCCGATGCTTGCTTCTCCTATATAGTCAAATGCTGTCCAAACAAAATCACCGATAACAAAATCATTGTCGAGAACCAACATCCAGGATGTAAAAGCAGCCATCGGATAGGACTCAGAACCATACATAATGCGATCCTGAACCCTGTTATGGTCAAACTGGTAGATATTGGTGATGCCGTGATCACCGGATGCTGCATAGTTATAGCCGCATATATCAAGACAGGCAAAAAAGGGATCTTTCTCAGGCCTGAGGTGATTAACCGCAGCAGTAACCGGTCTCGAAGGATCAAGTATCCGGACACGGGATGCAAGTCTCTTTGCCACAGCGATTACATCAGGGTTCTCCATTTCTTTGATTTCGTTGCCAATGCTCCACATTATCACAGACGGGTGATTAAAATCACGACTGATCATATTTTCAATATCTTTCTCCCACCACTCATCAAACCAGAGGTGATAATCATACGGATTGTTTCCCAGCCGCCACATATCGAAAGCCTCATCAATGACAAGCATCCCCAGTCTGTCGCAGGCATCAAGAAAAGCCGGTGAGGGCGGATTATGTGCGCAACGTATTGCATTATACCCGCAGGCTTTCAGCAGTTCAACTCTTCTTTCCTCCGCCCTGTCAAACGCCCTTGCTCCAAGCGGCCCGTTGTCATGATGCACACAACCTCCTTTCAGTTTCAACTGTGAATCATTTAACAGAAAGCCTTTTGCAGGACTGAATGCAATTGACCGTATCCCGAAATCAGTAACCTGATGGTCAGTGGGACGTTCGTTACTGAGGAGCTCGGTAACAGCTTTGTACATAACGGGCGACTCTGTTGACCAAAGTCTGGGTGATTTCAGAATCGTATCACAGGTTATGGTCTGATTATGTCCCGGCTCCAGTCCGGCTGAAGAAGAGATTCTAAACACAGTTGTGCCATCGGGGCCGATCAGTGTGGTCACGAGCCGGACATTGGCATAGGTGCCTGATTCATTTTTTACACTGGCTCTGATATTCACTGAGGCTTCCTGCGGGGAGACCTCGGGTGTAGTGACCCTTACACCCCACTGTTCAAAATGAACCGGATCGGTGACCCTGAGCCAGACATGCCTGTATATACCTGAGCCTGAATACCAGCGGCTGTTCTGACCCTCATTCTTCACCTGCACTGCAATAACATTCACTTCCCCCGGTATTAGCTGCCCGGTCAGATCATACCAGAAGCTTGTATAGCCGTACGGGTGGTTTCCCAGATGTCTGCCGTTCAGCCAGACATCGCTGTTCATATAAATTCCGTCAAACTGGATGTAAACCTTTTTTCCCCGGTATGTCTCCGGCACGGTGAATGATTTCCGGTACCATCCGGTACCTCCTGTTGTATAACCACCGCTGACCTGACTGATAGCCAGTGAATCAAATGGAGACCGGGTGCCCGGTATGTCTTCAATACTCCAGTCATGAGGCAGATCCAGAACCCTCCATGAGGTATCATTGAAATCCATTGCCTCTGCGCCCTGCTTTCCGCCCCGGTGAAAGCGCCACTCTTTGTCAAAGAGGAGTACCTCTCCATAGCATCCGGTAACAAATGCCAGGGCCAAAAGCATCAGAATCATCTTTCTCGTCATATCGTCCGTTATCAGTTATTAAAATATATCAGGTTATTGTCAGGATCTGACGGGCAGTCCCTAATAACGACCCGGTGAAACAGGAACAGTATATTTACATGCCTGGCCATTCCGGATCAGTTTCTTAAGCGATTTAAAAGCCTTTCTGCCAGCAAACGGCCCCATTTCCCGGAAACATGCACACCGTCAGGCAATTTTTCAGCGGTGCAAGGGCCGAACCATTCATTCATATCCCAGTATTCCACCCCGCATTTGTGCGCCGCCTCAGGGAAGGAGACGGTAAGATAAAGGGGAAGAAGGCCCTGCTCATCGCTTTTATCAGAATTGACGGTGGAGAGGATCATGATCCTGGCAGAAGGAAGTGCAGCCTGAATTCTTCTGACAATCAAAACAAGATTATTCATCACACTGACCGGATCCCGCTGATCGAGATTATGGTCGTTGGTACCGAGCATAATTACCACGGTTGAAGGATCCAGCTCCCTGAGGGCTGAACCAAAAACCATGCTGTCAATCCTTGCAAACTCCTCCGTCGATGCCCAGCTGTTTGCCCATTTATGAACAACAGCTCCCGGTTGCCGGTAAGGAAAAACTGTGTGAACATTTAATCCGAACAAAGTTACTGTTCCGGATTTTATCCTTATATCCATCTGGTGATTACCGGAGGGTAAAGTGCCGAAAGAAGCCCTGGCTGTTTCCGGAACCGAAATACTGCCTTTTATTTTCGCTCTCTTTTTTCCATCAATGGTTACTTTAAAAGATCCCTTTGCTTTTCCGTCGAGGTAAAAAAGATCTGCTCCTGTCCCACTGAACTGAATCCTGACGGCAGCATTCCTGACAGATGAAGATATGCTAAGTCCGTCCGGTGCCAGATAGGGTGGCGTACCGGGAGTCCATCCGTCCCGCATGTCATTCATCGTCCAGCTACTGTCAACCACAATGGATAATTGCTGCGGCATCTGACCGGTACTGTTTGTATTCAGGGTGCAATAACCAGTGCCCTTGTTACCAAAGATACTGTCGAGCATCATTTTCAGAGGAAGGGTTATATCACCTCGTTCAGTATTGGAGTCACCAATGATAAGAAGGCTTATCTTGTCTGATTGCGGTTGCTGACGAATCGTATCATACATATTTTCATCAATAACCCTGATATTGACAGAGGCCATCGGTAATCCCGGGGATGAAGCCCGAAGAGTCATCGTTCCTGTTGATGTATCGGGTCGCAAAATGGCCATGCATCTGCCCCTGAAGGTTGCGGTGACCGGTTTTGTAAAGCTAACCGGACCTATGGGGTTGGCATTGCCTGATGCAACAATAGTGCCCGGACCATCGAGGCTGAATCGGACTTCCCTCCCATCCTCCTGAACAATACGACCTTCATTGTCAGTCAGTTCAGCGGTTACATATACAAGGTCATTGGTATTCCCCAAAATACTCTGCCTGTCAGATTTGAGTTTAATTGCCTGCGCTTTGCCTGTGGTTACAAAAGAGACGGTGGCAACCTGTTTGCCGTTGATATAGCCGGTGGCTGTTAGTACGCCCGGTTCATATGGTACATCAAATGATGCAGTCAGAAAAGTTGAGTCAGTGACATTTCTTATCCCAGCCAGCCGGCCGTTTAGTTCGAGTCTTACCTCGCTGCACCGAGAGTAAAGATTTACCTTCATTGTTTCTCCTTCATGGCCTGGCCAGGTCCAGCTTTGCCTTTCATCAGGCCAGCCCCAGTAACTCACTGTTTCCTTGCAATCAGTCGGTAAAGGGGCATGAACTGCCATTTCCAGGTTACTCCGGCGCCATACTACATCACGATAATATGATTGTGGTTTTTTGGCTCCTGTCAGGTCAATATCGCCACACCAGGCATTGAACCACGGGTATGGCATCAACTGACCGCCGGATTCGCCTTCACAACCTGTATGGCCAATCCCGGCCTCACCCAGATAATCAAGTGCGGTCCATACAAAATCACCGATAACCCACGGTAGTTTTTCAACCAGCTGCCAGTTCTGGAAAGCATGAACAGGAACCGATTCGCTTCCCATCATAATCCGCTCGGGATACTTCACGTGATCGGGTTCATATTGCCACCACTGATAATTATACCCGCCTATGTCTGTCTGGGCGAATGCCGGAGCAGTCTGATCCCATGGCCTTCCTGGATGATCCCAGAACTCATTGACAGCAAGAGTAACAGGCCTTGTCGGATCAAGCCTGGCAATGAGCTTCCTGAAACGCTTCATTATTTCAATGCCAGAAGAGTCCGCTCTCTCTTCTATCTCGTTTCCCATGCTCCACATTATTACAGAAGGATGGTTTCTGTCACGCAGGATCATTGACGTCAGGTCTTTTTCCCAGCTGGCATCGAACCAAAGATGGTAGTCATCAGGATTCTTGGGCTTCTGCCACATATCAAAAGCCTCATCGATCACCAGCATGCCAAGGCGGTCGCATGCTTCAAGGAATTTTTCAGACGGGGGATTATGGGCACATCTTACTGCATTGAACCCGTTGAGCTTAAGCAGTTCGACCTTTCTTTCTTCCGCCCGGTCATCGGCTACGGACCCAAGCAATCCATTGTCATGATGAATACATCCGCCACGAAGTTTGATGCTGCGGTTATTCAGGAGAAAACCCTTACTGACACTGAAGCCCAATGTGCGTATCCCGAAGTTTGTATCATTCTCAAAAACCAGTGTATCTCCACGGTAGAGAGAAATTATCACCTTGTAAAGAACCGGATTGTTTACCGACCAGAGCTCAGGATCTCTCACCTGCAGTTTGACAGAATGCATAATCCCGGTTTGAGCAGGCAAATTGAGTACTGTTTCATCATGGTTAACTTCTGAACTATTCTCAGTCACAATAGAGATTACCACCCTGACTTCCTCAGATTGGTGCCGATCATTCCTGATCATTGCCGAAACCATGACGTCTGCAGCGCGTGAATCAGTCAGGTCAGTTGTCACAAAAAGATTCCACGGTTCAACGTGAACCGGATCAAGAACAATCAACCAGACATGCCGGTAGATACCTGAACCGGAATACCATCTGCTGTTGCGGCCTTCATTACGCACCCTGACAGCAATGGTATTCTCTTCACCGAAAACAAGACCCCCGGTCAGATCATACCAGAATGAGGTATAGCCATAGGGATGATTTCCGAGATGCAGGCCATTGATCCATATATCAGAATTCATATATACGCCCTCAAAATAGATCAGCACTCTCTTTTCATGAAAAGAACCAGGTATCCTGAATGATTTCCTGTACCATGAAGTTCCTCCCCTGGTGAAGCCCCCGGCCATTCCGCTGACAGCATCAGGTGAAAACGGACTTTCACTGCCCGGGATGTCTTCAATGCTCCAGTCGTGAGGCAATCTCACCTGCCGCCAGTCAATATCATTACAGGTCTTCTGATGGGCGTTTTCAGCATCACCGTAATGAAATAACCATCCGTCGTCAAAAGGCAGTCGCTGGGCACTGTTCCTGCCGGTGGCCAGCAATAACAGCACTAGTACCAGGATGATCCTCCTATCGTTCATACCCGATGACCTGAAGTACCGGAATATCGGATCCATTGACCGGTACGGTTTTGCCGCGGAGAAATTCCACGAGCATATCCCATCCTTTGTCATTCTTGTCATACCATAAGCCGTGGTTTAGATTGCCATCATAACTGACAAAACCAGGCGTTTCTTTTCTCAATCTTCCGGTATATATATTACCAGCAATAAAAGTGTTTTTTGCCTGGCCCGGAACGACAGCCCGGTGTGTTTCGGCCAGACAGAAATAGTTATTCCTGAAGAAAGTACTGTCTGGGTAACCATACCAGTCAGTGAAGCTCAGCAATGTCCTGTCCGTTTCCTGGTTTTTCTTTGGCATTATGCAAAAGATGTTTTTCTCGATGATTGTATGGCTGACAGGTCCGGTTACATGAACCACCGGCGAGAAATACTCTGATTTTCCCTGTTGTAAATAATCCCTTATTCCATCATTAATGCTGACATTAAACCTTGCTATTGTACCATGGTTTCCGATACTCCACGAAGCAGGCCAGCCTCCCGGATTACATACCAGCAGAAATCCGCCATCATTGTTGTAGCTCAGATTATACTGGAAAAGCGAGCCGGTCGAGTTCCAGTCAGAGTCAAACCCGTAAGCGTCCACATGTGATTTGTGGTCGCTTACTATATTGAATTGCACAATCGCACTGTCACAGCTCCATGGCCAGATACCGTCACAGGCTTCCGTGGGAGGAAGCGTTCCAGGACAGTCACGCATTACATTGTATTCAATTACAGGACGGTGAGCGGCAGATGCCATGATACCGTCGCCGGGAACTCCTTCAATCAGGTTATGGCTGATGACAACATTCAGGCTTGGGTCCCATTTGCTCCTGATCCAGTTACCCCACATTATAATGCCATTTCTCTGACAATCACGTATGTGACAGTTTCGAATGCAGAGACCGTCAAAATGAGATGAAACAGAAAGAGTATCCTTTTCATCGTAATTTCGGATCATCATGGCATTCCCGCTCCCTTCCTCCTTTACCAGGTTGCCGTAGACGTCATGAATATACAGTCCGTCGATCGTGATATCCCTTGCCTTCCCGAAACCCTTCAGTTCAACGAGCAGGCCGTTCAGGCTGGTTACAGGCACAATGCCGCGGTTTGAGATCTCGAGATCACGTATAACCAGGTATTCGGAATTGTAAACATGCACGGCAGCCAGCTTTGAACCGTCTCCTTTTATATGGGGCAGTGCATCGCCCCCGTATTTCCCTATCACTATATTTCCGTGGTAATCACCCCTGGAAGATATAAAGAGCTGTTCCGTAAAAACCCCGCCTGACTTCAGCAGGATACTGTCACCCGGTGCAAGATCAATCTCACGGATCTTTGCAAGGCTTTTAAAAGCAGTTGCCGGCGAAGTGCCCGGTCCGGTGTCTGTTCCAGCCACCGGGTCAAAATAGTAGCGAACAGACTGGTCCTTGGGCCGTGAACAACATGTCAGGCACAAAATGATAATCAATAAAAGATAATCCCTGGTCATTTTGCGATCACCGATTCTTTTAAAGTTAGAGGTCAATAACCCGGATTTTGTATCAGGGCGGTATTCTTCTGCATTTCCGAGAAGGAGATCGGAATGAAATAGGCACGGTTATTCCAGGCTCTTGTCTCATAGACAAAGGAGCTGTAGGCATGACCGGCCGGATCGTAGTGGACGCCCCTGGCCTCGCTATACGCTTCCTCAGCGATCATCCATCTCCTGACATCAAAGAACCGGTGTTCCTCCCATGCAAGTTCAACCCTGCGTTCGTTCCGGTATTTGGCCAGCAGGGCTTCACCTGTCACCGAATCAGATATGTCAGGCATGCCGGCCCTTCTTCTTATCTGGTTGATAGCGTTCCTGGCCTCACCTTCCTGACCCAGGCCCAGGCATGCCTCGGCATAATTGAGAAGTACTTCCGCATAGCGGATATGAATATAAGGCTGCGGCTGGCGTTTACCGTAATAATAATCATTTTCGGCCGGAGAGATGAATTTTTTTATATAATAACCGGTTGATTTGTTATTTCCGTCAACTCCTGCTATGTCTACATTGTACGGAGTTAGGTTTCCCCATGAATTCATATACCATGGAGCCCCGTTATACAGGATTGTGGCATAGAAGCGCGGATCACGGTTACTGTATGGATCACTGATCTGGGCTTCAAAATTAAACTGTGTACCGTCTGCATTCTCAAATGCATCAGCGAGATTACCGGTAACCTGGTTCAGACCCCATCCTCCATAACCCGGGGTCCCGTAGACCCATGCAATCCAGTCAGTGCCGTAGTAATAAACCTGCACCTTATCCATCTGGTATATGAAGATCTGCTCATCGGAACTCATTTCCAGGAATAGCTTCTGGAAATTCTCCGACTTATCGGGATAGGCATTGTAGAGAGAATAGAGACCCATGTCAATGACTTTCCTGGCAGCGTCTTTTGCTGCCTGGTATCTTTCATTCCGGTTGCCTCCGGTATATGCTATCAGTTCAGGATGAGAATATCCTGCCGCCCAGCTGCCATTGTTATTATAAAGGTCGCTGGCTGCCCGGATCAGTACTCTCGACTTGAGAGCAAATACTGCACCCTCTGTGGCCCGCGTCTTGTCGGTTTGACCCGACAGTCTTCCATCCCTGACGGCTTCGTCAAGCTCCCTTACAATGAAATTAACCGTTTCCTCGAACGTGTTTCTCGGGATATTGTAATCTTCGCCAACATTCATCACCCGGTCAATTAGCGGTACACCTCCATATTGGCTCATCAGCAGGTAATAAAAATAACCCCTCAGGAAATGAGCTTCTCCTTTCATCTGCTCGCGTTTTGCCTCGTTTGATATTGAGGCTTTTTCTATTTTCTGAAGAAAGAGGTTGCAAGCCCTGATGTTTGAATAAACTTTTCCCCACCACCAGTTATCCATGCAGTTTGCCCAGTTGTCGGCAAAAGCCGCCTGCTCTTCCGGTGTCATGGTACTTGTCAGTACTCTTGTCACCACACCGTCATTCTGCTTAGGCACTGCCTCGTCAACCAGTGATGCACTGACATACCATTGAAACGGGTATGGGATCCCCTGGTAAATCCTGAAAAGAAAGCTTTCTGCGAGGTTTTCATTGTTCCATATTGTTGCATCATCATACTGGTCGCCCGGCTGAGTGTCGAGGAAACCCTTTTCACAGGCTCCCAGAACCAGCAGAATTGTGATAGTTATGAGTGAAATTATTCGTTTCATGGCTGTCTGTTTTTAAAATTGAATCGTAACTCCGGCTGTAACAACTTTTTGCAAAGGGTATCCAGCACCTGCAAAACCGTCACCCTTAGGTTCCAGTTCCGGATCATAATCTTTAATTCCGGGTGACCATGTAAGCAGGTTCATTCCACCCAGGCTGACCCTCATGTTTTGCAAGCCAATTCTGCCTGTGAGCTTTTCGGGAAGGGAATATCCCAGCTCAAGGGTTTTCAGCCGCAGGAAGTCGGTTTTTCGCAGCCAATAAGTATTCGGATTGACTGAACTCACCCAGTATTCATCATTCCGGTTGTATGTCCTCGGATATTTAGTCGATGGATTGCTCTCAGTCCAGCGATTGTCATAGAATGATCTCAGGTAATTCTGAATACCTTTTCCTCCGAGATCCTGGACGTAACGTACAGCGCCTGCCTGGGCCTGGAAAGAGAGGACCAGTTCAAGGCCCTTATAGCTTCCGGTGAGATTCAGTCCGCCGGTGAACGTGGGAACAATGTTCTTATAGATCCGTATCATGTCATCACCGGTTATTTTTCCGTCACCGTTGACATCCCTGAAAATCACATCTCCGGTACGTGCCTCATCGAGATGGGGATACCTGTCAAGATCGGGAGCGGTGGAGAAAATACCGATAGCATCATAATACAGACCTGACTTCATTGGATGTCCGGTTTGTTGCTGCCATGGAAGGAATCCCTGGGCTTCGTCAAAGAAAAGCACCTTGTTTCTTGCATAACAGGCATTTATTCCGGCCCGCAGGTCAATACCACTGAATCGGGTATTGTAAGCAAGGTCTAAATCAACGCCATGATTTCTGACCTTGCCTAGGTTTACGTCCGGCAGGATGGAGGCCATCCCTGTCATCTCCGGTACCGAAGCGGTCCGGGTAATAAGTATCTTCGACCTCAGGTTGTTGAAATAATCGGCCGTGAATGTGAGGTTATTGTTCAGGAATGCCAGGTCAATACCTGCATTTATCTGATCAGCCTCCTCCCACTGGGCCCTTGAATTACCTGCGTGACTTTCACTGTAAGTCTGGTGATATGCCTGGTCTTCAGTCACAAATGAATAAAACACCTGGCGATACAATGAATAGAACTGGTAGGGTGCAATCAGATCATTTCCGGTTTTGCCCCATGAAAATCTCAGTTTCATGTTGTCGACTATTCCGCCTATCCTGCTGTTATGCCAGAAATCTTCCTGCGAAATCCTGTATGCCAGTGAAATGCCCGGGAAGAAACCCCATCTTGTTTCAGGGGAGAACTTGCTGGAGCCCTGGTATCTCCATACGAATTCAGCAATATACTTGTTTTCATAACTGTAGTTGACCCTGCCGAAGAAGTTAAGCCATCGGTTTAATCCGGGGTTAGTTCCGTCGGCATACTGCTGATTTGAATCACCAAACCGGAGTTCTTCAGGGTAGTTGTTTGCGAAATTTCGTCGTTCCGCGGTAAACCAGTTTGATCCGTTCTCTATCACTTCAATTCCGCCGGTAAGATTCAGGTCATGCTTGCGGGAGAAGCTCTTCCTGTAATCGAGTATTGAGTTTACCAGGTATGACTTATCTATATAAAGGTGCTGCAGGAGATTTGAGGATCCATACTGTGAGGATATCAGTTTGGGATTGCCGCTCTCATCGAGAGTTGATCCGTCCCATTTGTACAATGCATATCTTTTTGAGAAGTACTTGGAATAAAAGAGTCCCCTGTCGAGAGCTCCGGCTGTGGTCCAGCTGAGTCCCTCTATCCATGGTATATCTATCTTGAGCTTTCCGTTTATATTAAGAACATAATTGTCACTGTGATTTACTCCCCCTGCCTTTGTGGCCTGCACCATCGGATTATTTTGTGTGGTAGGGTCAAGAGGCGGGCCCGGCAAGCCGTTGGGCCAGCTGGCTATCTGAATGGGCAAAGCGGTCATCAGGTCACGGAAAATACCGGCAGATGTCTTGGTGGGGCTGTCCCGCTTTTCCAGCCTTGCACTGGCATCTACTGAAAGCTTAATGTATTTGCTCAGACGAAAGTCATTGTTTGCCCTGAGATCATACTGTGCATATTTGCTGGCACTGTTGTGGAAGAACCCGTCCTGGTTGCGCGCTGATACGGCGACGAATGCCCTGGCTTTTTCACTTCCGCCAGACAGTGTGATATTACTGTTTTGCTGCATCGACCATGGCTTCAATACTTCAGAGAACCAGTCAGTCGACGGATATCTCCAGGGGTCTGAGCCATCGGCATATTTTTGTATCTCGGTTGGAGTATATGTCGGACTTATCTGGTCATAATAGTCAATCTCATTTACCAGTGTTGCATACTCGGCTGCATTGCATAGCAGGGGTATTCTGGTCGGTCGTGAATATCCGAGCGTATAGTTGGCGGTAACAGTCATCTTGTCCGCGGCAGCCCTTTTAGTAGTGACCAGTATAACACCATTTGCCGCCTGGGAACCATAAATCGCGGCAGAAGCATCCTTCAGCACTGAAATGCTTTCAATGGTTGAAGGGTCAATTCGTTCCAGTGACCTGTTTGGCACTCCGTCAACCACAATCAGCGGATCATTGTTATTCAGGGTGCTTCGCCCCCTGATGAAGAGCGTCGAATAGTCCTGCCCGGGCTCTCCGCTTTGCCCCACCGCCACGAGCCCGGGTATTTTGCCGGCAACGGAATTACTTATGTTCAGTGCCGGAGACTGAACAATCTCGCTGCCTTTCACAACGGAAACCGAACCTGACATGGTGGCTTTTTTTTGCACGCCATAACCCACAATCACAACGTCTTCCAATACCGAGACGTCGGGTTCCATCCGGAGATTTATCACCGTCTGACCACTCACACTGACCTCTTTTGTTTTGTATCCTATAAAAGAGAACTGAAGGATCGCCTCAGGATTGATTATCCTGATTTTATACACTCCGTTGGCATCAGTTGCAACCGCGTTGATTGTGCCTTTTTCAACTACATGCACCTCAGGCATTGGAAGGTCGTTCTCATCAGTAACCGTACCCGACACAACGATCTGCTGAAGATCTTCAATTACAATCCCCAGATCATCAGATGCCGGCATCAGCTCACTGAAATGCTCCGCTTTTAAAAGACCATGGGCAAAAAGCAGCGGCAGCACAGCAATGGCAAAAAGCAGAATCCGTGACTTTTTTTTCATTTTGGTATGATTTAGATTTTAAAGGTATGACGCCTGCCTGACCTGCCGGGCAGGGAGCCCACATATTGAAAATCATATTGCCACAAGTTTGTGAATGACATGCATGCGGGTTTCATGGTGGCTCGTTTTACTAGTTCCGGAAAAATGACATCGGTGTTCAGGGTCTAACACTGATATCCTAACAAAGCTATTCCATAAAGAAAAAAAGTGATAACATAAAAGAATCTATTAATAGCAGGATTGAAAATTGCGTCTTAAAACCTGATCACCGGACCACTTTATTTGTGTACATTCGGATCAGAGTTCGGTTAAACTTCGGGGCATGATCTGTTGAATAGCATGAAAACCACAGTTTGTATCCTGGTAATGTTGATCTACTGTTTCAGGCTGAGCGGACAGGAGTTTGTCCATTACGACATTACTGAAGGTTTGTCAAGTATTGAAGTTAATGATATCATTGAAAATGATAATTTCCTGTGGATTGCCACCACTGACGGGTTAAACCGTTTTGACGGAAGGAACTTCAGGGTTTACAAACGGGAAAATGGTGCAAAAAACAGCCTGGGTGAAAACAATATTGAAACACTGTTCCTTGATTCCTCTGGGCTCCTGTGGATCGGCTTCAAGACCGGCGGGGTTGACATATATGATCCGCGTCACAATGTGTTTCTTCATCTTGATGAGCTCATTGACCAGCCTTGCCCTTCAAGAGTGATATGCATCAGGGAAGATTCTGCTCACAATATCTGGCTGGGCACCTGGGAGCAGGGTGTCTACCGGCTGACACCCCGGCCGGGCGCAAAAAAATCATTCACTGCTGAGGTCAGCTTCCCCGGATATATAGTTTCTGCCATTTTGGAAAAACCTGCCGGCTTTATAAGGGTGGGGACCTATTCGGGCATTTACAGCTATCAACTGGAGAAAAACAGCTGGTCTGATACGGCTATTTATAATATGGCTGTCACCCAATTCCTGGATACCGGTAAGGACAATGCATTCTGGTGTTCCACCTGGAGCTCGGGCCTGAATGAGATATCATGGGGAGCAGGCAAACCCCGGAATATGTTTGTGTCCCGATCATTTACCGGCAAAAACTACATGTCAATTCACAGATTGTTATCAGCAGGTACGGACAAGTTTTTTCTCGGAACATGGGGAGGGGGAGTCAGAATCACTGACATTAACCATCCGGATGATATCTCTCCGCTGTCGCCTGAGAAATGCAAGGCTCCGTTGGTTAACTCACTTTACCGCGACAGGCATGGCAATGTATGGATCGGCACGTATGGCGGAGGTTTGTATAAATACATACCTGAAAGAAGCTATGTGCGGCATTTCCCGGCAGACGGCATCCTGCCGTCGCCTGCAGTATCACTGGCCCGGTTCGGGTCAGGGCTGCTGCTGGCAGGGACCCAGGGAAAAGGAGTCTTTTTGTGCGACCCCGGGGAAGGCAGGTTAATTCCCAAATTTGGCAATGAGCCATCTTCAGAATTCAGCAATTATATCCTTTCGCTTTATTCCGATGACAATATTATCCTTGTGGGTCATGATGGTTACGGGGTACCTTACCTGACAGGACGGAAACGGAAGCCGGACTTTTCATTCAGAGAGGTTACGGGTGTCAGCCAGCTTGAGAAGACAACCGCCTTCTATCCCGACGGTTATGGTACCCTCTGGATAGGAACAAAACAAAATGGACTATTCTCAACAACTATTGAAGACGGATATCTCGCAGCAGATGATTTCATTCACTATGATACCTTCGGAAGGGATGAGATAACCGGTTTTGCATTACTTGATCAGGACAGACTGTTTATTTCTTCACACAACGGACTGTTCATCTTCAATACAAAGGAGAAAGCCATTGAGAAGGAAGGAAGCCTGATTGTCAATGAGCTGGTTTACTGCCTCTCAAGAGATGAACTGAATAAGACCCTGTGGATAGGAAGCTCAACGGGTCTCATGAAGTTACCCCTGGATGATCCTTATTCAGTCACCGAGGTCCTGCCGCGTGATCTGACACCCCAGGGTGCGGTGCGAACAATGATTACCGATCGCGGGGGAAATCTGTGGTTCGCTATTAGCGGCAGGCTGTTCTGCCTTGCAGATCACGGCAACCGCATCTACGAGGCCGACAGGTCATTGTTCGAAAATAAGGCTGTCATTTCATCTGCCTCTGCTGACCTAAACGGGAGGGAATTCCTTTTTTTCGGCACAACCGAAAAACTTGCAATGCTCGACCCGGCCGGAGTTCTGGCAGAAGCGGACCTGCCGGGTATCATTTTTACCGGACTCGAAATAGATCACCGTCATATTGATGTCGGAGAAATGGTTTACAGGCAGGTGGCACTGACTGAATCGTCGGAATATGTGAAATCACTGCGCATCTCACATAAATCGAAATGGATTTCCTTTCATTTCGTTGAAAAAGAATGGGGTATTTTCAGGAACAGGTATCAGTACCGCCTCAATGGATTCAGCGATGAATGGCAATACCTTGACATCTCAAGACCTGTGACCTTTTCGCGGCTTGATCCGGGAAAGTATGAATTACAGGTCAGGCAATATGATGCATTAAAAGAACCTGCGATTCTCTGGTCAGTTGATATTACGGTTCTGCCGCTTTGGCGAAAGGCAGACTGGTTCTATGGCCTTCTTGCCCTTTTCCTGCTCGCGCTGACAGGAGTAATCATTATCTTTATTGTCAGATACCTAAGGAAGAGACAATTGGTAAGATTACATGAAATCGAGAAGCAGAAGAATGAGGAACTTCTCAGGGAAAAGGAGGAGTTCTTTACAGGCCTGTCCCACGATATCATGACCCCGCTTTCACTGATCATCTCTCCGGTCAATGACTTGCTGAGAACAAGTCCTGAAGATGATCCTAAAAAGGAAAAGCTTGAAATAATCAGCAGGAACACTTCATTTCTCTCAGATATTTTCGGGACCATTCTTGATTTCAAGAGAGTTGCATTAGCTGAAAATGAGGTGAAAGAGACTGATGTTGAGATAGTTTCGTTTTGTCGGGTGATAATGAATGCATTCGGATACCTTGCAAAATCAAGACAGATTGAACTAAATTACATTTCTTCCTTAGACTCACTCAATATTCTCACAGACAATGTCAAACTTGAGCGTATTCTCTACAATCTTCTGAGCAACGCCATCAAGTATACTCCTGACGGAGGTTCTGTGTCACTTCGTTTTCACACTGACATACCTGGCAAGATGTCCTTCATCGTTACCGATACCGGCTGCGGCATGGATGTCAGAAACCAGGCCGTCTTCGAGAAGTTTTACCGCAGTCCCGGCCGAACTTCGGCATCAAACCCGCATGGTCTCGGGCTCGGGCTCTATATTGTAAGGGAGTTTGTACAACTGCTCGGAGGTGACATTAAGGTGAATTCATCACCCGGTTCCGGCACTGAGATCATACTGACCCTTCCCTGCAAGCAGAGCCAGGCTGCTGATCATGATGAGGAAAAAAGACATCCTGCCTCATTCAACGATGACCTTTCAACAATCCTCCTGGTGGAAGACAATGATGAGATGCGTGAGTATATCACCGGGAAGCTGTCGGCAGGGTTCAATGTTATTCAGGCACGCAATGGTGTTGAAGCTCTTGGGATCATTGAAAAATACCTGCCTGAAATAATCATTACCGATGTTATGATGCCCGGGATGGACGGACTTGCATTATGCCGCGAAGTGAAACAGAACGACCGTTATTCCGACCTGTTCGTGGTAATGCTTTCCGCAAGGATATCAACGGAAGACGAATTGCTGGCCTACAAAGCCGGTGCGGATATCTACCTGAAAAAACCACTGGATTCGGAATTGCTCCTAAACCAGATGAAGAATATTCACTTCACGAGACAGCGTCGTAAAAGCCAGCTGCTGGCAAATATCATATCGGAAGAGGTGAGGGAGATAGAACTTGATCCCAAAGAATCTTTTATCAGGAAGGCAATGAAAGTGATAGAGGAGAATATAATGGATACCGATTTCAAGGTCGATCGTTTTTCTGCGGAAATGTGTATGAGTAACACCGTCCTTCACAGGAAATTCAGGCTTTATACAGGAACCACTCCCAACCAGTTCATAAGGCTGGTCAGACTGAGGCGGTCGGTCATGCTGCTCAGGAACAGCAATTACACCATTGCGGAGATAGCGAACCTGACAGGCTTCAACCAGTCACACTATTTTATTAAATGCTTCCGTGAGGTTTACAATGAAACGCCGGGCAGCTTCAGGGAGAAGGGCAGAGATCGGTAATATCAGACCCTGGCTGATCAGCATTGACGCCTCCCACTCCTGCCCGGTTTAAATGTTTGATCCCTGATTTTATTACAAGAGCAAAACATATTGGGTCAAACCAATACAGATTCTTTAACAGCTGGCCGTAACTAACTGAATGACCTGGCAAAATCTGTTAAACATTTTTTTGTTGGTAATGATTATCAGGTTTTTCAATGACCCTCCAAGAAAAATAAGAAGATTTTAATAACAACTTTTTTTTGTACTGTTAATAATAAAATCATCAAACCAGTTATACTCAAAGTTTTCATAATGTAATTTCATACCATGAATGGCAGGAAAACCAAATCCATACCAAAGGCGTGGATAACAACAGCTCCCCAGTTTCAATCTCGCGATTTAATGACTTAAATATCAGCTAAAAGACCAGGAAAGCATTAATCATCAAAAACAGATTGTATGCTATTTATCCGGAAACAGTCACCGCGGCTAACGTATGTACAGGATATCCTCCGGGAGTATCCGGAGATACCATTGCCGGCTGATATTAACTTTCTTCAGGGACCAGAAATCTATATAACTGATCAGAAACTAACTAACTAACTAACTAACTAACATCAAACAATGAAAAAGTATCTGTTTATTCTTATGATGACAATGGCATCATTAAATATTGTCAACGCCCAAACCGATGCCGGTGGCTGCAAGGATCATCCGCTGTTATCCCGGCTCGAAAATTTCTACATCTCCGAATGTGAGGAAAATTACAACGAACTTCAGCTTCGCACAGGAAGCAATAAAACCGAGACCAAAGAAGGCAACCTGTTCTATATTTATTACAGATACAACTCCGATGCAGGCGTGAAACCAAAAAGTGTGCTGCAGATAATGAAGAATTACGAGGCAGCAATTACAAAAAACGGGGGTAAAATGCTGTATAAGAACTCAAGTTCGCTCGATGCAGACCTGGAAGCCACATACTACCTGTCAACCAAAGAAAAGGAATATTGGATCCAGCTTGCTTCATTTGCAGGAACCGACAATGCCGTTGAAGCATTTGCCCTGAAGATACTGGAAATAGAAGCGATGAAACAGGAAGTTGCGGCCAGTGAAATGTTCGAAGCTATCAGAAAGGATGGTTTTATAGCTTTGTATATCAATTTTGAAACAGGAAAATCCACTATAAAACCCGAATCGGCACCTATCATCAACCAGATCGTGGAAATGCTGCAGCAAAATCCTGATCTGAAAATCAGCATCGAAGGGCACACCGACAATACCGGCACAATGGCATCAAATCAAACCCTTTCAGAATCGAGAGCGAAATCGGTGATGGACGCCCTGATTTCAAAAGGTATTGCAGCTGCACGCTTAAAATCAAAAGGCTGGGGGCAGACAAAGCCAATCGCTGATAATAGTACCGTGGAAGGGAAAGAGAAAAACCGGAGGGTTGAAATTGTAAAACAATAAAATTCCGACAATATGATTCATCAGCAGGCGCCTCAGTGCCTGCCGGGCAGTATGCCTTTACTCCCGGGCCAGATAGAAAGGAATGCAGCCGGTCAAATCATTACCGCCGGCTTTGACCGAACGTTGATTTATCTGGATATTGCCGGTTTTATGTAATTTTTTGCTATAAAACAATCACATTCATGAAAATACTTATCATCGGGGCCGGTGCAATCGGTACGATTTACGGCTACCTGTTATCAGGTTCGGGCAACCAGGTCTGTCACTACGTCAGAATTAACCGTTATGAAAAGCTCGTGAAAGGAATCAATATCGACCTGCTTGACGCAAGGGAGGGGAAAAAGCCAAAACAGATAAAGGACGTTTATAAAACAGATATGAGAACAGATCTTGATGGAGTTTCTGACTATGATTTTATTCTGGTCAGCATGAAACATGGTTCCCTTGAGCCGATCCTCAGGAGCTTCAGGGACAACAATGTAAAAAACACCATCGTGTTCTTTAACGGGATTTGGAGAGATATAAGCTATATAAATGATTTCATTTCTCCGGATCAGTACTTATGGGGGTACCCAGTGGCGGGGGGAAACATGAATTATGAAAACAGTCTTTTGAAAGCGGCTGTGCTGGACCATATAGTCTTAAATGAAATTAACGGCATCAGAACAAAGAGACTGGAATCAATCTCCAATGCCTTCAGGGAAGCATCAATAAAAGTGGAAACACCGGTAAACATAATCCATTGGGTCTGGATTCACATGGCCATAAACGCCGGAGTTATAAGTACCTGTCTCAAATACGGAGGTGCTTCAGCTTTCATGGATTCACTGGCTGCGTTAAAAGAAGGAATCTTAACCATCAGGGAAACATTGAAGGTGGCTGAAGCAAGAGGTGTTAACCTAAAGCAGTTTTTAGCCGAAACAAGCTCATTCAAGATTCCGACATTCATCTCAACCAGGATAATGAAGAGACTTTTCAGAAAGAATATCCCTGTCAGGCAAATCATGGAGCTGCATAATAACCCCGACGACCTGTTTGAGCTATGCACCGATGTTTATAATTCAATTTCAGAATACAATATCAGTGCACCGCTTTTTTTCGCGAAATCAAGGTACTTCCTGAACCAACAAAGAGATCGTCTGAATTAAACGGTTGTTCATCCTTTTTTTATAAAACCATTTAAGGCCAGGAAACAAATGATGAACTGGAAAAACCTGAGTTCCGGATATTTTTTTAATAATGCCGGATATCATTCATATCTCATCCACAACATTGATTTCGTACATAAAAATGAGTTCGACTTCCCTTTTAACGGCTTTTACTACCGGTGCCGGGTGATTGCAGGTCTGTTTGTCTTCGTTCCATCAATAAGAAGTCGGGCGGCTTTTATCAATCCTATCTTCATTCAAAGAATTAAAACTCGTTGCCTTAGTTCATTTCTTTGTCAGGACAAGCAGCCACGAAAAAGTGAGCTCCTCTCGTTCAGTGCCATTATCCAGTTTCTTTTCAGTCAGTTTCCTGCCTTCCCCGCCGAAGGTGCTTTTCCCGTCACCTTTTGTAACCAAGAGATCAGGCCGGATTGTTGAAGATGATTCTACATCCCGGGCATCCATTTTCATCTCTGCCTGAGCCATCTCTGCCTGAGCCATAACCATTGACATAAGTTGTTCTGCCATTTCCCCCCTGGCTCTCTTCTTCATTGCGGCAAGTGTGTCGAGCAGGGGATTGTAACTTAATTCGAAAGAGTAAGGATCATGAACAGGATCTTCCACAGGGCCAACACGGAGTGAAGTTTCCGTTTCTTCATTTTCTGTCCAGGAGCTAGGGGGAGAATCTGTCGGCCACCATCTCGACCATCCCTCCCGTGTCTCATGATAGCTGTATTTAATATCCACATCCGGAAAGGCGAATTTCAGGGCTTTACCTGTTTTGGAGTCAAAAATCACCTGGAGTGAAGCAGGAATGTAGATGGCAGGTGAATACACAAATGATGGCGTACCGGTTACGCTTCTTGTACGGAGGGAACCGCCTTCAGACCCATTGTTACGGCAGTCAGAGCCGGTTACTTCTTCCCGGCCTTCAGAAGACTCGTGGAGCCTGTAAACAAATGCAGATATTTCAGCACTTACCGGTGTAAAGGCCAGCAGTGTCTGATTGGTCATTATCAGTGGGTTCTGGGTTACATTGCTCAATTCAGACCGTTTCAGGGATATCTTAACCCTTACATCAGACTCCTCCAGAAACTCCTTATGTGAAGAAAACGACTTACGGCAATCCTTTCCCTCTCTTACCTGGTAACTTCCCTGTGAAGAGGTCATGCGGCTTTTGCGTCTGGTGGCTGTCAGGGTCAGTTCCGCATCATTGCTGGTTATCTCCATGCGCTTTTCGGCAATCCTGGTGGCAATGGTGGTTTTGCTGTATGGTACCTTGTACTTCGGAAGTATCTCACATGCGTTGTAAATTGTGATTATCTCGCTGTTCTCATTGGTCTCTTCAGGCGCCTGGTATTGTATCCTGACAGTACCATCACCGATCATGAAAACCCTGTAATCGGGGCCGATGTCGCATTCCTCACCGTTCGTGATCTCGCCATTGCGGGCATGCACGACAATGCGGTTAAACTCCCGTGGACTCTGTCCATACCTGTCTTTGAACTCTTTTACCCTGATCTCCATCATCGCGCCGGCGCCGACCTCTTCATACTCGGGATCCACCGTGCATTCAACAGGTCTCTTCTCAAATCGTTCTATTATTTCCGTAATGCCATGGCTGCCGCGGAACTGCTCTGACATCATATTCCCGTGCCCTGAAAAAGTGGTTCCCGTATTTCGTTCGGTGGGTGATGCCGGTCTTTTCTCCTGTGTCCCCAGGGTCTGCCAGCTATGGACCATTTCACGCTGCTTCCCTTCGAACCAGAGAGATATGGTCCATTTTGACCTTACAGGCCGGCCGTCGGCACCGGTCTCATTCAATCCGGAAACAAGTTCAGAAGTAAATATGTATTCCGGAGTCTTTGTTTCAGTCCCATAACCCGGCAGGTTACCGGCATCTCTCAGGCTCCCGGTGTAGCTGTCTGCATCTGCTCCGCCAAGGTGGAAGCACGGGGTGGTTACCAATTCCGCTATCCGGGAAAAGACCGAAGAGCGGAATGCATCGGCATTAACCAGGTGCATGGGGTCAGTCAGAGTTGTACTGCCCAGAACGGCCGTCCGGCTGCAATCGGAACATCCTGCTGGCTGTGCAGATATGGTGCCGGAGAAAAAGAATAAAACACGAAACAGAAGGATGAATGCGTAAGCTTTTCTGTAACCTGTATTTTTCATAAATCTGTCGTTTAAGCTAGATCTTCACAAATTCAACTCTCCGGTTATTGGCCTTCCCCTCCGGCGTGGTATTGTCGCTGACCGGTTTGCTTTCACCCCACCCCTTCGATGTCAGGCGGCTGCCGTCAATCCCAAGCTGCATCAGGGTACTTACCACGGTTGCTGCTCTCTGTTCGGAGAGTCGCTGGTTAAATGCCTCTTCACCATCGCTGTCGGTATGCCCCTCTACACTGAATCTCAGCTCGGGATGCTCGTTCATCAGCTGGCAGATTGTATTGATCACTCCCATTGATTCCGGCTTCAGGGTTGCCTTGTTCACATCAAACCTTATCCCGCTGGCAATGATCTTCCCGTCCTGCAGAAGCCTGTCATACAGCTTCACCCCTCCTTCAGCGATCCGGATGTTCCTGATGAAGCGGTTTATCCCCTTGGTGCCGGCCGAATTGAAACCGGGCACACCGAGGGTGATACCCGTCGGATTGCACTCAAGATTGGGTATATTGACCAGGCGGGCATCATCAAGATAAACTTTCAGTGCCCGTATGTTGAATGAGAGGGCGACGTGCCGCCAGAAACTGTCGTCGTGGTGATCACTGTACCTGGCTCCCGGATACAAGGACCCTCCAACACCTTTGTAATCAACTCCATTGGCAGTTATAGTTATCAGGTTGCAGGCATCCGGCAGGTTTTTCTGGTTTTTACGGTCACAGAGCCATATATGATAGTAGCAATATTCCCGCCCTTCAAACCAGGCATCGAATTCGAGTGTGAAGACATCAGGCAGATAATCCGATTTCGGATCTTTCAGGTAAGGAACGATATATGCGTCACCTGTCCTGAAATAGATGACCTTGTGATTGTCAAACGCGGCATTTTCGATGCCCCCGCCGTAAACAAGATCCCATCGCGCAGGGAACTCGCCGTTCTGTTCGTTCTCATGATTATCTTCAAAGAGAACCATGTCGCCCGGTACAAAATCATATTTTGCCCATACGAGTTCAGGTTTCTGCTTATCCTGGGCAGCCTGTGACACCTGCTCAGTTACCTGTACGGCAGCCTGTGACACCTCCCTGTTTACCTCTCCGCCAGCCTCCTGTTTCCCGGTGTTCCCTGCTCCTGCCTCTTTGCTCCCGCTCTCTTTCCTGCTCTGCTCTTTTTTCCTGAATACAGAGACGACTCCTTCCTCAGCCTTATCAAAGACTTTGGTCACAGCCTCATCAGCTTTACGGTTAGCCCTGCGGTCAGCCTCCCTGTTTATCTTGCCTTTCACGTCAACCTTTATCTGCGAGTTAATACAGATTAAGGGCGCAAAAAGGATCATGAGAATAATTGCTTTTTTCATAACCTGCATTATCTTGTTTGTCTTTTTGTATGAAGTTATAAATCAGAAGAATAAAAGACAAAAGAATGTGATGAACTGCACAGGGAAGTGATATACTGCAATAATGTCGTGATCAGGTTTGCACCTTCCCTGGCTGTGTCTTACTGTTTTTGAGGATAGCCTTCATATGAAATTGTCGGTTCTGAGTCACCCCCGGTATTTATAACAGAGCTCCCGCGGTTCACAGGACCCAGCCTAAAAATAAAGATCAACGGACTACCAATCAATATTTTGTGACAAACATCCGCCGCGGGTGATGAAAAGCAGGCAGCGAGGGACAAAAAAGAAAGAAACTACCCGGAGGGTATCAGAAATCAATGTGGAGGGTATCCTTTATCTTATCAATAAAAAGCCGTCCGAGAGGGATGTTGTAATTTCCAACGATCATATGGCTGTACTCGATTGCTTCAATATGATTTATATTAACCACATATGATTTATGGATCTGGAGGAAAACAGAGCCGGGCAGTTTATTAATAAAATCTTTAAGTGTAGATCTTATCAGGTGTTTTTTGCCTCCGCTGCAGAATAATTCAAGGTAGTTCCCGTCTGATTTGATCCATAGAAGGTCATTGAACTTTATTTTGACCAGCAGGTAATCCTTTTTTATGAAAATACAATCATTTAGTATCTCGCTTGGAGTTTCGCGTAAACCATCATCCACATGTCCGTTTACCCGGCTTTTCCTGAAAACAGCCACTTCAATTGCAGCGAAAAGATCCTTATCCGTGAATGGCTTAACAAGATATCCGTCAGGCATCACTCTCCTGGCCCTCTCAACGGTCTCCTTGTCTGCATATGAAGTCAGAAAAATGAATGGCACTTTGTACTGATCCCTGATAACGCGCGCGAGATCAATACCGTCCCGTTCACCACTCAGCATGATGTCGAGTATGACAAGGTCGGGTTTAATGTTTTTGAGTAATTGTTCCGCCTCATCTGCCGAAACAGCCATCCCGGTTACAATATATCCAAGGCTGACAAGTTTGGTCCGGATGTCTTCAGCTATTATCAGCTCATCCTCCACTATAAGGATCCTTATGTCACCCGATGCTTCCAAAACCAGCGGATTTATATCTTAATGGCCTTATTTTGCCTGTAATCAAAATACAAATTTACTGACAAATCTATAACTACCGTAATTAAAAAGTTATTGTGATCTCGGTTCCCTCCATACGCAAAAAAACCATAACTCCTTTTATCTGCCTTACCAGGAGTGATACAAGCTTCAGACCGAGTGTTCCGGCTCCGTCAGGTGATATATGCCCGGGAATCCCAATACCATTGTCCTTTATCCTAAACAGGTATTTATTATTGCTGTTCCGTGAAAGTGAAATGAAAATGTCGCCGCTGGTTTTTCCAATAAACGCGTATTTGTACGCGTTCACAATGAGCTCGTTCGCAATCAGCCCCAGGGGAATGGCTGTATCGATATCCAGTGCAACGTTATTGCAATCAACATGATACGATATCGTGGCAGCCTTATCGCCATATCCTGAAGAAACAGATTCCGCAAGTCTCTGAAGATACAGCCCGAAGTCGATTTCCGACAACTTTTCCTGCTGGTACAGCATCTGATGTATCAAAGCCATCGATTTGACACGCTCCTGGCTCTCCTTAACGGCGATCTTTACTCCCGGATCGGCGATATTGTATGACTGCAGGCTCAGAAGGCTTGAAATAGTCTGCAGATTATTCTTGACCCTGTGATGGATCTCCTTTAGTAGGATCTCCTTTTCCCTCTCCGACTTTTTTTTCTGCCGGTAGTTCCTCCAGAGGATGACTGTCGCAACAAGCACCAGCCCGAGGATAGCGAAAAGAGCATACCCAAGGATGCGCTGGGTCCTCAGATTTTCGTCCTGTACCTTTTTTTCCATCATGAGAGTGCTGATCTCACTGTTCTTCTTCTCAGTCTCGTATTTAAGCCGGAGTTCGTCGATCGACCGCCTTTTCTCAGTTGAAAAGATCGTATCTGCCAGGGATTTGTACTGTTTATTCCAATAGAGGGCTTTGGCATAGTCGCCCAGTTTCTCATAAAGGTCGGAAAGGTGTTTGCATACCAGCATCCCCTCATGGAAATAACCCAGTGAATCGGACAGGGTTCCGGCCCTGTGAAAATAGCTAAGTGCTGGTGAATAACGCCCCTCAAGCGTGTACACCCTGCCCAGGTCATACAAATTATTGACCATCTCCTGCCGGTTATCTGTTTTCAATGCATCCTCCAGGTTCCCGAGCAGGAGCACGCGTGCGCTGTCGGGTTTGCCGGTCTTCAACATGAGCTCTGCCAGGAATCGCCGTGAGAAAAGCATTCCGTTCAAATCATTCAGCCTGGCTGCCAGGGCAAGTGATTCCCTGATGAAGAAGCCGGCCGAATCGGGGCGGCCTTTCTCACTGTAGATTGATCCCATAAAGCGTGCAGTTAAGGCTTTACCCCATATATCATTGTTTCGTTCAAAAAGTACAAGTGCCTTCCTGAAAAATGTCATCGCGTTGTCATTTTCCCCGAGATCCATGTAAACAGAGCCGAGATAGTTATAGGCATACGGCAGCTTATCGAGGTAGTTCATATGTTCAAACACCGCGGCAGATACGCTGATACTCCCTGCAGCAAGCTCATAAAAACCCATCGCCTGGTACAAAATTCCCCTGAACAAACGGATCATGCCACTCATGAACTTGTTTTTGACTGAGTCAGCAATGAACAGAGCCTCATCGTAACATCTGAGGGCGGATTCATTCCTGCCCTGCAGCCAGTGAATACGCCCAATGTTTGCGACGGCGGATATGATGATCTCAGTGAATCCGGCCCCGCGGGCCCGCTCAAGGGTGCTCTCAAACCCCCGGAAAGATTCATCAAGTCTGCCCTTCAGGAAACTTATGCTGGCATTCGCATTGCCGACCCGAAGGATCGCCAGCTCATCGTTCAGTTTCTCAGCCAGCTTAAGTGATCTTTCAAGCATTATCCCCGACGAGTCATAGGCTCCTCGCGACATGTAATTACAGGCCATATTGTACCAGGCATAGGCAGCCTCATGTTCGTTACCCTCCTTCCTGGCAGCTTCAAGTGCCTCAGTGGCAATCCCGAGGGCCCCGGAATATGAAATGTGGTTGTATTCGGCAGCGATTTTATTCAGCAGTGCGGCTTGCCGCTTCGATTGTTTCAGCAGGACACTGAGGCTGTCGGTAATATGATTGCCCTGAGGACTGGCAGGAGCGAGACAAAAGAAACCGAGCATTATGAAAAACAAAAATCCCGGATTGCTCAGGAGATGAATCCTGAAACGGGCAGAAACCACTTTGTGATCAGCAGTCATCAGCGAATCCAGTGTTTTGGAAGCCGGTTTACAGCTACAATTTAATACTATTTTTTCAGATCCGAATAATTATTTATGCCTTCCGGTATGCCCGGGGGCGGGTTATGCAACTTTTTCAACAGCATGGTTTCCGGTATATCCGCAGGTGGCATCCGGCGATTGTCAGCTGCCAATACTGCCCCGGAATGAACAATGATCCAATCCCTCTTAATGCTGACAAAAAGGAACCTGCCTGCTCAAGGCAGATCAGGAGCCGTATGGACCAAATAATTTAACCCGGCAGAAAATCCCGGGTCTTCCATTGAAAGCAAAACTGTTCTCATTTATCGGACAGGGCAGAAAGATCTACAGCCAGTGATATCCCTGTATCTCAAGGTTTGAAAGGCCCGATCTCTTTGCATGATTAACGGCATCGGCATATTCGGCCCTGGTGATCCTGCGCGATATCTCAGGATAAACGGATGCTTTGTAATGAGGACTGTATTGAGACATAAGGTTTAAATAAGTGTTTTTCGGAAGGTTTTCCGAGATCCAGTCGATCACTTCCCTGGTTCCGCTTACATTGTTCGGCATAACAAGATGACGGATCATAAGACCGCGGTACATCAGCCCGTCCGGTTCGGGTATGGCAACCCCTGCCTGGCGGTGCATTTCAAGAAGGGCCGTTTTTACAATATCCGGATACGATTCAGCACCCGATGAGTATTTCGATGCCATCTTTCCGTCGGAGTACTTGAAATCCGGGAGATAGATATCCACCACCCCGTCGAGCATTCTGAGAATTTCAATTCTTTCCCATCCGCAGGTATTATATACAAGCGGGAGCCTGAGCCCCCCTGCAGCTGCCCTGTCGAGGGCTAACATAATATGAGGGGAGTAATGGGTTGGGGTTACAATATTGATATTCTTACAGCCCGTTCTCTGAAGCGAAAGCATCATACCAGCAAGCTGGTCGATACTTCGCGTGAAACCTTCACCGCCCTGGCTGATCTCCCAGTTTATGCAAAAAACGCACCTGAGACTACAGTTGGACATGAACACCGTTCCTGACCCTCCATTGCCAACCAGTGGTTTTTCCTCACCGAAATGAGGGTGAAATGAAGATATTTCTAGCTGCGAACCGGATCCGCAGAAGCCCTTCTCACCCCTGAGCCTGTTGGCACCGCACATCCTCGGGCACAATCTGCAACTCTCCATCATTGACCATAATTCCTCCCCTCGCCGTTTAAGTTCACCATTTCTGTGCAACTTTAAATAAACAGGCTCAAAGCCTGAACCTGTTAGTTTCCTGTTTTCGTTCATATTATTATTGAAATCCTGAATAAAACCAGCCAGTCCTGCATAGCATAACAACTTTAGAGTTCCCCTTCTTGAGACCATTTCTTGCAGAAAATTAACTGACACTACAAACTTACAAATTACCAAAAAAACCGGTAAAAAGCAAATATTCAGCCATGTAAGTTCCTGATGAAGGATTATACATGAATGATCCGTTAGTGTTCTCCGTGGTGAGTTCTTCTTCACCACAGAGGGCACAGAGGGGCACAGAGGATTCTGCTCCGTGGATCTCCGTGTTCTCGGTGCTGAATGTTTTTTTCACCACAGAGGGCACAGAGGGGCACAGAGGGTTTTGCTCCGTGTTTCTCCGTGTTCTCCGTGGTGAGATGATTTATATTATCCAACGAACCATTCCGTCCTTTAACCTGATTACGTTAAAGTTCATTAGTAATCCGACCTTTATCTTTGCAAGTTTCATGTAGGTCATCAGTTGTGCCTTATGTATTCCGACAATAGCATCAACTGATTTGATTTCAACAATTACTTTGTTTTCAATCAATAAATCAATACGATAACCTGCATCCAGTTTTATTTCTTTATAAACCAGAGGCAATGCATGCTGCTTTTTTACATCGAGTCCATGGTTCTTAAGCTCATAAAACAAACACTCCTCGTAGGCGCTTTCGAGTAAGCCGGGGCCCAGCTGTTTGTGCACTTCTATTGCGCATCCGATAATTATTTCTGTTATTTGATTCACTTTCATATTTTTGATTTTTTGAGTTTTTCCCTGGCTTTTGTTCTTCACCACAGAGGGCACAGAGGAGCACAGAGGGTTCATCTCCGTGTTCTCCGTGGTGAGTTCTTCTTCACCACAGAGGGCACAGAGGGGCACAGAGGGTTCTGCTCCGTGAATCTCCGTGTTCTCCGTGGTGAGTGTTTTTTTCACCACAGAGGGCACAGAGGGTTCAGCTCAGCGTTTCCCTGTGTTCTCAGTGGTGAGTTCTTATCACCACAATCCTCAAATCTTATCCTGTATTTCAGCGGACAGTTAAATATACATAAATATTTCTACTTAATCCTGTCATTGAAGGATTTAATTGAAAGTGACCGTCAGGCGGAAGGTTGCGGGCTTGAATGTCGCCACAGGTCCGGTATCGTTTTATCCAGGGATTGGTCTTGAAAAAGATCAGCCGGTACCGGTTTTATAATTGTCATGGCGGGTAAATTGTCAAGATACAAAAATTCATGTTAACTGCAGGGTTCTAATCAAGGATTTATTTTATGCCCAAAGATTGTACCAGAGGTCGAACCCGCCAAAAACAACCAGCATTATCCCGAAAATCCTTTCGAGGGTTATGTTTTTCAGGCGGATTGCAACACGTGCACCAAGGTAAGAGAACGGGATGGAGCTCAGCGACAATAATAATACGATGTACCAGTCGATATGACCAAGATACCAGTGGGCCAGGGTGCCGGGGACAGCAAGGCCCGCAGCCACCAGCAGGCTGGAGGCAAGGGCCGGCTTGACGGACATCCTGAGAAAACGGATGAACAGCGGACCGAACAAAACGCCGCCGCTGTTTGCCAGCAGTCCCGACAGGAATCCAACAAATACGGCCACTGCAGCTATCTTCCAACCAGGTACCTTTTTAGTTTTTGAAATTTCAGACTGTGATGTAAAAATGAAAAAAGAGAGTCCCAATATCACCACGAAGACGGCGGTCAGAATCATAAGCACTTTTCCGCCGAGCCATTCGCTATAAAATGATCCCGCAAATGTTGCCGGTATTCCTGTCAGGATGGTTCCGACTACCACCCGTTTGTCGATCAGATGTTCCCTGTAGTATGCAAATGATGCCGAAAGGGTGGTTGGCAGGGTTGCCGGCAAAGGCGAGGCCAGGGCTGCAAAGGGGCTGACTGACCCGAAAATCTGCAATGCGGGGGTGGTGATTGCGCTGCCCCCCTTGCCCAGGAGTCCGGAAAGGAATCCCACAACCGCTCCGATTACAAGAACGAGCACCGGGGAGATATTTTGATCGAAATGCACCGTTAATCCTGCACGTTGGCCAGGGATATCCCTTTTAAAACAATGAATGCGAAATTAGCAATAAATCTTGATCCCCGGAGGTTGAATGGAGCAAAAACCGGGCAGATCAATAGCAAATGTTCAAAAACCAGGATCCCCGGCTTACAAAATCTGTCTTTGACAAACCCGACACAATGAGATACTTTTTCAGCATATATATCCAGCCGGATTAAATATTTTCAGGACCAGGTGAATTCCTATTTCATTAATGTTGTCATTAAACTGTTTTATAAAAGATTTTTTTCACCACAGAGGGCACAGAGGAGCACAGAGGGTTCATCTCCGTGTTCTCCGTGGTGAGTTCTTCTTCACCACAGAGGGGCACAGAGGGTTCTGCTCCGTGAATCTCCGTGTTCTCCGTGGTGAATGTTTTTTTCACCACAGAGGGCACAGAGAGACACAGAGGGTTCTGCTCCGTGTTTCTCTGTGTTCTCCGTGGTGAATGTTTTTTTCACCACAGAGGGCACAGAGGTACACAGAGAGTTCTGCTCCGTGAATCTCCGTGTTCTCAGTGGTGAGTTGTTCTTCACCACAGAGGGCACAGAGAGACACAGAGGGTTCTTCTTCGTGTTCTTGTTTGTGGTAGTTGTGAATTGCTTGCAGAATGTATCTTTGACATACCGGACACAACATCGAAATAAAAGCAAATAGGCTTTTATTTCAAACTATCCTTCAGAGATTCAATATTAATAATATTCTTTCCTGACGAAGTATTTATGCTGCCGGAATTTGCTTCTAAAAACAAAAAAGCGCCTGTTCATTCCGAACATGGCGCTTTACAAACTATTCATTCAATCTCCTGTGCCCAGAACAAGACTCGAACTTGCACACCGTAACCGGCACCAGCCCCTCAAGCTGGCGTGTCTACCAATTTCACCATCTGGGCATAATTTCAAAGACGGAAGATCAGTCCAACGACTTAAAAGATATTTCTCAGGCGGAGCTTTCCGACCCTTTCCCCTCTCCTTCCATTTCCTTCCTTTTGTCGTTTTCCTTCCTCGTGCCCAGAACAGGACTCGAACCTGCACATCATTGCTGACACTAGTCCCTGAAACTAGCGCGTCTACCAATTTCGCCATCTGGGCCTTTATATCCCGGACACAGGGTCAATCAACACACCTTTCTTCCCCGCGCAGGAGCTTCAGCGCCTTTCTTCCTGCCGTCCGGTTAACGGCCACAAAAATAAGAAAAAAATGACAATAAAAATACCGTGCCGTATTTAAAATATGATTTTGTCTGCCATTTCACGGATCAGAAAATCAGATGCCGCCATTACACCATTTTCCGGGAAGATTTATTCTGAAAAAAGGATTCGCCGCAAAATCCGCCTTTATCCTTTTTTATGCAATGAGACTCATGAATGAAATACTAAAAGATCCCGGAAAATTCTTCCCGGATCTTTCATGCCCGAAAGTGAGACGGTTGTGTTAATCAGTTAACAGCTGAAGGCTTGAAAAAGGCGATCAACATTTTCATTTCCCATGTTTTAGGGGAAGTATGATAATTCTCACCTTTGAATCATTCTTTTCAATTAGTTGCTATATTGGAAAATTTAAACTCAAAAAGATATGTCCCGAAACCTCAGAGGTCTTTCTTCGCGAAGGGGCCTCACCGACAGCATGTATGAAAACATTGTCCGGGCTTCAGCCGACGGCGATACCCGCGATGAAAAGCTGATGGCGATTGCTGACGAGTTCATGACCGGCCGCGCAGCAGTGCTCAGCTCGGGCTCTTTTTACGACTTCCTTCAGCCTTCGCATTACGGGAAGAAAGTATTCGTCTGCGACGGCACAGCATGCCTTACCTCGGGAAAGACCGACGAGATCAGGCGCAAGCTCCTCGAAACCTACAGGGAAGATGAAATAGGAACCATGACCTGCCTTGGCCACTGTCATTCGAACAATGCCATCCTGGTGAACGGAGATATTCGGATTTGCGGAAGCGATTCCGCTCCCGGTTCAATAAATGCACGGACAAATGCAGAAACCCCGGCACTGATTGCTCCCATTGGAAATATCGGCAGCTACTATGCACTGGCCGATAAATGGGCCGGTGATACGTCCGGTGCCCTGAAGGAACTTGAGCTTTCAGGTCTCCGCGGCCGCGGCGGCGCGGGGTTCCCCTTCCACGTTAAGGTTACAACGGCGAGGAACACCGCTTCTGACATCAAATATGTCGTTTGCAACGGCGACGAGGGTGATCCGGGTGCCTTTTCCGACAAGTGGCTCCTGGAGGAACGTCCGCATTCCGTTCTTTTCGGGATGCTGATGACAGGCATCATCACCGGAGCCGGTACCGGGGTGGTATATATCAGGGGAGAATATCCCCTGGCAGTAAAACGGATCCGCGAGGCGGTGCGGCAGCTCGAAGATGCCGGAATAACTGCCGGACCCGACAGTTCTGATACTGGCCGCTTCCGTTTCCATGTGGTGGAAGGATCAGGAGCATATATATGCGGTGAGGAGACCTCGCTGCTGAATTCCATCGAGGGCCTGCGCGCCGAGGTGCGCACCCGTCCCCCTTTCCCTGCAGTGTACGGGTTATTCGGCAAACCAACGGTGCTGAGCAACGTTGAGACCTTTGCAAATATCCACTTTATCCTCAGGGAAGGCGGCACGAAATGGGCCTCAATGGGAACGGAAAAATCTCCGGGCACGAAGCTGGTTTCGCTCGACGGGGCTTTCAACAGGCCCGGACTGCTGGAGGTGAAGATGGGAACCCCGTTGTGCAGCGTCATTGATGACCTGGGAGGCGGCACTCGTTACCCGGTGAAGGGTTTCCAGATAGGAGGACCGCTCGGGGGACTGGTTCCTGCCTGGCGTGCGGATGATCTGACCCTCGATTTCGAGTCGTTCGCCCGTGAGGGCTTCCTTCTCGGCCATGCGGGCATAGTGTCGGTCCCCGATGATTTCCCCGTGATCAGGCTGATTGAACACCTGTTCGAATTCACCAGGAAGGAATCTTGCGGCAAATGCTTTCCCTGCAGGCTGGGCTCGGCCCGCGGCCATGAGCTTGTTGCCGGTGCTGCCGGTGCGGGAGAAAAGATCGATCCGCAGCTTTTTGACGACCTGCTCGAGGCCATGGAACTGGGTTCACTCTGTGCCCTTGGAAGCGGCCTGCCCCTGCCTGTAAAAAACGCCTTGCAGTATTTTGGCGATGAACTGAAGGAATATTTCATTTCAAAGAATGCATGACAATGGAAAATACAGCATATATTAACAACAAACCCTTCCGGATCGAACCCGGCGAGACTATCCTGCAGTTCGTCCGCAGGCACCAGGGGCGGGACCTGATTCCCACCCTTTGTCAGTCCGACAACCTCGAGAATTACGGATCATGCCGCATCTGCTCGGTGGAGGTGGCCCTCAGGGAAGGCGGACCGTCGAGGGTGATGGCTTCGTGCCATACACCGGTGGCTCCGGGTTACTATGTCTATCCGTCTACTGAAAAGATAAAACGTTTAAGGAAAAACATACTGGAGCTGGTGCTTTCGGAATATCCTGCGAAGAGGCTCAGCCCTGAGCCCGGCATGCTGCCAACGGAATTCCAGTCGGTCGTTGCTTCTGCAGGATCTCCTGAAGTAAGATACAGGCGAAAGATCACAGAGTATGATAAAGATAAAAGCCGGCCCTATGTCTGGTCCGATTTCACCGAATGCATCAAATGTTACCGGTGCGTGAGGGCCTGCGACGAACTGCAGACCGAACGCGTGCTGTGGATCCACGGCAGGGCCGACAAGAGCCGGATCATCAAGGACTTTGACCGTTCATTCATCGAGTCCACCTGTGTATCATGCGGCGCCTGCGTCCAGACCTGCCCCACCAACGCTCTTTCGGACCGTTACTCGGCCAAAACACTGAAAGCAGACAAGATCGTGAGAACAACCTGCACATACTGCGGGGTGGGCTGTAACCTCGACGTGAAAGTTATCGACGGAGCAGTCAGGGGCATCCAGGCCCCCCTTGATGCTGCCACAAACAGGGGGCATACCTGTGTCAAGGGAAGATATGCGTTTGAATTCTACAATCACCCCGACAGGCTCCGTTCACCCATGATCAGGAAGAACGGGACGCTGAAGGAAGTCACCTGGGATGAGGCTTACGACTATACTGCAAAACGGTTCACGGAGATAAAGGAAAAATTCGGGCCCGATGCGCTGGCCGGGATCTCGTCGGCCAGGTGCACCAACGAGGAAAACTACCTGATGCAGAAGTTCATGAGGGTGGTGATTGGGACAAATAATATTGACGGCTGCGCCAGGGTCTGTCATGCGCCGACGGCAATGGGAATGCAGTGGGCATACGGCACCGGAGCCGCAACCAATTCCATTGACGAGATGTACAAGACCGGCTGCATACTGCTCATAGGGGCAAACTCCTCTGCAGCCCACCCGGTAACCGGCGCACGCATCAAAGCAGTGGCTGAATCCGGCACCCCGCTCATTGTGATAGATCCGCTGAAGATCGATCTCTCAAGGGTTGCAAAACACCACCTGCAGATCATCCCGGGAACAAACGTGGCTGTGCTCAACCTCTTCGCGTATTACCTTCTGAAAGAAGGGTTTATCGATGAAGGGTTCATCGCGAACCGAACGGAAGGATGGGATGGATTCAGAAAGTATCTTGAGGCCCTCGATGTTGACCTGCAGGAAAAGATTTGCGGCGTAGACCGCGGACAGGTAAGGGCCGCCGCCATCGAATACGGTTCGGCAGCAACCGCAATGGAATTCCACGGACTCGGCGTAACGGAACACTGGCAGGGAACAAAGGCGATGACCCTGATCGCAAATATTGCAATGATGACCGGAAACATCGGCCGACCCGGGACCGGCGTCAATCCGCTGCGCGGGCAGAACAACGTGCAGGGCGCCGCCGACATGGGTGTCCAGCCGCACCAGGGACCCGGATACCTCGATATTACCAATCCCGAAATAATTGACCTTTATAATTCATATTACGGCATCAGCCACCCGACAAAGCCGGGATACCGAATCCCCGAAATGTTTGCCGCGGCCGCCAGGGGAGACCTCAGGGGAATGTGGATAATGGGAGAAGACATACTGCAGACAGATCCGAACACGTGCCATGTGCGGAGTTCGATGGAGGGCCTGGAGTTCCTGGTGGTTCAGGAAATATTCATGTCCGAGACGGCGCGAATGGCCGATGTGATCTTCCCCGCATCATCATTCCTTGAAAAGGAGGGTACCTTCACAAACGGAGAGCGCCGGATACAGAAGGTTCAAAAAGTAGTGGAACCTCTTCCGGGCACAAAACCCGACGGACAGATAGTGGTTGACATGATGAACCGTATGGGATATCCCCAGAAAGGCTATTCGGCCGATATCATTCTGAAGGAAATCGCGGAAATCGTACCATTCTTCAAAGGTGTAAAATGGGATGAACTGGGAATCAACGGCAAACAGTGGCCCGTGCTGGAAAACGGTACCGACACGAAAATAATGCATACGGAATCATTCAAGCGCGGCAAAGGCAAGTTCCACTCCTGGGACTACGAGGATTCCCCCGAGATGAATGAAAATGCCGGTCAGTATCCCTACATCCTCACCACCGGCAGGCTTCTGGAGCACTACAACAGCGGCACAATGACCCGGCGAACCCCAAACCGGGAACTGGTTACTGAGGATGTGCTTTTTGTAAACCCGCATGATGCAGAAACAAAAGGACTTGTAAGCGGCGATTATGCCCGAATCTTTTCAGTGCGTGGAGCAACCACAATGAAGGTTCGCGTGACTGATGCGGTAAGGCCCGGAGTGTTGTATACCACTTTCCACTTCCCGGAGGCTGCCATTAACTTCCTGACAAGCGGGATCGGCGACCAGTACACCCTCACCCCCGAGTACAAGGTGACGGCTGTGGATTTCGAAAAGTCGTTGTATGGCATTTTCACCCGTGCCGAATGCCTGTCGATTGTGAAAACAAAACAGGATGCCTGAAAGAATTTGATTTATATTATGATCCTTTTATACCTGCAAATGGAGTATCCATTTAAAATTTCCGGTCGGACCCCCAGGCACCGGCCCTAACACAATATAGTAATCTTCCATTGGAAATCTGACCTCAAAATCAGATTGCGGCGGATTGAAAGGATAAGTAATCTGTACAGAATCTTCCAGCGCATACCCCGGAATGATCAATGTCACCTCGTCTCCCTCGGGGCTCGATAGTTCTATTTCCACTCCCCGGGCTGCAGTAATAGCAGATGATTTTTGAGCCAAAGCAGGGTTGTCATCAGAATGGCTTTCTTTTGTACAACAGTACAATGAAAAGATAAACTGACTTAGGATGCTACCTGTTTAAATATTTGCTCTTCAAAACCCCGCGGGCACCGTGAATACCAGGATCCGGTAAACAGCTAAAAGTAAGAATGAGATAACTTTTTTCCTGATGGGCCGTTTTCAGGATCATTTAAATACTATCTTTGTGTAGCAATTAACCTAAACAAACTTCAAAACAAACTAACTATGGTAGACTCTTCAGTTGTTCTCTACGGACAAACAATTGCCTATACCTTATATGTAATTGTTATCCTGCTGGTCATGGCATGGTTCAGCTACCAGATCACACGCGGTGGCGGGAAGAATATCGTCAAACCGGCATTGTTTTACACCTTTGTGGGATTCCTGGTGGTGCTTGGCATAACTCTTCACATTGCCACCCACGAAACGATTCCCTGGAAACCAATTGATCTTAACCGCGACAAGATCAAGGCAGACAAGGTTTTTGAGATCTCCATCAAGGATCACCAGTTCAGACTGCCGGCAGATACCCTCAGGATCAAAACCGGCGAAATTGCTCACTTCAAGGTCACTTCAGATGACCTGACCTACGGTTTCGGACTTTTCAGGAAAGACAATTCCATGGTTTTCCAGATGCAGGTGGTACCGGGGCATATGAACGATGTGATGTGGGAATTCGTCAGGCCTGAAGTCCTCACCATCCGCTCGACGGAATATTCAGGCTGGAAGAGTGATAAAATGGTGCTTAAGGACGTGGTAGTGATTAAATAATTTAGAAACCTGAAAAACTTGACGATTATGAACCTTTATAAAACATTCATGGATGGGGAGCAGGGATTATTCAAACCGATAACCCTCACCCCCATGCAAAAACTCACACTGCGTTTTGTGGTTGTCGGGCTGGTTTACTACCTGTTCGCCGTTGTCGAAGGCATGCTCATGCGTGTCCATCTTGCCGCGCCCGGGGCAATGATGGACGACAAGCAATTCTTTGCCATTATGACTGCGCATCCGCTGGTAGGTATTTTTGGTTCTTCATATACCATAGTATTCGGCGCTTTCCTTTTCCTGGTCCCCTTCCTCATGAAAAAACCATTGTGGAGTTTTAAACTGGCCAACTGGACCCTTTGGCTCATTGCCATCGGCACATTCGTCTTCTGGTTCGCCGGTTTCCTGTCCCACTACTCGCCCCTTTACACGCTTTACTGGCCGCTTCCGGCTGATTTTACCCAGTTCAGCGTGTGGGGCGGTACCTTTTTCATTCTGGGCATTGCCCTGGTGATGGTTGGGACCTTTTTGTTTGTGATCAACATTTTCAAAACCATTGCCTATAATCCGGAAGGACATGCAAAGCAGCCCAAAGGCGTGCTGGCTTCGGCTTTGGGCTTCAGGCACCTTAAAAATGCTGACGGCTCTTACTATGTCTCAACCCCGGTGGCAGCCATCGCCCGCGGAACAGTTGACACGGTGCTGAATGCCGGGATCATTACTTTTACCGGCGTGCTGATCCTGATTTACATGATAGCTGCAATACTGGGTTACGACCTGAAGCACTCAGCCATTGATGCCCTTTTGTACAAGAACTGGTTCTGGTGGGGTCTCGATCTGATTGCCGACGGGCTCGTGCTGATCTTTGTGGCCGGCACCTGGTACCTGCTTGCCACATTGATTACAGGGAAAAACATCTTCATGGAGAAATGGGCACGTATAGCCTTGTTCGTCGAAATGATTGCTTCATGGTTCGTATGGTCGCATCACCTGATGTCGGATCAGGCCCAGCCGCAATTCCTTAAAATATTCTCCGGTGAAATGCTTACGATTATTGAGCTGATCACACAAGGGCTGGCATTTTTCATTGTCCTAGCCACATTGTGGCAGGCACGTCCGCTGAAAATGAGCAACCCGCTGAAGTTTCTGCTTGGCGGACTTCTGGGTTTCGCCCTTGCCGTTCCGGCAGGTATCATGCAGGCCGACCTCGGACTGAACCGCATTCTTCACAACACTCAGTGGATCGTGGGTCCGCATGTTCATGTCGCTATCCTGGTCGGTCTTACAATGACCCTGTATTCAGCCATCTACCTGTTGCTCCCCATCCTTACCAACGGTGCAAAGCTGTATAGCCAGAAACTTGCCAACTTCCATTTCTGGGCCCATCTGCTGGGGGGCATAGGCATGGGAGCCTTCATGGGGATGGCCGGACTGCAGGGCATGCTGCGCAGGGTGGTGTACCATAATGGTGAATTTGACCTTTACATGATACTGGCTGCCCTGGCCGGGTCATTGCTGCTGCTGGCCTTCCTTGCATTCTTCTATAACATAGTTATGAGTGTGGGACTCAGGGGAGTGCTGGGAATATTCTCACCCTCCGGGCTCGATAAGGACCGACTGATTACGGAAGAGAAATAAAAGTCTGCAGGAAGAGGTTGACACTAAAAGACAACCTCTTCCTTTTGTTATTGAGTGATTCTGAAAACAATAGTTCATGCTGCTTGGCAATACGGCTCAATATGCGTTAAGGATCCTGCTCTACATGTCTGAAAAACCCGGCAGGAAATATCCGGCATCCGAACTTATCCGGAAACTGAATATTTCAGACAAATACCTAAGGAGAATAATGACCAATATGGCCAAGGCAGGCTTTGTTGAAAGCACCAGGGGCAGGTATGGCGGATATATTTTCAGGAAACCTGTTCAGGAGATCAGTATTGGCGATATCATTTTTTCGATTGAAGGAATTGGAAAATACATGAAATGCATGCTTGGTTTCGAGAAATGTGATGATGATCATCCCTGCAGGCTGCATGGCACCTGGTTTAAGATCAGGACCAACATTCTTGATATGTTAGAAAATACTTCCCTCGAAGATCTGATTGAAGTCAGCCCTTCGCTGGAATGATAAAGGCAACAGGTTCCCAGGGTGGAGCAGACAGGCTGCCCGAAACGGGTTTCACTTTGCTCCTGCGGGCCCGGCATATTTTGCATCACCCAGACCAAGGATCGGGTAAAAAATAATCGGCAGAAAAAGCAGCCCGATCGTAAAGCCTTCGTTTTTTCCGAAGCTTTTTGACAGCAGGTTGGTCACCCATATCCCAAAAACAATATTCACCAAGGGGATAATAAACAGGAACAGCCACCACCAGGGCTTGCCGACAATCTTCAGGAGAACAAGAAGATTGTAGATGGGGATCAGACATGCCCATCCGGGCTTCCCTGCCTTGGTATAAATCTTCCACACTGATACAATCGTTAATACGACAATTGCCAGATAAACAATAATGATGATTGCTTCCATGATTCAGTGATTTTAATTTTCCTACTCATATAGCTTTTCGGTTCCGCTTCGCCTGTCGTGGTTTACTGAATTTCATTTTCATTATAAAGGTAGTCAATAATCTTTTTGAATGTTCCGGCAGGTCATTGCAGGTAACCATGAAATCTCCAACATGCCTCCCTGTCCTGCAATCTGCACAATCGTCTCCTTTGCGGGTATGGTTCATCAGTGTTATTACCTGACCTTTTTTCAACCATGTATGATTTAATCTTCAAAAACCGCCTGTCTGATCGTCCGGTCAGGGAGCTTCAACTGAGCCGGATAAAGCTGAAAACAATTAATTTTGGAGGTACCATCAAAACAATAAAACAATGGAACGGAATATTCATCAGTTCTGGAGCATTTCACAGACTGACCTCTTCAATATGCTCAATACAGGAGTGGAAGGGCTGGCTTCCGCCGAAGCGCATAATCGTCTTTCAAGCTATGGTGCAAACCGGCTGAAACCGCCGAAGCGCTCGGGCTCTTTAACACTTCTCGCGGGCCAATTTAAAAGTCCGATTATACTCATCCTGCTGTTTGCCACAGGATTGTCATTTTTCCTCCATGATCCGGCTGATGCTGCAATCATTCTCGCTATTGTGCTGATAAGCGGATTACTGGGATTCTGGCAGGAACACAGTGCAAATGATGCTGTGAAAAAGCTTCTTGCAGTGGTCCGGATCAATACAACCGTTATCAGGGACGGGGAGCGGCAGAAAATTTCCAATGAAGAAACAGTGCCGGGAGATATTGTCATTCTGGGCGCCGGCGATATTGTTCCATGCGACTGCCGCATCCTGGAATCCAAGGATGTTTTTGCCGACGAATCAATGCTGACCGGAGAGAACTACCCTGTTGAAAAGTCAGCATCTGTCTTGTCTGGGGAAACGGCCCTGGCCCAACGTACAAACTGCCTCTGGATGGGAACGCATATTGTAAGCGGCACTGCCATGGCAATGGCTGTTCATACCGGGACGGGCACAGAATTCGGCAAGGTGGCGGAGCGACTCAGGCTGAAGCCCCAGGAAACGGAGTTCGAACACGGGATCAGGAAATTCGGATATTTCCTGGCTGAAGTAACAATGATTCTGGTTATGATCATTTTCGCAATCAACGTTTACCTGCACCGCCCGGTAATGGACTCCTTCCTGTTTTCGCTGGCGCTGGCCGTCGGACTGACACCACAGCTCCTGCCGGCGATAATCAGCATAAACCTGTCGCACGGCGCAAAAAAGATGGCTGAGAAGAAGGTTATTGTAAAAAGGCTTGCTTCAATTGAAAACTTCGGCAGCATGGATATCCTTTGCTCCGACAAGACCGGCACCCTGACCGAAGGTACGGTGAAGCTCCACTCGACGGTTGACATAAATGGTTCATCATCGGAAAGGGTGTTCTTTCTTGCATATATCAATGCCTTTTACGAGACAGGGTTTTCGAATCCCATTGATGAAGCCATACGCAGCCACGGCAAACCTGATCTGGCAGGCTGCGAAAAGCATGATGAGATCCCGTACGATTTCATACGCAAACGGCTGAGCATAGTGGTAACCCACGGCGGAAACTGCCTTATGATCACCAAGGGAGCGCTGGCAAATATCCTGGAGGTATGCACTTCGGTGGAAACAGGAGAAGGTCGTATTGCCGATATCTCCATGGCAACGGATCAGATCCGCAACCTGTATTCGCAATACAGCACTCAGGGATACCGTACCCTCGGTGTTGCATACAGGCAACTGCCAGGCAATTCCTGTCATGGCGGCAGCAAAGGCCCGTCGATCGGCAAGGAATCTGAATCGGGAATGACATTCGCCGGATTCCTCGTTCTCGAAGACCCTCCGAAACCCGGAATAATTGAAACCATTGAAAAGCTGAAGGGACTCGGGGTTTCGCTTAAAATCATAACAGGCGACAACAGACTGGTTGCATTGTCGCTCAGCCGCAGAATAGGACTGCCGGAGAGTGCGATCCTAACCGGACGGGAGATTCATGAGACGGGCGACAACGCTTTGCTGAAAAGTGTTACGGAGGCGGATATTTTCGCAGAAATAGAGCCCAATCAGAAGGAAAGGATAATAACAGCACTTCGCAAGGCCGGCAAAGTGGTCGGTTACATGGGCGACGGCATCAACGACGCCTCGGCCCTGCATTCTGCCGATGTGGGTATTTCAGTCGACAGCGGTGCAGACGTTGCAAAGGATGCGTCGGATATTGTCCTCCTCGAAAAGGATCTGAGTGTCCTGGTTGAAGGAGTCACCGAGGGCAGAAGGACTTTTGCCAATACCCTGAAATACGTTTTTATGGCCACAAGCGCCAACTTCGGGAATATGTTCAGCATGGCCGGTGTTTCACTGATCCTCCCTTTCCTCCCCCTGCTGCCAAAACAGATCCTGCTTACAAACCTCATGACCGATTTTCCTGAGATGACAATTGCCACCGACAATGTCGACAATGAAATGGTCGACAGCCCGAAAAAATGGAATATCACCGCAATAAGAAAATTCATGGTCACATTCGGGCTCATAAGTTCCATATTCGACTACATTACTTTCGGCCTGCTTCTGCTTGTACTGCATGCTGGTGAGAGCCAGTTCAGAACAGGTTGGTTTATTGAGTCTGTCGTGTCTGCATCACTGATTGTCCTGGTCATCCGGAGCAGAAAGTCGTTTTACAGAAGCAGGCCGGGGAAATATCTCCTTGCCGCTACCCTTTCCGTTGTGGCTTTCATATTGATCGTTCCGATGACTCCAGTCGGAAAGATCTTTGATTTTGTCGCGCTGCCTTTTAAAACCTGTTTACTGCTTATGATCATTGTGGCTTTATATGTTATAACTGCGGAAATAGCCAAGAAGATATTCTACAGGAATGTAAGGATTTGAGCTTTTTTACAAACCTGATTCAGATCATGAGCAAATGCCGGTGATCCATACAGGAGGCGGGCCCGTCATTCCTCACTCCGGCAAGGACTGACCGGAGGCATTGACAGCCAATCTCACCAGAATGAATTCCCGGCATTTATCTGTTTTTTATATCTTTGTTTTACCTGCTGAACATCAATAATTCCGTTATTACACAACAGAGTATTTTTCAAATGAATTATTTAATAATTTATATTACATATAACTCAGAATTACGATTGTAAATAGTATGTATGGATCAATTTTTTGGATAATTATCTAATTTTAACGATACTGGTTTGAGAATCTAAACTAAAACCTAAACTGATGAAACCGATCTGTTTGTTTGTGATCATTGTTACCTGTATTTCTTTATCATGCAGGTCAGAAAACCAGTGGAAACTGGTGTGGAGCGACGAATTTGAGTACACCGGCCTGCCTGATGCAACAAAATGGAGCTATGACACCCTGGGAAACGAATGGGGCTGGGGTAACAACGAGGCTCAGTTTTACACTGCCGGAAAATTGAAAAATGCATACGTATCCGACGGTACATTGAAAATAGTGGCTTTGATCGACAGCGCCGGCGGAAAGCGCTACACATCGGCAAGACTGGTTACCAGGGGAAAAGGTGACTGGTTGTACGGCAAATTCGAAATACGTGCAAAACTGCCTACAGGAAAAGGAACCTGGCCTGCCATATGGATGATGCCCACCGACAGCTATTATGGCGATTGGCCGGACAGCGGCGAAATAGATATAATGGAAAATGTGGGGTTCGACCCGGATAACATCCTGGCAACCGTACATACAAAAAAATACAATCATGTGCTCGGAACCCAGACGAGCGGCAAAATGTATGTTCCCACGGCATATACCGGTTTTCATGTATATGGCCTGGAATGGGACGAAAATGAACTGAGGGCATATATTGACGGGGAACACTATTACACTCATAAAAATGAACGTAACGGGCCCGACACATGGCCCTTCGACAGGCGCTTCCATTTGATCCTGAACCTGGCGATCGGCGGAAACTGGGGCGGAGCCATGGGGATCGATGAAAACAGCTTCCCCAAAATTCTGGAAATTGATTATGTAAGGGTGTTCCATAAGTCATTGAATTAATATGAGTATTGAAAGGATCAATGGCTTCCGCACTGCAGGGTTTTCGCGTAGGAAGCGCAGCAATTGCCATTACCACGAGAGTTGGCACGGACAGAAAGGGATCTCAGCTGGTATTTAAATCAATTACATGTTTTCTGCAGGCTGCCTGGTAATTTGTGAAACACACAGCGTTTATGTTTATATACCCGATAAGTTCTTATGGTCTCCCAAAGGGCACAAAATGTTTGAGAGCAATGATAATTACTTATTAAAAATGCCAGATGATAACATTCCCGGGATCGACCTGTTTTTTGGCAATACAGGAAAAATAAACTGGATCATTTATTTCAATAAATAACAATGAAAAGGCTTTGTTTGATATTTATCACGCTATCCGTTTTGGGGTGCGGCAGGCACAGAGGATTTAATGCCCTGGACCTTTCAGGAGAATGGTCATTCCGCATAGACTCATGCGATACCGGTGTGGCAGGAAAATGGTTTTCCTGCGATTTCAACGAAAAGGTCATTCTTCCCGGTTCGATGCTCACAAACGGTAAAGGATACGACGTTAAGGCCGATGATGACTGGACCGGCAATTTCTGGAACCGGACCTGGTTTGAAGATGAATCGTATGTAAAATACAGGAATCCCGACGATGTTAAAATTTCTTTCTGGCTGCAACCATTGAAAAGATTTGCGGGTGTTGCATGGTACAGCAGGGAAATTGAAATTCCCGATTCGTGGAACAACGGATGCACCCGGCTCGTTTTGGAACGCTGCCACTGGGAAACGAGTTTGTGGATAGATACCGTGTACCACGGTATGCAGAATTCACTGGCCACACCCCATACTTACAACCTGGGTAATCTGGCACCCGGAAGGCACAGGCTAACCCTGCGGATCGACAATCGCGTGAAGGAGATAAACCCCGGACTTGATGCACACAGTATAAGTGACAATACCCAAACCAACTGGAACGGGGTGATCGGGGAAATGAAACTTGTGAACCTGCCCCCGGTAAACATTGAATATGTACGTATTTATCCGGATATTGAAAACAGCAGAATTAAGGTCCTGCTTAAACTAAATAAAATACCCCATAACCCGGAGGAGTACTCCGTGGAACTAAGGGTTTCAGGCAGGAAGAAAGTCATCGGGAAACTAAATGAACCCGATAAGGATTTGCTTGTCCTGGATTATGATATGGGTAACAATATAATGTTGTGGGATGAGTTTACACCCAACCTCTATTCGTTGAACATAAAGCTGAAAAGCAAATCCCTGACCGATGAGAAGAATATTGTTTTTGGGATGCGGGAAATTGCCACCAGCGGCGGACAATTTACACTCAACGGGAAAAAAGTTTTCATGCGGGGTACCCTGGAGTGTGCAATCTTCCCCAAAACAGGATTTCCTCCCGCCACAACGGGTGAATGGACAAAAATAATGAGAGTGTGCAAGGATTACGGGCTCAATCATATCCGGTTCCATTCCTGGTGCCCCCCGGAAGCAGCATTTGCAGCTGCCGACTCTGCAGGAATTTACCTGTCGGTGGAATGCGGTGTCTGGACCTCTGTGGGCGACGGTTTACCCGTCGATAAATTCATATACGATGAAGCTGAACGTATTATCGACACATACGGCAATCACCCGTCATTTTGTATGATGGCTTACGGCAACGAACCTTCCGGCTCGCATCATATAGCATTTCTTACCGGATTCGTTAAGCATGTGAAACAGTATGATGACAGACGCCTTTACACCACAGCCTTCGGATGGGCAAATGTTCCGGAAAACGATTTTCAGAGTACGCCCGACCCACGAATCCAACGCTGGGGCGAGGGCCTCAAAAGCAGGATAAATTCACAGATCCCTAATTCGACTTTTGACTGGACCGAAATAATTGAAAAATATCCCCAGCCTGTAATCAGCCACGAAATAGGACAATGGTGCGTTTTCCCGAACTTAAGGGAGATCAGTAAATACGACGGCGTCCTTAAGGCAAGGAATTTCGAAATCTTCAGGGACAGGCTGATCAATAACAACCTTTTGCATCTGGCAGACAGTTTTATGATTGCTTCGGGCAAATTACAGACAATATGTTACAAAGCCGATATCGAAGCCGCATTGCGTACGGAAAATTTCGGAGGCTTCGAATTACTCGATTTACATGATTTCCCCGGGCAGGGATCGGCAATAGTGGGGATTGTCGATCCTTTCTGGGATCCGAAACCTTATGTTTCGGCGGATGAATTCAAACATTTCTGCAATGCCGTTGTACCCCTGGCACGTTTGCCCAAAATGATTTACAGGAATAACGAAACTTTCAGTGCCGACCTGGAAATAGCATATTATGCAGAAAACGACGAATATATAACCCCGGAATGGGTCCTTACGGGAAAGACCGGCATTATAGACAAGGGAAATCCTGCAGGGAAAATAAAGGCTGGCCGCGGGACTATAAAAGCAGGCAATGTTCAAAGGAAATTGAACGACATTACCGGTCCGGAAAAACTAACTTTCACCTTTATGGCCGGAAAGTACAGAAACTCCTGGGATATATGGGTTTACCCTGCTGAATTACCCGTTATCGGAAGCAGGAATGATATCATTGTAACCCGGGAGTTTAACGAAGCAACCGCGAAGATGCTTGAAAACGGGGCATCAGTTCTACTTACTCCGCGTAAAGGTTTGCTCCGGCCGGAAAAAGGCGGTGACATCGCATTGGGCTTTTCCAGCATATTCTGGAATACTTTCTGGACCAATCATCAGCCGCCGGAAACACTGGGAATACTTTGCAACCCGGCTCATCCCGTTTTCCGATACTTTCCCACCGAATTTCACAGCAATTACCAGTGGCGCGATATAATCATGAATGCCAATGTTTTCAGGCTGGATATGATATCGGAAGATATTCAGCCTCTGGTCAGGGTTATTGATGACTGGTTCACTTCACGTCCCCTGGGCCTTTTATTTGAATGCAAAGTTGGAAAGGGAAAACTGATTGCCTCGGGTGCAGATCTGTTATCAGATCTGGAAAACAGGCCGGAAGCGCAGCAATTCCTGTTCAGCATAAAATCGTATATGCTGAGCAGCGATTTTAATCCCGGAGCCGAAATCAGTTCAGGAATTATAAAAAGCCTTTACAGGAAATAAAATTCACGCATCATATTTATTAATCAGCACTGACTGTTGCAGGATGCTGCCTTCGCGGAATGTCAGAACAGATCAGAGCAGCCCGACTGAAGATATATTCCGGGAAAATTTCAGGACCGGATCCATTCTGAAAAAAATTATTACAGAATACTACATATTGATTAAAATTATATTTTTGCTCGCTGTTTTAAGGATATGAAGAGTTTATTAAAGAGCAATATAAAATCATTCATGGATCTGCCCGGCAGGTCTGAATTACTGTTCTGTGAAAGAATTAACAGCTGACAGACCTGCAAAAATGATGCAGGTTTTTTTATTATTGACTGTTATGCCGTAACGTGCAACAAGCTGAGTGATTTTGGGGAAATACCTGATAATGAGTGTAATATTTTTTTTTGATAAAACCCTCCCGTTCCCTTTGAAACGGGTACAATAGCATTAAAATCCAAATTATGATGAAGGTAATGAAATTCGGAGGAACCTCCGTTGGAAGTCCGGACAGAATGAGATCGGTAATTCCGCTGATCAACGACGGTGAGCAGAACCTGGTGGTATTGTCTGCAATGTCAGGAACCACAAACAGCCTTGTGGAGATTTCCGATCTGCTTTATGCCGGAAAACAGGAAGAAGCCGTTCATAAAATCGGGCTCCTGAGGGAGAAATATCATAAGGTAATAGAAGATCTCTACACAACGGAACAGTATAAATACAAGGCATTTGAAACAGTCAACAGCCTTCTGAATGATATTGACGGTCTTACTTCTCTCAAACACTCGAAGCAATATGAGAAGATCATCCTGTCAAAGGGCGAGCTTATGTCCTCTTCAATGTTCTATTATCTCCTTCTCGAAAACAATATTGATTGTGTGCTCCTGCCGGCCCTCAATTTCATGAGGATTGACAAGGACGGTGAACCTGACACCTATTATATTGCTGAAAACTTCAGGAGGGAGCTGGATGCACATCCCGGCCACAACATCATCATAACCCAGGGATTCATCTGCAGGAACGCCCAGGGTGAAACGGATAATCTCAAACGCGGCGGAAGCGATTTCACTGCTTCGCTTCTCGGGGCGGCCGTAAATGCATCTGAAATCCAGATCTGGACCGATATAAACGGATTTCACAACAATGACCCCAGGCTGGTTGAAAACACCGAAGTGATACGCGAAATATCATTCGACGAAGCGGCAGAGCTTGCATATTTCGGGGCCAAGATCCTGCATCCTTCAAGTGTGAACCCTGCCAGGGAAAAGAATATCCCGGTAAGGCTGAAGAATACAATGGATCCCCATGACCAGGGGACAATTATAACATCCTCATACATTCCCCAGGACTACAAGGCTGTAGCTGCAAAAGACGGCATATCCGCCATAAGGATACACTCTGACCGGATGCTTATGGCATACGGCTTCATGAGAAAGGTTTTTGAAATTTTCGAAACCTACAAAACCCCGATTGACATGGTCGCCACATCGGAGGTATCTGTTTCAATCACCGTTGACGACTCACAGCATCTTGACCAGATTGCACATGAACTGCAGGCGCTCGGAAGCGTGGAAATTGAGAAGGATCAGACCATTATCTGCATTGTCGGTGATTTCAGGGCCGACAAGAAAGGGTCGGCTCCCGAGATTTTTGAGGCCCTGAACTCCATTTCACTGAAAATGATCTCATATGGCGGCAGCTCACACAGCCTGTCCCTTCTCATTGACACAAAAGATAAAACAGACGCCCTGAGACTTTTACACAAATACCTTTTCAACCATTAAAATGTTTGAACAGTCAATCTTAGATAAACTCAGTAACAGGCAAACTCCTTTTTACTATTATGATGTCGGCGTTCTGAGAAGCACGTGCGAAACTCTGAAAAGTGAAGCTTCAGCCTCTGGATACAAAGTTCATTATGCAGTCAAGGCAAACGCTAATCCAAGGTTACTGGAAATCATCTCTTCATATGGTTTTGGTGCCGATTGCGTCAGTTTCAATGAAATTGACTGTGCAATGAGGGCAGGTTTCAGTCCGTCCGAAATAGTGTTTGCAGGCGTTGGCAAGACTGACAGGGATATTGAGGCCGCACTGAAAAGTGATATATTCTGTTTCAACTGTGAATCGATCCCCGAGATCGAGGTAATCAATTCAATAGCCTCGGGTACAGGAAAGACAGCATCAATAGCCCTCAGGATCAATCCGAATGTATCGGCTCATACCCATAAATATATTACAACGGGGATACATGAAAACAAGTTCGGAATCAACATCTGGGACCTGGAAGAAGTCATGAACAGGCTTAAAAGCCTGGACAATGTACGGTTCAGGGGTATTCATTTCCACATAGGATCGCAGATTACCCGGATGTCAGTTTTCAGGAGCCTGTGCTCGAAGATTAACGAGCTCCAGGATTGGTTTGCCTCAATTGATGCGGAACTGGAAATAATCAATCTCGGCGGGGGGCTGGGAATAGATTATGAAGATCCCGAAAAGCCGGCCAGATTTCAGAATTACTTCAGACTGGTAAATGAGTATATCAGGCTTCGGCCGGGCCAGCGGATCCATATCGAACCGGGCAGATCAATTGTCGGACAATGCGGCTCGCTGATCTCGAGGGTCCTGTTCGTAAAGAAAGGCAGCAAAACGGTTTTTGTTATAATCGATGCCGGCATGACTGATCTGATAAGGCCCGCGCTTTACAATGCGCATCACATGATAGAGAATCTGACGTCAACCGGGGACGAGCACTGGTACGATGTAGTCGGGCCGGTATGCGAATCGGCCGATACTTTTGCCACACATATCAGGCTGCCCGAGACAAAAAGAGGTGATATCATTGCTATAAGGTCTGCCGGGGCATATGGTGAATCCATGGCTTCCCGCTACAATATGCGTGATCTGCCCGGGAGTGTCTTCTCCGACGAGATCTGAAAGCGGCTGCATTCCTGGAATCCCCGGCTATGTTTTTCGATCCGCGCGAAGTGTGCAGATCTTGCCCGTAACGCCGACAGAATGACGGTCAGTCCTTTTTGTTAGCCATCCTCACCTTGCTGTGCCTGATCCCGTAGAAGAAATATATCATGAAGCCGAGGGCCATCCACACAAGCAGCCTCAGCCATGTATCAAGCGGCAGGGCCGCCATCTGGACAAAGCAGATAAGGGCACCCAGTATCGGTACCACGGGTACCCACGGAGTCCTGAAGGGCCTCTCCACCTCAGGTCTTGTTTTCCTGAGAACCAATACGCTTATGCACACAATGATGAACGCCAGCAAGGTCCCGATGGATACAAGCTCCCCCAGGATCCTTATCGGCAGGATCCCGGCAATGATCATTGCAACAATCCCGGTGAGTATGGTACTCATATACGGGGTCTTAAACCTTGGATGAACCTTTGAAAAAACAGGAGGAAGCAAGCCGTCCTTTGATATTGTGAAAAAGATCCTCGGCTGTCCAAGGAGCATAACGAGGATTACTGAGCTCAGCCCTGCAATTGCAGCAATCTTGACAATTGGCCTGAGCCAGAACATACCCTTTCCCATGGCATCGACGGCAACTGCCACCGGATCAGCAACATTAAGGGTTTTATAGCTCACTATCCCTGTCATGACGACAGCAACAAGGATATAAAGCAACGTTGATATACCGAGTGATCCAAGAATGCCCACAGGCATGTCTCTCTGCGGATTACGGGCTTCCTGGGCTGCAGTTGAAACGGCATCGAACCCGATATACGCAAAGAATATTACGCCGGCCCCCCTCAGGATCCCGCTTATCCCGAATTTACCGAATTCTGATCCGTAAGCTTTCAGCCATAACCAGAATGATCCATATTCCGATATTGGTGTGGATTCAACCTTGTTTGCCGGAATGAACGGATGCCAGTTGACTGACTTTACAAACGCAAAACCCACGGCAATAAACAATACAATCACTGACACCTTGATAATAACCATTAAGTTGTTGAAGTTGGCTGATTCCTTTATTCCAATCACCAGTAATGTTGATAGCAATGCTATAATGAACATTGCCGGAAGGTTAAGAATACAGGTGACATGCGGAAGCGCATCGGCATTTATCCCCGATTCGGCCAGTGTGTGTGCAAAAGCATGCAGCGGCTTCCATCCCAGTTCGGGAATGTTGACCAGGACCGTACCTGTGGCATCGGAGAACTGCGGCGGAACATTTATGTTGAAATCCTTGAGAAAGCTGACCACATATCCTGACCATCCAACCGATACTGTTGATGCTGCAAAAAGATATTCCAGGATAAGATCCCAGCCTATTATCCATGCAAAAAACTCACCCAGGGTTGCATAGGAATAGGTATAGGCGCTCCCGGCAATTGGTATCATCGAGGCAAATTCCGCATAGCACAGGCCAGCAAAACCGCAGGCCAGGCCGGAAACCACAAATGACAGCACTATGGCGGGCCCAGCATACTGTGCAGCAGCCTGACCGCTGAGCACAAAAATGCCTGCACCAATTATGGCGCCAATACCAAGGGTTGTAAGATTCAGCGCCGTAAGAGTACGCTTCAATCCCCCCGACTCCTTTGATTCACTCAGTAACTGCCCCAGGGGCTTGGTAAGAAATAATTGCTTTTTCGACATTGGAATTAATTGACAGGATTAGCATGGAAAAGTTAAAATATTGCAAACGTAACTTTTTTTTGTAAATGAAATATTGTTACTATTGTATTAAATCAAATCAGAAATTGATTTTTTTTTTAAACCTTTACATGAATTAACCTAATTTTAATGATATCAAAAGCACTTATGACCATGATACGTAAATTCCTGCTTGCAACCCTGATCATCCTTTCAGCCTGTTCACCGTTGAAAACCTACAGGAATCTGCCGGAGGTGAAGGCATGGGAAAATGATATCCGGAAATTTGAACAGCTCGACGTAGAAAAATCATATCCCTCCGACGCGGTTTTGTTTGCAGGCAGCTCAAGCATCAAGCTATGGGATGACATCGGCAAGGACATGCAACCTTACAATGTGATCCAGAGGGGCTATGGTGGCGCCAAGCTCAGCGATTTCGCAGTATATGCCGACAGGATCATCTATCCGCATCCCTGCAGTGCCATAGTGATATTCATTGCAAACGACATCTCGGGCAGTGATTCTGACAAAACCCCTGCAGAAGTGGCCGAACTGTTCAGGAAAACATTATACATTATACGAAGGAAATACAAGGATACTCCCGTCTTCTGGATCGCGATCACACCCACAGCCGCCAGATGGCACGTCTGGCCTGAAATTAGGGAGGCCAATCAGCAGATCCAGAAAATATGCAATAATCATCATAATACATATTTCATCAGCACCGAACAGGCATTTCTTACCAGGGAAGGACTTCCCCGCACCGAACTGTTCAGGGACGACAAGCTTCACCTGAACACAGACGGATACAGGGTATGGGCGGGAATCATCAAGAATGAGCTGTACAAGGTTCTCGGAAGATAAAGGAACCCGGGGTCCGACATATGAACCGGTTTCCGTCCGGTCTGATCTCCGGCAGGAAAACCCCTTGCCTGATGCATGATATGCAAATATGCCGCCCGGGCAGGCCGGACAGCAGGATAAATATGGCATTTAGCTACAACTGTTCAAATTATCACCGGTAATGATTTCAATACTCACAGATGAGTGTACAGGACCCCGCATGCCTGATGCTATGAATATTTTTATGATCAGCCGGGTTTTTATCCGGCTGATCTGATTATATTTGAACTTAACTATCACAAACATCAGCCAGTCATGAGAAACATATCCCGCCGTCATTTTTTCTTCAGAACCCTTGGGGCCGGTGCCGGTTCTCTTATGTTCCCGGTACTTACTTCCGGCAGGTCTTCATCTGCTTCAAAGGGAATTACACCCCTGATCGTCACAAGCCATGCAAACGAAACCGGCCGGAAGGCAATGGAAGCAGGCTGGCAGGTTCTCATTGAAGGAGGGAATGCCGTCGATGCGGTTGAAAAAGCTGCAAACATTATAGAACTGGATCCGGAAGATACAACCGTCGGGTATGGAGGATTGCCTAATGAAAAAGGCGTTGTTCAGCTTGATGCATCCTTCATGGACGGCAGAACTTACTCAGCCGGGGCGGTGGCCTGCCTGGAAAACATAAAGACTCCCTCATCGGTTGCAAAGCTGGTTATGCAGCGCACCGATCATGTTTTGCTTACAGGCGCAGGTGCGCTTGAATTTGCAAAAGCATGGGGATTCAGGGAAGAAAACCTTCTGACCGAAAAGGCCCGTAAAATTTGGCTGAGATGGAAGGAGGAGCTCAGCCCTGACGACGACTGGGGGCCGCCCGAACACCTTAAGGATTCGGACCGGAAGGAGGCATACTGGAACGATTTCCCCGCACCGGAACATCACTACGGCACCACCAACGTGCTTGCAATTGACTCTAGGGGTGACATAGCCGGATGCACCACTACCAGCGGACTGAGCTTCAAGCTGAACGGAAGGGTTGGTGATTCTCCGATAATCGGGGCCGGACTGTATGTCGATAATGAAACTGGCGCCGCCGGCGCAACAGGCCGCGGAGAAGATGTGATCAAATCGTGCGCTTCGTATTATATTGTCCTCAGGATGAAGGAAGGAAGAACACCCCAGCAGGCATGCGAAGATGCGCTGAAAATGATCGCCGGCAAGTATAAAAAAGTCAACCCGCTGTTCTATCCTGCCGAAAAATTCGTTGCAATAAACAGGACGGGCGAAACCGGATGTGCAGCAATGAAGGGCGACCGGATGCCGGAAATGTCGGTAAGGACTGCTGAAGGATTTTCCATTTATACCGGACCTGTCGTATTCCCGGGCAAATGAACGGCTGGTTAAGCAGCGATCCCATCAATAATGTATTTCAGTGACTTCCACCATACATCATTTAATAATCAGCTGCCGCCATCCAATAAAGCATAACCCTTTTACGTTGTTATGTGACAAGCGGAAATCAGAAATACCGGTATGAAACCCACATGATACAAAATGACAAACAAGCATGAAGATAAAATTCATGTGGATTCCATGTGAACCACTTAATCTTCAGTAGTATAAAAATTTATTTTCACATGAAAAAATTATTGCTTCTGCTGTTGATAGTAGCTGCTTCATGTGCCACAACAAAGCAATCCGTACAGGAAGATTCTCTGATAATCACGAGAAAATATGTCGGGAACTTTGTTGATTACCGCCAGCACATACCCGAAAAAGCGGGCGAACCATATCTGATCTTCATCAAAACTTCAATGGACAGCACCTACGGCAAAATATCCGCATTTTCCGAAAGATGCGATTTTGTCAAAGGGTCACCTCTTTATATCAGACGGACAATGATGTCACCGGGAACCATTTCCACTTACTGGGAATACAGGATCGAATCAGAGAATTCAGAAATCTTCTACAGGCTGAGTGAATTCCAGCACGACAGGAAAAACCTGATTCAAAGCTGGTTCTGAAGGCGATCCGTGAGGCGTTCAAATACCGGGGCCGGAAATCCCGGACCATCGGCTTAATTACCGTACACGCCGGTTGTAAAGTTCTTCCCAGCCGGAAGTGCCGTCTGACGCTTCGGGTTGTTTCTTTTCAGAGGGTTTCCTTTCAAGTTTCCTGACGACAACGCTGGCGTCCCGCCGGCCGGCTTTGCCATGATCGACATAATCGACCCAGGCAATGAACCTGTTTATTCTGTTGGGAATTATTTCAGGAGTACGAATAAATCCGATATCCTCTTCCTTGAGAGCATAATTATCATGGTTCTTTTCCCAGACATCGACATAATGTACTTTTTTGCCCAGGCCGGCAAAGATCACCTTCCCGTCGGAATCGGTAATACCTTCTCCTGTCATGTTCCTTTCATTCTCCCAGTCGCCGAGAGTCGGATAAAGGATAACGCTTGCACCTTTGACAGGATACTCCTCGTAATACTCCAGGACTTCGATTTCGAGAAGCGTCGGGATCAGGACATTTATTCCGAGGGAAGCTTCGTCACTTAGGCCCGAGGAGGACCATACCTTCAGTGTCACGGTGAATTTACCCGAAGACATGAATTTGTGCACCGGATTTCTTTCGGTTGAATAAAACCCGTCGCCGAAATCCCACTCATGCTCAACTGCATTGTCAGATCCGCTGGTGAACCACACCTCCTCTCCCACCACCGGATCGCCAGGGTCTGCAGAAAAAAATGCCCTTGGCGAATATTCGCACGAAATAAGGATCAGCGGCAGGATAAATGTTATGTAGAAAACTTTGTTCATGGTGTTTATTGTTGCTTGTACATAATGCTGAATTCAAAGTTGGTGCCAACAGTAACGTCAAACCGCAAATTTCGTCCGGATCAATCATGGCTTTCCGGAAATAAGATCGTGATTGGCAAAAGCCTTTGAAAATAATTTTCATTAAATTTGCACCTCAATAAAAATGACACGATTAATGATCAAGATAACTTTTCCTGACGGCTCGGTGAAGGAATTCGAACCGGGCATCAGCAGCCTTGAAATCGCGGAACAGATCAGCCCCAGGCTTGCCGGTGAGGTATATGCCGCAACAGTGAACAATGAGGTACGGGATCTGACCAGGCCGATATATGCCGATGCATCGCTTGTGCTTCATAAATGGGATGACGAACCTGCCAGGCATGCTTTCTGGCATTCATCAGCCCACCTGATGGCGGAAGCCCTTGAATCAATTTATCCCGGGATCAAATTCGGTATCGGGCCCGCCATCGAGAACGGATTTTACTATGATGTTGACCCGGGCGACGGTCGGGTTATCACCGATGCCGATCTGCCGGCCATTGAGAAAAAGATGAAGGAGCTAGCTGCTGAAAACCTTAAGTTTACCCGCAGGGAAGTAAGCAAAAAGGAAGCCATGGATATTTTTACCGCCAAAGGAGATGAATACAAAACAGAGCTGATCGGTGAGCTTGAAGATGGCTCCATAACTTTGTACACTCAGGGCAATTTTACCGATCTGTGCCGCGGGCCGCACCTTCCATCAACCGCACCGATCCGGGCAATAAAGCTCCTCAATGTAGCCGGCGCATACTGGAGAGGGAACGAAAAGAACAAAATGCTCACAAGGATTTACGGCATAACATATCCAAAGCAGAAACTGCTCGATGATTACCTGGTATTCCTTGAAGAAGCCAGGAAAAGGGATCACCGCAGGATTGGCAGGGAACTTGAGCTTTTTACATTTTCCCCGCGCGTGGGCATGGGGCTTCCTCTGTGGATGCCCAAAGGAGCCGAGTTGAGGCAGAACCTGATTGATTTCATGACCAGGATCCTGAAGAAAAGAGGCTACCAGATTGTTACCACCCCTCATATCGGGAACGTTAATCTTTATAAGACCTCAGGGCACTACGAAAAATACGGGAAGGATTCATTCCAGCCCATGGCAACACCGCAGGAAGGCGAACAATTCATGCTTAAACCGATGAACTGCCCCCATCACTGCGAGATATACAATGCCAAACCCCACTCATACAAGGATCTTCCATTCCGGATGGCTGAATTCGGGACAGTATACAGGTATGAGCAAAGCGGTGAGTTGCACGGGCTCACAAGGGTCAGAAGCTTCACCCAGGATGATGCCCACCATTTCTGCAGGCACGACCAGCTGAAAGAAGAGTTCAAGAGCATTATCGACCTGGTTCAGTTCATTTTCAAGGCCGTCAATCTTAATGAGTATTCCGCACAAATATCCTTGCGTGATCCTGATAACAGGGAGAAATACATCGGATCGGATGAGAACTGGGAAAAAGCCGAGAACGCAATCATTGAAGCGGCCGGTGAAAAGGAACTTGAAACCACTGTTGTTCCCGGTGAGGCTGCGTTTTACGGCCCCAAACTCGATTTCATGGTCAAAGATGCAATTGGCAGGAAATGGCAGCTCGGAACGATCCAGGTCGATTACAACCTGCCCGAAAGATTCGACCTCACCTACAACGGAAGTGACAATCAGAAACACAGGCCGGTGATGATCCACAGGGCAATATTCGGATCACTTGAAAGATTCATCGCGGTCCTAATCGAAAATACAGCGGGAAAATTCCCGCTCTGGCTTGCACCTGAAAAGGCCGTTGTGCTGCCTATCAGTGAAAAATTCAATGATTATGCAAGAAAAGTTTTTGATTTTCTAAATAATTCCGATATTTGCACACTTATTGACGAAAGGAGTGAAAAGATCGGTAAGAAGATAAGGGATAATGAATTAAAGAGAATTCCCTATCTGCTTATCATAGGAAATAATGAAGCCGTGAACGAAACGGTTTCAGTGCGCAGGCAGGGAGAAGGCGACAGGGGAACCATGAAACCTGAAGAATTTGCTGATCTTGTGCGAAAAGAGATTGCGGGGGAAATCACCTTTTGAATTTGATTTGTAAAATTAGTATTAACAAAAGACAGGAGGAAATAGCCATAGCAGGACCAATCAGGCGAAGCCCCGCGCGGGTTGTACAGCAGGCCCACAGAATTAACAACAGGATCACTTCAAAGGTGGTCAGGGTAGTTGGCGAAGATATCGAAACAGCGGTTATGAGTATTCATGACGCCCTTAAGCTGGCAGATTCACTGGAACTCGATCTTGTTGAAATATCCCCGAATGCCGATCCCCCGGTTTGCAAGGTGGTGGATTATCAGAAATTCCTTTATCAGCAGAAAAAGAAACAGAAGGAAATCAAGGCAAAAACCACCAAGGTTGTTATAAAAGAAATAAGATTCGGTCCGAATACTGACGATCACGATTATAATTTCAAGCTGAAACATGCCATTAAATTCCTTGAAGAAGGTGCAAAAGTAAGGGCATACGTGTTTTTTAAGGGCAGATCAATTCTGTTCAAGGAACAGGGTGAGGTGCTTTTGCTGCGATTCGCAAACGATCTTGAGGAATACGGAAAGGTGGAACAGCTGCCAAAACTTGAGGGAAAAAGGATGACGATATCCCTGTCCCCGAAAAAGAAGAAATGATTTTAATTTATTGTTAGACGAAATGCCAAAGATGAAGACAAACTCCGGTGCAAAAAAGAGATTCACTCTTACCGGAACGGGGAAAATAAAACGCAAACATGCATTTAAAAATCATATACTGACCAAAAAGTCAACCAAGCGGAAAAGAAACCTCAGATATTTCGGGACGGTTGACAAGGCCGACATGAAGAACATAAAGCTTCTTCTCACGAACAAATAGCACGTTTGCATGATTTAACAAAAAGTATTAACGGATTGTACAGCAATCAAGAGTGCGCAGACGGCGCATCGCTGTCATTCAAAAAAAATCAGTTATGCCAAGATCAGTAAATGCAGTAGCATCGAGAGCCAGGCGCAAAAAGGTCCTCAAGCAGACGAAAGGCAACTTCCTGTCAAGGAAGAACGTATTCACGGTTGCCAAGAACACCCTCGAGAAAGGATTAACCTATGCCTATCGTGACAGGAAGAAAAAGAAAGGTGAATTCAGGTCGCTCTGGATACAGAGGATCAATGCGGGGGTAAGACAATATGACATGAGCTATTCAGAGTTCATGGGCAAGCTTGAAAAGAAGGGCATAGCACTCAACAGGAAAACACTTGCCGACCTGGCAATGAACCACCCGGAAGCCTTCAAGGCGGTGGTCGACAAGGTGAAATAGCCTAAGAATTATAATAACTGCCGTTCAGAAGGCAGAATTCGCCCCGTTTATTCACGGATTTACACCGGAATCTAAGATCGGCGTATTAACGGCGATCATCTGAAGATATTCCGCAATGCTACGGCATTTCCGGCCGGGATATGCATAACTGCCCGACAAACTATTGCGCCCGATGTTCCATTGACGGGCCTGACTGACCCTTTTGGAAAAGAATTACCTGATCCGCATAAACATCCGCTTAAGCCTGAACTTTTTCAGGCCGGTGGATTCCTTGTCAATCGACAGCCAGATGAATTTTGGTTTTCCCACGATATGATCCTCGGGAACGAAACCCCAGTAGCGTGAATCAGCAGAATTCGGACGATTATCGCCCATCATGAAATAATAATCCATTTTGAATTTGTAGGAATCGGCCGGTTCACCGTTTATGAAAATACGGTCTCCCTCGACCTTCAGGTCATTGCCTTCATAAACATCGATGATCCTCTCGTACAGGCACAGATTTGATGTGTCGAGGCTGACAACGGCGCCCTTCGACGGCACCCACAGCGGTCCGAAATTATCTTCGTTCCATCCGTAGGTTCTGCTGTACGGGAAAATATGGGGGGCATATTCCCCTTTCCTGGCAAAGACCGGTGTGACATTTGTCACATTGGCAAATTTTGAGATCGCTTCGGCATTCTTCCTTGTAAGCGGCAGCAGGTAAGCCGAACCTGATATCATGTTCTGATCAGACCGGTAAACACCCATTCTTTCAAATGCCTTCGGATTAATTGTAGTGCCGTTGGTGCTTACTATATATACAGCCTGCTGGGTCTCGTTCTCAGGCACCGGCTTATGATCCACAAACACCTTGCCTCCTTCAATCTGGAGAGTGTCGCCCGGGAGGCCAATGCACCTTTTTACATAATTATCCCTCCTGTCGACCGGACGGTAAATTATATGGTTCCTTTCCCTGACTTCCTTCCTTGCCTGCCGCATATAATAATCCTTAGTCTTCGATGCCTGATTTGCATAGGCATCCCTCGCCATCAGTTCACGGGCCGTCCTTCTGACTATTTCATAATAACTGGTTGCCTGTTCTTCGACAACAACAGTGTCGCCTGCAGGAAAATTAAAGACTATTGCATCATTGTGTCCTACCTTGCCAAAACCTGCCAGTCTTTTGTAAGGCCAGTGAACCAGATCGGACCATGATTTTCCCTTAGTCAGGGGCATCGTATGCTGCGTGAAGGGGAATGCAATGGGAGTGTTGGGCATCCTTGGGCCGTATGCCAGCTTGCTTACAAAAAGATGATCCCCGATAAGAAGTGATTTCTCCATCGAACCTGTGGGAATCCTGTAGTTCTGGAACAGAAAAATATTTATGAGCGAAACGGCAATCACCGCAAAGATAAGTGCATCCAGCCATTCAATGAAAGCACTGTTCTTTCCATTTCTCTTTTTCCAGAATGCCCAGTTGACTTTCTTCGAGATATAAACATCATAAACGACCCCTAATCCGATAAGCAGCCAGTAATTACCGATCCATATCACCACCAGCAAATATATCAGGGCTGCTATGCCGAAACGGATGTATTTTTTCTGTTTTTCGCTCATGTCTGTATTCTGATAAGAATCTGCAAATGTAAAAATAATTATCAGAATCCCAGCACATCGGCCATTGTGAAGACTCCTTTCCTGGTATTTATGAATTCCGCTGCAATAATCGCTCCCAATGCAAGTCCCTTCCGGTTCTTTGCCTCATGCCGGATGGTAAGCCTGTCGACGGGTGAATCCCATTCCACAATATGTGTCCCGGGGACCATTCCCTCACGTATCGCATTAATTGGAACATGATGTTCGGTTTGTTCATTTTCAAAGCACCAGCCTTTAAAACCGGAATGTTCATGACATATTCCCTTTGCAAGGGAAATTGCCGTTCCGCTCGGTGAGTCGAGCTTCCGGGTGTGATGAACCTCCTCTATATAGGGCTTGTATTCAGAGTACGCAGATACATAACGGGCAAGCATCGAATTCAGCCTGAACAGAATGTTAACACCCGGACTGAAGTTTGACGAGTGGATAAACGCAACCCCCTTTTCAATGCACATACCGGCGGCTTTTTCATAATCGGCGGACCATCCTGTTGTTCCGCTGACAACCGGCAGACCAAGGCTGAAACATTTAGTGATGTTCCGGAAGGCGGTGTCGGGTGTTGTGAATTCAATTGCCACATCAATGCCTCTGCTGTTCTCATGGTTCAGATCTGACAGGTTATCCTTGTCGATGATGAGTTTAACGGAATGATCACGGGCGGCAGCGGCCGTCTCAATTTCATGCCCCATCCGGCCATAACCGATAATAGCTATATTCATGATTAAAAATTTTTACGAATTTATTTCTTTTTAATATTTGCCGGACATCCGGCGGTATTTAATACAGCACCCCGAGAATAAAAATTTTTCCGGCCGGATGAAACCCTTTAAGAAAACATGAAGATGAACAGATGCCCTGGTAAGGGAACGGTCCCGCCTGACTCAGGGAACCTCATTCTGAATTTAATCCGTAATAGAATATTTTCATATATTTCGGGATTAAAAAAAGTAGATCACTCATGCGAATATCCGGTCTGGCTTTCATTTTCGTTCTGCTCTCATTCATTTCATCATGTTCAGACAGGTCCAGGGCCGATCTGGCGATCATCAATGGCAAGGTCCTCACTGTCGACGATAAAAATCCCATGGCTGAGGCTGTAGCCGTCATCGGCGAAAAAATCATCGCCGTGGGTAGTACGGAAGAGATCAGGTCATTCATCGCCGAAGGCTCCACGAGGGTGATCGATGCCGGCGGAAGGCTCGTTATTCCCGGGTTCAATGACGCCCATCTTCATTTCGGCCCCCTTGATCCCGATTATATTGAGCTGCGTTACATTACCGATCCCGCCTTCATTACGGAGAAGGTTGCCGCCCAGGTTGCGAAAAGCAAACCCGGTCAGCCGGTCAGGGGCGGACACTGGAACCATGAGCTTTTCCCCGGCAGGAAATGGCCCTCAAAAGAGCTCATTGACAAGGTGTCTCCCGATAACCCCGTTATACTGAGCCGTACCGACGGCCACTCGGTTCTCGTCAACAGCTATGTTTTAAAAATGTCGGGCATCACGCGCAGAACCAGGGATCCTTTCGGAGGCGAGATCCAGCGTGACCCTGTAACAGGGGAACCAACCGGCATCCTCAAGGAAGCGGCAATGGGACTGATAAGGGCAGATAACCGGGAGATAAGCCGGACACCGGAAGAAGAAAGAGAAAGGACATGGCAGGGTTATCTTCTTGCCCTGGAGGAGGCTGCCAGGCTGGGTGTCACCAGCGTCCAGAATGCCGGTGAAGCCGATTTTGAAATGTACAGGAAGCTTCAGCAGGCCGGACATCTTACCCTGCGCATCGATATCGGGGCCGCCCTGACGGGCGATACTGCCGTTCTGAGGAAATACCGGGTCAAGGAGGCCGAATATCCACGGAAAGGTGACTGGATAAGATTCGGCATCCTCAAGGAATTTGCCGATGGTACGATAGGATCACAGACGGCACTGATGTTCGAACCATATGAAGATAATCCCTCAACTTCGGGACTGGCGATGTGGCCGTACGATGAACTTGAGAAAATGATCGTCACCGCCGACAGCATGGGTTTCCAGATCGGTATCCATGCAATTGGCGACAAAGCCAATCACCTTGTACTCAACGCTTATGAAAAAGCTCTCGCAAGGAATGGCCGGCGCGACAGCCGCCACCGCATTGAACACTCGCAGTGCGTCAGACCTGATGATATTCCTCGTTTTGCGGAACTCGGTGTTATCCCTTCCATGCAGCCGACACACTGCATCTCCGACAAGCTGTATTTCGAAAAACGGGTCGGTACCCGCAGATGCCGGGGAGCCTACGCATGGAGAAGCTTCATAAGTTCCGGGTCAGTGCCGGCTTTCGGAACTGATTACGGGGTTGAACCGCTGAACCCGATGGAGGGGTTATATGCTGCCGTAACAAGAAAGGACAGGCTCGGCGAAGAAGGCGACGGCTGGTATCCAGAAGAAAAACTTACGATGGAGGAAGCCATAAAATATTACACCCTTGGCTCTGCCTATGCCCAGTTCATGGACGACAGGAAAGGAATGCTCAGAAAAGGCTACCTCGCCGATATTGTTATTACAGACAGGGATCTGCTTACAATTCCGGAAAACGAGATAATGAAGACCAGGGTCGATTATACCATCACGGGAGGTAAGGTCGTTTTCAGCTCTGCAGAGAATTTTCCTTTACAAACCCGATAAGCCGGCCAGTATTTTCATTGCCTCATCGCGGCTGCTTCCGCAAAACTCGGGATCGGCCCTGAAATCACTGCACACCTGCGGCCGTTCAGGCAAACCGTACAATGCACATTTATTGTCGTCAGTGAGATGTATGCACCTTACCCCGGCCGGTTTGCCACCGGGCATCCCGGGGATCGGCGACGATATCGAGGCTGCAATACAACAGGCGCCACAGTTTTCACGGCATTCCATGGAACAATTAATCCTTCCTTTTCAGATTTTTTATGGTTTTATGGATGACGTATTCTACTAAGTTAATAAAACCCGGAGTATTCACCAAAAGTTGTATCCAGCAACTTGAATGGTTATTTCTGCCGGATATTGATTCAGCATAATAATAACCTGACAGAAAAGCCAGACGGAAAAAACTGCCGGACAGCACTTGCCGGAAGCACTGCCTCCAATCATTATGGGCTGCTTCGTAAAATTCAGGAATAATCATACCGGCCATTCAGATAATAATTATCGGTCCCATAACTGAAAAAGGGTGATTTCCAAAGATCTTTTACTTATTATCCTGTTATGAAAATAACAGATCCTGGTCCTCAATGAGGGAACCAAAAAAGTTTAAGGTCCGGCGCTTTTTGTTTAAATTTGAACAAATAAACGACAATGAGGATTGATATTCTTTCAGTTCTGCCCGAACTGCTCAGCAGCCCCCTGGATTACTCGATTGTAAAGCGGGCCCGCGACAAGGGACTGGTTGAGATCAATATTGTCAACCTCCACGACTATTCAACTGATAAATACAGGAGCGTTGATGATTACGCATTCGGAGGCGGGGCGGGCATGGTGATGATGATCGGACCCGTTTACAGGGCTCTTGAGAAACTGAAGGAAGAAAGGACCTATGATGAAATTATCTACACATCTCCCGATGGTGAACCTTTCACCCAGAAAATGGCCAATGAGCTTTCCCTTAAGAAAAACCTGGTGATCCTTGCGGGCCATTACAAGGGTATCGACCAAAGGATAAGGGACAACCTTGTAACAAGAGAGATCTCGGTGGGCGATTATGTTCTTTCCGGGGGTGAACTTCCCGCAGCTGTCATAACGGACGCAATAGTAAGGCTGCTGCCCGGCGCGATGTCGGATGAACAGTCGGCCCTTACCGACTCCTTCCAGGATGATCTCCTGGCTCCGCCGGTATATACCCGTCCCGCAGATTTCATGGGATGGAAAGTACCGGATATCCTGCTGTCGGGTCACGCAGCGGAAATCGATAAATGGAGGCATGAACAGTCGCTGGAAAGAACCCGCAGACTAAGGCCCGATCTGCTGAATGAAAGATGATCTGGAAACAGGAATATATTAAAACCCTGCAGCATGCCGGTTCCGCCTTGCCGGAACAGCGGATCCCGTGGCCGGGAACGGGAGTCTCTCCCGCCCGTGCAGCATTATGCTGGACAGCCGGTAACACACGCGGACGGCGGACGTGAACTAACATAGGCGCGATGTCCTGCGATGAAACTTATTATTTTGGAAAAAACCAAAAGCTTTTGTAAAATTGTAACTTATTTTTAATTATTTTCATAACTATTTAATTCTCAATGAAATGAATACACAGGATTATATTGATCGGGAAGACCGGTATGGTGCACATAACTATCATCCTCTTCCGGTGGTTCTTGAAAGAGGTGAGGGTCCGTTTGTATGGGATGTTGAGGGTAAAAGGTATTTCGACTTTCTGTCGGCCTATTCCGCAGTCAATCAGGGACATTGTCATCCCAGGATTGTAAAGGCGCTGACTGACCAGGCTCAGAAGCTGACTCTTACTTCAAGGGCTTTTTATAATTCTGTGCTGGGGGAATATGAAGAATATGTAACCCGTTATTTTGGTTACGATAAGGTTCTTCCGATGAATTCCGGGGCCGAGGCAGATGAAACGGCCCTCAAGCTTTGCCGCAAATGGGCATACAAGAAAAAAGGCATTAAGGATAACAATGCCAGAATAATTTGCTGCGAGGGTAATTTCCATGGCAGGACAATCACCATTGTGTCAATGTCAACCGATCCTGATGCACGAAACGATTACGGTCCTTTCACTCCCGGATTTATTGTTGTTCCTTATAATGACATTCCCGCACTGGAAAAGGCCCTTCAGGACCCTGATGTTGCAGGATTCCTGGTTGAGCCCATTCAGGGAGAAGCCGGGGTTTTTGTTCCTGATGACGGGTACCTGAAAAAGGCATCTGACCTATGCAAAAAGCATAATGTGCTTTTCATTGCCGATGAGATCCAGACGGGAATTGCACGAACGGGAAAAATTCTTGCCTGCGATCATGAAGGAGTGCGTCCGGATATTCTTATCCTGGGCAAGGCGCTTTCGGGCGGAATCCTTCCGGTATCAGCAGTTCTGGCCGACGATGACATCATGCTCACCATAAAACCCGGGGAACATGGTTCCACTTTTGGAGGGAACCCGCTTGCCTGCAAGGTTGCAATTGAAGCTCTCAAAGTGGTGAAGGATGAAAAACTGGCCGAAAATGCAGCATATCTCGGTAAAATCTTCAGGGATGAGATAAAGAGCATCAAATCGGATATGATAGAGCTCGTCAGGGGTAAGGGGCTGCTCAACGCCGTTGTTGTCCGGCCAAAGGATGGCAAGACTGCGTGGGATGTCTGCATTGCCATGAAGGACCTGGGATTGATTGCAAAGCCAACACATGAGCATATAATACGTTTTGCACCTCCGCTGGTCATTACCGAACCGCAGCTGAGGGAGGCTGTCGGACTAATCAGGCAGGCATTTAAACTTTTTGAATAGAAGATTGTTAACATATTAACAATCACCCCCCGGGGGAATAACACAGTTCCCATGTCACCATGGATTAAATCATACCGACTTGTACTGCCGCTCATTCTGACAGCAGTACTCACTTTCCTTTCATGCACGGGTCAGGTTACAAGGGATATCACTACAGGTGAGCTGCAGGGGCATGTGCAGTACCTTTCATCCGACATGCTGAAAGGCCGTCAGACAGGAAGCGAAGGAGACAGCCTTGCAGCGGTTTACATCAGGAAGCAGTTCGAAATGGCGGGCCTGGTGCCGCTGGAGGGCAACGGATTCCAGGAATTCTCCGTTACCGACAGGGTTGTTGCGGGAAAATCTAACTTTTTCATACTCGACGGACAGGAATTCAACACCTCTGAAGATATTACACCCTTCTCATTCAGCGGAAATTCATCGCATGAAGCTCCTGTGGTTTTTACCGGCTACGGACTCGTTATTTCCAACGACTCAATAAAATGGAACGACTACGGGAACCATGATGTTAAAGGCAAGTGGGTGCTTGTATTGAGGGGCGATCCCGAGCCGGAGAAATCAGTAAGCGGATTCATCCCGTTCAACAGCGACAGGGATAAGGCAATGACTGCCAAAGATATGGGGGCAGCCGGCGTACTTTTTGTATCGGGTCCGGCAAACGATAATGAAGATTCTTTCGAAAGCCTGTCAGCTGAAGGCTTCAGCGTTGGCATACCCGTGCTCAGGATCAAGCGCAATGTTGCCGATCTTATCCTGAAAAGAACCAATAACACCGTCGCCGCCCTTGAAAAACAGATCAACGCCACAAAAAAAACTGCAGCTTTTGATACCGGGGCCAGAGTCAGGGCCGGTTCAGATGTGCAGAAAACTGCATCGTCTACCAGGAACGTGATCATGTATCTCAGGGGAGAAGATGAATCATTAAGGAATGAATATGTGATCATAGGTGCCCACTTTGATCACCTTGGCATGGGTGGACCGGCCAGCAGGGCCCGGGATACGGTCGCGGTGCATCACGGGGCCGATGACAATGCCTCAGGGATCAGTGCAATGATCGAACTGGCAGAACGATTTGCACTAACACCGGGAAGCCACAGGCGAAGCCTGGTTTTTACCGCATTCTCAGGTGAGGAATCAGGGCTCCTGGGTTCAAGATATTTTACCGATAACCCCCTTGTTGACCTGTCCAGGGTCAACGCCATGATCAATCTCGACATGGTGGGAAGGCTGCAGGATTCAAGCCTGCAGATAGGAGGAATTGGTACGGCTGAAAAATTCAGGGATATCATCACCAGCCTTACCGACACAAGTCGTTTCAGGTTGTCTTTGTCTGAAGAAGGATACGGGCCTTCGGACCATTCGTCATTTTACGGAAAAGATATTCCTGTCCTGTTTTTCTCGACCGGCGCCCATCTCGACTACCATACCCCTTCCGACACATGGGACAAGCTCAATTATCCGGGAATGAAAGATATATCGGATCTTGTTTTCAGTATTGCCGGAAACATTGCAAACACACCCGAAAGGCTGGAATTCAGGGAAGCGGGCCCAAAAACAGGGATCAGCACCGTTATGAGAAGAAAAGGAGTCACCCTTGGTATAATGCCCGATTATTCGGGAAACATAAAAAACGGACTCAGGGCCGATCTTGTCACTCCGGGAAAACCTGCCGCCCTTGGAGGAATGAAGAAAGGAGACATTATTACCTCTATCAACGGAATGACCGTCAGCAATATACAGGACTACATGTACCGCATGAGCCGCCTGAAGCATGGCGAAACCATCAGTGTGGAAGTGTTGCGCAATGGTAATACCGTTGTACTTATTATTCAGTTATAAAGACACAAACAGAAATACCTGCACGATGAAAAGGTTCATCCTATGGCTCCTGGCATTCATAATTACAATTGCGGCAGCTTATTACCAGAGAAAAAGCGGGCCAACATATCCAACAAGTTGTAGCGTCGAACTGAATGACACTGTTTACAACCTGAAACTGGTAAGAAGCCTGGGGCTGGATGAACGGCCGGAAGTTAAATTACATATATATGATCCGGACATCAGGGCAAGGCTGTTTTACAGGAGGTACAGGAGTGAAGAACCATACATGACGGCAGATTTTGTGTACAAAGTATACCCGGTCAATTCATTTCTTATGAACAGGGTCTTCGGGATCACTGAGGAAAAAGGACTCTTTGCAGAAATTCCCTCCCAGCCTCCCGCCGGGAAAATTGAGTATTACATAGAAATAACCGACTCAAAGGGTACAACAGCACTTTTCAGGGAAAATCCGGTGGTTATCAGATTCAAGGGAGCCGTACCCGGATCCATTCTTGTACCCCACATCCTTTTCATGTTCCTGGCCATGTTCTTTTCAACCCTCACCGGGCTGATGGCTGCGGTAAACCATCCTAAGTTCAGGAAATACGGTGTAATAACCCTCGTAATACTTGGTATTGGAGGAATGATCTTCGGTCCGCTGGTTCAGAAATTCGCTTTTGGCGACCTTTGGACAGGTATCCCCTTCGGCTGGGACCTGACCGATAACAAGACACTGATTGCCTTCATTTTCTGGATAGCAGCAGTGTGGCTCAATCGGAGAAAAGAACGCCCGGTATACAGCATCATTGCCTCAGTTGTCCTGATCCTGATATTTTCCATACCCCACAGCATGTTCGGTTCCGAACTGGACTACGAGAGCGGCAAAGTCATTCAGGGATCAATTCTTGCTTTTTTCCTTTCCCTTCGGAAAAAAAATTAAAATCAAGTGCAGCATTCATCGTTTACCTGCGTCTTTTAGATGAAAATCTGAAATATGTTAAACGTGAGTGCGGCATCTCAGTTAAAAACAAGTCCTTACATAAAGATGGCTAATGCAGAAGCAGCATTCAGGAACATTCACCAGGATCTGGTGGACGGATGCAAGACAGGCGATCAGAAGGCACAGTTTCAGATTTACAAATTGTACTACAAGGCAATGTACAATACGAGTCTGAGGATCATTAACGACACAATGGAAGCCGAAGACATAATGCAGGAATCGTTCCTGTCGGCCTTTGAAAAAATTGATACCTACTCCGGCACCGTGAGTTTCGGAGCATGGCTTAAAAAAATAGTCATCAACCGTTCCCTCGATGCCCTGAGCAGAAGAAAAGCGATCTTTGAAGATATTGAGGCCCACACAGGTATCAGGGATGAAGGATCTGACGATGTATCGAGGCAGGAAGAAATCGATATAAAGGTGGATGAGATAAAAGAGGCAATAAACAATCTGCCCGACGGGTACAGGATAATTCTCTCGCTTTACCTTCTGGAAGGCTATGATCACGATGAAATTGCAGAGATACTCGGAATTTCCAGCAGTACGTCCAGATCACAGCTTTCAAGGGCCAAACAGAAATTGATTTCGGAACTTAAGAATTATTGAAAATCAGCGGCAATGAAAAATATAGAAGACATAATAAGAAACAACAGGGATCTTTTCGACACTGCGGAACCACAGGATGGTCACTTTGAAAGATTCTGCTCCAGGCTGGAGGAAAGATTTCCTGCGCACACCATGGTCAGGCGAAGCATTGTACCTTATCTGCTGAAGGCAGCAGTGGTCACATTGCTGGTAACCCTTTCATCATTGTGGACATGGGAACATTTCCTGAAGCCCGGCAGGGACAGGATGACCCTGGGCGATGTATCACCACAGTACCGGGAAGTTGAAAACTATTATATGTACCAGGTGAACCTGATGAGCAATGAAATTGCAAGTCTCGATGAAAATGATGAGGGACAGAAGCAAATGCTGCTGGCTGAAATGAAAAGCATGGACTCAGTTTACATCCAGCTTCAGAAAGACCTCAGGGCAAATCCCAATGATGAAAGAATAATCAATGCAATGATAGAACACTATCAGACGAAACTGGAAGTAATGAACTATATAGTCAACCAGCTCAAGATAATCAGAAATGATAACCAAACAAGGAAGGCTCATGAAAACTCAGGCTTATAAATCAGGAATTATCCTTGTATTATTTATCCTGCTCACTTCGGGAGCAATCCGGGGCCAGCAGGCGGTAAAGGATTTTCACAAGGAATATACGGCAGGACCCGGTACCACCCTTGACGTCAGCAACAGGTATGGCAATGTGACTGTCGAAACAACTGACGGCAACATGGTAATCATTGATGTAAGGGTTACTGTTGATCTTCCCAGCAGGGAACGGGCTGAAAAGCTCCTGTCGTACATTGATGTCAACTTTGCCGAAAGCGATAATGTGATTACTGCAAAAACCGTTATCGACGATAAATTCAGCTTCTCGGGATGGGGAGGGAGTAACAGGAAATTCAGCATAAACTATAAGATAAAAATGCCTGCCCGGATAAACTTCACCCTGGCAAACAAATACGGCAACACAGACCTTGATGAAATTCACGGTCTTGTGAACCTGGATATCAAATACGGCAACCTCACTGCCGAAAATCTTTCCAGGGGAAATGAAAAACCACTGAATGCACTTACCATTGCCTATGGCAATGCTTCAATATCATCGGCCAGCTGGCTCGACATTAACTCAAGATACGTGGGTAACCTCAGGATCGACAGGATCCAGGCTCTTCTTATCAGCAGCAAGTATTCAAAAATCAGGCTCGGAGAAACAAGCTCCGTTGTGGGAGATTCAAAATACGACAACTTCCGGATAAGTAAAATCAATAACCTCGTTCTCGATGCCGGCTATTCGGATATAGTTGTGGAAACATTGCTGAAGAAACTGAAATTTGAAGGAGGCTACGGAGCCCTGACCGTCGGAGAAATACCTGCGGGGTTCGAATTAATCGATACCGATACAAGATACATAGGGGTCAAGCTCGGGATCGATGATAATGCAAGCTACAAGCTCGATGCCAGGCTTTCGTATGGGAATCTCAAATTCAATGAAGAAAATTACCTCAACCAGAAGAGGATAGCTCAGAGCACTTCAAATGAAATACAGGGAATTGTGGGAAATGAAACTGATCCCACATCAGTTGTAAAAGTTCATGCATCCTACGGGTCGGTAAGGTTGACCCGGTAATGACTTCACGGTAATAACCGGATCATGCCCGACATAATATAATTGGTGCACAGTTACACGACTGTGCATTCATATTGTGCTGTAAAGGCAAAATAACGGAAGCTAAAAATCCATCTCGACAACAGTAATACCCGAACCTCCCATTTCCACATGTTCATCCCTGAAGGATCTTACAACATTCACTGTTGCCAGGTAATCCCTTACAAGCTGCCTCAGAATGCCGTTACCCTTGCCATGAAGTATCCTCAGGTTCCTGTGCTGGACCAGAAGGGCATCATCAATAAAATCGCGTACAATATTCAATGCTTCCTCTCCCCTTACCCCGCGAATGTCTATCTCGGGCCTGAAACTGCTTCTGCGCTGTTCGATGACGGGATCTGACCTGTGCACAGCCTGGCGCGACCTTTCGCTTTTTTTAAGCTCCGATCTGCTGATCCTTTCAATCTTTTCGAGCGGAACAAGGAACCTGATACTGCCTGCCTCAACTGTTGCCATTCCTGATTCAATCTTCACAATTTCCCCCGCCGCCTGTGTTTCAACCATTCTGACAGCATCACCGGCCGACAGGGGTTTTACCTTTTCAGCCATTGGCTCTGCCTTCTTCCTGACAGCTTCCGGCTTTATCTTTTTTGCCTTCTGTGCCAGACGTGTTGCTTTCTCTTCTGCGTCGGTAATCACCAGTTTTGGCTCTTCCTCTATATTCTCCCTGAATTCATCGAGCTTCTGCCTCAGATCTCTGGTCTTTTCCCTTTCTGCCTGTGCTTCCTTAATCTGACGTATGGTATTCTCAATGATACGGTTTGAGCCGTCAAGCAAGGCCCGGGCATCGTCCCTTGCCCTGGATATTATCTCCTTCCGGAGATTTTTTGCACCGGCCAGTTCCTTTTCATATTCGGCAATCAGTTCTTCAAGTCGCTTTTCCTGATGCCTGATATTCTGCCTTTTGGCTTCCCAGTATCTTTTATCCCTTGCAATATCCTTCAGGTGCCTGTCGTAATTTATGTTCTTCACCCCCGCTTTCTCCGAAGCAATTGCGAGAACATGCTCAGGAAGTCCAATTTTCTTTGCGATCTCAAAGGCAAATGAACTTCCGGGCCTGCCGATGCTGAGCTGAAACAGCGGTTGCATCAGGTGATTGTCGAAAAGCATTGCGCCGTTGACAATGCCTTCGGTCAGGGATGCAAAATGCTTGAGATTTGTGTAATGCGTTGTCAGCACTCCATATACTCCGGCCCTGTTCAATTCGCCGAGTACAGCCTCGGCAATCGATCCGCCAAGCATCGGCTCGGTACCCGTTCCGAACTCGTCAATCAGGATCAGGGTTTCAGAAGAAGCGTTCCTGACGAAAAACTTCATGTTAAGAAGATGTGAACTGTAGGTACTCAGGTCATTGTCAATACTCTGTTCATCACCAATATCAATGAAGATGTTTTTGAAGATGCCCGATTCCGAACCTTCCCCGACGGGTATGGTGAGCCCGCACTGCAGCATGTATTGCAACAAACCCACAGTCTTGAGACAAACCGATTTTCCGCCGGCATTGGGCCCCGAAATAAGCAGGATCCTGTCGTTCCGGTCTAGCCTTATATCAAGTGGAACCACCTTTCTGCCCGGGGTTTTCCGGAATGCCAGTTCAAGCAGCGGATGGACCGCCCTTTTCCAGCTGATACCCGGAACGTCCGCAAGAGCAGGCTTGATGGAACCAAGTTGATTGCCAAACAATGCTTTGGCCCTTATGAAATCCATCTGCCCCAGAAAATCGTTGGAAAGCAGGAGATCATCAATGTACGGGCGTATATCATCGGCAAAAGATGTTAGAATTCTCACTATCTCACGCAGCTCTTCGTACTCCAGTTCCACGATCTCATTATTTATCTCCACAACCTCCACGGGTTCAACATAAACGGTCTTTCCTGATGCCGACTGATCCAATATCAGGCCCCTGATTTTCCGCTTCTCGGAAGCATTAACCGGGATCACTCCCCTTCCGTCGCGAACCGTGGCCACCGTGTCTGCCTCGACGATTCCTTCAGCCTTTGCCTGCCTTAAAATTGCATTCAGGCGCTTTGAAGCCTGCGCGGTGAGCGAAGAAATACTGCCGCGTATCTCCTTCAGCCGGGGCGAAGCACTGTCTTTTATTTCTCCCTTCCTGTCAATGATCCGGTCAGCTGCATCAATCACATAGGGAAAAACCTTCACATTGCCGCATAGCGATCTGAGAACAGGGTATTTATCACTTTCCTTCCTCCTGAAAAATGCCAGGATTGACCTGACTGTCTCCAGGGAGCGCCTGAGTTCAAACACTTCCCTTGTCTCAGGAAATGTACCTTCTATCCTTATCTTGTTCAGACAGCCGGAAATTTCAAAATAATCTTCCGAGGGAAAAGAGTCCTCAAGCAGGAGCAGCTGCTGAAATTCAAAGGTTTCTGACAACCGTGCATCAACCGGCTGCAGGTCAGTCATGAATTTCATCTCCTCAATCAATTCCGAACCCATTGTACTGAGGCAGTTATCCTTCAGAAGGGCGCGGATCCTGTCAAAACCTGTCTTAGCTTCAAAATTGCCGGGATAGATCATGGTCTTTTTGCTTCAGGTTTGATGAAACCGGATTCCGGGTTTTCTTTTCCTGCAAATTTACCTTATTAAATCATAACATCTGAGCTGCTAAATCTCCATAATATGCAGAATATTCTGAGCGACGGCCTCCGCTAATTTAATATCTTTAACATTTGAGAGGCATCAAATTAATATATTTTCCTACTTTTGAAGTTTGACTTTAAAATAATTACTCCTATGAAATCATTGAATTACCTGGCAACACTGATCGTCCTGATATTTTTCCCGGTTCTGGTCAATGCCCAGACTGAAACCGTTGACCTGAACATGATCTACAGGATAAAACAGGAAGGGATGAAGAACTCGGCAATTGAGGAACTGGCTTTCGGATTGACAGATCTGTCGGGGTCAAGGCTGACGGGGTCGCCTGGCCTTGCACGGGGGAACGAATGGGCTATGAAAAAAATGTTGGAGCTCGGTTTCCAGAATGTAAGGATTGAGGAAGCTGCTGATTTTTCCCAGGGAGGATGGGACAATCTGAAAACCTATGCAGCCATGATCTCACCCTATTATATAAATTTTGCCTGCAACCCGGTTGCATGGACAGGAAGCACGAACGGGCCCGTAAAGGCAGAGGTTATTCTCCTCGACGTCAAAACGGAGGAAGATCTTGATAAATACAAGGGGAAATTATCAGGAAAGATAGTAATGATGCCATCGACGGCTTCCTATGAAGTGAGTTTTGAGCCTCTTGCAACCAGGTACACTGACGATGAGCTGAAAGAACTCTCAATGGCTGCAGTCAGGCCTCAGGGAGGAAGAGTGCCCGCCGACTGGGCCAACTATATGGCTCAGAGGGCGCTGCAGATGAAAATTACCGGGTTCCTGAAATCCGAGGGAGTAGCAGTTATTCTTAACAATTCCGGATTTTTCAATGTTCCCAGGTCAGCTTCTGCCAGTTATAAGGCCGGAGATCCGGAACCGGTTCCGCAACTTAGTATCCCGGTGGAAGCATACGGACGGATGGAAAGGCTGATTGCTCATTCCGTCAGGGTTGAAATGGAAATAGAGATCATAAATAAGTTCCTCGGACCACAGAAAGTCTACAACGTGATCGGTGAAATTCCCGGAACCGACAAGCTTTTAAAGAATGAGGTGGTTCTTCTGGGAGCCCATATCGATTCATGGCACGGAGGAACCGGAGCTGCCGACAATGCATCGGGTTGCGTGGTAATGATGGAAGCCCTGCGCATACTTAAAAATCTCGACGTTGCACCCCGGAGGACAATCAGGGTTGCCCTGTGGGGAGGCGAAGAGCAGGGCCTGATTGGTTCAAGGGCCTATGCGGACAAATATCTTGCCGACCGTGAAACAAAAGCACATAAGCCTGATTTTGACAGGTTTGCAGCATACTTCAACATGGATAACGGCACAGGGAAATACAGGGGGATATACACCCAGGAAAATGATATGGTGCGGCCGATATTCGAGGAATGGCTTAAGCCGTTCGCCGACATGGGAGCCGCAACAGTTTCCGGAAGGAATACCGGCGGCACCGATCACCTGTCATTCGATGCTTACGGACTCCCCGCCTTCCAGTTTATCCAGGACAATATTGAGTACGGCAGGGGTTATCACTCTGTTATGGACACCTATGAAAGACTCCTCATGAACGATCTCAGGCACAATGCCATAATAACCGCAGCGTTTGCCTACAATGCCGCCATGAGAAACTCAAAACTTCCGTCAAAGCCTGCCATGAAGCCTGCCACGAATGTAAAACAGCCACAAATGGCACCGTGGATGAATTAGACTGTATCCGGCAACATTGATTATCACAGGTCAGGCATATTCATAAGGGAAGCGAAGGAGCCCATTGCACCTATGCAAAAACGGGTATGGCGGAAAACCATAAAATCCGGGGTTCACGCATGCATCCTGTCAGGCCGCGACCCAGCGACCGGACGGTTCCGGTATGGTCTGCCGGTGTCGAAAGGGCATATCCTGAATTTAAATGCAGTTTAAAAAGATGAAGGCTCCTGTCCCTTGTTTCCCTTATCCAGTCCTTTCATGGACAGCTGTATGCGTTTACGCTCAGGGTCAATATCAAGAACCTTCACCATAACATGCTGATGCAGCTTCACTACATCTGCAGGGTCCCTGACGTAGGTGCTGCTCAGATTTGATATATGCACCAGTCCGTCCTGCTTGATGCCGATGTCCACGAAGGCCCCGAATTTTGTTATGTTGGTCACAATTCCCGGAACAATCATTCCGGGGGTAAGATCCTCCATCGTATGGATATCGGCAAAACTGAATTCCTTTATTTTTGAACGAGGGTCCCTTCCGGGCTTTGCAAGCTCTTCCATGATATCCCTGAGCGTGGGCAGGCCCGTTGTTTCCGTCACATAGTTCTCGAGCCTGATTTGTTTCCTTTTTTCCTGATCGGCCATAAGTTCCCTGACGTCGCATCCAAGGTCAGCCGACATTTTCTCAACAACATGATAACTTTCAGGATGTACGGCACTTGAATCGAGGGGGTTCCCGGCGTTCCTTATGCGAAGGAATCCGGCACATTGTTCAAAAGCCTTGGCACCCATCCTCCTGACATTCAGGAATTCATTTCTCGATCGGAAGGGTCCGTTCTCGGTACGGTAATCCACTATGTTACGGGCAAGCTGGGGACCCAGTCCTGAGACGTAGGTAAGCAAATGACTGCTTGCCGTGTTCACTTCCACACCGACGGCGTTGACACAGCTGACCACCACCTCATCGAGACTTTGCTGCAATTTCTGCTGATCCACGTCATGCTGATATTGCCCCACTCCTATCGATTTCGGATCGATCTTAACAAGCTCCGCAAGCGGATCCATCAGCCTTCTTCCGATGGAAACGGCGCCCCTGACCGTTACATCATAGTCGGGGAACTCCTCCCTTGCAACCTTCGATGCCGAATAAACTGAGGCACCGGCCTCATTGACAACAAAGACCTGGATATCTTTTTCAAATTTTATCCATTTGATGAACTGTTCGGTCTCCCGGCTTGCAGTACCGTTACCTATGGCTATCGCTTCGGTTTTGTAGGCGTTCACCAGCGTTAAAAGTTTCCTGACCGACAGCGCCGTCTGATTCTGCGGTGGATGAGGAAATATTGTCTCATTATGGACAAGGTTTCCCTGGCGGTCGAGGCAGACAATCTTGCAGCCTGTCCGGAAGCCCGGATCAATGGCAAGTACGTTTTTTTCACCCAGGGGTGAAGCCAACAGAAGCTGACGCAGGTTCTCTGCAAACACGGCAATGGCTTCACTATCCGCCTTCTCCTTCGACACATTCCTGAATTCGGTCTCAAGCGAACCTGAAAGCAGCCTTTTCCAGCTGTCGGCCAAAGCTTCCCCGACAAGTCTCGATGACTCGTTCCGGCCCTTTATGAATAAAGACTTTAATATGTCAATCGCCTTTTCATCCTCAGGCAATACCGAAAGGCGAAGAAACCCTTCCTCTTCACCCCTTCTCATGGCAAGAAGCCTGTGTGACGGGCATTTCCTCAGCGGTTCCGACCAATCGAAATAATCACTGTATTTAATACCCTCCTGTTCCTTTCCCCTTACAACTTTTGAACTGATGACAGCTTCCCGTTCAAAAAGAATCCTCAGCCGGGCCCGGGCTTTCTGGTCTTCACTGATCCATTCCGCTATAATATCACATGCACCGGCCAGAGCCTCCCCTTTGTCCGCCACAGAATCGCCCAGGAACTCCTCTGCCTTTTTTCCCGGGTCAGTCTCACCCTGTTCCATTATCAGTGAAGCAAGGGGCTCAAGGCCCTTCTCCTTTGCAATTGTCGCCCGTGTTCTGCGTTTTGGCCTGAAGGGCAGGTATAAATCCTCTATCTCCGACATTCTGGTGGCAGCCTCCAGCTTCTGCCTGAGTTCAGGCGTCATTTTATCCTGCTCCTCTATCGACCTGATTATGCTCTCGCGGCGGATGTCAAGTTCCTTCAGCCTGTTGTATTCATCCCTGATATGAAGAAGCTTAACCTCATCGAGGCTTCCTGTCATTTCCTTCCTGTACCTGCTGATGAAAGGAATGGTCGAACCGTCTTCCAGCAGTCTTATTGTATTCTCAACCTGCCATAAATGCAATCCAAGCTTTTCCGCAACCAGTGAAATGTTCTTTTGAGTACCCATATTAAAATAATTCCAGGTGTTAACCATAATTTCCGGAAATCGTATTATCCGGCAATCGCTGCAAAAGGCCGGGCTGGATTTTCATACTTTCCGCCTGAAGCACCTGCGCGCAACCCACGGGAGATCCTGAAGAAAACGATCCTCAACCCTTTTTCGTAAGTCTGTCATATATCTGGTGACAGATCCATGCATCGGTTGCAGCATAAATTATCTGTGCTTCGGTTAGTTCGTCAGCCTCCCAGTCGGATACCTGCTGCCGTTTGGATATCCTGATCCCAAGTACAATCGCTGCCAGCTTCTTCAGCCCCGAATTCTGTATCCCGTATTCCTTCACGAATTTCTGAAGGTCAATAAACCCCGAAGGTACGAAGCCGTTGATACGTTTCAGGAAGCTGATATCGTCATGAACTGCCACCCCGGCCTTGATGACGTCGGGACTGGCCAGAAGTTCAGTCAATGGATCGGGAATACCGATCCTGTTGATCCTGAACAGACAGGCAAGCTCGCTGTTTGCCAGCTGAAGCAGCGAAACCCTGTTTTTCCTGCCTTTCCTGAAAGAGGGTTTGGTCTCGGTGTCAAATCCCAGAAAGGGAGAACCAATCAGCCTGGGAAAAGTTTTCCTGAAAGCCGCCATATTATCAATCAGCACAATCTCACCTCTGAACCAGGACAATTCCTTCAATGCTATTTCTTCTGCCGAAATAGTGGCAGGATAATTATTCCTCAGCATCTTCCCTGAATTCCTTTTGACGGCGGGAAATAAACCATTCGGATTTATCCCTTTCATAGGAATCACTCCCGCCATTTTCTGCAATATCTGTCGATTCACCCGAATAGATGAACCTGTGGATAGCCCTAAGTGAATTTACCAGTTTTTGACCCCAGATATTCTCAAAATTCATCCGGCATTCCCAGACAGCGTCATTCATGACCTCCTTTGAGCCGGTCTGGTACAATAACAGGAAGTCCTTGAGATCCTGGTAAATATCAGCAAAATTCTCAGACAGGGAGGCAATAACCGGCTCCCCTCCGTCCGCAATCCTCTCGTCAAACACCTCGTAATAGTCATCAGCAGCGCCAAACCGGTCCTTCAATGTATCATGAACCCTGTTCCAGTCAGCCTCGGTAACGAACTTTTCATTGCCATCCTCAAAAACCGGTTCCGGGGCCGGAAGAAGGGAAGCCTTGATGTACAGGTATGGCAGAAGACGTTGAAATATTCTCAGCAGTTCATCACCAGGAACTTCAGAACCATGCTCGGCGTATTTGCAAAACTCATTGGCTGCAGCAACAAATTCCACAACGCTTCGCGAATAGACCGGATCTGATTTCTTATTCATTTCATTAATATACCTCCCGGCAAAATAAGTCATAAATTCAATGCGATGTTTCGCATCAACCGAACAAAGTGCAGAATTTGCTTGCCGTTGAGAAATAAATTGAATAAATTCCCTAATTGATAAAAACCTGGCTCCGCCATATTGTTAAGCATAAATAAGCCGGTTGATATCAGTAATTTAATTGGACCAGACCTGTTTTGTCATGAAAAAGTTCCTGATCGTATTTACTGCTTTGCTTCTTATACATTTAACCAGCAGTCATTTCCTGAACGGACAGCCGGCAGGATTAACCCGCGGATGGAGGGCCGGAGTTGCAAAAGTCAATATTACACCGGAGGGATCCATTTGGTTGGCAGGTTATGCTTCACGCGATCATCCGTCGGAAGGAGTGTTGCACGATATCTGGTCCAAAGTCCTGGTTATAGAAGATTCCCTGGGAAACAGGGCTGCATTGATAACCAACGATCTCCTTGAGATCCCGATTCATTACTCAACACAGATCAGGGACAGGCTTGAAAAAGAATATGGCCTGCACCGGTCTCAGGTAATACTCAATTGCTCACACACGCATTCGGGGCCGGTTATGAGGGACACCCTGGCCAACTGGTATCCACTCGACGATGCAATGGAAAAAAAGGTAAAGAAATACTCTGAAGATTTTGTCGAAAAAATAGTGGAAATGGTCGGCAGGGCCATCTACAGGATGATTCCTGTTGAAATCAGTGCCGGGAACGGAACAGCAAGGTTCCAGGTAAACCGGCGGAATAATTCCGAGGCAATGAGTGAATATTACACCGATCTGAAGGGGCCCAATGATTACGCTGTGCCCGTGCTCAGGATCGACAGGAAACAGGGAGGGATCATGGCAATTGTTTTCGGCTATGCCTGCCATTCAACCGTTCTGAATTTTTATCAGATAAGCGGTGATTATCCCGGTTTTGCCCAGATTGAACTGGAAAACCTTTATCCCGGTACAACGGCACTCTTTTTCCAGGGTGCCGGAGCCGACCAGAATCCCCTTCCCCGCAGAAGTGTCCCGCTTGCCCGCCAGTACGGGCAAACCCTTTCGGCAGCAGTCGACAGGGTCCTCAATGAAAAAATGAAAAGACTTGTCCCGCTGCTGAAAACCGCCTATTCTGAGATTCCGCTTCAGTTTGACGGTTCCCCTCCCGACAGGCAGGAATTGCTTGGTCATATCCACGACACTTCATCAACTGCGCCATATCTGAAACTGATGGCACAAACCCTTATCCGCAGGCTCGACAACGGAGAGGTATTCAGGAACGGGTATCCTTATCCGTGCCAGGTCTGGAAGCTTGGAGACCAGATCATCATGGCCCTTGGAGGAGAGCTTGTGGTTGAATATGCCCTGGAGCTGAAAAAAAGGTTCGGCCAGGATGTCTTTGTAATGGGATATACCAATGATGTTATGGCCTACATACCTTCCGACACCATCCTCAGCGAAGGGGGATATGAGGGTACACGCTCGGTTTTTTTTACCAGGGCATGGAGCCGTAACACCCAAACAGCTATTATAAATGAAATGTCGAGCCTAGCCGGGAAACTGGGAATCACACCTATTGAGGCACCTGACCACAATGAAACGGCAGGAAGATAATCCTGCCCTGCATCCTGAATACCTGAATTAAAACAAATCAACCCTTAATCTGAAAAAGAAATGACGAAACGCATTTTAACAAGAAGACGTTTTATTGCCTCGGTGTCAGCAGGTTCTGTTGCTGCCATTGCCGGCTCCGTACCGGTGCTTGGAAAGACTGGCAATGACGCCGGCAGGCTGGCCATTCTTGGAGGCATCCCTGCAATACCTCCCAAAAAATGGCCCGACTGGCCGTACGTCGATCAGAAGATGATCGACGCCATGATCAGAACCACGAAAAGCGGAATATGGTCAAGAATACAGTCAGAAACCGGATCCGTTCCGACCTTTGAAAAGGAATTTGCTGCTCTTATGGGCGCAAAAAGATGCGTAACAACCGGATCGGGTACACAGGCTCTGAGCTGCTGTGTAGAGGCAATGGGAATAGGTGCCGGCGACGAGGTGATCACATCGCCATATACCGACATGGGGACTATTTCCTCCATTCTTACATCGCGTGCCCTGCCGGTTATGGCAGATCTTGATCCGGCATCATTCCAGATTGATCCGGCTGATGTTGAAAGGAAGATCACACCTGCAACAAAAGCCATCATGCCTGTTGACATGGGAGGACAGCCCTGCAACATGGCCCGGATAAATACCATTGCAAAAAAGCATAAACTCAGGGTGATCGAGGATTCGTGCCAGGGACACCTCGGTGAATACCAGGGAAAAAAATTAGGAACCGTGGGTGAGCTGGGATGTTTCAGTTTTCAGACATCCAAGACCATCGCCTGCGGCGAAGGCGGTGCTGTGATCGGCAATGATGAAGCGCTGATGGACAGGGTGTTTTCGGTTATGATGAACGGCAGCCACAGGATCATCGGAACCAAGTACAGGATGACCGAATTTGAAGCTGCCCTGCTTCTCAGCCAGTTGGAAGGAGCAAAGGAAAGATTCGCGATCCGTAACCGGAACGCTGCCTATCTGACCTCAAAGCTCAGGAAATTCCCGGGGCTGGTGCCGCAGAAACTGTACCCCGGAACAACCAGCGGCTCCTATTACCTTTATATGATGGCATATAAAAAGGAGTATTTCAACAATGCTGACAGGAGCAAATTCCTGAAAGCACTGGCAGCCGAAGGAATAGAACTGAGCCCGTATATTGCAAAGGGCCTGCACAGGGAACCCTGGACGGAGTTTATTCTTAAACAGCCCGTTTACACTAAAATGTTCCCTCCCGAACGGCTGAAGAGATTCAGGGACCAGCTGCATCTTCCGGTATGCGACAGGGTTTGCGACGAGATGGCAATGATCTGGGCTTCGGGCCCGTTGCTTGGAACCCTTGCAGACATGGATGATATCGTGAATGCCATAATGAAGGTTTATGAAAACAGGGATAAGCTTATTTCAATCTGACAAAAAGGACCAATGATATGAATACAGACAGTATTACCATTAAGTCAGGCAGCACTGCCGGCAAGCTTGCCATACTGGGAGGAGAGCCGGTTATATCCGCTGCAATGGCAGCCATGCCTGCGGGCCCCTATGTTGACGACAAGATGATTGAATCGATCGTCAGAACAACGAAAAGCGGCATATGGTGCAGGATACAGTCACCTAACGGCACTGTGCCAACTTTCGAAAAAGAGTTCGCCCGCTTCATGGGAACCCGTTACTGCGTATCAACCGGTGCAGGAACCCAGGCACTTAATACCTGCGTTGAAGCTCTGGGCATTGGCGCCGGTGATGAAGTTATAACCTCTCCCTATACCGATATAGGTACGATATCAGCCGTGCTGTTCTGCCGGGCATTGCCGGTATTTGCCGATCTCGACAGGGAATCGTTCCAGCTTGACCCGGATGATGTTGAAAAAAAGATCAATGAGAACACAAGGGCCATAATCCCCGTACATATTGGGGGCCAGCCTGCCAACATGGAAAGGATAATGTCAATTGCCGCAAAGCATAAACTTACGGTTATCGAGGATGCATGTCAGGCACACCTGACTGAATACCAGGGCAGAAAGCTTGGAACAATCGGCGACCTTGGCTGCTTCAGCTTCCAGGCAAGCAAGAACATTGCCTGCGGCGAAGGAGGTGCAGTGATCGGGGATGACGAAACGCTCATGGACAAGTGTTTCACTGTGATGAATCATGGCACAACCCGTTCAGGTCAGCATGCAGTCATCGGCGCCAAATACCGGATGAACGAATTTGAGGCCGCATTGCTTCTGCCGCAGCTTGAAACACTGAAAGCAAGGCACGACAAACGCAATGAAAATGCATGGTACATGAGGGCAAAGCTCAGGGATTTTCCCGGAATCGGTCTTCAGAAGCTCTATGAAGGGACTGGCACATCGGCATGGTGGCTTTTCATGACTTCATACAGGAAGGACAAATTCAACGGGGCGCCGCGTGAAAAATTCATCAAGGCACTCTCTGCCGAGGGTGTAAATGCCGGCAGCTATATAAAGTACGGATTTCACAAATCGGATGTCATCAGGAAGCACATTAGCGATCTAAAGGTTTACAATAAATTCTATCCTGCTGAAAGGTTCAAAAAATACCGGGAAGAACTCGAATGTCCGGTTTGTGACATTGTATGCGACGAGGAAATGCTTACCCTCGATGTTCCCACGGCATCCGGCAAACAATATCTCGACGGGATCTATGATGCCATTGTAAAAGTCTATGAAAACAGGGACAAACTTAACAGTATCTGAGATGAGAGTATTTAACCCATGTAAACTCATTCTGCTTATCCCGCTGCTTGTATGGATGAATCACGGGCCGGTAAGTGCGGAAGAAACCAGAACACCTGCCTGGCAGGAATCAAATTCATTGAAAATTGCTGTTTTTGACGTTGATGCCACCCCTCCTGTCGGTTACCAGCTGGCTTATGACCGGTGCACCGGCACGTGGGATCTCGGGCTGAGGGCAAAAGGAATAATCCTTGTCGGGGCAGGCGATCCGGTGGTGCTTGTTGCAATCGACTGGATCGGCATCGGCAATGAGTCGCACCGTGAATTCAGGCGAGCGCTTGCCCTTGCAGCGGGTACCACTCCCGACAGGGTTGCTGTTCATACGTTGCACCAGCATGACGCACCCGTGGGTGACATAAGAAATGATTTTGTCCTTGCAGTTCTGCACAGAATGGAGATGGCTGTTGGTGCTGCAATGGAAAAAGCCCAGCCTGTGACGCATATCGGCCTTGGCTCGGCACCCGTGGAAAAGGTTGCCTCGAACCGCAGGATACAGGGCCCTGACGGTAAAATCCGCGCAACCCGCTTCACTGCAACCGCTGACCCTGCGCTCCGGGCCGAGCCGGAAGGACTGATAGACCCGATGGTTTCCCTCGTCAGCTTCTGGAACAATGACAAGCCTCTTGCGGTTATGAGCTTTTATGCCACACATCCCCAGAGCTATTACCGCCTTGGAATAGCAAATCCCGATTTCCCGGGGGTTGCACGTTTCTTCAGGCAGCTCGCGGTACCTGATGCCCTCCATATCCATTTCAACGGTGCCGGCAGCAACCTGGGAGCGGGCAAATACAATGACGGCTCCCACGAAAACAGGCTGATCCTCGCCGAGCGACTGGCCGCAGGGATGAAACAGGCATTTGAGTCATCCTCAAGGGAAAAGATCTCACCCGGATCGGTTGACTGGAAAACGGAAACCATTTCGCTGCCCGTGGACAGCATAAAGGATGCAAAAGTCAATTCTGAGTTCCTGAAAAGATTCAACATCTCCGAAAAGTTTGACATTGGATGCCTGTCCATGGGCCGGTCGAAGATATTGTTCATGCCGGGGGAACTGTTTGTAGAATATCAGCTGGCAGCCAAGGCAATGCGTCCCGACCTTTTTGTGGCAATGGCTGCCTACGGCGACTACAGTCCCGGCTATATCCCAACGGCAGACGCCTTCACAAGGGGCGGTTACGAGGTGGAGGTGGCACGGCTCGACCCTTCATGCGAGACAATCCTGATGGCGGCAATGAGCAAACTGCTAAAGGAAGGCAGATGAAAAATCATAGATTTTAACGGATCATACATAATTATCAAATCACAATGAAAAAATTATTCCTTGTCAGAATTTTGTTATTGCTACTGGTTGGAAATATCCTGCAGGCACAGGAAAAACCCGCGTACAACAAGGAACAGTTTTTCCCCTTTGCCGTCTGGTACAGCGGAGGAAAGGAAAGGGCGACAATGCTATCGGAGGTCACCCCGGGGTCGCGGGAAGAGTGGAAAAAGGATATGGTCCAGATAAAATCCCTGGGATTCAACTCAGTTAAAACCTGGATCGAGTGGTCGCACTGTGAACCGGTTAAAGGAAAATACAATTTCGAGAATCTGAGGATCATTCTTGAACTGGCCCGAGAACTCGGCCTGAAGGTGATCATCCAGGTCTATGGCGAATCAGCACCCGACTGGGTGGGCAAAGAGTTTTCAGATGGCTTGTTTGAAGCTCAGAACGGCGACAAAATCAAGCCCCAGGTGGCTCCCGGATATTGCATCGACCATTCGGGAATAAGGGAATTATTTACCAATTTCTATAAGGAGGCAGCAAAAATTGCCGTTCAGTATTCAAGCTTTTACGGATGGGACCTGTGGAGCGAACCCCTGATGGTCCAGTGGGGATGGCCGGCCTGGATACCCGACGCACAGTATTGTTTCTGCCCCCATACCCAGGAACGTTTCAGGCAATGGCTGAGAACCAGGTACAACTCGCTCGCTGATCTCAATAGAACATGGTACAGGAATTTTGAAAAATGGGAGGATGTTGAAGCCCCCCGCTTCGGTACCATTCTTACATACTCCGATTTCATGGACTGGAAGAATTTCATATACCAGAAAATGGCGGAAGACCTCAGGCTGAGATATGATGCTGTAAGGACATTTGACAAAGATCATGTGGCAACAGCCCATGCCTCGCCTGTTTCACTGTTTTCATCACCATACGGTTCAGGCGCAGAGGATGATTTCCTGATGGCTACCCAGGTCGATTATTACGGTCTTTCGCAATATCCAAAGCATAATCTTCCCGGTGACTGGGTCCCGTGGAGATTCATGGCAGCTGCCGACTTCTCCTACAGTGCAAACAGGAAGAACGGCGGCTATTATGTGGGGGAATTCCAGGCAGGATTTGGTACCGTCGGGCTTAACATAAGCGACCCGGTAACACCCGAAGACCACAGGATCTGGGCGCTTTCCAGCCTGGCAACAGGAGCCAAGGGAATTTTCGCTTATGCATACTACCCCATGTCGTCGGGGTATGAATCAGGCGGCTACGGACTGATCAATCTCGATGGTTCACTGACCGAGAGAGCAGTGGAACTGGGAAAGCTGGCAAGCCTCATCGATAGGAACGGCGTCGTTCTCAGCAGGGCCAAACCGGTCAGGTCACAGATCGCGCTTCTCTATAATCCATGGTCGCAGATGGTAGGCGGCACCAGGAGGACAACACAGGAAGATGGTCATATCAATTCGTTGATAGGGTATTACAGGTTCCTCTCCGACCAGAATATCCCAGTCGACTTTATTCACAGGCTGGATCTCGAATCAGGCGACTTATCCCAGTATAAACTTATAATTGTACCCTATGCACTTATGTTCAACAGGAAAGCCGCAGAGAGCCTTGGGGAATACGTTAAGAACGGCGGTCGTGTGCTTTCGGAAGCCAGGCTCGCCTGGAACGATGAAAGAGGCTATTCTTCAGATGTGATACCCGGACTAGGACTGAGTGAGGTTTTCGGGGTACGTGAGAGTAAGGTCAGAACTCTTTCCAAAGTGCCCATCCGGGTGACAGACGGCTCACATGAGGCAATGAGGCATCTTGAACCCGGCAGCATTATCACCGGCTCCCGGTTCGCCGAATCGCTCGAGCCCCTGAAAAATCGTAAACAGGTAAGGATACTGGCCGCATTTGATGACGGAACTCCGGCAATCGTTGCATCTGGCTACGGAAAGGGCCAGACTATCTTCGTGGGATCATTCCTGGCAATGGCAAATTCGAGAGGTTCATTGTGGGATCAGTCAACCCAGCGGCTGGTTGTCCAGGATTCGGCAAACAGGAACGTCAACGAATTCCTTCTCGGGATCGTTGACTGGGCAAATATTGACAGACCATATTCTGCCGAGCAGGAAGGCGATGCAGACAATCCTCTGGTTGTCAGACTCCATGAACATTCCGGAGGTCTTGTCCTCTATGTGATGAATCATGGCAAAACTCCTGGCAGGGCCGTTATCAGGATCAAGGTAAAATCCGATGGTAAATATGCACTGAACGAGATCCTCCGCGACAGGAAGATCAATGCCACTTCAGTTAAAGGAGAGATCTCAATATCCACAAATGATATTCCTGTCAAGGATGGTCAGATCTGGCTGATTGAAAAGGCCAGATGAAACCATTGGCGGCAGCATCTTCCGGCAAAAAGCGGGATCATCAGTTCTGTCAGGCCTTAAAAACTATATAATGGATGCTTATGCACCGGAAAATGCCGGACCGGATCTGAAGATTGTTACTGCCGGTGTAATCGCAGGCAAAACTGTTTTGCGGGAATAGTGTGAAAGCCTGATCGGGGTATTACCAGAATAATTGATTATCCTTAATAATGATAAATAATGGAAATTTCGGAAATGGCAACGGATCCTCCGGGAAAGAAAGACAACCGGCGCGGGCAGGATATAAAGCGCTTTCATGGGAAAGCCATCACAAGGCGTTTGTTTATCAACAAGGCAGGACTTGCAGCGGCAGGACTGGGGCTGATGCAATCCGGCCGGGCCGGCGGCGCGGTACCGGCACAAACGGCTCCGCATGACAGGCCTTCCGGGGGTAGTAATGCAGCACCAGGGTCAGATAATTCCGGGGGGTGGGTCCCGTTCAGCGATCGCAGGATCCGCGTTGGGATTGTAGGGTACGGGGTCTGCAGGTTCGGAGCAGAGTTCGGCTTTCAGAACCATCCCAACGTTGAAGTAACCGCCGTCAGCGATCTGTTCCCCGACAGATGTGAAGCGCTTGCCCGGGCATGCAACTGCAAAAAGACTTACCCGTCGCTTGAAGAACTTGTAAAGGATGATTCCATTGAGGCAGTCTTCGTGGCGACCGATGCTCCCAGCCATGCAAAGCACGTATTGGAGGCAATCAGTCATGGAAAGCATGTTGCATGTGCTGTGCCTGCGGTTTTCGGATCCCTTGAGGATGCGGACATGCTTTTCGATGCTGTAAAATCAAGCGGTCTGAAATATATGATGTTTGAAACCTCCTGCTTCAGGGAGGATCTTTATGCAATGAAAAGGATTTACGAATCCGGAGGTTTCGGAGAACTGGTATACTCTGAAGGGGAATATTTTCATTACATGGAAGAGCCTATCGATTCCTTCAGGGGCTGGCGCATCGGGCTGCCTCCTCAATGGTACCCGACACATTCCAACGCCTACCATGTCGGAATAACCGGTGGAACCTTCACCGAAGTTACATGCATTGGCATTAAAAGCATACTTGAACATCTCAGGCCTGAAAATAACGTATACAAGAATCCGTTTGGAACGGAGATAGCAAATTTCACGACAAGCGAAGGAGGTGCCGCAAGGATGGGTGTCAGCTGGGATACGCCCGGGGATGAAGGAGAAAGAGGCCGGGTGCGTGGCCAGAAGGGGTCGTTCAGCGGAAAATATGAAGGACTGGCAACCGATCTGCCCGTCCTGGCAAAGCCTCCCCTGCCGCCCGGCGTTCCGGCAGGCGGGCACGGCGGATCACACGGTCATCTGATGAATGAATTCATTCTTTCCATCCTCCAGGATCGCAAGCCGCTTGTCGACATAGCAACTGCCCTGAACATGACAGTACCGGGAATCGTTGCCCACAGGTCGGCCATGAAGAACGGCAAACCCATGATTATCCCGCAGTTTAAGCTATAGCTCAATCATCAGTGAGTCATTTGCCTGCCGGATGATCTGTAATTTCCTCCCTTTCATGATCCCAGTAAAGCTTTTTCCCCCGCCTGTAGGCATAGGTAGCCATCACTGATGCAATTGCATTCCAGTAACCGGTGTGGATATTCCCGTTGGTCTCAGGGTTCCTGGCCCTCATGCAATCCACCCAGTTGTCGAGATGGTATTTGCTGTCGTCGCTGACACTTACCGGTCCGGGTTTCATTCCATACTCCTTAACGGTGATAACTTCAGCTTTTCCTTTTTTCACAGCTTCCCTTAGTCCGTCGTAAAAGTCAAAGCCGCCCGGAAGATCGAGATGCTCCGGTATATAGAACCAGCTAGCGCTGCCTTCGCCGCCATGGGCAAAAAGGGTTCCATCCTTTCCCCTTATACATGTGTAATCGCCGAATTTGTTCGCATAGCTGGAGCTGTAGGAATAAAGCAGCCCGGCATCATCATAGGTAGCAAGGGCCTGAAAAGTGTCAGGATTTTGTCTTATGTCGGGCCAACCGAAAATACCGCCGTTTGCAACCATTGAATCCGGAATGGTTGTGCCGGTGTAAAAATGTACGAGGCCGCTTCCATGGCTCATCCACTGGGACGTGATTCCACCCGAATAATCACGGAAAATTCTGAACTCAAAATACTTCCACGGATCGAACGGAACATATGGCTTTCCGAGCAGCCATCTCTTCCAGTCGGTATCTTCCTCACGCAACGCGGCCACATCGGGATCATCCGGATCGTGCCACCGGTGATTGTTGTCGTTCCATACCTGTTCAATCTTGGTGATCTGTCCGAGCTTTCCCGATCTTACAATCTCCCTGATCCTGATCTGCATGGGATCGCTCACCCACTGTGATCCCATCTGGACTACCTGTCCGGATGACAGTACTGCGCTCCTGGCCAGCTTGGCATCTTCAACATCAGTCGAAAGTGGTTTTTCAACATAGCAATCCTTGCCGGCCTTCACCACTTCAGCAAGAAGGCGTGCATGCTGGAAATCGCCGGTAGCAATCATTACGGCATCCAGTCCGGGCATCATCAGCATTTCCTCAGAATACTTGAACTGCTTCACATTGGCATTGAACAGTTTTCGGCAGGCAGCTGCTGCCTTTTCACGGTTAAGTGTCCAGATATCGCAAACCGCAACAACACCCAGGTTTTTTTCCTTTTCCGACATTTTAACCATGTTCTGATGCCCTGAGCTTCTTGCACCGCAACCCAGGAATCCTATATTGATACGATCGTTCGCCCCAATTATCCTGTTGTAGGACAATGCTGTAAAACCAGGGTCGGCAGACATTACAGCGCCTGCCATCCCAGCGGCAGTTCTGCCCAGAAAGCTTCGTCTCGATAATTTAGTTTTTCCCATTGTTTCTGTATTTTTTCATGTGAAAATAAATTCATATACTACTGAAGTTTAAGTGACTCACATGGAACCCGCATGAATCTTATTTTCATGCTTGTTTGTGATTTTGTATCATGTGGGTTTCACAACCAATTATTGTCAATCCCGATTTTTCCTGATGTATTTCAGGTCATCGTCAAGAGGGATCATTCCGGGCATCAGCAGATGGACAAAGCCGAGAATCACAATGTACGAGAAGCCTGCAATAATGAATGCCCAGAAATAACCCGTATTGCCGGCCTGGTCCAGCACGGCACCCAATGAAATGTCAGCCGCTATTGCCACTGCCACTCCGGCCATCTTACCTATTCCGATGACGGAGGCGGTTGCTTTCTTGGGGAAAACATCGGGGACCAGGGTGTAGCTGTTTATTGACCACGATTGGTGCCCCATTGCTCCCACCCCTATCAGAAAAACCGCCAGCCATTTGCTTGCAACGACCGGAACAAGTGCTACGGGAAGTATTATGGCAGCATTCACCAGGAGGGTACTTTTCCTGGCTTTGTTTACTGACCATCCTTTTTTTATCAGGGCTCCGGACGCAAGTCCGCCCAGAAGGCTGCCCGCGTCCGCCATCACGAATATAACCAGGAACGGCAACCCAACGTTGTTGATGTCCACGCCAAACTGCTCGAAGAGGAACTTAGCTCCCCAGAAAAGATAGAACCACCAAACGGCGTCTGTTAAAGTGGTGAGTGCAAATGCCCATGTTTCGCGTTTTGGAAGCAATCGTACCCAGGGAATGTGGTCCTTTGTCTCCGCTTCTGAATCGCTGTTGATATATTCCAGTTCTTCCCTGGTAATCTTCGGATGCAGTTCAGGTTTCCTGTATGTCCTGAGCCAGAGCAAAACCCACACGGAACTCAGAATGCCGGTGAACAAAAAGGGGATCTGCCAGTTTTTACCTTCTGCAGTAACAATGGCCCCCACAACGAAAGGGGCAAGTATTGCTCCCAGGCTTGTAGAGGCGTCAAAGATGCCGGTGGCAAAGGCACGATCCCTTTTCGGGAACCACTCGGCAACTGTTTTGATGGCAGCAGGAAAATTCCCCGATTCACCTATACCGAGCCCGAAACGAGCTGCAATAAATCCAGCAAGACTGAACGCAGGCTTTATTGCTGCATGGAGCATACCGAATAAACTCCATGTGGCAATTGAAATCGTATAGCCCGCTCTAGTTCCAACCCTGTCAATAATTCCTCCCATAAAAAGCAGCCCGATCCCGTAGGCTATCTTGAATGATACCATTATTGCCGCATAATCCTTGTTCGACCAACCGAACAGTGACTGAAGGGCCGGGGCCATCACGCCAACAATGCTCCGGTCGAAATAGTTTATGGTGGTTGCCATGAACACCAGTGCCAGAATGCGGTATCTGTAATGTCCTTTCACAGGGAATTGACGAGCGCTCATGAATGCATTGGCAGGTTTTAAAACAGGTATATTTTACCGGAAAGGGAAAAACACAGTAAATATAGGAAAAGCTGCCATAAAAATTCATTTGGACTTCATTTGAATCCTCATATTTTTGCACAATTCGTCAGAATCTGCTACTTTCGATAATTCAATTCATAAAGACATCCTTTAGTCAGGAAACCTGAACTGATCAATATGGAACCCAGGTTTGTACCATACATCAGGACGTGTAAATACAATTTTCAATATAGGGGTTCCCTGCCCGGGGGTCAGGCAGGCATCATGTCATTAAATTAAAAGTTCATATAATAACATGGTAAAAAAATACGCGGTTCTTCTGTTTTTTATTTTCCTACTTTATTCATGTTCCCAACCTGCCATTGAAATTCCTCTGCCGGAACATCCCAGGCCGGATTTTGAACGGGAAGCCTGGCTCAATCTCAACGGTTACTGGAATTTTGCTCCGGATACCGCCGGGAGGGGAGAGTCTGAGAAATGGTTCAGCAGACCTGAAATATTCAACAGGAAAATTCTTGTGCCATTTTCCTGGGCATCACCGAAAAGCGGGATAAAAATGCCGGAAGTCAGTACAGGCTGGTATTACCGTGAATTCACTCCCGGAAACGGAAAATCATGGAGGGGAAAGAATATTTATCTTGTGATCGGAGCAAGTGATTTTCACACAAAAGTCTGGGTAAACGATCAATATGCAGGTGAACACAAAGGAGGATACGTACCATTCGAGTTCAATATTACCGGGGCACTGCACAAGGGGAAAAACAGACTGGTTGTCATGGTTGAGGATAAAGAGCTGGATAACAGGCCATCCGGCAAGCAGTATTATGGAAATGCCAAAGGCATCTGGCAGACGGTATATCTCGAAGCGCGGGAAGATCTTCATATCTCGGACATCTTTTTCACCCCCGACATTGACAGGGCCCGAGTGAATATCAGGGTGAATCTTTCCGTTCCCGCTCCGGCAGGAACCATTTTCAGGCTCGCCGGTCGGGGAAACGGCCTCAGCTATGAAGCTCCTGTCCCGCAGGGAGAGAAGGAAGCTGAGTTTTCAGTTGATATACCCGGAATGAAACTTTGGTCGGTTGAGGATCCTTATCTGTATGAAGTAACTGCGTCGGTTGACTCACAGAACTCCTCAGATGCAATAAACACGTACTTCGGAATGCGAAAGATATCTGCAGTTCCCATACCGGGCAAGGATTTTACCTATGTGGCCCTGAACAATAAACCGCTTTATCTTAAGCTAACCCTCGATCAGAGTTATCATCCCGATGGTTTTTACACATTCCCTTCCGACCAGTTCATGAAAGAGGAAATAATGAGGGCCAGGGAACTGGGATTGAACGGCCTGAGGATCCATATCAAGGCCGAGATTCCTCGCAAGCTCTACTGGGCCGACAAACTGGGCCTCCTGATCATGGAGGATGTTCCCAATTTCTGGGGGGAACCCACTCCTGAAGCAAAGGAGAACTGGGAGTATATTGCAGAGAATGAAATAAAACGCGATTACAACCATCCTTCGGTATTCTCATGGGTACTGTTCAATGAAACATGGGGATTGTTTTCGAAGGATCCGGTTACCGGCAGGCAGGTATACACGCCCGAGACCCAGGAGTGGGTCAGATCGTGGTACAGGAAGGCAAAAGAACTGGACGTGACAAGGCTGGTCGAGGACAACTCGCCCTGTAACTTCGATCATGTGGAAACCGATCTGAATACCTGGCATTCATACAATCCTGCACGACAATGGAAAGATGTGCTGGATGAATATGTAAGGAATACCTACCCGGGTTCCGGATACAATTTTATTGGCGGCAATGTACAGGGTAACCAGCCAATGCTGAACTCCGAGTGCGGAGCAGTATGGGGATACGAGGGCAGCACCGGCGATATCGATCTGACATGGGAATATCACATAATGATGAACGAATTCAGGAAGAGACCAAAGATTGCCGGGTTCCTTTTTACTGAGTTCCATGATGTGATCAATGAATGGAACGGTTATTACAGGTTTGACCGGAGCAACAAGATATTCGGACTGGATGAATTATCACCCGGAATGACAATGAAAGATCTCCATGGCGACTTGTACGTTGTTGCAGGGGATGATTTCTTTCAGACCTTCAGGGGAGGTGAAAATATCAGTATCCCGATTGGCGTAAGCGCTGCAACAACTGATATCCCGGGCAATCTGCGGGTTGATTATTCCGTATTCGGATGGGATCAGACGGGCAGGTTGTTCGATTGGGACAAAGGTACCACGGAAGCATCTGCAGAACCTTTTTCATTTGTTCAGCTTCAACCTGTAAAGGTTACGCTCCCGGAAAAAACAGCTGTGATGAGTTTTACAACAACTCTCAGGGATGGAAACGGCAATATCCTTCAGAGAAACTTTGTCCCTTTCAGGGTGAGAGGCAGGGATATAAACACCGTCCCCGGCCGGGAAAAGGAAGAGAAAGACATCAGGATTATAACTGTCTCCCCATCGGCATTTACTGATGCTTCCTGGAGCATAAAGCATCTGGCGCCCCAGAAGGGAAGAAAAACATGGGGCATGGGAACAGGATTTTTTGAGTATGAGTTTAAACTGCCGGCAGGTCTGGGACCGGAAAACATTGACTCATTGATCTTCCTTGCCGAACTTGCTTCACGTTATCCGCAGGAAAAATATCTTGACGAGGGAGATGCAGAAAGCATTGGAATGACCATAGTTTCAACCAAAGGAATCATTCCAGGCTATGGAAGGAACAGCTATCCACAAACCGATGAAAAGCTTTTTCCTTCAAGCGTGGCTATTTCCTTCAATGGTCAGGCAGCAACCACCGAAGTGCTGCCTGACGACCCGGCCGATCACAGGGGAATATTGTCGTGGATGATGCAGGAACCCGGGTGGAAATGGGGAAGCAGGAACAGGGACAAAAAATGGTACCTCGACGAAGCAGGTTCATACGGGTATCTGGTCAGGGTTAAAGCAGGACAGGAAGCTATCCGTAAAGCTGCGGGGGAACAGAGGATGACTGTAAGGCTGGAGGTGAAAGATGCTGATGCGGGCAGGGGTGGATTGTCGGTTTATGGAAGCGAATCGGGAAGATATCCTTTTGATCCGTCGGTTATTGTGTATCTGAAGTGATTGTATTTTCCAATCATTAACGATCTTGTGCCGTTACCGGCAGCAAGCCGTGAATTACAGGATTATTCCGGATGAAAAACATATCACAAACATTAACCAAATAACTTACAAATGAAACACAGATTCTTTTTATCGATCGTAATCCTTTTCCAGGGATTGCTGATGATTGGCTGCAGCCAGCAGGACAATATTCTGACCGAGCAGGAAAAGCAGGAAGGATGGAAACTTCTGTTTGACGGGAAGACAATGGATGGATGGCGCGATTTCAAAGGACAGGGTCTCACTGCCACATGGAAGGTGGAAGGAGCAACGCTGGCATCCCTGGGTGAGGGCAGTGACAGCACAGGCTATATTGTAACCAGGGATCAATACAGCAATTTCATTCTGACCTTCGACTGGAAGATCTCCAGGGGCGGCAACAGCGGAGTATTGTATCACGTCCTTGAACGTCCCGAATACAAGGTGCCGTATGTCAGCGGACCCGAGTACCAGGTAATCGACGACATCAACTTCCCTGGCAAGCTGGAAGAATGGCAGAAAGCCGGTGCCGATTATGCCATGTATGTATGTGATCCTGCCAAAAAGAAAGTAAAAAAGCCAGGACAATGGAACAGCTCAAAAATAGTCTTCGACAACGGACATGTCGAACACTGGCTGAACGGTGAGAAGGTTCTTGAATTTGAAGCCTGGACCGACGACTGGTTTGCCCGTAAGGAAAGCGGCAAATGGGAAAACGCACCGGAATACGGACTGGCGAGAAAGGGGGTTTTTGCCCTCCAGGATCACGGCGACCGTGCATGGTATAAAAATATTAAGATCAAGGAACTTCCGGCAAAACCCATGGAAGAAGATCTGTTCAACGGAAGGGATCTTACCGGCTGGGATGTCTATGGTACCGAACTATGGTACGTTGACAACGGTGAACTAGTCTGCGAAAGCGGTCCCGACAAGCAATACGGCTATTTCGGAACCAGAAAATACTATGATAATTTTGACCTGACACTGGAGTTCAAGCAGATAGCTGATGGTAACAGCGGGGTTTTTATACGGTCATATATTAAACAAGGTGTGGAGATTTCAGGATGGCAGGTGGAAGTTGCCCCTCCCGGCTTTGATACCGGCGGAATTTATGAATCATACGGCCGCGGATGGCTAGCACTGATCCCCGATGATATGGAAAAGATCCTTAAAAAGGGCGAATGGAACAAGATGAGAATAAAGGTCGAAGGCAATACCGTCACCACCTTCCTCAATGATGTACAGATGGTGGAACTTACCGATGACAAGATCGGACAGGGTCAGGGCCGTATCCTGCTCCAGATACACGACGGGGGAGGAATCAAGGTACGCTGGCGGAACCTGCACGTAAAAGAACTTGCCGGTGCCCGGGATATGCTGTAAGGATCCTGTTCGATATCCTTAACGCAGAAATATGGACACTGTTTGTAACTTTGATTACAAATCAGCCGTCGTGTTCTTGCTTCATTGCGACTTAAACAATTAATCCAGGGGAACACACAGGCAACCCTGATCAGGTGATCATTTTATCATATCCCGTTGCCGCCGTGTTCTCCGCGGTATGCACTGTTAATCAATTAACAGTAGAGCCGGGCATATTTACAGGATATCAGTTGCAGGTATTTTTGTTACGATCCATCAAAAACATTAAACCATATGCTTGCTGGGAAATATTCCGAACTCCATGAAAAACTGACAAGGCAGATCGATAAATCCCGGATTTATCACGATCCTCTTTATACACGAGCGTACGGGACCGATGCAAGCTTTTACCGCCTGATCCCGGAGCTGGTGATCAAAGCTTTTGATGAGGATGAGGTTTCATTCATCCTCAGGCAGTGTTCAGATATGAATATTCCCGTAACCTTCAGGGCTGCCGGAACCAGTCTTTCAGGACAGGCCATAACTGATTCGGTACTTTTGGTTGCAGCCGGGAACTGGAAAAAATACCGGATTAATGAAGACGGCTCAAGGATCATATTGCAGCCCGGACTGACAGGAGCTGTAATTAATTCGCTTCTTGCCCCGTATGGCAGAAAGATAGGTCCCGACCCGGCTTCGATCAATGCTGCAACGATTGGAGGGATCATTGCAAACAATGCCAGCGGGATGAGCAGCGGGACCGGTGCAAATGCCTATAATACCATTGAGAGCCTCCGCCTTGTTTTCGCCGACGGAACCGTTCTTGACACCGGGAATGAAGAAAGCAGGAAATCTTTCAGTAAATCCCATCAGTCGCTTATAAACGACATTCTTAACCTCTCAGGGTCTGTCAGGGATAATGTGCAGCTTGCCGAAAGGATAAGGCACAAATACATTCTCAAGAACACTACAGGCTACAGTCTGAACGCACTGACTGATTTTACGGATCCCTTCCAGATTATCAAACATCTCATCATCGGATCGGAAGGCACCCTTGCCTTTATTTCGGAAGTAACCATGAATACTGTAGTGGAACATCGCTTCCGTGCAAGTTCGCTGATGATATTCCCCGATCTGGAAAAGGCATGCACTGCAGTGGCTCTACTGGGGCAGGGACCTGTAACAGCGGCTGAACTCATTGACAGGGCGGGACTTGCTGCCGTAGCCGATAAAAAAGGAATGCCGGGTTTCCTGAAGGATCTGTCGCCCGGCGCCAGCGCGCTGCTGGTTGAGACCTCTTCGGATAGCCGGGATGAACTGACCAGTCAGATTGATATCTTAACGAAAGCCATCGGCAGCATACCTGTTGAAATTCCGGTCAGTTTTACCGGTGATCCGGCAAAATATGCTGTATACTGGGATATCAGGAAAGGGCTGTTTCCCTCGGTCGGGGCAAGACGGCGAGAAGGCACCACGGTGATCATCGAGGATGTTGCTTTCCCTGTCGAAAAACTGGCAGGCGCCACGGCCGACCTGCAACAGCTTCTCAAAAAATCGGGATATGATGATGCGGTGATTTACGGACATGCTCTGGAAGGCAATCTGCATTTTATTTTCAGCCAGGATTTCAGCAGGGAGGAAGAAATCAACAGGTACAGGACACTGATGGACGAGGTTGCGGATCTCGTGACCGGCAAATATGACGGATCCCTGAAGGCAGAACACGGGACCGGCCGCAATGTGGCACCATTCGTCGCTAAGGAATGGGGACAGGAGGCCTACTCTGTAATGCAAAGGATCAAGCAGATTTTTGATCCGAAACAGATCCTCAATCCCGGAGTGATCCTGAATTCCGATCCGGAAGTCCATCTTAAAAACCTGAAACCGATGCCACCGGCCCATGAATCAATAGATAAATGCATTGAATGCGGATTCTGTGAACCCTCCTGCGTCTCTGCCGACCTGACCCTTACACCCAGGCAGAGAATAAGCGTTTTCAGGGAAATTACAAGACTGGCAGGCACCGGCCATGAACCTCATCTTGCATCATCACTGGTAAAGGCATATGCATACGCCGGTGACTATACATGCGCAACCGACGGATTGTGTGCAATAACCTGCCCGGTTAATATCGATACGGGGAAGCTGATAAAGCACCTTCGCCTCGAAAAGATCGGCAACAGGCAGAAACTTGCAGGCTGGTTGGCCCGGAACATGAATATTGTCACAGCTGCGGCCCGGACAGGACTGAATACAGTCAGTTTTTTCCACCGAATCCTGGGAACACAGGTAATGAAATCAATTGCCGGAAGCATGAGAAAGTTATCGGGAAAACGGATACCAATGTGGAATCCATACATGCCCGGCGGAGCAAAAAAGATCAATGTCCCAGCCACGCAACATGAACCGGGAAAAAGAAAAGTGGTCTATTTCCCCTCATGCATAAACCGTTCGATGGGAACATCAGCGGATCATCACGGGGAAATACAGCTTACCGAAAAAATGAAAAGCCTGCTGGAAAAGGGCGGCTATGAGATCATCTACCCGGACAATCTCGACAATCTGTGCTGCGGCATGGCTTTTTTAAGCAAGGGATACAGGAAGGCGGGAGAAATGAAATCGGCCGAGCTTGAATCGGCCCTCATGCAAGCAAGCAACAACGGTGAATACCCGGTGCTTTGCGATATGAGCCCGTGCCTTTTTACGATGAAGGATAATTTCAGAACGGACCTGAAGTTGTATGAACCGGTTGAATTCATAACGAAATTTCTTCTCCACCGGCTTGAACTTACTCCCCTGCAGGAAACGGTGACAGTGTTCCCTGTATGCAGCATGAAAAAGATGGGACTTGACGACATGCTGACTGACCTGGCACGCAGGTGCGCTGCCGATGTAATTACGCCCGACACCAACTGCTGCGGATTTGCCGGTGACCGGGGATTTACCTTCCCCGAACTGAACAGGCACGGATTGAGGAACCTGCGGTCACAGATCCCCGGTAATGTCAGGAACGGCTACTCCACAAGCCGGACCTGCGAGATAGGCCTGAGCCTTCATTCAGGCATTTCGCATAAATCAATAGTTTATCTTGTCGATGAGGTCAGCAGGCCAAAGAACAATTAATCATATTCTGAACATCATAGTCTGATCCATCCCGGATCCTAACTGAATCAGGAAAAAATGAGAATCAACCGTAAACATTTTATTATAAGGAGTGCTGCGGGAGCTGCCTGTCTGTCGGCCGGAAGTATCCTGCCCGGCTTTATTACCGGCGTCTCAAACTCCGACAGGGATATCAGGTCACATAACAATGTAAATCAGGGTTCATTCGGATGCACCGGTTCAGGCCATATAAAGAAGACACCGGAACTGCTCCCTGATAAAATCGCAGGAATGACGCTGGAAGAACTCAGGGATGACTACCGTAACCGCATTTTTAACCAGTATCTTCCTTTCTGGGAGAAGGGAGGATACGACAGTGATTTGGGCGGCTTCATGTGCGAACTCGATGACGACGGCAGGGTCGTCATCGATGAAAAGTATATCTGGTACCAGGCCCGGGGGATATGGGTCTACTCCTTTCTGTATAATAATTTCGGAAGGGAAGGCAAATTTCTTGATATTGCCGGAAAATCGAGGGATTTCATGGTAAAAAACATGTATCTCGGTAATGGGGTCTGGCGTGAATCAGTTGACAGGCAGGGCAATCCGGTCAAAAGCATGGTATCCCAGGGCAGCAGCAATGATATTTACGGAGCTCTTTTTTCAGCTGCAGGCCTGATCGAACTTTATAAGGCAAACGGAAACCGGGACGATCTCACCATTGCCCTGGATTCGGTCAGGGCATCCGCCGAAGCCTATGAAAGCCCTGACTATGAAGGTATCGTCGTTCCGGGAATTAACCGGAAAGGACTTAGAACTATCGGTCATTCTTTCATGTTTGTCTGGATCCTGGGCAATTTGCTTTCATTTCTTAATGACCGGAATCTGAAAGAGCTTCAGGATGAACATATTAATCATATACTAAACGATTTCTGGAATCCTGAATACGGCATAAGCAACGAGAATCTGTATCACGACTATTCCCGGCTGCCGGGATATGAATCAACAATGTATTCCGGTCATTATCTGGAGACTCTCTGGATGGTTCTCCAGGAGGCACTGCGAAGACATGATGCCGGTTTGTTTGAGACTGTAAAAATGAGGATACGCAGGCTGATCGGGATGACCTGGGATTATGTATTTGAAGGAATGGGCACCGAAGAATATTATGTGTTCAGCGGGGAAGGGAAATGCCAGGGCCCTGATTTCAGCATCAAGGTAATGTGGGCACATACCGAGTTGCTGATAGCTACGATGATGATCCTTGAACATACTGGTGAGATGTGGGCGCTGGAATGGTACGAGAGGGGAAGGGAATACTGCCTGAGAACCATGGCAAATACGGGGACAGGGGTCTGGAGACAGGCTGTGGATCGTTACGGAAATGACATGAAAAGACCGGAAATAAGCATCTACCGGAAAGACAATTTTCACCAGATCAGATATATGATGATGAACTGCCTTTCTCTTGAAAGAATGATCAGGAACAGGAGAAGGCCGGGTAAGATCTGATCTAATACTATTAATATCAACAATTGACACCAGGGGAAGACCGGAGATGATCCGCCGTAAGGTCATTACCTGGCCTGGGACATTAATCAGATCCGGCAGCCCAAAACAGATTTCCAAATGGAGTTCAGCATAAAAAGTCTTAGGTTCACCATCCTGATTGTTGCCCTCGTTCATGTCTTGTCTGGATGTACCGCTGACAGGGCGAACGACAGGGTTTGCATTGATAATGGCAGTATATGCCTGGAATTCAATGCCGCAACAGGTGCATTCACCGGATTTCTGGATAATAACAGCGGGTACAATCTGCTCGGGGAAAATATCGGGAATGCATCCCCGTGGGAAATTGAGTTTGCTGATCCGGAAGGACCTTCGCGCATTGACATTGGCAGCGCAGCCAGGTTCAGGTACATGAAACGTGACTCAATTTTCCTTGTCATGAAATGGACTAAATTCGCCGGGATAGGAAAAAACCTGGAGGTGATTGCTACAGTGTCACTTGATTCCGTCAGGCCGCTTTCCTACTGGAAGATATCGGTCAGGAACAGGGGAAATAACCAAATTAGGCAAGTTATCTATCCCAGGATCGCAGGTATCAGGAAATCTGGGGATGAATACCTGGCCGTGCCGCATTGGATGGGACAGATAATGAAAAATCCCGGGGAACGTCTTTCTGCAATCACCGGTGCTGAAAAGAAATATGAATGGGCATATCCGGGGTTGTCAATGCAGTGCATGGCAATATATGATCCGGCGGTGTATGGTTTTTATGCAGCCTGCAATGACACTCTTGTATACATCAAGAATTTTTCCGTTTCGCTTGATTCTGCCGGTTCGCTGGTTTACGGGATGCACAACTTTCCCGGCGCAGATACTGTTTCAGACTTGTATGAACCGGCATATTCAGCCGTAATCGGCTCCTTCAGCGGCGACTGGATAACCGCGGCAGAGATCTACAGGGAATGGGCCGGGCAACAACGGTGGTGCCGTGAAAGCAGGTTTATTAAAGGGCTGACCCCGGAATGGCTCGAAAAAACCGCTTTGTGGGAATGGAACAGGGGCAGATCATGGAATGTCCTTAAACCTGCGGAGGATCTTCAGAAAAGACTGGGATTGCCGGTCAGCGTCTTCTGGCACTGGTGGCACGGATGTTCGTACGATGACGGTTTCCCCGAATATTTTCCACCGAGAGAAGGCAGGGAATCATTTGTTAACGCTGTAACAGATGCCGGACAGAAAGGCATCAGGGCGATATTGTATATGAATCAGCGCCTGTGGGGCACGACAACCAAAAGCTGGGAGGTGGAAAATGCAGCATCTTATGCCGTAAGGAACGAGAACAGTGAAATAAACACACACATATACAATATTTTCACCAACAGGCCCACAGCTTCCATGTGCCTTGCCACCGACTTCTGGAAGGACAAATACGCTTCACTGTGCGACAGTGCAATAAACACCTATATGGCCGGCGGAATATATATGGATCAGGCATGTCTGGCCCTTACCTGCTATGCCCGGGATCATGGCCATCCGGCGGGCCCCGGGAAATACTGGGCCGAGAATTTCAGCATCCTCTCCGGGAAGATCCGCAACAAAATAAACCGGGACAAACAATGCATCCTTGCCGGAGAAGGCGCCGGAGAAGCATGGCTGCCATACCTCGATCTTTTCCTTACCCTGGCGGTAAGCAGGGAAAGATATTCCGGTATTGACAACTGGCAGGTTATCCCGTTTTTTCAGGCAGTATATCACCAGTATGCCATTACCTACGGGAACTACTCATCATTGCTTGTTCCGCCATACGATGAACTATGGCCGGGGGAATTTGCACCGGCCGATCCGCTGGAGAAACTCCATGATGACTTTAACCGGCAGTTTCTAATGGAACAGGCAAGGTCATTCGCATGGGGATTGCAACCCACCATTTCAAACTATCAGAAATTCCTGGCCAGCGATAGAAAGGAAGAAATCGGTTATGTGCTGAATCTTGCCAAAGTAAGGAACCGGGGCCTGAAATACCTGCTGTACGGAAAATTCCTGAGGAGTCCTGAAATAAACATACCAGTTGCCGGGTTCGATATCTCCCGGCTCTCAATCTACGCGGGAAAGGAAGGCAAAAGCATAACAAGGTTCCATGGAGAATTCCCGCTTATATACACCGGAACCTGGCAGGCAGCTGATAAAAGCATCGGGATAGCTGTCGCAAGTATAAGCGATGAACCATTTAACATCTCATTTGAAACAGATGCCGGATATTATGGTATTGAACCATCGGGAAAGGTTAACATTATTGACCGGCAGGGAATACGACTGTTGAAACAGTATTCTGACGGACAAGTAAAAATCGAATACAAACTGAAACCTAAAGACATATGTATCATAGAAATAGAACCGGCCAAAAATAACTTTTGAAAGATCTGACCCAATTCCCGGACGAACCAGATAGCTAAAAAAATTTAAAATGTTGTATGGTAAGCCTTCTTTGCGTATTTTAGCCAGCAACAATTGAAATCCTTATTAAAATTATCATACAATGAACCACACATGAATGTCATTCACAAACAAGTGTGAAATTGATTTCCATCATACGGATTCCATGCCCGGGAGCAGGCAGCCGTCGTAACATAAAAATAAAAATCAAAATCATATTATAATGAAAACAAAGCTTTTACTCTCCTCCCTTCTGATTGTGATATACCTCCAGTCAGCTATCAGTCAGACAATCTCCAAGGACGAACTGATTTTCCTCACCTCTGAATGGAAAGGTGAACGTTTTCCCGACGGGAGACCGAAGATTTCCGATGACCTGATCAAAAGGGCCAGGAATATAGGTATCGAGGAGGCGTGGCAGATTCTCAGCAATAACGGATACGTAAACCAGTATGAAGGTAACTGGAAGACCTCCAATGGCTACACCCCGGTTGTAGGTCGTGCAGTTACTGCCACATTTATTCCCAGCCGCCCCGATCTGGACAAGAACATTACGGCCAGGGGGCACAAATCAGGTTTTAACGGGGCAAGTAATTCATGGCCGATCTCGGTGCTTCAGAAAGGCGATGTTTACGTGGCTGATTGCTTCGGCAAGATCAATGAAGGCACGCTTATAGGTGACAACCTGGGCAATGCAATTTTCAACAAAACCGGGAACGGGGTAATTTTCGACGGTGCTGCCAGGGACATGTCGGGACTGTCTGAAATTGACGGATTCAATGCCTATGTCAGGGATTTTCATCCTTCATTTCTGAAAAACGTTATCCTGATGGGGCTGAATACTCCTACCCGCATTGGCGGTGCCGTGGTCCTTCCGGGTGACCTTGTAATGACGGAAGGCGGCGGCGTGCTTTTCATCCCGGCCCATATGGCTGAAAAAGTTATCCTTACTGCTGAATTTATATCAATACGCGACAAATTCAGCCATGAAAGACTGAAACAGGGACGCTACAATGCCGGCCAGATTGACAGTCAGTGGACCAATGAAATCATTGAGGATTTCATGAAATGGATCGGACAGCATCCGGAAGTGCCGCAGCTTACAAGAAGCCAGGTAGATGAGTTCATGAAACAAAGAACATGGTAGTTCACGGCATTCCAAACTACCGAAAACAAGAGGAAAAAGCAAAACAATCAAAAATGAAAAAACATATTCTAACAATTGGCATTCTCATCATAGGATTAGTCTCCTGCAGATCAAACAATCCAATTTCCTCATCAGATTCTGCCGGACAGGAAAAGGAAATACTGGCTGCACTGGAAAAATTCAAAACCGGAATAAAAGATGCTGACCGGGCTGTTCTGGAAGACATTTTTGCAGACAAACTGGTTTACGGTCATTCAGGCGGAAAGGTTCAAAACAAGGCAGAATGCATTGACGAAATCGTCAGCCTTCAGCCAAACGACTACCTGACGATCGACATGACCGATCAGACAATCACGATTTCGGGTGAAACGGCAATTGTACGCCATATCTATTCATCTGAATTTACCAGCAACGGTATTCCCGGCAGTCTCAGAATCGGAAATGTTCTGGTCTGGCAGAAACAGGACGGCAAATGGAAACTTCTTGCACGACAGGCATATAAACTATAGAAATTATTTACCCTGCCCGGTTTGTACTACATTCCGGCAGGGTAAATCCCTGTCCCTGCCAGCCTGAGTGATTTGGCATCAGATCCAGGAAAGCCTGTTGTCATTGTCACGGGTTATCTTGTTATGATCAAGAAGCCAGCGTAAAACCCTCACAACCTTGTCCTCAGGATGATCAACCATTTTCACAAGCATTCCGGCATCGGGCTTTTCCCTTGACAGAATATCCTTTATCCCTTCCTTTATCAGATCAAATTCATACTTGCTCAGTTCAAGTTCATTTCTTTCGCGGCACACATCGCAAATGCCGCACCTGTCACAAACTTCTCCAAAATAATCAAGAAGGATAACAGCCCTGCATCTGTTCCTGGATTCGGCATAATCAATCATTCTGTTCATCCTTGCGACATACTTCTCCTTAACGTAAAGATAGTTGCCGGGAGAGATCATCAGTGCCTTTCTTTCGAGCCTTTCCTCGGTAAAGATCACAAGTGCAGTAGTTTTGCCCGGAATGTACCTTATAATGTTCAGCCCCGAAAGCTTCACGAGATACTGATATACGGTATCCCGGCTTAATCCTGATTTTCCTGCCAGCGCCTCCTCGCTTATTGCAACAAAACCCGAAAACATTCCGGTGTATGATCTTAGCAGAAGTTTAATGAACCCGTCAAAACTTTCATTTGCCACCTGGAATTTGTAAAGATCGTCCCTGCCCACGATAAAATGCACCCTCGAAGGATTGTTTATTTCTTCGGTAAATTCCACATATCCCTCTCTCTGCAGGAAAGAAAGGCTGTTATAGGTTTCAATCACGGGCAACCTGAAACGTGAAACAAATTCAGACATATTGAAGTCAAACACACTGTTCTTACCAGCTCCCAGTGGCAGCTGCAGATAATTGCACAATGCCTCGTAGGTGTCCTTTATTTTTTCAACAGGAGGAAATTTCTGACGCAGTGAGTCATTGAGCCTGTTCTTATCTGACGGTGAATAAAGCAGAACTGCAAATGATGGTTTGTTGTCACGGCCGGCTCTTCCGCTTTCCTGAAAATAACTCTCGACCGAATCCGGAATATCCCAATGTATTACAAATCTGACATCGGGTTTGTCAATTCCCATTCCGAATGCATTTGTTGCCACAATGATCCTGGTTTCACCAGATGACCAGGAGCTTTGCTTTTTATCGCGAAGTTCAGAACTCAAGCCCGCATGATAAAAGTCGGCACTTATTCCATTTTCGGCCAGGAGCATGGCTATTTCCCTGCTCCTCTTTCTGCTTCTAACATAGATTATCCCGCTTCCCCTGGCCTTTTTCAGGGTTTTTACCAGGTAAACACCCTTATCTTCCACGTTCCTGACCATATAGGAAATATTTTTCCTGGAGAAGCTGGTTTTCAGGACATTTCTCTCCCTGAATTCCAGCTTATCCAGAATATCCTCTATCACCTGCGCCGTTGCCGATGCTGTAAGTGCAAGAAAGGGTACCTTGTCTGATATCAGGCTCCGCAAGGATGCAATTTTGAGATATGACGGCCTGAAATCATAACCCCACTGCGAAATGCAATGTGCCTCGTCAACAGCTACCAGCGACAGGTTCAGGCGCGCAGCCTTTTCCTGGAAAGAACGGGTAGCTATTCTTTCGGGAGAGACATAAAGGAATTTATAGTCTCCGTAAATGCAGTTTTCCAGGGAGATATCTATTTCTTCCCTCGACATCCCGGAGTGAATTGCCATAGCTTTAATATCCATGCTGATAAGCCTGGTGACCTGTTCCTTCATCAGGGCAACCAGAGGTGTTATAACCAGGCAGGTCCCTTCCATGGCCAGGGCTGGTACCTGGAAGGTTATTGATTTACCGCCGCCTGTAGGCATTAGGCCAAGCGTATCCCTGCCGCCGGCAACGGACTGTATGATCTCTTCCTGGAGTGGCCTGAAGGAAGAATAACCCCAGTACTTGACAAGTATCTGCCGGTGCTGTTCAGGATTCATGACCGATTAATTAGCCAATGCAGGAACTCCCCCAGGGGCATGCAGTGTTCCCTGCAAAAGTAATAACTGTATTTCAATTTTTTATGAAGGTTAAAAATAAAGAACCAGATTCAGGTATCCTGTTTTTTTTTGTAATTTGCGAGACCATTATTTAAAGCGATCAGACAATGTCATTTATTAAGGATAAAATCCTCTTTGAAGGCCTGACTTTCGACGATGTACTTCTTGTCCCTTCATATTCTGAGGTATTACCACGGGAAGTTGAGCTGGGTTCAATGTTTACCCGCAACATCAGGATCAACACTCCTATTGTTTCAGCAGCAATGGATACTGTTACCGAGGATGAGCTTGCCATTGCAATTGCCAGGGAAGGAGGAATCGGTGTCATTCATAAAAACATGCCGGCCGAAAAACAGGCAGCACTGGTAAAGCGGGTAAAAAGAGCCGAAAACGTGATGATACTCGATCCTATCACAATCAATCTGCATGCCAGTGTGGCCGAGGCGATCAATCTCATGAGCGAGTACCATATAGGAGGAATCCCGGTTGTTGACGACAACGGGTTACTGAAGGGAATTGTCACGAACAGGGATCTGAGACTGGAAAACAATTATGCAAAAAAGATCACTGAGGTGATGACAACAAAACTGATCACCACCAATCACGAAACCGACCTGGAAGCTGCAGCAAAGATCCTGCAGAAGCACAAGATAGAGAAACTGCCAATGATCGATGAATCAGGAAGACTTATCGGACTAATAACTTACAAGGACATAACGAAGGCAAAGGACCGGCCAAACTCCTGCAAGGATGAAAAAGGAAGGCTGAGGGTGGCAGCTGCGGTGGGAATAGCCTCCGATACCCTGAAACGCGTCGAGGCACTTATCGGTGCAAATGTCGATGCTATTGCCATCGATACCGCCCATGGCCATTCAAAAGGAGTTATCAGGATGCTGAGGGAAATAAAGAAAGCTTTCCCGGGAACCGATATCATTGCAGGGAATATAGGTACCGCGGAAGCAGCCAGGGTACTTGTTGATGAAGGAGCAGATGCCCTGAAGGTTGGGATCGGACCGGGATCGATATGTACCACCAGGGTGATAGCCGGCGTGGGTATACCTCAGCTTTCTGCCATATATAATGTGGCAAAGGCAGTGGAAGGCTCCGGGGTGCCTGTTATTGCTGATGGCGGAATAAGGTATTCGGGAGATATAGTAAAAGCCCTGGCTGCAGGTGCTGATTCCATTATGGCAGGATCACTGTTTGCAGGAGTTGAGGAATCACCCGGGGAAACCATCATATACAGCGGCCGGAAATTCAAAACTTACCGCGGTATGGGATCAATCGAAGCGATGTCACAGGGATCAAAGGACCGCTACTTCCAGGATGTGGAAGATGATATCAATAAACTTGTCCCGGAAGGTATTGCAGCACGGGTTCCGTACAAGGGCCTCCTGTCGGAGGTGATATACCAGATGACAGGCGGACTGCGTGCCGGTATGGGTTATCTCGGAGCAAGGAACATTGCTGCATTGAAAAAAGAAGCCAGGTTTGTCAGGATCACAAATTCAGGAATAATCGAGAGCCATCCTCACGATGTAACTATAACCAGGGAGTCTCCTAATTACAGCAGGAAAACATTCGAATAAGGATCGCAGGAGAACCAGATGAAAACCAGATCCATTTTATTTGCAACATTCATCCTGTTTGCATTTCCAGGTACGGGCGTGTCGCAGATAATCGACGAACAAATCCTGATGACGGTTAATCACAGAGAGGTACCTGCAGGCGAGTTTATCAGGATGTACATAAAAAGTCCGGCGGGATCTGAAAAAACCGCCATGGATGATTACCTGGAACAGTACACCATATTTAAACTGAAGGTAGCCGATGCAATTGAATCCGGTATCGATACTACCGTGGCATTCCGCACGGAACTTGAAGGATACAGGAACCAGCTTGCGGGTAGTTATTTAACTGATCCCGGATTAAAGGAAGAACTGATAAGGAAAATGTACCTGAGGCTGCTCACTGAAATCAGGGCATCACATTTACTTGTAAAATGTCCGCCCGATGCTTTGCCACAGGATACCCTTATCGCATGGAACAAGGCAATCGAACTGCGGAACAGGATCCTGAAAGGAGAGTCTTTCGAGAGGGTTGCGGCTGAATCGTCCGATGACAAATCGGCACGGAGAAACGGCGGAAATCTGGGCTTCTTCACTGCCTTCCAGATGGTTAAACCATTTGAAGATGCTGCTTTCTCGCTTGAACCGGGCGGCCTCTCAGGACCTGTCAGAACATCTTTCGGATACCACCTGATACTTGTTACCGGCAAACGACCATCAATGGGCAGGGTAAAGGTTGCTCATATTATGAAGTCCGTTCCTGAGAATGCCGGGGAAAAAGAAATAAGTGAAGCAAAAGCACAGATTGACTCGGTTTACAACATGCTTGAAGCGGGCAGTCCGTTCGGTCAGCTGGCCCGGCTTTATTCGGATCATACCGGATCTTCTTCAAAAAACGGAGAACTGAACTGGTTCGGGACAGGGGAAATGATCCCGGATTTTGCTGAAGCAGCATTTGCAATCAGCGACACAGGAAAATATACAGCCCCTGTAAGAACTGTATACGGATTTCATATAATCAAACTGCTTGAAAGAAAACCGCCGCCTGCATTTGAAGAGGCCATGCCATTGATTGAAAGTAAAATCAGCTCCGCTGAACTTGATGCGCTTCAACAGCAATCGCTTGTGCGGAGGTTGAAGAAAGAATACAGATTCACCCTTAATAAGGCTGTTTATGAATGGTTCCTGAAAAATACCGGTCCGCTTATTCCCACCGGAAAATCCTTATATAATCAAACACACGTTCCGGATGGATTGATTTATACGTTTGCCGACCAGGCAATGACGGCAGAAGATTTTGCCGTTCAGCTTAATAATCAGGACAGATTCCCTGCAAATGATCCGAAAGTGTTCATTGACCATGTCCTCGAATCAGTGGTATCACGCCATATCTGTGAATATGAGAAATCTGTTCTCGAAAAGAAATATCCCGATTTCAGATATCTGATGAATGAGTTTCACGACGGAATACTGTTATTTGAAATCTCTTCCGATAAAGTCTGGGACAGGGCGGGTACCGACACAGCAGGATTATTCCGCTACTACGAAATCAATAAGGAAAAACACCTTTCAAAAAGGGTTCTCGAGGGAAAGATCTATTCGCTTAGTCTGCCGGGAGGCATGAAAAAACTCACCAACGCATATGAAAAGTTCAGGAATAATCGTGATATTGATTCCAGAATGGCAAAGAGATTCAACCGCGGGAAGGCAGTTCCGCTGACGATCAGCGAACAAGCATGGAACGCAGGAGAGGACCAGGATATTGATGGAATAGAATGGAAACCCGGTTTGCAAACTTTTGTCTGGAATAAGGTTCCTTCACTTATCTTTGTAAAAAGTATTCAGGAGCCTTCTCCCCTGCCGTTTCCGGCAGTGCAGGCTGATTTGATTCCTGAATATCAGGATTATCTTATGGATGACTGGATAAGGCAATTAAAAAGTAAATACACCGTTGAGGTTAACCGGGAAATATTTGAAAAAGTTAAGAAATTACTGAATGATGATTAGGATTATCTGCTATGCTGTACTTATCCTCATCCTCAATCCGGGATGCAGGAGCAACAGTCCGGCTTCAAGGAGAATACCCCTGGCAAAGGCAGGGAACACGATCCTTTATTATGATGAGATACCAGAACAGGTTACCGGCCTGATTACTGCCGGTGACAGCAACATTGTCATTCAGAACTATATAAACTCCTGGGCCAAAAGGGTACTGATGTATCAGAAAGCTGAAGCCAATTTATCTTCCGAGCTTAAAAATGAGATCGAAAAGCAGCTGGATGAAACAAGGGTGAACCTTATTGTACACGAGTATCAGCAAAAGATGATGCAGGCAAAAATGGATACCATAATAACGGACAATGACCTGGAGAGCTATTACGCTGAGAACGAAAACAGTTTTTACCTGACCTCGAACATTGTAAAGGCACTTTTCATAAAATTGCCTGTGGAAACTCCGGGAATAAACCGGATAAAACAGCTTTACAGATCAGATAACCAGAAAGACATGCAGGATCTGGAGGCCCTCTGCTTTCAGTTTGCCGAGAAGTTTGATGATTTCAATGAGAAATGGATCACCATGGACAGGCTGATGCTTGAACTCAATGAAAAAATCACCGGCCAGGAAGCGTTCCTCAGCAGAAACAACCATATAGAAGTTACGGATTCCTTCTCGGTCTATCTGATAAGGATATACGATTTCAGACTTAGGGGCTCCCTTGCCCCTTTCGAATATGTCAGGGATGATATTAAAAGGATCATATGGAATAATCGCAGGATCGGATTCATCAAGAATCTTGAGACAGAAATATACAACGATGCGATTAAGGAAAATATATTTAAGACCTATAGATAATGAAAAACAGTTTAGGATTGCGTTCCCTCATAGCCATTTGTTTATTTCTTGCTTCATCTGCATGCTTTTCACAGGTCATTGTTGAATCAATTGTTGCCATAGTAGGAAATGAAGTGGTTTATCTTTCGGATATTGAGAATGCTGTACTCGATCTGAGAAGGAACGGAGACAGAACGCCCATAGATGAGCTCAGATGCAGGGTCCTGCATGAATTACTTGTTTCAAAGCTGTTTCTTGATCAGGCCAGGATTGACAGCATCGAGGTCACCCCCGACATGGTTGAGGGCGATCTTAACATGAGAATTAATGATGCTATCAGAACTGCCGGGAGCGAAAAAACACTGGAGGATTACTTCAGGAAAAGCATGATTGAGATCCGACGCGATATAAGGAAAAGCCTTATGGAACAACAGATAATAATGGAGGTTCGCAGTAAAATAGTCAAGGATCTTACAATTACACCTGCCGACGTCAGAAGGTTCTACAATTCCATTCCCAGGGACAGTCTGCCGGTCTTGCCGGCCAGGGTTCAGATCAGCCTTATCCAGCTTGATCCGCCCGACAATGAAGCCAATAAGGCAGAAGCCAGGCAGAAGCTGCTTGACATAAGAGGCGAGATACTGGCCGGCAAGAGTTTCAATGTGCTGGCAGTAATGTATTCAGAGGATCCGGGCTCGGCTGCAAACGGAGGAGAGATCGGATTCAAGCTCAGGGGAGAGCTCGAGAAAGAATATGCCGATGCTGCTTTCAGCCTTGCAAAAAACGCAATCTCAAGAATTGTTGAAACAAAGTATGGGTTTCACCTTATACAGCTCATCGAACGCAAAGGAGAAATGGCCAACACCAGGCATATTTTGATCAGACCCAAGGTAAAACCGGAAGAAGCTGAAAGGGCCATTTCAAAACTCGACAGCCTTGCAAGACTCATCCGAAAGGACAGCCTGAAATTCGAGGATGTGGCATACAGGTTCTCCACTCATAAAGACAGCCGGATCAATGGTGGAAAATTCGTGAGCACCAATCCGTCGGAAAGGATAAACTGGTTTACCCTTGAGGAATTCAACAGGGAAATGTACACCAGGATCAGGGATCTCAAGATCGGCGAAATATCCGATCCTTTCAGGACCACTGATGAAATAGGCAATGTTGTTTTCAGGATCGTCAGGCTGGATGGGGAAACGCCCGCTCACAGACCGGATCTTAAAAATGATTACCAGTACCTGTACGCTGCCGCTCTTTCATCGAGACAGCAGGAATCGTACAGGGAATGGATAATAAAAAAAATCAAGACCACCTATATAAAAATAATTGACGAATTCAGAGACTGCAGATTTCTGGAAGAAGAAGGATGGCTGAAATGAAGCTGTTGCGCAATACCTTTGGTTATGTGATTTTCAGGATCTCCCTGCCGGCTTTTATTTTTTTCTCGTTTCCCCGGGATCTGCTTTGCCAGCATGTATCAGGTTCCCAGGCAGGGAAGAAGAAAATAGAAGTGATTCATTCGGCAGTAGGAATCGAGGAGCTCGAAAAACTGACAGGAAGAAGGCTCACCAGGCTATTGGGCGATGTATCCCTGAAGCATAATGATATACTAATGACCTGCGACAGCGCCCATTTTTACACAGGCCATAATCAGACCAAAGCCTGGGGAAGAATCCATATGCAGCAGGGCGATACTCTTCACCTGTACGGGGATTCGTTATTTTATGACGGCACAACACAGGCCGCTTCCGTTGACGGCAATGTAGAACTTATTGATCAGCAGACACATCTGTACACAAACTCCGTGAAATATGATGTGGCCAATAAAATTGCCAGATACAATGATCACGGAAAAATAATCAACGGGGAAAATACCCTTACAAGCATAACGGGGGTTTATTATGTGTCGGAGAACCTGTATCACTTCAAGGACAGCGTGAAAATTGTCAATCCCGATTATGTGATGACAGCCGATACAATGGACTATAATTCCAGGAGTGAAACAGCTTATTTCACAGGTCCGTCGGAACTCGTTGGAGACAGCCTGTACCTGTATTGTGAAAAGGGATGGTATGATACCAAGAATGATATCTCTAGGATATGGAAAAACTCTGTCATTGATAACAGACAGCAGGTTATCCGGGGAGACTCAATGTACTATGACGGCCAGGCAGGATTCGGACAGTCATTCAGGAACACAAGCATAACAGATACTACAAATAATATTATCGTAAAGGGTGATTATGCATGGTATTCCAAGACTCCCGAAAAATTCATGGTCACCGACAAGGCACTGTTCATCCAGGCATCAGGAAATGATTCTCTTTTCCTTCATGCAGATACAATATTTGCAATTACACGGACAACTGCTGAAGGAAAGAACTACAGGCTTGTGAGAGCCTATTTCGGCACCAGGATATTCAGCAAAAACCTGCAGGGCAAATGTGATTCCCTGTCATATTCGTTCCAGGATTCGGTGATCAGAATGTATACCTTGCCTGTCCTCTGGTCGGACCAGAACCAATTAACCGCAGATTCAATGGCACTGTTCACCGTAAACCGCAAAGCTGACAGGCTTGAATTGTATAATTCAGCATTTGTTGCCGCACAGGTTGACGATATCAGGTTCAACCAGGTCAAAGGCCGGTCGCTTACGGGATATTTCAGGGATAACGAACTGTATAAAATAAACATTGTCGGTAATGCCGAAACAATTTATTTCCTCCTTGACCGCGACATGGTTGTGGGCATAAACAATGCCAAATGCGCACGTATAGAGATCTTCGTGTCGGATGGTAAGATCACCGGTATAAACGAATACCAGAGTCCGGAAGGAACCATTGATCCCCCGGCAGCGGGAAACACCGAAACGCCGAAGCTGGAAGGATTTATGTGGCTCGACAAACTCCGCCCCAAGAATATTGATGACCTATTTATTAAGGGATTAACAGATGAATCAGAACCGGAACCGGATCCTAATATTCATCTTCATTGAAGAAAAAATCATCCTTGCTGGGATAATCCGGCCATATATCTTCTATGCTCTCGTAGATATCGCCCTCATCTTCTATTTCCTGCAAATTTTCAATTACTTCCATCGGGGCACCTGATCTGATGGCAAAATCAATCAGCTCATCCTTCGTTGCGGGCCACGGGGCATCCTCAAGTTTTGATGCTAATTCAAGTGTCCAGTACATTTCCAAATGTTGTGTTAAAAAGTGTGACAAAGTGTGCAAATATATATATTATTTTATATAAAAAACAATACAATATTTCTACATATGCACCTTATTATACTTTCCACTCAACACACTGTATATCAAGATCTGAGCCCAACCTGCGGGCCAATACGAATAAATAATCGGCAAGCCGGTTCAGTAATTTCAGAACTATTTCAGGGATCGCCTCCATGGAATTAAGTTTTACGACCGAGCGTTCAGCCCTTCTGCAGACACATCTTGCTATATGACAACCTGATATGGCTGCATGTCCGCCCGGCAGGATAAAATTCCTGAGTGAAGGCAAGTCTGCTTCCATCCTGTCAATCTCATTTTCAATTTTTTGAAGGAAGCAGGGATCGGGCATACACTCTTCCCTGATCGTGCCTTCGGAAGCCACCAGATATGCACATCTCATCAGTTGATCCTGAATGTGAAGAAGCATTTCTTTCCTGACTTCATTCTCCCTGAAGTCAAGCAGATGACCGATCCATGCAATCAGTTCATCGATTGATCCGCAGGCTTCTATCCTGGGATGATACTTTGGCACGCGGGTCTTTCCGGTCAGGGATGTGCTTCCGTCATCACCGTTCCTCGTGTATATTTTCATGTTTTTCAGGTTTAGAAGGCAACCCGTGGATCTGAATCAGGAAACAACTTTCTGCTTGTATTTCTCATTAATATAATCCTGATGAACAGTACCATCAAGCAGGCGAATAATCCTGGCGGCATGATTGGCGATATCTTCCTCGTGTGTGACAAGGATAACGGTGTTGCCGTTTCTGTGAATCTCATCAAGCAGCCCCATGATGTCTAGTGATGTTTTGCTGTCGAGGTTTCCGGTGGGCTCGTCAGCAAGAATTATCGAAGGTTTGTTTACGAGGGCCCTTGCAATTGCAACCCTCTGCCTTTGTCCTCCCGATAGTTCATTCGGCTTATGTGTCATCCTGTCGCCCAGGCCGACGTGATGCAGTGTTTCTATTGCAAGCGCTTCCCTTTCAGCCTTGGGAACACCTGCATATATCAGGGGAAGGGTAACATTCTCAAGTGCAGTATACCTGGGCAGCAGATTAAATGTCTGAAATACGAATCCAATTTCCTTATTCCTTATTTCTGCAAGATAATCGTCCTCCATCTTGCTCACATCAGTCCCGTTCAGTATATATGTCCCGCCTGTTGGAGTATCGAGACAGCCAAGAAGGTTCATCAGGGTAGATTTCCCTGATCCTGAAGGCCCCATGATAGCTACATATTCATTCTTTTCAATGTTTATTGAAACCGACCTTAGAGCCCTGACAATAACTGATCCAACCTGATAATTCTTTACTATATCATGAATTTCAATTACCTTGTTCATAACGATTTTTTTTTAGGGTTCGAAATTAGATTAATTAATACAATTCTGGAATTATATCTGCTTAATTTTTGTTAATACCTCACCAAATAGCTGCCCGGCGTGATATTCCTGCGGAAAAAAACAATTCCCATCTTAAAAATATCAATTGTGGCGGTAACCCTGCCGTCATTCCTTATTATCCCCCATGCTTCAGCCATCTCGGGGGAATGGTATATATCATCAAGAACCACAACCGTCTCATCGCCGGAGATCCCGGCCACCAGGTTGAAATAATCAAGAGTTGGGGTTTTCCTGTGATTACCGTCTATAAAGACCAGGCCAGGTCTGATTCCCGGTGTCCTGATCTCCGTAAAGAGATCTTCGAAACGACCGGTTAAAAGGATAATATTCGACAATCCGGCTTCCCTGAAATTCTCACGGGCAATTTCAGATACTTCCTGGCATCCTTCCATCGTGTAAACGTGTGAATCAGGGCGGGAAAATGCCAGGTACATTGTGCTTATTCCCAATGAGGTTCCAAATTCGATAATCATCTGCTTCCCGAAGGCAGAAGACAGCCTGAAAAGCAATTGTCCGTATTTCTTTGATACCGGGGAGTGCTTTGCAATATCCGACACTCTTCTCAGATCAGGTTCCCTCTTTATAGTCCGGGAACCATAATCCCTAAAATTTATCACCCTCTTGTCTTTCTTCATTTTTTTTCTCAGGGTTTCAATCTTAAAGACAATTTCCGGATCAGTTTTATTCTGAAATATTCCTGAAACCACATTAAAAAGAAAAGGGCTGTGTATCCCATGCCCCTTTCGGTGGCCCGAACTCAACAGATATACTGCATATCTGGCTAAAGGATAGAGATTCACTTCCCCGTGACAATAAATGTATGACAGTTCTCCAAAAATAGCTATTTTCGAATATCCGGTTTGACTGATCGTTCAAAATAACCTTTAATCAGTCAACCGCTAATGGATATCAGGTGAGTAGTTCCATGGAGGATTTTCTTGACACAAACATCACCTATCTTTCGGGTGTAGGGCCCAGGCGTGCGGAGCTTCTTGGCAGGGAGGCGGGTATTCATACATTCCGCGATCTTCTTTACTATTTCCCCTACAGGTATGTCGACAGGACCAGGTTTTATAAAATACATGAACTTGATCCTGATCTGCCTTATGTTCAGATCAGGGGATCAATAACCGGGTTTTCATCCGAAGGTTATGGTGCAGGCAGGCGGCTGACAGCTGATTTCCGTGATGAAACAGGAACCGTCAGGCTTGTCTGGTTCAAGGGTACCAGATGGATCACTTCAACGTACCAGCCGGGAGTGGAATACATTGTTTTCGGGAAGCCCGGAATATTCAACGGGATGATAAATATTATCCATCCTGAGATCGATACAGCAGAAAAGATTGAAAAAAGCATTAATGCGGGGCTGCAGGCTCAGTACAGTACAACGGAAAATCTTAAAAACCACTATGTTACATCAAAAACCATAAGCAGGCTGGTTGAAAGCCTGCTCAGGCAGATCAGGTACCGAATCCCTGAAACCCTGCCTTCCTTTCTTGTGTCAAAATATCGCCTGATGGATCTTCATGATGCTCTTTTCAAGGTGCATTTCCCGTCAGGTACCGATGAGATGGAAAGGGCCAGGTACAGGCTGAAGTTTGAAGAACTTTTCTATATCCAGCTTAATCTTTTGAGGTACAAGGTCAACAGAAACATTAGAACCAAAGGATTTGTATTTTCAAACGTCGGGCAGTATTTCAATGATTTCTATCATAACTATCTTCCTTTCTCACTTACGGGCGCCCAGAAAAGGGTGATCAGGGAAATCAGGAAAGACCTTGGGTCGGGCAGGCAGATGAACAGGCTGCTGCAGGGCGATGTGGGAAGCGGAAAAACCCTGGTTGCCCTGATGTGCATGCTTATTGCCATCGACAACGGTTACCAGGCATGCCTTATGGCGCCCACTGAAATACTTGCCAGCCAGCACTATCAGACAATCCTGAAACTTCTCGGGGATATCGGTCTGGAGGTGGATCTTCTCACGGGTTCCTCAACAAAAAAAGTACGCAGGGACATTGATGAAAAACTCAGGGGAGGTACACTGAACATTCTTATCGGGACACATGCCCTTATCGAGGAAAATGTCAGGTTCAGGAATCTTGGGCTGGTGATTATCGATGAACAGCACAGATTCGGGGTTGCACAAAGGGCCAAGCTGTGGGAAAAAAGCCCTGATCCGCCCCATGTGCTTGTAATGACTGCCACGCCCATTCCGCGTACTCTTGCCATGACTGTTTACGGCGACCTTGATGTGTCGGTGATTGATGAGCTTCCGCCGGGCCGTATTCCTGTAAAAACCATGCACTTTACAGAACCTGAAAGGAACAAGGTATTTGGATTCATAAGGAACCAGATCAGTACAGGCAGGCAGATTTTTATCGTCTATCCTCTGATCAGGGAATCGGAAAAGATGGATTACAGGGACCTTGAGGACGGATGGGATACCATCACAAGGGCTTTCCCCGCTCCGGAATATTGTGTGAGCATAGTGCACGGCCGGATGAGCACCGCTGAAAAAGATGCCTCGATGAAACTATTCAAGGACGGCACAGCACATATCCTGGTTGCAACAACAGTTATAGAGGTTGGTGTTGACATCCCCAATGCAACGGTAATGATCATTGAAAGTGCCGAGAGATTTGGCCTGTCGCAGCTTCACCAGTTAAGGGGCCGGGTCGGGAGGGGCGCAGAACAGTCATACTGTATTCTGATGAGCTCCGACAAAGTGTCGAAGGAAGCAGCAAAACGGATTGAAGTAATGATCAGGACAAATGATGGTTTTGAGATTGCAGAAACCGACCTGCAGCTAAGGGGCCCGGGTGATATAGAAGGAACTCTCCAGAGCGGCATCCCTTTCGATCTCCGGATCGCAAATCTCGGAAAAGACGGGCAAATAATTGAATATGTAAGAAACATTGCAGGAGAGATACTTGCAAATGATCCCATGCTTGAAAGCAGCGAAAACCTGATTCTCAGGACAGAACTAAAAAGGGTCTTCGGTACGAGACAATCATGGAGTAACATCAGTTGATTCGATTAATTAGAATGATTCTAAATAATTATCAATGTTCCAAAATCTGACAAAAGGCAGTAACTAATTTTAAATGATTTGTAAATTTGTCGGCTTCGTATCCACTGTCATTGTTTATGAAAGAGGCTGGTATTACGGGAACAATAGAACATGAAGGGACGGTGCAGAAGGTAGGCAGTGATTCAGTTACTGTAAATATTCATCCGGTATCTGCCTGTTCCGGGTGCCATGCGGATGGCTATTGCAGTCTGTCCGGCAGGAAGGAAAAGACAATCAGAATTTCAGGAAGATATAATGTAAAGCCAGGAGAAAAAGTTACCGTTATGATGAATGAGTCAACGGGATTCAGGGCAGTGGTCCTGGGTTATATTGTTCCTCTTGCGGTATTGGTTTTCAGCCTGGCAGTACTGACCGCCGCATCTGTTAATGAATTAACAGCAGGGATTATCTCGGTCTCTGTTCTTGTGCCTTACTTTTTAATTCTTTATTTTACAAGGCACCGGATTGAGCGCAACTTCCTATTCACCTTAAAAAAGTAAATGATGGGATCAACGGTTATCATAACAATAATCACGCTGAGTCTGCTGGCTCTGGCATCTTCGGTGATCCTGTATTTTGTGGCTCAAAGATTCAGGGTTTTCGAAGATCCGAGGATTGATGAAGTCCAGGCGATACTTCCCGCCGCCAACTGTGGCGGATGCGGCTTTGCCGGATGTCGCAACTTTGCAGAGGCGCTGGTAAAAGCCGAAACATTTGAAGGATTGAACTGTCCGGTCGGCGGGGCAACAGTAATGAATGAAGCTGCCAGGATCCTCGGGAAGGTGGCGGAGGTTGTTGATCCGACAGTGGCTGTACTGCTTTGCAACGGCAGTCCTGAGTTCCGTCCCAGGACTTCAAGATATAATGGAGCTTCTGAGTGCAGGATATCGCACAGTTTGTACCTGGGAGATACGGATTGCAGCTGGGGATGCCTGGGAGACGGTGACTGCGTAAGATCCTGCAGTTTCGGAGCCATGTACATGGACCCGGTAACCATGCTTCCGGTAATTATCGACGACAAATGCGTATCGTGCGGGATGTGCGTTAAGGCATGTCCGCGGCATCTGATAGAGCTTCGCAAAAGAGCCAAAAAGGACAGGAAGATCTATGTGGCCTGCCAGAACTGCGACAAGGGAGGTCCAGCCAGGAGAGCATGCAAAGTTGCATGCATTGGCTGCGGAAAATGCGTTAAGGTATGTGCATTCGATGCAATAACCATGGAAAACAATCTGGCTTATATCGATGCCGTAAAATGCACTTTCTGCAGAAAGTGCGTGGTGGAATGCCCTACAAATTCAATCCTGGAAATTAATTTCCCTCCCAGAAAACCCAAGGCAGAACCACAGGCTGAAGTTGCCAAAGTATAATTTGTTTTATAAAACATCAGAATTGTGTTAAAAACATTTCCCGCCGGAGGCGTTCATCCACCCGAGAACAAGATAACAGCAGGCACTCCCATAAAGTATCTTCCTGTACCTGAAAATGTTATTATCCCTGTTACCCAGCATATCGGTGCACCGGCCTCTCCCACGGTCAGCAAGGGCGACAGTGTCAGGGCCGGTCAGATAATTGCGGCAGGCAAGGGATTTGTTTCAGCAAATGTTCATTCATCGGTATCAGGTAAAGTAAACAAGATTGACCATATTATTGACAGCACTGGTTTCAAACAGACTGCCGTATTCATTGATGTTGAGGGTGATGAATGGGTTGAGTCGATTGACCGAAGCAGCAGTATCCTGAAAGAAACCGATCTTTCTCCCGAAGATATTATAAAAAAATGCCTCGATTCAGGCATCGTCGGCCTTGGAGGGGCAACATTCCCTTCACATATCAAACTCACCCCGGTATCGGGGAAGCATTGTGAGGTCCTTATAATTAACGGAGTGGAATGCGAACCATTTCTAACCTCCGATCACAGGCTCATGCTGGAGAAAGGTGAAGAGATCATTGCCGGGATCCGTATAATGATGAAAGCCCTTCAGGTGAAAAAGGCAATGATCGGAATTGAGAACAACAAGCCCGATGCAATTGCAAATCTCACAAAGCTGGCATCAGCCTACTGTGAGATCAGTGTTCATCCGCTAAAGGTAAAATACCCTCAGGGTGCGGAGAAACAACTTATCAGGGCCCTGATAAAAAGGGAAGTCCCGTCCGGCAGGCTCCCCCTCGATGTAGGTGCTGTTGTGCATAATGTCGGAACCGTTTTTGCGGTTTATGAAGCTGTCCAGAAAAACAAGCCCCTTTTTGAACGGGTTGTCACCATTACCGGTAAATATCTTTCCAATCCCGGGAATTACTTTGTCAGGACAGGAACCCCCCTTAGGCATCTTATTGCGGCTGCGGGCGGACAGCCTGAAAATACCGGAAAGATAGTGAACGGCGGCCCGATGATGGGCAAAGCCATTGTAAACACCGATGTTCCTGTTGTAAAGGGAATGTCAGGCGTGATCCTTTTTGATGAAAAAGAGTCGGTGAGAAAAACCATAGAGCCATGCATCAGATGTGCAAAATGTGTTTCCGTATGTCCGCTCGGCCTCGAGCCATATCTGCTGATGACTTTGTCGGAAAGGAATCTGTTTGAAAAAGCGGAGAGAGAACGGATTACCGACTGCATGGAATGCGGCTGCTGCAGCTTTACATGTCCGGCAAACCGGCCGCTGCTTGATTATATCAGGCTGGGAAAATCGACAGTGATGAAAATGATTCGTGAAAGAAACATTAAATAGGAATACCGGAAAAAATGAGCAACCTGCTGAATGTATCCCAGTCGCCCCATATTCACGGGAAGGAATCCACACAGAAACTGATGCTGAATGTAGTCATTGCCCTGATGCCGGCATTATTCACATCTGTATTCTATTTCGGCCTTGGAGCCATTATAGTAACACTGACCTCAGTAGCCTCATGTCTTCTCTTCGAATACTTAATTCAGAAATTCGTCCTGAAAAAGCCAATCTCAATAACCGACGGGTCGGCTCTCGTAACGGGACTTCTGCTTGCATTCAACCTTCCGTCAAATATTCCGGTATTCATAATAGTAATAGGCAGTTTTGTCTCCATAGGAATTGCCAAAATGACTTTCGGCGGGTTAGGGAACAATCCTTTTAACCCTGCACTGGTGGGACGCGTTTTCATGCTGATCTCATTTCCCGTTCAGATGACCTCCTGGCCGGTTCCCAAAGGCCTGGGCACCGGTTATGCCGATGCCGTTACCGGAGCTACACCGCTCGCAATAATTAAGGAAGGCCTGAAAAACGGTGAATCCCTTTCCAAGCTTATGGGTGAAATTCCATCTCCCGCGCAGATGCTGATGGGCGACATGGGAGGATCGATGGGCGAAGTAGCCGCCATAGCTCTTATCATCGGATTTATTTACCTGCTGGCAACCAGGGTAATCACATGGCACATACCAGTATCGGTGACAGGTTCAATAGCAATCTTCACAACGATCCTCTGGCTTGCAAATCCCGAAAAAAATGCTGATCCGATGTTCCATCTTCTTGCCGGAGGCGTTCTGCTCGGCGCCATATTCATGGCAACCGATTACGTAACATCCCCGATGGTTCCCAAAGCGATGATCATCTATGGCTGCGGAATCGGGATAATAACAGTCGTAATACGTGTGTGGGGAGCATATCCCGAAGGCGTTTCCTTTGCAATCCTCATAATGAATTCTTTTGTACCGCTGATGAACGCATATATTAAGCCAAAACGTTTCGGAGAGGAGGTAACCAATGGCTAAAACCGAATCAACATTCAAAAACATGGTGATATCGCTCACCCTGATATCACTGGTGGCCTCAGCATGCCTGGGCTTTGTATATGAAATGACAAGGGAGCCTATTGAACTTGCCAATCTTAACAAAAAACTCAGTGCAATAAGGCAGGTCGTTCCCGAATTTACCAATAATCCGAATGACGAAATGTACATGCTGCCTACGGGAGACGGAGACAGCCTTGAGATATACCCAGCGAAATCCGGCAATGAAATTGTCGGTTACGCGGTAAACACCAATACTTCAACCGGGTTCAGCGGCAATATCAGTCTTATGGCCGGATTCAAACCCGATGGTACGATAATCAACATTACCGTACTGGAGCAGAAAGAGACTCCGGGACTGGGAACGAAAATGGCCGAACCAGCCTTTAAAGACCAGTTTAAAGATAAAAATCCGGGAAATTTCATTCTAAAAGTCAAAAATGACGGAGGGCCTGTTGATGCGATCACGGCGGCCACAATAAGCTCAAGAGCATTCTGCCATGCGGTGCAGCGTGCGTACAATGCTCTTCAGAAAGGAGGTGAAAAATGAATCAGCTTCAAAACTTCACAAAAGGATTTGTCAGGGAGAATCCTATCCTGATGCTGGTCCTTGGATGCTGCCCGACACTGGCAACAACCACATCGGCAGTTAACGGGCTGGGAATGGGAATTGCAACAGCCTTTGTGCTTGTCGGATCAAACACTGTTGTGGCAATGCTTGCAAACCTGATCCCCGACAAGGTCAGGATCCCGTCATTCATAATTATTATTGCTTCATTCGTGACCGTGGTGGATCTGCTCATGAAGGCATATGTACCCGACCTTTATGAAACCCTTGGTATCTTTATTCCGCTGATCGTAGTCAACTGCATAGTACTTGGCAGGGCAGAAGCATTCGCAAGCAAGAATACCGTTCTTTCATCGGCTATCGACGGGCTGGGGATGGGTCTCGGCTTTACCATGGCACTTGGCATCCTTGGAGCATTCAGGGAAATCCTGGGCAGCGGTTCCGTTTTCAATTACAGGTTCATTCAAGGTGACGGCATTCTTGTGTTTATTCTCGCCCCAGGTGCCTTTATCGCACTCGGATATTTTATTGCACTCGTAAACAGGGTAAAAAACAAATAAAAGACAACAGGAATGGAATATATACTCATAATTATTTCGGCCGTATTCGTCAACAACATTGTCCTGGCGCAATTCCTCGGCATCTGTCCCTTCCTGGGGGTATCCAACAAAATCAATACTGCCGTAGGCATGAGCGGCGCTGTCACATTCGTCATCGTGCTTGCAACCATTGTTACCTATCTCATCCAGGTCTTTATCCTGGATAAGCTGGGTATTGGTTTCATGCAAACCATTACATTCATACTGATCATAGCAGCCCTGGTACAGATGGTTGAAATAATACTTAAGAAAATAAGCCAGCCGTTGTATCAGGCCCTTGGCATTTTCCTTCCCCTGATCACAACCAACTGTGCCGTCCTGGGGGTTGCAATACTTGTTATCCGGAAAAATTACAACCTGCTTGAAGGCGTTGTCTACAGTGCAGCCACAGCAGTTGGGTTCGGGCTCGCACTCGTTATCCTGGCCGGAATAAGGGAGCAGTATGACCTTCTGGATATCCCAAAGGGCATGAAAGGAGTACCGATCTCCCTCGTTACTGCCGGAATACTTGCCCTGGCATTTATGGGATTCACAGGTATCGTAAAATAGCAGTCGGGACTGGCCGGAATCTCCCGCGGAAATTGTTTTGCACTATCTTCCGTGATCATGCCGGAAACCGGAAAATATTTCGTTAATTGTAGGTAATTTAATGACTTATCTGATAATGGGGTTGTCAGAGTACTATGAGATCCTGGGTTGTCCTGTGGATTCCTCAGTTGCCGAAATAAAAAGGACTTACAGGCGTAAGGCACGGCAATATCATCCTGATGTCAATCATGAACCCGGGGCAATTGACAAGTTCATCAAATTAACCGAAGCCTATGATTTTATCATTGCAAACCACGACAAAATCCCCTGGGGCGACCAGGAATTTGAAAGAATTATGGATGAATGGAGGAAATTCAGGCAGGAAAGATCAAGGGAAAGAGCCCGGTATTACGCAAGAAGTTCATATACCCGTTTCAAAAACAGCAAATATTACAAGTCCACAAAGATATTGAACGCATCTTCAGTTATATTCGGCTTTTGCATTTCACTCCTGGTACTCGTCTATACAATTGCAGGTTATATCTTCAGGGTCAGGCACCCGCTTGACGGCATCAAGAATCCTTCGGTGCTGACCTTTATAATTCTCCTTATTTTCAGCATAGTGCTCATAATAGTGTCATCTATTTATCTGAAGGCATATATTGAAATAAACCGTAAACAAAAAAGGAAACAGGCGGACGGACGGAATTCTCCCTGAAACCGAAAGCCACGGATCAATGTCCGTTCAGGATAAATGCCAGTGAACAGTCCGCAGCAGGTTATTTCCTGCTCAGGGTTTTCAACCGTGCCAGGATCCGCTGCTCTTAATAAAGTTGAATGGTTTCTTCAGCACTGAGGAAAAGTACTCACCACGTTCAAGGATATCTTCATCACCGTCCTCGTAATACCAGTTGACAATGAATTTTTTTTTCCTTAGTTCCACACCTGATATCTTTTGCATCAGCCTGACCAGTAGTTTGGAGCTTGCACTGTTAAAATATTCAAGGTTTATTTCAAGGCAGGTAATATCCGCAGGATCATTAATATATTCATCCAGCCAGTCTTCGGCCGGCTTGTAAAAGGCCGACATATTCTCATGTATTGAGCGTCCGCTGATCCTGAAAATACCTCCCGGATCAAACACGATTTCAGGAGAAGTATTTGTTGCTGCCACCCTGTACTCTTTCATTTTCCAAACTGTATTGGAACTCTAAAGTATCAATATTTTACTGTCAATTGAAGCGTTCAAATGCCGGATCAGAGAAATTATTAACGGAGATCTCTCTTTTTTTCGCTTCAATTTCGTGAATTAAGCGCACAACAGCCTTGTTAACGGGAACCTCAATATTGTACTTCTCAGCATTTCTTACAATGTAGCCGTTCAGATATTCAATTTCAGACTGTTTACCTCTTTCAAGCGACTGAAGACTCGAAGATTTGAGCCGCCTGTATCTGAATCCTATCAGTCTTATCATCAGGTGCCGTTTGAGATCAGCTAGCGGACCCGTGCCTGCAATGAATTTTTTGAAATCGAGTTTCCCTCCGAAAGTTTCGATCCTTATCTTCATGCTGTCGGCAACAAGCACCGACTCCCTGATTATCTCGATGAAGATCCTCCTGACCTTTTCCATTGAAAGCATTTTCCCGAGATAAAGGCCACAAATTGCCCCCAGCGATGTGATGCAAGAATTTATGATCAGCTTTGAATACAGATGACCCATTATATTTTCCGTCATCCGTACAGGAACAACCGAAGACAGAGCCTCGGCAACCAGATTGAGGAATTCATCCGGTTCCCTGTCGGGATATCCGAGGATAAAATCGCCAGAGGATGTCATTATCAGATTTCCGGGTGACTCCATTGTTGCGCCCCAGCCCGTTACGCAGCCAATAACCCGGTTATTGCCTGCTACCCTGATCAGCTCATCTTCGCAGATACCGTTTTGCATTGAAACGAAACAACCTTCATCTTTAAGCAATGGCATTGCTTCCATGGCGGCTTGGGTCATGTCTGTTGCCTTTGTTGCATGAAGTATCACATCCTTCTTTTCTTTCAGCTTTACTGCCGATGAATATGCAGGCAGTTGTACGGTAAAGTTTCCGCGTACACCTTTAACGTTTATTCCTTGTCCGGATATCAGCGATGCATAATCATCATATTTGCAGATCACTTCAACATTATATCCTTTGACTTTCATGAGGGCAGCCGTAATACCGCCTACAGCACCCGCACCAAGTACGAGAAATGACAGATCGTGACTTTTCATAATCTATGTTCATGAAATCATAACCGGGCCATGGGCGTTACATCATGGCCGGCATATTCTCCTCTAAGGTACTTATAATAACCGGTAATTCCAATCATTGCGGCATTGTCGGTTGTATAGCCGAGCGGCGGAACATAGGTGTTCCATCCCCTTTTTATGCCTTCCCTTGTCAGGGCTTCCCGCAGTTCTGAATTTGCCGATACGCCTCCTGCAATTCCTATTTCCCTGATGCCTGTCTGTAAGGAAGCCCTGACAAGCTTGCCAATCAATATATCTACGATGGTAGCCTGCAGTGAAGCGCAAAGGTCGGGAATATTCCTGCTGATAAAATCCGGATCCTCTTTTGTCCTGTCCCTGAGGAAATAGAGAAAACTGGTTTTCAGGCCGCTGAAACTGAAATCCAGACCTTCCACAAACGGTTTTGCGAACCTGAATGCAGTCCTGTTCCCCTGTTTTGCCTGCCTGTCGATGGCAGGTCCGGCTGGATATGGCAGTCCCATAAGCTTCCCGCATTTATCAAAAGCCTCTCCGGCAGCATCGTCGATGGTATTTCCAATGATTTCCATTTCAAGATAATCCTTAAGTACTATAAGCATACTATGGCCGCCCGAAACGAGCAGGCATAGAAACGGAAACGACGGCTGCTGGTGTCCGGCCTGCTCTTCCAGGATAAAATGGGCAAGAACATGAGCCTGCAGGTGATTCACCTCAATGAGTGGTATTCCAAGGGCAAGTGCAACCCCTTTGGCAAAAGAGGTTCCGACAAGAAGGGAACCGAGAAGTCCGGGCCCGCGCGTAAATGCCACCGCATTAATATCCTTCCTGCTGATCCCGGCCTGCCTGACAGCAACATCCGTTACAGGGACAATATTGGCCTGATGAGCCCTTGAAGCCAGCTCAGGCACAACACCCCCGTACATCATGTGCACCTCCTGGCCGGCTATAAGATTGGACAATATATAGCCATCCCTGATCACGGCAACGGAGGTATCGTCGCAGGATGATTCTATTGCCAATATGATGACTGCCATCTTTACTTTGAATTTCCGTATATTTTAGGTTATTTTGCCTATGATTTTTAATACATTACATTAATGCTCAAAAGTATTAAAAAATCATTTAAGTATCTTGTCATACTGGCCGGTATCATTATGCTGGTGCCGACATCTACTTACCTCCTGCTCCAGATCCCTGAAGTCCAGACATATATTGTTAAAAGAATAACAGCACATTTTTCTGACCAGATAAAATCGACAATCACGGTCGGACGTTTTGAATACGCTTTCTTCAATAAGCTCATCCTCGAAAATGTCCTCATCAAGGACAAGAACCTTGACACCCTTTTATACTCCGGAAAGGTTACCGCAGGGATCCGTAAACTTGATTTACGCAACAGCAATATCAGGTTCGGAAGGGTCAGGTTCGACCGGCCCCTTGTAGCACTCATAACCGATACCACCGGGCTGATGAATCTGAACTGGTATCTCGACATGCTGGCCTCCTCCGATACATCTTCGGCAGGGAAAAAGAGCAGAATATCAATCGATCAGGCTGAACTAAACGATGCCCGCTTCAACCTGATCGACAGGAGAAGCAGGCCGGGAAAAAGCCTGATCGATTTCGGGAACCTTCATGTCGGCAGGATCAGTGCTGAAGTCCGGAATTTTACGGTTAAAGACGATTCAGTGAATTTCAGGATAGCCAGGCTGAGCTTCATTGAAAAAAACGGTTTTGCCGTGGAAAACTTCGCAGGCAGGGTAACCCTGGCAGATCATGACATACTTTTCAACGATATCCAAATCAAAACAGGGAAAACCGATTTAAAAGCTGATAACGTTTATCTTACTGCGGACTCCGCAGGATCATTCGCAAGGTTCAACGAAAGAGTCCGCCTGGATATTCTGCTTCGCCGGTCAATTGTTTCTTCAGCTGATCTTCAGTATTTTCTCCCTTTCCTTGAAGGTACTGACGAAACAGGTGAAGTTTCGGGGAGAGTAACTGGTTTCGTGGAAGAACTGAAGGGAAGGAACATAAATGTCCGGTACGGCGCCGGAACACTTCTCGATTGTGATTTTGACTTTTCGGGGCTCTCATCCATCCAGGATGCGTTTATTCATTTAGGGATCAACACACTCGTAACAAGCGCATCCGATATTGAAAGGATTTCCCTGCCGGGAAAGGGAAAGATCCGGTTGCCTGAAGTAATGCACAAGCTTGGGCAAATAACCTTTGACGGAAGTTTCACTGGTTTTGTTTCTGATTTCGTTACCTATGGAAAAATCGGAACAGAGAAAGGACATATCAGGACCGACCTTTCAGTAAGACCATGGCAGGGCAGCAGGTTCAAAATAAAAGGCCTTATTGCAGGCAGCGGGATTGAGCTTGGCGATCTGACAGGGAACAGGGATTTGCTCGGAAAAATGAGTATGGAAACCTCCATTGACGGCTTTGCCTCTTCCATGGAGAAAATTGAGGGCGACCTGACCGGTGTAATTGACAGCATTCAGATCAATAACTACTTATACCGGAATGTGGCCATCAACGGACTGTTCACCGAAAAGACATGGGATGGAAGCATCAGTATTTCTGACAGGAACATCAGGATGGATCTTCTGGGATTGTTTGATTTCCGAAATGCCCTTCCTGAGTTTGATTTTACACTGAATCTCGCCGAATCCAATCTTTATGAACTGAACATCGACAAATCAGATTCAACTTCGGCGCTTTCTATGCTTGTTACTGCCAATTTCAGGGGAAATAATATTGACAATCTGTATGGAGAGATCAAGCTGCTCAATTCAACACTGAACAAGTTCGGAAACAAACTGGAACTCTACAACTTCTCCCTGAAAGCATTTACAGAAGCCAACAGGCCTGCAATATCGCTGAGAACGGATTTCATTGATGCTGACCTCAGGGGCTATTATAATTTCGGCGACCTGAACAATGTAATAAAATCAGCGCTTGCATCGCTGATGCCCGCACGGTTCCCGGTACCCTATGCGGGAAAGGTGCAGATAAAAAATGATTTCAATTTTTCAGTGAACTTTAAAAATACCGACAAGATCAATGCCTTTTTCAGAACAGGAGTATTTATTGCTGACAAAAGCACAATTACCGGAGAAATACATCCCGACAACAACCTCCGCCTGGGAATAATGTCAAAACAGCTGGCGATAAAGAACTATTCTTTAAGCAATCTGACATTTGATGCGGATTGCCAGGAAGGAAAACTAAATGCGGAGCTGAAAAGTACCGTATTGTCACTCCTGGGTGAGACTGAGCTGAAAGACTTTACATCAACCCTCAGCACCCTGCCTGATAATTTTTTGTTCAACCTTCACTGGGACAACAAGGATCGTATAAAAAACAAAGGCAATATCACGGCAGTTGGCAATTTTGATAAAAATGAAAATCAACGCCCCGTGATGCATATCAGCATAGACTCGTCTGAACTGTATACACGCGATAATCTTTGGAAGATCAAACGTTCCGAAATCTTGATTGACACAACTTCTGTCGATTTCAACCGAATAATGATAGTGAACGGAAATAATTATTATCTCGTTGACGGAACAATCTCGGAGGATCCGACAGATACCCTCAGGCTCGAATTCGTGGGAATTGAACTGGATCCTCTTAATCACCTCCTCTCCGGTTCAAATGACGGAAAAGAGAATCTCGATTATGGTTTCAGGGGAACCCTTAACGGGGGTATCTTTCTGACCAACATATTAAAGAACCCGTTACTTGAGGGTGATCTTAAAATAGCCGGTTTTTCAGTGCTGGGAAGCGAATATGGAGATCTTTCCCTTGAGGCAACATGGAACTCTGAACGAAAGGTGGCGGATATCAGCGCCTCAAATAATCTCAGGGGTGAAAAAAATCTGGATGTCAAAGGGATATATGATCCGGGGGATAAGCTGTTTAATATAAGTGCGAAGGCTTCAAAGCTTCCGGTAGACGCACTGAATCCGCTGCTGGATTTTTTTGCCTCGGATATCAGGGGAACTGCATCAGGAAAAGTTAATCTCAGGGGAGAAAAAGGCAACCTGTTTCTGACAGGAGCCCTTATGGCTGAGAACACTTCGCTGATGGTAGACTACCTGCGGACCAGGTACAGGTTAAATGACACCATAAGGTTTGACAGGAACGGAATAGTGTTCAGGAATATAAAACTCACGGATGAGAGGGGCAATCTTGCAACCATATCGGGATCAGTTAATCACAAGTCCTTCAAGGACTTTACGGCCGATCTAATCATCAATATGAACGACTGCATGGTACTTAACACCCTGGCAAAAGACAATGACTTGTTTTACGGTACAGCCTATGCCCGGGGGGTTACAACAATAAAACTCAGACCCGACCTGCTATCTTTCGATATTTCTGCCCGGACCGGTAAAAATACAAGGTTTTTCATTCCTCTGAATTCCGGAATGTCTGTCTCTGAAAGTTCATTCATAACGTTTATGGCATCAGATACCTCAAGGCTGAATGACCACCACAGGCCCGACCGGATATTGCCATCCGCTGCTGCGGGAGCAGATCTGGAGCTGAATATAGATCTTGACGTTACTCCTGAAGCTGAAGTTCAGCTTCTTATTGACCCAAAGGCCGGCGATGTCATAAGGGGGCGCGGAACAGGACAGCTTAATATCAACCTTAACCGAAAAAAGGAGTTCAGGATATCGGGTGACTATATCATCGAGGAAGGTGACTATCTTTTTACGCTCGGGAATGTCCTGAACAAGAGATTCGACGTGGAGAACGGCGGGAAAATCACATTTAACGGGGATGTGGAAAATGCAGAAATAGATCTTAAAGCCAAGTACCGTAACCTGAAAACTTCCCTTTATCCTATTCTTGGTGACGAACGTTACAACGAAAGAATTCCCGTCGAGCCCCAGCTTAACCTCTCCGGAAGACTGTTCAATCCCGTTGTAGGTCTGAACATTTACCTTCCGAATGCTGATGAGGAGACCAGGAGCCTGCTTCAGAATTCAATAACCACTGAAGAAGAATTAAGCCGGCAGTTCCTGTACCTCCTCGTCATGAACAGTTTTTACAACGATCCGTCAATGGGGATATCCTCGGTCAGCACCACCTCAACAGGTACATCGGCAATGGCTGTTACTACCACCGAAATGCTGTCAAATCAGCTTAGCAACTGGCTTTCCCAGATTTATAATGATTTTGACATCGGTTTTGTTTACAGACCAGGCAATAAGGATATCAATTCACAGGAACTGCAGGTTGCCCTTTCAACCCAGCTTCTCAACGACAGGATTGTGGTGAACGGCAACTTTGACATCAGGGGTGCAAACAATTCATACGGAAACCCGATTACAGGGGATTTTGATATCGAATACAAAATAACCGAGAAGATCAGATTCAGGGCTTTCAACAGGTTCAATAACCCGTATACCGGAAGGGGTGCGCCATACACACAGGGCCTGGGACTCTTCTATAAACAGGATTTCAATAAACTGTTCAGGCCGAAAACAAAAAGTCAAACGTCCGACATGAAAAAGGAAGACGAAATTGTCGTAAGGTAAAAGAGTTAATAACTATTCCCATAATGTTATTAACCATGGATAATAGACTGTATGGTTTTTCCGTTTTTTAATAACTTCGTCCGTGAGAAAATATAAGAGTATTTTTAATGTAATTTACTGTTTTAAAATAAATTAAATAAAGCACAGAGATGATCTTTTTACAAAATGTCATGCAGGATGTTCCTGGCACTGTCCAGATGATGAGCGAAACCAAAATGACCCTGCTGGATTTTGCAATAAAGGGAGGCTGGGTAATGATCCCGATTGTTCTGCTCTCACTGGTTGCTGCCTATATCTTTTTTGAAAGATATTATGTCATAAACAGGGCATCCAGGGAAGACACGAATTTCATGAACAGGATAAAAGACTACATCCACGACGGCAAGGTGGAATCGGCTCTCGCCCTTTGCAAATCAACCGAAGGCCCTTCGGCAAGAATGATAGAAAAAGGGATAAGCAGGCTGGGAAGGCCGTTGCAGGACATCAGCACCGCAATTGAAAATGTGGGAAAGCTGGAAATTTCAAAACTCGAAAGAGGATTTCCCACACTGGCTACAATAACCGGGGCAGAACCCATGCTGGGTTTCCTGGGAACCGTAATCGGAATGGTACAGTCGTTTTATGCTATGTCGCAGGCCGGAAACAATATTGAAGTATCTTTGCTTTCAAATGGTATATACACCGCGCTTATAACTACGGTTGCAGGGCTCATTGTCGGCATACTTGGTTATTTCGCATATAACACACTGGTGGTCAGGGTAGAAAAGGTTGTTTTCAATCTGGAGGCCACATTGACGGAGTTTATGGATATCCTTAACGAACCTCTTAAAACCGGACGTTGAAATGGCAATCTCCTCAAGACACAAGATCAGCATAAACTTCAGCTCAACCGGAATGACCGACGTGGTGTTCAATCTTCTCATTTTCTTTATGCTGACATCCACACTCGTTCATCCGACCGCGCTGAAACTCCTTTTACCAAAAGGCAGTACCCAGACTTCCGCCAAACCGCAGACAACTGTTTCAATCACAGCCGATCAGAAATACTACGTGGAACAGCAGCCGGTTACCCTTGAAGCTCTTGAAAGTGTACTTAAACAGAAACTGGGCGCAAACCCTGAAACATATATTTCGCTTCATGCTGATAAAAATGTACCTTTCGAGACAGTTGTAGCAGTATTGAATATAGCACAGGCCAATAATTACAAACTAATAATTGCAACCACACCCAGATAACAGGCTCAGAAGCATCCCCCACGAAAAGAAAAAAGGGATCATAGGTACACTGATCATTCATGTTGTGCTTCTGGTACTCCTTTTGGTGGTTGCCTTCATCCCCCCGAAACCTCCGGAGCTTGAGGAAGGCATACTGGTAAATTTCGGTACTGATGAAACCGGGATGGGCCAGATTGAACCTTCTGCTCCCGCAGCCCAGCCCGAGACTACGCCCCCGCCGCCTGCAACCCTGCCAAAAGTGCAGGCTGATGAGCCGCTCCTCACACAGAATAACGAAGAGGCCCCGGAAGTAAAAAAAGTTGACCCGGAAGCCGAAAAGAAAAGGCTGGAAAAAATCGAAGCCGACCGCAGGCTCCGTGAACAGATGGAAGCAGAAAGAAAAAGGAGGGAACAGGAAGAGGCAGAAAGGAAAAGAGTTGAGGCTGAACAAAAAAGACAGGCTGAAATAATGAATAAGACCCGGGAGGCCCTGGCGGGTTCAAAAAATGCAGGTACCATGGCAAAAAGCGAAGGTGACGCGGGAGGAAGCGGTAACCAGGGTGATCCGGGAGGCGACCCCGGTTCACGGAACAGGGGCCAGGGAAGCGGCCTGGGCGACAGGGGAATTTCCTTTTTTCTCGAAGGCCGCGGTTTCCAGTCGCTGCCGTCACCCAGATATGATTACCAGGGAGAAGGAAAGGTGGTTGTCGAGGTAAGTGTAGACAGGTCGGGAAATGTCACTCAGGCGACGCCCGGAGTCAAAGGCTCAACAACGCTTGACGAATACCTTCTAAGGGTTGCCAGGGAAGCCGCCCTGAAAGCACGTTTTGACCCAAAACCCGATGCCCCGGTCACCCAGAAGGGAACAATAACCTATATCTTCAAGCTGAACTGAACCCTCTTCCTATCCGGCTGAGTAAAGGGGAAAAGACTTCATCATTGATACAACCCTGTCTCCCACCCTTCTGATCACAGACTCATCATCAATATTTGACAGTACCTCGTCGATCATTTCAACAATGATTCCCATGTGTTCTTCCTTTAATCCCCTGGTGGTAATGGCCGGGGTTCCCAGCCTTATCCCCGAGGTCAGGAATGGAGAGCGGCTGTCGAAAGGTACCATGTTCTTGTTAACGGTAATATGTGACAAAACAAGCGTATTCTCGGCCTTTTTCCCCGAGAGCTCGGGAAACCTGGTTCTGAGGTCAATAAGCATCAGGTGATTATCAGTGCCGCCTGACACCACCTTGTATCCCCTGTTCATAAATGCTTCTGCCATCACCCTGGCATTCCTTTGTACCCGGACCTGGTAATCTTTGAATTCCGGTTTAAGCGCCTCTCCAAAGGCAACAGCCTTGGAGGCAATTACATGTTCAAGCGGTCCGCCCTGGATCCCGGGAAAAACAGCCGAATTAAGAATTGCCGACATCATCCTGGGCTCGCCTTTGGGGGTTGTGAGACCCCAAGGATTTACAAAATCACGTCCCATCAGGATAATACCGCCACGCGGACCCCTGAGTGTCTTATGGGTCGTTGAGGTGACTATATGAGCATACTCAAGGGGATTCTTCAGCAGACCTGCAGCAATCAGGCCTGCCGGATGAGCCATGTCAACCATTAATATGGCCCCGGCCGAATCAGCAATCTTTCTCATCCTTGCGTAATCCCATTCCCGCGAATACGCCGAAGCCCCGCCTATGATCATCTTTGGCTTTTCCTTCATGGCCAGCTCTTCCATCATATCATAGTCAACAAGGCCTGTGTCTTCCCTGACCGAATATGCGACAGGTCGGTAAAGGATGCCCGATGAATTCACCGGCGATCCATGTGACAAATGGCCTCCATGGCTCAGATTCAGTCCCAGAAAAGTGTCACCCGGTTTCATCACTGCAAGAAAAACAGCCATATTTGCCTGGGCACCGGAATGAGGCTGAACATTTACATACTCTGCGTTGAACAGCTTTTTCAGCCGTGCAATTGCCAGCATCTCTGTCTGATCAACAATTTCACAACCACCATAATATCGGTTGCCCGGGTAACCTTCCGCATATTTGTTTGTTAGTACGGATCCCATGGCTTCCAGTACCTGGGGACTTACAAAATTCTCGGAGGCAATCAGTTCAATTCCATTGATCTGACGCTGGCGTTCCTTTTCAATAAGGTCAAATACAGTATTATCTCTTTCCATTTCCTGAGTTTATAGATTTCACATGATAATGAACAAGCTGAAAATTTTGTCAGATTGCCTATTAGCCTGTTTTTTATCTTTATAACAAAGATAATGTTATAGTGTTTAAATATAATAAAACATTATCCCGCATCATCCGAAAATTGTGCGAGAAGGTCCCTGTATGCCGAGAAAATCCTTGATTTGGATATAAATCCCACATAATAGCCTTTATCGAGCACCGGAAGGTTCCATGCTCCTGTTTCACTGAATGTTTTCATGACAGTGTCCATGCCTTCGGAGATATCGATATATGACGGGGGCATCGACATTATTTCTTTTACCGAGACTTTGTCATAAAGCCCGGTGTTGAACATTATTTCCCTCACATCATCCAGCAGCACAACACCTTCAAGAATATTGTAGCGGTCGACAACAGGGAACAGATTTCTTTTTGACCGGGCAATGACTTTTACCAGGTCCCCAAGACTGTCAGAGTTCCTGACTTTAATCAGATCCCGTTCAATTTCCTTCTTCCAGTCCATGATTGTCTGAACTGCCTTATCTTTATCATGTGTGATGAGATCGCCGCTTTCAGCAAGCTGAACATGATAAATGGAATGCTTTTCAAAACTCCTTGTGGTTATAAATGCAACCGTGGATGTTATTATCAGAGTTATCAGAATTGAATACCCGCCTGTCATTTCCGCAATCAGGAATATAGCTGTAAGGGGCGCATGCATCACACCTGCCATTACACCGGCCATTCCTGCAAGTATAAACGTGTTCTCTGAGATATCAACACCTATATACTTCTCGAGAATGCCGGCGATGAAAAATCCGTTCACGCCGCCAATGAACAGCGTGGGGGCAAAGATGCCTCCAACCCCGCCTCCGCCATTGGTTGAACTGGTGGCCACAACCTTAAGCATGACCATGCAGAAGAAGAATAAAATAAAGACCAGATAGTTGTCTGAGAATCTGTAAAGGATACTGTTGCCAAACACATCCGCGGTTTTTCCCTGAAGCAACAGCCTGATGGTGTCATATCCTTCCCCATAAAATGCCGGGAAGAGATAAATAAGAGCGGCCAGGGTGGTTCCGCCTGCAATCAGCCTAACATAGTCATTCCTGATCTTTTCGTATCTTCTTTCGAGCAGGAGTGTCATCTTAGAGAAAAAGAGGGATACAAATCCCGAAACAACGCCCAGCAGTATATACCACGGTATATAACGGATCATGAATACATCAGTCAGACTGAAGGAAAACAGGACCTCGTTGCCCATGAGGAAATATGCCACAGTGGCGGCAGTAACCGATGAGATCAGGAGAGGCACTATTGAAGATATGGTAAGATCAAGCATCAGAACCTCAAGGGTAAAAACTATACCGGCTATAGGCGCCTTAAATATGCCTGAAATTGCCCCGGCTGCTCCGCAACCCAGCATAAGGGTAATGTTACGGTAATTCAGTTTGAAGTATTCACCTATTGCCGAGCCTATTGCTGAACCCGTAAGTACGATGGGAGCCTCTGAGCCCACTGATCCGCCCGATCCGATGGTGAGAGTTGTCGCAACAAGAGATGTCCACGTATTATGCTTTTTAATCCTGCTTTTTTTCTTGGAAATGGCATATAAAACCCTGCTTACACCATGACCTATATTATCCCTGACAATATATTTCACAAAAAGCATGGTCAGCAGCATACCGCAAACCGGAAATAAAAGATACAGATGCCCTGTCGACTGCTGGGTAAGTCCTTCGGTTACAATCCTGTTTGTATAATGTATGGCATTCTTGAGAAAAGCTGCTGCCAGTGCGCTAATAAGTCCCACAACAAGGCTCAGGGAATAAATGATCTTTACCTGGTCGATCCTGAACAGTTCAAGGTTCTTTAATTTTTCGAAAAAATTGCCATGAAACATTATAATGCAAATATAAAAACTATAACAGACCTTGAGTTTTTTAGTTAAGTTTGTCATACAATTTATTTCGGAATCAAATCCGATCCTTAAAAATGATCGACTTCGTTAAGTTCAGCCTGAGGAACGGCCTGAGAATACTTGTGCATGAGGACAGGTCAACCCCTCTTTCAGCTCTTAATCTGCTTTATGGAGTCGGATCAAGGGATGAAGATCCTGAAATGACAGGAATTGCCCATCTCCTTGAACATCTTATGTTCTGCGGCACTGAAAATGTTCCTGTTTTTGACCGTCCGCTGCAAATGGCCGGCGGTGAGAACAATGCCTTTACAAACAATGATATAACAAATTACTATCTTACTGTCCCGGCTGATAATATTGAGACCGGATTCTGGCTCGAGTCGGACAGGATGAACGGAATCAATTTTTCCCGTGACGCTCTCGATGTACAGAAAAAAGTGGTGATTGAGGAATTCAAGCAACGCTATCTCAATCAACCATACGGTGACTCACAGCTTTTACTCCGCCCGCTGGCCTACACCACTCACCATTACAAATGGCCGACAATCGGTAAAAGCATTTCCCATATTGAGAGTATTGAGCCTGAACATGCCCGGGACTTCTTTTACCGGCATTACGCCCCCGGAAATGCAATCCTGACTGTATCTGGAAATATTTCACCCGACAGGGTATTTAAACTTGCAGATAAGTGGTTCGGACCTCTGGAAAAGAGAACAACCCGTCCGCAGGTCATTCCTGCAGAACCTTTCCAGACTGAAGAAAGAAATCTGATTGTTGAAAGAGATGTGCCCGTCGATGCCCTTTACAAAGCCTGGCATATCTGCGGCAGGAAAGAAGATGATTTCTTTACCTTCGATCTTCTTTCCGACCTTCTTGCGGGAGGTGAATCGGGCAGACTGCATTCTAAGCTTGTCAGGGATAAAAACCTCTTCAGCGATATCAATGCGTACATCTCATCGGACATTGACCCGGGTCTGCTGGTCATTCATGGAAAACTGATGAAAGGTGTGACCATTACCGAAGCTGAAGAAAATGTAAGAATGGTTGTTGATGAGCTTAAAAGCGGCATTATTTCGGATGAGGAAATGGAAAAGGTCAAAAACAGGTTTGAGTCGTCACATGTGATTTCCAATACATCCATCCTCAACAAAGCCATGAACATATCATATTATGAGTTACTTGGCAATCCCGGGCTTATTAACCTTGAAGTTGAAAGATACAGGGCCGTCAGCCGGGAAATGGTTAGGGATGCCGCAATCAAATATCTGAACAATAACAATTCCAGCACGCTTCATTACCTTTCTAAAAACAGGAACTGAGAATGTCAGCAGAAAAAATGACGGCACCGAGCATCAATCCCATCAATCCCGGGTCACTTGCACCTGTGAAAAGCATTGTTCTGGGAAACGGGATACCGGTCCATATCATTGAAGGTGGAACCGAAGATGTAATGAGGATTGAATTTATTCTGAGGGCGGGAACCGTGATGGAAAATATTCCTCTTCAGGCTTCATCAACCAACATGATGCTGACCGAAGGTTCTGAAAAATACTCTTCCGAAGAAATAAAGGCCCTCCTCGACGGTTATGGCGTATTTTACCAGCTGTCTGCTGAAAGGGATTCAGCCGGCCTGATCATTTATCTCCTTAACAGGCATGCGGAGAAAGCCATTGAACTGATCGCAGAGATTTTATTCAATTCCATGTTCCCTGAAAAGGAATTTGTGATAATGATGAAAAAACGCCTCAGGCGGTTCATGATCAGCCGCGAAAAGGTACAAACACTGGCTTCGGAAAAATTCTTTGAAACCATTTTTGGAAATAATCATCCTTACGGAAAAATGGTATCAGAAAATGACTTTGAAGCTTTAAATACTGATCATCTGAAGAATTTCTACGCCAGTTACTATACGCCGGCAAATCTTTCAGTAATTGTTTCAGGTAAAATCAATGAAAACATACAGGAGATTATGGATAAGTACCTGGGTAGTAAACTCCCGGGAACGCCGCTGCAAGCGGGAAATGAATCAGATTTTCAGAAATGCCCACAAAAAAGGATCCATGTTCCAAAAAAGGGGGCATTGCAATCAGCCATACGGATTGGTTCAGCCACAATAAACAAGCGCCATCCCGATTATCCCGGACTAAAGGTGCTTAATACCATTCTGGGAGGCTATTTCGGTTCCCGGTTGATGAAAAACATCAGGGAAGAGAAAGGATATACCTACGGGATCCGCTCAGTGGCAGCTTCACTTAACCTGAGTGGTTATAAAATCATATCGGCAGAAGTAGATAACCAGTCTGTCCGGGAAGCTATTGCCGAGATCTACAGGGAAATCAGTAAACTTCAGAAAGAACCGGTAGCTTATGACGAACTGGAACTGGTCAGGAATTATATGGCAGGTGAGATGGTCCGGATGTTTGACGGTCCGTTTTCAATGGCAGAAAGCTTCAGGGCAATATGGGAATTCAATCTCGAGGCCGACTATTACAGAAAACTTGCCCATACTGTCAGGACAATAACGCCCGACGAACTCCTGCACCTGGCAAATAAATACTATAATATTGATGAATTATATGAAATCGTTGCCGGATAACAGACTTAGTACAGTAACAGGCCTCATGATACTGCTGATGTCGTCAGTCCTGTTCACTGTCAACTGTCAGGAGGATACTGGTCCCCAACCCCCGGTATTCAGCCTTGTTTCAATCAACCAGACGACAGGAAATACCGAAATGTCGTGGACTCCCAGCCTTTCTCCCGGGGTAAGGGGATACATTATATATCTCTATCAGAATGGCGACGGATTTAAGATTGACAGTATATTCAATCCTTTGCAGACAACTTATTCAGTTTACCGTGCCTGGTCATCCGTTAGAAGCGAGTCATTTGGAATAGCAGCAATTGCCGACACCCTGAGCCCTATTTCAAATATTTTAAAGACGATCTTTTGTGAAGCTGCAGCCGACTCGTGCAAAAAAAACATAAAGGTCACATGGAACAAATACATCTCATTTCCGACAGCTGTAACGGGATACGATGTGCTGAGATCCGTGAACGGAGGCCCGTTTAGTATTGCCGGTCAAACACAAAATTCCGATACCATCTTTGTAACTGATGATTACGAAAACGGCACTGAATACTGTTTTGCAGTAAGGGCAAGGCTTTCAGACGGAAAGTCATCATATTCAAACAAAGCATGTGTGACTGTACGGATAACACGCGGCCCGGACTGGATCAATGCAGATTATGCAACAGTCACAGAGTCAGATGTCATTTCACTTTCTTTTACCATCGATCCCTCCTCTGAAACGGATCTTTTCACCCTTGAGCGCAAGACAGGCCCTTCAGGTTCATTCAAAGAAATCGCATCGATAAGAACTTCTGTCAATACGGTTACATATATTGACGACGACGGAAATCCCAACCACAATAACTACTACAGGCTATCAGCAATTAACAGCTGCAATCTGCCGGATAAAACATCAAATATTGCATCGAATATTCTTTTAAAATATGAACGCGGTCCTGATGAAAACATCATATTGAAATGGAACAGCTACTATAAGTGGAACGGCGTTATCGGTTCGTACATTCTGTATATGGACCAGGGCAGCGGATTCTTTCAGCATTCCTTATTAAGTCCTTCTGACACAACCTGTTTAATAAGCATTCCTGAAGTTATGTTTGGAGCTTATGGAGAGAAGATATGCTTCTATATTGTTGCCGGAGAAACTGCAAATCCTTATGGCATAAACGGGGAAAGCAGATCAAACACAACCTGTTTCAAACTGGAAGAAACAATAACCGTACCCAATATTTTCACCCCTAACGGGGACGCCAGAAATGACCTTTTCGCCCCGGTACTCACATTCACCCCATTGGAATACCACCTTGTAATTTCCGACCGACATGGCAGGGTTATTTTTGAAACAAGGGATTTTACCGAATCCTGGGACGGATCAGACCGAAACAATCCACCCAGGGAAGGTGTTTATATCTGGTCGCTCAGAGTCCTTACAAATAACGGGAATAAGATCTCAAAAACAGGTACGGTAACCATCTATAAAAACAAATAATATTTTCGTGCAGCCATTCAAGGGGCATGCTGGCAGATTTCACTTAAAAAGCTATCTTTGTAGTTACCACAAAAGGAAGTGAGAGAATCTTTATGGGGAATAAGGATATTTTCGATGAGGAAGATATTAAACGGATTCAGGATGAATATGATTCTCTGATAAATAATCTTTCAAAGTGCAATAAACCCGAGGACAGGGAGCTTATAGAAAAGGCATTCCAAGTTGCCAACAAAGCTCACTGGAACATGCGGAGGAAATCCGGTGAACCTTACATTCTCCATCCCATAGCTGTTGCAAAAATTGTCAATCAGGAAATGGGGCTCGGAACCCGATCAATTGTCACATCGTTATTGCATGACGTAGTTGAGGACACCGAATATTCGATCGAAGATATCAGCAGGGAATTTGGTCCTAAAATAGCCTCCCTGATCGATGGTCTTACAAAGATTTCCGGAACCTATAACAAGGGTTCATCATCATCAATGCAGGCAGAGAATTTCAGAAAGATGCTGATGACCCTTTCTGATGACATCAGGGTGATCCTCATCAAGATAGCTGACCGGCTTCACAACATGAGGACGCTGGATTCCATGCCGGAAAACAAGAAACTGAAAATTGCCGGGGAAACAATATTCCTTTATGCGCCCCTGGCAAACAGGCTGGGATTGTATGCCATCAAGAGTGAACTTGAGGATCTGAGTTTTAAATTCCGGCAACCCCAGGTCTATGAAGAAATAGCAACAAAGCTCAAACATGGCGAACAGAAATACCTCGCCCTGATAAACAAGTTCAGCCTTCCCATTATTGACAAGCTAACCGAATCAGGCCTGCAGTTTGAGATCAGCGGACGCCCAAAATCCATATTTTCCATCTGGAAGAAAATGCAGGCAAAAAATGTTCCGTTCGAAGAAATATACGATGTCCTGGCAGTCAGAGTGGTTTTTGAGCCTATACCGGGTATCCCGGAGCGTACAACCTGCTGGAGCATTTACTCAGCCATTACGGATGTTTATCTTCCAAAACCTGACAGATTGCGTGACTGGATAAGCAGGCCCAAACCCAATGGTTATGAAGCCCTGCACGTTACCGTTATGGGCCCTGAAGGCAGATGGGTAGAGGTTCAGATCAGAAGTCGAAGAATGGATGAAATTGCTGAAAGAGGATATGCCGCCCACTACAAATATAAAGGGGATAACAGCCCGGAAACCGAACTGGACAAATGGATAAGGAAGATCAGAAGCATGCTTGAAAATCCCCTGGAGGATCCGATTGAGTTTCTTGATGAATTCAAGATGAACCTGTTCTCATCAGAGATCATGGTCTTCACTCCCAAGGGCGCACTTGTAAGCCTTCCCAAAGGTGCCTCTGCCCTGGATTTCGCCTATGAAATCCATACAGAAATAGGCAATAAGGCGATAGGCGCCAAAATTAACTATAAGCTCAATCCGATCAATGCCATCCTGATGAGTGGTGACCAGGTGGAAATCATTACTTCAGACATTGCAAAACCTGAAAAGGAATGGCTGTCATTCGTAAGGACCTCAAAGGCCAAGGAGGCCATTAAGAATCAGCTGCGAACTGAAACCACAAACAGGATACAAAAAGGAAAAAATATTCTTGCGTCAAAACTTTCAGAACTGGGAGTTGTACCCAATTCCGAAATAGTAAGAAAACTTATGCTCAGTTATGACCTGTTTAACAAGGACGAACTATATTCGGGTATTGAGCTGGGTACCATCAGTCTCGATAATCTGAAAAAGATAATAAGGAAAACTCCGGCTAAAAATGTTATAAAATACTGGGAATTGAAGCTGCTGGGCTCGATGAAGGGGAAAAAAGAAGAAGAACATGAACATCCTGAAAAGATTGATGACGGTGCTCCATTCCTGCTCAGGGAAAATGTTGAAGACGCCGGTCAATCCTACGAAATAGCCAAATGCTGCAATCCCATACCCGGAGATGAAGTGATCGGATACCGGTCTCCCAAGGGAGCGATCATCATTCATAAGCCCAAATGCCCCGTGGCAATCAGGTTAATGGCAAACGAAGGAAACAGGATCATTGCAGTGAAATGGGCAATACATAAACTTGTATCATTCCTGGCCAGGATAAGCATGACCGGAGTTGACCGGATTGGTTTTGTTAACGATATAACAAATATTATATCGTCGGAACTGAAAGTCAATATGACCAATATAAACATAAGTGTGAAGGACGGGATCCTGGAAGGAACAATTGATTTGTATGTTCATAACACCCAGGACATCAACAATCTGATACTGAAAATCTCCAATGTCAGGGGAATTGTCAGCATCAAGAGGGTTGAAGATTTTTCAGAACAGGATGCAAACTGATCCGTATGGAAGATTATTTGATTTTTAAGATTATTTAAAGCAGTCGGGAAATGGCAGATGACGAAACAAAATCCACTGTCAAACAAATATTTACCGAATATCTCGAGAAGAAGGGACACAGGAAAACCCCGGAAAGATATGCCATTCTTGATGAGATATATTCACAGTCGGGACATTTTGATATAGAGTCACTCTATGTTTTCATGAAAAACAAGAATTACAGGGTCAGCCGTGCAACACTATACAACACCATCGAATTATTGCTCGACTGCAATCTTGTTATCAGGCATAAATTCGGAAGAAACCTTGCCCAGTTCGAGAGAGCATATCAATGCAGCCAGCACGATCACCTTATTGATGTGGAAACGGGCAAGGTAGTTGAATTCTGTGATCCACGAATCCGGAATATAATCAAAACTGCCAGCACCCTTCATAATTTTGAGCCGGCTTATCACTCACTGTATATCTACGGATCCTTCAAAGAAAAGAATAAATGATCTTATCCGGATCTGCAATACCAGTATACCGGAAATGACAACATTTCCGGGTCAAAATGATTATCCGGAGATAATCAGTGGCTAAAATGCATAACCGAAAGTGAAACCGAAGGGGACATTCACTCCTATCCTGTTTTTAAACACATCCTCATCCCAGTCCGACCCCTGCAAATCCCAGTTCCTTGAAACAAATCCCAGGCCGGTGTAAACATCCAGGGCGAAGCCTCCTGAAGTAATGAGCTGATAACCGAATATTCCGTTCAGATTCAACTTTGATGCCTTAATTTTTTCGACATCATTCTGCTTGTTCTTTATCTCAACACTGGCATATGATGCATGAGGGCCTATGTAGAATCCTTCCGGTGCAGAAAGATCACGGCTGAGAAAGTATTTAAACATTCCCTGGACCCTGAAACCGCCCGTTTTTATGCCTTGTATCCCTTCGCTTTCATCCTGGCTTGTGATTTTATCGAGATTAAGAAGAACACTCGGCCCGATATATCCGGCACCAACCTGGATAGACGTTTTTTCAGAAACCTTTGCTTCAAAAAACGCTTTGTATTCACCGGTAAGCGGGACTACTATTACCCAGAATGGTCCGCCAAGAGCTGACAGGGGATTGGTTTTGATCGTGAACCTGAAATCCTTTTCTCCTTCGGATTTCTGAGCTGATAGATTATTTGCCGTGAACAGCAGAATCAGCACAGGGATAAGAAACACTTTTAAATCTTTCATTTTGAACGCAATTAAATTAAAAATAAATTTTTCTATAAAAATACTTTATTTCAATCAATTACATCAGATAACGTAAACCTGTTACCGACAATTGTTCCGTTTTATCAACAATATCAGATTCAACGCTTTCTCACGAGCAAATATTTTGTACTTTCGGAATTGTTTCATATTTTTCTGTTTAAACCTGAACAATGAAGATCGATATCTTGCTCGGATTACAATGGGGCGATGAGGGTAAGGGCAAAATTGTAGATGCCCTTAGTCCTGGCTATGATGTGATTGCCCGGTTCCAGGGCGGACCAAATGCAGGTCATTCACTGGAAATCAATAATGTTAAACATGTTCTGCACCTGATACCCTCTGGTATTTTTCATCCAGGCAAACTTAACATCATAGGCAACGGAGTTGTGCTTGATCCTGCCGTATTCAGGCAGGAGATAGAACACCTTGGCATACCGCTTGATGAACTGAGAAAAAGACTGATAATATCCTCAAGGACACACCTTATTCTGCCAACCCACAGGATCCTGGATGCAGCTTATGAAAACAGGAAAGGCAACCATAAGATTGGATCCACCCTTAAAGGCATTGGACCAGCCTACACGGATAAAGCAAGCCGGAACGGTATAAGGACGGGCGATTTGCTTAGGGAGGACTTTACCCGCCTGTATGAGGAACATGTAAACTGTCACATTGAATTATTGAAAAACCTGGATCACAGTTTTGACCTGAAAGCCTATGAACAGGGGTGGTTCGAAGGCATTGAACTTTTAAGATCATTCAGAATTGACAATACTGAATACCTTATTAACGAACTCGCATCAAAGGGGAAGAAAATTCTTGCCGAGGGTGCACAGGGAACGATGCTAGATCTTGACTTCGGATCATATCCGTTTGTAACATCTTCAAACACAACGAGCGGAGGTGCATGTACCGGCCTGGGCATATCTCCGCGTCTCACGGGCGAGGTATTTGGAATTTTCAAAGCCTATTGTACCAGAGTTGGCAGCGGACCGTTTCCAACTGAATTGTCCGACTCAACAGGTGAAAGATTAAGGGAAAGGGGACATGAATACGGAGCAACGACCGGGAGACCCAGAAGATGCGGATGGCTTGATCTTCCGGCACTTAAGTATGCCATTATGATAAATGGCGTAACGAGGCTTTTCATGACAAAATCCGACGTCCTTTCCGGCTTTGGAACCATAAAGGTCTGCAGATCATACATCAGAGGCAACAAGGAAAGCATGGAGGTCCTTGCCGACAGTAATATTGAAACCGGGCTGATTTACGAGGAATTTGACGGATGGAGCGAAGATATCTCCCGGATCAGGGAATTCAGTCAGCTGCCGGCCAGCCTCAGGCGCTATATTGAATATATTGAACAGGAAACAGGCATACCTGTATCACTTGTTTCTGTTGGTCCCGGCAGAAATGAAACCATTTTCAGATAAACGAACCAGACACATCTAAACAACTAAAAATCAGATATCGGATGAAATCATTAATCCAGTTTTTTGAAGAAAGTGTTGACAAATTCAATGTCAATGTCTACCTATGGGAAAAACCGGTTGACAGATATGAAGGTACAACTTACGGCGAAGCCAGAAAACAGGTTTACGAGTTTGCAGCGGGGCTGCTTAAACTTGGTATAAAAAAAGGTGACAGACTGAGCCTGATATCTGAGGGAAGGAACAGCTGGGTAATCGGAGAACTGGGAATACTTTATACCGGGGCGGTTAATGTACCATTATCAGTGAAACTAAGCCCTGAGGAAATAAAGTTCAGGATTAACCATTCCGGATCAAGAATGATCCTGACGTCTTCAATACAATCACAAAAGGTCAAACAGATCATAAACGAATGTCCCAGCCTGGAAAAAATAATACATTTTGATGCCCTGGAAGAATATGAAGAAAATGAGATCCATTTCAATGAGGTAAGGAAGCTTGGAAGGGAATGGCTGGAATCTCCTGAGAACAAATCGCTCTTTGAAGAGATCAGTAAAAACATCAAACCATCGGATTTTGCCAATATTTGCTACACCTCAGGGACTACCGCTGATCCCAAAGGCATTATACTTACCCACGGCAACTATGTCACAAATGTTTATCAGGCCTATAGCCTGATGGATATCCCCTCGTTCTACAAGACTCTTCTGATTTTGCCATGGGATCATTCCTTCGGGCATACCTGCGGAATTTTTGCCTTCATGGGAAAAGGGGCCAGCATTGCTTCAGTCAAAACGGGCAAAACGCCCCTTGAAACGCTCAGGAACCTGCCATCCTGCCTCAGGGAAATTAAGCCCAATCTGCTGATGAGTGTTCCGGCCATTGCAAAGAATTTCAGGAAGAATATTGAAAAAGGCATTAAGGAAAAGGGAAGGCTGGCAGAAATGCTCTTCAACCATGCCCTCAGGATCTCTTACAAGTACAATAAGGAAGGCTGGAACAGGGCGAAAGGACTGCAAAAGCTTAAAAAACCGCTGATTAATCTCTATGATAAAATATTATTCAGCAAAATACGCGAAAGTTTCGGAGGCGAGCTTGATTATTTTATCGGTGGCGGTGCCCTCCTGGATATTGAGCTCCAGAGGTTCTTCTATGCTATCGGAATACCCATGTACCAGGGCTATGGTTTGAGTGAAGCTTCACCCGTAATCTCATCAAATTCCACTGCACGGCACAGGCTTGGATCATCAGGAGTGCTCGTGAACAACATGGATCTTAAGATCTGTGATAATGATGGTAAGGAAGTTCCCCTTGGAGAAAAGGGAGAAATAGTAATCAGGGGCGGCAACGTTATGCACGGCTACTGGAAAAATGAGACAGCCACCAGGGAAACCATCAGGGACGGATGGCTGTATACAGGAGATATGGGATATATGACAAAGGAAGGATACCTGTATGTTCTCGGCAGATTTAAAAGTCTACTTATTGCCGACGACGGTGAAAAATTCAGTCCTGAAAGCATCGAAGAAGCGCTGACTGAACAGTCAAAATACATTGATCAGTGTATGCTGTACAATAATCAGAAACCATATACGGTAGCCCTTATCGTCCCGAATCAGCATGCCCTCAAGGTTTACCTTGAAGGAAGGGATCTGACGGCTGATACTGATGAAGGAAAAAGGGCAGTGCTGACACTCATCGAAGATGAAGTTGACGAATACCGCACTCATGGAAAATACGGCAATATGTTCCCACAGAGATGGCTTCCTGTTTCCCTTGGAATCCTTGAAGAGGGGTTTACTGAAGAAAACGGTCTGATGAACTCAACCATGAAAATAGTCAGAGGAAAAATAATGGACCGTTACCAGGAGCTGATCGAATATCTTTATACGCCCGATGCCAAAATTATAACCAACGAAAGAAACATAGAAGAGGTGGAAAAAATGAAACTGGGTTAATGGGGAAAATCAGCACGGGATATGGGATTGTTTCCTGCAGCACCTCTCTCCTTATGTGGTCCTACCCTGAATGAAGATATATGGAACCCGGAGCAGTTGAACCGGAACATAATTCATGAGACCAACCGGTTAGCGGCTTAGAGGATTTTAGTCATGAATACCGGTCTCTGATTTTGGAAATGTGTTTCCCGTAACCCGTTAAATGGGATCACAAGCTGATAAAACAACACCGGAAACCGGAACGTTGCCGGTATCGCGTAGGGACGCTAATATAGTCAGAGCTGTATGACCGGATTTGTCGTATGCTTTTCTCCAATCCTGCTAATCCAGAGCATAAAACTCCTCTTTTCCGGCCCCGCAGACCGGACAAACATATTCGTCAGGAAGATCGCTGAATGCAATTCCCGGCCTGATATCCGAAATGCAGTCACCCTCTTCGGGATCATAAACATATCCGCAAACCGAACATTTATATTTTTCCATATATGATATTAAAGTTTGTGTTTCCCATTGATCATAATACCGCCGGTTTTCTACGTTATTTGTTCCTACAAAAGACCTGACATCCGGTAACATTCATGTCTCTTTTTTCCCGGAAGCAGGCTGGAATCTGTGCGCTTTCCGGCATATCGATATTTTTACCTGTTTTCCCTGTTTTCACAAAACTCGATCAGAACGCCGGAAGCGGATGCAGGATGCAGGAAGGCAATGTTCAAACCGTCCGCTCCCGGACGGGGTTCTTCATCAATAAGCCTTATTCCCGCATTTTTTGTTGCACTCAGTTTATCCTTAAGGCTGTTTACCTTAAAAGCGATATGGTGCAGGCCTTCGCCCCGCTTTTCAATAAACCTGCTGATCGGACCTTCCGGATCAGTTGATTCCAGCAATTCAATTTTAGTTGTCCCGATCTTAAAAAAGGCAGTTCTAACTTTCTGGTCACTTACTTCCTCTATTTTCTGACATTTCAGCCCAAGGATGGCTTCATAAAGCCGGATTGATTCCTCAAGGCTCCTGACAGCTATTCCAATGTGTTCAATATTGGTTGGTTTCATTTATGTCTGTATTTATTTGCGCCAGCATTCCGTAATTTCACCTTCCCCGATTGCCATAAAAGGCATCATTCATGACCAGATCTGATCTGTTCATCTGCCTCCGGTACCAGTCAGAACGGGAAATCATCGGGGACACTCACGCCGGGCTTTCCAATATCCGGTTTTTTTGATGCCTGGTGAACAGGATTTCCATTCACATAGATTGCCTTGTATGGAACGGTAGGGCATGAAAACTCGCAATGTCCGCATCCAATGCATATTTCCTGATTGGTTTCCGGGATAACGAGGCTTCCTTCGTAAGGAATCATGAAAACTGCCTTTGTCGGGCAAGCTTCGGAACAAGCCCCGCACGCAGTTTTTTCCGTTTTAACAATGCAATTATCCTTGATGAATATAACCTTTCCGATCTGTGTAAGCTTTTTTGCCTCAGGAAGCAATGGCTTCAGGGCAAATGTGGGACATATTTCAGTGCACAGTGTGCAATTATACTGGCAGAAACCCTTATGGTAATCCATTACAGGCTGCATATAACCGGCAAGACCATATTGCATTATTGCAGGTTGAAGAACATCATTGGGACAAACGGAAATACACAGGCCGCATGCCGTGCAACGATTGTTGAAATCACTGATGGATCCTGCGCCGGGAGGACTGACCGGACAATTCTTTTCTTCCTTCACCGTCGACTCTCTCCTGGGAACCGGGATCCCCCTTTCCTGGGCCCGGCCTGAACCTGAAAGACCCAAAAACAGCATTATGGATCCGGCAATGAACCGGCGCCTGCTTTCATCACTCTTCTTTTCCTCGCGGGTATTTCCGATAAAGCCGTAGGAAAGCGCTTTATCGGGGCAGGAATATATACAGTCAAAACAATTCACACAACGTGAAACGTCAATCTCATGGTTCAGAAAATCAATGCACGATGATTTGCATACAACAGAACACCTGCCGCAGCGTGTACATTTGTTTTCATCAGCTTTTATCCTGAAAAGTGAAAGCCTGGAAACAAGACCCAGAAAAGTACCAACCGGACAGATCATGTTGCAATAAAGCCTGCCCTTTGTCAATGACAACAATCCTGTGAGAATAAAAAAGCCCGCGGGAATGGCATATGCCATAAGGTTATATCCTTTGATTTCCAAATGATGCAGCGCATAATTGTCGAATCTCCCCAGGATTCCCGCAAGAAAATTATTCAACACCAGGATAACGGGTTTGATAAAAAAAAGAATTGACCTGCCGAATATGCTGTACGGATCAAGAAGATTGATAAAATACATTCCCCAAATAAACGTACCGGCAATAACCAACACCAGGACTGAATATCGTACAACCGTATGCGGCCGTTTGTACCCGAATCTTCTGAATTTCTTTCTTATGGTACCCCCTATCCTGCTGAATACATCCTGACCAATTCCGAGGGGGCATAGGAACGAGCAGTAGGTCCTGCCCGTAACCAGTGTCAGTAAAAGGACTATCAGAAATCCGCCGGCAGCAAGTGACTTTATATCAATGAATTTAATAATGGATGGAATAAACTGCAGATATAAAAGATACTTGATATATTCCGGCTGGATCAAGGTTCTGAATTCAGCGAAAATATAAATGAAGCAGACCAGAACAACTGCAGAGAATACAATACGTAATCGTCTGAGAAAGGCCGAGGTCATTTAAAACTACATTTTTATACGTTTGATATTCAGGGATTCCAGTTTAATGTTCCCTATTCCCATCTTGTGTGCAATCAGAATATAATCTATCTTTTCAGGTGCAATTCCAAGCATCCTTGCTGCAGCTGCATCTCCGGCAACCCAGTCAGTGGTAAGGATCTGTGATTTCATCTGCACCACATCTTCTTTCGAAACACCCTGCGGGCCATGCTTTGCAATTACATTATAGCAATCAATTACATTGAGGGCCGGTTTTTTTTTGAACAAGGCATAATCGGCAATACACTGATGGAGATTGTTGGCGTGCCAGTATCCCCTGTTCCAGACAATGCCCATGGCATTTTTCATGGCACAGGTGATCCTTGTTGAGCTATGATCCTTCAGAACAGGCACGTTGATGAAAACATCCGTTTCAAGCAGCAATTCATGTACCTTGGCGTTTTTTAGCTTTACGGCGGTGGGAATTGTAATTTCATGATAATATTTTTCAGAATTTGCCGGAGCCACCTTGGCACCCGCCATCTTAGCGGCTTTCTCAATGCCGGAGTTCCTGTAGGTATTGATCCAGTTATCTATGGTATGATCAAAAATATACACTTCCCTGGCACCGGCCTTAAGACAATGTTCAATGATGCGCTTTACCAGGAGCGGATTGGTATTTGCAGCAAGATCGGGAGTTACATCCCAGCCAATATTCGGTTTAATGAGTACCCTCTGCCCCTTGCTGACAAAATTACCCATGCCACCAAGCTCCTGGATTCCGAGATCGAACATTTCATCCGGATCACCTCCCATCACTGCAACCAGATCGTATTTCGCTCCTGTACCGTTGGAAGCCCATACCCTGTTGTATCTTCCAAGACTCAAGGCAGCCCCGGCTGCAATTCCCGCACCCAGAGATGTTTTAAAAAAACCTCTTCTTTTCATTTTTTAAGAATTTGCATTGCAATCCCGAAAAGGTTTCGAAAAATACTACTTTTTTCTTATAATTCCATAATGAATGTAAATTGTATCTTAGCCATACGGTTGATTTATTACTTAGATTTGCCGTAACATTAATCCGGATTAATTGTTACACTTAATATTATATTTTATGAAGGTTTTATGTTATGATTGTTTTTCAGGGATCAGCGGCGACATGAATCTTGGCGCAATGCTTGCTCTGGGAATTGAGGAATCTTATCTGATCGGCGAGCTTAAAAAGCTGAATCTTGACGGATGGGAACTTCTGGTGGAAAAGGATCAGCGTCATGGAATTGCAGGGATAAAAGCTACAGTCAGGCAGAAAGGTCATGATCACAGCCACAGGCATCTCTCTGATATTGAAAAAATCATATCAGATTCCGGGCTCGGGGAAGATGTTAAAAAACTCAGCATGCGCATTTTCATGAAGGTGGCTGAAGCTGAGGCCCATGTTCACGGTATCCCGGTTGACAGGGTTCATTTTCATGAAGTGGGCGCAATAGACTCAATTATCGACATTGCAGGTGCGGCTATTTGCTTCAGTGCACTGAAGGTTGATGCCGTATATGTGTCGGAAGTTGAACTTGGAGGAGGATTTGTCGTATGCGAACACGGAACGCTGCCGGTGCCAGCCCCTGCAACAGCCGAAATAATTAAAGGCATTCCTGTAAGAAAAGGAGGGCTTGATTTTGAAGCCACAACACCCACCGGCGCCGCAATACTTGCGGCCCTTGGTACTGATTTCAGTAAAACCCATTCCCTGAAAATCCTTAAAACAGCATACGGAATCGGACAAAAAGAACACAATGATGTTCCGAACCTCCTGAGGGTGTCTTTGGGTGAGACAACTGATTCTGAAAATACCGGGCATAATGCCGTCCATCTCGAATGCAATATCGACGACATGAATCCTGAATTTTATGACTACATCTCCGAAAAGCTCTTCAGTGCCGGAGCTTCCGATGTTTTCTTTACGAATATCATAATGAAGAAGGGCAGACCGGGGATAATACTCAACGTTATTTGTGAAACAGGGCATGAAGACAATCTGAAGGAGCTGATTTTCAAAGAATCAACAACCGTTGGCATCAGAACCGTTCAGGTAAGGAAAGACACCCTGGTAAGAGAATTCACAAGGCTTAATACAAAATTCGGTGAAGTTACTGTCAAACATTCGTACCTGAAAGGATCTGAAGTTTCGGTTAAACCGGAATTTGATGATGTCAGAAGGATTGCAGCCGAAAACGGGATCCCGGTCAAGGATGTTTACAGTATGATATTATCGATGATAAGCGCCAACAGGAAATAATTTATGTTTAACAATCTGCTCGATAAGCTTGATCAGATACTTACCGAACTGGAGTCTTTCGTCGTTGCATATTCCGGCGGAGTCGACAGCTCTTTCCTCCTTTACAGGGCCCATTCAATCAAAAAAGCGGATGTTATTGGCGTAACAATCCGAACTCCGTATATTCCGGACTATGAAATAAATGATGCAGTTGAATTTGTAAAGATTCACGGCATCAATCACAGAATAATCGATCTTTCATTTCCGGAAATTATCCGGAATAATCCTGTAGAAAGATGTTATTCCTGTAAAAAGACCCTGTTTTCGGCGATGATCACCTTTGCGGCCGAAAACGGCTTCAGGTATGTTGTCGATGGTTCGAATGCAGATGACATTAATGATTTCAGGCCAGGCCTGAAAGCCCTCAGGGAATTGAATATCAGAAGTCCTCTTCTCGAAGCCGGGTTGACAAAAAAAGATATCAGGGAAATAGCCTTCAAACACAAGCTTCCTATCTGGGATAAACCCGCAATGGCCTGCCTGCTTACCAGAATTCCCTATAATACAGAAGTGAATACCGAGACCCTGAGGATGATTGAAAGAGCTGAGTCGTTCCTGTTTGAAAACGGTTACCCCGGTGCAAGAGTGAGGGTTCATGGCGATCTTGCACGTATAGAATGCCTCCCGGGTTTTTTTGAAAGGATTATTCGTTCACCCGAAAAAGAACTTATAACGGAAAATCTGAAGAGAATCGGGTTCAGATATATATCTTTAGATCTTGAAGGCTACAGATCAGGCAGTTCAAATCCTGAAAAATAAACATATGACGAGAAAAGAAATTGAAATACTTCTCAGGGAAGTCAGCAAGGGTGAAAAAAGCGTTGATCAGGCAATGGAGATATTAAGGGATTTTCCATACACTGACCTGGGTTATGCCAGGATCGACCACCAGAGGGAAATGCGGACCGGGTATCCTGAAATTGTATACTGCGCTGGAAAAACCATTGAACAGGTAGCCGGGATCTTCAGGGTCATGTCGGAAAAGGAAAATAATGTTGTAGGAACCCGGGCTAACCCGGAAATGTATGAAGCTGTCAGGCTGCTGATTCCTTCTGCGATATATTATCCGGAAGCCAGAATTATCAGTGTTCAGAAAAAGAAACCTGTGTGTCCCGAAACCCGGATTGCTGTCATCACGGCAGGTACCTCGGATATCCCGGTGGCAGAAGAAGCAGCCGTAACCGCTGAACTGCTCGGCAATAATGTGTTCAGGACCTATGATGCAGGTGTTGCTGGAATACACAGGCTCATTGACAAACTGCCCGAAATCAGGAACTGCAGGGTCATCATTGTTGTGGCAGGTATGGAAGGCGCCCTGGCAAGCGTCGTCGGAGGACTTGTCGACAAACCTGTCATTGCCGTTCCCACCAGCGTCGGATACGGTGCCAGCTTTGGCGGAATATCGGCACTGCTTGCAATGCTGACCAGCTGCTCTGCCGGAGTAACAGTTGTAAACATCGACAACGGATTCGGTGCAGGCTTTTCCGCAAGCATGATCAACCAGATGAGTTAGCCGTGTAAATGCCGGGAAAATTACTTCTTTCCACTGCATACTTCCCGCCGGCAGAATATTTCAGCCTGGTGAAAAATGCCGATGACATCCTGATCGAGCAGCATGAGAACTACCCGAAGCAGACATACCGTAACCGGTGCAGGATACTCTCATCAAACGGTGTGGCCGATCTGTCAGTACCTGTTTTAAAAGGCGCCGGACCTAAAACCTTGATTAAGGATATAGCAATCGATTACTCAAAAAGATGGCAGCAGGTACATATCAGGGCGCTTGCATCCGCTTACAGCCGGTCGCCGTTCTACCAGTTCTATCGTGAAGCTGTTGAAAAGCAAATCGGAAGAAATCACAAATTCCTGTTCGACCTCAATTATGAACTGTTAAACTTCTGCCTTGATGTACTCAAAATTAAAAAGAGTGTTGGGTGCACCCGGTCTTTTGAACCGGAAGCCGGGCAGGCTTACGATTTCAGGTACAGGATATCGCCGAAAATAAAGTCAGACTTCTGTGAAAAGATTCACATACAGGTTTTTAGCAATACCAGCTTCATCCCGGGACTTTCAATACTTGACCTCATCTTCAATACCGGACCCGACGCCGGGGATTACCTGTAGCTTTGTCAGTATCCGAACTTAATACCAAATGTAGCTGAGAATATGTTCCTGCGGACGTCGAGCTTTGCCATGGGTGATTCAGTGAATGTTGAATACAGGATATATTGCTGGGTATTTCTCAGATTTACGTACCCCAGATCAACATACAGGTTCTGCTCCCTGAATCCAAGTCCGAATGAGATCGCATCATGAGTCATGTTTGCATTTTCCTCACCTTTCTCAAATGCTTTCCCGTAGTGAGCATAGCCACCCCTGAAGTATACTTTATTCAGCCTGTATTCCCCTCCAAGCCGATAATTGACAGTCGGCTTCAGAGTATTCCGGATAGCAAGGTTTTTCTCACTGTAGTCGAAATTATCACCCGTTTCCGAAAATCTGGCCGTTGAATAATCAACATATTCAATATCGGCACTAATCATACCCGATTTTCTGACCTGGTAGGCAATTCCACCCAATGCCCTGAACGGAGTGGTGAGTGCATAGCTGTAACGGCTGGGATCATTCTTCATTTCATACTTCTCATTCCCCTCGAACCGTGAAGTGATATTATCATAATAGTACTCATCTATCCTGTACAGGGTGGGTGAATGGAAGGCAAAACCCAGGCGGAGGCTCTCAATCGGCTTGATGATTGCTCCCAGCTTAAGGGAATATCCAGTTCCGGAATTTTCAAAATGCTCGGTATAGGAAAAGTCGCTAAATCCGGAATCCAGGACATAGTCTGTTTTTTCAAGATGCTCATAGTGCCCGGTGTAATTCAGCCTGCTGATACCAAGTGTAGCCCCGAAGAATAACTTATTGGAGACGTTGCCGCCGATGGAAAGCGCATGTTCGCCGGTATAGCCCTTATTATTGATCAGGCGCCGCATGTGTTGCCCGTACAGGGATGTGAGGTTATCGCCATAATTATTGAAAACCGTTCCGTAACTCCTTCCATTCGATCCGGTTATTGTATCGATTATCCAGGCATCATAGGCTATTCCCTCTGCACCTCCAAGCTGGGTATAATTCGTACCTTCACTTATGTCGGCCCAGGAATCTGCCATTGAACTGGTATTGCTTGTTCCCTGGATCCTTGTTGTGGAATACAGGTTATTAGTTTTATTGAAGGAATAACCGAAATTGAGCGAGATCAGTCCTTTTTCCTTGTCTGATGATATAAGTTTACTTACTATCCCTGCCTGTCCGAGGTTGAAATTATACAGATAATCTGTTGTCGGACCCCGGAAATCAGCGGATGTCTTTATGTGGTAAAGCTGAGGTGAGATTGAAATCTCGGATGACCTGAATACTCCTAGCCCGGCTGGGTTTTGTGACAGGGATGACATGTCGCCTCCCAATGCAGTAAAGGCGCCCCCCATTGACATGAACCTTGCTGAGCCGTTGTAGAATAACTGGGAATATCTTAAAGCGTCATCAACATTCTGGGCAAATATTCCGCAGGATGCCAGGAATATAGATGCCAATGCGACTGATAGTTTTTTCATTGAATTTAATTTTTTGGTTAAACCGATACCTGCACTCTTTTAACAGAATGAACTGGAACTATTATTATGAATGAGATGCTTGTTATCTCCTTCTGCCGGATGAACCTGAGGATGAACTGCCCGAGGATGATGATCCCGAAAAGGATCCGCCGCTGCTCCTGGAGCCCGAGCCGAATGAGGAGCTGCCACCTGAGGACCTGTAGTAGGAACCTGATGACAGGCCACTGCCAGAACTCCTCCTTGAAGGAGTCGAATAACTCCTTGTGCCGCTGTATGAAGAGGATCCTGATCTTTGCTGAATGGCCGGAGAGCTGCTTCTTCCGATGGAAGGATTCGGTGCTGATCTCTGAACGGAGCCGACAGAACTATTGGAACCCTGATTGATCCTTGTGTTGTTGTAAGATGGTCTGGTGCTCATCCTGGGATTGCTGTAGCTGGGGGTATAGCTCCTGTTGGCAGAATTGTATTCGGGCCTGGAGTCTGCAGAACTTCTTCTCGACTGTGTTCCGGTAATATTACTACCTGCTGATCCTGCAGGATCCTGAACAAGCCTTCTGTCAGCCGCGGTTCCGCTTTGCCCGGTGGCTCCCGTTGAGGAAGGGGCCCTTCTGGAGGTTGAAGATACAATATTGCCTGAAGAAGATGCGCCCGTACCTGAAGAAACTCCGGCATCTGAAACGGCTGTTGCCCTGCGTGATGCTGAACCCTGCGGGGCGAGTCCGGTACCTCCCGACCATCTTGAGGAATATGTGCTGGGACGCTCCCTTCTGCCATAGGCGATCCCGTAATCTTTATCGTACCAGTAATAATGATGGTAAAAAGGTGAGTAATATCCGTAATAATACGGGTAATAAAACCTGTTATATAACCCCCCGTATCCGAAATAGAAACTGCTGTAAAATCCGCCGTAACCATAGTAGAACGGATCGTAGTAAAAGGGATCGTAATAATACGGACTATAGTATGGCAGGCCGTAATAGCTGTAGCCGAATGAAGGCATCAGGTAGAAGGGATCTCTCCAGTAAGGATAGAAGTAATTCCCGTAAAACCTGTTTAACCTGCCCGAATATGAATAATCATTAAAGTAATAATTATTATTGATTACTGCATTATCGTAATTGGCTGCATTGGAAAACTCCCCTGAAACGAGTGTATCTGCCGCATAAATATTGTCGTAATAATTATCCGACCTGAGATCCCTTTCAACTATTGCCTGGTTTGTTGCAGAGTGTATGCGAACAACAGGTTTGTCGGCACTTTGAAAGTAAAGATCATCGTATTCAGTTCCCACATAAAGACCTGAGGAACAGGAGGCCAGTGTGAGAAGAACAACTCCGGATATGCAGTGAAATGCTTTCATCTTTTTCCTTTTTAATCATTGTCATTCATCTGTCCGTAAACAAATACTGTACCAAATTATTTGTTTCTCAGCAGTATCTTGTCAGGTAAGGCAAATTTAATACTTTTCACGAAGTTACAATTTATTTACAATCAAAACCCGCCGATGGTAAAAAACTCTATTCTGCCTCACGGAATGCTCCAATTGCCTTATCAGCCAACCAGATTAGCGGTATCTGCAACCGGATGATGCAGGGCCTAATACATGGCAGGTTTATAAGGCTTCATCGCTTCATGCCATATTCATACGGGTTATCCGGATGCCCGGTATACGTAATAGTAATATCAACGAAGCAGCTTTTGCTTTTATTGTTCGTGCCGCTTGTATACAACAAACGTATCTGCTGATAATCAGTCATTTACTATCATTTTGAAAAATCTGTTCATTAAGCCCGGTCATCCGTGGCACCGGGTACCTGTAACCGCCGCTGCCGGTACTGTCTGGCCAGGACTCGGATGTGCCGCTAAATGATGCATCAGAGATAACCTTAGTTAACAGGTCTCATGGTGTATCCCTGGTTTGTTAATTATCAAGTTTTATATCTATTTTTACGGACTTAATTTCCAAAGACAAATATTAACCGAACAATGGCGAAATTTCTTACAAACAGGGATGAAAATTATGCACAATGGTACAATGATCTGGTTATAAAGGCTGATCTGGCTGAAAATTCAGCAGTCAGGGGATGCATGGTAATAAAACCATACGGGTATGCCATATGGGAAAAGATCCAGGCCGAGCTCGACAGGATGTTCAAGGCAACGGGTCATGTCAATGCGTATTTCCCGCTGTTCATTCCAAAATCCTTTTTCAGCAGGGAAGCTGCGCATGTTGAAGGATTCGCCAAGGAATGTGCGGTGGTAACTCATTACCGCCTGAAAACTGACGAGACCGGCAAAGGGGTAGTGGTAGATCCGGAGGCAAAACTTGAGGAAGAACTGATCATCCGGCCGACCTCTGAAACAATAATCTGGAACTCATACAAGAACTGGATACAATCGTATCGTGATCTGCCTATTCTGATCAATCAGTGGGCCAATGTGGTAAGATGGGAGATGCGGACAAGGCTTTTTCTCAGAACTGCTGAATTTCTCTGGCAGGAGGGTCATACAGCCCACGCCACCCGGGAAGAAGCTGTTGAGGAAACTGAAAGGATGATAAATGTCTATTCGGAATTTGCAGAGAATTTTATGGCCCTTCCTGTGTATAAAGGATATAAAACTGCCAGTGAAAGGTTTGCGGGAGCGCTTGACACCTACACCATTGAGGCTTTAATGCAGGATGGAAAATCACTGCAGGCCGGAACCAGTCATTTTCTCGGCCAGAATTTTGCAAAGGCATTTGATGTTCAGTTCACTGACAGGAACGGCCGACTTGAATACGTCTGGGCCACATCGTGGGGACTGTCGACAAGGATGGTCGGTGCACTGATAATGGCACACTCTGACAATCACGGGCTGATACTGCCTCCTAAACTGGCTCCCCTTCAGGTTGTAATTGTTCCAATTTACAAATCGGCCGATGAACTCAGCAGCATCAGTGAAAAAGCGGAAGCATTGAAGGCAGAACTTGAAAGATCGGGATTATCAGTGAAATATGACAACAGGGAAACAAATAAACCGGGATGGAAATTTGCCGATTATGAACTGAAAGGCGTGCCTGTAAGAATTGCCATAGGCCCAAGGGATCTTAAGAACGGAACTGCAGAAATAGCCAGGAGGGATACTCTGGCCAAGGAGACCGTTCCCATGGAAAGTATCATAAACCGGATACATGAACTGTTGAACCAGATCCAGAAAAATATCTTTGAAAGGGCCCTCAGGTTCAGGAATGACAACACATTCAGGCTCGACAAATGGAGCGACTTCGTTGAAGTGCTCAACAGCAGCGGGGGATTCATTTCCGCACACTGGGACGAAACAGCTGAAACAGAAGAAAAAATCAAGGAAGAAACAAAGGCAACCATCCGATGCATACCGTTTGATTCTGCAGCTGAAGAAGGGAAATGCATCTATTCGGGAAAACCTTCCGGAAGAAGAGTTCTTTTTGCAAGATCATACTGACCGGATTTCCTCGCCAGACTCGTGCTGCCAAGGCTGACTTCATGCGGCCGTCCCGGTCTTCATCCTGACATACCACAAAAATAGTGGATATCGGTTTATATTAAATTTACTAAATTAGATGCCAGTTAATACTATATACATTCATCATGCCTGAAACTGAAGATAAAAAGCAGATTATCGTCGGGACACTGAAGCAAAAATCCCTGCTGAAACAAAAAGTATATGACATTACCCTGGAGTGGTTCAGCGTGATCAAGGATATACTTAAAAACCTGGCAAAGGACGTGAATGCGAATCTTGGGAATATAGATCCAAGAATAAGGCTGGAGTATACCGATCGCAGCAATTTTGATGCACAGCTTAAGGTAGCAGGTGACATTCTCCTTTTCAGCATGCACTCGAATGTATTTCAGTTCGACAGGGATCATCCTGCCTGGAAAACACCTTATATACAAAAGAACAGGCTGAATGCCTATTCCGGAATAATTAACATCTACAACTTCCTTTTTGATTCTTTCAGGTACAGCAGGCTGGATGATCTTGGATATCTTATTGCCAGGATATTTATAAACCATGAAAATCAATACTTTGTGGAAGGCAAGCGTCAGATGGGAATGCTGTTTTCAAATTACGGGAATGAATCTGTCAGCAGGGACTCATTACAGACGATAATCTCAACTGCTATTCAATATTCACTCGAATTTGATCTGCTGGTACCCCCTTACGACACTGTCAAGATAGCTACAGTGGGACAGGCAGAGGCCAAAATCCAGCATTCCCGGGTAATCACTGGCAAACGTCTTGGATTCCAGTTTAATTCAGATGACGTTTTGATTAATAAAACTCATGAAACATGATATCCCAAAAACGGGTTATTTCCGGATATTCCATATTTCAATTCTTGTTCCGGTATTTCTGTTTCTCCCTCTGCAGGCACTACCGCAAACAATTCAGTATCCTGATTCAATAATGCAAAATCCTCCCGGGGTACCGGTAATGAATACCGGCCATATTAGGCTATTGCTGCTGGACCCTGGACCCCGGCTGCCTGACACTCTCATCCCCCTGTCAGGGCTTAGGTATGACCGCACAATGATTTTTCTTGACTCACTTAAAAGCCGCGCAGCAAAAACGCTTGTAACCCGCAAACTGTACGATTTTTTAGTAATTCAGCCTCATTCTCCTTCCGGCAGGACAATTAGCAGTACCAGCGAATTTAATTATGTGATCCATTCAGGAAAAAGAATTAGGAGCATAAAGATCAGGGAACTCAGCGTGTTCGGATCAGACATCAACAACCCCGAGGTGTTCGCACCGAACGGTCTGGAGAGGCTGCTCAATTCCACCCACATCAACACCAGTGAACGGATAATAAGAAAAAACCTCCTTTTTACTCCGGGCGACACGATCTCACCCATTCAGCTAAGTGATAATGAGCGGCTCCTGAGAGACCTGCCATTTATTGCCGATGCCAGGATCATGGTGATTCCGGTGTCTGACAATGAAGCCGATATAATGGTCCTGACGAAGGATATCTATTCACTTGGAGCATCTGCCAATATCGGGAGCTTAAAAAAGGGAACGGTATCTGTATTCGAAAAGAATATTTTTGGAATAGGTCATGAATTCCGCGTGGAGGTCCCATACGATTCCAGGTATGCCGAATCTCCCGGTATTGGAATTCAATATCTTGCAAACAACATAAACAGGTCGTTCATAAACCTCGGAGTATATTATTATGACGGACCAGGGAAGAAAACATACGGTTTCGACCTGGGCAGAAGATTTGTAAGCTCAACCACCAAATATGCAGGAGGAATCTCACTCAGGCAGATGTCAACAACAGAGGATCTTGACTCACTGACCATACCTGCGCCGGTGAAATACAATCTCCAGGATTACTGGCTGTCCAGATCGTTCCTGATTGATCCGGAGAATGTTGTACGCCTGGTAATCGGAGGAAGATATACCAATAACAATGTTTTCGACAGGCCGTTTATCCTCCCCGATTCGTACAGGAATCTTCAGAAGTACAGGATAATCCTCGGTTCAATGATGCTTTCCGTGCAGAAATATTACAAGACAAATCTTATATACAGCTATGGAAGAACTGAGGATGTGCCCTATGGAGTACTGGCCGACATCACGGCAGGATGGGAAACAAGCGAATTCAAGAACCGGCTTTATATGGGAACAGGCTTTTCATTCGGCCAGTCAGTAAATAAGCTGGGATATTTTTATGGTTCTGCCGGATTCTCGGTCTTCCTCAATAACAGCCAGACTGAACAGGGAATGGTAATGCTGAGAACAAGATACATTTCAAACCTGTTATATGCAGGACGATCTCGTGTAAGGAACTTTGTGAACATCGATTACACCCGGGGATTCGACAGGTATTACGATGAATTCCTGGTTTTTAACCGTGAAAACGGATTCTCGGGTTTCAGAAATGACTCAATCGGAGGAACCCAGAGGCTGTCGTTCAACCTCGAGTCAGTGGTGTTCAGTCCTGTCAGCTTTTATGGTTTCAAGTTCGCGTTTTTTGGCTTCGCTGATTTCGGATTCCTTTTTGGCACAAATGAGACTCCGGCCAGCGGTGATTTCCTTTCAGCCATTGGCCTGGGTATAAGAATAAGAAATGAGAATATGGTATTCAATACATTCCAGATGCGACTGGCTTTCTTTCCTAATCCTCCCGACTATTCGAGGCTTAATAACCTGCTAATAACAGGAGAACAGTTGCTCCGGCCCAGGAATTTTGAACCGGATATACCGTCCCTGCTGCCATACAAATAGGTTAAATGAACGACATGCTTGCGGATTTTCTTGAATATATTGAAAAAAACAACTTATGCGGGACCGATGACAGGATCCTCCTTGGGGTGAGCGGAGGCATCGATTCGATGGTAATGACCCGTCTTTTTATCACCGGAGGTTTCAAAACGGCCATGGCCCATTGTAATTTTTGCCTGAGAGGCACGGAATCAGACAACGATGAGGTACTGGTGGCAAAAACAGCTGAAGCCTATAATGTGCCTTTTTTTGTGAAGAAATTTGACACTTCAGGATTTGCTAGGGAAAATGGTATTTCGGTTCAGATGGCGGCCCGCGAATTACGCTATCAATGGTTTGAAGAAATCAGGTCAGCCGGTAATTATGATCTCATTGCAGTCGGCCACAACCTTAATGACAACATCGAAACTCTTCTGATAAACCTTGTAAGAGGGACAGGGCTAAAGGGACTTACCGGGATGAAGCCCATAAGCAACAGGATTATCCGGCCCCTCCTTTTTGCAACACGTGCACAGATTGAAGAATACAGCAAACAGGAAAAGATCCCGTTCAGGGAAGACAGATCAAACCTTGACATAAAATATACCAGGAACAAGATAAGACATGTTCTCATCCCGCTGCTGAAGGAGATCAACCCGGGGATTGAGACAATCCTCAACGACACGGCTGAAAGGCTTTCCGAAACAAGTGACATTGTCAGTCGTTACCTGGCAATCGTGGGAAAAGAAACTGCTTTTCCGGAAAAGGGGATCGTGCAAATAAAAATCAAAAATCTCATCCCGTATATTGAAAACAGAACCATCTTGTTCGAATTGCTGAAACCTTATGGAATCACCGGCCCGCTGATAACCGATCTTATTTGTTTGATACGGGGGACCAGCGGCAGCAGAATTACAACAAGTTCACATTCAATAATCAGAAACAGGGACTACCTGATTGTGAAACCGCTGGTGGAAAGCCATAAGACCGTCTGGTGTGAAATAAATAACATTGAAGAGCTTTCAGTTTCGGCGGGGATCGAATCAGCTGAAATAATCTCTATGGCACCCGGCTTTCTTATTCCTGATGACAGGAATATCGCCTGCCTTGACTTTTCAAAAATCAGCTTTCCCCTGGTTATCCGGAACTGGAAACCGGGCGATAGTTTTGTACCCCTGGGGATGACACACAGGAAAAAACTCAGCGATTACTTCACCGACAGGAAATTCTCAATCGTTAAGAAAGAGGAGATTCTGCTTCTTGAATCAGAAGGTAGAATAGCATGGATCATCGGGGAAAGGATCGATGACAGATTCAAAATCACTCCTGCAACTGAAAGGATTCTGAAAGTCAGGGCCAAAAAATGATTCCCCCGGAAAGGGATTCCATTCAGTGACCTTTTAAATAGTCAGATTGTTTTAAAGACTCCTTGAACCATGAATTCCCCTGTCGAGGAGCAGCAGGTCAGCCAGGGCGATTGCAGCGGCAGCTTCAACAATCACCGGTATCCGCAGCGCGATGCATGTATCATGCCGCCCTTTGACTTTAAGAGCCGTAAGTTGACCGGTGCTGAAATCATATGTTCTCTGCTCCGCGCCCGTTGATGAAGTCGGCTTAACTGCCACACGGAACAAAATCTCATTTCCGTTGGTAATCCCTCCGTTAATGCCGCCGGCATTATTGGTGAGCGTTCGTCCTGTCCCGTCAATAATCGGATCATTATGCACCGAGCCTTTCATTGATGCAGCAGAAAATCCTGAACCAAATTCAACACCCTTGATTGCAGGAATTGAAAAAACAATATGGCTAATGGCCGATTCAACCGAATAGAAAAAAGGTTCTCCGATTGCCTTGCGTGGATTCGTGACCTTGCATTCGATTATTCCTCCTATGGAATCATTCTCCAAAACAGCTTTTTCAATAGCCGACTCAATATCAGGGTTGCCGCCTGCCGAAATTAGTCTGGCGGATATTTCGGCAGGTTGCAGAATCTTTTTTGCAATCACGCCCGCAGCAACGAGACCCCATGTTATCCGTCCGGAAAAATGACCGCTCCCGCGCATGTCGGAAAATCCCGAGTATTTTATACCTGCGGTAAAGTCTGCATGACCCGGCCGCGGGATGTTTCTGAAATCATCATAATCTGAGGATATCTTGTCACTGTTCCTGGTAATAACGGTTATCGGCGATCCGGTGGTGTGGTCATTGAAAATACCGCTGAGTATTTCAGGCTTATCAGGTTCATGACGCTTTGTGGTGCCCGTCCTTCCGCTCCGCCTGCGCGAAAGATCATGAACAAAATCATCAGCAGTGACGGGAATACCGGGCGGGCAGCCATCAATGACAGCACCAATCGAATTGCCATGCGATTCACCAAAAATAGACACCCTGAATACTTCTCCAAATGAGTTCATAACCGATCCCTTTTTAATATTACTTACCAGCCTTGTATTTCAAATAAAAATCAACTATTGTCCCTGCCGGCATTTTTTCAACAACAGCTTTTCCTATACCTTCGGTAAGCACGAAATAAATATCTCCGCCTGCCTTTTTCTTATCGTGCAGTATAAGCCTCCCGACCTGATCGCCGGGTATATGATAGTCCCTGAGAAGATTGAACGATTTCAGCATTCCCGTGATCCTTTCAAGATCCGTCACTGATATCAGGCCTTTATTGCAGGAAAACCTTGCCGCCAGTTCCATGCCTGAAGCCACTGCATAGCCGTGAGCCAGCGAACTGCTGAGCTCGATGGCATGGCCGAATGTATGGCCAAAATTAAGTATGCGCCTTAAGCCCGATTCCCTTTCATCCTCGGTGACCACAGCAGCCTTAAAATTAACGGCCATTGAAACCAGCGACGACAGCAACTCAGGATCCCTGCCGATTATGGCATTATAATTTTGTTCAATCTTCTCAAATAATAACCTGTCCCCTATAATACCCGTTTTTATCAGTTCCGCAAGGCCCGAAAAATATTCCTCATCGGAGAGGGTATACAGCATAACCGGATCGCATATTACAAATTCAGGCTGCCTGAAACATCCAAGTATGTTTTTTGAATCGCCGAGATTTACGCCGTTTTTGCCGCCCGTGCTGGCGTCGACCTGCGAAAGAAGGGTTGTGGAAACATAGCCAAACCGTATTCCGCGCATATAGACCGATGCAAGGAATCCGGTTATGTCACAAACCACACCGCCTCCTATCCCGAGCAGAAAACCCGAGCGGTCAATCCCGGCGTCCAGAAGCCTTTCTGCAAGTTGTCCTATCACCTCAAGTTTTTTGCTCTGTTCACCTGGCTGAACTATCAGCACGGGAAACTCAGGGAACCTGTTCCCATATATTGAATGTACATTCTGATCGGTGATTATCAATACTCCGCTTTGCGGAATAAGCTTCCCAGCTGTTTCCCATTCCCTGCCAACAAAGATCTCTGAAACCGATCCGGGGATATTTACGGTAATTTTTTCCAAATTAAAAGAATTTCCGGCCGGTAAAGATAACAAATCCGGAGATCAAACTGTTTATCGGGATATTTCAAAATAAATTGAATCTCCGGTCAGATCATGATCCCCAAAATACAAAAAGTATTATCTTTCATGGCTGTTTTGCTATCATGACCATGAAAGAAAGATACAGGAGGACAATCGAATATTTCAATGCTACTATACCTGTTGCAGAAACCGAACTTGTTTACAGCGATCCTTACAGCCTGATTGTGGCAGTGATTCTGAGTGCGCAATGCACCGACAAAAGGGTCAACATGATCACTCCCCCCTTACTTGAAAAATACCCCGACATTAAATCGATGGCTGAAGCCAGACCGGAAGATATTTTTGAATTCATAAAATCATGCTCCTACCCCAACAGCAAGACGAAGTATCTTTCTGGTATGGCCAAAATGCTGATCAATGAGTTTAACGGGCTCGTTCCTTCAGAACCGGAGCTTCTCCGGCGACTGCCCGGTGTAGGCAGGAAAACTGCACATGTCATTGCATCGGTGGCATTCAGAAAACCGGTCATGGCAGTCGATACGCATGTTATGAGAGTTTCAAAAAGGATTGGACTAGTCATAAATGCAAAAACACCCCTTGAAGTAGAAAAACAACTGACGGCAAATATCCCTGCCCATATGCTGTATAAGGCGCATCACTGGCTCATCCTGCACGGCCGGTATGTCTGCAAGGCAAGGAATCCGCTATGCAGCGAATGCGGCCTGAGGGAATTCTGCAAATATTATCATTCCGAAAAAACATAACACCTTTATCCGGCAGATAATTTTTCAGGGAAATTGGAGTTTTATCCTTACCAACGCAAACAGTTTGCCATTATGTATTTGATTGATCAGATGAAAAGCCTAATGGTCGATTACAGGGAAAAATATGAAGAACAAGAAGCTCTGAACAAAAAACTTAGTGATGAACTGGAATCACTCAGGGGAAAAAACGATCGGGGAAAGCTTCTTCTTGACAACCTCCTGGATTCAATACCTGCCGCCATTGTCATTGTGGATCTCCAGGGCAACATATCAGGTATAAACAGGGAGTTCACGAGCCTGTTTGGCTATACGGCCGATGAGGCCCGGGGAATGAAGCTTGAAGATCTTATTGTTCCGGATGACCTTTTAAGGGATGCCCCCGGGATCCACGACCTTACAATTGAAAACAACAGGATTGAAAAGAAAATAATAAGACGCAGGAAAAACGGAAAACAGATCAACGTTTCTCTTATTGCAACCAGCATTATCATAAACGGCGAGATTGCAGCATATCTGGGAATCTACCGGGATATTTCCACCGACATTAAAAATCAGCTTATCCAGGAGATCCTTTACAATATTTCAACTGCAGCTCTCAATCAGATGGATGTTAAGGATATATATCCAATAATCGTACATGAATTAAACAAAATCTGGGATACTACCAATTTTTTCATTGCTCTTTATGATAAAAAAACCGAAACCCTGTCGATGCCGTTTTTTGCAGATGAAAAAGACAGTTTCGACAAGGTTCCGGCTAGAAAGACAATCACCAGGTGGGTCATTGGCATGAAAAGATCCGTTTTGCTAAAAGAAGAGGACCTGAAGAACCTGGAGAATTCTGGCGACATTGCGCTGGTAGGGACTCCCTGCAAGATCTGGATGGGAGTTCCGTTGAAAGCAGGCAATGAAATCATAGGGATAATGGCGCTCCAGGATTATCACGACGAAAACAAATTCTCGCAGGATGATGTAAATGTCCTCGAGTTTATTGCGAACCAGATTGCCATTGCAATTCAAAGGAGAACAATGCTGGATAATATGATTCAGGCCAGCCTTAAGGCCGAAGAGGCAGCCCGGTCAAAGCAACAGTTCATGTCAACCATGAGCCATGAAATCAGGACTCCGCTTAATGAGGTAATTGGCATTGCAAATCTCCTGATGCAGGGAAATCCCCGCGAGGACCAGATGGATTTTATAAGGACACTCAGGTTCTCGGGCAATCACCTTCTCACCCTGGTCAATGACGTCCTTGATTTCAACAAGATGGAATCGGGCAAGATCGTGTTTGAACAAGTCCAGTTCAATCTCGGGGAATTCCTGCAGGATATAATGCGAACCTATTCTTTCCGCTCCAAGGCAAAAAATCTTGATTTTGATATCGTCAGCAGGGATAATCTCCCTGCAGAGGTAATAGGTGACCCGATAAGGCTGAACCAGATCTTGTCGAATCTTCTGTCGAATGCCCTAAAATTCACAAGTTCGGGAAGTATCCATGTGATCCTCAACGAGTTGTCAAGAACCGGCAATAATATCAGGATTGAATTCAGGGTTCAGGATACAGGACTGGGCATTCCAAAAGACCGGCAGAAAATTATCTTCGACAGCTATACCCAGGCTTCAGCCGATACAACGCGGCAATATGGAGGAACAGGTTTGGGACTGGCCATCTGCAAAAAGCTTGTCGAACTCCAGGGAGGCACTATTGACGTGGAAAGCGAGCCTGGTGCCGGGTCAACATTCAGATTCTTCCTTACTTTCGGGATTCCTGAAAAGACAGAAACGGCCGGGAAAACTGAAAAACCGGAATCATATTCGGGCCTGGAAGGCAAGAGAATACTGATGGCTGAAGACAACAAGGTTAATTTCTTTGTCGCAAACAAATTCCTGGTAAGCTGGGGTGTGCAGGTCACCCATGCAGAAAACGGGAAAATAGCCGTGGATCTTCTGAACAGGGAAGATTTCGACCTCGTAATAATGGATCTTCATATGCCGGTCATGGACGGTATAGAAGCCACAAGAATCATAAGGGAATCTCCCGATATGAGGATCAGATCGATTCCCGTGATTGCCCTTACTGCGGCCATAATGTCAGAGACACATGATAAAATTGAGGACCTTGCCATAAATGATTATGTCCTGAAACCTTTTAAACCCAGGGATCTTTTTGACAAAATATATAAGAACATCAGGGTAGAATAACATGATCATTTGATCACCTGATGCAATAGCGGCTGATGTATTCAGTGGCTTTTCTGTTTCCCAGGCTCAGTGATTTTCTGAAATCAAAACATGCATCATCAACTTTCCCGGAGTTGAGAAGTGAAATTCCCTTGTTGAGCCATGTTTCAGAATTATCGGGCTGAAGGTCGAGCGACATGCTGTAATCCTTGATGGCCCAGTCCCATGATTTTGACAGGAAGTACGAATTAGCCCGGTCTATATAACACTGTGGATCAGAAGGGTGAAGCCTGACGTTACGGTTGAAGTATTCCAGTGCCTTCAGATTATCACCCCTGGCCGTTTCAAGTCGTCCGGCGATACTCAGTGCCCTGGTACTGGAAGGATAAAACTCAAGATATTTCTCTATATCGTCAACAGCCTTTCCGGTTTCCCCTGTTTTCCTGTAGCATTCCGACCTGGATACCAGAAGTTCCGGATCGGAATTTCCGGAATGTATCAGCCTTGTATATGTATCCGAAGCACCGGCATAGTTGCCCGATGCTTCCTGGGCTTTTGCAAGAAGCCTGAGATACTTATCATTCTGTCGGTCCTCCTCAAGCAGGGAGGTTAGGATTTTTACAGCTTCACCATACCTTGACGATGAAAAATTTATCAAAGCATTCCCGTAAAGCAGGGCCGGCTTGCCTGAATACTGCCCGGCAAGCCCGGAATAGAGGTTCTTTGCTTCGTCTATGTTACCTGTTGAAACATAGTACTCAATTTCCGAAATTCCTTTTTCCAGCTGTGTGTACCATTCCTTTTTCCAGAACTGCCGCCATTCAGTCTTATTCTCCACGGAAGCGAATGCCTGATCGAGCATAATTTCTTTTTCGCTCCTTTTAAAAGGCGATCCCAGGCATCGTTCAAGATGATATACTGCAGTTGAAGCATCACCTTTCATCCCGTATATTCTTGCCAGACCGTATTCACCTGATCCCGGGCTAAGCTTATTGGCCGAATTAAAATCATCCGTTGCGCCGGAATAATTGCCCGCAGAAATATATGCATCAGCACGCTGAAGAAGAACAGGGACATCCAAACCTTCCGTTCCCTGTCCTGTAAGCAGGGTGATTGCCTCGTCCGGTTTTCCCGATTCAGTCAGGGCACGGGCTTTCATAAGCAGGTAGGCTTTTTCCTGACCCAGGAGAAACAGGGGTAAGAACAGTAAAATAAAGATTGATGCCTTTTTCATTATGTTTTGACCCGGTTTTTCATTTTAATATTTCAACATTCTTACCGGCCCCTTTCTCAGTTATTACATGGACAAAACCATGGAGATGACTCCGTTCAAGGCCGGTTATCCGTCGTATAAACACCTCGCACTGATAAAAGTAGACTCCGGGTGAAACAATCTTTCCCTTGTATGTTCCGTCCCAGTTAATCCGCGGCTCATCGGTCTGGAAAACCAGAATTCCATACCGGTTGAATATCTTCATGTCAACCTTCTCAACCTGTCCGGAAGTTCTTGCAATCAGCCTGTCGTTAATGTTATCCCCATTGGGAGTGAACACATTCGGAATTTCATAGAAATCGCATGTATCGATGCAAACCATGTATGACTTCTCTCCCTCGTTCCCGACCCGGTCAAAGGCGGACACAGCGTAACAGCCCGACACGACATCACCCGGATAATGCTTGTAAACAAAGGTATTACTATTGTCGATTGTGTTTATTTTTGAAAGGCTTCCCTCGTAATATGGTTTAAAATAAATATAATAACCGGCAACGTCATCAATGCATTCCGGATCATCAAATCGCCATCTGATTGTATTATAAAGGCTGTCGCACTGGCTTGTGACAGTGATTACCGGCTGACAGGGAGGCTCATTATCCTCAGGTGTCGCACATACGATCTGCGAATAATTAATAAGGTTCTTCGGCAAATCATCGGGTACATATCCCCCAACCGATCTGATCCTGTAACAATACTCTTTTCCGTTCTCAAGACCAAGATCAGTATAGGTAAGCTGATTGGTGGAACCAATGGAATCATACCTCATTGTTGAGCTGTTAAGCCTGTAGAAATCATATCGTGAGTTCAGCCACGGAACATTGCGGTTTATGACAAACCTCACCTTCTCATCTCCCGGACTGGCGGTCAGAAACAAGGAGGAGGCATAACCCGGCTCGCCGATCAGGAATCTGTTTCCGGGAGCATTGTTATACAATTCAATTCTATAAATATACCCTTTGTCCCTGGTATTGATGAGCGTGTCGATGATTGATGTCTCATTCAGGGTTGCAGTCCGTATGGATCTGATCTGCTGGTAATCAGTCCCTGTAATTCCTTCCGCCCTGTAAATGAGGTACTCATAAGGTCCGTTTGCAGGGATCGTATCAAGCCTGCCAGGCTTCATCCAGCTTATGTACACAGATCCGTTTGTTACCGAGGTGGTTCTGATACTGACGTTTGTTATTACAGGTATGCCAGATACAAGCGATGAGGAGATCTCATTGGAAGCCTTACTTTCCGTACCATTGGGAAACACCGCAACGATCCTGTAGGTATATTCCTTTCCATATTGAAGTCCATGACCGCCATCTGTATCAACAAATGATGTTGCCGAGCCCCCGGCAGCAAACCCGATCTTAACAAAACCTGTGGTGGCAGGAATTCCTGCTGTGCATGAGTCGGGGCTGAACTGTGAAGGTCCCTCGCGCCGGTAAATATTGAAGCCGGAAATATAATCACTGCCATAATCATCCCATCTCAGACGGATAAATTTGCCTTCGGGCAGTCCATTCAGAAGTGCAGGTGATGGTCCCAGAACCTTTATCTGAAAATTATCGATGTCCGAAAGCTTGAGCTCGTCGCTGTAATCATCCGATTTAATAAGGACATCATAGGGCTGGTTTCTCACAGCTTCAAAGCATGGTGTCCACCGGAATCTTGCGGATGCAAATCCGGCAACAGAATCAACCTTAACAAAACTTGCAGGACAGTTGGCCAGACCGAAAACACCAGAAGTCGCTTTTAATGATATCATATCCTTGTCTTCATCCGTGGCTGTTACGAGAAAATCAACCGGTTTTCCTGCCTCGATGCACATATTTTTAAGCGGACCGTTCACCGGGGGCCTGTTTTTCGTGTCGTATACCTCAATCTGCATATCTCTTACAACCATTCCGATTTTTTTGCCGCGCCGCCATTCCGATATTTCCATCGCAACATTGTATTTTCCCGTATCGGCAGGGGTGTTCCAGATAAGATCGCCGCTAATGGAATCAACTCTTATGAATTTTGTGGCGGGGGGCAGGGTGTAGTTTTCAATCGGCTTACCGTCCTCCCTGGTACACACTGTAAGTTTGTATGAAAGGCTGTCGCCGTCGGAATCATAGGCACCGGGATTATGTATAAACACGTAACCCCTGGCAGCTTTGTCGTATGGCGGATTATAAAGGACTGGCGTGTTGTTCCGTCCTATTGCAGGATTAATGTTAAGCGTTGTTGAAATTGAGAAGACAACATTCACTGAATTCGGAATATTCCTGACATCGGCATTTCTGTTCGGATCCTGTACCACGATCTTGTACACCCCGGGACCCGGATAAGTATGTGTCGTTGTATAAATATTCCTCTTGTAAAAATTGGGGAGATAAAGAATGCTGTTGCGTTCAGCTATTGAAGTTGAATTATCGCCCCAATTCACCTCAAGCTGCTGACGATCAGCAAAACTGAGCGTGTATGTGAAAGTGGTTATGGTTATTTCAAATGTAAGATCGGAGAGCTGAACATAGGTAATCTCTCCTGCCCTGTTGTGTGTGGCACTGATCTTCAGGCTGCACGTGATAAACAAAACGGCTGCAACAAAAATTCCCCTGATAAGATTCTTCACCCGGATAATTATTTTAATTTCTTAATATATCAGCCTGACCCAGCTCCTGCCCTGGTAAGAATAACATCGTCCGTATCATCAATCTACCTCAAAAATCAGACCAAGCACTTTGATTCAGTCTGTAATATCCACCCTGTCCTTTAAATAATCAACGGTTCCAACCTCAATGAAAGAAAATCCGGAACTGCCTGAAAAATTCCCTGCAAGCACAACAATTACGTCATCACTCTTAAGATCATGGCGGCCGGTCAGCTCCGTAAGCGCAATCTTAAGGAAATCATCTATTGATTTTTTCCTTTCCTGATAACTTGCATAAACACCGTATGAAAGCGCCAGCTGCCTCATGGTACTCGTCAGATAACACTGGGCAAGGATGAGCTTAAACCCCCTGTATCCGGCCATATCCCGGATTGACCTTCCCCTCACTGTATCGGCAATAATCACCCTGGCATCGATCCTGACCGATGTTTTAACTGCTACCTTTGCAAGGTAGTGCGATATATTTCCCGATGAATTCAATGCAGGATGGTCAATGAATTTTTCTTTATCATTCTCTGCCTCAATGGCAACCCTGGTCATTGTCTTTACTGCTTCAACGGGGTATTTTCCTGCAGCGGTTTCACCGCTCAGCATGATGGCATCGGTTTGTGAATAAATGGCACTGGCAATATCGCTCACTTCAGCCCTGGTCGGTCTGGGATTCGTAATCATTGAATGCAGCATCTGTGTGGCGACAATAACCGGTTTTCGCTTCTGAATGCATTTTGAAATCATCATGCGCTGAATGGCCGGTATCTTTTCATATGGGATTTCAATGGCAAGGTCGCCTCTTGCAACCATTATTCCGTAGGCATGTTCCAGGATCTCGTCAAAGTTCTCAACTCCTTCGTGATTCTCTATCTTCGCGATTATCTTGATGTTGCTTTCATACTCATCCAACACCGCCTGAACATCAAGTATGTCACGGGCAGTCCGTACAAATGAATGGGCGATAAAATCAAGCCCCTGTTCAACAGCCATCCTGATAAAGATCCTGTCTTTCGCTGTCAGTGACGGCAGGCATATTTTCACCCCCGGAATATTGACACTCTTTCTCGAACCAAGCAGGCCGTCATTCTCAATACGGCATTCAAGATAATCATCATCCTTTTTTATCACTTTGAGCTCTATGTCCCCGTCATCAATAAGTATTGAAGAGCCCACAGGCACATCCTCGGCAATATTTCTGTGATTTACATATATAGCCCTCTCTGAGCTGTTCTTGTCCGGATCACCCATCATGAGAATGATCCCGCCCTTCATCAGCTCGATGGGAGAATCACAATGCGTGGTTCGTATCTCGGGACCTTTGGTATCGATCAGAATGCCTATTTTGTCGGAGACTTTTTTCACGTTGCCAATGATCTTCAATGCTCCCTCAAGGTTAAGATGAGCTGAATTGATCCTGACTACGTTAACTCCTTCCCGGTATAGCTCTGCAATAAATTCCGGATCACAACGCTTGTCAGAAATGGTTGCAACGATCTTGGTCCTCTTGTTCATAAATTCTGTTTTCCTTTGGCCTTCGCTATAAGTGCCTCGACCGCGAGTCTGTAACCATCAAGCCCGAACCCCAGGATGCTTCCGGCACAAAACCTGCCTACAAGACTTTCATGACGGAATTCCTCACGCGCCTGAATATTCGTGATATGCACTTCAACGACAGGTGCAGCTACCGAAGAAACCGCATCCCCGATTGCAACTGAAGTGTGAGTGTAACCGCCCGGATTGAGAATGATGCCATCGGCTGAGAATCCGGCCTCCTGTATCCTGCCGACAAGTTCACCTTCGATATTTGACTGGAAATAATCGAAGTTGATCAGCGGATATCTCTCTTTCAGGGAAAGCAAAAAGCTCTCGAAGGTGACGGTACCATATTTTTCCGGCTCCCGCCTGCCGAGAAGATTCAGGTTCGGGCCGTTTATAATTGTTATTTTCATTGCTCGCCAGACTAAACCGGTTCAGGAGGTAAAAATAGATAAAAAATAGCAAAGTGCGTCAATAATAGCGGGAGGAGCCTTTGATGATGCATAAATCCTGCAGAATAACTGAAATCGCCTTATTGATAATTTTAAAATAGTTTTTTGTTACTTTTATGCTATCAGCAGAAAACTCCGGGGATATCCGGCTAATCCAATCAGTCTGAAATGACGGGCATATACAGTTTAAATACAAACAGATGCGGGAATAATATGTCAAATGACCGTGTCAGACATATATGTCATTTAACTGCAGGAATTGTCAGATCTTCCGGCAAAACTGCAAAGTGTCATTTATCAGTACGATTTCATCGCAAATTACATTTACCCGTTTCGGGTACGGTTGCGTCATCCGAAGTTAATAAAAACCTCTGCTCATCTCAGAACTTTAAAATCCAAACCAGTAATTTATGAAACAACTGATCATCGCAGCTGTAATGATGATCACCGGCTTATCTGTCCATGGCCGGGATCAGGAAACTAAAAACGGGAATAACATCAGATTCTACGATCAGAATCATTTTCTGATCGAGGGGATTGCCTTTGCCGACTCGGTAAGGGAATCCCCGTATGACAGGTTTCCGCTTTCCATGAAAAGCAAAGTCAGGGAACCCGTATGGTCATTATCCAGGAATTCTGCCGGAGTCAGTATAAGATTCATTTCGAACACGACCGCGATCCGGGTAAAATGGGAACTCCTGGAAGACCTGAGGATGAACCACATGGCCGAAACGGGTATAAAAGGGATCGATCTTTACTTTATGGGAAAGGCCGGCTGGCAATATGTCAATACTGCGCGGCCCGAAGGTAAATCGAATGATTTTCTCCTTATCAGCAATATGACACCCGAAAGAAGGGAATACAGGATGTATCTCCCCCTTTATGATGGTGTAACCAGGATAGAAGTAGGGATTGACAGTCTGGCATATATCTCAAAGCCTGAGAAACAAAAGGTCAGACCCATAGTTTTTTATGGAACAAGCATAACCCAGGGAGGATGTGCATCGCGTCCGGGGATGGTTCATACAAGTATAATCTCAAGAAAACTTGGCATTGAGTGCATGAATTTCGGGTTCAGTGGCAATGGCAGGATGGAAAAGCCGGTCGTTGATCTGATCGCAGGGATCGATGCCCTGTTCTACGTTATTGAATGTTCGGAGAATATGACGCCTGAGGAAATCAAAGCAAACTCAGGTCCTCTTCTTGAAATTATCAGGCAGAAGCATCCTATTACCCCTGTTCTTTTCGTGAACAACGCGAACTATGAAATCTCATCACTCAGTGAATCGGCCATGAAATACATTATTGCCAAGAATAAAATGTTCAGAGAAGTCTTCATGGATCTGATCGAAGCCGGTAACAAGAATATTTATCTTATCGATAAAGAAAAGTCGTTGGGCCATGATCATGAAGCAACTGTGGACGGCGAGCATCTTACCGACCTTGGATTTATGCGATATGCTGAATTCCTCCTGGGGAGATTCAGAGAACTTGGATTGCCTGCTGAATGAACGGGAGACGGCAGTAGGATCCGCATTCAGAACCAATGTACCCTTCATGGAATCAGGCAAATCAGGGAGGGCAGGCAGAATCTCATACCGGGATGCTGCCATTAAGTATATGTTTTTTTATCTCTTCAACTATTGCGGGCGAACCGGCCATTATGGCATAATTGTTCTCACAGCTGCCTGAACCCAGTTTGAATTGAAGATCATTGCCGTCAATGTTTTTAACAACACCTCCGGCTTCCGAAATTATCAGGCCCAGTCCGGAAATATCCCAGATCTTCGTGAACAGGTTAATGCAGCCTCCGAATTTCCCTTCTGCCACACTCAGAAAATCAACAAGTGAATTGGTGGAACGAATACTCCTGGTGGTTTTTAACACTTTCTTATAAATGCCGATACAGTTGCTGAATAATTTTTCATCATCAGTATAATCAACGGAAAAAGCGAACAGGGCATTTCTCAGTTCATGCTGTTTTTTCATTAACAGCATTTTTCCGTTCCTGTAAAGTCCTTTTCCTTTCTCGGCGAGGTAAAGGGTATCTGATGCAGGAAGATAAGCCCCTCCCATTACGGGAAAATCCGCCTCAAACAAGGTAATGAGAACCCCGAACCATGGAAGGGCAGAGGCAAAATTGGAAGTTCCGTCAAGCGGGTCCACAACCCAGGTAAAATCAGACCCTGAGTCGATGAATCCGCTCTCCTCGGAGATGATATTGTGGTAAGGATATCTCTTTCTTATGTTTTCGATAATCAGCTTTTCACTTTTAAAATCAGCCTGTGTGACTATACTGCTCTGGTTTTCCTTTAAGCTGACCTCAAGCTCACGGCCCAGCTTCTTTAACAGCAACCCGCCCGACATTTTCAGGCAATCGATCAGTGTTTGTTTCATTTTATGGTGTTTTCCTGAAGTTAAAAAGACCGCCTGCAATTTCCCGGGTGATGGATGAACGGTCATTAATATAATATTTGAAAATACCAAATATAGGGAAATGCCGGAATATAAGGGGCCTGAGTCCGAATGTTATCAGCGGGCCGCATTTCATTACATCCTGAATTCCGGGCTGATATTTCCCCAAAAAATAGTTAGCTTCGCATAGGCTGATCCGGTTAAAAACAGAGGGCAGAATGGGTCTTGTATGGAAAGAGGCACTAAGAAATTTCAGTATCTATCTCAGGCTTGAAAAATCGATGTCTGAGAATAGCATAGAAGCATATCTGGGTGATATCCGCAAGCTTGAGGTATTTTTCACCGGTGAAGGCGGTGCCATTGAACCTGCCGATGTTACGCATAACGGACTGAAGAAGTTTCTAAATCATATCTCTGAGGGAGGAATCAGTCCGCGTTCGCAGGCCAGGTTAATATCCGGTATCAGGGCGTTTTACAGGTTTCTGCTGATGGATGGAGAGATCAGTGAAAATCCATCGTCACTGCTGGAATCACCCAGGACCGGATTAAGGCTGCCCGAAGTCCTGACAGTAGGCGAAATCGACAGAATGGTAGGGATAATCGATTTAAGCAAGCCTGAAGGACACAGGAACAAGGCAATAATTGAAACTATTTATGGCTGCGGGCTTAGGGTTTCTGAGCTCGTCAACCTAAGGCTCACCGACATCCACCGCAATGAGGGTTTTGTAAAGATAACCGGTAAGGGTAATAAACAGAGGCTGGTACCGATTGGCCACAGGACACTCAGGGAAATAGACCTTTACAAAATCGACAGGAACCGGCTGCCCGTTATTCACGATGAAAATATCGTTTTTCTCAACAGAAGGGGCCGGAAGCTTACAAGATCAATGATATTTGCGATTACCAGGGATCTGGCAGAAAGAGCAGGAATAAAAAAGAATATCAGTCCGCATACACTCCGCCATTCATTTGCAACACACATGATAGAGGCCGGTGCAGATCTCAGGGCGGTGCAGGAAATGCTGGGCCACGAGTCGATCATCACCACGGAAATATATACCCACATTGACCGGAGCTTTCTTCGCGACACGCTTATAATGTTTCATCCAAGAGCCTGATTATTTTTATCTTTTCTGAAATCCAATTTTAATTTTATCTTTGCAACTTATTTCGAAAATCCAATATTTAAGTTAATCTCAAATTCATAAAAGTATGTCGAAAATAAAAAGAGTTTATTCCTTTGGCAGGAAGACAGCGGAAGGTAAAGCTGACATGAAAAACCTTCTTGGGGGTAAAGGTGCCAATCTTGCCGAGATGAGTCTGCTTGGTCTGCCGGTTCCTGCCGGTTTTACGATCACCACGGAAGCATGTAATGAGTATTATAGCAACAACTGTACTCTTCCCGAAGGTCTGATGGCTGAAGTGTGGGAAGCAATGAAAGTTACGGAAGAGACAATGGGGATGAAGTATGGTGATCCCGAGAATGCTTTGCTTGTATCATGCCGCTCAGGGGCACGCAGTTCAATGCCGGGGATGATGGACACTGTGCTCAATATTGGGCTTTGTACCGCCACGATTCCTGGTTTCCTCAAAAAGACAAATAATCCGCGTTTTGTATGGGATTCCTACCGCCGCCTTATTATGATGTATGCCGATGTTGTTATGGAAAAGGCAGAAGGGATTGAACCCGGAGAGGGCAAGGGCATCCGTAAGCAGCTCGACGAAATGCTTGATGAATTTAAACATAAGAAAGGATATCAATCTGATACTGACATTACTGCCGATGAACTCAAAGAACTTTCCGAGAAATTCAGGGAAAGGGTTAAACAAGTGCTCGGCAAGCCCTTCCCTGATGATGCAAGGGAACAGCTGGAAGGTAGTATTAAGGCTGTTTTCAAAAGCTGGAACGGGAAGAAAGCAGTATCATACCGCCGTATTGAAGGAATTCCCGACGACTGGGGTACCGCAGTGAATGTCCAGGCCATGGTGTTTGGCAACATGGGCGACCACTCTGCCACAGGGGTTGCATTTACCCGCAATCCGGCAACCGGTGAGAATCTGTTCTACGGCGAATGGCTGGTGAATGCCCAGGGGGAAGACGTTGTTGCAGGCATCAGGACGCCGAGTCCGCTTAACAATGAGACCAAGAACGAGCAGAACAGGCACCTTCAAAGCATGGAAGAAGCCATGCCCGGAACATACAGGGAACTTTGCCAGATAAGGGAGATTCTTGAAAAATCATTCCGTGACATGCTCGACATCGAGTTCACCATCCAGGAAGGCACACTTTATATGCTGCAATGCCGCGCCGGTAAAAGAACCGGTACTGCTGCCCTGAATATGGCTATGGATATGCTCAGGGAAAACCTTATTGACGAAAAAACGGCAGTGTTGCGCGTTGATCCCGTCCAGCTTGATGAGCTTCTTCATCCCATCTGTGATCCGGAGGCTGAGAAAAAAGTCAGACCTGTGGTCAAGGGCCTTCCGGCCGGACCTGGTGCTGCTGTCGGGAAAATAGTATTCTCTGCCGAGGATGCAGTTGTCTGGGCCCGTAAAGGGAACAAGGTCATACTCGTCCGCGAAGAAACGAATCCGGAAGACGTTGAGGGGATGAGAGCCGCAGAAGGCATACTGACCGCACGCGGAGGCATGACATCGCATGCCGCACTTGTTGCACGCGGATGGGGAAAGTGCTGCATCGTGGGGGCAGGCAGCCTGCACGTTGACGCAGCAGCAAAGAAGGCAAAGGTCAACGGAACCGATATTGTCCTTAAGGAGGGTGATGTCATTACTCTCAACGGTACCAAAGGGAACGTGTACCTTGGCGAACTGGATCTGATGGATGCGACTGAAAATCCGCAGTTCAAAAGTTTCATGACCATGGTTGACAAATACCGGAAAATGGGAGTCCGCACCAATGCTGAAACCGTTGAAGATGCAAAAATTGCCCGCGATTTCGGAGCTGAAGGGATCGGACTTTTCCGGACAGAGCATATGTTCTATGGCAAGAATTCCGAGCAGCCGTTGTTCCTTCTCCGCAAAATGATCCTGAGTGCCAATGAAGCAGAAAGGCGCAGTGCCCTTAATGAACTCTTCATTTACATAAAGGAAGACATGAAGGAAACTCTTGAAGCAATGGATGGCCTGCCTGTAACTTTCCGGCTGCTTGATCCGCCTCTTCATGAGTTTGTTCCCCAGGGTGCAGAAAAACAGGCTGAACTGGCAAAAGCACTTGGAATTAAGGAATCAGAAGTGGTTAAAAGAAGTGAAGCCCTTCATGAATCAAATCCCATGATGGGACACCGGGGTGTCAGACTGGGTATTACCTATCCGGAAATAACGGAAACACAGGTCCGTGCAATGTTTGAAGCCTCGGCAGAGCTGATCAGGGCAAAAAAACATCCCATGCCGGAGCTCATGGTTCCCGTCACCTGCGATGTGTCGGAACTTGATGTCACCAAAAAGATAGTGGACGCCGTATATGCTGAGGTCCTGAAAAAAACGGGTCTTGAAAAGATAGATTACAAGTATGGGACGATGATCGAAATACCCAGGGCTACCCTTCTGTCTGACCGTATGGCAAAATCCGCCGAATTTTTCTCATTCGGAACCAACGACCTTACCCAGATGACATACGGATTCAGCCGCGATGATATCGGAGGATTCCTCCACGACTATCTCGACAAGGGAATGCTCAGCGCCGACCCGTTCCAGACCATTGACCTGGATGGAGTCGGACAGCTGATTAAAATGTCGGTCGAAAAGGGACGTGCCACCAGGCCCGACCTGAAAGTCGGAATTTGCGGAGAACAGGGAGGCGACCCTGCATCCGTTGAATTCTGCTTTAAAACCGGACTTACATATGTAAGCTGCTCGCCTTTCAGGGTTCCCATTGCAAGGCTCGCAGCAGCACAGGCATCGATAAGGTACGGGAAATAAATAACCGGAACTTTACTGACTGAAACAGAGGCTGTCTCAAAGATCATTTTTAAGGTGAATGCCTGTTAAGCAGCAAAGGGGAACAAAAGGAATAATTATATTCATTCGATCCCGGGGTGCGGCTTCAAACGGGTTTACGGGAAAATGGTACAAAGGCATTAAACCACCTTTCTTTGAGACATCCTCTTTTGTTTTTTCTGACAGGCCTGACGGCGGTAATCTAAATAAAATAATTATCATCCCGTATTTTAATGTTTTAACACTATCTTTGCAATTAATTAGAAAAAATATACCGCATAAAGGTTTAAATTTTATTTATTTCTATCTTTGGGATGAACTGACTTTCACTAACAAATTATACAATGATCACTGAAAAAGAATTGGCAGAATACGGCATTATGAGCCCTCTTGAGATTATTTATAATCCGTCATACGATAAGCTCTACGAGGAAGAGACACGGCCGGATCTGAAAGGTTACGAAAAGGGAACGGTAACCACTACCGGTGCCGTGGCGGTCGATACCGGTGTTTTTACAGGCCGGTCGCCAAGTGACAAGTATGTTGTTCTGGATGATACAACCAAAAATACCGTATGGTGGAAATCAGAAATAAACAAGATCTCCGACAATAAGCCCATCACACAGGAAATATGGGAACACTGCCGTAACCTGGCTGCCGGACAATTGTCAGGAAAAAGAGTATTCGTGGTTGACTGCTTTTGCGGGACCAACAAGGACACCCGGTTGAGTGTGAGGTTTGTTATGGAGATTGCCTGGCAGGCACACTTTGTAAAGAACATGTTTATACGTCCTGATACCGGGGAGCTGAATAACTTTGTTCCCGAGTTTGTTGTACTTAATGCATCCAGGGTAATCAATCCTGACTGGAAGAAGCAGGGATTAAACTCTGAAAACTTCGTTTTTTTCAATCTGACTTCCAAAATGGCCGTTATTGGAGGAACCTGGTACGGAGGTGAAATGAAAAAAGGGATTTTTTCGGTAATGAACTATTATCTTCCTCTCAAAGGCATTGCTTCAATGCATTGTTCCGCAAATGTCGGGAAGAAAGGTGATGTGGCAATCTTTTTCGGGCTCTCCGGCACCGGGAAAACCACCCTGTCGGCCGATCCCAACAGGGCACTGATAGGCGATGATGAACATGGCTGGGATGAGGAGGGTATATTCAATTTTGAAGGGGGCTGCTATGCAAAGTGTATTAATTTAAGCAAAAAAAATGAGCCCGATATTTACAATGCCATTAAACGTGACGCCCTGCTTGAAAATCTTGTGATCCTCCCCGATGGGACAATTGACTTCAACGACGATTCCAAAACGGAAAATACCAGGGTATCGTACCCGATTTATCATATACAGAACATTGTAAAGCCGGTATCCAGGGCTGGTCATGCAAGCAAGGTAATCTTTCTTACCGCTGACACTTTCGGCGTATTGCCGGCAGTGAGCCGCCTTACCGAGGAGCAGACCGAATATTACTTCCTAAGCGGATACACTGCAAAGGTGGCAGGAACGGAAAGGGGTATCCTGGAACCCGTACCATCCTTCTCGGCATGTTTTGGAGCAGCATTTTTGATGCTCGATCCGATAATATATGCAAAGGAACTTACGAAGAAGATGAAGGAACACGGAGCCGAGGCCTGGCTGGTAAACACAGGATGGATCAGCGGTTCATACAATACGGCTTCGAGAATTGATATACCCGTCACCAGGAAAATAATCAATTCAATACTTGATAACTCAATCAGCAAATATCCGTTTACAAGTCTTCCTGTGTTCAACCTTAACATACCATCCCGTATCGATGATATCGATCCGAACCTCCTCGATCCCCAGAAAGCCTGGGATTCAGCGGTTAAATGGAGGATTGCTGCAACCGACCTGGCCCTGAAATTCATAAACAATTTCAATAAGTTCTCAGGAAATGACGAAACAATGAGCCTGGTCGCTCATGGCCCGAGGGTCATTTGAAATCTGCCGGAATGCATGTCCTGAAATATACCGGAGTTTTCATTCTTTCCTATCTTATCGGTTCAGCAGCAACAGCTGTATGGGCAGGCCGGATATTCCACAAAACGGATGTAAGGGAGCATGGGAGCGGCAATGCCGGAGCAACAAACGTTATAAGGGTTTTAGGTTGGAAAACCGGGATTCCCGTACTTTTGATTGATATTTTCAAGGGATACCTGGCTGCATCCCTGCCGGTTTTATTTAAACTTGCCGGACCCGGGACTGCCCAGTTGATCAACCTCCAGATATTGACGGGTCTGCTTGCGGTTTGCGGCCATATTTTTCCCGTTTATGCCGGATTCAGAGGCGGTAAAGGAGTCGCAGCAATCTTCGGGGTCTTGCTGGCCATTCATCCGCTGCTCACCCTTTCATGCATCGGAGTATTTCTCCTGGTATTTCTTGCAACCGGATATGTTTCACTTGGATCATTGAGCGCCGGCGTTGCCTTTCCCGTTTTCCTCTTCCTCTTTTTCGATACCCCTTCGGTGATTTTCAAAGTTTTTTCAGTTGTAATTGCAATTATGCTGATCATCACTCACAGGAAAAACATTTCAAGGCTTTTAAAAGGCGAAGAATCAAAGCTTCTAAGAAAAAATGCCGGTACCGGAAAGAACTAGATCCTGTCAGTACTGCTCAAGCAGCGCTATTCTTTTCTTGATGGGAGGATGGGTGGCAAACAGGCCGGAAAATGAAAAGGTGCTTTCTTTCTCTTTCAGGCCGGGATTTTCTATAAACATCTGTGCAACATCCTTTCTCTTTACTGCTTCGATCACAGGATCTTCCGATATCTTCCTCAATGCCGAGGCCAGCGAAAGGGGCCTCCTGGTCAGTTCAGCCGATCCTGCATCGGCAAGGTATTCCCTTTTCCTTGAAAGAGCAAATCTGAACAGCATTGCAAGCAGGTAGCCAATCAGGGCCAGGACCAGTGCTATCAGTATTCCGGCCCCCTCTTTCCTGCCTCTTCCTGATCTTCCGAAACGAAGGGAACGGAACAGCATTTCAGCAATGAATCCGAATATTCCCACAAAAACAATTGAAATAATAAGCAGCCTTACATCCCGGTTCCGGATATGGGTAAGTTCATGCGCAATAACTGCCTCAAGTTCATCATCCTCCAGCTTATTGATGATCCCGCGCGAAAGCGACACCGTATATGTTGACGGATTGACCCCGCTTGCAAAGGCATTGAGGGAATCATCTTCGATAATATTCACTTTAGGCATTTTCATCCCTGATGAAATACAAAGATTCTCCACCAGGTTGTAGACTCTTTTGTTTTGCTTTCTCTCGAGCGGCCGGGAATTCGTAGCTGAATTGATAATCGCTGTGTGCGAAAACCATGCAATGACAAACCAGATTGCAACTCCTGCTGTAATCCAGGGGACCGTTCCAAGAAATGAGTGGTTTATGCTGAACAGACTGACCTGCTCATTTCCACTCACCATCGACATAAAAAAGAAAAACAGCCAGGTCAGGGCATAAAAAACAAGCGGGAACATGATCAGAAGCAATACGGAGTTCACGTTATTTTTCCTGATCTGGCTCTGAAGTCCAAAATACTTCATTTACTGGAACTTAATTTGCGGAGGTTCCTCAATCACAGTACGTTTATCACCCAGGTCAAACATAGGTTCACGTTTGAAATTGAACATCGTGGCAACAATATTTGACGGGAAGACCTCGGTGGCCACGTTAAGCTCTTTTGTAGCCGAGTTAAAGAATCTGCGTGCAGCTGCTATCTTGTTTTCAACATCGGAAATCTCATTCTGCAAATCCATGAAATTCTGGCTGGCTTTAAGGTCGGGATATGCTTCAACCGAAACCCTTAAACCATCGAGTGCACTCGAAAGACGGGCTTCGGCAGCTATTTTATCGTTTATCGTTGACGCTTTCATGGCATTTGCCCTGGCCTCAGTAATCTCCGTAAGGACACCCCTTTCATGAACCATATATCCTTTAACGGCCTCAACCAGCTGCGGAATGAGATCATGCCGCTGGCGCAGCTGAACATCAACATCGGCAAATGCCTGTTCCCTGCTATTCCTCAGTCTTACAAGCCTGTTATAAAGAGAGATCGCCATCAGGATGAAAGCGACGATGATTCCTAAAATAACCAGTAATACTCCCATTGTTGTTTTTATTAGATTAATAATTATATTTAATTCAGATAAAATTATAAATAAACCCGGATATTATTACAAAAGGAAAATCAATAACCTGAAAAAGGGTAAATTAATAACCAGTTCAACCTGAATATTATGGAAAAGAGTTTAAAAGGAACAAAGACTGAACAGAATTTGCTGAAAGCATTTGCAGGTGAATCGCAGGCAAAAAACAGATATGAATTTGCAGCCAAGGTTGCGAAGGAAGAAGGATACGAGCAGATAGCCGGTATCTTTCTTGAAACGGCGCTTCAGGAGCAGCAGCATGCCAAAAGATTTTTCAACTTCCTCGAAGGCGGAATGGTTGAGATAACAGCCTGCTATCCGGCCGGTAAAACAGGAACAACAAAGGATAATCTGAATGCAGCGGCAGAAGGCGAGCATGAGGAATGGAGCGAGCTGTATCCCGCATTTGCAGAGGTTGCGGAAGAAGAGGGTTTTAAGAATATTGCCACAGCCTTCAGGGCAATTGCAGCGGCGGAAAAAGGACATGAGGAGCGATACAGGAAACTGCTGGAAAACCTCATGAAAAACAAGGTTTTTGAACGTGATGATAAAGTATTCTGGTATTGCAGGAAATGCGGTTACATTCATTTCGGCACAAAACCCCTGAAGAACTGCCCGGCATGCCTGCACCCGATGGGCTACTTTGAAGTGAAAGCCGACAACTACTAGCAGATGCCTGACGGAAAAGAGATGCTCGGGCTGATACTCAGGCGCCAGAGTGAAAGGAAATACAGCAACAAGCCGGTTGAACCCGACAGGCTTGAAAGGATTATAGAAGCGGGAAGAATGGCACCTTCAGCCTGCAATGCCCAGCCATGGAAGTTTGTGGTGGCCACGGATGCTGAAGTGATTGCCGGACTGGCAAAAGCCGCATCTGCAAAGCTTCTGGGCATGAACGGCTTTGTCGGTCAGGCCAATGTCATTGTTGTCATTGTCAGGGAAAAACCCAATATTACTTCACGCGTGGGCGGGGTGGTCAAAAGCAAGGATTATTCAAGCTTCGATGTAGGGATTGCCGTCAACAGCATGATCCTTCAGGCTGCTGCAGAAGGCATTGGTTCATGCATCATTGGCTGGTTCGATGAAAAGGAGGTTAAAAGGATCCTTGGGATCCCTTCATCCAGAAGGGTTGATCTGATGATTACCCTCGGGTATCCGGAAGGAGAACGCAGAAACAAAAAGCGCAAACCGGGGGATGTGACCGTATCATATAACAGATACTGATGCTGAAGCCGGCCCGGTAACCAGCCGGAATGCCGGTCTGTTATTATTTTAACAGTTCCAGCGCTTCCCTCATCCGCCTGACGGCCTCAGCCAGTAATTCATCTGAATTAGCGTACGAGATTCTTATACATGAGGGAGCACCGAATGCATCACCTCCCACCACGGCAATACGGGCTTTATCAAGCAGGAAAAGTGCAAGATCGTCAGAAGTGTTAATTTTAACGCTGCCATCCGACTTACCCAGATAATAGGAAATGTCGGGCATAACATAAAATGCTCCCTGGGGCACGCTCACCTTCAGCCCCGGTATCTCTTTCAGCATTCCGCAGATAAGATCCCGCCTCCGGTGAAACGCTTCCTTCATCTTCCGGCGTGAATCATCCTGACCTTCAAGTGCTGCCAGCGCGGCCCGCTGTGCAATTGAACATACTCCCGAAGTAATCTGTCCCTGCAGTTTATTGCATGCTTTTGCGATCCACAGCGGAGCACCCAGGTATCCGATCCTCCAGCCTGTCATGGCATAACCTTTTGAAACCCCGTTCACCGTGATCACCCTGTCGTAAATAAAGTCAAAAGATGCCATGCTGACATGCTCCCCTTCAAAAATGATATGCTCATAGATCTCATCCGACATCACAAAAAGGCCCTCATGCCTTTCAACGACCCTGGCTATGGCCTCCATCTCATTCCCTGTATAAACCATTCCGGTTGGATTGGATGGGGAATTGAATAACAAAAGACGGGTCTTTTCAGTTACAGCTTTCTCAATCTGACCCGGACTAACCTTGAAATCATTTTCAATCTCTGCTTCCACAATAACCGGCTTGCCGCCGGCAAGGACGACCTGGTCATAATAGCTTACCCAGTAAGGTGCAGGTATTATCACCTCGTCACCCGGGTTGATAATGCACAGCATTACATTGGCCAGGGAGTGCTTCCCTCCGGCTGAAACAATTATCTGATCAGGCGTATATTCAAGTCCGTTTTCTTCCCGGAATTTCCTTGATATGGCTTTTCTCAGATCATCGTATCCGGGAACCGGCGGATATTTTGTGTAATTGTCATCTATCGACTTTTTTGCAGCTTCTTTGATATAATCAGGAGTATTGAAATCGGGTTCTCCCAGACTGAGGCTTATTACATCGAGTCCCTTTGCCTTGAGCTCACGGCTCTTCTGTGCCATTGCCAGAGTTTGCGAATCTGAAAGCGCCCTGATACGGTCAGACAGGTATTCCATAGGTTTGATTTTTTTAATGTTTTTTCATGGACGGTGTCAAATGTATAAAGAAAATCGAAAATGCAAAATATTTGTCCGGAGAAGAATCCGATGCCCGAAAGAGGTTAACAGGACCCTCCGGCTGCCGGGAACTAACTGATCTCCCGGTCATGCAGGTTTGCGTGATGCATAACTACACGGGGAAATTCGGGGTTAACGGCAAGATGTTTTTACATCGCGATGATATATAATAATTCTCCTGGTAACATATAATTGCGGTTCAGGTTTTTAAACCTGTCAGGCAGGAATGGGTATATTACCGGAAAAAATTTTACGTTTGTATGTTAAAATGAATGTTATGGAGACCCTTTACGAGATTCTGAAAATTGTATTACCAGCCGCCATTGTCCTGCTGACTGCCTGGGTTATTTTAAGGAACATGATCCGGAACGATCAGAACAAGAGGAGGCATGAACTGATTCTGCAGGGTGCCCGTACTGTTACACCAATACGGCTTCAGGCCTACGAGAGAATTGTGTTGTTCCTGGAAAGGATCTCAATGGAATCGCTGCTTATCCGTATCAGTACTCCTGACATGACGACAGGGCAGCTTCAGACGGCCCTGCTGTCCGCTATCCGAAATGAATTTGAACACAATTTGTCACAACAGATCTATATGAGCCCGCAGGCATGGGAAATTGTGAAAACCGCTAGGTCGAACACAATAAAAATCATCAACAGCGAAGCTGAAAAAATTAAGCCCACCGCCCCGGCAATCGAACTTAGCAAAAGACTCCTTGAGAAGGTAATGGAACTTGACAAGGAGCCAACCAGGGCCGCAATCGAATACATCAAGAACGAAGTGTCGGAAATTATCTGATCTCCATGAAGGCGCACCGTTCAGCCGGTCTCGGCGGTACCTCTCCAACAGGTAATCGCAAACCCCGGACTCGCTCGTTCTGCACCTTCATTCTAAAGAAGCTCAACGCTTCTCCTGACAAATGTGCCAAGCTCCTCTCCCCTGAGCATATTGTTGGCCAGCAGTGCCAGGTCAATCAGCTGCTTTACAACCTTGTTTTCTGTTCCGTAGGAGCCTAATATATCTTTTCTTGCATTCTCGCAGGTTTCCAGTTCCTTACGCAGCTTTTCCAGATCATCCTTTTCAAACTGGCTTATTTCCTCTGCCTTTTTCTTTTTATGCTCATTCTCCATGAACGAGATCTCATCTTTAAGCCTGTTCCTTTCAGAATTATTCTCCGTAAGCCTTTCTCCTGCCTTTTCCTGCAGATCATCCGCAATCCTGAGGATCAGCGGATGGTTAAGATTAACCACAATATTGTAACTGTCGGGCAATTCACCGTAAAAGTTCATACCTCCGCCAATCTGTGACATCTCTTTCATCCTCCGCATGAACTCAGACTGGGTTATGATGACGGGAGCGTCATTTTCATCAAGAGTTTCTGTCACCACGTTAAACACTTCCTTTGATGTCATTTTCAGGTTAAACACTCCCCTGATGTCATCCTGCCGGTCCTTTGTCAGTTTTGATTCTTTCTGATCCTCCTTCTGGATAAGCTTATCAATAACATCCGAATCCACTCTTACGAACCTGGAGTCCTTGAACTTTGTCTCAAGGTGATTGATCAGGTGCACATCGAGCTGTCCATCGAGATGAAGAATATCATATCCCTTATTCCTGGCCTTTTCAATATAGGTGTACTGATCGGTCTTGTTTGTCGAATATAGATAAACAAGCGTCTTGTTCCTGTCAGTCTGGTTTTCCTTTATCAGCTTCTCGTACTCGTCAAAAGTGAAAAATTTATCTTCCGTATTTTTAAAAAGGGCAAATTTCGAAGCTTTCTCATAAAATTTCTCTTCTGTGATCATCCCATAGTCGATAAACAGCTTGAGACTGTCCCATTTCTTTTCAAATTCTTCTCGATCTTTCCTGAATATCTCGTTCAGTCTGTCTGCCACTTTTTTTGTAATGTGAGCCGAAATCTTTTTTACGTTTGTGTCGCTTTGCAGGTAGCTCCTCGAAACATTCAGGGGGATATCCGGTGAATCAAGAACTCCGTGAAGCAGTGTGAGGAACTCGGGTACTATCCCTTCAACCGAGTCGGTCACAAAAACCTGGTTACAATACAGCTGTATCTTGTTCTTCTGGATCTCGATATTGCTTTTTATTTTTGGAAAATAAAGAATGCCCGTCAGCTTGAAAGGATAGTCCACATTCAGGTGTATATTGAAAAGAGGCTCTTCTCCCATCGGATACAGTTCCCTGTAGAAATTCCTGTAATCTTCATCCTTAAGGTCGGCCGGCTTAAGGGTCCAGGCCGGGCGGGTATTGTTGATAATTTTATCCTTTTCAGTATCAACATATTTTCCATCCTTCCATTCCTTTTCCTTGCCGAATGCAATTTCAACCGGAAGGAACTTGCAGTATTTTTTCAGGAGCTGTTCGATCCTGTCTTCTTCAAGGAACTCCTTTGAATCCTTGTCAATATAAAGAATCACATCTGTTCCCCGGTTTTCCTTTTCTGCTTCCGCAATCTGATATTCAGGACTCCCGTCGCAGACCCATTTTACAGCCTGTGCCGGTTCATTCCATGATCTGGAGATGACTTCAACCTTGTCGGAAACCATGAATGAGGAATAGAATCCCAGACCAAAATGACCGATAATGGAATTGGCCTGATCCTTATACTTATCCAGAAAATCATTTGCGCTGGAGAAGGCAATCTGATTCAGGTATTTGTCTATTTCATCCGCTGTCATCCCCACACCGCTGTCAGATACCCTGATGGTTTTTTTCTTCTTATCAACCGACACCCGGATGGTTAAATCCCCGACTTCCCCTTTAAAATCTCCGGCAGATGCGATTGTTTTGAGCTTTTGTGTTGCATCCACTGCATTTGATATCAGTTCCCTCAGAAAAATCTCATGATCAGAATACAGGAACTTCTTGATTATCGGAAATATGTTCTCGGTAGTTACTCCAATTTTTCCTGTTTGCATACGGATTTATTTATTTATTAGACATTATTTACGCCGCCTCAATTTCAAAAGGCGTGCCGCTGTGTGAAAACTGACAATTAGTCACCTATTCCTTGTTCCTGGCGTCAACATCCAGCCTGAGATGCCAGGTTCCCTTGTCAAAACGATATGCATCATAGGAATAGTCAGGGCCGTAGAATTCCCTGTTGTTCAGGTATTCAGGGGATATAGGTACAAGGTGGTCGAATACTATCATTTTGTCAGACATGAATCTGAGTGAGATCACTGCAGTAAAGCTGTACTCAAGCACTTCCCGGTATTTAACTTCGGTTCCGGTGTCGAACCATTTTTTTCCGAAAACCGGCCTGTCCGCGTCATCAAAACTGAGAACGTCAATTACTTTCCTTGTTATTGCAGGGTTGCCATAATCAATACCAAGAATCATCCAGAAAACTTCGTTTCCTTTTCTCACCGGTCTCATATCATAATAAAGAGCCCCATACCAGTCCTCCTGAAAGTAAGAAGTATCGGTCCTGATATTGTCAGGGTTGTAATTTGCGCTGAGCCTGAGGATCCTGTTGCCCTCCTTTCTCCTGTTAATGAAATAACAGTAGTACCTGCCAGGATTTTCTTTCAAAGGAAGATTCCAGGTGATGATCTTCATCCTTGAATCCTTCGACGTTATTTGTCCAAGATATTTCAGATTTGAAAATTCATGACTGAAAATGGAATCTGAATAAACGTAGCTGTCGATTATCAATCGTATCGAGTCGCTGGCCAGTATTTTCTGCTGGTCTGGAATCCCTGAAGCAATTCTGCCGAAAAGCCTGGAAAGTTCATCTTCCGGATTATTTTCACGGACAACAGCAAGGTTTGAAATAACTGCTGAGAAGAATATAAGAATTGCGGCGTAAAATTTCATTCCTTTCTGGTATTTGCCATTGTATCATCCAGAAGATCGAGTATCTGCCGGCATGCAATGGATATTTCTTCCCCGGAGATGATCAGCGGGGGTGCTATCCTGAAGGCTGAGTCGCAAAAAAGAAAATAATCGAGAATCAGTCCGAACGAGGGAGCATTTGCCACTGCATAACTTACATGACGGGGTGATGCAAGCTGAACCGCAAGCATGAGCCCCTCGCCTCTTATTTCAGTAATCAGGGGATGGACGAGGAGTTTTCTGAACAGGTCTGACTTGAAGGCACATGATCCGACAAGCTTTTGCCCGATTATTACATCGAGTGAAGCCAGCCCTGCAGCGCAGCATACAGGATGGCCGCCGAAAGTGGTAATATGTGACAGCGCCGGATCAGATGCAAGGGATGACATATTTTCCCTTGATGAAATAAATGCCCCAAGCGGCATTCCGCCTCCAAGGGCCTTTGCCAGCACCAGTATATCGGGAACCACACCATATCTCTCCAGGGCAAACATGGTGCCTGTCCTGCCAAAACCTGTCTGAATCTCATCAAAAATCAGCAATGCGCCCGACTCATCGCATTTCTGCCTTAGTTTTTTCAGGAAATCGTTTACAGGAACAATAATTCCGGCCTCACCCTGAATTGGCTCAACAATGACGCAGGCAGTATGGTCGTCGATAATCTCAAGTGACTCCGCATTATTGAAATCAGCAATGTAAATATCAGGAACAAGCGGCCGGAAAGGATTCCTGAACTTCTCGTTTCCCTGAACCGACAATGCTCCAAGAGTGCTTCCATGGTATGAATTCCTGAAAGAGATTATTTTGCTTTTCCGGGTCAGTTTTTTTGCCAGTTTGATGCTTCCTTCAACAGCTTCACTCCCAGAATTGACAAAATAGCAGCACTCAAGCGGTTCGGGCAGCAATGAGGCCAGCTTTGCAGCATATTTCACCTGCGGACTTTGAATAAATTCACCATAGACCATCAGGTGCATATACTTGTCGGCCTGCTCTTTTACGGCATCTACCACTTCCGGATTGCAATGCCCCGTGTTGCTGACTGAAACTCCCGAAATAAGATCGATATACCGCTTACCGTCAGGTGCATACAAATAAATACCTGATGCTTTCTCAATCTCCAGAAGCATCGGCATTTCCGAGGTCTTACCCAAAAAATCAAGAAAAAGCCGGCGGTTTGAAAGCATGTTGCAGGAAGGCACTATTTCGCCATCACATTAATGTCATTTAGCAGGGAATCCTTGAATGATTTCCCGACCGGTATATTCTTCACAGTGTTGCCGATTGTAATATCCAGCGAGTTTTCCTTAATGGTCTTTATCATGCTTTTATTTATGATGAACGATCTGTGCACACGCAGGAAAACACTGGAAGGCAACTGGCTTTCAATTGCCTTCATTGTAAAATGAATTGTATACTTGTCGGTCTTGGTATTGAGAGTCACATAGTTTTCAAGGGCTTCAACAAAAACGATATCCTTGAGTTTCAGTTTTACCAGGGTGGAGCCCTTTTTAATAAATATTTCCTCATCCTCTCCCGGACTGTATTCCTTGGGTGAAAAATACCTTATCGTCTTGTCAATGGCTTTGCAGAACCTCGAATAGGTAACTGGTTTCAAAAGAAAATCAACAACGTTGAAGTCGAAGGCCCTGAGGGCAAACTCACTTTCACCTGAGACGATTATAATGTTTGGGGGATGGTCGAGGCTGCCGATAAAATCGAATCCGTCCATCTCCGGCATTTTAATGTCAAGCAGAATAAGGTCAATATCCTTGTGTTTGATTATTTCATTTCTGGCAGAGATGGCATCATAAAATACACCGATCAGGTTAAGGGAAGAGTACTTGGTGACATATCCCTCCAAAACTTTGCAGCTGAGTTTGTCGTCATCAACAATAATGCAGTTCATTATTCCATTTTTTGAATCGGAATTAACTTTTTCAAAAATAGTAAAATTTTTTAAATCAAATTCAAGATTCAGAATTAATTCCCTTCAGTCATGCCTGGTTCTGAACCAAAAAATATTTCCGGAATTAGTGCTATAACAACCTGTGTATAACAAGGCGGTTCATCCGGAGATTGCATGACTGACATTGGTTCAAATGTGATCACGAGGCCCGGCATCATAAAATGTCAGCCTGCATTGCCAGGGTTATCGGAAGAGTATCGGAAATTCCAAAAAAAGAGGGGTGTATCGCGATACACCCCTCAGGCAATCTCTAAGTGTAAAAATTAAAGACCTTTGTTGAGTGCCGGAGCTGCTTTGAATTTTACGACTTTCTTTGCAGGAACATTTAATTTAGCGCCGGTACGGGGATTGCGAACCACTCTCGCGCTCCTTTTGTTAACGGTAAAGGTGCCCATACCGGGAAGCTGGATCCTCTCGCCTTTCTTCATAGCTTTTCCAAAAGCTGCGACGAAAGCGTTCAGAGCTTTGCCTGAGTCTTTTATCGAGAGGCCGGCATCATTAGCAATTGCATTTACTAATTCTTTTTTTGTCATGACGAATGATTTAAAGGTTAGACCAAAGGTTCTAATTGATGCAAATATATTCCAATTTATATGATGTGCAAATAAATTGATCCCATTTTCCGCAAATAATGGTGGTTTTAGAACAAAAGTTCTGGTTTTTTGGCAAACCAGGGTATTTCATTAATGCCTATCAAGATCCTCATTCTGTGGCACTTTGCTCTTTTTTTCGCATTCATGATTGTTAAAATCCTGTTAATAAATAGTTTAAAACATTGAATGACTGACGATTGATATATTTTAAACCATAAGCCTGATAAGTTAAAAATGTATTATATTTGCTGCGGATACCCATGGGCAGGCCGGGAATCCCATACCTGACCCGTGCCTGTAATCATCCCGGATCATTAAAAATAACCTTTCGGGGGGAACAGGCGGGATATGAATGGAGAAATGGCAGAGCGGTCGAATGCGGCGGTCTTGAAAACCGTTGTTCCGCTACCGCGGAACCGGGGGTTCGAATCCCTCTTTCTCCGCCAAAATCATCATCTCAGACCCGCAGCTTCAGCTGCGGGTTTTTGTTTCACACGGATTACGAGCCATGCCCGGCATGAGCGAGGAAGTCGTGTGAAACAAAAAACAAGCCCGCAGGGCGGCTGAGATGGTGATTTTGAAGCATCCCCCAAGGGATCACCGACGAACGAAGTGAGGAGGTAATCCCGCGGAACCGGGAGTATCTGCCCTGCAGCCCGGCTCCTTCCTTCGGCCGCCGTAAGCTTGCCAAAGGCGGCGCGTCAACCATGTATATAATCTCCGGCCTTTACGCCCGCCACAACCCAATCTGCAGTTGGTTTCGCCATGCTTCAGGCCGGGCAGTACAATTTACTGACCATTGCCATGGATTACGGCATGTCAGGCCGGCTTCCGGCAGTTGTCGACACTCCATTTACCGGCACCGTATGAAGCAATGAAAAGGAACAGGAAACTGAAAAGCACCGCCAGCTCTCCATGATTATTGATAGGCAGCAATCCGGCCGAGGAATGTCCTATGAAATATGCCGCGGCCATCTCCCCACTGGCGATAAACGCCGTTATTCTTGTCTGCCATCCTATCAGGATCAGCAGCCCGCCAACTGCCTCAATAACAGCAGCAATGATCATCATGACATTGTCAGGTGGCATACTGCCGCTCAGAAATCCGCCGATCTTCTGAATACCATGCGGTATAAACAGCAGTCCTGTGACTATTCTCAGGAGGGCAAAAATCTCATTCTGGTATCTTTCAAGAAATTTCATAACAAACAATACTTAATGATTTGATAATTCTGTTTTGTTCCTGACCGATTAAACACCGTTACATCATTTATGTTCAAACCGAATGCAACCATCTGTGCCTTACAGGCTACATGGTATCTGACCCGGCAAAGTTCACGAAGCTGCACATGGGATACCCGGTTTAATCAGTGGCTATATGAATCCGGATTCATTCTGACATAAATCACTCCTGCCTGCTGTCAGATCCTTTCCATCACTTTCTTAAAGGGCGCCAGGAGTGTGTTCCATGGAATCTGCGAAAGAACCATCAGCACAAGTACGGCAGGCGAAAAATATGATACGGCAAGAACAATGGCCAGCCCGTTATTCATGTATGCTGACCCTATAGCCACCGCAATCCTGCTTTCCCTGTTTTCACGGGGGATTATCATGTAACCAATGATATGCAGCAGTATGAATAACAGGTATAATGCTGCCAGCTTCCATACCAGCCCAGCCGGATTCCCGAGGATGACCTCCCTCTGTGATGAAATGGTTACAAACACAAACGAAAAAATAATCAGCACATTGAAGGAGGTTAGGAGATCATGCAAACCAGCCACGACACCGGGAAGGAGTTTTTTTGTCAACTGTGACAGGATCATCGGGACAAAAACCAGGATAACTATATCCCTCAGCATCAGAAATTCGTCAATGTCGACCAGCCTTATGTGCACCAGCCTGAACAGCAATGGAACAGTAAAAGGTGCTATGAGCTGGGTCAGTATGGCAAGGCTCATGGAAAGCGGAATATTACCCTTTGCGATATCCGTCAGTACCGGCGATGAAACACCGGCAGGCATGGCTGTGAGGAGAAGGATGCCAACGGCAAACTCATGGTCAAATATCCCCGACAGGAAATAAAATCCCAGCGGGATGACAATCATGTAAACAAAGGTGATCCACGACATCAGCCGGAGATTTTTCATGTTCTCAAGGATTTCGATGGCATCTATCTTCATGAAAGCCACGAAAAGCATCATTGCCAATAGTATCTTCTGCACAACCGGCGATGTGTTCACTTCAAAGGGAGGCCAGAGGCCGAGAATGATACCGGCAATCATAACAACCCAGAAATGCGTCTCAACTAGCCTTATGATCTTCATGCATCTCTCCGTTATACCCGGCAGGCCGGAAAAATCTGCCGGCAAAGATCAGGAATTTTGTTTTTCGGTAAACAATCATGCCTGAATTTTTGTATAACGCTTGCTTTAATGATTGTTAAATGTATTTCATACTGGTTTTATTTCTGCTAAATCAGGATTAAATTCAGCCCCGTTGATGCGGAAGCCGGATTTATTCCGCTCTCAGTAAAAGTCCATTTACAACATGAAAATAATAGTTCTTGACGGATATGCTTTAAATCCGGGCGATCTGAGCTGGGAAAAGCTTCACGGCCTGGGTGATGTAAAAATTTATGACAGGACCCCGGCTGAGCTTGTCCTGAAACGGGCGGAAGGCGCGGAGATACTGCTTACCAATAAAACGATACTGGAGGCAGGAACACTGCAGTTGCTTCCGAAACTCAGGTATGTCGGGGTGCTGGCAACGGGGTACAACGTCATTGATACGGCTGAAGCCCGCAGGCTTGGGATTACCGTGACCAATATACCGGCGTACAGCACCGCCTCGGTGGCCCAGCATACTTTCGCACTGATACTGGAATTGTATCTTCACATACAGCGTTACAGCGATTCTGTTCGCGCAGGCAAATGGTCAAAGTCAAAAGATTTCACATACCGCGACCTGCCCCTGAGGGAACTTGCCGGCAAAACTCTCGGCATCATCGGTTTTGGAAACATAGGTAGAAAGGTTTGCGAAATAGCCATGGCATTTGGCATGAAAGTGGTTGCATATTCCCCTTCGAAGAGCAATGCACCGCAATATGACGGATTTGAATGGGATGAACCCGACGGCCTTCTTTGCCGTTCTGACATTGTCACCCTCCACTGTCCGCTAACCCCTGAAACCGCAGGAATGATCAGCAAAACCAAACTGAAACTGATGAAAAAGAGTGCATTCCTGATAAATACATCACGTGGACCTCTGATCGTTGAGGAAGATCTGGCCGATGCTCTCAATACAGGCATCATTGCCGGTGCCGGGGTGGATGTTCTGGCCCTGGAACCGCCCCCGTCAGACAACCCCCTGCTGAAGGCTAAAAACTGCATCATAACACCCCATATTGCCTGGGCAACCATTGAAGCCAGAACCAGACTAATGGAAATCGCGGTAGAGAATATCCGGGCTTTCATTGCCGGATCACCTGAAAATGTAGTCAACAGGTAATGCTGGACTTCTTTCCACACGATTGTTTCGACACTGGGTGGCTTACTTCAGCTATGCTTTTACGGGTAGTGGGTTCTTTTCCTATAATAAATCAATTTCATTCCTAATCAGGCTTCTCATATCAAAGCCACTATTGCCGGTTTCATTTCTGAGGCTGCCTGAAAAGGGTCTGATGAAAAAATACCGAAGCTGTTTTACTTCACTCCCCGAACCGGATATGTGCAAATAATTACATTCCCGCAGGATCGTTAATTGATCAGGGGTCAAGGAAAGCGCTCCCTCCGGGTTACCCCGGAACTTCAAAAGTCGTGACTCAGCATCCGAAGTAACCATTGGAAAATGTTTCATTAAAGTGTGCCCGGCAGTATAACGATTCCTGATATACATCCCGGATCGGGGATCTCCATGACGAAGGCGGGGAAAAATGGATTATAAAAACGGTATTCGCATTAGATGCCGCACGCCGTGTTTTTTAGAATAATCCGGCTGAATTGCTTATTTAACCTGGCTTTAACGCTGTAATAAACTTTTTTACCCGACGTTTTATATATGATAAAAGGACTTAAGGATTAGATCCAAATGGTTAACGAAAAAACAAACCCGAATGAACGCAGTCTCGTTCAATCACCTGTGGCTTCCAGTCCGCGGGATCAGGCAGGCATCAGGCATTTAAAGAATAAATCATATAGGTATGAAACCCACATGATTCAAAATCATAAAAAAACATGAAAACATAATTCATGTGGGTTCCATGTGAACCACTTAATCTTCAATAGTATATAAATTTATTTTCACATGAAAAAACCTGGAACCTTCCTTATAACATCAGCCATTGTGATATTGCTGTTTGGTCAAGGTATCATACCGGTCAATGAACTTATGGTCCGGGCTGTTACTCAAACGACAGCGGCGACAGCTGCACAATCCAAACCTGCACCGGCTCAGAAACAGACAGCACCGGCACAGAAGCAGACAGCACCGGCCCAGAAGCAGGCAACACCAGCCCAGAAACAGGCAACACCGGTCCAGAAACAAACAACACCGGCACAGAAGCAGGCAGCACCGGCCCAGAAACAGACAACACCAGCTCAGAAGCAGGCACCACCGGCTCAGAAGCAGGCACCACCGGCTCAGAAGCAAACAACACCGGCACAGAAACAGACAACACCGGCTCAGAAGCAGACACCACCGGCTCAGAAGCAAACAACACCGGCACAGAAACAGGCAACACCGGCCCAGAAGCAGGCTGCTCCAACCCAGAAAAAATCCCCCGCTACCGAACCAGGAACAAAAACCGCCATCAAAACTCCGGAAACTGGTATCGTCAGGATAGGATCCCAGGTATGGGCTGCAACGAACCTCAACGTCGTAACTTTCAGGAACGGTGACACCATTCCGGAGGCCAGTACCAATGAGGAATGGGTAGCGGCCGGCAAATCAGAAAAGCCCGCATGGTGCTATTATAACAACGACCCCAAAAACGGATCCAAGTACGGGAAATTGTATAACTGGTTCGCCATAAACGATCCGAGGGGTCTTGCGCCTGAAGGCTGGTCATTGCCCGATGCATCTGACTGGGCTCAGCTTGCAGGCTACCTTGGCGGAGCCGGCACTGCGGGAAACAAGCTGAAAAGCAGCAGTGGATGGGCTGACGGTTATATAGGCTCAAACGAATCGGGATTCAGCGGATTGCCGGGTGGATACCGGGTAGAAAACGGTAATTTCCATAATCTTGGGAGTATTGCAACCTGGTGGAGCATCACGGAAGGCAAGCCGGGGACGGCGATCGACCATTACATCGGACAGCGTGGATCGCTGGAAAGAAGCCACAATCCGAAACAGGTCGGAGAATCGGTAAGATGTATCAGGAAACAGTAACAGAATCACAGGATATGGCATAAGGCTCCTTCAGTGAAACTCACACGCGGTCATCTCATTAATATTATTTAATGATTAATTTTGCCATGAAACCCAAAGGTATGAAAAAGCCTCTTCTTAAATATTCAGAGCCATGGTAATAGGGATAGACATTGGAAGTACAACTACCAAAGTAGCGGCGGTGAATTCAGGGAAAAAGGGTATCATTATGGTCAGGACAAAGGCTTTCGACGCTATTACCTCGGCAACTGGAGCATTCGGTAAACTGCTTGTAGAGAATAATTTAAACCTGGCCAATATCGAGAAAATAAACATTACCGGTGTGGGAGCCTCCAGGATCCCGGGGAACCTGTTCGGTATTGCCACCACCAGGATAGATGAGATGGTTGCCATCGGAACTGGCGGAAAATACCTTGCAAAAAAGGACCGGATCATCATTTCCAATATCGGAACCGGCACGGCAATCATCCAGGTTGACGGCTCCGCGATCACTCACCTGGGAGGCACCGGAGTGGGTGGCGGGACTATAACCGGACTGGCCCGGCAGCTGCTTAATATCTCCGATTTTGATACCATAATGAACTATGCCGCAAAAGGCAATATCAACAATATCGATCTTCAGATTGGCGACATTGCTGAAGGCAATATTGGTTTTCTCAACAGGGAATACACAGCTTCGAACTTCGGAAAAATGCTCGACACTGCTACCAGGGAAGATATTGCTGCCGGTATCCTGAACCTTACATACCAGGTAATCGGTATGGTTTCGGTCTTTGCAGCCAGGAGCAAGAACAACGACACCGTTGTGGTAACCGGAAACGGCAGCAACAATATACTCGGCCAAAAAATACTTGCATCCATCTCAAGTATGTATAACATTCAATTTGAGTTCCCTGCAAATGCCGAATTTGCTACGGCCATAGGAGCGGCGCAAAGCTGAAAACAAACGGTAACAGTGTGTCGGATTTTTCCTGATCGTTGATCTTATCCGGAGATTCAGTGATTAACCATTTTTAAGCCCGGATAAATGTGCAAATAATGCAGAAAGTGCCGGGACAGAATCAGAAATTCAGTATTTTTGCGGATCCGGGACGTTAGCTCAGCCGGTTCAGAGCGCTTGCTTCACACGCAAGAGGTCGACAGTTCGAATCTGTCACGCCCCACGACCGTAACCTGACATTTCCTGAACTCCATCATTGCGGGGCTGTGTTTATCAGTTCCTGTCGGCCTGAATTCATACCATCCTGTATGTCATATGCCATTTATCGGTCTGACTTATTACACCGGCTGATCTGTTGTCTTTTATTATAAACCCTTTCTTGTTTTCCGCATTGGGACACCCTAAAAATTCTTTTGTATAATATCATATAGCTCATGTTGCTGTTGCTCCTGATCCATCTTAAGCAGATGGGTTTCTGTATGTTTGGATGCAGGGAATGTATATGTTATCTGGTACATGTTATGAGTGACTTCTGCTGCCTTTTTCAGTGATAGTGTTGATTTCGCCTCCAGAAGTGTGCGCTCCAACTCCTTGTAAATGCAATATGCTGTAAACGCAATTCAGATATGAGCCTCTATCCGGTCTCGAAGTCTATGATAAATTGGCCTTATACGTAGATCCGTCTTTGACATCCGGAAGGCCTTTTCAACGAACCAGAGGTTTTTGTAATTCTGCATGACCTCCTGGTTACTTATATTGCTGTTAATGATATAACCTTTCAGCCCGTCCCAGACCTGGTCATGATTGTACTTCTCGTAGTCGATATCAATGGTTATCTCTCCCGTTAGCCGTAAGTATTTATTATAACCTCTTTTATTAATGTGTGATTTTGTAAGCCTGCCTGCTTTTATTTGCTTCTCAAGACGCGTCAGACCACGCCTTCGGTTATATTCATCCTTTGTAGCCCTGGCAGATGAGTAATTGACTATAAGCCTTGTATCTTCTGATCTTTTGATGCTAATAGTGAAGCCATCGGTGAAAGTGGTCTGCAGTATCTTTCTTTTGATTCCTTCGGGTTCATTCTTCAGCCGGGCACCAAGTATGTATTCATACCCCTCTTCTTCGAGCGCCTTGATGTTGTCTTTGGAAAGTATTCCAGCGTCTGCAACCACAACAGGTTTATCCAGATTGAATTTACGGCTTATCTTCTCAAGGAAAGGGATAAGTGTATGACCTTTATATGTATTGCCCTCGTAAATATCATACCCGATAGCGTACCCGCCCATACCAACCAAAAGACCGATGAAGATCTGGGGCTGCTGATGCTTGCCATCCTTGGAGAAGCCTGTCTTACGAAGATCATCCTCATCGGAGGCTTCGGAATAGAGTGTGGTCATATCGTAAAATACCACAGAGATCTTACCCTCGAGAACTTTCAGGGTATGTGCAAAAGCTATTTGCTCTACCTGATCCTGCAGTCTGCCATTGAGCTTGTCAAGAAAACGGTAGACAGTATCGATCTCGAGGCTCACACCCTGATAACGAGACAGGTAATCGATGGTTTTCAGTTTGCTCAGAGGGAAGGCAATACGTGAGATAACAAGATGACGGAAAAGATCTTCGCCAATGGCATTAAAGCCAATGTGATCAAATATTTTACCAAAGATTATCTCAGGACCAACTGTTTGGATGTTCGAGTTGCTAAGAGACGATAACACGCCCTTTATCATTTCGTCTGAGTCGGAGAGAAAAAGATCTTGAGGTTTGGAGAGTCGATCGATCTCTTGTTGTGCTTGATGGATCAGTTAATCTATTTCCTGCCGTGTGGTGGCAGAACCAAAACTCCTGACTACTTTATACCGCCCTCTGGCCTTACTAATTATTTGAACAATAGTGCTTCCAGAGTGATTTGGTTTGGTGCGTACGAACATGTCTGGTTATTTCGGGACATCCAAAAATAAGTAATCTATATTGATTCACAATAGATTACATGGGTGTCCTGGAAAAGTGAGGAAAACAGGATTGAATCGCAACGGTTCAGTATTCCGAACAGCATTATGAATGAAAAGGTGTGTTATGGTCTTGAATGATTTGTAATAATAATCTCTCATGATTTCTTATCAGCCCATTTATATCTACTTTCACCGTCAAATTCATTATCTGTTTGAAAATCAGCTGACCGACAAATTTTACCTGCCCAACTATGTCATTCAGGCGGATTTCTGTAATTTTATCCATGTTGTATTATGTTTGATGCAAAAACCAAAATACATCAGTGGTGGAAACCTTAAGGGAGTTCCCCTCTTTTTATTATTTTATTCGGACAGTAGTAGTGATACTTTATACTGACTTTAGATCTGTTCAGTATGCTCCGCTGAAGATGATTGGACAAAGAAACGGGAAGGACTTATGTCAGTGATATGGCTCTCTCCTTATTCGGGATGTTTAACACAGAGTTTTTACATTCAACCAATATGTGATTTTCAGGTTCAGTGAACTGAACAGGGAAAGAACAAAAACTGAAAAGTATTCAATCGCTTTCGTTTTCTATCAATTAAGTTGAATCAGGTATTTTTTAGGACAACAAGAATAATCGTTTATTAATTGAGAAAATGTATATTTATTGACCAGAAGATATCATTATACTGAAAATCTAACCTGTAATCTTGGAAGTCTGGCAATAGCGTTGAAAGTAATTTATATTTTTTTGATTACGTAGTTAACGAATTTATTATGAAAGACTTTACTGCACATGTTAGATTTGATAATGGTCAAATGGTTGTACAGCCTGTAAAAGTGCATTTGCAAAATGTTGCCAAATACGCAGCTTTGAATGCCTCTAAGATAGATTTGAGTAGCGTGGGAGAAGTTCTTGGATTATTGCATGATTTGGGGAAATACAGTCAGGCTTTTCAACACTATATCGGTTCGGCTGCAGGAATAATTGAGCAGGATGAAGATGAATATGTTGAAGCCGGGAAATTGAAAGGTAAGATAGACCATTCAACCGCTGGAGCCAAACATATTTGGAATTCGGTTGAAGAGGAGGATAAGTTACAAATTGCAGCACAGGTTATGTCTCTGTGTATTGCTTCTCATCATTCAGGGCTTATTGACTGTATTTCCATCGATGGAGAGAATACTTTCGAAAAGAGAATGAAAAAACCCGAAAACAAGGTTTTCTATTCAGAAATAATTAATTCCGGGATTGACTCAGAATTATTTGAAAGAATTAATAAGTTAATTTCTGATAAAGCCGTATTTTCTGATATAATTAATTTCTTGAAAAAAATTGCAAAAACTGAGAATTCAGAACGATCCATTAAATCGCTCTTTCAGTATGGACTTTTGGTTCGCATGCTATTTAGTTGTCTGATTGATGCAGACAGAACAGATACTGCCAACTTTGAGAAACCACAAAGCGGATCTTTAAGAACAGATGGTAAATATAATGGATGGGAAAAGCTGATTTCCAGACTTGAAAGGAAACTGGCATTATTTGAATTAAAGACAGACAGACAACCAATTGATAATATCAGGAAGAAAATAGCTGATTATTGTTTGATAAAGGCGGAGGATAAACAGGGTGTTTTTACCCTAACAGTGCCGACAGGTGGCGGAAAAACATTGAGCAGTTTAAGGTTTGCATTACATCATGCGAAAATTCATAAGCTTGACAGAATAGTTTATGTTGTTCCATATACTTCTATAATAGATCAAAATGCAGGGATTGTACGAGAGATTCTTGAGAGTGATGAGAATGAATCTGGCAGGATTGTCCTTGAACATCACTCCAATCTTTTTCCTGAAAAACTTACCTGGAAAACGAAAATATTGGCAGAAAACTGGGATGTTCCTATTGTATTTACCACTTCAGTTCAATTCCTGGAAACACTTTTTGGAGGAGGAACCCGAAGTGTAAGACGAATGCATCAGTTGGCACGGTCGATAATAATTTTTGATGAAATACAGACACTACCAGTGAAAACAACACATATGTTTTGTAATGCAGTTAATTTCCTTGTAAATCATTGCAAAACCAGTATTGTTTTATGTACCGCTACACAGCCATTACTCAACAAGGTAGCGGAAGAAAAAGGCAAAATTAATTTTTCAGTATCAAATGAAATAATTCCTGATGTTGAGGATTTATTTAAGGAGCTGAAAAGAGTTACAATATTTAACAAAACCAAACCGGAAGGGTGGGAAATTGATGAGGTTGCTCACCTTGCACTTGAGCAAATCAAAGAGGTATTAAGCTGTCTGATAATTGTTAATACGAAGAGAAATGCTCAAGCAGTTTTTGCAGCGTGCCAAAATAAAAGCGACATACCTGTATTTCATTTGAGTACGGATTTGTGTCCGGCACATCGCACTGATGTTTTTAATAGAATCCGAAATCTGCTTGACAACAATCAACCTGTTATATGTATCAGTACTCAATTAATTGAGGCAGGAGTTGATATTGACTTTGGTACGGTAATTCGATTTATTGCCGGACTTGATTCAATTGCCCAGGCAGCAGGTCGCTGTAACCGGCATGGCAAAAGACACCTTGGGAGCGTATTTGTAATTAATCCCAGAGAGGAGAATATTGATTCGATGCATGATATAAAATTAGGTCGGGATGTCTCAGTGCGAATAATTAATGAAGTAGAAAATCTTTCAGCAGGATTGCAGAAGGATTTGCTGCATCCCGATGTTATGGAACGGTATTTTCAATACTATTTTTACAGTCGTGCTGGTGAGATGTCGTATCCGATTGATATTGGGCATAATGATAGTTTACTCAACTTGTTAAGTTTAAATAGCAGTTCAGTTAACGAATTTGTTCGAATAAATGATAAACGGCCCGGTATATTTTTCAATCAGGCTTTTCAAACTGCCGGTCACAATTTTAAGGCAATAGAGGATTTTACCAGGGGTATCGTAATTCCTTATTCAGACGAAGGAAAAGGTGTTGTGGCTGACCTGTTTTCTCAATATGCTACTGAGCGGCGTTTTGATATACTTAGGAGGGCTCAAAGGTTTTCAGTAAACGCCTTCCCAAATACAATAAAGAAGCTTCTTGAACAAAAGGCTCTTCGGGAAGTACCCGATATTGGAGTATTGGTTTTAGATGATCCAAGGTATTACGATTTGGAATATGGTCTAAGTACTGAATTGAGGAATAGTTATGAAACTTTAATAAAATAATAATATGGATGTACCAAAAAACAGTATTCAGTTTAAGGTGTGGGGGCGCTATGCACTCTTTACCGATCCAATTACGAAAATGGGAGGAGAACGATGCTCATATCATATCCCAACCTATGAGGCTCTTAAAGGCATTGTCAAATCAATATACTGGAAGCCTACTTTAATTTGGCATATTGATAAGGTACGGATTATTAAGCCGGTCAGAACACAGACAAAAGGAGTTAAGCCCCTTAATGATGGGGGTATCTACCCTAGCGAGAGGGAACCTGGAAAAAAACAAAAATCGTTTAATGATTTAGCTATTTACACTTATCTGGCAGATGTGGAATATCAGGTTTTGGCCCACTTTGAATGGAATGAATTCAGGCCGGAGCTTGCCCATGACAGAATTGATGGTAAACATTTTCAGATTGCACAAAGAATGCTTCAGCGGGGTGGTAGACAGGATATATTCCTTGGTACTCGCGAATGCCAAGGTTATGTTGAGCCTTGTAACTTTGGAGAAGGTCCAGGTTACTATGATTCAATAGATGAGCTTTCATATGGTTTGATGTTTCATAGTTTCGGCTACCCTGATGAGACTGGGGAAGATATGCTTGTTACCCGTTTTTGGTTTCCGGTAATGAAATTTGGGATCATTGAGTTTAATCGATCAGATGATGAATCCAATATCATAAAAAAAGTAAGGCCTATGACTGCAAAGGTGTTTAATGAAGGTAAAAATTTCAAGTCAGTGGAAGAGGAATATACTGACTTAATTCAACAGCCGTACAAGGAGGACGGCATGATATGAGCTGGATACAGGAATTATACAGAACCTATGATAATTGCGTCGACATAGATGAGCAATTGACACCTCCCTATCATATGCGAAATAACACGCAGATTGAGGTGAGGATAGATGGGAATGGCTCCTTCCTTGGTGCAAAATTCGAAGAATTGAAAAATACAATAATTCCCTGTACTGAAAAATCTGAGGCAGCCAGAACAATGAACCCTCCTTCGCACCCTCTTTGTGATAAGCTGCAATTTGTCGCAGCGGATTATAATGGTAACAAAACATCATATTTTTCGAAATACCATGACCTTTTAGGGCAATGGGCTAATTCAGAGTTTTCTCATCCCATGGTTAAGGCGGTTTTTACATACATAAATAAAAGAAGCCTGATTAATGACTTGAGGACTTTTGGAGATGATATTATCAAGGCTGATGAAGATCCGGCTGATTTGTTTGTCCGGTGGCGGATAGAGATTCCCGGTGAGAATGAAACCCGGACCTGGAAATCTAAGTCTCTTTTTGAAAGTTGGAAGGATTTTTACGAGAGTCAGGAATCTCTTTCAGGTCTGTGCATGGTAACAGGGAAAGAAAAGGTGTTGGCAATTAACCATCCCAAAAGGATCAGGCATGGCGGTGATGGAGGCAAACTCATATCCTCCAATGATAGAACTGGCTTTACATTCAGGGGTAGGTTCACTACAGATGAAGTCATTATTGATGGGAAAAAAACCGAAGTGGCGATTCAATCGGCTTCAGTGAGTGCTGAAGTCTCACAGAAAGCTCACAGGGCTTTGAGCTGGCTAATTGCAAGACAAGGCTTTCGTAACGGAGATCAGGTGTTTGTGTCCTGGTCTGTTACTGGAGAAGACAAACCTGACGAATTTGCTGATACTATTTCACTTTTTGATGATAGTGATGAGGAAAAGATAAATGAATTAGTCAGTCATGACTATTATGATGCCGGTCAGAGATTTGCTCGCAAATTATCGAAAAAAATTGCTGGTTACAGGACTTCACTGACGAATGCGAAGAAAATAGTAGTGCTGGGACTTGACTCTGCTGGTCCCGGAAGAATTTCCATTACCTTCTATCGTGAGCTGGCAGGTTCTGAGTTTCTGGATCGGTTGGAAAAATGGCATAATGATATGGCTTGGTATTTTTATGAATTTATACCAGATCCAATCGAAAAAAAGAAGAAGTATTCAGGCTTTATCACATATGCACCATCACCACTTACCATCATAGATGCATGTTATGGCAAAAGGCCTGATGAAAAACTTAAAAAATCATCTGTCGAACGATTATTACCCTGCATACTTGAAGGCAGGCAGGTTCCGTCTGATTTGGTAAACTCTGCTGTTAGAAAAGCTTCAAACAGAATAGCACTGGATCATTGGGCATGGCTAAGAACTTTGAGTGTAGCATGCTCACTTTATAGCTGTCAAAATTTAAGAAATAGTCAAAACAAAAATAAATTAAAAGTTATGGCACTTGAAAGACAAAGAACCGATAGAGATTATCTGTTTGGAAGGCTGTTAGCCGTTGCAGAATATATCGAAGAAAGGGCATTGTACCTTGCAAATGAGAAACGGGAGACGAATGCGGCCCGAATGATGTATATATTTTCCGAACATCCTTTTACCACCTGGCAAAAACTGTATGACAGAATTGCTCAGGGATATTTCTCCAGACTTCAGGCCAGGAGGCCGGAGTTTTTATTTCGGATGAAAAATCTAATAGGGGAAATAAATTGTTTGTTTTTACCTGGCGATTTCGAAAAGAAAGAAAAACTGAGTGGACTTTATCTGCTTGGTTATCATTGCCAGAGAATGGCATTGGTCTCCCCGGATACTAAAGAACAATTGTCAGAAGAAGAAACCACTAACTAATTAAATTTAATATTATGGCAACACTGGAAAGTAAAATTGATTTTGCAGTTATATTGCGAGCAACAAAGGCAAACCCGAACGGGGACCCTTTGAATGGTAATAGACCTCGAATGGATTACGATGGCTATGGAGAGATTAGTGATGTTTGTATTAAACGAAAGATACGCGATCGGTTGACGGAAGCTAAAGATGAGAATGGTAAATATAAATACTCAATCTTTGTTCAAAGCGATGAAAAGAAGGTTGATGATGCTAAAAGTTTAAAAGACAGGGTCGATAAGACGCTTACGGATAATCTCACATTGGAAAATGCTTGCAGTACATGGTTTGATGTTCGGGCTTTCGGGCAAGTATTTGCCTTTAAATCTCAAAGCCCTAAAGGAAAGAAAAGTGAAGATACAGATGTTTTAGGCGATACCGGAGTATCAATTCCAGTAAGAGGCCCGGTTACTGTTCAATCGGCATTTAGTATTGAGCCAATAAGACCAGAAAGTTTACAAATTACAAAAAGCGTTAATAGTGAAACAACCGCTGATGGGAAAAAGAGCTCTGATACAATGGGTATGAAGCACCGGGTTGACAAGGCTGTTTATGTCTTTTATGGAAGTATAAACCCACAACTAGCTGAGAAGACGGGCTTTTCCCGAAAAGATGCTTTAGCGATCAGAGAGGTTTTACCAAAAATGTTTGAAAATGATGAGTCATCCGCCCGTCCAGCTGGTAGCATGGAAGTCTTGAATGTTATATGGTGGGATCATGGTTGCAAGGAAGGCTTGTATTCATCTGCAAAAGTTCATGGTAGTCTCACGGTTAATGCTGATGGTTCATATAGTATAAAAGAACTTGATGGACTTACCCCGGAAGTTATTAAAGGTTTTTAGTCTTGAGTAAGGGTGCCTTGTTATTTTCATAGTATACAACTGATGTAGATTCTTTATTAGATATATAGATGGCGTGCGAATCTCTCGAAGAACAATATAATGATGACACCAGATCATTTGTATAATGAAGATGAATTGCTTATGCTATCAGGTATTCAGCATATTGCATTTTGTGAAAGACAGTATGCGCTTGCTTATATAGAGATGCAATGGTTGGAGAATGTGTTGACTGTTGAAGGCCATCATCTGCATGAACGCGTGAATGACCCATTTGAAAGCGAGTCAGGTTCGGATATTATTATATGGAGAGACTTGCCAGTTGTGTCTTTAGTAATGGGTATATACGGCCGTGCTGATATTGTTGAGCTGATAAAAGTCGGCAATAAAGAATCGGGTTCGATAAAAGTATCTGGTAAATCAGGATGGTGGAAATTACTTCCTGTTGAATACAAACGGGGTAAGCCAAAGCCCGATGAACGCGATGAAGTTCAATTATGTGCCCAGGCAATGTGTCTTGAGGAAATGTATAGGATAACCATCTCCGAAGGATCCTTATATTACGGACAAACACGCCATCGTCATAAGGTTGAATTCAGTAGCTCCTTAAGAGAACAGGTTTTATCATATGTAAAACGAATGCACCATATTTATACTAGTGGAGTTACACCCCTGCCCATATTTAAACAACACTGTAAATCATGTTCCCTGTATGAATTATGCCTTCCCAAAGTAATTGGTAATGGTAGTGCAGGAACTGAATATCTGGCGCTTTTTCAAATCTAGTTAAGCTCATTAGTGGGATGCGTAAATTACTGAATACCTTGTATGTTACATCACCGGAATCTTATCTTGCAAGAGATGGTGAAAACATTGTAATCAGAATTGATAATCGGGATAAATTCAGAGTGCCTGTTCATAATATTGAAAGTATAGTATGTTTTGGGTATTTGGGTGTAAGTCCTGGTTTGATCGGGTTATGTACTGAACGAAATATAGGACTTAGTTTTCTTAACGAACATGGACGCTTCTTTGGCAGGATATCCGGTCCAGTAAAAGGAAATGTACTTTTACGGAGAAGGCAGTACCGTATCGCTGATGACAAAAAGATTATTCTCGAGATCAGCAGGGTTTTAGTTGCAGGTAAAATAGCCAACTGCCGAAATGTTCTACAGAGGACTATTCGAGATCATGGGAGTAAAAGCAACAAAGACCCTTTAGCAAATATCTCAGTGCTATTGGAAACCAGACAGAGGCAGGCGCTTAAGGCTAATGATGTTAATGAACTGCGGGGAATAGAAGGGGACGCTGCAAATGCCTACTTTTCCGTTTTTAATCATCTAATTGTATCACAAAAGGATGATTTTGTTTTTAAAGAGAGATCAAGGCGCCCACCAAGGGACTTTGTTAATGCTTTGTTATCCTTTTCATATGCATTACTAGCTCATGAAGTTCAGTCTGCTCTTGAAAGTGTGGGGCTTGACCCATATGTTGGATTTCTTCATGTTGACAGGCCAGGCCGTCCAAGCCTTGCATTAGATTTAATGGAAGAGTTCCGACCTTATTTATGTGATCGTCTTGTACTATCATTGATTAATCGCAGACAAATTACTGCTAAAGGTTTTTTGAGCAGAGAGGAATCGGGTGTTATAATGGATGACGATACAAGAAAGGTTGTCCTTACGGCATGGCAGGCCAGGAAACAGGAAGAACTGAAACATGTCTTTTTACAAGAAACTATTCAGTTGGGGCTGTTGCCCTATATTCAATCTTTGCTTTTCGCGCGATATATTCGGGGTGATCTGGACAGATATCCGGTATTTCTAATGAAGTAAAATATGATGATCCTCGTTACATACGATGTTGAGACTATGACAAATGAAGGTAAGAAGCGATTGAGGAAAGTTGCCCGACAGTGTGTCAATTTTGGACAGCGTGTTCAAAATTCGGTTTTTGAATGTATTGTTGATCCTGCACAGTTTGCTGAACTGAAACACAGACTTGAAAACATTATTGATAAGAAAAAGGACAGCCTTAGATTCTATTATATGGGAAATAAATGGTCCAGAAAAGTTGAGCACATTGGCGCAAAAGATACATTTAATCTGGAGGAGGATACTTTGATTATTTAAATTTGCGAACCTTAAGCTATCAACGCATTCTAATGGGATTCGCGTTCTTTGAAATAGTGTTGGAAAGGATAAAATTAAATAAGCTGGCAAAGAAATTATTATCTTAAAAAAACATGTTCGCATTTTTTTAGAGTTATTGATTTATATTTCAGCAATTTCCGCATATTACTGTCGCACCCCATGCGGGTGCGTGGATTGAAACATGGCGATGGCAAGGGTTGAATCCCAGAATAATGTCGCACCCCATGCGGGTGCGTGGATTGAAACATCAGATGATGCAATCTTCTGTGTTTTTCTCCCATAGTCGCACCCCATGCGGGTGCGTGGATTGAAACTTCCCACTGGTTTCTACAAGGATTACGTTAATATTGTCGCACCCCATGCGGGTGCGTGGATTGAAACAATGCTTTTAGTGTGTGTAATTTGTCCGGCCTCCGTCGCACCCCATGCGGGTGCGTGGATTGAAACGTTGAGTTTCCATGGCAGTTCCAACGTAACGCACGTCGCACCCCATGCGGGTGCGTGGATTGAAACTTAACCACATAGAAAAATAATTGAAATCATGGAGTCGCACCCCATGCGGGTGCGTGGATTGAAACGACATTTTGACGAGAAGATGAAAGCGGTATTAAGTCGCACCCCATGCGGGTGCGTGGATTGAAACTTGTAACCGCGTATATGTTGACCTCATCGAATCGTCGCACCCCATGCGGGTGCGTGGATTGAAACCTATCTAACAATATGTGGTCGTAATTCTCATCCAGTCGCACCCCATGCGGGTGCGTGGATTGAAACTATTACTCTTGTATCTAATCCGACTTCCTCCGCGTCGCACCCCATGCGGGTGCGTGGATTGAAACGGATCATGACGATTTTTGGCGCGAGGATCACTTGTCGCACCCCATGCGGGTGCGTGGATTGAAACCGAAATTAGCCGAAAAATCTTCTATTGGCACGCAGTCGCACCCCATGCGGGTGCGTGGATTGAAACGCGGTGCTGGTTGCTTTTGGCGTGGTCACGCCGGGTCGCACCCCATGCGGGTGCGTGGATTGAAACGTGGGAGAGATTGCAAAATGAAAATGCGTACTACAGTCGCACCCCATGCGGGTGCGTGGATTGAAACACCTTCAGGAAAATTCCCGCAGACACCCACCATTGTCGCACCCCATGCGGGTGCGTGGATTGAAACTGTTATAGCAGGGGTTATTGCAATAATCGGGATGTCGCACCCCATGCGGGTGCGTGGATTGAAACACCGGAGGGCTAAGCTCCCTACTGGGAGACCAGGTCGCACCCCATGCGGGTGCGTGGATTGAAACATAGAGAGGGTCTTTTTTCGGGGGGGCCGAGAAATGTCGCACCCCATGCGGGTGCGTGGATTGAAACACGATCTCCGGAGGAAGGGGATGAACGTGTCCGTCGCACCCCATGCGGGTGCGTGGATTGAAACAGCGAGAGCGGATACGGAAAATATTAACGTAATCGTCGCACCCCATGCGGGTGCGTGGATTGAAACATGGGCGTCCAGGAAAGGCGTTTCTCCGAAATAGTCGCACCCCATGCGGGTGCGTGGATTGAAACTTAAATATCAAAACATAATCAGGCATAGCAGGAAAGTCGCACCCCATGCGGGTGCGTGGATTGAAACAATTCTGACCGGACGAATAACTCCCCAAGGTATGGTCGCACCCCATGCGGGTGCGTGGATTGAAACTTAGTTATTTCTAATTTGGGTTTGTGGCGAAGTCGGTCGCACCCCATGCGGGTGCGTGGATTGAAACAATTACATATTCCGTTAACTCTTTTCGTCTTTCAGGAGTCGCACCCCATGCGGGTGCGTGGATTGAAACTCCACGTTATTATAAATGGCAGGCTGAGAACCTCGGTCGCACCCCATGCGGGTGCGTGGATTGAAACGTATAATTTCCCCGACAAACTCGTTTTTCGTGAGGTCGCACCCCATGCGGGTGCGTGGATTGAAACTTCCCGTACTGAACTTATGGAGTACCTGAAAGGCGGGTCGCACCCCATGCGGGTGCGTGGATTGAAACGCCCCGGAAAGGTAGTTCAGAAAGGATGTGGAGGTCGCACCCCATGCGGGTGCGTGGATTGAAACTCGGGGTCTTGATATACCCTAAATGTCTGCATCTTGTCGCACCCCATGCGGGTGCGTGGATTGAAACCCTCTAAGCTCTTTTATCGGTCCGGTTCTGACCAAGTCGCACCCCATGCGGGTGCGTGGATTGAAACCCTAAATGCTATGGTTACAGAAATGTTGTAACAGGTCGCACCCCATGCGGGTGCGTGGATTGAAACTTAGATGACCGGCCTGTATCATAGTGAGTGCAGTCGCACCCCATGCGGGTGCGTGGATTGAAACGTGTTTTCTAAAAAGGAGCGGCAGGAAAAACACATGTCGCACCCCATGCGGGTGCGTGGATTGAAACATGACATGTCCGTCTATTGGTGCAATCTGAACGAGTCGCACCCCATGCGGGTGCGTGGATTGAAACACGGAATTGCCAGCGAGTGGTACCCTCGTCAAGGTCGCACCCCATGCGGGTGCGTGGATTGAAACCCGAGATTCCATGTATTGTGGTCATCAGTGAATGGTCGCACCCCATGCGGGTGCGTGGATTGAAACGTTAAAATACTTGCCAGTAAAAGCAAACGACAATGTCGCACCCCATGCGGGTGCGTGGATTGAAACACCTCATCTATATACCCGTTTACTGCTGATGTAGTCGCACCCCATGCGGGTGCGTGGATTGAAACCGCAATAATCAAAATAATGTCGCGAAAATAAGTCGTCGCACCCCATGCGGGTGCGTGGATTGAAACAGCCCCGTTAGAAACGCAACTCCAACAACACCGAGTCGCACCCCATGCGGGTGCGTGGATTGAAACCTGCGGAGAGCTGAAAAAAACGGTTACGTCCGCGTCGCACCCCATGCGGGTGCGTGGATTGAAACATTAACGGGCATGTCATATTTCTGGGCTCGATGGGTCGCACCCCATGCGGGTGCGTGGATTGAAACACCGGGGACATTCGGGAAAATAAATTATCTCATGTCGCACCCCATGCGGGTGCGTGGATTGAAACCTCATGACTCTGATGCTCACAATGACTTGAAAATGTCGCACCCCATGCGGGTGCGTGGATTGAAACGTCGACAGGCAGATATAAGGATACCCGCGAACAGTCGCACCCCATGCGGGTGCGTGGATTGAAACCCCATTAACGTGAATAATATAAACGAAATCACCGTCGCACCTCTACAAATACATAGTCTGAACCCTTAAGACAGTGAAAAACTTAACACTGAGAATCATCATCAGCCTTACTGAAAGGTCCGACTTAGACCATCCTGTATGTCATGTGCCATTTATCGGTCTGACTTATTACACCGGCTGATCTGTTGTCTTTTATTATAAACCCTTTCTTCTCAAGTCTTTCAATTGCTCTCAATATGGTACTGCAGACTCGCTTGTTATGTCTTTCCCTGTAATGTTTTTCAATTTCTCCCGGACATTTTACCACTCCGGTCACAAACATGCATAATTCGTAGGTGTTAACCGGTCTTTCGCTTCCCTCGCTGTAACCGCAATTATAGGGTGTATACTCACATTCGCTCACATAATTCCTGCAACCGTCCCGAACTATGCTGAAATACAGGAGCAATTTGCTTTCTATTTCCCTGAGACTGTTCATTGCTTTTTTAAACAGAACTGTTCATTCCGTTAAATAAATGCTTCCTTTGCCCGGTACCAAACCGCCCTGCCGAAGTATTAAAGTCCCCTGAATCTGAGATTTAAAGTTACGACAAAATCCGGGTCTGAGCAACTAAACTGTCACAATAAATTCTGAGTTTTTCATGCTTCCGGCTTTGTTTCAGGACCGGTTCAGAGTATTATCCAAACTGTTGTTAAACATTTAACAGTTCATCACGGCACATGAAAATCCGGTTTCCCGGAAATTATCTGCCCTGATTATCTTAACCCTTTTTACAGAAATACCTTAAAAAAATAAGTAAATTTGAGCTTGAAATAATATCTGTAATTAACATACAAAACTGACACCGATGAAAAATATAAACCGCCGGAAGTTTCTGGGAAACGGGATGGCTGCAGCAGCCATGGTGACTGTAGGGAAATCCCTGCCGTCAGAAAAAGTTGATATAATGGTCCCTTTCAGAAAAAATCATTCGGAGCCTTTCAATCCTGTAACATTCAATGCAATGCCTACCAGGTCATTTGGAAAAACAGGATACAAGGTGGGGATTTTGAGTCTTGGAGGGCAGGCAACCATTGAAATCAAAGGCATGGAAGAAGAGTCGGAAAAGATCATCAACAGGGCCATTGATCTGGGTGTTAATTATATTGATACAGCGGCTTCTTACGGTCAGGGAGTGAGTCAGCTAAATATTGGCAGGGTAATGAAAACCCGCAGGAATGAAGTGTGGCTCTCAACCAAAACCCACGACAGGACCTACGACGGATCAATGCGCCTCCTGGAAGAGAGCCTGAAAAATCTTCAGACTGACCACATCAATCTCTGGCAGCTGCATAACGTCCAGCGGCAGGACCAGGTCGACCAGATCTTTGCACCCAACGGAGCGATAAAAGCACTGGGAAAAGCCAAATCAGAAGGTGTTGTAAAGTATGTTGGCATTACAGGTCACTACGAACCACTGGTGCTGCTTGAGGCAATAAAACGCTATCCGTTCGATGCAATCCTTCTTGCTGTCAATGCTGCCGATGTCCATTACCTGAGTTTTAAAAACTACCTTCTGCCCGCAGCACAGGAAAAAGGCATTGCAATTATCGGAATGAAAGTTACAACCAGGAGCCGCTTACTGTCTTCATGGACTCCTCCACCGCCCGAACAGCAGCATGAACAGCTCCGTACCTCGAAACCGGGAACAATATCCATCAGGGAAGCACTGACGTATAATATGAGCCTGCCGGTCAGTACAACAATAATCGGAGTTGACAATGTGGCCCAGATAGAGGAGAACGTAAAAATCGCTTCCGAATTCTCCCCCCTGAGCCAGCAGCAAATGGAAGAGATCGAATTCAAAACCCTGCCTGTGGTACGACAGGCCCTCTTCTTCAGGAGATGGGAACTGGGAGCCTGATGGAGACACGTTTGTTTCTATGTTTCCATTTAATCAGCCTGTTATGAAAAACATCATCAGATATGACGGCATTATCTGTCTTGTACTGTTAATGACCGGTGTTTCCTGCAATAAAGGTGAATTACCTGTATTGACCACTGCCGATATAACCAAAATAACCACAACTTCAGCTGTAACCGGGGGAAACATCATCAGCGACGGCGGAAGTACGATCACTGCCAGGGGAGTCTGTTACAACACATCGGGGAATCCGACAATCGCCAATACCAGAACCCTTGACGGAACCGGATCAGGTTCATTCACAAGCGATCTGTCACTGCTTGTTCCCGGCACTTATTACACCGTAAGGGCATACGCCACCAACAGTGCAGGCACAGCCTACGGGAACGAAGTCAGTTTTGTAACATCAAAGATCATTACCGGCACCGTTGACGACATAGAAGGAAACTCCTACAGGACCGTTACAATCGGAAACCAGGTATGGATGGCCGAAAATCTGAAAACCACCAGGTTCAATGACGGAACTGAAATTCCTCTTGTTTCTGGCAATACTGAGTGGAAAAGCCTCAATACACCTGGATATTGCTGGTACAACAACGACGAAGCCGCCAATAAACCAGTATATGGAGCCCTGTACAACTGGTATGCCGTGGCCTCCGGCAAATTATGTCCGGCAGGATGGCGGATTCCCTCAAATGATCAGTGGAAAACCCTGACAACATTTCTCGGGGGTGAATACCTTGCCGGAGACAAGCTGAAGGAGGAAGGATCTGAACACTGGAAACATTTCAATGACAAGTCAACCAACGAAAGCGGATTCACGGCCCTGCCCGGAGGCAGCCGTATTGATGGATCTTACGTCCTGATCGGAGAAATGGGAGCCTGGTGGGCATCAACATCGTTCAGTGAGGAAGAGGCCTATTTAAGAGAACTGGATGATTTCGTAACAGAAGTATTGTCCGGGTATCTGAATAAAAAATATGGATTTTCTGTCAGATGTATAAAAAATAACTGAGGCTTAAGCATAATCCTGGCAGTAAACCAATGTCCGTATTAGGAATCCGCCCGGTGAAATCTTTTGAAATAATAAACCGGACCGGTATCAGGCTGTCCGGTAACGGATAACAATTATCAGATCATTGAATTGACTTTTTCGGCAACTCTTTTTGCAATATCCGAACATAGTCCGATATAATTCCCTGAAAGATAGTTTTCAGCATCACCCGCAACTGAAAAGTTGGCACCGCAGATATCGAGGCAGGTAGTTGATCCGAATTCCTTGCGGAACCAGATTCCCAGGTTCTCGCTTAAATGGATGGAACGGTTGAAATTGTTCATGTCCTCATCCATCGCCTTATTATTGTTTGCCTTAAACAACCGGTTCATCCTTGCAACCCTGAAAAAGTTTTTTTCAATCTCTGCCGTTACTGAGCTCAGAGCCATGACACCGGCAGCAAGGGCCCCGCAGGTTCTGTTCAGCATTGCGAGTCCTCCTACCAGAAGCCATGATGCATCATACAATTCCTCTGCCGGCCTGAATCTTCCATCGAGATTTCTCAGCACATTGCCGGCACAATGAAAATTCCGGGAATCGAATTCCGAAAGCAGGATGACATATGATTGACGCGCAACATCCGGGACAGGATAAGGTTTTTTCACAGAGGCTGAATACAACCCGTAAAAATTACTTACGGCCCTCCTGCATGCCGGCATTCCTCCCTGCCTGATATTTCCGCAAATACAGGTCCCGTTGAACTCTTCAAATCGTTTAATGTAATCCTGCCCCCTGCTTATCAGTTCAAGTTTTTCAGATAATCCGGCAGGTTTTTTCTCCTCAAATCCCATGTAAATCAAAGGCGCTGTCAGGGCTCCGCATTCCATGGAAGGGCCCGCAATCCCTCCCGACATTGCACCGGTGTACAAAACCAGGCCGGAATGCCCTGTTCTGCCGGTTTCCACCAGAGTCTGCATCACAGATGGTGCACAATGGCCCATCCTGTAATAGTTCTTCAGGCTCCTGCCCTTTCCCGTGCTAAGCAAACCATAACCACCCAGCCCAACCGTAGCAAGTGCTGCCGCAGCTGTCAGACCTTTCCGGGAAAAATCCCTCCTGCTTATAATTCTGCCTTCTTCCCTATCCGTCATGACAATCCATCTTAATTATTACATTTAAATCAAGGCACTTCATCCTGGTCCCATAAGATAGCGGTAATTCGGGAAACCAGCAAAAGAACCCTATCTGCCCGGCCGGAAGAGTTCAAACATATTCTATCTCTTACCAGCTGCATCTCAAATTTAGCCATAAAACAAATATCTGAACAGACTGGAGTGGTTAAAAATATGAGGCTGCATCAACTGGTTAATAGAAGGATATATACCCCTGGATCAGGGTATCAGTTGAGTACTGCTCAGAGTATTGTCAAGTCGCCGGTGAGATACGGGAAACATTTCCGGCAAACGACCAGTTTTATCGATACAGCCTCATTTTATCTGAAATAAATGAAACACTCATTCTGATTCTCCTTAATTGGGACGACGAACATTCCGTGACCAGAAGAATGTAACACCCTTAATTTCAGTCATGTCAATAATCTTGAATCCGTGCGTCTTAAGAATCTCGGATACCTTAATCCCCGACATTTTCTGTTCGGTGATGTAACCAAACAGGTTCCTGATGCTGCTTAACAGCTTTCCTGATGAATAACCATGTTTCACATTGTATGCTCTTTCCGTAGCGGAATCGGAGAAACATCCGATAAAACTGGCTTCAGGCGGAAGGATACGATAGAGATTATGCAGGAACCTGTCAAGATGCCTCACAAGATTGAGTTTTTTCATGTTTACGAGTATCTTGAGGCTTCTCAAGTCACTTTCATCATAATAGTAATGCTGTCCTGGCGAAAGCACCAGGATATTCGGCTCAGACAACAGGCCAATGTTTTTAAGGTAGAGAAGAAAATCTTCCCTCCCTTCAGCTGTCATGTGCAAAATCGCCTGTTTCAGGTCAGGCTTCGGTTGCGGACTATTCTCCTTGTTCATATCAATTCTTTTATTTTACCGGAAATAAAATCTTATAACCCGCCGGTTCAAGGGTTCATTCCCTGGTAATAAAAATAGTCCCTGATTACAAGCCTGACAATACGCAAATGCCGGACAGACGGGAAAATAAGACAAAGATCCGGCAGCTTTATCAATCAAATCGGGCTATGCGTTCACCATATACCGTCATTGATAAAAAGTTTCAGTCTCTTCGTCAAAAGGAACCGGAAATTTACAGGCAGTTTCACGAAAACAGGCAGGAGTAATTCAATTCACTTAGTATAAATAATGATATTCAATGACTTACAAAACAGATTATTGAATTCAGTAAATACGGACTCAAAAAATCATTTTGACCAAACAATTGAATTCAATGATTAAAAAACGGCAAAAAGCATGCTTTTTACCGTTCGGGGCAATCAGGAACAGCGTGAGTTCATTCATTTCCTCCGCCCCATGCCGAAAAATTCATCCCTCAGTTATCTGTGCCGGTCTTTAATGAAGTGCCCTTCCGGCAATTATTCGGCCGGATAAATAACCTTCACCAATCAGGATAATTAAGGCAGGCTGACTGAAAGACCTTCAAAACTGGCATACAGGCCCGGTTTGAAATTTAACGGCAATGTGCAGGCATATTCAATGACATACGGCTTCAAATGTAAACACGATCATTTTATCCTGCAGATTACTGGCTTTTCTCCGTGAACTTTATATTTTTGGGAAACATTCCGGGATCAGTGTCCGGAAGGATTCAGTAACAAACACAGGGGAAAATATAAAATACAAATCAGAAACCTGTAGCAATACCTTCAGAGCAAACCAATAAAAGAAATATTTTAAAATCATATCAGGATGAAAAAGAACCACTCAACCACACAGATGAGATATGCCATGATCATTTTTATGATATTGTATTCATGTCTGGGCGCATATCCCCAGGTGAAACTTACTCAGGAGGATTGGGTGATTCCCACATGGGCCGTTCTCCCGGCAGACAAAAATCCAATGTTTTTCAAAAAAGAGTCATACCAGGGTGCATCAAAAGTCATATACCCCTATGCCATGAATGACATGATTTCGGATGTTAAGACCGACAAGGCATGGAAAACCATTACCCTGGAAAATGAATATATCCGGCTTGCGGTTACTCCTGAAATAGGGGGTAAGATTTATTACGCAGCCGACAAAACAAATAATTACAATTTCATTTACAAGAATGATGTCGTTCGTCCATCCAACATCGGGATGCTTGGTGCATGGGTTTCAGGGGGAATTGAATGGTGCGTGCTGCATCATCACAGGGCCTCTACATTTCTGCCGGTTGACTGGTCCGCATCAGAAAACAGCGACGGAAGCAAAACCGTGTGGGTAGGGGAAACAGAACCCCGCCATCGTATGAGATGGACCATCGGAATAACAGTGTTCCCCGGCAGGTCTTATTATCAGGCTGAAGTTAAGATCACCAATCCGACACCCTACACACATTCATTCCTTTACTGGGCCAATGTTGCGGCACATACCAACCGGGACTATCAGGTCATCTTCCCGCCAAGCGTTCAGATTGCAACTTTTCATGCAAAAAACAGCTTCACTCACTGGCCATTTTCAACAGAAATATACAGCGGCCAGGATTTTACAAGGGGGGTGGACATAAGCTGGTGGAAAAACGCGGAGAATTCCAATTCATTTTTTGCTCACGATCTTAAGGAAGATTTCATGGGCGGATATGATCATGGAAGACAGGTAGGGACCGTTCATATCGGAGATCACAACATTGTCAAAGGTGCAAAACTCTGGGAATGGGGATCAGGTCCAAGGGGACAGGCCACCGAGGCCAGGCTCACCGATAAAAGCGGTCCGTATGTTGAAATCATGGTCGGGGCATTTTCAGACAACCAGCCCGATTACAGCTGGATAAGACCTTACGAGGTAAAGGTCTTCAAGCAATACTGGTATCCCGTGAAGGACATTCAGGGTTTCAAAAATGCCAACCTGAATGGAGCCGTAAACCTGGAGGCACGGGAGAAAAACCAGGTTTTCCTCGGTTATTATTCAACAAGGAAAGTTGCAAAGGCCAATATCGTACTGAAACAGGGAGACAAAACGATTTTTGAAACGACCACAGAAATATCTCCTGAAAAGGCCTTCACCCGGACAATAAAGCCGGGGGTTCCATTCATAATGGAAGACCTTTACACACAAATGTCGGACCAGGAAACAGGAGAGGTGCTAGTTTCATACAAGCCGGTTGCAATAAAGCGTGAGGATAAGCTTCCGGAGATCGTTAAAAGACCGGATGAACCGAAAGATATTCCGACAGTCGAGGAGCTGTATCTCGCCGGCAGCCGGATACAGCAATTCTACAATCCGACCCTTGATCCCATGGACTATTATACGGAAGCCCTTAAAAGGGACCCGGGAGACATAAGAACAAACACCGCCGTCGGTAATTATTATCTCAAAAACGGGGACTACACAAGGGCAAGAGCCTGTTTTTCGAGGGCCATAAAAAGACTTACGAAGGATTACACCCGTCCGTCGGACTGTGAGCCCCTTTATCTTCAGGGATTAACCTTGAAAGCCATGGGGCTGTATGACGAAGCCGTTGACACATTATACCGTGCAACATGGGATCATGCCTGGCATTCGGCTGCATATCTCGAACTTGCAAGAATTTCTTCCATGCGTGGCGACTTTCTCAAAGCCCTTAATGAAACTGATGAATCACTGTCAACAAATTCGAGGAACAATCCGGCGATTGAACTCAAAGCGGCACTACTGAGAAAGACCGGGGATCTCAAGGCTTCCTCTGAACTCCTGGAAACCATCGTGAAACAGGATCCTCTGGATTTCAGGGCAGCAAATGAATATTACCTGGTTTTGAAAGCCTCCGGCGACAGGCAAAAGGCTGATGCCGTGCTTGCCGACCTGGCAGGTAAAATGAGGGATTTCGATCAGAACTATCTCGAACTGGCAATAAGCTACCTTAACGATGGATTTTTACAGGAAGCTGAAGATGTATTGAAGAGATTCAGGGGCAGCAATCCGATGGTAAACTATTACCTTGGATATATTCTCGACAAAAACGGCAACAGGCCCGAAGCACTGAAGCAATTCAGATCAGGATCAGCACTGCCCGTCGACTACGTTTTTCCTTTCAGGCTTGAGACTGTAAATGTACTCAGGCTGGTATCATCCTGTTTGCCTGACGACGCCAGGCCCTGGTATTATCTGGGCAATCTGCTTTACGACAAGCAGTCCGCAACAGCTGTTGAATGCTGGGAAAAGGCCGTCAGTCTCGATCCTCAGCTTGCAATCGCCTGGAGAAACCTCGGATGGGGATATTACTATGCCATGGATAATGGCGAACGGGCAATTGAAGCGTATGAAAAAGCAATTGCACTTGAAAAGAACGAGCCTGTTTACTACACCGAACTAGATGCGCTTTATGAAATGAGCAATACACCGGTTGAGAAAAGGCTGAGGCTATTTGATGGGTCCAATGAAACTGTCAGGAAACGTGATGATTCATTTATTCGTCAGATCGTTGTGCTTACGCTTGCCGGACAGCCTGAAAAGGCAGTGGAGTATCTGGCCGGCAGGAATTTCAGTTATCGTGAAGGAAGCTCCAGGGTACGAGAAGTACTGATTGATGCTCACCTGATGATGGGAAGAAAACATATGGAAGAAAGGAACTTCAAAAAAGCACTGGATGAATTCATGCATGCGCGTGTTCCTGATGAGGAGGGTGGAAGTGCAAGAGCCGGAGCACGGGAGGTACAGGTAGATTATCATATCGGCCTGGCATACGAGGCTCTGGGAAACAAGTCAAAAGCGCGGAGCTACTATACCATGGCAGCAAAACCTGAAATAAGGGACGGGAACTATATAAGATACTATCAGGCATTGAGCCAGACAAAACTCGGCAATAAAACAAAGGCCGGGGAAATTTTCAATTCAATGATGGATGCCGGGGAAAAACAGATCAGCAGCTCCGGCAGCGACACTGATTTCTTCGCCAAGTTCGGTGAAAGAGAAGCCAGGAATGTAATATTGTCGGAGGCGTACCTGCTAAAGGGGCTTGCCTGTAAAGGCCTGGGCAACATCGAACCGGCAAAGGAGAACCTGGAAAAGGCGCTGGAACTTTCCGCCGGCAACCTTTATGCGAAAGTGGAACTCATGGACCTGAAATAGAAAACCGGCCCCGATACAATAATAATGGAATATCACTTCCCCGTGATGTTCATTGATGCCGCATAATAACGGGGATCTATGACAATTTCCGCATTGAAGGTTCCAAGGTCGAGCTCATTATAGTCTTCCGTGGGATTAATCTTCATTGCCCTGCCCGAAACAAATATCCTGACGGGCATATTGAAGCCGGGCACGCAATTGGTCCATCTGAAATTCAATTTACTGCCGGCGATGTAATACTCAAGAACCGGAATACGAATGTCCCTGAGGTACTGGTCAAAAAAAGGTTTCAGATCAAGTCCTGAGCGGGAACCTATATAATTTTCAACCTGCGATCCCTTCACAACCTGATGGTAAAATTCCCTGTTCAGTCCCCTCAGGATGCTCCTCCACTTTTCATCATCATCTATAACCTGGCGGAGGGTATGAAGCATGCTGCCACCCTTGTAGTACATATCGCCCGATCCGGTGAAATTGACGTTGTAGATACCTGTTATTGTCCTTTTGTTGAGTATTCTTTTCCGGCATCCCAGTATATATTCGCTCGCGGCTTCCTTTCCGTAATAATATTCCAGATACAGGCTCTCGGCATAGTTTGTAAAGCTTTCATGGACCCACATATCGGCCGCATCTTCATTTGTTATGCTGTTCCCGAACCACTCATGGCCTGATTCATGGATTATGATGAAGTCGAATCTGCCGCCCCAGCCCGTGCCGCTAAGATCTTCGCCCATATAGCCATTCCTGTAGCCGTTCCCGTATGTCACCGAACTCTGGTGCTCCATGCCCAGGTAAGGTACCTCAACCAGTTTGTAACCATCCTCATAGAAGGGATAGGGTCCGAACCAGTGTTCAAATGCCTCAAGCATCCTTGCAACCTGTTTAAACTGGGATTTTGCCTTTTCAAGATTCTCACTTAGGACATAATAATCACAATCGAGCCTGCCCTTTTCACCCTGATAAAACTCAGAGAAATGTGAATATCGGGCTATATTGATATTGACCCCATAGTTGTTAATAGGATTGGCAACAAACCAGTGGAATGTGGTGGTCATGTTCCTGTTTTGTGTTTTGGAACGAAGTCGTCCGTTTGAAACGGCTGTCAGTTCCCGGGGGACAGTAACGCTTATCAGCATGCTGTCTGGCTCATCATACAAATGGTCCTTGCAAGGCCACCAGAGGCTCGCACCGTCACCCTGACAGGAAGAGGCAATAAATGGCCTGCCGCCGCCGTCTTTCGCCCAAGTGATACCACCTTCCCAAGGGGGGCGTTTGGCAACCCGTGGCTTCCCGCCAAAATCAAGCACAACTGAGCCTGTTGACCCTACAGGCTGTTCTTCCAAAAGCCTGATCAGGTATACATTGCCTTCCCTGCTGAAATTCAGAAGCCTGCCATTCTGCCTGGCGCCGGTTATTGCCATAGGTTCCTGAAGATCAATCTGCATTACCGCGGAGGAGCGAAGGACCCTGTAAACCACCGTGTTGGTCCCGGTTATGGAACTGTCAGCCGGATTTACACTGATATCAAGATGATAGAAAAGAAGATCCCACCATGATCTTTCGGGAGTTATTGATCCGCGAAGGGTATCCTGCCTTGTAAAAGGCCTGAATGACGGAGGAATGAACTGGGAATTCAGACAATTGGATGATAAGATGAAAACCAAAGCCAAAAAGAGATATTTCTTCATTATTCCGGAAATCATAAAGGCTGATCCTGCCAAATGTATAAAAAAGAGTAAAACATGTGAAGATCCGGGGTTTCTTTATTGCCATGTTCAGTACACGCCGGGGCAATATTTGCGTATGAAACGATCTTAAATTGCCGGACAGCTTTAAATGAGCCTCTCCGGTGCCGGCCTTATAGATACCGTGTAAACGGAATCAGCAGGGCAAAACAATTATTAGCGGCTCTTAAACCAGGTTGAAATAATTAATCGGTTTTTTTCTTATTCCCAAGCCATAAGAGCGCATCGATTACAAGTTTATTCTGTGTGTCATTATTGAAGGTAAATGACAGTTCCCTGTTTGTTCTATTCTCGTAATCAATGTCATTATGACCCATATTGAGGTAGATCATCCGGTATTTCCGGTTCGTCCAGACCACGGGGTAGTATCCGCTGTGCCATATTTCATGGGGTTTGGGGCCGGTGCCCAAAGGAAAGCTTGAGGAGTCTATCGACACCAGGATATCAATATCCGGATTCAGTCTCAGATCTTTTTCCCACCGGTACCATTCATTTGGAGATGCAATGAATGTTTCCGGCATGTTCCGGGTTGCCGGGCAGGAATGGTTTTCGACACGCAATACTGCCGGGGTCGGCCGCCAGGTATTACTTACGTATTGGCCTGAGCCCAGAAAAAGATCGTGATACCAGTCCCAGTCCTGGGGATAATCGCTGGGCGTCAGGGCGAACGCTGCAAAATGAAATCCCATCCATGCCCCTCCATTTTCCATATATTCCCGGAAAGCTTCCCGCCAGGGAAGCGAGTCTGGCCTGGAATCGAGAAAAATGATAACATCGTATCGTGAAAGGGTGTCATGATTAAGCATGTTCCAGTTGTTGGACGATACATACCTGAATCCATATTCAGCAGCCATTTCCGTGAACCATCTGTCAGCTTCGGCAACAAAGCTGATGTGAGCCTGGTCGTGCTCCCCGACATGGAGTGACAAAACCCTGAACCCCGAATGAATATCTGACTGATGGCAGGAACAGCACAAAACCATTATCAGAATAACATTCACGTAAAATTGCAGTGCGGCAGTCTGTTTTTTCATTTTCAGTTTCAGGCAGGGGAAAAACTTTTTTAAAGAATCCAAACCCGGCATTCATCCATATTGTCAAAAAATATTCGTAAGCCAGCCGGCTGAGTGCCTTTATCCTGTCATTAATCCTACCTAATATGACCAATACGAAGATCCGCTTGCCACAAAGCTGACTGGAATTCCTTTTATGAAACTCCTGAGCCAGTCGGCACAGAAATCCATTCCTGATTCCTCTGAAGAAATATGTCCGATAAATACTATTGCCTTTGGCCGGCCCTGAAGGACCGCATCGCGCATATATTCATAAGTTTCCCATTGGGGAACCTCACCGGCAATTACTGCATCAACGCTCTTGTCGGCCAAAGCCTTTAAATGGGCACTGCTTCCCGGTGATCCGCACAGGAATTTTACGCGTGAAACCCTGAGATCGGGGTTCCCAACAACGTAAAATGCATTCCCCGGAAAGATCTTCTTGAGATAGCCGAGCATTCCCTCAAGAGTGGTTTCGGGAATTGAATAATCATCAAGCCGCCCGTTCACGATATAATCTTTCCATCCGAGCCTGTTTGCCATGCCAGATAAGATCCCGTCAGGCTGCATGCTATGAATATAGTCGTGAAATCTCCATATCACCAGTTTATTATCATCTATATACTTTTTCTTCTCGAGGTAAACAGGATCATCCTTCAGACTACCTGTCTCGTCAAGATGATTGTAAAAAAGCGGTTCATGGGGAATAATCAGGTTGCAATTCATTTCCACCGCCTTCCTGAGAACATCCATGGTGGCGAACATGGTGGTAACAATTCCTGTGATCCTTGTTTCGGGATCTCCCGCTTTAATTACATCGACAGTATTGGGGATGACCCGGCTTCCTGTTTTTGCAATTATTGATTCAATGATTGCAGATGCAGTGGGATTTTCCCCGGTTTTTGCATTCTGTCCTCCGGCAAAACCGGGAAATATTCCAAGGAATAAAGCCATAAAAAAAACTGGTTGATTTTTCATGTGTAAATATATTTATATACTACTGAAGATTAAGTGGTTCACTTGGAACCCACATGAATTTTATTTTCATGCTTGGTTGTGATTTTCTATCCTGTGGGATTCATACTTGAATAATTCTTAATTTAATTGTCAGAAAGCCTGATTCGTCAGATTATTTAATAAATATAGAATTTTTTAAAAAGCAACTATCAGTATCTGGGCAATGAAAATCCGCAGGAACATTGTAAGCGGATATACTGTTGCATAGGCAATGGACGGACCTTCCGACTGTGCGATGCTGTTTGCATATGCCAGTGCCGGAGGATCGGTCATACTGCCGGAAAGAAGGCCGCATAGCTCAAGAAAGTTCGTTTTAAGCACTGCCCGGGTGAAAATACCGGCTAATAGCAGGGGTAACAAAGTGATCAATGCACCGTAACCCATCCACACAAATCCCTCTCCTGATACCAAGGCCGGCACAAATTTGGCGCCGGAATTGAGGCCTACGCTGGCCAGGAAAAGTACAATGCCTATTTCACGCAACATCAGGTTTACACTTGTTGTGGTGTAGGAAATCAGTGAAATCTTGTACCCGAATCTGCTGATCAGTATTGCAACGATCAGCGGTCCCCCGGCAAGTCCCAGCCTGATGGGGTGTGAAACGCCGGGAATATTGAAGGGGATGCTGCCCAGGATAACTCCCATCAGAATCCCTGTAAACAATGCTATGACATTGGGCTCTTTGAGCCGTTTCAATGAGTTACCAAGCTGATCCGCCACAAGCATTACCGACTTTTCCTCTCCCACAACGGTAAGCCTGTCGCCCATTTGTATTCTCAGCCCCGGAGAGGCAATGATTTCAATGTCAGACCTGTGAATCCTTGTTATGTTGATATTATACAGGGTTCTGAGTTTCAGGGATCCAAGTGAACGGCCAACCACATCACCATTGGTGACCAGGATCCGCCGTGATATAAGCTGACCCGGGTCTGAAGCGAGATCCATACTGCTCAGTGTGCCGAACGTACCAATAATTTCTTCCAAAAGGGATCTCTGAGCCACCACAAGCACAATGTCATTTTCATGAATGATTGTCTCGGAAGTAGCAGCATGCAGATTCCCGTTATGCAATATCCTTGAGATTACAACACCGGGCTTAAGGGATTTTGATATTTCCAGAATGGACCTGTTGAACAAATCCGGATTCCTGACCAGTATGCTTGCCTTTTCAGGCAAAGTATCCGATGGATGAAGCTCTTCTTCAAATGCGGCAATTTCTTTCGCAAGATCAATGCGAAAGATTCTTTTAATAAAAATCATTGACAATATAACTCCAAGTATGCCAAAGGGATAAGCTATGGCATATCCCAGGCTGATTTCCGGTATCTCCGCACCGGGGATTTTTTCCATCATCTGGGAAAGTGCGGTCTGGGCAGCCCCAAGCCCGGGAGTATTTGTAACAGCTCCTGACATTATCCCGGCAAGCATCGGCATGGATGTTCCCGTAACAAAATGTATTGTTATTGTTGTAACAGCACCCAGGATAACTATTATAAGTGCTATTATATTCAGCGACAATCCTCCTTTTCTGAAGGAGGAAAAGAATGCGGGACCAACCTGAAGTCCGATAAAAAATACAAAAAGGATCAGTCCGAAGTCCCGTAAAAAATCCACAACATATTTATTGGCTGTAAAACCCAAATGGCCAATGGCAATCCCGGCAAACAAAACAAAGGTTATCCCCAGTGAAATCCCGAATATTTTCCTCTTTCCAAGAAACACCCCCAGTATTATTATTACACAGTACAACAATACGGTATGAGCAACTGAATCATTCCAGACAAGATCACCAAACCATTCCATCTTCAATTACTTTTATTTTGTAGGTAATTTCCGTTTCCGGTTTTATTTTTCTTCAGGGTTTTCCCCCTCCAGGGTCACAGTCGCTTTTAAAAGCTTTACGGATGTGAGAAATATGTAAAAAAAATTATTTCCTCAGATCAGGACACTTCAAAGCTTTCATCAATCCAGGTGAAATAAAAGATGGTAAACAAGGCAAACACCATTCTGAATTTAAAAAGCCCGGCAAAACCATTTTCCCGGATTAACATTACCTGAATCAAATGATGAAATCACAGCCCGGACCTTTCACAGATTAATCCCGATAGTTAAAAAAACCGATCGTCCGATCCCGTTTATCCCCGATCCATGATACCTGTAGTCCTTATTTAAAAGGTTTCTGAAAGCCAGGTCAATGTCAAGGAATTTAAATGAATAGCCGGTATTAAGGTTAAAAATGTTCCAGCCCGGAGTTCCACCTTCAGGTATCCTGTTGTCATCAACATCTCCCCGGGCCAGCCTCGATTGTTTTGATGCGGCCAGCCATTCAATCCCAAACAGGTATCCCTTATGCCTGTAATCAGCCGCAAGGCGTCCGAAAAGCGGGGGAATACGTCTTAAGGGCTCGTCATTTGTAATGTTCTGTCCGTATGTATAGGTCAGGGAACCCTGGATGACCAATGAAGAGCCTGCATATACCTCCCATGATGTTTCCAGACCATGAATATATGCCCTGTCACTGTTCTCTTTCTGGTACAGCTGGTATCCCTCGATTGTCTGATTTTCTACTCTTTTCCGTGTTATAAGGTCGTAAAGTTCATTCCGGTATGCAAAAAACTCGCCTTTCAGTACCTTACCGTTATGCCTGTAACCCAACTGATACTGAAGGGATTTTTCGGGCTTAAGGTCAAAATTGGGAGTCTCATACCTGAAGTCAACGATGCCCAGTGTGCCGAGATCATCAATATTTGGAGCCCGGAAACCGGTATTGAGTGACACGAACAATCCGTCGTCGGGAGTCAGTTTCCTCAGAATTCCGATATTACCCACGACAGCGACCGGTTTTATTTTTGTCTGACCTATAGTTTCATCACTTACTTTTATTGAAAAAGCATTGAACCGGGCTCCTCCCGACAGGATCCAGTTTTTTATGTCAACAGCATGGGTTGAAAATACAGCCAAACTGGTCATCGATGATCCGTCGGGATATAAGCCCCTTTTCAAAACCGTTCCGCTGGTTTGAAGGTCAATATCCGCCCTTGAACTTCTTACCCGGTCAGAATAGGCTTCAAAACCTATATTCCCGTTCCAGGCTGTTGAAGATGAAAACAGCAGTTCTCCGGAAAAACCATAGGTTCCTACTTTATCAGCTTCTTTTCTCAAAGTTGCCGATCCGTTTTTTCTCATTTCCCTTTCTTCATCAGTAAACTGGTATGAACCTGTTATAACTGCGGACTTGAGAATACCCCTGTTCAGATCCTGATTCAGTCTTGCATAGGCAAGTTTACGAATTTGAGGATTCATTTTGTTCACCGCATAATTTTCAAGGACAACCTTGTGATAAACAGGAACATCTTTCTGATGAACATTCTGGAATGCAAAAGTTACCGATGATTTGCCCGAAATCATTATTTTTCCCTTGACATCATAATCAAACTCCCGGTATCCTGAAGGGGTTTGCCGTCCGGTGGTGTCCCCTCCCACCAGGTCTCCGAAATCCCTGTATGTCAAACCTCCTCTCAGTGCAAAGGATTTACTGCTGTAACCTGAATTCAGGTTAAAACTTTTTTCCATGCCGTGGGTGCCGAATCTTGCAAGGAATCTTGTATTCCATACAGGGTCCGATGAAATCTTCAGTGCAGGGGTAAATGCCTGTATTGTACCGCCCAGTGCATCAGATCCGTACTGTACCGATCCGCTGCCTCTCAGCACTTCAATCTTTCCAAGGCTGAAAACATCAATGGTATTGAAATACTGGTTCGGGCCATACCGCATAACGGAATTGCTCAGTCGTATTCCGTCGACCATAAGCAATGTCTGGTTGCCTGTCAGTCCCCTGATGAATGGCGATCCACCGCCATGATTCGTTTTCTGTACAAAAACTCCCGGAGTAAGTGACAGTGCTTCAGGAACTGATCTTGACTGGTTTTCCCGGATTGCCGTATTGTTTAATACCCTTACAGCGTCAGGCGTATTGACTACCCTGGAACTGAACCGGCTTGCCGAAACAACTACTTCCGACAGAGCGGGTGAAACCAGTGTATCGGGTTCCTGGAGTGTTTTGCCCCCTGCAATGATAAAACCCGGAAGCATCAGTAATGAAACCGTCAGAAGCATTGACGGCAAACTACCTATCCTGGCCCCGTGTGAAGCCGTACGCCAGGTAATGCCTGTTCCGGGAAGAATGGAATCTCCATTTCTTCCGTGGTCTGTTTTCTCAATATTCATCAAAATGAAGTTGATGAACAAATCCCGGGCAGATCTTAAATTAAGTGGCATGGACTTGTTTATTTAATTCATTAATTTATTCGACAAACCTGATTCCGTTTTTCTCCCCGATGTTTCGTATGTACCCTGCAGCCAACAGATATTCATCCTGGGTTTCAAGATGTTCCATCATAAAAGGAAGGTCCCTGAATTTCGCTGCTTCGCCCAGGAACACCGAATAATCGAGTGCACCCAGTCCCGGCCTTCTCTCTTCCAGGTGAACAGTGAGCCTGGGCAGTATTATTATATCCTTTGCATGGATCGACTTAAGATAGGGTCCGAGTTTCCGGAAGCATTCCTTCAGGAAGGCAGCGTTGTTAAAATACCTTTGCGGGCTGGAGATCATGTTCACGGGATCGAGATGTGCGGCAAATTGCTTCCTGTCAATTGCTTTAATCAGGTCGAGGTAGGAATCCGGCGAATCGGGAAGCATGTAAGGCATCGGCTCAAGGGTGTAAAAGGTGTTTACCGGTTTTACCTGGTCGATGATTGACCTTATATTCTCAACAATCAGGTCAAAGGTATCTTTCGCATAATTGCCCGGGTACGGGCCATCCCATATTTCACCCCTGGCCCCTGAAATATTGACGCAGCATACAGCTCCTATCCGGTCGGCCAGATGGAGCGCTTCCATGTTCTTTTCCAGGTTTTCCTTTCTTGTCTTTTCATCATCGTGAAGCATGTTGTTCCAGACCCCGACCTCTGCAATAATGATGTTTTTTCTCCTGGCCTCGGCCCGGTATGCCCTTATCAGATCCTCAGGGGCACCGGGCTGCAACGGGCAATAAGCCGCCGAGTACCCCAGCTTTTTCACTGCCGCGGCCCAATCTGCAGGATCACTGAACTCTCCGGGGACAGGGCCTCCCAGTCTGACAGGGAAATCAGCCTGGCTCCCCGGCAAAGCTTTTATTGACCGGAAGGACATTGCCGCCATGCCTGCAGCCATAATGGCTCCTTTTTTTATGAATTTACGCCTGTTGGTATTACTCTTCATCTCAGATATGCCTTTTCAATAATATCTGCCAATATATTTATTCTCAACAATCAGCTTTTTCATTTTTAAGGGATCGATTACGTCCTGTTTCTTATAAACTATTTTCCCTCCGGGTTCGATAAGCATGGTGAAAGGCAGGGCACCCTGCCAGTCGGGGTCCACCGCTTCGATGGCCTTGTAAATATCGTCATCGTTGAATATATAATTCCTGTTGGAAGCTTCATTCTTCTGAAGGAACCTGAGTGCATCCGCCTTTCTGGCCTTTTTATCTGCACTAACGGTTATGAATTCAAATTGTCTGCCTCTGTACATCCTGTCGATAATGACCAGATCCGGGAACTCGGTTATGCAGGGTCCGCACCATGTGGCCCAGAAATTTATCAGTCTGAGCTTACCGGAGCCTGAGTTCCTTACAAGTTCCTTGAGCCCTGCAACATCAATTTCTTCAATGGTTACAGGCAATTCAGCCCATTGTTTATACAGTCTCCTGGTATAATCATCGTTCCATGCCCATTTAATCGAACAGCCGAAGGTTTTTGTCACGGGTGTGCCTACCGGTCTGCCGGCCAGCACATCGTCTATGGCCTTCCTGAGATCTTCGCCTCCGGCAGAGCCCGGCTTTTCTGATCCGTCGATGCGGCCGTTGTATCTCAGGATCCTGTCCCTGTCAAAGACAAAACAATGCGGAGTGGCCACAGGGCCGTAAGCCAGCGCACATTTCTGATCATCTCCGTCGTACAGATATGGAAAATTAAAACCCTTATCCCCGGCCCGGTATTTCATATCCTCAAAACTATCCCCCACATCAGTATAACCCATTTCCGAGTAGCTCAGAGTCCTGACAGAGTTTGAGGAGATCATCACCAAAGCAACACCCCTGGACTTGTAATCATTTGTGATGGAAATAATCCTGTCTTCATAAGCCTGGGCTGTCGGACAATGATTAGCGCTGAAAATAATGACCAGCACCGGAGCCTTGCTGAAATCCCTAAGGGTCCAGGTCTTTCCGTCAATGCCCGGAAGGCTGAAATCAGGTGCTTTGGAACCAATTGCAAGGGTTTTTGGTTCAGGATGATCTGCCTGCGGCAAAGCTGTATGGAAAAATCCCGTGACAATTATGATCAGCACACTTATTCTTAGCATTTTATTCATATCCGCGAATTTTTCATTATTATATATTCAAATATATCTTCTTTTTCCTTTTTCACCGGTAAACGGGTCATTTTTCCAGAGCAATTTCTGCTAATTTTGGTTTTAAAACAAAAATCCGTCAGTGATGGCCAGCAGGAAACCTGTAGCAGGATTTATCGGAGCAGGCGGTATTGCACATTCACATGCCTATGCTCTCGATGCGATGAAACATTATTACCATGACGCACCGGAAATCGAAAAAGAGGCTGTAAGTTCGGCCACTAGCTCAGGCAGGGAGTCCTTTGCAAACAGATATGGTTTCAGATCTTCTCTTTGCCCCGGGGATTTCTTTGAAAACGGGAGAATAAACTCAGTATTTATCCTGGGACCCAACAACACTCATATTGAGCATTTCCGGAAAGCCATGATGATGCCTTCGGTTGAACGTATTTACATCGAAAAGCCATTATGCGTGAGTTCTGATGAAGAATCAGTAATTCGCCGGATCGCGCAGGAGCGCGCGAGCATAAAAATCCAGGCAGGATATCAGTTCCTTTTTTCATCTGCCGTCAGAGAAGCTCTTCGTTTCTGGAGATCAGGAGTCCTTGGCAAGCCTGTTCACTTTGATTTCAGATATTATCACGGCGACTATCTTGCAAGGGATTACCGTAACCGAAGGAGAACAAGGCTTATGCCTGCTCCCGAAGGTGGAGCAATGGCAGACCTGGGCTCTCATATAATAAGCATGGCCATAGCCTTCATCGGGAACAATATGGACGTCACAAGCGCCGTCCAGGCGGGAAGTTTCGATGATGTGCCGGCTGATTCCGATCTCTTCAGCCTGATCACCCTCCATGATCCGGAATCAGGGGCAGCCGGCGTTATTTCGGCAAGCAGGGTAAGTTCAGGCACGGGGGATATGCTGTCATTTGAGCTTCATGCGGAAAAAGGTTCTCTTAAATATTCATCGCATTTCCCCGATTTTTTTGAATACTACACCGAGGACAGCGGAATATGGCATAAAATTTCTACCGGAAGCAGTTATAAACCGGTCAGCAGTTTTCCGTCGGGTCATGTACCTCCTGGCTGGCTGAGGGCCCTGGTCCATGCCCACTATGTTTTTTTCACATCGGGTGAAAGCGAATCAATGCTTCCGGACCTGGAACACGGATTGGAGGTTGAGCGGATCCTGAGAGAGAGTGCCGGGCAAATGCGCATCTTCCGCAATAGGGTCTGCAGATAACATTTCGTTCAATATGCCGATTCGGAAATTAATGCTTTTAATTCCCGCATGGAGGTTTTTTTTGATTATTAATTTATCCTGCATACCTTTAACCTTATATGATCTGAATCCAATGATTATTTTTCTATTGTTTAACCATACTGAAAAATATGGCAGCTTTTATTGATGAATTCATGAAGACATATGGTCCGGAAGTGACCAGGCAGATGTCTGCAAGCTTTGATCTCGATCAGGATACTGTTCAGAAGCTGATCCCGCAGCTGGCTCCACTGATCCTTGGCGGACTGAAGCGGCAGAAGGACGACCGTGGCGGTGACGCCAGGGTTGATCATATACTTAATAAATATGGTGACCAGTCGGTTCTTGACAACATCAGGGACCTGATGGCCAGTAAAGCATCAGCTTCATCTGTTGATGCCAATCTTGGAGGATTGCTCGGAAGCATGGGGGGCGTACAGGCCGCCCAGGTACTGGGCAAATCAATGAATATAGACGCTTCCAAGATAATGAAGATGATACCCGCACTTGCCCCCCTGATACTCGGGGCTCTCACCCGCAGGCGTGACACAGGGGGCGGAGGTATTTCTGGCATAGGATCTCTTCTGGATGCAAATGGCGATGGCAGTATCATTGATGATGTTGCAGGGTTTTTAATCAAAGGTACAGCATCACAGGGCAAGGGCAAGGGAATCCTTGGATCGCTGCTGGGAGGAATGCTCGGAACCAAATGACCAACATCATTGCAAGTCTTATTACAGCAAACTTCCTGCTGCCAAACCTCCTGTCTTAAACTGTTTTCAACAGTTTTTCCAGAGTTAACACTCTGAGTGCAATAATTCAATACGACATAACCCATATGATTGACCAATAATACAATCACGAATAAAATTAATTGTGTTCAATCATATTTGGTTCCCTGCCCGAGGGGTCAGACTATTATCCGACCTTAAAAACCAGATTAAAAACGTATGAAATCCAATTTAAGAATTGACCATGGTTAGTTCAGGTAAAATCAACCGGAGAAAATTTCTCGGATCTGCTGCTGCCGCCTCCCTGGCTTTTACAATTGTGCCGAGAAATGTTATCGGAGGCAAGGGCCATGTTGCACCAAGTGACAAACTTACCCTTGCCTATATAGGCTGCGGAACCCAGGGACTGAGAGAAATGGTTACCCTGATTCAGAATCCCGACATTCAGATCGTAACAGTATGCGATCCGAACAAGTTTACCACCGACTACGTCGACTGGTCGCATGACAGTATCAGAAACAGTATCCGGAAAGCTCTTCAGGACGCTTCCTGGGGTGAAAAAATCAAAGGTATTCCCGGGGGCAGGGATATAGGCCAGGAATTCGTACAAAAATATTATGCCAAAATCAGGAATCTTTCCGGATATAAATGCCCATCCTATTCTGATTTCAGGGAATTGCTTGAAAAAGAAAAAGACATCAGTTCCATAAAGATTATGACTCCCGATCACCTTCATGCTGCCATTGCCATTGCATCGATGAAAAAAGGGAAACATGTCGTAACGCACAAACCCATAGCAAACAGGATGAATGAAGCAAGGCTTACGATCGAGACCGCAAAAAAGTCAGGACTCAGCACACATCTCCTGGCCTGGAGCAGGCGGCCGGAATATGAAATAATCAGGGATTGGATAAAGGATGGTTTTATAGGTACCCTGAAAGAAATACACAACTGGTCCTATCGTCCGGTATGGCCGCAGTGGCAGTCAAATCCGACCGACACACCACCGGTCCCGAAAGGTTTCGACTGGGCGTTGTGGCTCGGACCCGTTCCGGATCGTCCCTACCACCCCAATTATACACATAATGTGTTTCGAGGCTGGTACGATTTCGGAGGAGGAAGCATCGCTGATATGGGCCATTACAGCCTGTTCCCGCTGTTTATCACCCTTGGCATAAATACCCCGGCAAAAACTGCAGAAGCTTACGGAACAACCACCAGGATTATTAAAGACAATGTTTCTACAGCCGTGGTAAACGATGTGGCTTTTCCCCTTTCCTGCATGATCCGTTTTGAGTTTCCCGCCCAACCCGCTCTGCCGCCATTTGATCTCATATGGTATGATGGCGGGATCAAGCCGTTGGTTCCCGATGAGCTCAGGGCAGCAGGGAAAACACTGGCTACGGAAGGAATGATGTTCGTTGGCGACAGGGGAAAGATTCTTGCAGGCTTCAGGGGCGAAAACCCCATTCTGCTCCCGGAGTCAAAAATGAACTATCTGAAAAAACAAGAAGAGGACGAATCAGAACGCCGAAGCGATAAAATATGGATTGATGCATTCAAAAATGGAACGCAGCCCGATGGAAGCTTTATTTATGCAGGTCCGGTCACTGAAACGATTCTCCTTGGCGCCGTGGCTCTCAGAGCAGGAAAAAAAGTCGAGTATGACCCTGTGAACATGAAGATTACCAATGTTCCCGAAGCTAACAAATACCTTACCAGGGAATACCGGCCCGGATGGGAGCTTTAAAAAAGTATACTGTTATTCTTTTAACAATAAACCACTCATAAAATTATCATTATGAATGAAATCTCACGAAGAAGCTTCCTTGAAAAATCAATTGTCGCGGGAGCAACTGCCATGATTACACCGTCGGTGCTGAAATCAGCTGCTCCGGCCCTCACACCCCGAATGACCCGGGATGACATTTCGCTGGCACAATGGGCCCTGGTCGAGGAGATAAGAGCCGGAAAATGGAAAACACTTGATTTTCCGTCTGTTGCCCGAAAGGATTTCGGACTTAACGGCATTGAATTTGTGAATACACTTTTCGAGGTTCCGACAGAGGGATACCTCAGGCGTCTCAAAAAGAATGCAGAGGACAACAATGTCACGATGGTCCTGATCATGGTTGACGATGAAGGTGATGGCTGTTCACCGACCAGGGAGGGACGGAAACAGTTTGATATCAATCATCGCAAGTGGATCGACATTGCTCATTTCCTGGGATGTTCTGCCATAAGGACAAATTGCAGGGGGCCTAAGGATGTAAACAAGGATGAAGCCCTGAAATACTCGGTTGAGTCTTACCAGATGTTGCTTGAATATGCAGTTCCTGCAAAAATAAGTGTCCTGATAGAAAATCATGGAGGAATATCAGACGATGCTGACTGGATGGTATCTCTCTTTAAGGCGGTAAATAACCTCTATTTCGGCAGCTATCCCGACTGGCGTCAGCCCTCCGCAGCCTTCGACAATGTTGATTACCTGGTTAAAATGCTTCCCTTTGCAGGAGGAATGTCCTACCGGAACCAGCCAACGGACGAACTGTCCGCAAAAATGATAAGAATATCCAAGGACAGTGGTTACCGGGGATGGTACGGCATAGAATCGAGCGGACGCGAAGCTATTAAAAAAGGCATTGAGCTTTTAAAGAAGCATCTTTTTTAATTACAGGCGATAACCTGATACGGGATCTCAGGCAGTCGAATGAAGAAGGCGGCTGTATCATAAATGATTACTGAAAAGCTTCGCTTACAACAACTTCAGCCTATGGTACAGCCGCCTGTGACCAGGACGGATATCAGGCTTTCTTAAGCGCTTCGAGCACCCTTTCCGGTGTCATGGGCATTCTGTACATCCTTGCCCCGGTGGCATCAAATATCGCATTGGCAATAATGGCACCTATTGCAATAATTGCCGGTTCGCCCCCGCCCTGCGGTGGTTTGTCTTTTCTGTCAAGGATCACTGCATCAATTTTCGGTACCCATGAGAATCTTGGGATATTGAAATTATCAAATCCGGTTGTGTGTATTACCCCTCCATTGAACTTAACCTCCTCAGAAAGGGCATAACCCATTCCCATTATTACGCATCCCTCAATCTGAAGGAGCGCTCCCTGCGGGTTAACGCACAATCCCATATCCTGTGCGCAACTGACCCGAATTACCTGAACATGCCCGGTATCCTTGTCAACCCTGACTTCGGCCATGAGGGCAACCCAGGTTCCGGCATCAGTACCGCAAGCCATTCCTATTCCTCTTCCCGATGGAAGCTTTGCAGGCGTATATCCGAATTTATCAGCGACCGCTTTAAGACAGTCAATCATTTTTTCATCCTTCAGGTTTTTTATCCGGAACTCAAGAGGATCAATACCGGCAGCAGCTGCCATAATATCTATCTGCGATTCCCTTGCAAAAGTGTTTGAATTGGCGTTCGGGGCCCTCCATGCACCGGTAAGGAACGGGTGAATGGCCGGTGCTCCCCTTTTCTGTTCGTAATTTGTTATCCTGAAATGAGGTATATCGTATATCTTGTCGGATCCACGTGTGCCGCCGTAGTATACTCCATAGTCCCACATCCTGATCCTGCCCTCCTTGTCCATACCTGATCTGACCCTGTAAACTCCCGCAGGATGGAATGTGTCATAAAAAAACTCTTCTTCTCTCGTCCAGATAAGCATTACAGGCTTTCCGGCCAGCTTTGCAAGCCTTGCAACCTCAACTCCCTGCTGGTGCGCTATCTTCCCCCCGAATCCTCCTCCGACGAATGGCGATATAACCCTGACCTTTTCAAGCGGCATGCCCAGTTCCGCGGCAATATCGTCCTGGAGTCCGAAGGGGCTTTGGGCTGAGGCCCACACGGTTATCCTGTCTCCTTCCATATGCCCGAGGGCGGTATGTGTCTCAATGGATGCATGTGCATCATATGGATCGAGAAATTCAGACTCAAACAACCTGGAAGACAGCCTGCTGCCCTCGGTAAGATCACCCCCGGAATTTATTATATCGACGGTTGAATCAGCCCCGACCATACGGTCATAAAGGTTACTGTCATTAACATTAGGTTCGTTGATTGAATAATCTGCCTTTATCTTTACTATTGCCTCATCCGCCTTTTCCTTGTTTGAATGAAGGACGGCAATAAAATCCCCGTCACGCACTACCTGTGTTCCCGGAACCTGTTCAACACCCGAGACATCAACCGATATGAGTTTTGCTGAATGGGAAGGGGGTCTGAGAATCCTGGCAAAAACCATTCCGGGCAGTTTCAAGTCTGCCGTATATTTTGCCTGGCCGGTAACCTTCAGAACGGAGTCTGTGCGCTTGAATGGCTTTGTAACATAGGTAAACTTTGTATAGTCCTCAACCGGAGGTTTGACATCGAGGTATTTCTCAAGTTTTTTCCCTTTGGCCAGCTGGGCATAACTGACCTTTTTCGACGGGTTCCGGATATCATATACGATTCCGTCCTTCACTTCCAGTTGTGAAACGGGAACACCAAGCTGAGACGAAGCCATTTCTACAAGGACCGCTCTTGCCTCAGCCAGTGCAATCCTCATTGCCGGACCGAATTCCCTCACGGTCAATGAACCCCATGTTCCTTCATCATAGGGGCAAAGTTCCGTGTCACCCATGATTATTTTGACCTTTTCGAACTGAACATTCAGTTCGTCGGCCATCATCTGTACCAGGGCCGTTATAACCCCCTGCCCCATCTCAATCTTGCCCGTATAACAATTGATAATGCCCGTGGGAGTAATATGCAGGAATGCATTATAGTCAGTGGTAAGTCTTCTTCGCTGCTGGGAGAGCGATACGCCTGAGCCTCCGAATCCTTTCCAGGGCCGGAAGAAAAGGAAAATACCCCCGCCAAGAAGCTTAACAAAATTCCTTCTTTTGAGACCGTTTTTCGTGGACTCTTCCTGTCTTACTGCAGTTTTAGTTTCTTTATTTTTCATGATTACTTTCCTCCTTTCATTTCTTTGGCGGCTGATTCCACTGCATCAATTATTCTTCCGTGTGCACCGCAACGGCACAGATTTTCCTCAAGTCCTTCAATTATTTCCTTCCGGGTTATTGCCGGGTTTTTCATCAGCATTCCCGTGGCTGTCATTATCATTCCGGGCGTGCAGAAGCCGCATTGCAATGCATCATGTTCTACAAAGGCCTTCTGAACAGGATTCAGTTTCCCGTTTCGGGCCAGTCCTTCAATTGTAATAACCTCTTTCCCCGACACATCGGTGACAGGCGTAATGCACGATCTGACCGGTTCCTTGTTTATCAGAACGGTACATGCTCCGCAGAATCCGTTCCCGCATCCGTACTTGGTTCCCGTCAGTCCCAGCTGGTTTCTCAGAACCCAGAGCAAAGTCTGGTTTGGGTCAGTAAGGATCGTTGTTTTCTTACCGTTGAGGGTAAAATTGATTTTAACTTCCATGTTAGCTATATTTTATTTGATTTATTTATTTCAGCCAGGTAATCTTCCCTTGTGTCAAAATCTTTCAAAACCGAAGGAGTGTCAACAATTACCTCCAGCACATCATCCTCATGCCGGCACGCAAGCGACCGAAGTGATTCATTCGTGCCGAAACCCTTTATTTCTTCCATATACTTCCCGCTGACCAGCAAAGGATGACCCCTTTTACCTTCGTATACAGGCATGGCTATACCTTTGCCTGACTCATGGTATGCATTAATAACCCTGTTAATCACCAGGGGCTCAATCAGCGGCTGATCGCCAGGGACGAACAATACTGCCCCGGCCGATCCGGGAATATTGCATAGCCCGCACTGCACTGATGAAAGCATCCCTTCCACATAATTGTCATTAATGCAAACGGATACAGGTAAATGAGATATGGCATCATATATCTCATTACTGAAAGCACCCAGTACGACAAGGGTATTATTAACTTCCGAAGTTATGACATTGGTAATTGTTTTCTCAATCATTGTTTTCCCCTGAACCGGAAGAAGCATTTTGGGTTCCTTCATCCTTTTCGATTCTCCGGCTGCCAGTATAATGGCCCATATTTCTGAATTTGAAAGTACCACAGTCTCTGAGTTTCAGGGTTTCAGGGTTTCAGGGTTTGGGAGCTGTTCCTGATCTGAATGATCTGGGCGGCTATGCTTACTGCGATCTCCTCTACGGTTTCCGAATTAATATCCAGCCCGACCGGGGCATATATCCGTTTCCACTGTTCATCCGTCGCAAGCTTCCTTTCGATGAAATCCCTGCGCATCAATTCCACCTTGTTCCTGCTTCCGATCATTCCGATATAGGCGGCATCCGATCCAATACATGCCTCCAGAGCCTCGGCATCATCCCTGTGTCCCCTGGTAACAATAACGATATACAGATCCTTTCCCTTAGCCGTGTCGGCCACCACCCGGCCAATATTCCCGGTAACAATATGATCGGCCCAGGGAATGTTGTCAGAATTCGCATACTCAGGCCTGTCATCTGCAACGGTAACTTCAAATCCGATCATTTGACCAATCCTGGCAAGGGCTTTCCCAATATGCCCGGCTCCTGCTATAAGCAGCCTGTACGGAGGTATTACGGATTCAAGATAAACAGTGTCCGACAGGTTTTCTTCCGATGCCTGCAAACTGACTTCCCTGAAATCATCAGGTTTCAGTAATGAAAGCATTTCCATGGCAGTATTTCGCACCGAATCGGCAAAATGTCCAATTACTTCAGAGCCTGTTTTTTCTGTCAGCCAGTAACGGGATATCTCCGTTTCCTGCTTTTTATTTTTCAGAATCCTCGTTATAAGCACTCCCGGAATCCTGGCTCTGTATGAATCTTTAAGGGCACCAAAAACATCCGAATGCTCCTGCAGTTCCGAATCAATCAATATACTGGCCTTTCCTCCGCAGAGTGCATCCTCACCCCCGGCAGTATTGCTGAGGATAAATTCATTAATCCCGGTCTTGTTTGTTATCGAGGGATCCATCGCAACAGCCTGTATCTTTCCCTCAAGAACACCTCCCCCGATGGTTCCGGCAACCAAACCATACCTGTTGAACAAAGCTGAGCTTCCGGACTTACGTGGAGTTGAACCGCTGGTACGAATCACCTGTGCCAGGACATATTCTGAAATATCCCCGGCGTTTTCCGGTATTTTGATGTAAATGCTGTTCATCCTTTTTCAGAAATGATAATCCAGCCTGCATGATCACTTTCACATCAATGGATTTATCAGCCATGCACAATATGATCAGTTCAGGATATTCAAATCTAAGTATTATTTTCTTTGAAAACATAAATATTAATGTTTTCTTAAGTTAAATTGCTTTAAATTTTAATCTTGTTTCAATATCTGTTTATAAATTGTCATTCCCGCCGACTTACATATTAATAATACTTATAATCTGACAACGATGAAAATACAACACACAGGCATACTGCATTATACAATTATCCTGACAATACTGATAATGCTGCCGGGATGTGATCAGGGGAAGAAACCTCCTACAGTAAATATTGATCCGGAAGGAAGATGGCTTGAGGAAATGACCATAATCATGCTGCAACAGGGATATAAGGAAGGCAGATATACTGTAAGAGATGTGGTTTCCGCCTATCTTGGCAGAATAGATGAAATTGACCGGAAGGGACCCGGGCTCAACTCGGTAATTGCAATAAATCCTGACGCAATTCAGATTGCCGGGGAACTTGACGCAGAGATGAAACAGGGAAAGATCAGGGGGCCCATGCATGGAGTCCCTGTGCTCCTGAAAGACAATATTGATACACACGACAAGATGCCGACAACAGCCGGGGCCACAGCCCTTGCCGGTTCCATTGCACCAGCCGACAGCCGGGTGGCAAGGAAGCTAAGGGAAGCAGGAGCTGTTATCATAGGCAAGGCTAACCTGAGTGAATGGGCCAATTTCCGTGCCTCGCCTTCCTCCAGCGGCTGGAGCGGTGTCGGCGGGCAGACAAAAAATCCCTATGTGCTTGACCGGAATCCCTGCGGATCCAGTTCAGGATCAGGTGCTGCAGTATCGGCAAATTTATGTATGGTATCAATCGGAACGGAAACGAACGGATCAATAGTATGCCCGTCAAACAATAACGGTATCGTCGGTATCAAACCGACTGTCGGTCTTATCAGCCGGACTGGCATAATACCTATCTCATTCACACAGGATACTCCCGGGCCAATGGCCAGAACGGTGGAAGATGCCGCCATCTGCCTCGGCATTCTTACTGGCACCGATCCCTCGGATTCGAAAACACTATTGTCGGAAGGTCACGCACATACCGATTACAGACAGTTTCTTTCGGAAGAGGGTCTGCAGGGAAAACGGCTTGGGATCATAAAATGGGGTTCGGGTTTCCACGAAAAAGTCGATACCCTGATGAAAAGAGCAATTGCCTTCATGAAAACCCGGGGAGCAGAAATCATTGAAGTAGAACTACCTGATGGCGCCGGGTACGAAGATGCCTCATTTCAGGTGCTTCTGTACGAATTCAAGGACGGCCTCAACAAATATCTCAGCGGTCTGGGAGAGGGATCTCGCGTAAAATCCCTGAGGGAACTCATTGAATTCAACAAGAAAGACCCTGTGGAACTCAGATTCTTTAACCAGAAAATACTTGAGATGGCTGATAAAAAAGGTGACCTCAGTTCAGCAGAATACAGGGAATCACTCAGAAAGATGCTGCGTGCCGCGCGTGATGAAGGAATTGACAGAGTAATGAATTCAGCCGGGCTTGATGCTCTTGTCGCGCCGACAGGCTCACCCGCCTGGAAAACGGACCTTATCCTGGGCGATCATTCCGGCGGTGGCAGTTCTTCTCCGGCAGCAATTTCGGGGTACCCGGCCATAACGGTGCCGATGGGATTTATAGACGAACTGCCGGTGGGTATAACATTCTTCGGAAGGGCCTGGAGCGAACCGGTTTTGCTTGAAATAGCATACAGCTATGAACAGGGAACAAAACACAGAAGCGCTCCCCGCTTTCTCGCAACCGACTGATAAACTGAATTATTATTCCTGTCAGAAGAAACGGCAGCTAAGGGTGGTCACCCGCCTCCATGTACTTCAGAAAAGTGAAATTATTTCGCAAGGCACCAGTCAATCATTGGGAGGATATCTTCATCCGGCGGAAGAATCCTGAAATTATCCGGCTTTCCTTTCAGGGTATAGACTTTCACGGGAAATGTCAGATCAGTCTCAATTAATTCCTTTCCTGCATATTCTCTCATCTGGTTCCTGATACCTGCCATCACGACTTTCCTGGGTGCAATGCACCCGATCAGATCAGGAAGATCATAATACTTTATTGCTCCCGGAACAGTATATGGTGCCAGCTTCCGGTCGTAAAACCTGTTCATGACCATTGACCTGAATGAGGCCTGGGAGCCTGCCAGCACAATTGAACCTATCGAGTGATTGAAAACGGCGGCATGCATAAGAACCGGTGACAGTTCATCAAATGCAACTGAGGAAATTCTGCCATGATCAACATCGGCCCGTTCTGTTAAAAAATTAACAATAGCATCGATATCCTCTGCGCCAGTCCCGATAAGGGTTTTGCCAGTTAGTACCGAAATAAAATAAGAAGCATTAAAAAAAGATTCATCAGGTGCAACTTCTCCGATACCAAGAAGGTCGGGAACAGCAACAATGATACCTTTCCTGGTAATTTGTTCTATCCGCCCTCCCTCTCCTGCATCTGCGGCTTTACCCTTGGGAGTCAGATAGATCAGTGCGGGGTATTTCCCGTTTCCATCCGGAATGAAGAGAAGCAGTGGAATTACATACTTGCCGTTTCCCCCTACCGCATACATTTCCACCGAATATCCATCCCTTTGCCATGTTCCCCTGAAAACCGACGCGGGTTTTTCAGTATACCGGTTGTAACCGCTAAGCAGTTCTGCATTTTTTTCAACCTGTGCCAGGTGCTTTTCACTATCTTTTCTCGAATTCTCAAGATTTGCAAGCAGCATTTCTGCTTCCTTTGCGTTAAGGCTGAAAACCGTTTCAGCATCAAATGAAGTTGAGACCTGTCCGGTAGCCGTTATCTTCAGTTCATCCGGGTTCAGGGTTCTGATTACCCCCGGGGCGGGATTTCCGGGCATGTCGAGGTATTTCTGAAAAAAAGCGCATGTAGCTTCATTATTTCGCGGTGTAAATCCATGGCCGAAATGATCCTCAGTCATAATGAGATTTTCGCTCATTCCAAAAGCCATGAAAGCCTTCTTTGCTTCACCGAAGGATTCACGTGCGCCCTGGATACTGAAAAAATCTCTTGTCGTTGATACAATAAGGGTAGGCTTTGGAGCCCTGACCTCAATAAGATCAGCATGAGTGATCCCGGACTTAATGCCATGAAAGAAATTCTGTTCAGCATCCTGTGCACCTATTGATTCAAGGAGCCTTCTGAATCCGGTTATGTAGCATGATGGCGCGGAAGCCTTTACCCTGTCGTCAAACGCTGAAATATATGCAGTCAGGGTTCCTCCGCCTGAAAGACCCGTAACGCCTATGCGGCCGGGATCCACTTCCTTTCTCGATACAAGGTAATCTATACCCCTGATCCCATCCCAAATGAAATACCTTGCAGGTGAAGCACCCGCTATGAAACATTGATTCCCGAAATATGAATGTTCAGCCGTTCCTGCACCGATAACGGGAACATTCTTCTCACCGTCGAAATACTGAAGTCGTTCCCCCTGTCCGATCGGATCAATGGCAAATACAATGAATCCTTTCTGAACAAGATGAAGGATAAGAGTCTGATAGCCCGCCCCCCTGAAGGAAATATCAGTATGCCCTATCACATTCAGTATTGCCGGTCGTTTACCCCTGATACCGTCAGGAATGAAAAGGCATCCTGTTACGTAAAACCCCGGCATTGATTCATAGACAAGCTTTTCAATTCTGTAACCGTCCTTTTTAAGCACTCCGGTGATCCGGACATTCAGAGGTGTTTTCGGAGGAAATGGTCCGACTGCCTCCATAAGCTTATTTCTTACTTCATTTTGCCGGCTGATCCAGTCTTCCCTTGTTCGGAGTGATTCAACATGCCGGTCGCGGCTGTCAAGATATCTGAAGGCATGATCATTAAGATGGTGTATGAGCATGTTTCCTGCATCCGACCATTCCGTCCAGCGGCTGAGCACACTGAGATCCTCCTCCTGTGCCGTCAGCCGTGAAGGGCTGGAAAGGAAAGCAATCACAATAAACGAAGCTGCTGCAACAATTTGATTTTTTTTCATCTGTATCTTCTTTTTTTAAAGCCCGGATGCCTGTCTGACCACCCGGACAGGGAACCACGCATGACTGAACGCGAGTGTTTTCATTCATGTTCGTGTTTCTGGTCAATCAACAGGTTGCATCTGATGTATGTTTAACCTTTCATGGTCAGCCACCTGAAAAACCATTCTGAATTAATAACCATGGATGAAGATGAGGTGCTGATTAAAATCCCGGCCTGAATCCACTCAAACGGATTTTCAGATTCCGAGAAGTCTCTTTGCGTTTCCCGATCTCAGCATTTCCCTGGTTGATTCATCAGCTTCATTGTCCGCAAGGGCTTCGATCCTGAGCAATCCGGTGAGATAATCGAGCATCGGGGAGTGGGTGCCGAATGCAAACTTATCATTGCCGTATTTCTTCAGCAAACTTCCCAGGTCAGATATATTCCTTCCCGAAGTATCGAAGATCATATCTGTTCCTCTTATCAAAGCCGTATCCTCATCATTTAACATTATACCCCCCGATACATTCAAAATCATGTATCTGGCGTCGGGCACTTCGCGAATGAGTGGAATCACATCCTTCAATATCCATTCTGAACTGAGATCCATCCACGAACGGAGCCTGCTGTCGACCATGCGGACGGTAAGAGCGATGACCATTCCCTCATCCCTCGCACACCTGACCATGTCGATACAGGCAGGATCCGTTATTTCATAATCGTGATACTGCGGATATAACCGGAGCCCTTTGAATTTCAATTCCCTGCTGCAGACAAGAAGATCATGTCTCCATGCTGCATAGAGCGGATTGATAACAGCAAAGGGAACAAAGCGTCCCCTGAACCGCTTTTCCGATGAAATTTCCCGGTACAGTTCTTCATTGGCAGCATGTGAATCCTTATAAAAGATCCCGTTCATATTTGAAATAACGGATGTTTCAACTCCGTACCGGTCCATGTTCCCAAGCAATTCCCTGCATGTTTTCAGTCCTGTCTGCCTGAAGGGCCAGTGTCCGATATTCGCACTTACATCAATCAACATGGTTCCCGGATCTTTTCAGAATCAGATTATAATTGTCAAAAAAAATCTTTTTCCTCTGGTCATCATTTATGTTTGCTGCCAGAATCGAGCCCACACCCTGGTAATATGAACCGTCGGTTCCGAAAAAAAGCCTGTCCTCGCCAAGATGCTTCATTGCATATTCGATCATTCCGCTTTCATTATTGCTGCCGGATGTATCAACATAAACATTAGGATAATCCCTCAAAGTCTTACAGGCATATTCCCAGTCGCCTCCTCCCCCGGTATGTGCATACTGAAACAAAGCTTCAGGATATCTTTCTGCTGCCCCGGCAAAATCATCGGGAGTTGAAGCATTGGCCTGTATATTGCCATATTTGGTCCTGTACCCGCCTACCCCAATTCCGCAATGAGTATGCATAAGGATGATCATTTTCAGGTCAATCATCTTTTCAATGACGGGATAGTATAACGGATCATTTATCTTCACCTGGTAATAGCCCTTCATTGAGACCATGCCGGCAGAAACACACCTGTCAATTTCTTCCAGGGATTCCTTTGAATAATAGGGATTGATGTAAAACTGGCCCATTATCCTGTCGGGAAAGAGCTTCATTGCTTTTAATACCAGGTTATTACATTCCCTGAATTTTTCTGGTGTTACAAGTACCCTGTCTTCAACTGTAACCGGAAGTGATACCACCAGCTTTTCCATTCCAAGACGATCGGCGGCATTTATGAGAGAAGAAGGTTCAGAGCCCAGGTAAACATGTTCATGTGCATTGATCTTCCGGAACTTCAAGGCCTCTTCCATGATGTCATAACTGCCAGGATTATCCCTGTTGCTGCATGCCATGCCGGCTGAACCTGCACCGGCAATAAGACCTGCTGAAGCCAAAGCAGAATTTCTGAAAAATTTCCTTCTGGTAATCATAGGAATTTATTGAATTCAAGATTTCATTCTGTGGTACATAGATATAATCACCCGGGCAGGTTCAGGTTCACTTCTTCCCCGTTCATCTGCAAACTATCACGTCCTGAACGTCTGCAGTCTGACACATCAGGATACACAAGACTCAGGATCATTGCACTGCAGGCGCATTGGTAACCTGGTACAGCCGGAATGAACCACAATAAGTTAAATTTATTCTCCCTTATTTTCTGAAGACCCGGTTTTGGTTTTTTCAGGATCATCCTCAACTTTCGATGCTTTTTTAAATTCCTTCATACCCTGACCTATCCCTTTCATAAGCTCAGGAATCTTACGCCCGCCGAAAAGGAGGACAATAACCAGGATTACAAGAATTATTTCCGTGATTCCGAAATTTCCCATGTGTCAATGATTTAAACATCTGTAAATATACGATAAACACTAATATATTCAAATCAATGTCATACCGTACTCAACAGATTATAACAGCAATTGCAGAAAATTATCATGACCCGGTGATGTGCATGTTTTTCCCGATCAGATCTGAAGGATTGCCCATGCAAGAAATATAAGCAGTCCGACAACAATCCAGGAAATGAGGAATCCGACAAGATCCTCACGGTATCTTTTGAAGAAATTCTGCCAGCGTTCCTTCCTTCTCCATCCCGGCAGATCAAGAAGCAGCAGGTCCTCGCCGGTTTCCGAACCAAGGGGCTTACGGCCAAGGGCATCCGTCGAAGCGGAATCGGATTTCCTTCTCATATTATCGAAGAACAATTCAATTTTTTCTTTATCCTCAGGGGGGGTCAGGACGCTGACAAGCCAGAACATCAGGAAACCCGCAAACATTGCAAATCCAAACGGGGCAGGTTTCCATACATACACGAGCTGCAAATTCCCTGAATAAAAATAATTTGCCAGATAATACACGATCAATGATGAAAGTACCGCTGCTCCTGCCCCGTAGCGGTTGGCCCGTTTCCAGATCAGCCCGCCAAGGAACATAATTCCCATGAATGCTGCCAGGGTCTCAGTAAACAGAAATGCATGGAGGACGTTTTTTATCGAGAGAGCGAACAATACTGCAAGAAAGGCAAGGGCCAGACCCGAATAACGGCCGGTCCACAGCAGATCACGATCAGTTGCATCTGGCCTGAAATATTTACGGAACAGGTTCTTGGTGAACAGGGCGCCAATGTTGACCATGAAATTCGAACAGGCCGACATATTCGCTGCAACAATAGCCGACAGCATCAGTCCGACAAGGCCAGGGCCGAGAAGTTCACCGCAGGCATATCCGAAAGCCATTTCAGGGTCGGGCAGGGTCACACTGTTCTTAATTGCAAGCGCACCGACAACCAGGCCGGTAAGGGCCCATCCTATAGTAACCAGTCTTTTCACCATTGATCCGAAAGTCTGACCTATCCTGCCTGCCCTTTCAGTTTTCCCTGTGGCACACATGGAAATCATGTGTGGCTGTGCTGTTATTCCCACTATACCGTTAATTGCAAGCATCAGTATGGTAAAGGTATCGATGCCGCTGGCTGCATTGAATACATCGAAATGATGTTCGGGCAATACCGACCTCATATAGCTGAATCCTCCTATTTCTCTCAATCCCAGCGGGATAAGGATAATAGAAAGGGTTATGATAAGAAACGACTGAATAAAATCGGTGTATGCTGACGCAATCAGGCCTCCGATGAAGCTGTAGAGGATAAAAGCCACAGTCATGGCAAGTACAATGAAATTGGGAGATACAAGATTCCCCGAAGCCACTGAAATAACTTTGGCTGCTCCCTGCAGCATCACTCCCATGTTGAACACAAAGAACAATATTGCAAATATTGTATAAACAAGTCCCATTGAACTTCCGTATCTGTCCTCAACTATTTCTCCCACGGTGGTGCGCTCGCTTCTCCTGTAAAAAGGAGCAATGAGCCAGTAGAAAGGTGTTATAAGCATATTCTTCCACTGGTACCATATCGTGGCAAATCCATTGCTGAAAGTAGCACCGGTCTGGGCAACAGGCATCTCGGCATGGGTCCCCACACCAAATGCCTGGCCGATCATAATGTACCACTTAAACTGTCTGCCTCCCCTGAAATAACTGTCGCTTGTCTTTATTCGTCTCGATATCCAGATGCCAAATGTGGTTATCAGAATAAAATATCCGAACAATACTACATAATCAGGTGTACTCATAAGGCTCAGCTGTTTGGTGTGGTTCCGCCAGTATAGGCAATTCTGCCCTTCACTATGGTTTTTAAGATATTAATTTTATTTTCGGCTGATTCAAACAGGATCAGATCTGCCCGTTTCCCGGTTTCAATTGTTCCCCGGTCATTTAGCCTACAGGCCTTTGCCACGTTTTTCGATGCCATGTTTATAGCAGCAGGCAGTGAACATCCTGTAAAAATAATCATATTCTCCACACCCGTTTTTATGGTCTGTGAGGCACCTGCAAGGCAATTCATCCTTGGGTTTTTCAGGAAACCGTCGGGGGTGTGGATTACTTCACTGCCCATGTAGGTGTATGTTCCGGGAGGCATTCCGCCCAGCGGGCTTAAATCAGAGGTGAGAAAAATATTATCGGGCCCTTTTACCCTTGTGAACACGATAATTTCTTCCCGCAGGAGGTGATGTCCGTCAGCAATTATCGAGGGAGTCAGCAGGTCATTTGCCAGCTGGGGCCAGATGGGATTCCGGTGGCGGTCTATCTTGTTTGCAAGTCCGTTCCCAAGATGAGTCGAAATTCTTGCGCCTTTTTCCACAGCCAGATTCACTATCTCTGCTGATGCATTTGAATGCCCCAGTGAAACCACAATTCCGCTATCGGTGCATTTTTCAATAAATCCGATTGCACCCTCAATTTCGGGAGCAATGGTTACCTGTATAATATTTCCCTCTGCCGCTTCCTGGTATTCCAGAAATTCATTCCAGTCAGCCTTTCTGACAAACTCCGGAGGATGAGTGCCATAATAACCATGTTCAGGCGAAAGATAGGGGCCCTCGAGATGGAAACCAGGAATTGAGTCACGGATATTACTATTTCTCAGTGTTTTAACGGCCAGCCTGAAATTTCTGAGCAGATTCTTATGGCTGTTGGTAATAATGGTGGGCATGAATGAACTGATTCCACTCCCACGTAGTGCTTCAACAACCATTTCCATACGGTCGGCAGAGAGGCCGTCTTCAGAAAAATCAACCCCCATATAACCGTTTACCTGGTTATCAATCAGCCCGGGTGCAATAAAAATCCGGGATTGATTTTCGATCGCGCAATCAACGGTGCTGATTTCCCTGATCAACCCGTCATCGCTGAACTCGATCCTCACATATTCCCCCGTCTGATAATGAAAAGCCTCTGCAAAGCTGTTGCCCGTCATGAAATAGCCGGAATTTAATGATTAGAATGCAATTAATTTTGATGCGGAATTCCGGTCCAGATATATGGTGAGATCCTTATGTTCCTTAAGCATGGTTGCCGGCACAAGATTGGTCAGCTTACTGGTGAAAGTCCTGAACACTGCATCTGCTTTAACCTTGTGGGGAACAACCGAAATAATTGAATCGCATTGCATTATCTGCCAGACACTCATGGAAACGGCTTTCCGGGGCACATCTGCAACGGTATCGAACCATCCCTCATTTACCTGTTGAAGCTTGCACTGATCGTCAAGTTCCACGACTATATAAGGATCACGGGTATCAAAATCGGCAGGAGGATCGTTGAATGCAATATGCCCGTTCACGCCTATACCAATGATGCCAAGGTCAACGGGTTTTTTGCTTATTTCAGCTGAAAGCCGTTCAATCTTTTCCTGAATGTTCCCTTCAACATCCACACTGTGAAATTTCCTGACAGCGACATGATTTATAAAACGCTCATACAGGTATTTCCTGAAACTGGCAATATGGGTAACAGGCAATCCTATGTACTCATCGAGGTGAAATATCTCAACCCTGGCCCAGTCTACATTCTCTCTGATGAGGCTCTGGAACATTTCGAACTGGGAGCTTCCGGTAGACACGACCATCCTGGCTTCTCCCTTTTCTGCAATTACTTCCTTCAGTTTTGCTGAAATATGCCTGGCTGCCTTTGTTCCGAGCTCCAGTGCGTCGCTGCTAATGTTTATTTGCATCTCTTTTTTTGCTTAAAAATAAAAAATAAAACTAACTTTCGGGCCTTTTGGTTAAAAGTTAAAAGACGTTAACGATAATAGCAGCTCCCGGAAATCATTCTAAATTACATCGTCAATTTTTGTTACACATGACCAGGTATTTGGTTTTTGCTTTTACATCCGTTCTTTTCCTTTTCAGCATAGGAGAAATCTTTTCCCAGACAAAAGGTATCAACCGGGAAGCATACAGGATCCATATAAAGGAAACCTCCGAACAAATATCAGTTGACGGTGTTTTGGATGAGGATGTATGGCAGGTTGCGGAAAAAGCCGGACATCTGCAGAGGGTTCTGCCCACTGACACCGGTTATGCAATTGCCCAGACAGAAGTGAAGCTTACATACACTCCAACCACACTTTACCTGGGGATTACCTGTTTTGATCCACTCCCGGGGAAGCGCCCCGTGGAATCACTCCGCCGCGATTTCAATTTCGGGAAAAATGACAATTTCATTGTTTTTATCGATACATTCAATGACCAGACAAATGGTTTTGCCTTCGGGATCTCACCGGCCGGGGCACAATGGGACGGCGTTCAGGCAGACGGAGGCACCGTAAACCTAAACTGGGATATAAAGTGGAGATCAGCTGTAAAGAACTATGATGACCGCTGGGTTGCCGAGCTTGCAATACCTTTCAGAAGTTTGAGGTACCACGGCGGAACGCCTGAATGGGGAATAAACTTCAGCAGGCAGGACCTCAAAACAAATGAGAAATCAAGCTGGGCACCGATGCCAAGGCAGTTTGCAACCGCAACCCTCGCATACACCGGGACGCTCGTATGGGATAAACCTCTGCCCAAATCCGGACCCCGGTTCTCGCTTATACCTTATGTGTCGGCAAAAAGTACTCAGGATAAACTTAACGGAAAGGATTTTAATTTCGAACCTTCCGCCGGAATAGATGCAAAAGCAATTATTTCAACCTCGCTCAATCTCGATCTTACAGTAAATCCCGACTATTCACAGGTGGAGGTGGATGCCCAGCAAACCAACCTCGACCGCTTTGAATTGTTCTTTCCGGAAAAGCGTCAGTTCTATCTCGAGAACAGCGATTTGTTTGCAAGCCTGGGAACTGAAACCGTCAGGCCTTTTTTTTCAAGAAGGATTGGTCTCGATAACCCGGTAAGGGCAGGCGCCAGGCTCAGCGGCAAGCTTGGAAACAAATGGAGACTGGGAGTTATGGATATCCAGACTGGGAACAAAGATACCGTTCAGGCATCGAATTATATGGTGGCAGCTTTGCAAAGACAGGTTTTCAGCCGTTCAAGTATTTCCGCCTTCCTTGTAAACAAGCAGGTTACGGGGGGCAGGAAAGGGGAAAACGGGCAGGAAAGGTTCAACAGGATAGGCGGTCTGGAATACAACCTTTCAAGCCCAGACAACAAATGGACGGGCAAGGCATTCTATCATCATGATATTCACCAGGGCACAACATTCAACGACGCCGCCGTGGCCGCAAATATCAAGTATTCCGCCCAGTATCTGTCAGCTTCCCTTGATCAGGCTGCAGTCGGCAAAGATTTCAATGCCGAAACCGGTTTTGTAAGAAGAAAGGGATATTATGAAATGGCGCCGAAAATCGGCTATAAGTTTTTTCCGCATTCAAGCACCATCGCCAATCACGGACCGGGAATAGAATCTGACCTGTTCTTTAATCCGTCCGGATCATTTTCGCTTACCGACCGGGATACCAGGATCTCCTACAGCATAGAGTGGCTCAACAGGAACGTATTTTCCATCGAGTTCCAGAATTCATATGTCAGGCTTGCTGAACCCTTCGACCCCACAAACACCGGAGGAACTAAATTCAATGCCAACGACGATTTTACATGGAACGGGATCGGAGCAACTTTCATATCGGACGTACGCAGGCTGCTGAACTTTGAAATAACAGGCAAATACGGAGGTTATTACACCGGGACCAGGCTGTATCTTGACGGGAAATTGTACTACCGTGTCCAGCCCTATGGAAGCCTGTCTGTTGTCGCCACATATAACAACATTTTACTGCCTGAACCATACAACAGTGCAAAACTGCTTCTGATAGGTCCAAGATTCGACTTCACCTTTACCGACAGGCTTTTCTTTACAAGCTTCATCCAATACAACAACCAGATCGACAATCTTAACCTGAATCTCCGGTTCCAGTGGCGGTTTGCTCCCGTCTCGGACCTGTTCATCGTATACACCGAGAACTCATACCCTGGAAATTACAGTGTTAAAAACAGGGGAATTGTTGTCAAGCTTTCATACTGGTTCAATTAGATCCTGCCTTCCCGATCATGGGGAACCACGCGGGGAAAGAGGGCTGTCACTGATTGGTTTCCGGCATAACCATCTGTTTATTTAATCATAAAGTCAAGTACCCGATGGTCGCCGATATATGCCACGAGATTGTCATTTTTTTTCAGGGGTCCTACGCCAGAGGGTGTTCCTGTGAATATGAGGTCACCGGTTTTAAGGGTGAAAAATCCGGAAACAAATGAGATTATTTTATCTATCCCGAAAATCATGTCTGCAGTATTACCCTTCTGCACTGTGACATTGTTTATCTCAAGCCGGAAATCGAGATTATTTATATCTCCAACGGCGCTTACCGGAAGGAATTCACCAACAGGAGCTGAACTGTCAAAAGCCTTGGAAAGGGTCCAGGGCAGTCTGTCTGCTGACAGGCGTGACTGCAGATCGCGAGCCGTGATATCAATACCTGCGGTAACTTCATCGTAATAACGATAAGCAAATTCAGGAGCAATTCCTTTTCCCAGCCTGGAAATTCTGACAACAACCTCTGTCTCATAATGGATATTGGCCGAAAAATCGGGAAGAAAGAAAGGCTTGTTATTCTTCAGAACGGCTGAATCGGGCTTCAGAAAAACTACCGGTTCAGCAGGAAACTGCCTGCCCATCTCAATGGCGTGACTTCTGTAATTGACTCCTATGCAAATAATTTTCATAACTAACTGCTTCTGTTCCCGTTTTCACATATCGGGTTATCAACGTGCGGCAATCTGCACCTGGCGAATACTGTTCAACAGTGGCGACCTGATCCATGGAGCTGACAAGCTATTGACCTCCCTTGCCAAACGACCTGAGCTTGATCTCCGTAAGAATCTTCTTGGTATAAAGTGGAAAATCCCCGTTCATCATCCATGAATAATATGAAGGGTCATCCCTGAAAACACTTTCAACGGACTTGCCTTTGTGCTTGCCGAAATTAAATATCTCAACACCGCTTTCGTCGTAAACAATCCTTCCGGCAAAATCAGCAATATTATGGAACGAACTGAATTCAGCAAGCTTGTCCACATTGTTTTCCAGGTCATCATACATGTCGAGCTGTGCCTTGAGAACTTCATAGGAGGCCTGGGTGTCGGCTTTTGAACTATGGGCATTCTGAAGTTCCCGGCCGCAGTAAAACCGGTATGCCGCTGCCAGGGTTCGTTGCTCCTTTTTATGAAAGATCACCTGAACGTCAACATATTTTCTTTTTGCGAAACTGAAATCGGCATTAACTCTCAGGAATTCTTCGGCAAGAAGGGGAATGTCGAACTTTATGGCATTGAATCCTGCCAGATCGCATCCTTCGAGAAAGGCGGAGAGCTTTTTTGCCACTTCCCTGAATACAGGGGCATCAGCTACATCCGCATCAGTGATTCCGTGTATGCTGGTAGAACTCTGAGGAATGGGCATTTCCGGATTGATTCTCAGGGAGATCCATTCCTCTTTCCTATTCGGATGGATTTTAAGGATGGAAATTTCCACAATACGATCGGACGAAACATTTGTTCCCGTCGTTTCGATATCAATAAAAGCCAGGGGGCGCCTAAGATTCAGTTCCAACTGTCAGGCATTTATCATCATTGGCATAAGAAGCATAAGGAGATCCTCCGCCTGGTTGTCGGCCTCCCCGGGAAGGAACAGCCCCGCCCTTGTAGGATCTGCCAGTTCGATTATCACATCCTGCGAAGAAATATTTGCCAGTATCTCAAGCAGGAATACTGATTTGAATCCTATCTCCATATCATCGCCTTCATACTGGCATTTGATCTTCTCATAGGCAGATATTGAAAAATCAATATCCTGTGCGGATACCATGACCTGATTTCCCTTTAGCTGAAGCTTAACAAGGTTACTGGCCTGATTTGAAAAAACTGATACCCTCCTGAGAGTATTGTAGAATTCAACCCTGTCGATGGTTATCTTCCTGGGATTATTTTTGGGTATGACTGAACTGTAATTCGGATAGTTACCCTCAATCAGGCGACAAACCACCTTATAATCGTTCAGATTGAAAAATGCGTTTTTGTCATCGAACTCAACAGTCACAGGTCCCTCCTCTTTAGGAAGGATGTTTTTCAGGAGGGAGGCCGGTTTTTTTGGCAGGATAAAGGAGGAGCCTGCATCGGCACCGGCGTCTGTCCTCTGGTATCTGACAAGCTTGTGAGCATCCGAGGCAACAAAGGTTATCCTGTCGTCAGAAGCTTCAATGAATATGCCTCCCATTACGGGCCGCAGCTCATCGTCTGCCGTTGCAAACAACGTCCGGTTTATGCCTGACAGCAAAACATCCGCATTGATCTGAAATGTAAATCTCTTTTCCTTCATTATTGCGGGGAGTGCAGGAAAATCAATCCCGTTCTGGCCCATAACATTGAACTTGCCGTTTTCCGAAGTAATTACGACAGCCATGGTTTCAAGGTTTATATCAAATGAAAGCGGCTGGACCGGGAATTCTCTCAGGGTGTCAAGCAGAATCCTCGCAGGAAGTGCAATGATCCCGTCTCCCGAAGCATTTTCAAGCTTCATTCTGGTAATAAGTGTTGATTCAAGATCAGATGCCGTTATTTCCAGGTCATTCCCGGATAGATTAAAAAGGAAATTATCAAGAATGGGAAGGGTGTTCTTCGAACTGATCACCCTGCTTATTGCCTGCAAATGACCAAGAAGCTCTGTACTGGATACAACAAATTTCATTTTATAGGATGATTTAATTTAATTTCTTTTCAGGAATTAGTACATATAGCTGTCATTAAACAGGTTAAAAGGATGGCTGTTTATGGCAACTAACTATCAATATTACAAAAAAAACTATTAACCTCAAATAAAAAGTTTTCAGGGATAGAAATAAGATCTCTTTTTCAGGAGAGGATCAATATCCATATATCTGATTATAAACAGGGCGGTATTGGAATCCGTTTTTGCCCACAGCCTGTCGGTATCTTTAATCTTTTCCCTGCCATCATTGAGAAATCGCTCCCAAAGTGTCAGCCGTATGTTTTCCCCGGCAGTGGTCACAAGTGAGATAATACAAAGCGGACCTGAATCAGTAATAGTCTTTTGTTCTGCAGGATCAATCTCAAGTTCCCACGATTCGAACGGAATATAGGCAAAATATGAAATATACCGGATTACCCGCGAAGTATCCCAGCCTGAAAGCTCCCTGCCCTTGTCTGAAAGAATGAATCTCCCGCCTTCCTTTTGAATTGAAAATGAAGAAGCCGTATCGGTCATGTTTTCAAAATTCACTGATGCTATATCCGAAGGAAGCTGATTGAAAACCATAAATGGCTTCCAGTAAAGTTCATTGACGGTGAAGATTGAGCCGATATTTGTTTCATATCCGGGAAGATAAACAATAAACGGTTTTGCTCCTTCCCGTTTTTTCATAATGTTCCCGTAAATGTTCGACTGGGTTTTGTAGACCAGGAAAGAATTAAGTCTCTTCCGTTTTCCGAAAACACTGACTTTCACCGGCTCTATCCCCTTCTCCCTGATCTCGGCCCTGAACAATTCGGGCGAAACTGGTGATTTTATTTCCATCGCGGAAACGACCTGAATTAGGAAAGAGATGCTGCTTTTCCTTACCTCATGGCTGCCATTGAGCATCCAGATGTTATCTTTCCTGGTCAGACTGATGGATGAGCTTTTGTCAGATAACTCTATCCTGGTAATCTCCTCTTTTGGCTTTGAAGCAAAACTGCTGTTCTTCCTGCCGAAAGGATCCCTGTCCCTGAACAGGAAAAGAAATACGGCAATCAGAATTACAATAACCGATAGGTATTTTAAACTTTTGCCTGTCATAATTATGGCTTAGTATATCTCCTTTTCCTGAAATAGGTGAAAATCAATCCGGAAACAATTGCCAGAAGCGGGGGAAGGAGAATATTAACCAGCTGCCATTTGAGCTTCTCATTTTTGATCCTTGTGCGGTCAAGCATTCTCAGTTTCAACTCACGTGAGCGAAGCTCCATAATTCCATTGTCGTCAACAAGATAGTTCAGGCAATTAATGATGAAATCGCGGTTTCCGTACATTTCACCTGTATAGATATCCTGACCAAGCGGGTAATGGGATACACTGCTGCCTATTTGTCTGACTTCATTCCTGATTATGTCGCCATCGGCAATGACTATCATTTTTGTAGGAATGCTTTCGTTACGGGGTTTAAAGCTTTTATCGCCGGTAAGGTCTCCGGTCATCCTGTTTCTGAATGCTGACGGGAACACCCCCTCAAGCAGCAGGGCAACCGGTAGTTTTGATCTGTTGAACTCTCTCTCATCCGGTGTTATCTCGGCATCCTTCAGACTTATCATAAAAGGAGGAGACAGGATTCTTGAAAATCCCGAAGTTGAGAGCAGGACTGTTTTTTTAATTCTGCCGTCGAGGCCCACCGTATCAATATAATTGACATATTCTCCCTTCACCCTGTTAAGATTTCTGGTAACAGGATGATCCTGCGAGGGGTAAAGTCTGGGATAATAAAACCATGGTGCGGGGACAAACTGCTGGCGGGTGCCGCTCGTCATCAGGGCAAGCCTTATCATAACGCATTCCACATCCTGAACTACTGCCGGGTTTATCCTGGCACCATACCTGAAAAGCTGATCCTCCAGATTCAATGTACGGATAAGAGCTTCGGTCTCCCCCGAAACCAGGCTGTCAGCATTTACGTCAACCTCCTCCAGAAGCCACAAAACCTTACCCCCTTTCATGATGTACTGATCGAGAATAAATTTGTCGCTTTCCGGAAATTCATTCTGAGGTCCGGCAATAATAACTGCAGCATAGTTGTCAAGAATGCCCGGATCATCTGTCAGTTTTCCCCTGTCAATAGTGAAAAACCTTGCCAGACTGAGCGTTATATCAGCAACCTGGGGCTCCGAAAGCTCACCGTGACCCTCTATAAAGGCAATCTTATATATTGTATCGGATGTCAGGGTTGAAATGGTCTGGATCATCTCATACTCAAGGCCTTCAACTGAATGCAGCAGATTCTCCTCGGCTGGTAGCGAAGGATTGTTTTTCAGGAAATTGACAGGCACTTCGATACCATTATAATTTACAATCATGCCCGGAAATATTATTTTCTGGCTCGCTCCCCCCTCCTCGTCTGAGGCCTGAATATTCACAGGATTGAGCCCCTTGCCTATCAGTGACTGATACCTGGCTTCCCTCTGTTTCCGGTCCGTCCCTTCCGAAGGATTCAGGAATGCATAATCGACCCTGTTGCCTGATGCTATTCTGAACTCATCAAGCATTTCCCGCACCGAACGTTTCAGCCGCTTGAAGGGGATCGGCATCTCTCCGTCGAGATATACCTGTATGAAAACATCATTCCTTAACCCGGAAAGCACTTTCCGGGTAGGAACGGAAAGAGAATACCGTTTGTCCCCTGTCAGATCGAGCCTCAGTCTGAAATAGGACAATATCGCTGCAACGAATACGATTAGTGCCACTGCTACCAGGAACTCCGTCAAAATTTTCCTTCTGATTGACCGTATGTTGGAATTACTGCCTGCCATTCAGCTTTTCTCCCTCCACTTCCGTGATAAAAGCACAAGCCTCGTTGCCTCATTGAAAATAAGAACAACCGCAGCAAAATACACCAGATCACTTAAATCGACAACACCTCTGCTCATTGACTTGTAATGTTCGTTTATTCCAAGTCGTATAACGAACTCATCAACTTTTTTCAGTCCGGGCAGATAAGCGAAAGAATCAAATCCCATGAACAGGAAAAATGCAAAAAGAACTGCGATGATAAAAGCAATAACCTGGTTATCGGTAAATGATGAAGCAAGAAGCCCGGCGGCGGCATATACCGCAGCAAGACAAAGAAGACCGGCTGATGCACCAAGAACTGCACCTTTGTCGATATTTCCCGGTGTCTCTACAAGCCTCGAGACCGAAATATAATAGATTATGCATGGCAGCAATGACAGAAAAGCAAGGGCAACGGATGCCAGGTATTTACCATATACTATTCTTCTTTCACTTACCGGCCTTGAATAAATAAGTTCAATCGTGCCGAGTTTCTTTTCCTCGGCAAACATTTTCATTGTAATAGCCGGCACCAGGAAAAGAAACACCCAGGGAGAGATCAGGAACAGGGTATCCAGGCCTGCATATCCGCTTTCAAGAACATTAAGCTCACCCGGGAAAACCCACATGAACAGTGAATTGATCAGCAGGAAAACGATTATGACAATATAGCCTGTCAGGCTGCTGAAAAATCCGCTTATCTCTTTTCTGAAAATTGCGAACATGTAATTAAACAAACGGCAAAAATAAACAAATAAGCTTAATCAAAATTACAATCTTTCAACCAACCCGGATCTTTCCAGCATGCTGCCAGCCTGCCATTTTCCTGGTTCTCATTGTCTTAATTTTTCTTAAACGCCAGATCCGCCGGATCGTTCCGGGTAGTGATAACCCCTGAAATAAAATGTTTTTTTATTTATGAGAAAATACTAACTTCAAATGTTTCAGACAAAATTAATCTTTAAAAGCTTCTTACGGATAAAAGAGAGCTTTTCATTCCTGATCTGCTGATATATTTTTAAACTATGAGCGAAACAGTTATTGAGGCCCTGGTACGTCTTTTTGCGCTTATCAGCGATATCCATGACGAAAACACTGTAATCAGCCGCAAAAAGGAGCTTGTCAGGCTCTTTCTTGAACGCCATTTAAACAAGGAAATGGTAACAAGATACATGATGCAGTTTGAAATCTTTCTTGAACAATATTATTCGGAGAGCATTGAAAGAGGGACCATCAGGGAACGGAAGCGTGTTGCACTGAATTCAATTAAGATCCTGGCAATCTGTGAAAAGATTAACACTGAACTGTATCAGAAACAGAAAATTTATGTTATTGTGCAGCTTCTTGACTTTATCTCCTATGGTGAGGATATTACCGGAACCGAATCAGAATTTGTCGATACTGTTGCCAGTGCTTTCAATATTCCTGATGATGAATATGCAAACATCAGGCAATTCATTTTGCAAGACGTGAATAATGTCAGGGACAAAAGCAAGATACTGACAATAAACAACCGTAAAGAAGCTGTTCATCCCGAAATAAGGCACCTTTATGACTCAAACCTTTCGGGGAACATCTCATTCCTGCTCATTCCAACCACGCTTACCTATATTATGAGGTACAAGGGGCTTGAGGACCTGTATCTTAACGGGCAGGTTATTTTTCCGAATCAGACTTACATATTCGATCAGGGTTCATCAATAAGGGGAGCAGGTATCAAAACTGTCTATTACAGCGAAATAAGCGGATTGATTGCCGAAACATCACGGAAGTTCAGGATATCTCTCGAGGCAATTAACATATCATTCAAATTCACCGACAGCCAGTACGGGCTCCACAACCTGAATTTTCACGGCGAGGGAGGGAACCTTATCGGGATCATTGGCGGAAGCGGTGTGGGCAAATCCACAACTCTCAGCATTCTTAACGGAACATTGAAGCCGCAAAGCGGTGAAGTTCTCATTAACGGGTACAATATTTACGATGAGAACGACAGGGAAGCACTAAGGGGAGTTATAGGCTATGTCCCGCAGGATGACCTTCTGATCGAAGAGCTGACAGTGTTCCAGAACATATGGTTTAATGCAAGGCTCTGCCTGAATAATCTGAATGAGAGTGAAATAACCGATGCGGTTAACAACATCCTTGTTGATTTTGATCTCCAGGAAATAAAGGATCTCAAGGTTGGAAATCCACTTAAAAAAGTAATCAGCGGCGGACAGAGAAAAAGGATCAATATTGCTCTCGAGCTTCTGCGGGAGCCCACCATACTGTTTGTAGATGAACCTACGTCAGGATTGTCTTCCGTCGACTCCGAGGTGGTAATGAACCTGCTTAAGGCTCAGACCCATAAAGGCAGGCTTGTTGTGGTAAACATACACCAGCCTTCCTCCGAGATCTATAAAATGTTCGACAGGATTATGATCATTGACAGGGGAGGTTACCAGGTTTTTTTCGGAAATCCTTCCAAAGCAATCACTTATTTCAAGACCCAGACCAATCATGCGAATCCGAAGGAGGACCAGTGTATTAAATGCGGCAACGTAAATACCGATCAGATCCTCCGGATAATTGAGGCCAAAGTGGTTGACGAACATGGCAAGATGACCCGGACAAGAAGGGTGACTCCTGCTGAATGGGCTGAAAAATTCGTGCAATCAGGAGCAGTTTCCATCAGAAGGGAAGATGTGAAAAAGCAGGAGATCCCCCGGAACAATTTCAATATCCCGGGAATATTTAAACAGTCAGTAATTTTCCTTACGCGCGACATTTTATCAAAGCTGGCAGATAAACAATATATCCTGATCAGTCTTTTGGGATCCCCCGTACTGGCTTTCTTTCTTGCATACTTTACAAGGTCTGCGCGGGGCGATATTTACCACTTCAGTGAAAATGACAATATCCCCGCATACCTGTTCATGGCTGTAATAACCTCGTTGTTTTTCGGGTTAATGCTCAGCTCGGAAGAGATCATAAAAGACAGAAAGATCCTGAAAAGGGAAGCCTTTCTCAACCTGAGCTGGTTCAGTTATCTGAATTCCAAAATAATGATCATGTTCATTCTTTCGGCAATACAAACCTTATCCTTCGCAATAATCGGCAATGCCGTACTCGGTATAAAAGGAATGACTTTAAGTTACTGGCTGGTGCTGTTCACCACATCATGCTTTGGCAACATCCTGGGCCTGAACATCTCTTCAGTCCTGAATTCCGTGATTACTGTCTACATAATCATTCCTTTCATAATCATTCCCCAGCTGCTTTTCAGCGGGGTCCTGGTTAAGTTTGACAAGCTGCATATCAACAGCAAGTCAGCTCATGAATTCGTTCCCGTCATAGGGGATGTCATGACGGCCCGCTGGTCGTTTGAAGCACTGGCTGTCAAACAGTTCCGGGACAACCGATATGAAAGGAACTTCTTTGTCCATGACATGGCTGAAAGCCAGAACAACTATTATTCATCCTTCCTCATCGACGAACTGAACAGGGAGCTGTATGTCTGCAACCTCTACAGGGACAGCAGCAACTACAGGAACAGCGTTCTGAACAGCTTTGAAAGGCTCAGGTTTCATATCGGTGAACTGTCGGAGATATCGGGGATCAGTCCCGGGAGCTGGCGTGATTCGATTTCACTGGAACTTTCCGGCAGCAGTGTTGAGAAAAAAGCAGCTGCTTATCTTGCTACTTTGAAGAAGTATTTTACCGACAGACAGAAGGAAGCAAGACTGGCCAGGGACACCGTCAGCCGCTCCCTGCTGGACAGGTATGGGGAGGAAAAAATGCTTGAAATGCGCAATAACTATGAAAACAAGCAGATAAAAAGGATTGTTCTCGATGCCGACAATCTCGACAAAACTTACCGGCTTCCCGGCAAAATCGTGCAAAAAGCCGATCCCGGATATATGGTTGCTGCAGCACGTAACGGAAGGGCCCATTTTTATGCTCCCTGTAAACGGTTAGGCAACCTGAAGATCGACACCTACTTTTTCAATATAATGGTAATATGGCTGGAGTCCATTGTATTGTACTTTACACTCTACACAAACATTTTCAGGAAACTATTCACCTTTATCGGCAGTCTGCGCCGTGATATGACGGAAACATGAAAAACAGGCATCATTTTCATTATTTGCAACAGCGTTTACTTTTTTACTGCGCCGGATTTTTGGCATTTCTGATGTCGGAAATAATGATATTGGAATAATAGAACTGCAATATCTGCCTGTAATTTTTTCCTTGTGCGGCCATAACCATGGCACCCTCCTGGCAAAGGCCAACACCATGACCGTAACCCTTTCCCCTGAAAATCATTGAATCACCGCTCTGAACGACTGAAAAAAAAGAGGATTTCAAGTTGAAATCATCCCTTATTTTTGTGAATGGCAATGAAAACGATCCCGTACGGTAGTCTTTCTGTCGCGTAATCTGGGAGAAATTCAAGTCAGGTTTTCCCGCTTCGGGTGTAGTGAATCCTGAGTTTCTCAGGTAATCTTTCCATTCCTTAACCGTTATGCTTTTTGTCCATTTTGCATTCCTCGAGCCTGTACAATACGGATCAACCACTTTCTTAAGGTAGGGTTGTCCCGAGAGCCAGACATTCTCCGATGACTCTGTTTCACCCCCGCAGTTGGAATGAAATGCCGACATTATTGGCAGGCTGTCGCGTCCCAGCACCACGAGCCCTGTTGTCTCAAGAACTGCCCTGTTGATGGCAGGATCCTGTGAATTACCCATATAGGCCTGACAATGTGTACCATCACACAGATTGTACCCGTCAATGATATGCTTGTTCAAATACCTGTACATATAGGTCCTTGCAATCAAAGCCTGGCTTTTTATATATTCAATATTCTTTCCCGTCCCTCCTTCTGCCTGCACCACACCGGCAATATACCTGTCGATGTTACAGGTATTTATCAAAACCAGGAAACCCAGATCGTGAATGCATTGCAGATCGCCGTCATAAATCCGGCCTGTCGCCGGCTCATTGCCAACCCTCACTGAAAACAGGTCTTGTCCGGTCTGACCTGTAAATACCATGGAATCGCAGGTAAAACCGCTGTCACCTTTGGTCTTCACTGCAACTTTTCCATTGTAAAATGAGACGATCGCATTATCCCCTTTCTTCAGATAAATCGGGGCATCATCGTAAAAATCCAGCCGGTAACTTCCTTCATTGACATTAAACACGATCCAGTGGAGGGGTTTTGCTGCAAACAGCCGTATCTTAACCTGGCCCGAAGCCTGAAGTGCAAAAAAAGCCAGGAATACCTGTATTGAAATTACGACTCTTAGCATTGCATTCAGTATTATGTCCCGTCCGGCGTCATATCACCTGCAAATGGAACTTATGATGATCTTGCCGTTCAATAGATATTAAATGTCAGTCAACAGATTGATCATTACCCGCGCGCATGAATCCGGAGAGGGTCTTTACAATATCTTCAGCTGCCCTACTGGATGCACCGGAAGGTCCCAGGATCTTTTTCACCTTGTTGTAGCCATCAAGCATCTTTCTGCGTCCCGGACCGCCCGGGAGAATTGAGCTGAGTTCCCGTACCAGGTTTCTCCTGTTCAGTGAATACTGCACAAGTTCTTTCACAATTTCCTCACCGGCAATCAGGTTCACAAGCGAAATGTATTTCACCCTTATTACCATCCAGGCAATAAGCATTGATAATAAGTCGCCCCTGAAGCATACTACCTGGGGAACATCAAAAAGGGCAGTCTCAAGCGTGGCGGTACCTGATGCCACCAGAGCGGCATCTGAAATATGAAGGATCTCATAGGTCCTGTCCCTGATCACCTGCAGATCCAAACTGCCAGCCACATCGGAATACAGCGTCTCGGGCAGATTCTTAACTCCTGCAACAATAAACCGGTAGTCTTTAAAGTCAGGAATCACTTCCAGCATTTTCGGGAGGATATGTTTGACCTCACTTTTCCTGCTTCCGGCCAGCAGGGCAATAACTGGCCTGTCATCCAGGCCAAGAGATCTCTTGCACTTGTCTTTATCCGGTAATGAGGTCAGTTTGACCTCCGTTTCATCAAGCAGCGGATTCCCGCAATATATGGCCCGGATATTATGCTTGTCATAAAAAGTCTCTTCGAACGGGAAAATGATATACATCCTGTCAACGTACTTTTTCACTTTTTTGACCCGCTTTTCATTCCAGGCCCATAATTTGGGCGATATATAATAAAAAACCCTGAAGCCGCTTTTTTTTGCCCACTCAGCGATCCGGAGATTAAAGCCGGGATAGTCAATCAATATCAACAGATCGGGTCCTGATGAAATAATCTGACTTTTGCACAATGAGATATTCTTTCTTATACCCCTCAGGTTTTTCAATACCTCAACAAAGCCCATGTAAGCTGTATTTTTGTAATGCATTAAGAGCTTTGCACCTGAAGCCTCCATAAGATCTCCTCCCCAGCATTCTACTTCAGCTGCAGGGTCGGCTTTAATAAGTTCCCGTACAAGATTGGCCCCGTGAAGATCTCCTGATTTCTCCCCTGCTATAATAAAATATCTCATAAAAGGAATTTTACCGTAAAGACTAGGACTGCCCAGGCAATTGTCATACCAAGAACGCCCCTTGAAGCCTGAAGCATGTCGAGACGGTTGAATACAAGGAACAATACCAGATTGCAGGTAACACTCAGCGACATAATATGGGTAAGAATATCGGCCCTTATAATTTTCCTGAAATAGGATGGGATGCTCAGGTCGCCGGGGGAGAAAAACCAGAATAGGAATGCCGCAACCAGTGGCAGTATAAAACCTGCTAAGGCACCAACAGGAGTTTTGTCATATTTCCCGGTCCCGGTCATTTGCCGAATTTTTCCTTCAATGTGTCAATATAACCATATGCAGTCATATCAACTGAAACAGGAACAACCGAAACATATCCATTTGAAAGGTTCCACTCGTCGGTATCCGTTGCATCCGGCTCATGATTATTGAACATACCGGTGAGCCAGTAATAGGTTTTCCCCATGGGATCCCTTCTTTTTTCAAATTCTTCTTTCCAGTTTCCCCTGGCCTGACGGCATACCCTGATGCCCCTGATCTGGTCCTCCGGTAATGCGGGGATATTAACATTAAGGCATATCCCGTCCGGAAGGGATTCATTTACCAGAAGCTTCATAATGATCCTTATAAATTTTTTGGATGGTGAGAAGTCCGCTGTTTTTGAAAAGCTTGAAAGTGAAAAACCCACCGAAGGAATGCCGTAAAGGCATCCTTCCAGGGCCGCAGCCATTGTACCTGAATAAAGCACGCTTACAGAGGCATTTGAACCATGATTGATCCCCGACACTACCCAGTCGGGCTTCTTGTCAGCAAGCTGGTTTACAGCCAGTTTAATACTGTCGGTCGGGGTGCCGTTGCAGGCATATACTTTCCTGGAACCGGTTTCTTCCAGAAGCTTCACCCTTAAAGGTGTTTTTACGGTCAGGGCCTGCGACATTCCCGACATGCCCTCAACAGTAGAAATAAGTATCACTTTTCCAAACTCCTCCATTACTTCGAGAAGCGCCCTCAGTCCGGGTGCGTACAATCCGTCGTCATTTGTAAGCAAGATCAGTCTGTCGCCTTTTTCCACCACCATGATTTAATATTATATAGGTTACAAATATAGGCAAATACCATTCTGGTCATGAAAAAAATATTAACCTGCAGGTTGCATCCTGTTCATAATGACGATGCCAAAGTTTGATGAATTTTGAAGTTACTTTTTCCAAAATGCTTACTTTTGCATTCCTGATATTTTATTCAAACTCCTGATGAAGATTTCTTACAACTGGTTAAAAGATTACCTCGCAACAGACCTGGCCCCGCAAAAGGTTGCTGAAATTCTGACAGATATTGGCCTTGAGATTGAAAGCATTGAAGAGTGGGAATCCGTCAGAGGAGGAATGAAGAAGATTGTGGTGGGAGAAGTTCTGACCTGTACCAGGCATCCCGGAGCCGACAGGCTTTTCCTTACAACGGTTGATGTGGGATCGGGTGAACCGCTCCGCATCGTATGCGGAGCACCAAATGTTGCAACAGGACAGAAAGTTGCAGTTGCAACCGAAGGGGCTGTTATATATCAGGATGAAAAGGTCATTGAAATAAAAAAATCGAAAATAAGAGGTGAGATCTCTGAAGGAATGATCTGTGCAGAAGATGAACTTGGCCTGGGAAATGATCATACCGGAATCGTGGTGCTGGACATCAATACAAAGCCTGGGACTCCTGCAGCGGAGTATTTCAATGTGATCAGTGATACGGTTTTTGTGATCGGACTCACTCCAAACAGGATTGACAGCGGTTCCCATTACGGTGTGGCACGCGATCTGGCTGCATACCTCAGCCTCAATACAGGCAAGACCTTCAAAGCCAGGCTGCCTTCCGTTGATGACTTCAAACCCGATAACACCAACAATACCTATGACATCATAGTTGAAAATCCGATTGACTGCCCAAGGTATACGGGAATCACAATAAGCGACATCAGGGTAGGAGAATCGCCCGAATGGCTGAAAAACCGCCTGAAAGCCATCGGCCTTAATCCCATAAACAACATAGTCGACATCACCAATTTCGTACAGAACGAAATCGGACAATCACTGCATGCTTTCGATGCTGACCAGATCAGGGGAAAAAAGGTCATAATAAAAAATCTTCCCGACAAAACGAAATTCGTTACTCTCGACGAAACTGAACGGAGCCTGTCATCACGCGATCTTATGATATGCGATATCGCGGAAGGAATGTGCATTGCAGGCGTATTCGGGGGTATCAAGTCGGGAATTACATCCGAATCAAGGAATGTATTTCTTGAAAGTGCCTATTTCAACCCGGTTACAATCAGAAAAACCTCGAAAAGACACGGGTTGCAAACCGATGCATCATTCAGGTTTGAAAGGGGCGCCGACCCGAATATTACTGACTGGGCCCTCAAAAGAGCTGCTATGCTTATCAGGGACATCGCAGGAGGAAATATCTCTTCGGAAATTGTGGATATCTATCCCAATAAAATACAGAATGTACTCATTGAAGTAAATTACAGCAATATCAACAGGCTTATCGGGAAAAAAATTGAAAAGAGCACTGTAAAAAGAATACTTGAACTCCTCGAGATTATTGTCAGGAACGAGGAAAATGACTCCCTGCTGCTCGAGATACCAGCATATAAGGTTGATGTAAAGTGCGAAGCCGATGTGGTGGAAGAACTTCTGCGTATTTATGGATATAATAATGTCCAATTCAGCTCTCATGTCAATTCAACGCTGACTTATATTGAAAAGCCTGATAAGGAGAAAGTTGTGAATACAATTTCCGATCTCCTGTCGGACAACGGCTTCACAGAAATAATGTGCAACTCCCTCAACCCGGCATCCTGGTACGAGAATAACCCTGACTTTAACTCCGACACCCTTGTAAGGCTGGCCAATCCGCTAAGTTTCGATCTGAATGCAATGAGGCAATCACTCCTGTTCGGAGGACTTAATTCTGTCGTATGGAATATACACCGGCAGAATCCGGATCTGAAGCTGTATGAATTCGGCAACTGTTACTTCAGGAAAGAAAATATTCACGGGTTTCCGGAAGCGGATGATTATATTGAAAAAACCTCGCTTGATCTGTTCATTACCGGCAATTTTCGCAGGGAAAACTGGAACCAGAAGACAAACCCTTCTGATTTCTTCCATATAAAATCTGCTACGGAAATGATCCTCATCCGACTGGGTATAAAACCGGAAATGCTTACTGCCGGCGAAAGCGATAAAAGCTATTTTTCCGAATCCGCATCCTACTTTTTCAATAACATGCTTGTTGCAGAGACCGGAATGATCTCAAGAAATTATCTCACATATTTCGATATCGCTCAGGATGTTTACTACACTCATTTTGAATGGGATATGATTATGGAGCTTATCAGGAACAGCAGGATCGTCTTCAGGGAGCTGCCCAGATATCCCACCGCCAGGCGCGACCTGGCTCTTCTTGTTGATAAAGAAATCCGTTTCGCGCAAATAAGAGAGCTCGCATTTAAGACGGAACAACGCCTGCTTAAAGAGGTTGGATTATTTGATGTTTATGAAAATGAAAGCCTTGGTCACAATAAAAAATCATATGCGGTCAGTTTTATTTTAAGGGACGACGATCAGACACTTACTGACAGATCTATTGAAAAGGTTATGAATAATCTTATAAGAGTGTATGAAAAAGATCTGAACGCAAAGATCAGATAGTACTGCCCAGACTCCAAACCAACAGGACCTGCTTTATTATGGAGAACATTATTAAACGGATCGCCACGTATTTGTCCCTTGTAAAATTCAGTCATACTGTTTTTGCAATGCCATTTGCACTTATCGGCTTTGCCCTCGCGGTGAGCGATAGGAATCATGCTTTCAGTGTGAAGCTCCTTGTCCTGATCATCCTTTGCATGATTTTTGCCAGGAGCGCAGCAATGGGATTTAACAGGCTTGTCGACAGAAAGTATGATTCCCTTAATCCGCGCACACTTGGCCGGGAAATTCCTGCGGGAAAAGTGAGCCCTTCATCTGCAACCGTATTTGTTGTTGCAAACAGTCTTCTTTTCATAATAACAGCCGGCTTTGTTAACAGGCTCACTCTTATCCTGGCACCACTGGCCCTGACAATAATCCTGGGATACAGCCTCACCAAAAGGATCACCTGGTTGTGTCATTTCATACTTGGCCTTGGATTGAGTCTTGCACCGATCGGGGCATATATTTCTGTGACCGGCCAGTTCAGCCTCGTGCCCCTTATATATTCACTCATCGTAATTACCTGGGTGAGCGGTTTCGACATAATTTATGCATTGCCTGATGAGGAGTTCGACAGGGAGAACCGCCTGTTCTCAATACCGGCCGCGGCCGGTAAAAAGAAGGCTCTTGTAATCTCCTCCCTTATACATTTTGCAACTTTCATCCTGGTGATATTCGCAGGCCTGAAAAGCATGGGAGGTATTTTTTACTGGATCGGTGCAGCAACCTTTACGGCCCTGCTTGCCTATCAGCATATGATTGTCAGACCTGATGATCTTTCAAGGGTAACACATGCATTTCAGACAACCAACGGCTATGCAAGCATTCTTTTTGCCACATTCACAATTCTCGATCTGATCATCAGGCATCCTGCATAACCATGCTAAATTGATGATATTAATTTCACATGCTGGTCAATATGGATCATATTATCGTCAGGGAGGTCCTTAGCAGAAGTGAGCTGAAAAAGTTCATTTCACTTCCCCATAAAATACACAAGACAGAAAAAAACTGGCTTCCCACCATGTACACTGACGACCGGAAGTTGTTCAGCAAAAGCAGAAACAGATATTTCAGGCACTATCATTCCATCTTGCTGCTGGCCTACAGGGATCGTATTCCGGCCGGAAGGGTGGTTGCCCTTGTGAGAAAGGATCCTGATGCGGAAACCGACAGAAGCTGCCGCTTCTGCTATATGGATGCCTATGATGATCCCCAGGTGGTTCACGCACTAGTTGAGAGAATTGAAATCTGGGCAAGGGAAAAAGGCGCTGACCGTATTATCGGACCCCTGGGATTCTCCATAAAGGATCCCCACGGATTCCAGGTGGAAGGTTTTGGTTATCCTCCGATCATCGCTACTGCCAATAACTCTCCATGGATGCCCCGCCTGATTGAGAATGAAGGTTTTGAAAAAGACATCGATCTGGTTAACTACGTAATTGACATACCGGAAGAATACCCTCCCTTTTACCGGAAAGCCTTTGAGAGGATCCTTGGAAACAGGAAGATCAGGATCGTGGAGTTCAGAAACCGGAAAGACATTAAACCATACATCATTCAGGGACTCGAGCTGATGAACGAAACCTACTCGGAACATTATGGTTATATCAGCATGACGGATGAAGATAAACAGGAATTTGCCCGTGAATACCTGCCAGTCCTTGACCCTGAATTTATTAAAATAGTTGAATACGATGGAGAAATTGTTTCATTCATCATCGGCCTGCCCGATTTCAACCAGGGTATAATTGCTTCCAAAGGACGCTTGTTACCCCTTGGCTTTATTCGGATATTGAGATCCTTTAAAAGATCGAAAAAACTGATATTTGTACTGGGAGGGATAAAAAAATCGTTTCGCGGCATGGGATTGGACATTCTCATGGCTGTAAGAATGTTTGAATCAGGATTGAAGCATAAAATGGAATTTATCGACAGCCATCTCATTGTTGAATCAAATCAGAAAATGCGGGCTGAATTTGAAATTTTCAACGGTAAGCTCATAAAGAGATTCCGGATTTACAAAAAAACGATCAGAACCTGAATGCAAGAGAGAGCCCCAGGAGTTCCTTGAACTGGATCCTGGCTGTTTTCTTCTGAAGGCCATCGGGCCCCAGTACCGGGTCCTTTCCCCTGGTAAACAGCAGCGTCCTGGTGTCATCATCAAAGATCAGATGAGTGTTCAGCCTGATATCCGTAAACCAGTTCAGGCTGGCAACCACAATCATCTCCCAATCTACATCGATATTCTGCGGATTGTGGATATAATTGGTAAACAGCTGCAGCCTGTTTTTTACCGAAACTGTTTTCAAAGGTTTAAACTCATGCGAAACCAGGAGGCTGGCGCCGGGTTCATGTTTTGATCTCCGGTCCTTTGCCACTCCGTATTTCGTCTGGTCTATCATCGATGTATCCGGAACGAATGTGCCCTTATACGACAATGGTGAGAGATTGATTGATGTAAGCTTGTTGGGCTTATAGTCGAGACCCAGCCCTAGCGTCAGGGTGGCCGGGTTCAGGAATTTTGAAACCGGAATCGAATCGTTTGGATAGTCATAACCTTTCGTTATCTGGGTTTTGAAAAGGGCAGTGGCACTGAAATCGAATTTCCCGAATGCCTTGTGATTCAGCTTGGAATTTGTTTCAAAAAGGTCGATATTGGTTCTTACTCCGTTGTGGGTTGATGCAATCAATCCATATTTCAGCCTGACAAAGTTATTGGAAGATACCAGATAGGGCTTGTTCAGGTAATCAGCGTACCAGGTAACATCAAAAGCTGTGGAAATATTGCTTTCCCCCCCCTTGACCCAGTTTGAGAGCAGACCCTGATTCAATGCAAGAATTGCCTCTGTCCGATACTTCCATAACTGAGCTTTGGTCACAATCTTCCTGATATCCTGAAGTTTGGTTTTATCCTGCTGTTCAACGTTAACCCTGGCCCCGGAAATATTCCCCTGCATGGGCGGCCGCCTGAAAATAACCCCCTGTTCAAGATACAGGCCTATGGTGTTTCTCCCGGGGCTGCCAATCCATACCGTTACCGAATCATTCAGGTCATTTTTCAGCCAGTAACGCACCATTAAGTCCGACTTCGAATTCAACCATATGTTTGTCTTCCCGCTGTACATCCCGGTAATGGAAACAATGCTTGAATCACGGGCTTCAATTGCATCAAGCAAGACCGATACGGCAGCTTTTAATGAGTCACCCTGGAAAGGGTAGCGATAATAGCGGAAGGGAAAATCCCTGTGAGGTGATGTCACATGATCCAGTGTGTCAACCACAACCATCAGTGTGGTATCTTTCATGACAACCGTTTCCGCTTTGGCGGCAACGCGCACTGAATCAGTATCCTCAGGCTGTTCAACCGATATATCCGGGCTTACTTTTACAGGTACCCTGAACCTGACCGGTTCCCATATGTAAAACTCATCACGCTTTATCCTGATAGAATCGTAAGGATATTTCATGAGGTAAGTCCTTGCAGAGTCGAACGGAGGATTTGAGGCTTCAAAAATTACCTGACCAATCGCAGACCTGAACGGATCCCTTATATTTTTCCACAAATGAGGCTGATAGCTTTTTTGCAGAAACCTTAGGGCCTGATCGTATGATAAACTGATCTCCCTTCTGCCCGTATCAGACACCATCAGCAATCCCCTGGCATTAAGGGAATCTATTATCCTGAGATCTGTATTGTCAACTATATTCTTAACCTGCGGTAAAGCGGGGGGAATACAGGTTACACAAATCAGAACAAACAAAGGGAGTAATTTTTTTCCTCTCATAGTCATCTGCTTTTTTGAATTCACTTTTCTGATAAAACAGAATCAATTGTTTTTCTCAATACCCGATTAAATGATAACGATAAATCTCTCGTCTTGCATATACCGGAACCGGAAAAAGTATCAACATTCTGTAACCGATTTGTTAAAAACACGCAAAATACTTATAATCTATATGTTAATCGAATAACACCAGGTTTTTTTAACAAATTTTATTTGCCCGTTAAGATCGTATGCCGGGATTGCAGTGTCATCGTTCCTCTTTGAATATCCATGATAAATGTTTTCCTTTGGCGGTTATTTAGCTCAAATGCACGATCTGACAACAGGTAAGGAGGGAAAGCTCATTTTCCAGTTTGCTGCACCGATGTTGCTCGGAAACATATTTCAGCAGCTCTTCAGTGTTGTCGACAGTATAGTTGTGGGCAATTATATCGGGAAAACCGCCCTGGCAGCAATAGGTGCGTCGTTTCCGGTCATCTTTATGATGATTTCGATGATAATCGGACTTGTAATGGGCACCACTATCGTAATATCCCAATACTATGGTGCGGGAGATCTGGTAAAAGTTAAAAGGGCAATTGACACAATGTACATCTACAGTTTCATCGCTGGAACCATTGCCACTGTTGCAGGAATCACTCTTGCCGAGCCGGTTCTCAGGCTGCTTGCCCTTCCGGAGGAGATCATGCCCCAGGCAAAGCAATATCTCAGAATTTATTTTTGCGGTATGCTGATTTTTTTCGGTTATAACGGTACAAGTGCCGTTCTGCGGGGGCTGGGTGATTCAAAAACCCCTCTCTATTTTCTAATTATTGGCACCATAGCAAACATAATCCTCGTCATCCTGTTCGTGGGTATTTTCAGATGGGGTGTTGCAGGAGCCGCCTATTCAACGCTGCTGGCTAACGGACTGGCCTTTCTTCTGGCAATCATATGGCTGAACAAAACCCATAAACTGATCAGAATAGCCATAAGGGGACTGCACTTTGACCGGGAAGTATTCAGGCAAAGCCTCAGGATAGGCCTTCCCACGGGACTTCAACAAACCCTTATCGCGTTTGGTAACCTTGCTGTTCTGGGAATTGTCAATACTTTTGGTACAAACGTGGTCGCAGCCTTTTCAGTGGCTTACAGGATCGACAGCCTTGCCATAATTCCAGCTATGTCATTTGCTGCTGCTTTCTCAACATTTGTCGGCCAGAATATAGGAGCAAACAAAACCGACAGGATAAGGACCGGACTGATTTCAGCCATTAAAATGTCAGGATCCGTGACCATTGTAACAACCATTCTCATAATTGTCTTTGGAGATCTCCTGATGAATCTTTTTACAAGCGACCAGGAAGTAATTAAAATCGGCAACCAGTACCTGACGATAGTCAGCAGTTTCTATCTTGTGTTCGCATTGATGTTCATCTACCAGGGAGCCATGAGGGGTGCAGGGGAAACCATGATACCCATGCTTTTTTCTCTTTTCTCGCTTTGGCTCATCCGGATCCCGCTTGCGTATTTCCTTTCCCGGAAAACAGGCGCTACAGGTATCTGGTGGGCCACTCCCGTAGGATGGATTTTCGGACTGGCGTTCTCATATGCATATTATAAGACAGGCAGATGGAAAAAGAAGGCTGTTGTTAAATACGATCAGAATTTGTAACTTTCAAAACTAACCGGATCATCAGATGATTAGATCAATGACAGGCTTCGGCAAAGCCATTGCTGAAACACCCCAGAAAAAAATAACCATAGAGATAAAATCCCTTAATTCCAGGCAGCTTGATCTGAGCACCAGGTTACCAATGATATACAGGGAAAAGGAACCTGAAATAAGGAACCTGGTCAGCCAGAAACTCGACCGGGGGAAAATAGAATTCTCAATTTACCTTGATATCCTTGGAGATGAGAGCATACCGCTGATCAGTAAATCAACAGTCGGAAATTATTACAAACAGCTCAGGGAGATATCGTCCGAACTGGATATAAACGCCGGTGAACAGCTCCTGCCGGTAATTATGAGACTCCCTGAAGTCCTGCAGACCGAAAGGGCGGAACTCTCTGAGGAAGAATGGGAACTGGCAAAAAAACAGATAGTTGAATCGCTGGAAATGGTTAACTCATACAGGATCGAAGAAGGCAAGTCGATCGAAAAGGATATCAGGGGCTGCCTCGCACGGATCCTGGAATCACTTGAGATGATCGGGGATTTTGAACCTGACAGAATAACCAGGGTCAGGGAAAAACTGCTTTCAATTCTTGAGGGAAACCTGTTAACTGAAAATATTGACAGAAACCGGTTCGAGCAGGAGCTTATCTTCTACCTGGAGAAATTTGATATCAACGAGGAAAAGGTAAGGCTGAGGAAACATTGCGAATATTTTGTTCAAACCATTGACGAAGATGCTCCCAACGGCAGGAAACTGAATTTCATTGCCCAGGAAATCGGACGGGAAATCAATACAATAGGATCGAAGGCGAATGATGCCTCAATACAGAAATTAGTTGTAATGATGAAAGATGAGCTTGAGAAGATTAAGGAACATACCAATAACATTCTCTAGTTACCCAGTATCAGCCTATGAAAGGGAAGGTCGTTATTATTTCAGCGCCCTCCGGGGCCGGCAAGACATCGGTGGTGAATCATCTCCTTGGGATGGATCTCAATCTGGAGTTCTCAATATCTGCAACAACAAGAGATCCAAGAGGCAGTGAGCAGAACGGGAAGGATTATTATTTCATGCCAGAGCACGAATTCAGGTTACGGATAAAGAATGATGAATTTCTTGAATGGGAAGAAGTATACAAGGGTCAGTTTTACGGTACACTGAAAAGTGAAATTGAACGCATCTGGTCACACGGGAAGCATGTTCTTTTTGACGTTGATGTCAGCGGAGGGATTAATCTCAAGAACTTCTTCGGAACAAATGCAATATCAATATTCATCATGCCGCCTTCGGTTGCAGAGCTTGAAAAAAGGCTGCATATAAGGGGTACGGATGAAAAAGCAAAAATCAGAATCCGGGTTGAAAAGGCGCTTGAAGAAATCAGGCTTGCCGACAGGTTCGATAATATCGTAGTTAATATGAATCTGGGTGTGGCACAGCAGGAGGTATACGCGATAGTGCAAAGTTTCCTGGACAATTAGTCGGTTATGTCGAAAATTGGTTTGTTTTTCGGATCATTCAATCCTGTTCATATCGGGCATCTGGCCATTGCAGGCTATATGAAGGAATTTACCGATATCGACCAGGTTTGGCTCGTTATAAGTCCTCAGAATCCACTCAAAAAAAAAGGAACACTCCTGGCCGATTATCACCGTTTGTATCTTGCCGAACTTGCAATTGGGGATAATGATGCACTGAAGCCATCAGATATCGAATTCCGCCGTCAGGGACCGTCATATACAATCGATACGATGGCGCTCCTGTCTGAAAAGTATCCGCGGCACAGATTTGTTCTGATAATGGGCGAGGACAATCTGTACACACTTCATAAATGGAAGAATGCCCGGGAACTGGTAAAGCGTTATCCAATACTGGTGTATCCGCGGCCCGGGATTTCCAGGAAGGAAAACATTCAGCTCGACGAGATCCTGTCCATGGCAACCATCAGGCGGGTCAATGCACCACTGATGGATATCTCGGGCAGCTTTATCAGGAATGGCATCCGCAGGGGCAAGAACATGTCATACTACCTTCATCCGGCAGTGTGGCAGTATATTGTATACATGCATTTCTACGAAAAGTAATCCGCTGTGTAAAAATCCGTAAAGACGATGAATGGGTGACATACGAAATGACATGCTCCCCGATCCAGGCTGCCATCACCCGGGTTATTTATCCTGTTCCCTGATCCTTAGCACTTCACGCATCATCTCACCACCTCTCTGCAATGCTTTGGCATTTTCCGGTATTAGCCTGTGATGCCTCTCCGGGAGTGATTTTTTCAGGCCATTCACAACATTCTCCACGCTCAGTACAGGTTTTATTTCAAGAAATCCTCCCAGGATTATCATGTTAAATGTTTTCGGGCTGTTCAATCTGGCAGCTTCTTCGGTTGCATCGATCCTGTATATGGAAATGTCATTTCTTACCGGATGCCTGCTGATCCCGTTCCCGTCATACACCAGGACACCCCCTGGTTTAACTGAACCCTCGAACTTATCGAGCGACTGCTGGTTGAGAATTATGCCCGTATCAAAACGTCTGATAATGGGTGAACTTATACGTTCAGTGCTCAGAATGACGATCACATTGGCCGTTCCACCCCTCATCTCGGGTCCGTAAGAGGGCATCCAGCTTACCTCCATATCCTGCAAAACCCCTGCATATGCCATGATCTTACCCATTGATAAAACACCCTGACCCCCGAATCCGGCAATTATTATTTCCTCTGTCATTGCTTTAATTTTATATTCATTTACCGGTCTTTTCATCAGGTACTTTCATATCGCCCAATGGATAAAAAGGCAGCATGTTCTCCTCCATCCACCTGATCGATTCCACAGGTGTCATTTTCCATCCTGAAGGGCAATTGGATACGATCTCCACAAAACATGTACCCTTATTATGAAACTGATACTGGATAGCCTTGCGTAATGCCCTTTTTGTTTTTTTTACATTGGCGGGAGTGTGAACACTCTGCCGGGTCACATAATACGTGCCTGGTAATGTGGCAACGATATCTGTCATCTTCAGGGGATTCCCCATCATCCTGACATCTCTTCCGAAGGGCGAGGTTGATGATTTCATTCCCGGGATGGTAGTAGGGGCCATCTGCCCTCCGGTCATCCCGTAAATACCATTGTTAATGAAAATAATGAGGAAATTTTCACCGCGGTTGCATGCATGGATTGTTTCTGCAGTGCCGATGGCGGCAAGATCCCCGTCTCCCTGATAGGTGAATACAAACCTGTCGGGCAGGAGCCTCTTGATGGCTGTTGCTACTGCAGGAGCCCTTCCGTGGGCAGCTTCCTGCCAGTCAATATCCAGAAAATTGTAGAGCAGTACAGAACATCCGACCGGAGACACCCCAATTGCCTTGGATTGAAGTCCTTCTTCCTCAATAAGTTCGGCAAGAATACGATGTGCAGTTCCGTGCCCGCATCCCGGGCAGTATGAAAGAACCGTATCAGTCATAATCCCGGTTCTCTTGTAAACCAGATTTTCAGGTTTTATTATTTCCTTAATCCCGGTAACCTCAGCCATCTGCTAACCTCCTATAATTTTTGATCTAAGATTCTCAACAACTTCTTCGGGAGTAGGTATCATTCCTCCCATTCTTCCGTAATGTTTCACAGTAACTTTCCCGTTGACGGCAAGAAGAACATCCTCAACCATCTGACCCGCACTCATCTCCACTGACAGAATACCTTTAACCCTGTCTGCCAGCACGGAAATTCTTTCTGAGGGAAACGGGAAAAGGGTAATTGGCCTAAGCAATCCAACCCTGATCCCCTCCATTCTTGCAAGCTGGACCGATTTCTGGCAAACCCTTGCACTTGTTCCATAAGCTACAAGCAAATAATCAGCATCATCACACTGAAACTCTTCATATCTCACCTCTTTCTCCCTGATCTCATTGTATTTTGCAACCAGCTTGAGATTGAAGCGTTCCTGTGCTTCGGGATCAAGGTCAAGGGAAGTGATTATGTTCCGGCTCCGTGTAGGGGGTTTTCCCGTGGTTGCCCACTCAGGAACATCTTTTGATCTCTCCCTGTGAGGGTTCAGATATACTTTCTCCATCATCTGACCTATGGCCCCGTCGGAGAGTATCATTACGGGATTCCTGTACCTGAAGGCAAGATCAAACCCAAGTTCGACAAAATCAGCCATTTCCTGGACTGATGCAGGTGCAAGGACTATAAGATGGTAATCCCCGTGCCCGCCTCCCTTAACCGCCTGGAAATAATCTGACTGTGCAGGCTGTATGGTACCAAGCCCCGGGCCTCCCCTGACAACGTTTACAATAAGACAGGGCAACTCCGCACCGGCGATGTATGTTATTCCCTCCTGTTTTAGGCTTATACCGGGCGATGAGGATGTGGTCATCACCTTTTTACCGCATGCCGCGCCACCGTAAACCATATTTATCGCGGCCAGTTCACTTTCCGCCTGAAGAACCACCATCCCGGTCGTCTCATATGGTTTTGCCTCCATAAGATACTCGAGGATTTCACTTTGCGGGGTTATAGGATACCCAAAATAACCGTCTGCTCCCGCCCTTATGGCAGCTTCCGCAACCGCCTCATTCCCCTTCATCAATCTTAATTCCCGTTCCATAGGCTGGTTAAATTTTTGTTTTATAAACAGTGATGACTCCGTCAGGACAAACAATTGCGCAGTTGGCGCACCCTATGCACAAATCCGGATTTGCCGGATAAGCAAAATTATATCCCTTGGAGTTCACTTCCTCTGCCATTGCAATGGTACCGGTTGGACACGAGATCATACATATTTCACAACCCTTGCACCTGTCAATATTTACAACAATACTTCCTCTGACCTTTGCCATAATTAAACCTGATTTTGGTTTTACACCTGATGATCAGCACGGAAACGTTTCAAACGCAATTCCAGGTCGCCGAGAAGAGACATCGGAACCTTTGAAACACAGGCCCTCAGGCCTTCAAGCCTTTCGCTTCCCGTGGTATCAAGTGTTATCGCACTTATCCCGTAATGAAGGAGCTCACTGAGCAACTGCTCTCCCGACATGCCGGGATAAGATATTGTAAAATAGAATCCGTCGCCTATTAACTCGTCCAGATCCTTGTCATAAACTATATTAAACCCATTCTCAGTATACAACCGCTTCATAATTTTTGCTTTTTCCTCATATTCCGAAAGCATTTCACCGAACCGCAGGGTTCCGTCATTGACTGCCTTCAGCAATGCGGCAAGACCATACTGTACCGAATGGGCAACACCTGCAGAGAGTCCGTAAAGCGCACCGAATATTGCGGAATGGCCGAACTTGTCAGATGAAAAATACCTGAGCAGATCGGGATAGGACCGGTTGAACAGGTGGTCGGAAATCGCCATGATGCCAATTCTCTGGCCTGCATAGCTGAAAATCTTGGAGCTTGAGATCAGGATCACGTAATCATCGGTGTAACGGGCAACAGTGGGCTGGTAAGGCGGTTCTCCCGGATTTGAATAGTTTTTCCTGAAATCCATTCCGAAATAAGCAAGATCTTCAATGACAATAACGTCGTATTTACGTGAAAGTTCACCGATAATTGCAAGCTCATCCTCATTCAGGCATATCCATGCAGGATTATTCGGATTGGAATACAGAAGCGATGATACCTTACCGGTTTCCAGGTAAGATTCGAGTTTTGCCCTCAGCTTTTTTCCCCTGAAATTATACACATCAAAGGAAAAATATCCATGTCCTAGCATCTTGACCTGTTGCTTCTGGACCGGAAAGCCCGGATCGATAAAAAGGGTTCCTTCCTTTGTCCGGTCATTTCGGTTGGCCACAAGAAAGCACAGCATTGAGCCAAGCATAGATCCGACCGTAGGTACACAGCCCAAAGGATCAACATCAACATTGAGAAAAAGCTTTATGAATCGTGATGCTTCCTTTTTAAGCTCCGGCAAGCCTGTTATATCGGGGTATATTGCAGCTACTCCTTCTTTCAGTGCCCTGATCTCGGCTTCAATCCCCACCGACGGTGCCGGGAGGCCCGGAACTCCCATCTCCATTCTTATGAATTTTATCCCTGTTTCCGATTCGATAAGGTTGACCAGTGCCACAATCTCACGGATGGAGGCATTGCCCAATAACTTGAGCCCCATATTGTCCATGATTGGCCTGATTATGTTATCTGAAATTGGAATATCATTCATTTTAACACCTGAATTTCTCTTTTGTCAATTACACGTTTTGCTTTGCCTTCACTTCTCTCAAGAGCCTTGGGTTCAACCAGGGTCACCTTAATTCCAAGGCCCAGATAACTCTCGAGGGTTCCCTGTATTTTTGACCGCAGCCCCTCCAGCTGGCTAATCCTGTCAAGGAAAAAAGCTTCATCAACTTCAACCTTGAGTTCAAGTGAATCGAGATTATTGATCCTGTCAACAATTAGCTGGTAATGCGGCGTTATCCCGCCCATTTCCAGAAGGATACTCTCAACCTGGGACGGGAACAGATTCACACCCCTGATTATCAGCATATCATCGCTTCTGCCTACGCATTTGTCCATTCTTACGAAGGTTCTGCCGCATTTGCACCTACCGTAATTAAGGCGCGTGAGATCGCGTGTCCGGTACCTGATTAGGGGCAGTCCGTGCTTGGTAATAGTGGTAAATACCAGCTCGCCTGTGCTCCCTTCAGGTAATACCTGCAAAGTTTCCGGATCGATTATTTCGGGATAAAAATGATCCTCATTGATATGAAGTCCTTCCTGGAAAAGGCATTCACTTGCAACGCCCGGGCCAATAACCTCGCTTAAACCGTAAATATCTATCGCCTTTATTCTCAGCTTGTCTTCAATCTCCCGTCTCATGTTGTCGGTCCATGGTTCAGCTCCGAAAACCCCGACCCTGAGCCTGAACTCATCCCTACTGATGCCGCTTTCAATTATAGCTTCTGCCAGGTAAAGGGCATATGAAGGTGTGCAGGCAAGGACCGTACTGCCAAAATCGTGCATAAGCTGAATCTGGCGCAATGTATTACCGCCCGAAATGGGTATCACCGAGGCCCCGATCTTTTCCCCCCCGTAATGGAGCCCCAGTCCTCCCGTAAAAAGCCCGTATCCGTAGGCAATCTGAATAAAATCATTCTTGTCAGCTCCCGCACATGTAAGGGTCCTTGCCATCACCTCCGACCAGGTAGCAATGTCATTACGGGTGTATCCCACAACAGTGGGCTTGCCGGTAGTCCCTGAGGATGCATGAATCCTGACTATTTCACTCAGAGGAACCGCAAACAGTCCATAGGGATAGTTATCCCTGAGATCCTGTTTTGTAGTAAACGGAAGCCTGGTGATATCCTCAACCGAACGGATGCTCTCCGGTCCAATTCCCAATTCCTGCATCCTGTGCCTGTAATAGGGCACATTAAAATATGTTCTCTCTACTGTTTCAATAAGCCGCTCACCCTGAACTTTTCTCAGTTCATTGCGGTCCATGCATTCAAAATGCCTGTTCCAGATTTCCATATCAGATCTTATAAAGGTCGCTCGCATTAATCAACTCCATCTCATGATCCTTCAAAGCCTTTATAGCCTGCCCGTTATTATTGCATCTTAAGATTATTATCGATTTGGATCCGCATGAAAATGCGTATGTGTATTCAATACTTATTTCCTGATCAGACAGGATCTTGAGAATCTTAGCATAATATTTGGCCTCATCAGGGGCCATAACTGAAATAACTTCAGACAGGTTAACCGTGAAATGATTATCCTTCAACAGGCTTTTAGCCTTCTCAGTATCAGATACAATCAGTCGCAGGATCCCGAATTCGGAAGTATCAGCGACGCTAAGCGCTGTTATTCTGAGAGCTTCCTTTCCCAGGACTTCCAGGACCTCGGTAAGTCTTCCTGACTTGTTCTCGAGGAATACTGACAGTTGTGGTATAAGCATTTGGGCTGGTATTAATCATTGAAAAATCAAGTTCCGAACTTACATATTATTTTTATTTGTTCGACTAAAGCGCACCAATATCATTTTTCAATCCTTACCCTTGCATCTACAACCGTAATTCCTTCAGGGCTTCCAATCAGCGGATTGAGGTCCATCTCCTTGATTTCCGTGGCAAAGCGCAGGAGACTTGAAAGCCTTACAATGATCTCTGCAAATTTCAGTTCGTTTATCCCCGGTTTGCCGCGTGTGCCTTTAATGATTTTGTAGGCCCTGAGACTTTTTATCATTGAACCGGCTTCGTTGAATGTAAGCGGTGCGAGGCCCGAGGATACATCGCCCAGAACCTCCACAAAAATCCCTCCCAGGCCGCAAAGTATTATGTGCCCGAACCGCGGCTCATATTTTGCTCCGATAAAGAGTTCCGTCCCTGAAAGCATCTTCTGGATCATTACCCCGGTTACGCCAGTTATCTTTGTCATGCGGCTGAACTCGGCTTCAAGATGCCTCTGCGATTTAATATTCAGGGTAACTCCGCCAACATCCGATTTATGAACAGGTCCCACAACCTTAAGAACAAGCGGATAACCAAACTCCTCTGCCAGTATGACCAGATCCTTACGCGATCTTGCAATTGCCTCCTTCACTACAGGTATCCGTGCAGCCTTAAGCAGCTGCTGGATAAGCTCCGGTTCAAGATATCCGCTGACTGAATTATCAACTATTTCCCTGATCTTCCGAACATCAATATTCTCCAGGAAGATCTTCTCTTCCGCCGGGAATGGGGTATTCGAGATCCTGGTCAGGGCCCGGCCCAATACAACCTCATCGGGAAAATTGACGTGCCCCTTGCCAATAAAATCCTCAAGCTCTTTCGATGAGCTTGAAACAGAAGGCAGGATCGGATACAGAGGCTTGCTGCATTCGTTGATCTTCCTGTGAAGCAGATCATAAATCTCAGTCATGTCGGTAAGACCGTTATTGCCGAAAATAACACTCATCCCGTCTATCATTTCCAGCTGCCTGTCGGCATAATCAATGATCATCCCAAGCTGATCAATAGTAGCTGTAGCTATCATATCAATCGGATTTACCGCTGAAGCTCCGGGATTCATCATGGCGAGTATCCTGTTCTGATGTTCTATATCAAGTTTTGGAATATTCATTCCTCCGGAAGAAAGTGCATCGGTCAGCATAACAGCCGGCCCGCCTGCATGTGTAACAATCGCAATATTCCGTCCCCTCAATGGCTTGTGCATAAAAACGGAGGCCACGGTTGTCAGCTCTTCCCGTCCTGAACACCGTACTATTCCGGCTTTCCTGAAAAGAGCCTCAACGGCCGAGTCGGAAGAAGCAATTGCTCCGGTATGGGACGATGCAGCCCTGCTTCCGGCCTCGGTGGTCCCGGCTTTTATTGCGGCAATACGGCATCCTTTCTGAATCAGTGAGGATGCATGCCGGAGAAGCTTGTCAGGATCCGGAATTGTTTCCACATAAATAAGTTTTATCGGGGAACTTCTGGCAGGATCATATGTAAGATCCCAGTATTCCAGCACCTCCTCAACACCTGTCTGGGCGCTGTTGCCCACGGAAAAAACACTGGAAAACCTCAAACCTTTCGGAAGTGCCGATTCAATAATAAATAATGCAGTTGCTCCCGAACCACTGACAAAATCACACCCTCTTTCCGAGAGTCTGGGAACCGGAGTGGTAAATACACCCTGATACGAACGGGTGATGACACCTATGCAGTTCGGGCCAATCAGGCAGCCGCCGGCCTCATCAATCAGTCCGGCAATATCTTCTTCCATCTTCCTGCCTTCTTCACCCGCCTCGCTGAATCCGGCGGAAATAATTATAAAAGCCTTTGTATTCTTTTTCCTGACAAGAACATCCACTACCTGGTAACAGTACTTGGCTGGTATCCCCAAAATCGCGAGATCGACACCCGGAATATCATTGATGTCCCGGTAAGATCTCCTTCCCTGAATGAAATCATGCCCTGGATTCACCACAAACAGCTCACCGGTATAACCTCCGTCAATGATGTTTTTCAGGATTTTGCCGCCGGGTTTCATAAGATCGTCAGAACCTCCGACAACAACGATGCTGGCAGGACTTATAAGTTTCTCATTTAACATAGTCACCCTCCAGTCTGAGTAATGATCCGGTTTTGCATCAAAGTCAATGTCAGTAAGTATATATCACAGACCACCAGGCAGTTTGAGAGAGTTCACGTTATTTGCCCAAAGGGTAATAATTGTTTGTGCCATTTGGGAAATTACAAACAATACCCCGGTTATTCCAATAATAGCAATATACTAAAAAAAAACTTCACAAAACCTGAAAGTAATCATGTTGGCAGGATGTTGCCTACTGACGATTTTAAAAGCTATTTTTGCACGTGAAAACCATTGCCGGGATCCGTTGAAATGATGACAGACACCCGGTGAAGGACAATCGGGAGATTGTTCAAAGATTTTCATTTCAGTGAACAATAATTTTACAAGTGAGTTTAACATTGAATTGCTCAGGCGGTAATTAATAACAGAAAAATGGGAATAGACAGAATAATTGAACAGGATGCCTTTGCCAGGAATGATATTATCCGCCTGTTGCAGTCCGAAGGACCGGACAAAGAATTACTTTTCAGAAAATCAGCGGAGGTAAAGGAAAAGCTGATAGGTAAGAAGGTCTGGCTGAGAGGACTGATAGAGTTTTCAAATATCTGCAGCAAGGATTGTCTATATTGCGGCATCAGAAGAACCAATAAAAACCTGTTGCGGTACAACCTGCCGGACGAGGAAATTCTTTCTGCCGCGAAGTTTGCCTATGATAACCGTTACGGATCCGTTGCCCTGCAATCGGGGGAGATGGAAAGCCGTTCAGTTACCCTCCGTATCGAAAATCTGGTAAGGAAGATCAGGGAGCTGTCGGGGGGAACGCTCGGGATCACCCTTTCGGTTGGGGAACAGGAACCTGAAGTATATAAAAGATGGTTTGATGCAGGTGCCCACCGATACCTGTTGCGCATCGAAGCCACAAACGAATCGCTGTACAGGAAAATACATCCCCATAATGGCAGATATGATTTCAGAAGAAGGCTGGATTGCCTGAAGGCTCTTCAGGACATTGGTTACCAGACCGGTACCGGTGTCATGATCGGACTGCCATTCCAGACAATGGATGACCTTGCAGGGGATCTGTTATTCATGAATGAATTCAATATCGACATGTGCGGAATGGGTCCGTACATCGAACATGCCGACACACCACTGGCAAAACACTCTGCAGATCTGCCTCCGCTTTCAGCACGATTTGATCTCACCCTGAAAATGATCGCAATCCTGAGGTTAATGATGAAAGATATAAATATTGTTGCGGCAACCGCTCTCCAGGCTATTGATCCGGTCGGAAGGGAAAAGGCCGTAAGGATAGGAGCAAATATAATTATGCCCAATATCACACCTGGCCCCTATCGTGACAGTTACAGGCTTTACGACAACAAACCATGCACTTCCGACTCTGCGGGGGATTGCCGTGATTGCCTGGAGGCAAGGCTTAGCCTTGCCGATCAGGAATTTGTTTATGGCGAATGGGGCGATTCAATACATTATGAAAAAAGAAGGAAAGGGAAACAACAAAACCCGGACAAATGACCGCATATCATTATTTCCCCATCCATCAGGATCTTTTAACAACCGCATTGCACCGGTAACATTGTTTCAGTCATTATCACTCGAATTATTTCAAAAGATAAAGCGATCTCGTATAAAAATCCCTGAAATGCTTTTGTTTTTTGAATAAATTTAATCTAAGTTTGCCGCACACTTGAAAATATGAAGTTCAGGAACAATCTGCACAGGTACTATTACTATTACTTCATGATTCCGATGGTAAGTCAGAACATGGAATAGTGCCGGTGACACAATATCTGAAAAGGCTTACCAAGACAAGGTAAGCCTTTTTATTTCTAAAATATAAAAACAAGAGATTATGGAGCAAACAATTGCAGGCAGCGAAGTAAAATTCTTCAATGGCAAACAAATTCCCGTTGAAATGCATAAGGTCAGGATCGTTCAGTCGCTGAACCTTGTGCCGGTAGAGCGCCGGCTTGAGGCGATAGAAGAAGCCGGTTACAATTCATTTCTTCTATCAACATCCGATATTTTCCTCGACATGCTTACCGACAGCGGAACAAACGCGATGAGCGATGCACAGGTATCAAAAATGTTCGTGGCTGATGACGCCTATGCCGGATCGCAGAGTTTTGAAAAGTTTCAGAAAAGTGTATTAAAGGTTTTTGGCAAGAAATATGTGCTGCCCGTTCACCAGGGCCGTGCAGCCGAGAATATCCTGGGCAAGTCATATGTAAAGGAAGGGTCGGTGGTACCTATGAATTATCATTTTACAACAACACTTGCACATATTCAACTTAACGGGGGCAAGGTCCTTGAGCTTTATACGGCTGAAGCCATGAAAATCAAAAGCACCAATCCGTTCAAGGGGAATATCGACATTAACCGGCTTGAGGAGGCAATACGCACTTACGGCAGGGAGAATATCCCGTTTATCAGGATGGAAGCTTCCACCAACCTCATCGGGGGACAGCCTTTTTCATTGGCAAACCTGCGCGAGGTAAGAAAAGTTGCCGATAAATACGGGCTTAAGGTTGTTCTTGATGCCAGCCTGATCGGGGAAAACGCCTACTTCATAAAGGTCAGGGAGAAAGAGTACAAAAACTGCACTCTTGAATCAATATTGCTCGAGATGAGCGGATTGAGCGATATTGTATACTTTTCCGGTCGCAAGGTTAGTTCCTCAAGGGGAGGAGCCATTTGCACAAACGACCTGGAAATTTACAACCAGCTGAAATATCTTGTCCCGGTTTATGAGGGATTTCTTACATATGGCGGGATCCCCATCCGTGAGATTGAAGCGATGGCCGAGGGTTTGAATGAAACTACCGAAGTTTCCGTAGTAAACCAGTCTCCGATGTTTATCAATTATATGGTCCGCGAACTTGACCAGCTGGGTATCCCGGTAATTATGCCTGCCGGAGCGCTTGGCTGTCATGTTGATGCAATGCAGTTCCTGAGCCATGTTCCGCAGCCTGAATATCCGGCCGGTTCGCTGGTGGCAGCATATTACATTATTTCCGGAATAAGGGGAATGGAACGAGGAACCATGAGCAATAACAGGGACGAAAACGGTGTGGATATTCTTGCCGATCTGGAACTTATGCGACTGGCCGTCCCAAGGCGGGTATTTACCCTGTCGCAGATTGAATATGCAATCGACAGGCTGAACTGGTTATATCAGAACAGGCATCTCGTGGGAGGACTCAGATTCACCGAGGAACCACCCATACTCAGATTCTTTACCGGCAGACTCGTGCCTGTCTCCGACTGGCCCGGCAGGCTTGCTGCAAAATTCAGGAATGATTTTGGCGACAGCCTGTAGCAGGAACATTACAACACCATCTTTCCCAGGATTATTCCCGGCAGTTTAAGGAGATCTTTTTCCAGCAGGTCCATCTGTATCTCGTCGCCGGTCAGCTCGAGAAGGACCAGCCCTGCCGGCCGGCCAAGGAATTCTTCATTCACACCCAGCCGCGTGCGGATCACACACCCGTACGCGGTAAGTGTTTTCTGAACTGACATGATTGCATCCTTATCCCTGTTTTCAATAAGGATACCAATTACCCTCAGGGCTCCTTCCTCACCGGAGAAGCCCGTGTAAGGCCTGCTATCGTCAAATGATATCTCATTCAGGGAGATTCCTCCGATAGTATTAAGATCAGCCTTCAATGCAGCTATTTCCCGTTCACCTGCAGACAGATGAAGGATTATAAAAGCTTCACGGCTGCACAGTTCCGTCGACAATTCATGGAAACCCAGACGGGTGGTAATCACACCCGAGTGCCGTGAAAGCACCATTTGGGTAAGTCCGGCTTCTTTGATCCGGTCGATTATCTTAATGCCGAAAATCTTAATCATGTCAGAAAGGTTTATTGTTATTTATTTAACAGGTAATCAGTGATATATCCGGCCGCACCGGGTCCTTTATCCTTTCCGGAGATATTTTCCAAACCAATAACTCCCTGGAGAAACAGGCATTATTCTATGAAGATCCTAAAAATACAGGTCCCTTTCGCCCTTCTTTATTTTTTCAATTTTGTCCCTGGTGCTGGCAGCAACGCCCTTTTCAAGGGTCTGAAGATTCTTCTCAATAACATCCCATCCTTTGGTGGCTACATCCTCCGTGGCATAATCGCAAAGATATTCGGACAGTGTCAGGATTGCATTGGGGGTACAAAACCGTTTAATGAAGCCGGGGACCGAAAACTCCATAAAATGCTCGCCAGTTCGTCCCATTCGGTAGCATGAAGTACAGAAGGATGGCAGGTAACCATGGTCGAGCAGCTCATCAATCACGTCTGCCAGCGACCGTGGATCATTGATCCTGAACTGCTCCCTGTTCAGGTTCTGCTCTTCATTCTTTGATTCGGAGTAGGATCCCAGTTCAAGTTTTGTACCTCCGTCAATCTGCGACACACCATACTGCATTACTTCCCTTCTAACATCCGGTGCCTCCCTGGCAGTAAGGATCATTCCCGTGTAGGGAACTGCAAGCCTGAGGATGGGCACCAGCTTCTTGAATTCCTCATCGCTGGTTTCATATTTGTTGCTGATATTCAGGCTTAGTGCATCCTTTATCCGGGGAAAGGAGATTGTGTGCGGACCAACATTGTAACATGCCTCAAGATGATTTGTATGGCGGACAAGGCTCAGAACTTCGAATCGCCAGTCGTAAAGCCCGAACAGTGCTCCAATCCCGACATCGTCAATACCTGCCTCCTGCGCCCTGTCGAGCGCCGTAAGCCTCCATTCGTAATCCTTCTTCCTCCCGCCGGGATGATACCATTTGTACGCCTCGGGATGATAGGTCTCCTGAAAGATCTGATAGGTACCTATCCCTGCCTCGCCTACTTTCCTGAAACCTTCAATATCAAATGGCGCGGCATTGATGTTTACCCTCCTTATCTCACCATGACCCTTCTTGACATTATACACTAACCTGACCGTGTGAGCTATGAACTCGGCAGAATATTCCGGATGTTCTCCGTAAACAAGGATCAGCCTTTTCTGGCCGTTATCCTCAAGGGCCTCGACCTCTTTTATTATTTCACTGTCTGTCAGCGTCTTCCTTACAGCATCCTTGTTTGATACCCTGAAACCGCAATACTGGCAGTTATTGGTGCATTTATTTCCGACATAAAGAGGGGCGAACAACACTATCCTGTTCCCGTAAACCTTTTCCTTGAGAGTCCGCGCACCCTCCCTGATCTCGTCAAATAAATCCGTTCCTACTGAATTGACAAGCACCGCGGTTTCTTCAAGCGTCAGGCGGTGTTTGTCAAGTGACTTGGCAATTACTTCCCTTACCCTGGTTTTATCGGGCCGCACATTGTTGATCAGGTTCCAGATCTCATCCGGATCGATGAATGGTTTCATCCTCTGATCAGGTATACTTAATTTCTCTGGTGAAAAACGCATTTCTCTTCTTTAATTTTATCCCGCAAAATTACTCATTCAAAACAAGGAAGACAAATGATGGGATCAGTAAATAAGCTCGCTGATCTCTTCCATGGCTGCCTTTATTCTTGGTGCTGAAGTCTTGGGGTCGTTAATATCAACAGCCCCGTGAATCTTTTTGTGAAAGCTTATGGTAGAGCTCCTGCCTTCAGGACGAAGTCCGTCATTGAAAAGATATAGAATCACTTCTGACGGTTCATTCCCGGGGCCGTCAATTATCACCATTCCCCTCGAAGAACCGCAGTCCGACTCAAATGAAACGGCATAAATTCCTTTCGCCGGCAGCAGCTTGTTTTCCTCGGTAAGGGGGATCCTGTACATTTGAACCGGCAGGGCCGGGTTGTCTGGATGAAATTCTACCGGCCGGCCCATTACAATGTAGTAATGGTCGAGATATGCATTGGCCTTCTGAATGTAGCCTTCCTTTATTGCCTGCCTGATCTTGGTAGAACTGACGGCTTCATGCTCCACCTCCTGTTCCGGGATTTCCTCGGCTTCAAATCCATATTTTTCTCTCATTCCCCAAAGCTGTTTATAATCCCCCTCCTGATTAAATCCGAAATGATGATTGAATCCGGCCACAATTACTTTTGCTCCCAGGATGCCCCTGAGATAATCACGGACAAACTGCTCGCTCGTTATCCATGAAAAATCCCTGGTAAATTCCTTGATTATCAGGTTGTCGAGACCTGCCTTCCTTAAAAGTTCAAGCTTTTCCTCCTGCGAACTGATCAGCCTGAGATCTTTTCCAGTCGTGTCGGGATACAGCACTTTCCTCGGATGAGGATAAAAAGTAATAAGCACAGATTCCCCGTGATACTTTTCTGCAAGCATTTTCAGCCGGTTAATTATCGTCTTATGCCCGATATGGACTCCGTCAAATGATCCGGTTGTAACGACCGGATTCGGTATGCCCGCCGCCTCTTCGAAACTCTTAAAAATTCTCATCAACCGGCCGGCACGATTAAAGTTTGTTTTCCTTTACAAAATATGCCACTTTTTCAATTGAGGTAATCATATCATATTCTTCAAGATAGACTCCCGACGGCACATTCAGGGGTACAGTTGTAAAATTAAGGATGCCTTTTATTCCATATCTTACCGTTTCTTCGGCAATCTCCCTGGCAAAATCGGCAGGTACCGTAAGAATTGCAACTTCAATGTCAAGTTCTTTTATGGTCTTTTCCAGGTCGTGGTAGGGATAGCATTTTACGCCCGAGATTACCTTGTTGATCTTCTGGGGATCATTGTCGAATGAAGCGATAAGGTTTAGTTTCGATCGCTTACCCTTGAAATAGGCTGCAAGAGCCCTCCCAAGATTACCAATCCCTATAATTGCCACATTCATACCCTGTTCGGAATCAATTATCCTGCTGATTGTTTCTATCAGGACCTTAACGTCGTATCCTTTTCTCAAAACACTCGTATAGCCTATCAGCATCAGATCGCGCCTTACCTGAACGGCTGTAATGTGAAGCCTGGCAGCAAGATTATGGGAAAAGATGTAATTCTTGTTTTCCTTAAGGCATTCCATGAGGGTTCTTCTGTATTCACTCAACCTCTCAACTGTTTTTGCGGGTAATGTTTTCATATTTGTCATGAATTATTCTGTGGTTTTTTTGGCAGCCTGACAATGAAGGTGGTCCCCTTGTCCGGCGTGCTTTCTACAGAGATTGTACCATTATAAAGTTCTACTACCTTTTTGACTATTGAAAGCCCGAGTCCGCTCCCGGAAATATTCCTGGTTCTTTCGTTCCTGATCCTTACGAATTCGGTAAACAGGTTTTCCCTGTCCGACTCCGTGATTCCTATGCCGGTATCGGAGAAATACACAACCACATTGCTTTCATCCCCGTTAATTACAATTTCAGCCTCTCCGCCCGGCTTATTGTATTTAACTGAATTTGAGACCAGGTTGTTGAATATAATGTCCATATCGGTCGGATCGGCCATGATCACCGCATCGGATTTCACATCGAGCTTAATGTTAACTTCCATCTGTATGGCATATGGCTGAACGGTAACGATTGCGCCGGAAGCGATGTCGGCAAGATTGACCGCTTCTATCTTTTCGTCTTTCCTTTCGAGCCTGATCTTTGTAAAATCGAGAAGATCCAATATCAGGTTCCTCATTCCCTGTATTCTCTGAAGCGAACGTTCAACAACGTTGTCATAGTCGCGGATGTTCTCACCCATCTGCTTTTCCTGCATCATCCTCAGATAGCCTTCAACCGCATTGAGGGGGGCCTTCAGTTCATGCGACAAAACCGAAAGGAACTGGTACCTTATCTTTTTGCCCTCCTGATTCATCCGGTGGGTGATCCTTTTAAGATACTGCTGCTTGGTGATGTTTTCAATGCTTGATTTCAGTTCCTGGGGTGTAAACGGCTTGGGAATAAAATCAGTTGCCCCGAACTTATGGGCCTTTAGTGCCACGTCAAGAGATGCGTATGAGGTGATCATCGCCACTACCGTGTCAAATTTCCTGTTCCGTATATATTCCAGTACCTCAACTCCCTGGATGCCCGGCAGTTTATTGTCAAGGAGAAGTATGTCGGGATTCTGCTGTTCAATCATACTGATCCCTTCCTCGCCGGTTGCCGCTTCCATCACTTCAAATGTATAATCCTCATCCATGAACGGGTAATTCACATGGAAGTTACCCAGTATCCTGGTAACACCCGAACGGATCCCGGGCTCATCATCGATGACCAGTACCTTTAAGACAGCCATATCATATTTTTAACAGTCGCATTATCTCCTGATCGAGCTGATCGGAACGTATTCCTTTTTCAAGATACCTGTCGGCCCTTATCCACATCCTGTCGTGTTCCGAGTCAAGGCTGAAGGAAATGCCCGTCTCATGGGCCACGGCTGTTGCCAGGATAACCGGCACATCGGGATATTTCTTCTTTAACCTGTAACATAGGATAAAGCCGCTGTCGTCGTTTTCCATCATAAGATCGAATATGGCAAGGCTGGGTTTGAATCGGGCTATAATTGCCTCAGCCTCGGACTGACTTTCTGCCGCAATGGTTTTATATCCTGCCTTTCCCAGGTTTGAAATGGTCTGAAACAGGTAATCAGGATCATCATCAGCCACAAGTATTGTAAAGTCGCTTTTCTTCATCATCCGAATAATTTCGTCATAAAACCGTCTGTTCAATTATCCCATGCCAAAAACGGCAAATCGTCTCATTCCTTTCCCCTGGGCATTACTATCCTGAATTTTGTACCGGTAGGGCCCTTTGAAGGATCAGTGTTGGAATCGACGGATATCTGCCCCTTGTGCATTTTTACTATCCCGTAGGCGGTAGCAAGCCCCAGCCCGGTTCCCCAGCCAATGCCCTTGGTGGTGAAGAAAGGTTCAAAGATCTTCGCCTTGTCATCTTCCTGTATCCCCGTGCCGGTATCCTTTACAGTAAAAGAAACATCGCTCAGGGTGTCTTCCAGGATAATCTGTACCGAGCCGCCCTCCTTCATGGCTTCAAACGCATTCTTGACAAGATTGGTAAGAACCTGCGTCATCTGTTCAGGGTCAAGCATGGCCTCTGGGCTTGTTGTCATGTCAGTGACCTCAATCCTGACATTTTCGGGAACAATCAGGCTCTCAAGGCTGTGCTCAACCAGGTCCCTGATATTAACACGCTGATGGTTAACCTGGTTCTTTCGTGCAAAATTCAGAAGGCCGCTGACTATGCTTTTACATCTTCCCGCCTGCTCAACAATAAGCTTCAGGTCGTCCCTGACAGGATCGTCGGGTGCGCATTCTTCAAGGAGAATGTTGCTGTACATCATTACAACCCCCAGGGGATTATTGAGTTCATGGGCAATCCCTGCTGAAAGCTGACCCATGTGAGCCAGTTTTTCCGATTGTTTCAGCGCCTGCCTCATGGAAGTGAGCTTCTCATTCGAAAGGGCAAGCTCCTTAACAGAGTTATGCAGCTTCTCAATAGTGTACGGAAGGCACATTTCAACCTCGGCAAGCCCTCTTTTTATCGCAATGGCGTGTTCGACACAACTCTCATAGCCGCAGGCTCCGCAGTCAAGCTGGTCCTTAATGGTTGTTTTCCCCATCGAAACGAGTACCTCTTCTATTTCAGACTCATCGGGCATAACGATGATGTTTTCCTCGGGCTTATACCTGACGCTGAGATCGAGCGATGAGTAAAGATCGAAATAATGCTTCCACGCCTCATGGTCAAGATCATTCATCTTCCTGTTGGCATAGCTGCTTACAAGCGAGCGCCTGTTATACTGTTTTCCGTTTTTTGACAACCCGGGGCCCATTATGCATCCCTCGCAGCAAAGAAGTTCCATATGCTGGTTGCATATCAGCCCTGCCTCATATTCCTTGAGAGCCCCCTGGAAATCGGTTCTTCCCTCGGCAGCAATAATATTCCCGGTAATTGAATCATCATTTATGTTGGCGGTCTGAAGCAATCCCCTGGTGACCGGAAATATTGCCCCCCGCCCGCCGGCCGGAGGATCAAATTCCGAGGGCTCCGTCATCTCCGCCCCTATACCGTACTGACTGAAAAGTTCCCTCAGTTCAATGAATGTGATTGCTTCATCAATCTCGGAACTTTCGGCTTTTTTTGCTACACAGGGACCGATGAAAACAATCTTTGTGTCATCCCCGTATTTTGAACGGACCACCCTGCCCATTGCAACCATGGGCGATACCACCGGGGCGAGGTTATCAACAAGATCGGGATGATAATGCCTGACATAATTAACGATCGAAGGACAGTCAGAGGTAATGAAGTATCCTGAATCCTGTTCCACCAGCTGCCTGTACCTGTCAGCAACAAGATCGGCACCGAAAGATACCTCAAGTACCAGTTCAAATCCAATGGCCCTGATCATCCCGATAAGTACCTTATAGTCATAATCAGGAAACTCGGCTGGGAAGCTCGGAGCCACAATGGCTGCAACCTTCGATTCTTTCTCAAGGAGGCGGATAACCCTGTCGGTCGTTTTCAGGAAAACCTTTGCTCCCTGGCTGCATACCTTTGTGCAGTTACCGCAAACGATGCACCTGTCATCAATAACTTCCGCCTGCCCCCCCACAATACGTATAGCCTTGGCAGGACACTCCCGCACACAGGTGTAGCAGGTCCGGCACAGTTCCTTTATGGTATAGACAAGCATTATCTGGTATTAAAGGATTCAACTGACGGATATCCGGTGCAAAGGTACAATGGTTTGGATATCATGACACAATTTTTCATCTCTTTTGCAACTTTCGGTTACTATAAAAGAACATCCTTCCTTTCAAAATGAGTATGAAATATCCTTTTATCACTTATTTCCATGTTCTCATTTGCAAGTTTGTCGCACAGACTTAAAAATGAAGGTGATTTTTCCGGGATTGAAATTGCCTCTGTTTCATCTGATTGCCAGATCAGCCTGGCCCTGTTTTTCAGATCGTCCCTGGATGCTATTTTGGGGAGCCCGCCTCCATGGATGCAGCCGCCCGGGCAGGCCATTACTTCAACCAGGTTGTATTTTGTACCAGCCTGGAGTGCGTTGTTAAGCTTTTCAAGCCCGGTCAGGCCATCAACCACAGCAACCCTTATCTCTGTATCCCCGGCTTTCACCGTGCAATCCCTGAATGATCCCGAACCCCTGATTTTTTTCAGCAATTGTCTGTCAGGCTCCTTCCCCGACAACCGATATGAAACGAGTCTGACAACTCCCTCTGCCAATCCTCCCGACAATTCCGCAAGCACGGCTGAGGAACTTCTGCCGGCCAGCGGTTCATCAGCCGGTTCCCTGGCAGTATTGTACACATCAATCCCATACAGCCTGATCAGCCTGGCAAGCTCCCGCACAGTGAGCACTGAATCAACGTCGCTGATCCCCTTTCTCATCATTCCGTCGCGCCTTGCCTCATACTTCATTGCCATGCAGGGGGATACCGAAACCGAAAAAATCTTGTCAGGCTGAACTTTCAGCTGACCGGCAACCATGGTCTTAATCAGAACCCCTGCTATCTGCTGCGGCGACTTAACCGTTGAAAGACAGGGAATAACATCCGGCATCGATTGCTCCGCGAATTTTACCCAGGCCGGGCAGGCCGTTATATACAACGGGCTCTCATCATTTTTCTCAAGCTTCGCCGAAAGCTGATCAGCCAGTTCAGAAATACAGATGTCCGTTCCCGTACCTGTCGAGTAAACCTTGTCAAAACCTATTTTACGCAGGATTGCGTTCAGGTTCTTGTCAAAATCCTTGTTGTACCTGATTCCCAGCTCTTCGGCGATACCGGCGGGAACAAAGGGAGAATACTGAATAGCCTTCACAACATCATGCTTGTTAAGATATTCCTGTACCTCGGTTATGTTATACTTTTCATGGAGCGCACCCGTGGGACAGACAAGGACGCATTGACCGCACTGAATGCAGCTGGAGAAATTGAAATCCTTGTCCATCGCAGTACCTATATGGGTTTGCCCTCCCCTGTTGATAAAATCAAGCGACGTGCAGGTAATGACCTCCTCGCAAACCCTGACGCACCTGCCGCATAATATGCATTTTGCCAGTTCCCGTACAATAGCCGGACTTGACTGATCGAGGCGTGGTTTAATCTTTTTCCCCTTAATCCTTCTTTCCCTGATATTGAGTTCCTCAGACAAATTCTGCAGTTCACAGTTAAGATTCCGGTCGCAGTAAAGGCAATCATCTGGATGGTTTGAAAGAAGCAGTTCAACGATGGTCTTTCGGGCAGTGATCACCCTGGGCGAGTGGGTTCTGATCCTCATCCATTCCTCAACGGGCTGTGAACAGGCAGTGACGAGCCTTTCCTTTCCTTCTACCTCAACAACACACATCCTGCATGCTCCTGTCGGCGTAAACTCCTTCATCCTGCACAAGGTCGGAATGATGATGCCGTTGCGGTTAAGGGCCGACAATATGGTTTCACCCTTTTCGGCCTTTATCTTTCTATTGTTAACGTGAATGGTGAACAGCATCTTTCAGTTTATTGCATAAGTCACTTTTAAAATAACATATCTCCTTTCATTCTTCCGGTTTTACCCGGATCCGGGCCGGTCATCACAGCCATGCTGCTATTTTACAATCACCGCACTGAACTTGCAGACATCGTAGCAGATTCCGCAGCCGATACATTTGTCCTCCACAATGAAGTAAGGCTGGAGCCTTGTTCCGTAGATGGCATTAACCGGGCATTTTCCGGCACAAACGGTGCAGCCCGTACATTTCTCGACATCTATAATGAACGTACGCAGGCCTCTGCAGACATTTGCCCGGCATTTCCTGTCAAAAATATGCTCCTCAAATTCCTCCCTGAAGTTCTTAAGTGCGCTGACGAAAGGGTTGGGTGCATTCTGCCCCAGACCGCAGAGAGATGCATCCTTCATGACACTTGAAATAGTTTCAAGCTGCATCACGCCCCTGAATCTTTCAAGGGTTGTTCCTGTATCTTCGTTTGCCGGTTTCCTGATAACATTTTCAAGGATCTCGAGCATTCTCCCGGTACCTTCACGGCATGGAATACATTTGCCGCAGCTCTCCTTGCAGATAAAATCCATGTAGTAGCGTACAAGGTCCACGATGCAGGAAGTTTCATCAATCACCACGAATCCGCCTGATCCCATGCTGAAGCCCTGTCTTCTCATTGCATCAAAGTCAACCTGGGTGTCAAGGTCGTCAGAGGTTATGAATGAGCCTGAAGCCCCTCCGATCTGGACAGCCTTGAATTCCCTTGCATCCCTTATGCCATCGGCAATATCCTCGACAATTGTCCTGAGGCTGGTCCCCATTTCAACTTCTATCACTCCCGAGAATCTGCCCCGGCCGGCAAGTGCAAAGATTTTCGTGCCGGGACTGCTGAACGTTCCGATTGTGCGGTACCATTCCGGACCGTTCTGCATTATAAGCGGCACATTCATAAGGGTTTCCACATTATTGATAACAGTGGGCTTCCCTGCCAGTCCTGCGGTTGTGGGATATGGAGGTTTCAGCTGGGGCATTCCCCGTTTTCCTTCCAGGCTGTTTATCAGTGCTGTCTCCTCTCCGCAAACAAAAGCTCCCGGTTCCATTCTGACCACAATGTCGAGGTTATAGCCGCTGGAATGGATATTATGGCCCAGGAGCCCGTAATCCCTGGCCTGTTCGATTGCATTCTGTATCCCTGCCCTGGCATGCTCAGAACCGGCCTTGAGATACAGGATCGCATTCGAGGAACCTATCGCATATGCAGCAATTGCCATTCCTTCAATCAGCCTGTGGGGATCACTTTCCATAACCAGCCTGTCGCTGAATGCCCCGGGGTCACTCTCCTTGGCATTGCATATAAGATATCGTGCATTACTCGGTGTATTGAGAGCCTGCTTCCATTTCAGCCCTGTCAGGTAGCCCCCGCCGCTCCGGCCCCGCAGCCCGCTCCTTTCTATAAGATCACAAACCTCATCATATGTGTAGTGACGTATGGTTTTCAGATAAGTCCGGTACCCCCCCACGGCAATATATTCCTCAATGCGTCCGGGATCGTAGCAGCCACAGTTTCCAAGAACCAGCCTTTTCTGAAGTGCGAAAAACGGAATGTCCTCGAGAAAATCAATTCCCGGCCATAACTCAAATCCCTTTGACCCCGACTGACCTATTAAATCTTCTTCGGAAATATCATTATGAAAAACTCCATTCATCAGAGGTTCAACTTTCTCCTCAGTTATATTCCTGAAGTAAAGTTTGTTCTTGCCGGGCATCTGAATGCAGATAACCGGTTCGTAATTTGCCGGACCTGCGCAGCCAACCTTTATTACGACCGTTCCGGGTTCATTCTCTTCGGCAAATAATTTCAGGGCATTGTATGTTTTTTCAGAACCCGCAATGATGCTGCTGCTGTTCGAAGAAACATAGACTACAGGAACATCAGTTTTCTCGCGCCTGATCTGCGATAAAACCTTTTCCGCTTCGGGTGAAAGGGTATCAGATTCAAATAACAGTACCTTCTCTATCAGGAATGTCTTTAAATCATCCATCTAGTCGTTTTCAATTATGTACTTAAGCTTCCTGATCAGTTCCGGGATCTGATCCTGGCTGACATGGATATGATATTCATCATTCACCGTAATCACGGGTCCATGGTAACACCCGCCCATACAGGTAACAATATCGAAGCTGAAATTACCATTGCGCGATGTCTGGCCCGGAGCTGTCTTCAGTTCCTCTGTTAATTTATCAATGATGCCCTGGGATCCATTCATGAAACACGAGGTGCCATGGCATACGCTGATATGAATCCTGCCGGAGGGTATGAATCTGAACTGATCATAAAAAGTAGCCAGCCCGTAAATTTTCGTCGTGCTTAAACCAAGATGGCTTCCCACTCTTATTATGGCTTCCTCCGGAAGATGCCCGAGCCTCTCCTGTATCTCCTGCAGCAGCGGGATAAGGTCCTCCCGCCTTCCCTGCCTGTATTTTGTTATTATATTCTCAATATCTTCAGTCATCTCTTGCCCAAAATACCAACACAAATATAAAAAACTTATTGTTAATAAAATAACAATGTTTATTAAATAACAATAAACTTTCTCATTAAAATCAGCCCGAGAGTTGTATGAAAGAATCTGATCGGCACTTCTGCCCGCTCCGACACTGTCATAAAGATCTCCGTCACATTTTCAGACAGCGTGGGACCGATAAAAAACAATTCCGTCTGAACAGATTGGAAAAGTAAAGAATTATGCCCTGAACCGACCCTCCAGGGATACTTTCGCATGAATTTATCCGTTATAGGAATCAGTATTGGTCAATTAATCATTCTATGAAGAGAAATATCAGACAATTGCTCGGTATAATCATGTTTATGCCCCTGACCAGCTTATTGTCAGCACAGAACAATAATGCAAAAGATCCCCGGAAGCTGGTTGCAGGCATCAGTGCAGGTTACAACAGGGGGATAGGCATCAGTGCAAACATCACTCCTTTCAGCCTGCTGGGTGATTTGCCTTTCAGCTTACGTTTCGGCGCAGGTTATTCTTTCCTGAATCCGGGAAATGCAGCTGAGGCTCGGCGCATCTTCATAAATAACAATACCAACGGAACACCGGAGAAAAAGGGTACCTCACTCGATATCAGGCTCGATTTTTTCATTAACAAACCGTTATTCGGCATAAGCACTTCCAGCTTGGTGTTCGGTCCGAGATTTTCCACATTCAGGGGAAATTTCAAATATGTCGGCGGCAATGAAGATTTTGATGTCACTTCTCACCAGTTCGGTCTCGGTGCCGGGTTTGAGAACTATTTCAAAATGAATCCAAAGATGAACCTGGTTTTATCCTGGGGGCTTGACATTTACGCTCCATCCAGGCTGTCAGGCCATGATACCTCCTACAGCCCTGACAACGACAATATAAATCCCCGCGCCAATAACAGAAACAATGATATCCTTTTCAGGTATGGCGATGCAAACCGGGCTATCAAACAACCTTTTATCATGCCGCGTATCATGCTGGGAGTGAATTTCGGACTGTAGCACACGAAGCCAGCGGATGAATTTCAGCCTGCCATCACCGGCTCCCTGCCGGTGTCATGAAAGGCCAGCAGACAGAATCTCAAACCCGGCTGTTGCAACGATACAACGGATTCGTTCCTCCGCTGCTGAACCTGCCGGACAAACCGCCTAGACACAACAGGCGATCAGCCTCATCCCCTTCAGCCGGCGCTTTCACGGGACGAATGACTTTTGTGTCTTTCTCAGTACGGAAAGGAATTATTATTAATTTTGTGAATTCTTTTCGAAATTATGGCTCAGCGAATTGAGATGCAAATTTGCCTTGGCAGTTCCTGTTTTTCAAGGGGCAACAGGGAAGTGGTAATAATGATCAGGGATTATCTGAAAAAAAACCATCTGGAGGATCGGATAGTCTTCAAGGGAGCCCGCTGCATGGGTTTATGCAACCATGGTCCGAATCTTAAAATAAATGACAAAATTATCCAGGGGGTTGCTCTTTCAGCAATTGAGGAAATCCTTGAGAAAGAGTTTGGAAATTTAAAATAGCAAAGCCCGTAAAACCAAATGAACGAAAGAAAACCAATTTTTTATATAAACGAACAGAAATGCAGGAACACCTACTCCTGCGTCAGGGTTTGTCCGGTCAATGCCATTGAAGTAAGGGCCCAGAAAGAACATCCGACAATTATCGAAAGCCGGTGCATAGGATGCGGCTTATGCTTTATCGACTGTTCCCCGAGGGCGGTTGAGTTCCGCGATTCGAGGGATGAAGTGAAGCGCCTGCTTTCTTCGGAAAGGAAAACCGCAGCACTTGTTTCGCCAAGCATTGCCCCTGAATTTGTCGATATAACCGATTACAGGAAATTTGTTGGCATGCTCCGGGCCCTGGGTTTTGACTATGTTCACGAAGATTCCTTTGGTGTTGATCTTATTGCCGCCGAATATGCCGATCTTGTAAGCAAGGCAGAAGGCAAATATTATATTACAGCGAATTGCCCTCCGATAGTTAAGCTAATTGAGAAATATCACCCTGAGCTTGTCCCGAACCTTGCCCCCCTTGTCTCACCGATGATAGCAACCGCGATGGTTGTCAAGGAACTGTATGGTGAAGATGTGGCAACAATATTCATTGGTCCATGTATCGACAACAAGGATGAAGCTCACCTTTACAGGGGAGGTAAGCTTGTTGACAGTGTGCTGACTTTCATTGAACTGAGGCAGCTGTTTGATGAGTTTGAAATACAGGAAAGAACCGTAAAAATGTCGGAATTCGATCCTCCTTACGGCAACTGGGGCGCATTGTATCCCCTGCCTGCAGGAATAGTTCAGGCCGGGGGAATAAAACGCGATTTCTTTACCAGCAATGTGATTACCGCAGCAGGCAAAGAAGAGGTCTTCGAAGCTCTGAATGACTTTGGCCAGTATATCGATACCATTCATCACCACTTCAACCTGTTCTTCTGCCACGGGTGCATGCTTGGTCCGGGGATGGAGCGCCATTCGGAGAGGTTCAGGAGACGAGCCCTGGTAAGGCTTTATGCTGAAAAAAGGGTCGGGTTGCTGGATAAGGCACAGTGGCAGAAGGATATGGAAAGATGGTCGAAACTCGACTTTTCCAGATCATTCAATCCCAACGATCAAAGGATCCCCGAACCTCCCGCCGAAGCAATAAACGAGGTCCTGAAAATCATCGGCAAGGATAACCCCGATGAAGAATTGAATTGCGGGGCATGCGGTTACCAGTCGTGCCGGGAATTTGCATCAACCGTGGCAAAAGGACTGGCGGTTCCGGAAATGTGCCATACTTTCAACCTCCGCAACAAACAGGAATACATTGAAACCCTGAGGCAGACCAACAGGAAGCTTGCCGAGACAAAAAAAGCCCTTAAGGATTCGCAAGAGCTTGCAATGAGGGAGAAGGAAATGGCACAAAGCGCTTCGGACATGATGCACAACATGCTTGAAAAACTTCCCACAGGTGTTGTGATTGTAGACAATAACCTGAAAATCCTTCACTCAAACCAGAGTTTCATCAACATTATCGGCGAAGATGCGAAATCCATTGCCGATATTATTCCCGGCCTGGTGGGTGCTGACCTTAAAACACTGATGCCCTTCAATATATATAATATGTTCACTTTCGTCCTCAAGGAAGACGAACCGGTGGTAAGCAAGGATTTCAGGTTTGAGGACAATATGCTGAATATTTCCATTTTCCCCATCAGGAAGAATAAAATATGCGGCGCCATAATTCGCGACCTGTTCTCTCCCGAGGTCCAGGGAGAGGAAGTCACAAACAGGGTCAGTGAAGTGATTGAAAAGAACCTGGAGATGGTGCAGAAAATCGGGTTCCTGCTGGGCGAAGGAGCCTCAGAAACCGAACAGATGCTTAACTCAATCATCGAGTCATATAAAAAAAGAAGGGTGACCAGGTAACATTTCCACACTAACAGAGCTTGTACAAGGATTTTTACATAGAAGTCAACAGCCAGCAGAGAAATCACGATGGGGAACGGATCTCCGGGGATGTTTTTCTTTACAGGTATATCAAGGAAGAAGACAGGGTTATTGCAGTACTGTCTGACGGTATGGGGCATGGTGTAAAAGCCAACATTCTTGCCACCCTTACCGCAACCATGGCTATGAACTTCACAATAGAACACAAGGAGGTTGACACCATAGCCGAAATAATAATGAACACGCTGCCCGTCTGCAGTGAAAGGAAAATAAGCTATTCAACCTTTACCATCATCGATATTGAAAGCAGCGGAAAGACAAATATCCTGGAATATGACAATCCTTCAACAATAATACTGAAGGGTTCCGATGTCTTTGACCCCTCATGGAAGAAAGTGGTTCTGGAAAAGGGCAAGAATGCCGGCAAGGTCCTCAAGACATGTTCATTTCATCCGTCAAAGGAAGACAGGATCATCTTTTGTTCCGACGGTGTGGCCCAGAGCGGTATGGGAAGCGAAATGTTCCCGTTCGGCTGGGGACGTGATGAGGTTGCATCCTATGCTGCATCCCTGGTCAGGGGCGAAGCATCAATTTCTGCAAAAACACTCTCGGGGAAGATTGTTACCATGGCACACAAGAACGACAGTTACAAGGCCAAGGACGACATAAGCTGTGCCACCATTTATTTCCGCGATCCCAGGAAGCTGCTTATCTGTTCAGGTCCGCCCTATGAGAAGGACAAAGACCGTGAACTTGCCGAAAAAGTGAAAAACTACAACGGCAAGGTAATCCTGTGCGGAGGTACAACTGCCGATATAGTGGCCAGGGAACTTAACAAGACCATAGTCGATGAACTGATCTTTGAAGATCCCGATCTTCCGCCGGAAAGTTTTATCGATGGCATTGACCTTGTAACGGAAGGTATCCTGACGCTTCAGAAGGTGAATGAGATCCTAAAATCATACAATAACAGCGTAAGGCTCGGGAAGGGGCCGGCCGACAAGATCGTTCGACTAGTTATGGAAAGTGATGAGATCCATTTCATTATCGGAACAAGGATCAACATTGCACACCAGGATCCCACCCTGCCGGTTGAGCTTGAGATAAGGAGAACGGTCATAAAACGGATTGCCAGGTTACTTGAGGAAAAATGGCTCAAAAAAGTCAGCTTCGAATATATCTGAATCTTAACCTCTTTACTCTTTTCTGCTTTTAAGGTAAGCCTGTATCCTTTCAAACATGCATGACTGTATATAAGGATAGGTATTTTCCCCGGGCCGGAATATATCTGTCTTTATTTCACTTATCTCCGAAACATCCTGGATCGGGCCGAGGCTGAAAATCTCGGCAAAATAAAGCCTCCCATAACCTGTTTCTCCATCCGTGGTCACCGAATAGGTTGAAACACATTCCAGTTCAAATTCCGTTGCCCCGGTCTCTTCATTAAGCTCACGGCGGGCAGCATCATCGGAGGTTTCATTATTTTCGATATGCCCCCCCGGTATCTCCCATGTGGTTCGTCCATGATGACGGACAAACAACCATCTGCCCCGGTATCTTGACACAATCACCGAATACGTCAGGCCGCCGGCCGGACAAAAGGAGGGGTCATAAAACCTTACTTCAGTCATCTTTTTTAAACCGGCCTAAAAGTAATTAAAATGACTGATAACTTTATTGAGTATTTTTACCCTTAAAAACATCCCGGATGATAATCCTGATTTTTCTTATAATCATCGAAATCCTTACATTCCAGGTTATAAGACAGCATCTGTACGACAGGTCATGGCTGAGGTACTACTTTATGGTTACTTTCAACACCCTTGTAAGTGTGTGGTTCTGGGTGATCTGGTTCAGGCTGGCAAACTTCAGGGGTATATATGATGAGCCTGTCAATGTGTGGCTTTTAATGAACCTCAACGGCCTGACGGCTGCGGTTGTGATCCCAAGATTCATCCTGGTAATATTTCACTTCTCGGGAGTATTGGCAAGAAGGCAAACCGGAGGTCACATCAGATCCCTTACAAACACCGGGCTGATAATTGCTGCAGTGATATTTTTCACTGCTCTTACCGGTTCGCTATTCGAAAGATTCAATTTCAGGAAGGAAAATATCTCCGTTGATGTAAGGGGATTGCACCCTGACCTTGAGGGGCTGAAGATTGTCCAGATTTCGGATCTGCACCTCTCGTCATTTTACCATCATGCCGGACAGCTGGCAGGTGTGATGAAGGAAATAGACGAAATTGGGCCTGACCTGCTGATCAATACAGGTGATTTTGTTACAATCGGCTGGCGTGAATTTGCCGGTTTCGACACGATTCTCAGAACCGCCGGGGGCAGGTACGGAGCCTACGCGGTGATGGGAAACCACGATTTCGGCACATATGACCCGTATTTCACAGAAGCCGACAGGCAGAACAATGTTATGCTGATGAATAAACTGATATCCTCATCGGGATATAAGGTGCTTAACGATGAATCGGCGATGATTGAAATAGGCGGTGCAAAGGTCAGTCTGTCGGGAATAACCACCATGGGCCGTTTCCCGGAAATAATTTCGGGCGATCTGAGTGAAGCCCTAAAGGGAAGCGACAGCGCCGACCTTAAAATACTCCTCGCCCATGATCCGAATTTCTGGGAGAAGTCCGTCACAGGTAAAACAGACATCGATATAACTTTTTCGGGGCACACTCACGGCATGCAGTTCGGGATTGTCACAAAACGATTTGCCTGGAGTCCTGCAAGCTGGTTCTATCCCAGATGGAACGGGCTGTACCGGAAAGATAACCAGGTCCTTATTGTCAGCAGGGGGCTGGGGGTCCTGGGATTTCCATTCAGGATCGGAATGCCCCCCGACATAGTGGTAATCACACTGAACTCCGGATGAAGCAATAGACTGAAAACTAAGATGTCAGAATAAAACCATTTAAACGCAACAGCTTCGGGGCTTACTGCGGTATCTGTGCAGGGAAATTCACCGTTGTAAGTTACAGGCTCATTGCAACCGCCCCGCTGATTTAACGGTTAAAAAACCTGCAGCATAGAAACCCGGAAATGAAAACCGCACCACTGAAAGACCATATAATGTCAGCAAGGTATTTTGATTACAGGATCAGGTATTCACGGAGAAAATCCCTCTCAATCATTGTATCGCCCGACAAGGGAGTCATTGTAAGGGCCCCTCACAGGATTCAAGCCGGAATCATTGAAAAATTCGTAAGCGAAAAATCTCAATGGATAATAAAATGTCTTGAAAGTTTCAGTTCAATGCAGCGGATCGATAACAATAACGGATACCATGATGGTGACCGGGTCTTGCTCCATGGAGAATTCTACACACTCAGGCTGGTGTCTTCCGACAGGTTTAATGTACGGCTCAGGGATAAAAGGATCATTGAAATTGAATACCTCCAAAAAAATGATCCAATGCTGATCAGGGAAGTCCTTGAATCATGGTTCAGGCATATTGCAGTCAGGGAGCTGACTGCCAGGTTCAGGGAATTGCTTGAACACTATTCTGCCTTTGGATTCAAACCGGCAGGGTTTTCCGTCAGAAAAATGAAGAAAAGATGGGGCAGCTGCTCATCGAAAGGCATGATCGGCATAAGCTATGACCTGATAAGGCTCGGCAGGGAATTCAGCGATTATGTCATTGCACATGAGTTGTGCCATCTCATCCATCATAACCATGGTACAGGTTATTACAAACTCCTTTCCGAGGTATATCCCCAGTGGAGGGAAAAGAGGGCGGAGCTGAAAAAGTACCTGAGATAAAAGGCGGATGCCTGTCAGGTCATCATCCCGATATGATCTCAAAGAGTGTACTCCTGCCTCATTGAAGGTATATGGATATTATTGAATCCGGCCTTTTTGAGTTCCCCGGAATATTTTAACTGGGTTTCATATTCGCCGTGCACAAGGAACATATCCTGCAAGGCCTTTTTATCCTGGCATTCCAGGAAACTGATCATTTCCCGGTAATCACCGTGTCCGCTGAATGCATCGATCTTTTTTATTTCAGCATTTACACTGTATAAGGTTCCGTGTATGGATACTTCCCTGGCACCGCCGGCGATACGAGCCCCAAGGGTGGCAGGTGAGCAGTATCCCACGATAAGGACCGTATTCCTTGGATCTGATATGTTATTGGCAAGATGATGCTTTATCCGGCCCGCTTCCATCATTCCCGATGCGGAGATGATGATGCAGGGCTTCCGGTAATCATTGAGCTTTTTCGAATCTTCGCGGCGTACTATATAATTGAGCCGGTTAAATCCGAACGGATCGGGATCGGTCTGCATTAATGCAATGGTCTCCCTGTTGAAACACTCCGGATGCATGCTGAATATTGTTGTTGCGTTAACCGCCAGGGGGCTGTCAACAAATATCTCCACCCTGGGCAACCTGTCCTCATTGAAGAATTTGTTGAATGAATATACCAGTTCCTGGGTTCTGCCCACACTAAAGGAAGGGATTATCAGCTTGCCCCCCTTGTCAACGCATGTATGTACCACTGTCCGGAGCAATTCATCGTCGGCTGAGGCATAATCCTTATGAAGCCTGTCGCCATATGTCGACTCGGTGATGAGAATATCAGCCTGCGGGAAAGCCTCCGGCGGTTTAAGGATCCGGCTTGAGGGCCTGCCGATGTCGCCCGTGCAGGCAACCCTGCGGATCGTTCCGTTTTCACGCACTTCCAGGTTCGCCACACCGCTGCCCAGCATATGACCGGTATTTGTGAATCTGACCTTCAGGTTATCATCTATCCTGAATTTCATGCCGTGCGGAACTCCAATGAACAGTTTCATGCAATCATCGGCATCTTCCCGGGTGAACAACGGAGTGACAAGAGGCAGGCCCTTCCTGGCCCTTTTCTTGTTGAAGGTCCTGGTATCATGCTCCTGGATGAACGCTGTATCAGCCAGCATGATTGAACACAGATCCCTTGTTGCATTGGTGCAGATAACGGAACCTCTGAAACCTAGTTTGTACAGATAGGGAATTAGCCCGGAATGATCAATATGTGCATGGGTAAGAATTACATGATCTATTTCAACAGGATCAAATCCGAGGTCCCTGTTCATTGCGTCCGTCTCAAGGCCTTTTCCCTGAAACATGCCGCAGTCAAAGAGAATCCTCTTTCCCGATCCGGGTTCAAGAAGTACTTTGCTGCCCGTAACCTCCCTGGCAGCGCCCAGGAACTTAAGTTTCATGTTTATTTTATTTACGTTTAACCGGTGTCAGTAACTCCATCGATATTTCCCGGGAGGGAAGGCAAGATTCCCGGTTCATTCAACAAGAACAATCGCCATGTCCATAACATTTGTAAAAGTAGGACCTGTTCTAATATGTCCTCCGGTTTTTTTGAAAAAATTATAGGAATCAAACGCGGCCAGGTATTTTTCAGGATCAATCTTCTGCTTTTCTGCCTGCACAATGGTTTCCGAATCCACAACTGCTCCTGCCACATCCGTTGGTCCGTCGGTGCCGTCCGTTCCTGCTGCCAGGATCGTAATGCCCGGTTTGTCACGCAAACGCATGGCAAGGGAAAGGGCCAGATGCTGGTTCCGGCCGCCAAGGCCTTCCCCGCTTACCCTGACAGTGGTTTCACCCCCGAAAATCAGGCAGGCGGGTTTTCCCGGCGTCCTGTTCGCCCTGCAATCTGCTGCAGCATTGAAAATCACTTCTGCAGCCAATTCCACATCCCCCTGCAATGAATCATCGGCTATATAAGACTCCAGTCCGGCAAGTTCCGCATAATTTTTTGCGGCCTCAAGCGCAATCCTGTTCGTTCCGCAAAGAAAAATCACCTGGTCCGAAAAAAGAGGATCTCCGGGTTTGGGTGTCTCAGACCGCAATCCAATCCTGCCATCGTTGAGGTATTTCATGATGCCTGCTGTCAGATCTGAGGCAAGGCCATATTTTTCAATCACTTGAAAAGCATCATCATAGGTTGAAGCATCAGGAACCGTCGGTCCTGAGGCAATCACATCCGGTGCATCTCCGATTACATCTGAGATGATCAGGGTTATCAGAGCGGCCGGATACACCATCGCGGCCAGCTGTCCTCCCTTAATCCCCGACAAGTGCTTTCTTACAGTGTTTATCTCCCGGATGGTGGCTCCGCACCTTGTGAGCAGATTGTTAACTATGTGGATCTCTTCAGGAAGAAGTCCCCCGGGAAGGTCCGTTAGCAGGGCAGAACCTCCCCCTGAAATAAGGCAGATCACGAGGTCATCTTTTTCAGCCTGACGGGCAATGCCGGCAATTGCATCGGCTGCCATGAAACTGTTTGAATCAGGGACAGGATGGCCGGCTTCCGTTACAGTTATCTTCCTGAGCTTGCAGGCATATCCGTATTTGACAACAATATGCCCTCCGGAAATGCGATCCCCGAGAACGGTTTCCACGTAATGCCCCATTGCCCCGCTTGCCTTGCCTGCACCGATTACATAAATGTTTCTTTTGCCCCGGAGGTCAACCTGATGGTCTCCTGCCCATAAAATTGAGCCCTGAAGACTCAGGCTTCCGGTAATAAGTTTTTCAGGAAGAACGCTTTTCACGCCTTCCATGAAGATTTTCCTGGCTAAATCCCTGTTATTCATGTTCAGGTGTATCAAAGGTTATTGCATCAGTCCGTTTTTTCTGATTATCCTCCTGGTTACGGTGTCTCCGGAACACTCCGGCTCATTCTGCCGTCGATCGGCGAGTATCATTTGTAATTGGCTCTTTTCCATCAGCCGCAGCAACTTAAAGAAGAAAGGCAGAAGAAAGCCATACACAAAGGAAAACCACGATACCCATGACCAGGGTAGATGTTGTATAAACCTTAAGCGTGTCATTTACACTGATCTCTCCGAAGTTTGTCACTACCCAGAAATAGGAATCATTGGCATGAGATACGACCATGGAGCCTGATCCCATTGCAAGCATGGCAAAAAGCCTGCCCCATTCGCTGTCAAGTCCCAGCCCCGGCAGCATCGGAGAAACAAATGATGCGGCAGTAATGATAGCAACAGTTGATGATCCCTGGGCAGTTTTCATGATCGCTGCCATTAAGAACGGAACAAGGATTCCTGCTTTGCTGCCGGACAGGATTTCCCCCATTGCCTCTCCCACCCCGGTGGATTTGATAACAAGTCCGAACATGCCTCCCGCAGCCGTAATGATCAGTATGGGACCCGCCTTGACAACAGCTTCTGAGAATAGGGCATTCAATGATTCAATATTCCTCTTTTTAACCAGGAGCAACGACAGGAGAACACCGATGAACAGGGCTATTACGGGCTCACCGGGAAAAGCCAGGATGCGGGACAAGGCACTTTGGCCTGTCTTGTCGCCAATAGCAGTCAGCGATTTGATTGTGATCAACAGCAGCGGGACAACAATCGGGAGAAACGACAGAAACACCGGAGGCAGGCCTGGCACTGACTTGTTCTCATTTCCGGCTGGTACACCAGTTGGAATCGGTCGGCCAGCCCGTGAAAAAAACCTGCTCCAGAAATAGGCTGCCAATGCACCGGGAATTGCAAAAAGAGTTCCCGTCATCACAAGGTATCCGATGTTGGCATCGATAATCCCTGCAGCGGCCAGTGCCCCCGGGTGAGGCGGTATCAGGCAATGCACGGCATACAGGGATGTTGCAAGCACGGTGACCATGAACGAAATGGCGGTCCCCGACCTTATGCTGAAAGATTTTGCAAGGCCGCTGAGAATAATGAATCCCGAATCACAGAATATCGGCAGCCCGGTAATAAATCCGGTGATCCCGATTGCCGCGGCGCTCCGTTTTACGCCGGTCCTGGAAAGTATATAATTTGCAATGCTTATGGTCGCACCGGTCTTGTCGAGGGTGATGCCGATCATTGCCCCGAAAATAATAAGAAACCCTATCGATCCCATTGTTGCACCGAATCCCTCCTTTATGGTTTTGATTATCGAGCCAACCGGAAGAACCGCCAGCGCGAGAGCCACGGAAACAACAAACAATGCAACAAACGCATGCAGTTTCAATGAAGAAGTCAGGATAATAATTGCTATTATACTGATCACCACAAATAAAGATATCAGTGCTATGTTCATGACCGGCAGATGAAGAAATATATTTCTCTTACTGATTCAGCAACCCTGCCGGAATTGAAAATCTCCCTTTTCACTGTTAATTCCTTAACAGGAAAATTCAATGCCGGCGTATTGTCATAGAAATTCATTGTCCGAAGAACAGATAGGCAACAAGGATCGCTGCGGTGAAACCCGCAAGGTCGGCAAGCAGTCCGCAGCCGATGGCATACCTGGTATTTTTGATACCAACCGATCCGAAATAAACTGCTATTATGTAGAACGTCGTATCAGTTGTTCCCTGCATGGTACAGGCGAGTCGGCCTATGAATGAATCAGGGCCGTAAGTGGCCATCGCATCGACCATCAGACCCCGGGCCCCGCTTCCGCTGAGCGGCTTCATGAAGGCAACCGGTAAAGCCCCGGTAAACTTTGTGTCAACACCGAGCCAGCCAAAGAAACCGGCAATACCTGAAATGATGAAATCCATTGCTCCCGAGGCCCTGAAAATACCGATTGCCACAAGCATGGCCACAAGGAAAGGGATGATCCGGACCGCAATGTTGAATCCTTCCTTTGCACCCTCAATAAAAGCATCATAGACATTGACTTTTTTTATCAGGGCTAGTACTATGAAAAGAGTGATTACCGAAATAAGTATAAAATTTGCGGCAAAGGTTGAAACATCAGATATCTGGTCCTTGGGCAGCCTGGTAAAATAAACTATGATGCCTGCAACAATTGCCGTGAGCCCGCCGAGATATGCCAGGACAACCCTGTCGAAAAGGTTTATCTTCTGAATAATTGCCACGCTGAGAAGCCCGGTCATCAAGGCGCAGAACGTGGAGATAAGGATTGGAATGAATATGTCGGCCGGATTGGCTGCACCCATCTGCATCCTGTAAACAATTACACTTACGGGAATTATTGTAAGCCCCGAGGCATTGAGAACAAGGAACATTATCTGCGCATTCGATGCTGTATTCTTGTCGGGATTTGCGTCCTGCATTTCCTTCATTGCCTTGAGTCCCACCGGAGTGGCAGCATTGTCGAGGTTCAGCATGTTGGCAGCTATGTTGAGCATTATGGATCCGTATGCTGGATGTCCTTTGGGAAGACCCGGAAAAAGCCTTTCGAAAAGCGGGCCAACGGCACGTCCGAGAATGTTGACCACACCGCCTTTTTCTCCCACCTTAAGCAGACCCATCCAGAGGGTAAGGGCACCCGTCAGGCCCAGGGAAATCTCAAAACCTGTTTTGGCATTAGTAAACACCGCATTGACCAGATCGGTGAAAATATGTGTGTTGCCGGTAAAGATCAGCTTGAAAAGGGCCACCGTGAAACCAATGAGAAAAAATGCGATCCAGATGTAATTTAAGGCCATTTGAACTTAATTGAGCATGGATATTAATGGAAATTTCATCGCAGGTTATTATGACTGCCGGATCCCGAAAGCATGTTTTCAAGTTTGTTGAATGACACTGTCAGCCCGCGGATAACGGCAGAACTAAGGCCCTGGTGTTCCATCTCATTGAGCCCCGAAATGGTTATTCCCTGGGGTGTGGTTACCTTGTCTATCTCACTTTCCGGATGATTCCGGGTCTCCAGCATCAGCCGGGCAGCGCCCTTAACGGTTTGTGCGGTGATAATCTGTGAAACATCAGAATTGAAACCTATTTCGATCCCGCCCTGCGACATGGCCCTCATGAACCTGAGGGCAAATGCTACCCCGCATGCTCCTATAACCGTTGCTGCACTCATAAGATCTTCGGGTATCACCATGGTTTTTCCAAGCCGGTCAAAAAGCGCAACTATCAATTCTTCAGTTTCGCTGCCTGTATTCCTGAAAGATATGCAGGTCATAGATTCGCATATCTCAAGTGCAGTATTGGGCATGATCCTGATCAACTCCCTCTTCCCCAAGCGCTTTTCAAGGTCATCGAATACAACGCCCGTAATGGTTGATATGATGATCTTATCCCTGCCGGCAGAATCCTTTATCTCGTCAGACAAACCTTCAAACTGCTGGGGCTTGACCGAAAGTATCACATGATCAGCAAAACCAATCGCTTCCTTGTTGTCTGACGTTACCGTGAAACCCTTGTTCCGCAGGTAACTGAGCCTTGCCTCCCGCTTATCGCTAACAATAACGGTGTCGTAGTCACATATTCCTGACCTGATCAGTCCTGCGGCAAGTGAAGTACCAATATTTCCTCCCCCAAGAATTGCAATCTTCATATTTTTCATGTAAAAATAAATTTATATACTAGTGAAGATTAAGTGGTTCACATGGAACCCACATGAATTTTATTTCCATGCTTGTTTGTGATTTTGTATCATGTGGGTTTCATAGGCAAATGATTTATTTTATAGGCCGGATGCCTGTCCCGCTGAAGGCGGGTGATCCGCGCATTGCTGACCCAGGCAGCTCCTGCAGATCCCGCTGATAATGATAAAGATCCTCATGTATTCATTTCTGAAAAAAATCATGCGGATATCATTTAAAAATGAAGTTTTCCGCCGAAAGATACTTAAAATGGTAATAAATAACATTCGTGAAAAGAAATGATGTGACATTTACCGGAATAAATTGTGATCTTTGTTTCATAATATGAAAACAAACCATGATGGAAAATTTCAACTTCCCAAAGCTTTTAGCCGCCCTGACCCTGGTAATCTGCATGTCATCGGGGCTTTCAGGCCAGGACATTGTTCTGCCTTCTCCCCGGAAAACAGGAGGGAAACCGCTGATGCAGGCATTGAATGAAAGAAGTACAACAAGGGACTTTACAAAAGATGAACTTTCACTGCAGCAGATCTCCGGTCTCCTTTGGGCAGGATTCGGCATCAACCGTCCGGATATCAGGAAAAGGACAGCGCCGTCGGCCGTAAACTGGCAGGAAATAGATATTTATGTTTCCATGGCTTCCGGTCTTTATATTTATGACGCTGAATCCAACCTCCTCAGGCAGGTGCACGACAGGGACATCAGGAGTGCGTGCGGCACCCAGGGGTTTGTTGCTGAAGCGCCCCTCAACCTGGTGTATGTTGCCGATCTGACAAAATGCGGAAAAAAGGAAGGCGACAAGGTAAATGATTCCGATCTTTTCATGCCTTATGCCGACTGCGCATTCATCGGACAGAACATCTATCTTTTCTGCGCATCGGAGAACCTGGGTTGTGTTATCCGGGGCAGCATACCGAAGGAAAGGCTCGCAAAGGAAATGAACCTGCGGCCCATGCAGAGGATTCTGCTTTCACAGACAGTGGGAATCCCTTCAAAATAACCTGCAGAAACTGCCACCGGTATTATTCACCCGGCGACCGGTAAAGTTCAATATTTGAAATGACCGGACAGGCCTTTGAGTCGAGTATGGTCAGTTTCACCATTTTTGTAGTGACCAGAGGAAACTTCCGGATCACCTTGTATCCCACCGTCGTGCCTTCGGCCACGGATATCCATTGGTCGTCCTTCAATACTTCAACCTTATAGCCCTTGACACGCTGCCCCAGTCTGATATATTCCTGAATGAGGATCCGGTTGACGCCGGTTTCAGTGCCAAGGTCAATTGTGATGCTTGCCGAAGTGACATCATCCCGGGTTGTCCAGTATGTGTCCGGGTCACCATCAATGGCGAGGGCAGCCCTGAAATTTTTTCCCCTGTCAGAAGAAGAGGCAGCCTTTTTTCCCCTGGCAAGCTCGTCTGCAAATTCCATCTCGCGCAACTTCCTGAACTCAAGAAGTGAATTTACATCTATCTCATTAAGCAGGCCCCTCCTGTCGGGCGGCACATTAAGCAGCAGGTTACTGTTCCTGCCAACGGAGGAATAATACAGTTCCATCAGGTTTTCGGGGGTCCGTACAAGTGAGTCTTCCGATCGGTGATAAAACCACCCGGGCCGGATTGAGACATCCACTTCTGCAGGAACCCAGTAATTCCCGTCTTCATGACCTTCTCCCAGGATCCTTGCAAAATCACCACCCGGATACATCCCGTCCTTTTTCAGAAGGCACCAGTTGGTAAGGCTTCCCATGCCGCTTTCATTCCCCACCCAGCGTACATCGGGGCCGGCATCGCTGAACATCACTGCCATCGGCTGCAATTCCCTGACTATCGAATGAGTAACCGGCCAGTCATAATAGGTACTGTTGTCGATCCGCCGGGTTTCTCTCGCGCCTCCGTAATAACCATCTCCCCCATTGGCCCCGTCAAACCATACCTCAAAAATATCCCCGTAGTCCGTAAGCAGTTCCCTGAGCTGATCCCTGTAATAGGTAAGGTAATCAGCTGTTCCGTAAACAGCGCTGTTCCTGTCCCATGGTGAGAGATAAACCCCGAGTTCGAGTCCAAACTCATCACAGGCCTGCCGGAGATCTTTCAGAATGTCTCCCTTTCCGTTCCTCCATGGTGAATTTTTTACCGAATGCCCTGTGTATGCCGAGGGCCACAAACAAAAGCCGTCATGATGCTTTGCAGTTATGATTATACCCTTCATGCCTGCTTCCTTTGCTGTTTTTGCCCATTGCCGGCAGTCAAGCGCCGTGGGATTGAAAACTGCCTCCTTTTCATCGCCATAGCCCCATTCCTTGTCTGTGAAAGTATTAACAGTGAAATGCACAAACATGTAATACTCCTTTTCATGCCATGCAAGCTGGCGGTCAGACGGAAGAGGACCGAAAGGTTCAGGAGGTGAAACTTCCGAACAGCCTGCAGTAAGCAGCCAGGCAAAAAGAATAGGGATGAACTTTTTCATGCGAAAAAACAATGAGAATTTATACACTGATCCATCGTTGAAACACGGAGCGGCGGAGCTTTAAAAGAATTCTCTCCGCGGACCTCCGTGCAACAAAATATATAATTATGATCTTAACCGTCCGGAGCTTTCCGCAGTTGTCAGTCCAAGCAATTTCCAGGTAAATTGCCCATAGTTCCCCGGGATTATGGTTCTATAAATCCTTAATTCTGATATTACGGAACCTTACAACAGATCCGTGGCCGAGAAAGCCTATATGCCCTGTCTTATTCCGCAGGCCCGGATGGTCATTTTTATCCATTGTTCCCTTATCCCTGGGTCCTGCAATGTCTCCGTCAAGGATCACGGTACCGTTAAGGGTCACTTTTATCCTTGTGCCTTTGGCTACAACCTCCTGATAATTCCATTCACCCACGGGCCTGAGGTAACCGCGTTTTGCAGGGATCACGCCGTAAACCGAACCATGGTACTGATAGGGCTGCAATTTTGAATAGACTTCGGCAGTATTGTCAAGGATCTGCAGCTCCATTCCGGCATAGGCCGCATCACCCTCCAGCGGGGCACGGATTCCCAGTCCGTTATTCGCTGCAGGTGTTAGCTGGAACTCAAATCTGAAAATAAAATCCGAATATTCCCTTTCCGTATAAAGATTCCCTCCGCTGCCCGATTCCGGCTTGATCACGATCATCCCGTCTTCGGCAACATATGATTGCTTGTTCCCCACCCAGCCGTCGAGATTCCTCCCGTTAAACAGTGAAACAAATCCTTCAGCTTTTTCTTCAGGTGTGAGATTGTAGTCCTTATCAGTGATCTCCCTGACATATATATCCCTGAAGGCCAGGTCGGTACCATGAGCCTGGAGTTCAATCGGCCCCCTGGGGAAGATAGGTATCCTGCGGTCCCAGTAGTTTTCCAGGACAACATTGTCAACGACAAGGTGACCATTGAGCCATACAGAAACATTTTCCCCGATCATTAGTATTCTGAAGCTGTTCCAGTCTCCCACGGGATTATCTGCAACCATAAGCGGTTTAGAAGCATTCACCTGGTTGTTGTACAATCCGCCCGATCCCACCTGTGCCCCGACATTGGTCCGGGATGTATCCCATATCTGCACCTGTGGCGATCCGCGGAGGTAAATGCCGCTGTCTCCTCCCTTGGTAATCTTCCAGTCAACAAGCAATTCAAAATCACCATAATCATCAACCGAGCAAAGATTATCGCCTGTTCCGTTGAACCAGATGCAGCCATCCTTCACGCTCCAGCTGGCTGGTATGAGGGTATTTGCTTCAGCCTGTCTGCGGGCAAGATCCGCCTTTTTCATTTTCGACCTCACGATCGGATTTTCAACAAGCCCCTGCCAGCCCGTCAGATCCTTTCCGTTGAACATCGGTTTGAATCCTTCATCAGACGGCATTGAGGAAAGATATTTGGCAATCATTTCCCTCTCATAGTCACTTTCCGGACCAGTTAGCTTTCCTGAAGCTTTTTCAAGAATTTCCCTCACCAGTCGGCCATACATACCGCTCTCTTCTCCTGCAGGGGGAAGTGCAATAGTCATAACTGCACCGGCAGCGGCAGGGGAGGTGGACGGATCATCAAGGAAGCCTGCGGCAAAGAAAAGAGCCTGGTAGGTTTTCAGTGCTGCCACCTGATTCAGTATACTGTTCTTTCTTTCAGCACTCAGGGCATAGGGCATGATTTTCCTGTAAGCAAGAAGCTTCTGATCGTCGTTAAGGTCTGCACCCCTTATCTGGGATACATATGCCCTGAAAGCTGGCTCCTCAAAGGTCTTATTTCCTGATGAACAAATTTCATAAAGGGCCGATGAAGCAGTGTAATCCTTCCATGATGTCAGGGTTGCAAAGCAGATATCCCTCATTCCGGCGTTCCCGTTTTCAAACTCATGCAAAACCGTCTTCAGGGCAGTTCTTCCTCCGGTCTTTGCCAGTACGGGAATCAGCTTTTCCTTGTCTTCATTGTTCCCCATTGCTTTGAGGATGACATCAGACCTCTTTTCAGGATCAGGGATCTTTGCTGCAGCTGATGCAAGAGCTGCCTGAACATCCGCAATATAATCGCTGTTTGCGGTTTTCCTGATAAGGTCTATAAGGGTCAGCTGATCATCCGGGCCGGCAAGGTCGGCCAGCGCCTTATATGCAGCAGATCTGACGTTTTCATCATCTGAGGAGGTAAAAGACCTGACCAGACTGAAATATTCATTTACTTTACTCCGTGCAAGCAGTCCGATTGCAGTTGCCCTTGCATATTCAGGTCCTTCCCTGACGACGGGCACAAGCATTCCTGTTTCCTTGTCGCCCGATATGAAAATCAGTGCCTCCCTTGCTGCTTGCTGGTCTTCAGCATCAGGGTACTTCCTGAGATATTCAATTATCGCCGGCACTGCCTTGCTGCCGCTGATCATGGCCAGGGCATGCGCGGCCTCAGTTCTCAGTCCCTTGTCACCTGATGAGAGTGAAGCTGTAACAAGCTGAAGTGCAGTTTCATCCCTCCTCTCTCCCAGCATGGCAATGATCTCGGGTTTTGCTGCGGGAATGGCTTTCGGGAAATAATCTGTCCATTGTTTTGTGATTTCTTTTCCCTGTAGCGCAAGCGAAGCCCTGAAGGCAGCATTCCTGTATGATTTATCCGGACTGGAAGCTGCTTTTTTAATCTCCTTCATTGCATCTGTCCCGTGCAACGCGGCATATATTGCAAGGGCGCGCGAACTGTTTTGAACCGAAAGCTTATCATTGGCCTTCGCCATAAAGAGCTTACAGATTTTATCCATGGTTTTCAGATCGCCTTTTGACCCGACTTTCTCCGCATAGTTCAGCAATGCTTCCGATGCCCCTGTAGGTTCCCATCTGTAAAGTACGTCTTTTGCAGCTTTCGACAGTACCGGCATGGCCAGCGGGCTCCCGCTGCTTGCAAGTGCATTCAGGGCAGCTGCCCTGATCCTGGGATCAGGATCATTTACGCGTGCTATATACTCATTTACTGCAATGTCCGAACCCATTTCCGCCAGTACATTCATCACAGCATCGGCACAGGGAAGATCCTTGTCAGAAAGAGATCCGGCAAGAACGGATTCTGCCAGCTTCCCTCCCACGGATTCCAATACTCCAAGGGCAGGAGCACACAGTGCCCTGTCAGTCAGCAAATCCCTGACAGCCTCCACAGAAGCGTCGCTTCCGACAAGCTGGAGCTGCTTCATGAAAAAATCCCTGACATCACTGCTCCTCCGACTGTTAACATAAGATATGCATATTTTCTCCCATGAAGATTTCTGATCACCATTTTCTCTTTGCGACAGGTAACGCGACAGACTTTCTATGGCAAATCTTGCCCGGGTATCATCGCCTGTACCCGCCGGAATGATCTGGTCGCAAACCATTCTGAGTCCTTCTTCACCTAGCGAAAGCAGATCTGTCATCAATTTATCGGTGGCAGTGTTGTCGCGGGCAGGGAACTGCGCAAGAATATCCGCGACCTTGGTTGCGGTCGTTCTCCTGTCCTGGGAATAAAGCCACGATGACAGGATTGCTAAACATATTATGGATGAAAAAATTCGGATTAATTTCATTTTTTTATTTTTTTCGGTAATTCAATTCATCAGTTCCTGGTCACATTTTCCATTCTCCTCTCATGGGTTGGTCTATCAGCCTGTTCGCACCTTCATCATCAATGAATTCCTGTTTCCCAGGATCATATTTCAGGTTTCTCCCAAGCCGCAATGCCACTATTCCAAGATTTACTATCGAACACGACCTGTGTCCGTTGGCTTCGTTAAGAGCAAACTTCTTCCTTGTTCTGACAGATTCGGAAAATGTCATTATCTGGGGTTCAGGATCGGGAAGGGAATCAATCAGTCTTTGAACATCCCTGATATCGGTTCTGAAGCCCCTGTAAATTTTTCCATGCGGCCCTTCAACATAAGCTGCGTCCTTGTCACGGTTCTCTCCATCCAGTATTATTTTGCATCCGTCGGCATAGGTATAGGTTATCCTTCGCCATGACCCCACTGCGTCGTAATGCTGTTGCGGAGCGTCTATTTCAACCGAAACCGGCCCTGTATCATCCTTTCCCAGAATGTATTGTACAGGATCAAGATAATGCTGTCCCATATCTCCCAGGCCGCCTCCGTCATAGTCCCAGTATCCCCTGAATTTGCTGTGCACCCTTTCGGGATTGTAATGCTTATATGGTGCGGGGCCGAGCCAGAAATCATAATCAAGCTCGGGGGGAACAGGCATCGGCGTGAGATTGTGCAGGCCGCTCCAGTAGAATTTCCAGTCAAACCCGGTGATACCGCTGACCGTCACCTTGAGCGGCCACCCAAGCACACCGCTGTCAATAAGCTTTTTCAGCGGTTTTACGGTTGTTCCCAAACCATAGAACTGATCCTTGAACCTGAACCATGTATTAAGACGGAACATCCTTCCATGTTCCTGAACCGCCTTCACCAGCTTTATCCCCTCGCCTATCGTCCTGGTCATCGGTTTTTCACACCATATATCCTTTCCGGCTTCTGCAGCCATTTTGGCTATAATGCCATGCCAGTGCGGAGGTGTCGCTATATGCACTATATCAATATCAGGGCGCATAATCAGTTCCCTGAAATCGTGGTACCCGTCTACATTGCCCCCTGCCTGTGCTATTGCCATGGCCAGGTGATTCTTGTCTACATCACAGACTGCGAGAAGCCGGGTTCCTTCATATTCAATATGTCCCCGGCCCATGCCGCCAACTCCCACAATCCCCTTGGTAAGCTGGTCGGAAGGCGCCGTGTAACCCGACCCGCCAAGAATATGCCTTGGAACTATGGTAAAAGCAAAAAGGGCAGCCGTACTCTTCTTAAGGAAACTACGCCTGTCAGATCCATTCTGTTTCATCATAATATAATTTTGATTTCAATTGTTTTCCTTCAGTCCTTCATAAAAGGTAACACTACACATGCTTCCAAAATACGGTTCGCAATGCACTGATATTAAAAACCAGATCATCAGGGACCTGTCTTCTGTTTTTCACCCTGTTCAGGATTTCCCATCCTGAAACCTCTTAATGTAATATTGCTTCCGAACCAAAAAACATGGCTGGAACCCGTGATGTCCCGGTCCCTGCAAATTCGCTGGCTATCACCTTGTTTTCAGGCAATATATGGAAACCGCCAGGAGGTATATCATACAAATAATAAGCACCGACATTCCCCATGAAATATTGCTCATATCACTGATCCATCCTATCAGAAGCGGGATGACTGCTCCGCCTGAGATTGCCATCATCATGAGTCCCGATATTTCATTATTCTGCAGGGGATGTTTCTCAACAGCTATTGAAAAGACAAGTGGCCATATATTGGCTATTGCAAGGCCGATGAAGAATATCAGTATCCATGCAACAGCCCCGGATTTGACAAGCAGAATGGCCGCCAGGCAAAGGATCCCGAGTATACTTGTCCACATAAAAAAGCTCCTGGAAGATATTCTTGTCAGCATAATGGCTCCTGCAAACGTGCCCAGCATACGGCCAAAGAAATAGACACTGCGTCCCGATTCGGCAGCAGTTTGTTCAATCCCGAACTGTTTGATCAGAAACTGCCCGGAGTTTGAATTGAATCCCACATCCACACCAACTACTACAAAAATGGAGAGCACCATCAGCAATACGAAATTATTTCCAAGGAGTTTAAAGGATGAACCGAAAGTTGCCTTGTAACCTTCAACCCTGGTCTCGGTGATCTTGGATGTTCCAAGCCACAGTACGGCAAGGATGGAAACTATCCCGAACACCAGGAACAGAAGTTTCCAGTCACCGAATTTCGCGGCAAAAAAGCCGGCAAGCGGAGCTCCCAGCATCGATCCTACTGCTTTGATAAACTGGGAGAAGCTCAGGAAGCTGGATGCCCTGTTTCCCGGCACAACATCAACAAGCAACGGGTTGGCCGATACCTGTACAATTGTGTTTCCTATACCCAGCAATGCGAAGCCGAAAAGGACCATGGCAAATGAATACATAAAAAACGGAACCAGCAGGCCCAGGGCTGTCACGCCCATGCCTATGTTCAGCATTGTCTTTTTCCCGAGCCGCGATTGAAGTACCCCCACAGGCACGGAAAGTATAAAAAACCAGAGGAAGGCTGCGGATGGGATAAGCTGTGCCACAGTGGCACTGAGACTCATATCCTTGCTCACCCTGTCGACCCCGATTCCAACGAGATCGACAAAGCTCATAACGAAAAATGCCATCAAAACAGGCAATATTTTTGAAATGTTGATTTCGCGGGTAGCCATAGGTAGTTGATTTTAGGGTTTATTTTTTCTGCTGCGTTCCGACACCGGTGATTTCTGACAACATGATGCCGGTGACAGCCTTCAGACAGCAGTGTTTTTTACATCAGTGGAAGAGCATGCTGAATGCCTGCCCAGAATTTATCGTCAAGAAGGAAAGCGCTTCCGATGAAGGCGGCATCCTCTTTCAATTCCGACAAGGCAACCTTGCAGGTGCATCCTTCTCTCGCAAGGCTGTCTTCAAATGTCTTTCCAAAATAATTGTATGCATTCGATATATTGCCCCCGACGACAATTATTTCCGCCTTGAACTTAATAAGCCAGGGCGCCAGAAATTTGCCCAGGTTGTTCGCAAATTCTGTGAACAGGTTCATTGCGGTCTTGTCGGTTGCCGCAATTTCAGCAAATTCCTTGACCCCGCTTAGCGTCCTGCCCGTAAGCTTTTTATATGACCCCAGGAACCATCGTGTTGAAAAATAGTCGTCAGCTATGTTGTCACCATAAGGAAGGTGATAAACGCATCCCAGTTCAGGGACCTCGGGGCCGTCGCATATCGGGATCCTGTTGTCGATAAAGGCTGAACCAAAACCCGTTCCCAGGGTTATTGCCATCGACCGTCCTGCAGAAGAGGCTTTGCCCACAAGTGCCTCACCAACGGCAAAAGCGGAAACATCATTCATAAACCTTACCGGAAATTCCCCAAATGACTTCAGCCTTTCAGAGATAGCATCCTTTACATTCCACCCGTAAAGATTTTCATACTTGGCCACACCCTTTATATAGCATACCCCATTTACATAGTCAAAAGGGCCGGGCATCCCAAATCCAATACCTTTTATTAACTGACCCGGGACCTTTTTTATCGAGTCCGACAGGGCTTCGGCCCAGATATTCAGGATTTCGTCGGCAGAAGCTTTGTTGTCGACTGCCCTTTCGGTCAGGGTATCCCTGAATATCCTGAGATCGTTAAGCCCCACAGCTGCACAGCTTATATGACTGCCGCCAATGTCGGCCCCGATGGCAATTTCATTTTCCATATATCTTATTTTAGAATGGGATAATAATTTTAGATGCTGAAAATATTGAATTTTGTCGTGAATACAAAAAAATAATATTTAAAAATACCTGCTCACATCTTATGTGATCTTTCTCATTTTTATTTTCACCGATTTATTCGTACTTTGATATACAGTATCTTTCTGTTCACGGGTTTCTGATTGAGTACAAACACTTCCGGGAATTTTAAAAACCAGTAAAAACAGTACCAAATGCCAAAAGTAACAAGGGAAGACGCTTTGTTCTATCATAGCAGGGGGCGTCACGGAAAAGTGGAAGTAATACCCACAAAGCATTACGATACACAGCTCGATCTCAGCCTGGCTTACACGCCGGGAGTGGCCTATCCGTGTCTTGAGATTGCAAAGGATCCTGAAAATGCCTATAACTACACCGCTAAGGGAAACCTTGTTGCAGTCATATCAAACGGAACAGCGGTCCTTGGCCTTGGAGATATCGGGGCTCTGGCGGGAAAGCCGGTAATGGAAGGCAAGGGGCTTCTTTTTAAGGTTTTTGCTGATATTGACGTTTTTGATATTGAAGTAAATGAAAAAGATCCCGAAAAGCTTGTTGAAATATGTGAAAAAATCTCGCCTACATTCGGAGGAATCAATCTCGAAGATATTAAAGCACCAGACTGTTTTGAAGTGGAGTCGCGGCTTAAAAGCCTGGTGGACATTCCTGTTTTTCATGATGATCAGCATGGCACGGCAATCATTTCCGCTGCCGGCCTGATTAATTCCCTTGAATTAACCGGCCGGAAAGCAGAAGACCTGAAAATGGTTGTCTGCGGTGCCGGAGCCGCCGCTATCTCCTGTTCCAGGCTTTACCTGGAACTGGGGGTAAAAAGGGAAAATATCGTGATGGCTGACAGCAAGGGTATATTAAACAGGAAAAGAAGAGACCTGAACAAATACAAACAGGAATTTGTTACGGATCGGGATGTAAATACACTCCAGGAAGCATTGAAAGGAGCTGACATGTTCCTGGGTCTGTCCACCGCCAATATACTTACACGGGAAATGCTTGTTTCCATGGCTGAAAATCCCATTGTTTTTGCAATGGCCAATCCAAATCCCGAGATCGCTTATGAGGAGGCTATGGCTGCCAGAAATGATCTGATCTTTGCTACCGGCAGATCAGATTATCCGAACCAGATAAACAATGTGCTCGGATTTCCCTTCATTTTCAGGGGTGCACTTGATGTAAGAGCCTCAACCATAAACGAGGAAATGAAAATTGCAGCAGCAAAAGCCCTTGCATGCCTGGCCAAGGAACCTGTGCCGGAATCTGTTTTACGGGCTTACAATCTTGAATCACTTTCGTTCGGGAGGAATTATATCATACCAAAACCCCTCGACCACCGGCTTATTTCATGTGTTGCCTCATGCGTTGCAAAGGCTGCAATGGATACGGGAGTTGCCAGGGTGCCAGTAACCGACTGGGAGGTATACAAAACAGGCCTGGAAAAGAGAATCCATGAGCATATAAAGAAAGTGGGAGAAATAAACGAGTATTAGATAAAGGAACGTTGTTTAAGCCTTTCAGTAATCTGCTTATGAACTTTCTTCTCATACATCGTGGTTATAAGGGAGGCTGAATCGTCGATGCCGAACGACAGCCTGTTCAGGGTCACATCGAACAGACTGTCAGTATTCTTGATTTTCTTGTCAAGAAATGTCTGTATCAGGTCAGCCCTCTTTTCATCAGTCTCAACTATAAACTTCTCGGCTTCCTCAATCCCCATATTCTTCTTCCTCATTATATTATTCACCCTCCAGTAGAATGGAGCTATCAGTCTGACGTGCAGGGCGTCCTTTATGTCTCGCGCAATTGAAACGCCGCCCCGCCCCACAATGACTATATACCCTTCCTTGCAGATTGAAAGAACAACATCCCTGATAGCCTTTTTTACTCTCAGATCGCTTACAAAACCTCCCGAGAAAGCCATTATCATTTCAGATAGATCAGACAGTTTGAAACCCTCATAATAATTCTCAATACGCTGGGTGTCAATATTCAACTCCTTGGCAATTGAATAGATGATATCTTTATCCACCCACCTCCACTTTTCAGTTCCGAATTTCTCATTTAATTTCTCGACAACCTTTGATGCAACCTCACGGGCATCGCATCCGGTAAGCCTAGAAATAGTTATGACAGGACCATCGTTCTCTGAAGGAGCTTTTAAAACTGATTTCCTGTATCGCTCATCAAAATAATCAAAAAATTTTTCCATAATAAGTGAAATTTTTTCATTCTGATTTTTCTCTTCTTTGCACCAAGCTGCATAACTGCAATTGATAAACTTCCTTAAACTGACTTTGTTCGTTTGATGGCCCGGAATTAAAGTTAAAAGTTAAGAAAAAAAATTGAGAAAAAGAAGTTTTTCTCATTTCCTCCCGACAGAGGATGCCACTTATCCGACCTGATATTTTTTTATTTGTAATCATCTTATTTATTCTATCTTTATCGCAATCATTTACGATACTTTAAATTAATTCAATCATTATGGATTCCCCCCTGTTATCCAGACCTGAAATAATATGGTTCATAATCGGCCTTGCCCTCTTCCTGCTGGAGCTTGTCCTGCCAGGATTTGTGATATTCTTCTTTGGAGTAGGGGCTTGGGTTACCGCACTTCTCTGCCTTATTGCCAATCCGGGCCTGAACCTCCAGGTTATTGTTTTTGCAGTTACTTCTGTCCTATCACTTCTGGCCCTTAGAAGAATGATCCAGAAACGGTTTTTTCTTGCCAGAAACGATGGCCTTTCAGACAGTGTTGAAGATGAATTTACAGGAAGGGAAGCCGTGGCAGTTGGCAGTTTCAAACCCGGAGAAACTGGAAAAGTCGACTTTAAGGGAACCACCTGGAATGCAGAGTCAGAATATGATATAACTGATGGTCAGAGAGTTATTATAATAAATAAAGAGAGTTTCAAACTATTCGTTGAACCAAAAAACAATCAAAAATGACAGCAGCAATTGCATTGCAAACAGCATCAAGTACAACATTCATACTGATTGGAATTATTTTACTTGCCTTCATCCTCATTTCTTCAATGGTGAAGGTTGTTCCCCAGAGAACAGCCATGATCGTTGAAAGACTTGGAAAATACAGGGCGACTTTTACAGCGGGCTTTCAGGTGCTCATCCCCTTTGTCGATAAGATACGGTACAGGCATACCCTTAAGGAACAGGCTATCGATGTTGCATCCCAGACCTGCATTACAAAAGACAACATTGCCATCGAGGTTGACGGCATCCTTTACCTTCAGGTCCTCGATCCCCAGAAGGCCTCATACGGTATTGACAATTACAGATTTGCATCCATCCAGATCGCCCAGACTACCATGAGGAGCGTTATAGGCAAGCTTGAGCTTGACCGTACCTTCGAGGAACGTGAATCAATCAATGCAACGATCGTTGACGCAGTCGATAAGGCCAGTGAACCCTGGGGCGTCAAGGTGACACGATATGAGGTGAAAAACATCATTCCTCCCCAGAGTATAAAAGATGCCATGGAAAAACAGATGAGAGCCGAAAGGGAAAAAAGAGCGCTCATTGCCGAATCAGAGGGAACGAGGCAGGCAAAAATCAATGTTGCAGACGGTGACAAGCAGGAGTTCATCCTGAGATCAGAGGGAGAAAAACAGAAACGGATAAATGAAGCAGCCGGCCGTGCCTCCGAAATTGAACAGGTGGCAAATGCTACAGCCAACGGCTTGAGAGCCATTGCTTCGGCCATTTCTGAAAAAAACGGACTCAATGCGGTCAACCTGCGTATTGCAGAACAATACCTGACTGGCTTCGCTAACCTGGCAAAACAGAACAATACCATAATCCTCCCGGCAAATCTTTCGGACGTGGCCGGTATCGTTGCAACTGCTACTTCCATGTTCAATGAGGTCAAGGATAAAAAGAAATAAGCTGTAATCCCGATGACCTGATCCCGACCCTTCCTACCCGTAGGAGTGATCGACTTCTGAGCCTGATGAATCAAAAAAACCCCGGGCTGATGCACTTCCATGCCCTGTCCGCGGGGTTGTTTCATTGTTAAAGAAGAAGGTTGAATTTCCAGAGATTCCGGAACTTAAGCTGTTTCAGCAACTCCCGCAGCAAAAAGGAATTTGCCGGATTTTAGTACCGCCACAGAATCACAGGCATATGCATAATTGTATTCATTCCGTCCATGAGGATCAACTTCAGATCGCCCGGGATCACCGAACCAGACACCCCGGTATATTGCCCTGGCTGCCTATATGATATATGCCGAAAGGGAAAACAGGCCCTGCAAGGAAAATAAGAGCTTTCCAGGAATAAATAGGTAATAAAAAGAAATGTATAACGGGAAAATGAATTATTCCCCGGAAATTACCGGGTAAGATAGATAAGACAGAAATAACTCCGGCACTCCGACATATTCATCATGAACCGGTATTTCAGGCCTGAAATCATAATCTTCTGTAATACAGCACAATATCCCGACTATCCGAAAATTTCTCTTTCCGTGGAAAACTGATTGCAAAAATTAACATAACATTAACAATAGTTTATGCAACAAAAAGGCAGTCTTATACGTCTATATGGTGTAAATGGGAATAAAAAGGGTGTTCTTTGATTACATGATTATTTTCCGGAAGGAAAAATAACATAAAAATATATAAGATTTCTTTATAGGCCGTTCGGCCAAATTCTACGATCAGGTTTAGGTTAATGAAGGAAAGATAACTCCCAACTATCTTTCCTTTCTTTTTTATATTTGTTCATCCGTTTCAATACCTCATCTGAGTATGAGATTACATGAATCCCTTCCAATGTTACGGACTGATTTGGTTTTCCTGTTTCCAGTTCTGTGTTTCTTTGTACTTTTGTCTTCTGAATATTATCCTTTGTCGTTTGTTTTTAACTTCTTACTTTCACTTGTTCAAACCATTTCAGGATAAAATCCACATGCATGCAATACATAATCACAATAAATATTAATTTCAACACTAATGTTCCCTGCCCGAGGTGTGAGGCAGGCATCATATCATTTACATCAAAATTATTTTATGATGAACAAAGCCATATTAGTAATCGGATTCATGATTATGATTTCTGTATCATGCAAAAAAACGGAGAAATCTGACAACCTTTTGTTAAGTGAATATGATACTCCGTTTGGGGTGCCGCCTTTTGAACTCATTAAGGCTTCGCATTTCATGCCTGCATTCCTGAAAGGATTCGAAGAGCAGAAACTGGCTGTCAGAAAAATAATTGCCGATACGAGTGAACCTGATTTCGTAAATACCATAAAAGCACTTGAATACAGCGGAGAGCTGCTGACGAGGGTGAGCAGGATTTTCGGATCACTTAATTCTGCCCACACTAATGATACCTTGCAGGCAATCAGCAGGGAAATAGCTCCCCTTTCAGCCAGGCACAGGGACGATATTAATCTCAACGACACTCTTTTCCGGAAGGTTAAAACTGTTTATGAGAACCGTTCGAAGTTCAGACTCACTGAGGAAGAAAAAATGGTACTTGAAGATACATACAGGGGATTTGTGAGGAGCGGCGCAGCATTATCGCAGGATGACAAGGCAAAACTGCGGAAGCTAAATGAGGAACTGTCACTTCTGTCTGTTCAGTTTGGCCAGAATCTCCTTGCCGAGACAAATGCATTCAGGCTTGTTATTGACAGGCATGAGGATCTTGCAGGGCTGCCTGACGGTATTGTTGAACAGGCAGCAGCACTGGCAAAAAACATGAATCTTGAAGGGAAATGGGTTTTTACCATCCAGTATCCGATCATGGAGCCGTTCCTGAAGTATGCTGAAAACCGGAAACTGAGGGAAAAGCTGTTTACAGCCTACTTTATGAAAGGTGATAATGACAACGAAAGGGACAACAAATCAATCATCGCCCGGATAGCAAGGCTCAGGCTTGAAAGGTCAAAGATCCTGGGATACAGAACATATGCCGATTTTGCACTGGAAAGGAGCATGGCCAAAACTCCTGAAAGGGTCATGAATTTTCTTGGTCAGGTATGGGACGCTGCAATACCTGCGGCAAAGGCTGAAGTTAAGGCCATGCAGGAGATCATCAACAGGGAAGGTGGCCAGTTCAAACTGGCGCCATGGGACTGGTGGTACTATGCCGAAAAGATAAAAAAGGAGAAGTATGACCTGGATGACGAAATAACACGACCATATTTCAGGATTGACAATGTTATCAGCGGAATGTTTTATGTTGCAAACAGGCTTTACAATCTCACATTCAGGGTGCGCAATGATATCCCGAAATACCATCAGGATGTCGTAACCTATGAAGTAAGCAGGAACGGCAGGCATGTAGGCATTCTGATGATTGACAACTACCCCAGGGAATCCAAAAGAGGAGGGGCATGGTGCGGAGCCCTTAGAGGCCAGAGTCGTGACATAAACGGTAAAATGATAACACCTGTTGTCACAATGGTCACCAATTCCACACCCCCCGGAGCTGACAAACCTTCACTTCTTACGGCGGATGAAGCCAATACCCTGTTCCATGAATTCGGACATGCATTGCACCAGCTTCTTTCGAATTCCACCTACCCGAGTGTTTCGGGCACTTCAGTGCCACGCGATTTTGTAGAACTTCCTTCCCAGATTATGGAACACTGGGTTCTGGAACCCGAGGTACTACAGGTATATGCAAAACACTATCAGACTGGCGAAGTTATCCCTTCAGAGATTGTAGATAAACTCGAAAGGGCAGGCAAATTCAACACGGGATTTACAACTGTCGAGTTTCTTGCTGCTGCTCTTCTCGACATGGAGTATCACACTCTAACGGAACCAACCGACATCGATATCAGGCAATTCGAAAAAAAAGCCATGGATAAATACGGATTGCCTGATGAGATCAAGCCAAGATACAGGTCAACCTACTTTAATCACATCTGGAGTTCGGGGTATGCTGCAGGATATTACAGCTACTATTGGAGCGAAATGCTTGACGCCGACGCCTTCCTCGCTTTCAAGGAAACAGGTGACATTTTCAACAGGGATGTGGCATCAAGATTTGAAAAGGAAATACTCTCAAGAGGAGGAACTCGCGATCCATCTGCTATGTATATAGCCTTCAGGGGAAAAGAACCTGGAATAGATGCCCTGCTGAAAAACAGGGGATTGAAATAAAGTTGAAACCGCCTTTGATAGATTTTCGCTAACAAATAAATGAAAATAACCGGTATAATTCTATCATTCGCATTATTATCATTGTGCGGCTGTCGTTCTTCCGAACGTCCGGGATTTGCTGCGGAAGGTGTCATGGACCTTCGTAAGGCTCAAATTAATGACGACTTCATAACCAAACTCAACGGGGAATGGGAGTTTTACTGGGAAAAGCTGCTTCTTCCGAACGACTTTCTTTCAAAAAGGGCAGACCGCGATCTTTTCGGAAAAGTACCAGCCTACTGGACCAGTTACAAAACCGGCCAGGTACGGATGGAACCAATGGGATATGCCACTTACAGGCTTACGGTTCTTCTGCCCGCTGGATTCAGACAGCCTCTGGGATTCAATATGCCGGTATTTGACTCATCATATGATCTTTATGTTAACGGTAAATATCTTGGAGGAAACGGTAAACCCGGAAAAACTGAAAATGACACAAGGCCGTGGTATGAAAAGAATTTCTTCAGGTTTGACACTGACTCAGATACACTTACGATTTTAATAAATGTGTCGAATTTCAGCCACCGGCGGGGTGGTTTCTGGCTTCCGGTTGAAATGGGCAGCCTGGAATATGTCCGGAAACATTATTCATCTTCCATTGCCAGAGACTGGGCGGTTGTCAGCCTTCTGGCAGGATTTTCCCTTTTTTTCCTTTGCTTTTTCATAATTTATCCAAGGGACAGGCTGATATTATTTTTCAGTCTGGCTGTATTGGGCCTGGCACTGAGACCGCTGTTTACTTCAAACTTCCTGATTCTTTCGTTTGTAAAACCTGAATGGGAATGGATCGTAAGGATTGAGTACTTGTTGTTCTATTCCGTTATAACAGCCTGGTACTGGTTCACCGTAAATCTGTATCCGTCAAAATACTTCAGGAGTCTTGCCTGGTTCATTACCGTTTTATTGCCGCTAATATCAATCTTCACTTTAATCCTCCCGGTTAAAATATTCAGTTACAGCGTACTTCTTTATTATCCGGCCCTGGCGGTAATTATTATTTATACCCTGGTCGGGAACGTGACCGGCATATTAAGAAAAAATCATACCGACTATGCCTATTTTGCAGTTTTTATCCTGCTCTCATACGGAGTTGTTCATGATGTCATCGTATCGTTGGGCAATCCGGCCGGGTTCCATGACTATATCCTGCCATCAATACTCGTTTTATTTGTTTTCACCCAGGCAGTTTTGCTTCTATACAAATGGGTTAAAGCCCTTTCCGAAACAGAAAAGCTGCAAAGCGAACTCCAATACATGAACAGGAATCTCGGGATCATGGTGGAGGAAAGAACACAGGAAATAAACAGCCGTAAAGAAGAGATTGAAAAGCAAAATATAAAGATCGCTCTGCAGAACAAGCAGATGTCAGATACGATCCAACTTAAGAACAAGGTCTTTTCGGTCATTGCCCACGATCTCCGCAGCCCCGTGGTAAGTATATTGTACATGCTTAACCTGCTGAAAGAAGAAGAGTTCAAGGAAAAATATGATGAATTTGCAAATCTGAGTATCCAGTATGCCCAGCAGGTCATTAATCTTCTTGAAAACATGCTTGTATGGGGAAAAGGTCAGGAAGATAAAATAAAATACTCACCCGGACGCTACGACCTTGCCGACCTTATTCTCACCAACCTGAGCATTTTCAAGGAAGCAGCAGACAATAAGGCGATCTCAATGAACTTTACCCAGATAGGAAATTCAAAGGCATATTTCGACAAGGATCTGCTTGATATAATCATCAGAAATCTTCTGTCAAATGCCATAAAATACACACCCAGAGGTGGAAGAATCAGCATTCTCCTGAAAGACAGGACCATATCGGGAGAAGGTACAGTATTGAAAGTTTGTGACAACGGTGTGGGAATCCCCCAGGTGAAACAGAAATATCTCTTTACAGCCACTGAGATCGTAAGTACCCCGGGCACTGAAAATGAAAAGGGAACCGGCCTCGGTCTCAAGCTCTGCCAGGAGCTTATAAAATTGAACAAGGGTACATTGTCGGTGGAAAGCAAGGAAGAAGAAGGCACCTGTTTTACGGTAACCCTCCCTGAACAGGAGCAATAAAGGCACGGATTGAAATCCTGCTGCCAGAACCGGGCTAATTTACGATATGTAGCATGTTTTGCAATTACAGGCATTATTTTCCTAAAATTTGCACCGGAAAAGAGAAAATATGAAACCCACATGATACAAAATCACAAACAAGCATGGAAATAAAATTCATGTGGGTTCCATGTGAATCACTTAATCTTCAGTAGTATATGAATTTATTTTCACATGAAAAGAGACATAATAAATATTGACGAAGAAAAATGCAATGGCTGCGGTTTGTGTGTCCCCAACTGCCATGAAGGGGCCATTCAGATAATCGACGGCAAGGCAAGGCTTGTAAGTGAACTGATGTGCGACGGACTTGGCGCCTGCATCGGCTACTGTCCGGAGGGAGCTATAACCGTTGAGACAAGGGAGGCTGAACCTTATAATGAAATAAAGGTCATTGAACAAATGATATCCAAGGGGAAAAACACGATTGTTGCACACCTGAAACATCTTAAAGATTATGGTGAGGAAGGTTTCTTCAATGAAGCATACAATTATCTCAGGGATAACCAGGCTGCTCTCGATTTCAGTCTTGCCGAGGTTATGGATGAAGTAAACAGCCATGGGAAAGAAGTACTGCAGGGAATGCATAATAATCAAAGACACAGTCAGAACGAGTCAGCAGGAGGCTGTCCGGGGTCCCGGTCCATGATCTTGGAAAAAGCTCCGGCAATCAGGGAAACGCCTGGTCCGGAAGATCAACCATCGGAGCTCAGGCAGTGGCCGGTCCAGATGCACCTGCTCAATCCCAATGCACCTTATCTCAGAGGGTCCGATCTGCTCCTTGCAGCCGACTGTGCTGCTTTTTCAATGGGTAACTTTCACAGCAGGTATCTGAAAGGAAAATCCCTCGCGATTGCCTGCCCAAAGCTCGATCACGGTCTGGACATTTATGTGGAAAAGCTTGCAGCAATGGCAGAACTTGCAAAAATCAATACAATTACCGTCCTAAGGATGGAAGTGCCCTGCTGCGGAGGCCTGTTGCAGATGACCAAGGCAGCCATGTCGAAAGCATCTCGTAAAGTTCCGGTAAAGCAGATAGTTGTGAGCCTTACCGGAGATGTTTTAAGCGAGGAATGGGTATAAGCCTGCCTGACTGAACGGTACAATTCAGTAATGATACCCCCCGCCAGCTTCTGGCCCGGTATTAATTCCCCCGGTATTACCGGACAATCCACCGGTGATATAAATTCACGTTCGGGAGTTGCCAGGGATAGCTGACAGTAATGTGATACAGGCAATCCTGCCCGACCAGTACATTTTACCGTGCAGGCTTGCTAAAAATATGACTGTCTGCATGGTCCTTGAATAAAAAATTGCTAACTTAGTAGAACGGCATTGGGATCTACCGGCTTCATTCATTACTAAAATTACATTTCAGGCAATGAACCAACGGCTTCCCGGAAAAGGCAGGTTGTATCTTGGGCTCGATATAGGATCTGTTTCACTCAATACCGTACTTATTGATGAAACCTGCAATGTCGTTGAGAACTACTATGATTACGTTCAGGGTAAGCCTTTTTTTGTTCTCAGGGAGAGATTATCCCAGATCATACGAAACCTTAACTCAGGGGAAATAGCCGGAACTGCGCTTACTGGAACGGGAGGCAGACTGGCTTGCGGGCTGATCGGCGGTGTCTTTGTTAATGAAATAATTGCCCAGGCTACTGCTGCTGACCGATTATATCCTGAGACTCAAACGATTATTGAGATTGGGGGAGAAGATTCCAAGCTTATCCTCCTTGAAAGGGATCCTTCCAACGGTCATTCCAGACTGGTCGATTTCGAGATGAACAGTGTCTGTGCTGCAGGAACCGGATCATTCCTTGATCAGCAGGCAAGGCGAATCGGGGTGCCCATAGAAAAGGAGTTTGGTGAAATGGCCCTTAAATCGGCTGATCCGCCACGGATCGCCGGGAGATGCAGTGTCTTTGCCAAGAGCGACATGATCCATCACCAGCAGATTGCCACTCCTCTGCACGATATTGTTGCCGGCTTGTGTTTCGCACTTGCCAGGAATTTCCGGAGCAACGTTGCCAGAAGCAGGGAATTTAAAAAACCTGTTCTGTTTGCCGGTGGCGTGGCAGCAAATACAGGAATGATAAGGGCATTCAGGGAAATACTCAACCTGAAGGACCGCGAACTGATAATACCGGAATATCATGCATCGATGGGAGCCATAGGCGCTGTTATTTACGCCCGGGAAAACAATCCGGAGATGAATGGTTTCCATGGGCTGAAAGAACTTGATGAATATCTTGCACATGATTCATCTCATTTCAGCAGCCTTCCTCCCCTGGCAGAATCAAAGGCTGTTTATAACACAAGCATCAGCTGGCGAAAGAACCCGGGAAAAAAGACAAAAGTGTACCTAGGGATTGATGTTGGTTCGCTCAGCACAAATGTTGTTCTTATTGACAGGGCAAACCGGGTAGTAGCAAGAAGGTACCTGCCTACGGCAGGCAAACCGCTTGAGGCCATCCAGAGAGGATTGAAAGAGATCTATGATGAGGCGGGTAAGGATGTTGAGATAATGGGAGCCGGAACCACCGGATCGGGCCGCTACCTGACCGGAGATTTTATCGGTGCAGATACTATCCAGAATGAAATAACTGCCCAGGCAGCTGCAGCAATTGACTATGATCCAACAGTCGATACGATATTTGAGATCGGCGGCCAGGACTCTAAGTATATCAGCATTGAAAAGGGGGTTGTCGTTGATTTTGAAATGAATAAGGTATGTGCGGCGGGAACCGGTTCATTTCTTGAGGAACAGGCTGAAAAACTGAACATTAATATTGTCAATGAATTCGGATGCATGGCCTTGGGCTCGGAATGCCCGGTTAAGCTTGGCGACAGATGCACCGTTTTTATGGAATCGGATCTGAATACCTTCATGCAAAGAGGGGCCAGAAACGATAACCTGGTAGGCGGCCTGGCCTATTCAATAGTGTATAACTATCTGCAGAAGGTAGTTGGAGATAAAAAGGTTGGCAATAAAATTTTCTTCCAGGGAGGCGTTGCTAACAATAAGGCTGTTGTAGCTGCCTTTGAGCAGGTCACCGGTAAAAAAATCACAATTCCTCCGCACTTCGATGTCACCGGCGCCATAGGTGCAGCAATACTGGCCCGGAAATCGATGAAAAAAGGTCAGAAAACCGCGTTCAGGGGATTTGGAATAAGAAACGCCGAATACGAAATCAGCAGGTTTGCATGTCAGGGATGTACAAATCATTGTGAGATACGTAAGGTCAGGATTGCAGGGGAAAAGAAATCGCTTTTCTATGGAGGACGTTGTGAAAAGTATGAGACGGACAGTCGAAAAAAGATTGCAAACGACATACCCAATCTTTTTCAGAAAAGGCTCGAAATGCTCATGGATGGCTACAGGGAAACAGAAGCAGGAACCGGCGGTATTACTATCGGTATCCCGCGTGCCCTTATGGTCTTCTTCCAACAATTCCCGTTCTGGCGCACTTTCTTTGAACAACTTGGATTCACCGTGGTTCTTTCAAGGGAATCGGATAAAACACTTGTGGCCCGGTCACTTGAGACAATAACAACTGAAACATGCCTGCCGGTTGAACTGATTTACGGACATGTTATTGATCTTATAGAAAAAGGGGTGGATTATGTATTCCTGCCTTTTATTGTCAATGCAAAGTTTAGGGAAGGCAACAAAACCTTTAACTGCAACTGCCCATGGATCCAGTCTTATCCATTCATGGTCAGGGCTGCCCTGAGAGATAAGATTGATGAGTCAAAACTCCTAATCCCAACACTGCATTTTCGTTTTTTCGAACGGGCGCTTGTGAAGGAAATGTCATCATTTTTCAATACTAAGTTCGGCATTGGTAAAAAAACCATAAAAGAGGCTATTTACAAAGCTGATGCAGTACAGGTGGCATTTGAAAAACAATTGACAGGGTACGGACGAAATATCCTGAAAAACATCCCCGGAAACTACAGGCCCGTGGTACTTCTTGGAAGGCCTTACAACAGTACTGATCCGCATCTGAATCTGGGCCTGGTGGAAAAGCTCCTTGCCAGGAATGTGATGCCTGTCCCCGTTGACATGCTCGATCTGGCACCATACAATATTTTCGAAAATTACAGGAACATGTACTGGCCGAATGGTCAGAAAATAGTTGCTGCAGCACAGCTTGTGGCAAAAACGGATAACCTGCATGCCGTATATATCAGTAATTTCAGATGCGGACCTGATTCATTCATCTGGCATTATGTAAGTGAGGAACTTAAAGCCAAACCTTTTCTGCACATAGAGGTTGATGAACACTCGGCTGATGCCGGAATAATTACGCGGATTGAGGCATTCCTCGACAGTCTGAAAGGATCGGACCTGAATAGCAAAGGTGAGATCAATGTCTTCAGGCCCCATGCTGACACACTTTCTTCCCCGGCAAAACGGACCCTGTATTTTCCATACATGCACGACGGGGCATACCTTATCGCAGCGGCAGCCCGTAGCGTTGGCATTCCTTCCGAAGTTCTGCCTAAACAGACAGATGAAGATATCTCACTAGGCAGGAAATACACATCATCAAGAGAATGTTTTCCCATGATATGCACAACCGGAAGTTTTCTGAAAAAACTTTTCGAACCGGGTGCAGATCCATCAAAAATGAGCTTCTTCATGCCTGACCACAACGGCCCCTGCCGGTTCGGGCAATATAATCATTTCCAGAGGACACTGTTTGACAGACTGGGATTTGGCGAAGCAACCATATTGACTCCTTCAAATGACACATCATATGCTGATCTGGCCGGGGATAAAAGCCAGTTATTCAGGATAAACGCGTGGAAAGGCTTCGTGGCATTCGATTTCCTGAGAAAACTATATCGTGAAAATAAACCCTATGAGATATGCAAAGGCGATACGAAAAAACTTTATGAAATATCGCTAAAAAAGATTGAACGCTGCATTGAATCAGGCTCCAAAGGACTCCGGCGTCTTCTTGTGGAAATTACATCTGATTTCATGGCATTGAATACCGACAGGAGCAAACGAAAACCTGTTGTGGCCATTCTCGGGGAGATCTACATGAGAGATAATGCAGGCTGTAACGGCAATATAGCCAATAGGCTGGAGGATCTTGGCCTTGAGGTTGTTATCGGGCCATTTTCGGAATGGATAACTTATTCAACCCATCGCTATACCCGCGACAGCAAATGGAAAAATGACCTCATGGGAATAACCAGATCAAGGATTCAGGCAATAGGACAGGAAGTCATAGTGAATTATCTTCTCAACGGCCTGAGAAAATTCACCGATCAGCGGAAGGATGTATCACTCCATGAGATGCTCCGGTTAAGCAACCTTTATGTAAGTGAATTCTATGACGGCGATCCTCCGATAGCAATAGGATCATCCGTAGCTCTCGCGGAAAGAGGGGTGTCAGGCATAGCAGCAATTCTTCCTTTTACCTGCATGCCGGGGACACTTGTAGCTTCTGTCAGTGATTCGTTCAGAAAAGATTATAAAAATATTCCCTTCATCAATATTGCATATGACGGACAGTTCACGGTTTCACTCGACACCAGGCTCCAGGCCTTTGCCTTCCAGGTAAAGGAATATGCTGCCGCCACAGAAACGGCGGTTATCTGATAAAAAAATCCCAGGGCGTATATTACAGGTTAATCAGATTAAACCCGAGCTCCTCAAGCTGAGTGACGGCTTCAGAGGGGCATCCCCTCAGTTTCACAGTATAAGCAGGGAATTCCCTTCTCACCGGATAGGTACCCCTTAACTTCTCGAACAGGGAAGGGTCAAACCGAAGTTTCACATCATCCTCCACAATATTGTAAGTATGGAGCACCGATCTTCGTATTATTTCTTCATTCCCCTTGCCGTTACAGTCCATGTCGATGGTCTGGAACCGGGGTAAGGGAATCTGTTCAGGCGACCAGTCAGTCAGTGGCAATCCGAAGTAAGAACTCAGTTTCCTGACAACCGCCACAGTTCCATTGACTTTTCCGTCAGTTGAATAACCTGCTATATGAGGAGTTGCAAGATATGCCATGTGCATAAGCGGTATATCCAACTCCGGCTCGTTTTCCCAAACGTCGAGAACTGCTCCTCCTATTCTTTCATTGCCGATTGCTCCCTTTAAGGCCTCGGTGTCAACAACTTCCCCACGCGATGTGTTGATGAACCAGCTTTCTTTCTTCATCAGCTGAAACATCTCATCCGAGAACAAATGAAAAGTCCTGTCTTCGCCATTAAAACTAAGAGGCACATGCAGGGTAACAATATCAGATTCTTTAAGCAGTGTCAACAGGTCGGAAAAACGGATATCTTTTTCCTGCCTGGCCCGTGGAGGGTCATTGAGCAGCACATTCATCCCCATGGTCCTGGCAAACTTCTCAACCTTTGTACCTACATTTCCCACACCTACGATTCCGATGGTCTTATCTTTCAGGCTAAAATTATTTTCCGCTGCGATCCTCAGAAGAGCAGAGGCAATATACTGCTGAACTGAGAAGGAATTGCACCCAGGTGCACTGACCCAATTTATTCCCTTTTTGTCACAATAACCTGTATCAATGTGATCATATCCGATAGTCGCGGTCCCGATGAATTTCACACTGGTGTCCCTGAGAAGTTCTTCATTGCATATGGTACGGGTCCTGATGAGAAGTGCATCCGCACCTTTTACCACCTGATTTGTGATTTCCCTTCCGGGTAAATAGGAAATGCTTGAAAATGGTTCAAGAATACCTTTCAGAAAAGGTATGTTGTCATCAGCTATTATCCTTATCATCAGATCTTTAATATATATTGAAGGCCAGGGATGTTCCGGACCTTGAATTTCCGCGGTTTTTACTGAAAGATATAACGGAACAAACACGCGGAATATTTTAGGCTAAAAAAATAATGAAAGAGCTAGTTATAAGTAATAAACCTTAGGAGGAAATGCCATTTCAGCATCTTGTTTTTCCAACCGGCTATTTATCGGCCTATTTGCTTAAAGATACATCTTACTGTTATCAGTTTAACAGTCACACCATATCAGGATGTGATTCAGGTCCTGAACAAAATAAACCGATCCAACAAATGGTTCTGAACTGGCATTGGTTCTTTAAATATTAACGATCGAAGAAAATATGATTAATTATTTATATATTTATATCAAACAAAAAAGACTAAAAAATCCATTTGCCATGAGATTAAAGTTTATCTTCATTTTAGTTTCTTTAGTACCCTATTTGGGAACCAGGGCCCAGACTCCCATTACAGTCCTTAATGACAGCCTGAAGATAGGGAACAGCAATCTGCCGGCAATATCCGTTACAATTCCGGAAGCTGACTACGACAAGGTTCTGAAAGCCTGGATCAAAGAACTTCAAACCGGGACCAAATCAAAAGTGGTGACCGATAACGGTGAAATGTCAATTTTCGGGGCCCGGATAAAGGCAGTGAGCACTGACCCGGTTAATGTTTACAGTATACTAAAGAAATTTGATCTTATGCTGCAGCTAGTGGTCTCATTTGAACTGAAAAAGGATCTTTATATTGAAAGCACGGGAGGTGCAGCAGAATATGCAAAAGCCACTAATTATCTGAAAGAATTCTCTAAAACCCAGTACATTGCCGTGGCAAAGCAGGAGGCTGATCTGGAACAAAAAAAGCTTCGTGATCTTGAAAAGGAGCTCGCATCGCTTCAAAAGGAGAAATCCAAGAAGCTTCAGAAATCAATTCAATCGGCTAACAGTAGTATCCTCAGGGAGCAGGAGAACATCACGGTACAGAAAAATGAACTAAGCCTTGTGACCAGTACCCTTGATGCTCAGAACCAGGAACTCCTGGCCATGCAGGAAGATAATCCCCTCAGAAAGGAAAAGGCCCAGTCGGTTAAGGATCTGGAAAAAAGGCGAAAAAAGGCAGTGAATTCCATAGAATCATCCGAGAAAAAAATCAAAAGAGCCAAGTCCAGCATAGAAAGGGCAGAAGCTGAAATTCCGCGCAATGAAAGGATGCAGGACAAGGTTAAGGAACAGATAAGATTGCAGGAAGCAGTATACCGACAGTACGACGAAAAGCTGAAAAAGATCAGGTCATACTGATCATCATTCAACGATTGTCATTTCTCTCAGCAGGTAACCTGCTCCGGCAAATTTATCAATAACGAACAGCGCATATCTGATATCGAGGCTTATATTACGGCTCTGATCAGGATTAAAGGCCATGTCGCTGGCAACCCCCTCCCATCCCCTGTCAAAGTTTATTCCTATCAGATGTCCGTTGGCATTTAATACGGGACTTCCCGAGTTTCCGCCTGTTGTGTGGTTATTTGCAATGAAACAGACATTTAGCTGTCCATCCTGCCCATAACGTCCGAAATCTCCGGATGCATACAATTCCTTGAGCCTTCCGGGCACAGCATAATCATAAATTAGAGGATTATCTTTTTCAATTATGCCGCCAAGGGTAGTTCTATGAGTTAAATAAACCGCATCCCTTGCATAATAGCCTGATATTTTCCCGTAAGCAACCCTCAGGGTTGAATTGGCATCGGGATAAAAGATCCTGTTATCCTGGAACTCCATCTGAGCTTTCATGTACAGCCTGTTATGCTCCTGCAATTCGGCATTAAACCTGCCAAGTTCCGGTCTGATTGTTTTTGCAACCAGCTCCGCAGCATCAATTGCAAGATTATAAAACACATCCTTTTTCAGCTTTTTCAGAGAACCCAGACCGAAGCCTTCAACGAATTTCCTGAATTCCTTTTCTTCCGTAAAAACCGAAGAGTCATACAATTTGCGGGCAAAGTGCCCCAAATCGCCTTTGGACATTTTCATCAATTTCCGGTATTCGGGAATCTGCCATTTCTCCTCAAGAATTTCACCATATATTTTCAACAAGGCAACGAATAGTTTTTCATCGGTCCACCTGTCATAATCCCTGAAAAAAGATCCTGAATATTCAATCAATCTCTTTTTCAGGCTTTCAATATCACCGGAATTGCCCCTGGATTCGACAAGATCCGAAAGACCTTTGAGATTCCTGGCCAGGGCAACAGTTTCAATGCCATTCATTACTTCACCGGTAATGCCATTCACAAGCATATACTCGCTGAGAAGAGGATATATGTCGCGGTAAGCCTGAAAAATCATTCCATATTTCCTGTTTCTGGCACTGTCAGCTTTTATCCACTCAGATATTTGATCCTCGAATTCCCGTTTTTTCTCAATTGTTTTCATTCTTTCGAGCCCCAGGATCTCTCCGGTCCATTTTTTCCAGGAGTTTGAGATACCCGCCTTTTTTGCAGAGTATTTTATCCTCAGGAGAGGATCTGATTCCATCGCTTCATCGATCACTTCTATCTTCCTGGCCCTGATATCTATCAGCCTGGGATTGACTTGATTCTTAATCATATCAATATAATAAGACGGCACATACTCGTAAGTTGTGCCGGGGAAGCCAATGACCATCGTAAAATCACCTTCATTCAGACCACGCAGAGATATCGGGAAATAAAAACCTGGTTTGTACGGAACATTATCGGGGGCATAATCGGATGGATTATTGTTCCTGTCAGCATAGACCCGGAAGAGCGAGAAATCACCTGTATGCCGCGGCCACACCCAATTGTCCGTGTCTCCCCCAAACCTGCCGATTGAGGAGGGAGGTGCGCCTACAAGCCTTACGTCCCTGAAGGTTTCTTCAACAAACAGGAAATACTGGTTGCCCATGAAAAAAGGCCTGACGTTTGCCTGATAACCATTATTCTTCATGGCCTCCGTTTCAATCTTTTTTATATTTGATAGGATAATCCCCTCTCTTTTCTCATTTGCCATTTCATCAGTTGTTCCAGCAAGAACCCTGTCGGTAACATCTTCCATTCTCTTCAGGAGAGTAACGGTAAGACCGGGATTGGGTAATTCATCCTTTGCCGACATAGCCCAGAATCCATCGGTGAGATAATCGTGCTCAAGACTGGAATGAGCCTGGATCGTACCGTAACCGCAATGATGATTAGTAATCAGGAGACCTTCTGAAGAGATGAATTCTGCCGTACATCCGCCACCAAACCTGACAACCGCATCTTTCATTGATGCTTTGTTTATGCTGTAAATATCTTCTGCGGTTAATTTAAATCCTTTTTCACGCATAATACTGATATTGTATTTTTCAATCAGTATGGGAATCCACATGCCTTCGTCAGTCTTTGCCGGAACTGTCAGCAACGACAAGACCAGCATCATTCCAGGTAAATTTAAATATCTCATATTGTGAGTTCTATAATCCTTTATCATTTCTAACCGGCATTTTTTCTGATCATCACGCCAGGTTCACTGAAACCTGATGTGCCAATATTTGTCAGTCAAACACGTACCGGATCGTTTCTTTTCAATATGCATCCAGATCTGCCGGGCTTACGCATCTATCTCCCCTCCGATCTGACCAATGACAGCAGCTCATGGTAAACCTTTTCAACAGGGAGACCCATAACATTAAAATAAGAGCCTTCAATCCGGCTGCAGGCAGCAAGTCCGATCCATTCCTGGATCCCATATGCCCCGGCTTTGTCAAATGGCTTAAAGTTCCGGACATAGTATTCAATCTCCGCCTCTGTGAGCTCTTCAAATGTAACTTTTGTCGAGGAGTAAAAAGATCTTAATCCACGGGAAGACAGAAGGCAGACACCGGTTATTACCTCATGGGTGTTTCCTGAGATCCTGCGAATTATGTCCATTGCCTCATTTTCATCCGACGGTTTGTCCAAAACCCTGTTGCCACACCATACTATGGTGTCGGCTGTTATTATTATAACACCTTCCCGAAGCTGCCCGCCCAATGTCTCGGCTTTTTTTGCGGCAAGATACAAGGCTATTTCCGCTCCCTTTAAATCGTCGGGAAAATCTTCATCCCAGTCATGGTTCACAACCTCAAATCTTAATCCGAGATCCTCCAGAAGCTGCCTGCGCCTGGGTGAGCCTGAAGCCAGTATTATCGTGTGGCGATTGATTTCATCCAGGGGCATATCAGACCAGATTCCAGGTTATTATATATTTTACCAGTACCGAATATAAAACCCCGGCCAGCATGATCAGCTTCATCATCGTGCTGGCAATATGAAGTTGTTTTCTGCCCTTGCTGACAATGAGCTGGTAGATCACGTAAAATAGCGGGAGTACAATAAAAAGAGAAATATAAATTAGTGTATACCTGTCGGCCAGGAAAAAATACCAGACAAGCAGAAGCAGGACTATTGTTATAATTATCAGGCATACCGACAGCATTTTGGAAGTGAGCACACCCAGTACCACGGGAATAGTATTTCGTCCGTATGCCAAATCTCCTTCAAAATCTTCTATATCTTTAATTAACTCACGGGTAAGAGTGGTAATAAAAGCGAACAATGCAAATCCTCCGATCCAGTAAAATAATATTGAAAGATCGGGCGGGGCCATCGCATGTACACTGTAGTACCTATATAATGCCGGCCATTCATAAATAAACACAAGCATCGGGACCATGGCAGTAAGGACTGAAACAACCAGGTTTCCCACAAGGAACTGTCTCTTATAGCTTGCCGAGTAAAAATACAGCAAGCCCGAAACTATCAGGAATATCGTTCCAAGCCAGAAATACCCGGCCTTCCATGAGATATAAAATCCGGCAGCAACACCTGCTGCATTAAGGATATTATGCCACATCATGGCTTTTTTTCTTGGTATTGCTGTTCCCACAATTACTTTCCCCTTGTTTATCAGGTCAGTCTTGATGTCAAAATAATCATTTATCACGTAACCCCCTGCTGTTATCAACAAAGTTGCCAGAATCAGGATTACAAAGTCGTACCAGGGAAATTTAAGCATCAGGGGAACCTCTCCTTCCTGTCCATGCACAAGAACGACGGACAGTTTGCTGATCACCGGTTCAATGACTGCATATCTCATCAGCATCATTGTGAGGACAATAAGCAGGAGATTCTGCCATCTGATCAGCTTAAAAAACGCTTTCATGGCTACCAGGAATAAGCATCGTCATCAAGCCATTTATCATGCAGCCTCAGAACCTGTTCAATCACATCCCTCACGCAGCCCTCACCGCCTTTCCTGTCAGAAATATACTGGGAGGCCTGTTTTATTTCAATGTCAGCATCAGCAGGACACACCGGGACCCCGGCTTCTTTCATCACATTCAGATCTGGTATGTCATCTCCCATATACATCACTTCCGATTCATGAAGGTTGTGTTTCTTCAGAAATTCTCTGAAATGGTCAGTCTTGGAGCGGCTGTTAAGGTAAACATCCTTTATTCCCAGATATTTCAGCCTTTTAAGATATTCTTTTGAATTGCTTCCAGATATAATCCCCACATGATACCCTTTTTTTACAGCAAGCTGAAGGGCATATCCATCGCGCAGATTAACCGTCCTGTTCGGTGTTCCGAAAACGTTCAGGGCAATCGTCTGCAGAGACAGAACGCCATCAATATCAAAAACAAATGCTTTTATCCGGGTCAGGGCTTGCTTGAAATTATTCATTTATGTTCTTTTTTTGAAATCTCATGATTGATCCTGTTACTTCCCTGTAAATATTTTGCAGATCAGGTGAGAAAGATAATAATTTAATATGACTTTTGATAGTGCCCTGATCAGACCTGACAGCCGGTCCTGTCTGGGAGTTTTCGGGCCCGTTCGTTACAGCTTTCAGGATTGTCTCATTGAGAAGCGGAACGAGTACCTCAAACTGAAATCCTGCCATGGAGGCAATCGCTTTGCCAGAAACGAGCATGTGGTTTACAAAGTTATTCACAAAAACAGCCGACAGGTGAAGAAGCCTCCTGCCCTCCGCATCGGCAAAATAAGCCTTTGCCCCCAATGACTCAACAAGTCCGCACAAGAGGGTAATTGTATCCTTATCGCTTCCCTCAATGAAAAACGGAATCTTGCTGAATTCGATGTTCCTTCCTGCCGAAAAAGTCTGAAGCGGATAAATTACTCCAACATGCCTGTATTTCTGATGAAACACATCAAGGCCCACGCTTCCGGCCATGTGTGCTACAACTGTTTTTTCGTTGCATTTAATGCCGGCAGCAACCGATTCTATCTTATCATCGGGTACTGCGATCAATATCAGATCAGTGTCTTCCTTAAATTCAGTATCCAACGACCATGATGCATTGCAGGATTCAGCCAGGCGTCGGCAGCTATCCTCAGTTTCAGCTACGATATTTATTATCCTGTGACCAGAATTAAAAAGCTCCGAACAAAATGCCCCGGCAACTTTACCGGCTCCGATGAATGATATTCCTGTTTTTTTCATGTAAAAATAAATTTATATACTTCTGAAGATTAAGTGGATCACATGGAACCCACATGAGTTTTATTTCCATGCTTGTTTGTGATCTTGTATCATGTGGGTTCATACTTGTGATTTTTTAAAAGTTTGACTGCCGTCTGTCCACAGGGTAGTGAACCAAATATGATTGAACACGGTAATATTCATTCATGCTGGTGTTCCTGGTCATTCATACGGATTTCATGAGTCCTGAATTTATATTTTATTGAAATGATGCCTCCCGGGCCTGACGGACCGGTAATTAATATGCCTTACGGTGTTGTGAACAATTATTTATGGATTCAGCACATGCGGGATTCATCAGATATCTGACAGACACGAAATGATTGAAAAAAATGAAGGTGTCCTTGTGAGACACCCTCTTATGATCATGTAATGCATTTCAAGCCTGTGCAGTCGGCCCCCCGAATGTAAGAGGAAGAACCGGGGCCGACCCCTTGACTTCCTTGATTATTCCATGCACGGATTCATACTTGGATATATTGTCCTGAAGAGCGGCAACCAGCCGTTTTGCATGTTCGGGGGTCAGAATGATCCTCGATTTAACCTGTGCCTTGGGTATTCCCGGCATTATCCTTACAAAATCCACAACAAACTCTGAAGAAGAATGAGTAATTACTGCGAGATTTGAATATATCCCCTGGGCTGTTTCTTCATTCAACTCAATGTTGATCTGATTAGGGTTCTTCTGATCTGACATAAGCTGTTTTTTGGTTATTATTTGCCTGGTTCTGCTTCAGTTGCAACAGGAACATTGCCAGTAAAGCTTTCATATTCCTCGAGCGATCCTACGATTATGCTGTTGTATTCACGCTGACCGGTTCCTGCAGGTATCAGATGTCCGACTATCACATTCTCCTTAAGGCCTTCAAGCTTATCTACCTTCCCGAGAATTGCAGCCTCATTCAATACTTTTGTAGTTTCCTGGAAAGATGCTGCAGAGAAGAAACTGTTTGTCTGAAGCGCAGCCCTGGTAATACCCTGCAATACCTGGTTGGATGTGGCAGGAACTGCATCCCGTGCCTCAACAGTCTTCAGGTCACGGCGTTTAAGCATTGAATTCTCGTCCCTCAGTTTGCGGGCAGTAACAATCATACCGGGCCTCAGGGTCTGGGAATCACCTGAATCTACAATATACTTTTTCCCGTAGATCCAGTCATTCTCATCCATGAAATCGAGTTTGTCAATCACCTGGCGTTCAAGGAATTTAGTGTCACCCGGATCAACAATCTCAACCTTCCGCATCATTTGCCTGACAATGATCTCGAAATGTTTGTCATTTATTTTAACACCCTGCAGGCGGTATACCTCCTGTATCTCATTAACTATATATTCCTGAACCTTGGTTGGCCCCTTGATTGCAAGAATGTCGGATGGAGTTATCGCACCGTCGGAAAGAGGTATGCCGGCCTTTACATAATCATTCTCCTGAACCAGTATCTGTTTTGAGAGGGGGACCAGGTATTTTTTAATTTCATCGGTTTTTGATTTGATTGAAATCTCCCTGTTACCTCTCTTGATCTTCCCGAAAGTAACCTCACCGTCTATTTCTGAAACAATGGCCGGGTTGGAAGGATTACGTGCCTCAAATAATTCTGTCACCCTGGGTAATCCGCCTGTAATGTCGCCTGATTTACCAACTGCCCTTGGGATTTTTGCAAGCACTTCGCCAGCTTCAACCATCCTGTTCGTTTCAACAATAAGATGGGCGCCTACGGGAAGGTTATAGACCCTGGGTTCCTGACTATTCACGCTTATTATCCTGATTGCAGGGTTCTTGGTTTTATCCCTGCTTTCGATGATTACTTTTTCCTTGAAGCCTGTCTGCTCGTCCGATTCCTCCCGGAACGTTACACCTTCAATCAGATAATCATAGGCTATTTTTCCTGCAATCTCAGCAATAATTACAGCATTGAAAGGATCCCACTCGCAGATGAGTTTCCCTTTTTCCACTTCCTGTCCGGGTTTGATGTAAAGTTTTGAACCATAAGGAACGGTATGGGTTGTAAGTGCAATTCCTGTCTTCTTGTCAATTATCCTGAGTTCTGCGAGCCTTCCGATAACTATGTCGATTTCGCCTTTTTCAGTATCTTTTTTCGGTACGGTTCTCAGCTCATCGATCTCGGCAATTCCGCTATAGCGGGCTACAAGCCGCGATTCAGTGGTTATGTTTGATGCCGTTCCGCCGACGTGGAAAGTACGAAGTGTAAGCTGGGTGCCGGGTTCGCCTATACTCTGGGCAGCGATAACTCCCACCGCCTCGCCTTTCTGGACCATCCTTCCAGTAGCCAGGTTCCTTCCGTAACATTTTGCACATACTCCTCTCTTCGATTCGCATGTCAGCACTGAGCGGATCTCCACCTGTTCGATTGGAGAATCTTCAATTTTCTTTGCCAGCTCCTCTGTAAGTTCCTGGCCTGATTCTACAATTAGCTCACCTGTAAGCGGGTGATATACATTATGTACGGTTGTACGGCCCAGTATCCTTTCATAAAGCGATTCGACGATCTCTTCATTTTTCTTTATTGCAACTGCGACAAGACCTCTCAGTGTTCCGCAGTCCTCCTCATTGATGATCACATCCTGGGAAACATCCACGAGGCGTCTGGTAAGGTATCCTGCATCAGCTGTTTTGAGAGCGGTATCGGCCAGCCCCTTGCGTGCCCCATGTGTTGATATGAAGTATTCAAGAACGGAAAGTCCTTCCTTAAAGTTCGAAAGGATCGGGTTTTCAATGATCTCCGAACCTGTCGCTCCCGACTTCTGCGGTTTGGCCATGAGCCCCCTCATCCCCGACAACTGGCGTATCTGTTCCTTTGAACCCCTTGCCCCGGAATCGAGCATCATGTACACTGAATTAAAGCCCTGCTTATCGGCAGAGAGCTGTTTCATCAGCGACTGGGTAAGCCTTGCATTAACATGTGTCCAGATGTCAATTATCTGATTGTATCGCTCATTATTGGTAATAAATCCCATATTATGGTTATTCAATACCTCCTCAACCTGCTCATAACCCTCGGTAACGAACTTTGTCTTTTCCTCGGGTATTATTACATCATCAAGGTTGAAAGAGAGACCTCCCTTGAATGCTGAATAAAATCCAAGATTCTTGATCGCATCAAGGAACGCGGCAGTTTTTGCCGTTCCGGCAAGCTTGAGGACATGCCCGATAATATCCCTCAGAGATTTCTTTGTCAGGATCTCATTTATATATCCCACTTCCTGAGGTACAAACTGATTGAATATTACCCTGCCGACCGTGGTTTCAATCAGATGGTTCACAAGTTTGTCATCAATCCGGTCATTGACCTTCACTTTAATAAAGGCATGAAGATCAACCTTGCCTTCGTTATATGCTATATTGACTTCTTCAGGTGAGTAGAAAATAAGTCCTTCACCCTTAACTTTCTCAGTTGCCGTGCTTCTCTTTCCCTTAGTGATGTAATAAAGGCCAAGAACCATGTCTTGTGAAGGAACCGTTATCGGGGCCCCATTTGCAGGATTCAGTATGTTGTGCGAGGCAAGCATCAGCATCTGTGCTTCAAGGATGGCACCATTTCCCAGGGGAAGATGAACTGCCATCTGGTCGCCATCAAAGTCGGCATTGAATGCCGTACACACCAGGGGATGCAACTGTATTGCCTTTCCTTCGATAAGCTTTGGCTGGAACGCCTGGATGCCAAGCCTGTGCAGGGTTGGAGCACGGTTCAGAAGTACGGGGTGACCCTTAAGTACATTTTCCAGTATGTCCCATACAACCGGATCCTTTCTGTCAACAATCTTTTTTGCAGATTTTACAGTTTTTACAATCCCGCGCTCGATCAGTTTCCTGATTATAAAAGGCTTGTAGAGTTCTGCCGCCATATCTTTCGGAAGGCCGCATTCATGAAGATCCAGCTCCGGACCAACAACTATAACCGAACGTGCTGAATAATCCACCCTCTTTCCCAGCAGGTTCTGGCGAAAACGTCCTTGTTTGCCTTTCAGGCTGTCGCTAAGCGACTTCAGCGGACGGTTGGCATCGGTTTTTACTGCATTGGCTTTTCGCGAATTGTCAAAAAGAGAATCAACAGCTTCCTGAAGCATTCTTTTTTCGTTGCGGAGGATCACTTCCGGTGCTTTAATCTCGATAAGTCTTTTCAGCCTGTTGTTGCGAATAATGACACGCCTGTAAAGATCGTTCAGATCGCTTGTGGCGAATCTCCCTCCGTCGAGGGGTACCAATGGACGCAATTCAGGAGGAATGACAGGAACCACCTTGATGATCATCCACTCCGGCTTGTTTACGTGTCGGGAATCCCTGAATGCCTCTACAACCTGGAGCCTTTTCAGTGCTTCATTCTTTCTCTGCTGTGAGGTCTCAGTGTTGGCCCTGTGACGAAGTGAATATGACAATTCATCGAGATCAATCCGGGTAAGCAGCTTGTACAATGCTTCCGCACCCATATCTGCCACGAACTTATCAGGATGATTGTCATCAAGATACTGATTTTCCTTGGGAAGGAATTCCGTTATCTCAAGATACTCTTCCTCCGTAAGGAAATCAAGGTATTTAACTCCGTCGGCTGCCTTTATGCCCGGGTTTATTACAACGTACCTTTCGTAATAGATTATTGAATCGAGTTTCTTTGTCGGAAGGCCCAGAAGATAACCGATCTTATTGGGCAGCGACCGGAAATACCATATGTGTGCAATTGGCACCACCAGCGAAATATGTCCCATTCTTTCGCGCCGGACCTTTTTCTCAGTTACTTCAACACCGCACCTGTCACAGACAATTCCCTTATAGCGGATCCTTTTGTATTTGCCGCAATGGCATTCGTAATCCTTGACAGGTCCAAAAATCCTTTCACAAAAAAGACCGTCGCGTTCCGGTTTATAGGTACGGTAATTGATAGTTTCAGGTTTCAGCACTTCTCCGCTTGACCTGTCGAGGATCTCTTCGGGAGAAGCAAGTCCTATTGATATCTTCGAGTAACTGGTTTTGGTTTTGTTATCTCTTCTGAATGACATATACCGAATTTTTTTAATCCAAACCTGTAATGAGTAAATAAATGATGTTTAATCAAGTATAACACTAAGTCCCAATCCTCTGAGTTCGTGCAGCAGCACGTTCAGCGACTCCGGAATACCCGGTTGAGGCAGTGGTTCTCCTTTTACAATAGATTCATAAGCTTTTGCCCTACCGATAACATCGTCTGATTTAATGGTAAGTATTTCCTGAAGGATGTGAGCTGCTCCAAAGGCTTCAAGGGCCCAGACTTCCATTTCACCAAACCTCTGGCCTCCGAACTGTGCCTTGCCGCCAAGGGGCTGCTGGGTAATAAGGGAGTAGGGACCAATGGATCGGGCATGCATCTTGTCGTCGACCATGTGTCCAAGTTTCATCATGTATATCACACCGACAGTTGCAGGCTGATCAAACCTTTCCCCTGTTCCTCCGTCATACAGATACGTTTTGCCATATTTGGGCAATCCGGCCTTCTCAGTGTACTCATTAATCTGATCGATGGTGGCGCCATCGAAGATTGGAGTTGAAAACTGTAGGCCCAGTTTCTGTCCGGCCCAGCCAAGGACCGTTTCATAAATCTGGCCGAGGTTCATCCTGGAAGGGACTCCAAGCGGATTGAGTACGATGTCGACAGGCGTGCCGTCTTCAAGGAACGGCATATCTTCCTGGCGCACGATCCTGGCAACAATTCCCTTGTTGCCATGACGACCTGCCATCTTGTCTCCCACTTTGATCTTGCGCTTCTTTGCTATGTAAACCTTTGCCAGCCTCACAATTCCTGCAGGCAGTTCATCGCCAATGGTAATGGTGTATTTTTTGCGCTTGTAAATCCCGTCAATCTCCTTGAACTTGATGATGTAATTATGAAGAAGCTGCTTTATGCTGTCATTCTTCTTCTTGTCCGTGGTCCATTTATTGGGATTGATATTCAGGTAATCAACTTCCTGGAGCTGCTTCAGGGTAAACTTGGTGCCTTTGGGAATAACGTCAACGTTGAGATAATCCTTTACGCCCTGTGATGTTTTCCCGTTCACAAGAATGAACAGCTTATCCACCAGTCTTTCCTTTAATTCATGGGAGCTACGGTTGAATTCAGCTTCTATCTTGTCGAGCAGGGGTTTTTCCCCAGTTTTGGCTTTTCTGTCCTTTATTGCCCTGGTAAACAGTTTCTTGTCAATTACCACTCCCTCAAGTGAAGGGCCTGCCTTCAGTGAAGCGTCCTTGACATCTCCGGCCTTGTCGCCGAATATGGCACGCAGGAGTTTCTCTTCGGGTGAAGGATCAGATTCTCCCTTGGGAGTGATCTTTCCTATAAGAATATCCCCCGGCAGGATATGGGCTCCGATCCTGATAAGGCCGTTTTCGTCGAGATTTTTTGTTGCTTCCTCGCTTACGTTCGGTATGTCAGATGTCAGCTCCTCGAGGCCGCGCTTGGTATCACGGACTTCGAGAAGATATTCGTCAATATGCACCGAAGTAAACATTTCCTCATGGACCACTTTCTCGGATATGACAATGGCGTCTTCAAAATTGTAGCCCTTCCAGGGCATAAATGCCACCTTGAGATTTCTCCCCAGTGCCAGTTCCCCGTTCTTTGTGCCAAAGCCTTCGGTAAGAACCTGCCCTGTTGTAACCCTTTCACCTTTTCTGACGACGGGAACAAGGTTAATGCATGTATTTTGATTTGTTTTCTTGTATTTAGGAAGAATGTAACGTTTGATGTCATCATCAAATGTTACAAATTTTTCCTCATCCGTCCGGGTATAGCGTATCACTATCTCGTTTGCGTCCACATACTCCACGACACCGTCGCCCTCAGCCACAAAAAGTATCCTGCTGTCCTTTATCACCTTTCCTTCAAGGCCTGTTCCAACAATGGGAGACTCAGGATTTATGAGGGGTACTGCCTGGCGCATCATGTTTGATCCCATAAGGGCCCTGTTGGCGTCATCATGTTCAAGAAAAGGAATAAGTGAAGCGGCAATTGAGGCGATCTGGTTGGGGGCAACGTCCATAAGGTCAACCTTTGTAACATCCTCAAAAGGATAATCGGCCTCATACCTGCATTTTGCCCTCGGGTTCTCAAATTGGCCATTCTTGAGCAACGGCGCATTTGCCTGGGCAATCATTTTTTCCTCCTCTTCTTCTGCACTCAGCCATACTATTCCTTCCGGGCTGAAATCGACCCTGGCGTCCTTAACCTTAAGATAGGGAGTTTCAATAAACCCGAGATCGTTGATCTTGGCATAAACACACAAAGAGGAAATAAGGCCGATATTGGGTCCTTCAGGTGTCTCTATCGGACACAGACGCCCATAATGTGTATAATGAACGTCCCTTACCTCAAATCCGGCACGATCACGGGAAAGGCCGCCCGGACCCAGCGCCGACATCCTCCGCTTATGCGTCATTTCAGCAAGCGGATTGGTCTGATCCATAAACTGTGAAAGCTGATTGGTCCCAAAAAAGGAATTGATCACTGAGGACAGGGTTTTTGCATTAATAAGATCGACAGGAGTAAAGACTTCATTGTCGCGAACGTTCATCCTCTCCCTTATGGTCCGTGCCATTCTTGCGAGACCAACGCCGAACTGTGCATAAAGCTGTTCGCCGACGGTTCTGACCCTCCTGTTACTAAGATGATCTATATCATCTATATCTGTCTTTGAGTTGATCAGTTCAATCAGGTATTCTATTATTTTAATGATATCTTCCTTGGTCAGGACCTTTAAACTCATTTCAGTGTCAAGGCCAAGCTTGGTGTTTATTCTGTAACGGCCAACTTCACCCAGGTCATAACGCTTGTCGGAGAAAAAGAGCTTTTCAATTACATCCCGGGCCGTTGCCTCATCTGGCGGCTCGGCATTCCTGAGCTGACGGTAAATGTAAATTACCGCTTCTTTTTCAGAATTGCAGGGATCCTTCTGAAGTGTATTGTAAATTATGGCGAAGTCCGAAAGGCTCGTATCATCCCTGTGAAGAAGGATGGCCTTGGCTCCGGAGTCAACTATCATGTCCACATGGTCCGCTTCAATGACAGTTTCACGGTCGAGGATAACCTCATTTCTTTCGATGGTTACCACTTCCCCGGTATCCTCATCAACAAAGTCCTCCGTCCAGGTTTTAAGAACCCTTGCAGCAAGTTTGCGGCCAACAAGTTTCTTGATATTTGTTTTCGACACCTTGTGTTCTTCAGCCAGGTTGAAGATTTCAAGGATCTCCTTGTCGCTTTCAAAGCCAATTGCCCTTAAAAGAGTGGTAACGGGAAGTTTTTTCTTCCTGTCGATATAGGCATACATCACATTGTTGATGTCAGTGGCAAATTCAATCCATGATCCCTTGAAAGGAATGATCCTGGCGGAGTATAATTTTGTGCCGTTGGCGTGCACGCTTTGTCCGAAAAAAACACCTGGCGAACGGTGAAGCTGGGATACAACCACCCTTTCTGCACCGTTAATGACAAATGTTCCTCTTTCAGTCATGTATGGAACTGTTCCGAGGTAAACATCCTGAATAACGGTATCAAAATCCTCGTGTTCGGGATCAGTGCAGTAAAGTTTGAGCTTTGCTTTAAGAGGGACACTGAATGTCAGGCCCCGTTCAATACATTCTTCAATTGTATAACGTGGAGGATCGATGTAATAATCCAGAAATTCAAGTACGAAATTGTTTCGAGTGTCGGTTATCGGGAAATTCTCTGTAAAGACCTTGAAGAGTCCTTCTTTTTTTCTGTTTTCGGGAGTGGTTCCGAGCTGGAAGAACTCACCGAATGATTTTAACTGAACTTCCAGAAAATCAGGGTAATCCAATTGATTTTTCCTGGAAGCAAAACTAATTCTTTCAGTATTTTTTGAGGACATTTAAAAAAGGATTAAGTGAACTTATAATTTAAAGAACGTAAAGGTCTGGTCCCGAAAATGTCCGGGACCAAACCTACAGACCCTTAAACAGGTATGACTTATTTAAGTTCAACTTCAGCTCCTGCGTCTACCAATTGACCTTTAATAGCTTCTGCTTCTTCTTTCGAAACACCTTCCTTGACGGGTGAGGGAGCAGCATCGACAACTGCCTTGGCTTCTTTCAGACCGAGGCCGGTAATATCCTTCACCAGTTTAACAATTTGTAATTTCTGTCCGCCCGGAGACTTGAGGATAACGTCGAATGTGGATTTTTCCTCAGCCTTGGGTGCGTCATTGCTGGCAGCAGGGCCGGCTACTGCAACAGCTGCAGCAGCGGGTTCAATACCATATTCTTCTTTCAGTATCTTTGCCAGTTCATTTACTTCCTTAACAGAAAGGTTAACCAGTTCCTCTGCAAATTTCTTAAGATCTGCCATTTTATAGAATTTTAATTGTTTGACTTTTTTTTACTCTTGTTTCTTTGAAAGTGTTTCAAGAACACCATGGATTTTATTTCCGCCTGACTGCAAGGCTGATATTACATTCCTGGCCGGGGACTGAAGGAGGAGAATAATGTCTCCGATCAGTTCTTCCCTTGTTTTCACGGAGACAAGTGCATCAAGCATGTTATCTCCGATATAAATAGATTCCTGGACGTAAGCTCCCTTAAGGACAGGCTTGTCATGCTTCTTCCTGAATTCCTTTATCAGTTTGGCCGGCATATTACCGGTTTGGGAAAACATGACGGACGTGGTACCTTTCAGAACCGGATACAGTTCTTCAAAGTTACCCTCAGACATTTCAAGCGCTCTTTTAAGCAGTGTGTTTTTGACAACGACAAGCTTGACATCGTTTTCAAAACATTTTCTTCTCAGATCGCTTGTATCAGCGGCATCAAGCTGGGCAGTATCAGTCAGGTAAAAGTGGCTGTACTCTTTCAGTCTTTCCGCAAGGCTGTCTATTATAGCGGTTTTCTCTTCGCGTCTCATAATTTTTCGAGTTAATACATAATGAACTAATCATCAAGACCTTTGGGGTCAATTTTTATACCAGGGCTCATAGTGCTTGAAAGGAACAGGCTACGTATGTAGGTTCCTTTGGCAGCCGCGGGTTTAAGTTTGTTTACCGTATGGATAAACTCCCTGGCATTTTCGACGATTTTCTGTGCCTCGAAAGAGACCTTTCCTATGGAGGTATGAATGATTCCGGTTTTGTCGACCTTGAAATCAATCTTTCCCTGTTTTACTTCCTTAACAGCCTTGCCAATTTCCATTGTAACTGTTCCACTTTTGGGATTTGGCATCAGTCCGCGCGGACCGAGGATCCTGCCTAACTGACCTACTTTACCCATTACGGACGGCATGGTTATTATAACATCAATATCGGTCCAGCCACCTTTTATTTTCTCAATAAAATCATCAAGGCCGACGTAATCGGCACCTGCTTCCTTTGCTTCCGCCTCCTTATCGGGAGTACAGAGGACCAGTACACGGGTTTGCTTGCCCGTACCATGAGGAAGGGAAACCACGCCGCGCACCATTTGATTGGATTTTCTTGGATCGATACCTAACCTTACGTCCAGATCGACTGATGCATCGAACCTGGTTTTGGTGATCTCCTTAACCAGCGAGGATGCTTCTGTCAACGTATAAAGCTTATTCCTGTCCAGTTTTTCCAGGGCAAGCTTCTGGTTTTTGGTAAGTTTAGTCATTTCTTCTGATTGATTAATTAATTGCCGGGACTCACTTAATGCTTATCCCCATACTTCTGGCGGTGCCACTGACCATCTTTATGGCTGACTCGAGTGTGAAACAGTTCAAGTCTTCCATTTTTTCCTGTGCAATCGCCCTTACCTGGTCCCTTGTCACTGATGCAATCTTCTCCCTGTTGGGTTCCTTGGAACCTTTCTTGGATTTGGCCACATCAAGAAGCTGAACAGCTACCGGTGGTGTCTTGGTTACGAAATCAAACGATTTGTCAGTATATACTGTAATGACTACCGGTATAACCTTTCCAGCCTTATCCTGGGTCCTGGCATTGAATTGCTTGCAGAAATCCATGATATTGACTCCTTTGGAACCCAGAGCAGGGCCCACAGGAGGAGATGGATTGGCTGCTCCGCCACGAATCTGTAACTTAATAATTCCAGCAACTTCTTTTGCCATAATTTTAAATTTGCGTGTTTATTGCGAGAGCCTGACGGTTACTCAGGAAGCATTATATTGTTATTATAACCGTCAATATCTTCAATTAATTTTCTTTTTCAACCTGCATAAAACTTAGTTCAAGAGGTGTTTTCCTGCCAAAAATCTTAACCATCACCTTGAGTTTTTTCTTTTCTTCATTCACCTCTTCGATAATCCCTGTAAAACTGTTGAAGGGTCCGTCGATAACTTTCACCGATTCTCCCACGAAGAAGGGGATTGTGAGTTCCTCATCACTGGCGTTAAGTTCATCAACTTTTCCCAGGATCCTGTTGATTTCGGGTTTCCTGAGAGGGACAGGCTCTCCATCCTGCGAACCCAGAAATCCCAGGACATTGGGAATATTTCTCAAGAGATGTGGTATTTCACCTACGAGGACCGCTTCGACCAGGACATAACCCGGGAAAAATGTTCTTTCCTTGCTTATTTTTTTCCCCGATCGTATCTGGTATACTTTCTCTGTAGGGATAAGTACCTGAGAAACATATTCTTCAAGTTTGAGACGGGCAACCTCATTGTCGATGTATTCCTTCACCTTCTTTTCCTTCCCTCCAATAGCCCGAAGCACATACCACTTCTTAATATTCTCGCTCATCGGAACTGATCTCCTGCTTAAAATAACAAACTGTATATAAATTCCATAATACGACTGAAGCTGAAATCCATGGCTGCAACAATGAGTGAAATGATAAGGGTTGCAACAAGTACGAGGACTCCGCTGTTCTGAAGTTCGGTCCATGTGGGCCATGTGACCTTATGAATAAGCTCCGTATAAGATTCCCTGAAATATCCTTTGATGTCCATAGTTTAAGGGTCCTGTATTTTTGCACGGGAGGAGAGACTCGAACTCCCGACACCTGGTTTTGGAGACCAGTGCTCTACCAACTGAGCTACACCCGTTTAAAAAGTTCAGATTTCAATAAATTTCCCGAAAGCGGAAAATATATTACTCAGATTATATATTCTCCGGTTTTTACTCAAGAATTTCAGTTACAGCTCCGGCTCCGACTGTTCTGCCTCCTTCACGGATTGCAAAACGCAGTCCGACATTGATTGCGACCGGATAAATCAGCTCCACGGTAATTGTGACGTTATCGCCCGGCATAACCATTTCCCTTCCTTCAGGAAGTGTTATTTCGCCTGTGATATCAAGCGTCCTGATATAAAACTGCGGACGGTATTTGTTATGAAAAGGTGTATGACGTCCGCCTTCCTCTTTTTTAAGAACATAGATTTCGGACTTGAACTTGGTATGCGGTGTTATTGAGCCCGGTTTTGCAAGAACCATTCCCCTTTTGATTTCTTTCTTATCCACGCCCCTGAGGAGCAGGCCGACATTATCTCCGGCTTCTCCCTTGTCGAGTATCTTGCGGAACATTTCCACACCGGTACATACGGTTTTGCGTTTTTCCACGCCGAGTCCGATCATTTCGAGTTCATCACCTGTAAGGACAACTCCCGTCTCGATACGGCCCGTTGCCACTGTACCACGGCCGGTAATTGAGAATACGTCTTCCACCGGCATCAGGAATGGTTTCTGATTATCACGGGGGGGAACGGGAATATATGAATCAACAGCATCCATGAGTTCCATTACCTTATCTTCCCATTTTGGCTCTCCATGCATTGCTCCCAGGGCCGATCCGCGGATAACCGGAACATTGTCGCCGTCGAACTTGTAAAAATTAAGCAGGTCGCGCACCTCCATCTCAACAAGGTCAAGCAGTTCCTCATCGTCAACCATATCAACCTTATTCATAAAAACGAGAACCTTGGGCACATTTACCTGGCGGGCGAGCAGGATGTGCTCACGGGTCTGTGGCATCGGACCGTCAGTTGCTGCAACGACGAGGATCGCACCATCCATCTGGGCAGCACCTGTAACCATGTTCTTGATATAGTCGGCGTGACCAGGGCAGTCAACATGCGCATAGTGACGGTTTGCTGTCTGGTACTCAACATGAGATGTATTGATGGTAATACCCCTTTCCTTTTCCTCGGGTGCATTATCAATCGAGTCAAAATCCCTGATTTCCGAGAGACCTTTTTTATGAAGAACCATTGTGATCGCCGCAGTCAGGGTGGTTTTGCCATGGTCAATATGACCAATTGTACCAATATTCACATGCGGTTTCGACCTGTCAAATTTTTCCTTTGCCATAACTTCAAGCTTATTAAATTTAGTTTATTACATTCAGATTTAAATCATTATCAAGTTGAGCCGGAGAGGGGAATTGAACCCCTGACCCCTTCCTTACCAAGGAAGTGCTCTACCCCTGAGCTACTCTGGCATCAAAAAGTGAGCGGGAGACGGAGCTCGAATCCGCGACCCTTAGCTTGGAAGGCTAATGCTCTACCAACTGAGCTACTCCCGCGTAATATCATCTGTGAGGGCCTGTAAATAATACCTTAAAACGGTAAAGGATACAGGTAAAAAACTGTTTAAGTGGGGAGAGCAGGATTCGAACCTACGAAGGCATTCGCCAGCAGATTTACAGTCTGCCCCAGTTGGCCGCTTTGGTATCTCCCCCTTGAAGCAGAGTTTTTTCCCAAGACATACATTTACCACTCTTTCAAGAGCCGATGAAGGGATTCGAACCCCCGACCTGCAGATTACAAATCAGCTGCTCTGACCAACTGAGCTACATCGGCAATTTAAAGAACGTCCCGACTCTGTCAAATGGGCACAAAATACCCCTGAAAAATCGGTCTGCAAATGTATGAATTAAAAATTCATTTAACAAAATAATACGGATTATTTTTGTCAGATACCACCCTACTCTCCTCTCTTCTTCTGTTTATATTTGGTAATCTGGCGTTTGAGAGCATCAATGGCCTGGTCGGTCGCCTCTTCGAATGTTCTGCTCTGCTTTTTAGCAAACAAAGGTCCTCCTTTCAATTCCAGCCTTATTTCGCTGATCTTGTTTTCGCGTTCCTGATCCTTATCAAGCCTCAGAAATACTTCGGCATTTACGATACTGTCTCCTATAAGAGTCAGCTTTTCAAGCTTCTGGTTCACAAAATCAATTAGCCTTTTGTCGGCATCAAACCTCACTGAGTGAATCTGAACGTTCATAGTGGTACCTCCTGTTTTGTTGATTAATACTAAGCTCTGGGATGAGCCTGCCTGTATATTTTTTTTAGTTGTTCAAATGAATTGTGTGTGTAAATCTGGGTTGCTGAAAGATTTGCATGGCCCAGGAATTCCTTGATGGAATTAAGGTCAGCACCCTTGTTAAGCATGTGAGTCGCAAACGTATGTCTCAAGACATGAGGGCTTTTTCTGTCAACGGTCGTAACCAATGATAAATACCTCCTTACAATATTGTAAACATACTTTTCATACATTTTGTTGCCCTTGTTGCTTAAAAAAAACCAGCCGGATTCAGTCCCGGGAAAGCTTTCATCCCTTGCTCTTATATAATCCTTAAGCCTGCCCTTAAACTGACCCAGGAGAGGTATAATACGCTGCTTGTTCCTTTTGCCCGTAACCCTTACGGTGCCTTCATCCAGGTCAATGTCATTATTCCTTAATCCGGTCAGTTCCGCCCTCCGCATCCCTGTCAGGTAAAGCATCTCAATAATGGTCCTGTTCCTGATTCCAATGAAATCGTTTTTAAAATCAATGCCGTCAAGCAGCAGGTCCAGGGCCTCTTCTTCAACAAAAACCGGAAGGCTCTTTTCTGCTTTTGGCAGAACAACTTTTTCAAATGGGTCATGACTAACGATGCCGTTTCTCCTGAGATACCTGAAAAATGCGCGGAGTGAAGAAATTTTCCTATGGATGCTCCGCGATGAATATTCTGACTCTGCCAGGCTCACTATCCAGGATCTGATATCATGGGATGTTGTCCCGGCAGGATCCGAATGGATGGCCTGTTCTGACAGAAACCTGTGAAACTGATTTAAATCATTCAGATATGATGTTACGGTAAGCGGAGAATAACGCTTTTCAATCTGAAGATACTGCAAGAATGATTCCTTATGATCCATAAAGGAACCGCCTTATCGGTTTGGATATATTACGTAAAGATGGAACGGAAACTAATCTTCCCTTTCCTGCATTTTCTGAACATATCTTGCCTTCTTGATTTCTTCCCTCCGGCGAACTGAAGGCTTAATAAACGCCTGGCGTGCACGTAATTCACGGATAACGCCTGTCTTTTCGAATTTCCTCTTGAACTTCTTTAAAGCTCTTTCAATATTTTCGCCTTCTTTTAATGGTACAATAATCATAGTTTAATTTTCTGGTTTCAAATGAGGCGCAAAGGTAGATACTGAAAAAGTTTTTTCAAAATATTTCCTTTAATTATTTTCTCATTCTTAACTGTATTATTGAATATTACATCGGATGAACATAAACAATGTTATCTACGGATGTAATAAAGATAGGCAAAACCCCGGTCTCTTCCAAAAAATATGAGGCTAATTATTGATAAAACCGGGCTTTTTTAAACCAATCTGCCAAAACGAGGGCGGAAAGCAGTCCAGGCGAATCTCCTGGTCACTTCATGGCTGTCCCGAATAATCTATGTAGGGTTTAATCTTCTGCAGTGTTTCCCTGGTGAGTATATTATTGTGATACAGGTCCTCAATGTCTTTTATGAACCCTTCCAGTTTCCTGTATTTGATTATGGCCTGCACTTCTTCCTTCCTGAAATACGGGTGTCTGATCATTTCCCGGTAATCAGCGGCATTTATTTTTATCTTTCTTATTTTTAACGTGTCGGCATATAATCTTGAAGATATTTTCACGAAAGTCTCCTCCGGTAGCCCATATATCTCTTTCAGCTGATTTACCGACCAGAAGCCCCCGAGCAAGTTTCTGTACCTGATAATCCGCATCGAAAGCACCGGCCCGATCCCGGGTAACGTGACCAGGGCTGATGAGTCGCTTGTGTTGATATCAAGCAGGGGGATTTTCCTGTTGAACTTTCGTTCATCACCGGTTTTTTTCACAGGGCTTTGCTGTTCAGCCATTAGGACCGGGTCAGCAGCAGGATTTTTTATATCAAGGGCCATCATTTCAATTGAAACAGTATGTTTGGGTATGGCCAGTCTGAAAAGTGAGATCAGTATTACAATAATCAATAAAATAAAACTAGCCCTTCGTTCCCGCCGGGTATAACCGAACCAGCTCCGGACAAATTCCCTGAATGAATTCATGATTGCAGTTAAAGCAGCTCGACAATTGCAATTTAGAAAACTTCGCGGAATATTAAGCGTCTTCTGCTTACTTTATTTCAATAATCCATTAAAATGCATCAGAATGGGTATCCTATGCCAAGGACAAAGGTAAAGTCGTTCCTGAAATTGTATTTCCGGTTAGCCATGATCCAGTTTGGTCCACCGCGTATGGATGGATCGCGAAGTTTCATTCCCATGTCAAGCCTCCCAATAACGAATTTGAAGTCGAACCTCAGCCCCGTACCGGTACCCAGGGCAATATCATCGAGAAGATATTTGAACACAAACTTTGAACCTGGTCGGGATTCATCTTCATTATAGGTCCAGATATTTCCCGCATCAAGGAAAAGTGCTCCTTCCAGGATCCAAAACAGTTTAAACCTGTATTCCGCGTTCGCTTCAAGTTTAATATCGGCGGTCTGGTTCACGAAGCCCTTTTCCTGGTGGAGATATGAACCCGGCCCGAGTGATCTTGCCGGCCATGCTCTTATACCGTTCGCCCCGCCGCCGAAATATTGCCTCTCAAAAGGAAGCGCCTTTGAATTTCCGTATGGTATGCCTACCCCGAGAAATCCCCTGTAAACAATTGAGCTCGCCTCGTTCAGGATCACATTATACCTCAGGTCCATATCGGCTTTAACATATTGGGCAAAAGGCTGTCCGAAAATGTTGTAGCTCCCATCCTTTTTCTGCAGTCCGCTCATACTGCTTATCAACGCCAGCAGATTTCCCGATGTTTCGGCGTTCACCCTGAGGAACCAGTAATCCCTTGATTTCTGTATTTTCTGATTATTGAAAATAAAAGAGTAGTTGGATCCGAGTATCATCACATCCTTATAACTATAGGAAAGATAGGATGTAGTGTCAATCTTTGCCTTGAACTTTTCATCTATCCACAGCAGGTTGATGAGGTTCATCTGAAGCGGATTGACTATATGCGTCTTGTAGGGCCCTGCATTCCAGTTATAACCAAAAGATGCATTTGCCATGGTACGGGTATAGGAAGGCATCTTCTGATAATTGTAAGCAGCAACAACCGTTGTTGATGGACTGTATTTCTTAACAAAGCGTTCGGCTTTAAGCACCGGAAGGAGGAATTTGGGAAACCTCAGACTCGTTTCAACGCCATACTCCTGTGTGCTTTTTAGTTTTCTGACCGTGTCGCTCTGGGAAATGGCTTCATATGCCCCCTTCAGTTTAAGATTGAACAGTTCAGCGCCGTGAAATAGGTTCTTATGCTGATAGACCAGGTTAAGTGCTCCGCCAAGATCACCGGTAGTATTGGTTCCTTCAAGCTCGATCTTGTATGACTGCTGGTCGAGAAGCGTCAGCTGAATAAAACAGTTCAGGGCCAGTTCATCCCTCCCATCTTTAACCGTTCCTTCCTCCCTGAAAAAAATATTTACATGCCTGAAAGTTCTCAAAGCCATCAGATGGTTCTGCGTCTGTTCCGTATTGGTGACGTTATAGACAAATCCGGGTTTCAGGTATATTGCCTGGAGAATCAGGTCATATTTAAGATCGGATTTTTTCCGGGGTGTAACAAAGTAGTAATTTTTGTAAAGCATTGTATCCAGGCTCTGCTGATACGACTCACCTCCTTCGAGAACTTCCTTCGGTACAAAATCAGGGAAAATATAGATGTTTTTTATCCGGTAAACAGAGTGCGGAACATAAACCGGTTTCCCGGAGTCATCAAGACGGAGGTAATTCCTGATACCGTAATAGATGTTTACCTGCCTGTTGCCAATCGTACTGTCGACCCTGAAATAGATATTTTCGCTTGAAAACCCATAATAACCCCGATCTTTTATGAATCGTTCAAACCTTGTGCGCTCAGCCTGCAAAACGTCAACATCATAGGGTTTTCCCCGCTCTATCATACAGTTAACCGAATCAAAATTAAATAGTTTCCTGATAGTTGTATCGGAAAATTCATAATACAGGTTCCGGATGGTATATGGAGTTTTAAGATCCACATTATAGTAAACCTCCGATTTTCTTTTCACAACCCTGACACTGTCTTCAACACTGCTGTCGAAATATCCTTTGGAGGCAATATATGACCGGATCTGCTCCCGGCTTCTCTCTGTTGCGTCGGGATCATAGATAACCGGTTCTTCTCCGATGTTCCTCAGCCAGGCATGAGGCCACTTTTCCTTTTTGATATTGGACAGATTATATAAACCCAGGTGAAACCTGGCTCCGAATATCTTCTTGTTCGGCTTCTGCCTGATATAAGGTTGAAGCTCACTCTTTTTCAAACCATCCCTGGTAAGGGAAATATGGTTCTTGTCAAGAAGGGTCTGTCCTTCAGGAATATATTTTGTAGGATTGCAGGAATATATCGATAATAAGGTCAGGAATAATGGAAGAAGCGATCTTCCCGGGAATTTAGCATTATTATTTGAAGTCCTTTCTTTCAAAGTCTTATCCAAAGCATCAGGCAAATATACTTATTATAACAAATAAGACGGGCACGATCCCTTCATAATGAAATAACTCGCTATTTTTATGATGTATAAAATCTAAAATCATCTGGAATGATCAGCAAAAGCAAAATAAATTACATAAAATCATTGCGGACTAAAAAGGCCAGGATTGAGGAATCATCATATATCATTGAAGGGGACAAGCTTATTAAGGAATACATCATGTCGGGCAAAGTAATCAGGCTGCTTGTTGCAAAATCCGGGTTCATTGAATCGCTGACGGATGAGCAAAGGGCACTCATAGATGATATTGAAACGGTGAATGAACGGGGCCTGGAGAGAATAAGCTCCCTTTCTACCCCGCATAATGCCCTTGCGGTAGTACCCATCACAACCGTCAAAACTGATCCAGGCACGATCCTTGAAAAGCTATGTGCTGCCATTGATTGCATTCAGGATCCGGGTAACCTGGGAACAATAATACGTTCCGCCGCCTGGTTCGGCATTACGGACATTATCTGCTCCCCGGATTCCGTTGACAGTTACAATCCCAAGGTTATTCAGTCGGCCATGGGTGCACTCATGCATGTAAACGTGCACTACTGCAGGCTGGAAACCTTTCTCGGGGAAGCCGTCAGAAAAAATGTCCCCGTATATGGAGCACTGCTTGAGGGCAAGCCTGTTTACTCGATGAAACTCCGGAACACCGGAGTGATTCTTCTCGGCAATGAATCCAGGGGGATTTCAAACGAACTGCTGGAATTTGTTACAGAAAAAATGGCAATCCCGAGATTCGTGAGTTTCCGTTATGGGATCAATTCATTGAATGTCAGCATGGCCGCCACAGTGATTTTTTCGGAATTTGCCAGAAGGAGAGGCAGCAGGCAATGAATTTATAAAACAAACTGCAGGGCCAGACAAGTTTCAGTATCGCTATTCAAAATGGAACGACAGGATCCATATCTGTGACTTAACCTTCTCAATTGCATTTACAAACTGGGGATAGCCCGGCGCAGGATCGTGAACAATGACATCCCTCAATCCGTTGGACATTTTAATTTCAACTGAAAGCTTGAAATAGGGCAGGTAGAAATCAAGCCCTGCGCCAGCTTCATAATAAAGATCCGAACGCTTGAGCCTGAGATAAACCGCCTTTTCATCGTCATATTCTTTTTTACCGGCAAGATCGTAACGATAATTCAAACCTCCTATAACATAAGGTCTCACATTGTTAAGACGTTCACCCTTGTACTTGAATATCAGGGGAAATTCCAGGAATGAAGATTCAAGACGCTGACGCTCATTGTAGATCTCCATTTCAGGATTCCCGTTATTCGTTCCAGTACCTGATTTATTTTTATAATACCTGATGTTCCGTTGCCCGAATGATACTCCTGGCAGGAATCTCAGGTCAGCATGACTGTTTATGCGCAGGTTTGTCACAATCTGAATATTGATCCCGGGATTCAGTTTGCTGACCTCAGGATTCAGAAAATCTGGTGCTTTCAGACTGTCAGCAGGTGTAATATTAAAATCCATCAGGTTCATACCCAGAGTAAAACCAAAATGAAGCGGCTTTTCATCGTACCACGATTCATTTTTAGGTTTCTGCTTCTGGGGAAATGCATCAACCTGAAATATTAGCAATAATCCGGCAAGCAGGAAATAAAAATTTCTTCTGTTCAAAATTGCTGATCCTGGTTTTATATTGGCGCCAATTTATTAAACTCGATTACTTTTCAATTATTGTTTCTGAACCTTAAGTCCGGTATAAATACTTACAATGCCGAATGTCAGTTTCAGCTGCTTCAGATCTGACAGTCCGGCACTTTTCATTATTGCAAGGAATTGCTCGTTGTCAGGGAATTTCATTACTGATTCGTTCAGATACCTGTAAGCCCCTTTATCTTTTGAGAATAATTGCCCGAGGAATGGAAGCAGGTATCTGAAATACAAATTATAAATCCTTTTAAACAGGAATCCGCCGGGTTTTGAGAATTCAAGCACAATGAGCAATCCTCCCCTGCGAAGGACACGGTGCATTTCCTTCAGCCCTTCGAGAGGATCAGTGAAGTTCCTGACCCCGAAAGCCACCATTGCAACATCAAAGCTGTTATCGCTGAAACAGATGTTTTCCGAATCACACTTCATTAGTTCGATCAGGCCCGACAAACCCCGCCTGTCAATTTTTGCCTGCCCGATTTCCAGCATCCGTTCTGAAATATCAATTCCGGTTATTTTTTCCGGATTAAGCCTCGCCACGGCAATGGCAAGGTCGCAGGTACCGGTGGCGACATCAAGGATCCGGGAAAATGAGCCATGTTCCCTGATGATCACGGATACCCGTCTTCTCCAGTAGCGATCGATATTAAAGGACAGGAAATGATTCAGAAAATCATATCTCCACGCAATTGAATCGAACATCTTCCGGATGGCAGCAGTTTTATCCCCGGACACGGATTCGTCCTTTCTATGCAAGTGATCTTTCATTTTACATCCGGATGCAAATATATGCACAATTTGAATCAGGTCAGTTCATATTGTTCAGACTGCAACAGTCCGCATATTTGTGTTTTTTTATGTTATTTTTACATCGGAAATCAAATCACGCAGGATGAATGGAATTGTTATGGTAACCGGTGCCACTGCCGGTTTTGGGAGAGCAATTGCTGTCAGATTTGCATCGGAGGGTTACGGTGTGATCATTACCGGACGCCGGAAAGACCGGCTTGACGAACTTGAAAGGGAACTCACCCGTTCAGGAGCAAAAGTGCTGCCGCTCAATTTTGATGTAAGGAGTAAAACCGAGGTCGAACATGTTCTGAACCGTATTCCGGACGCCTGGAAGGAGGTCGGCATCCTGGTCAACAATGCCGGTCTTGCCGCAGGATTATCTCACATTGACCAGGGAGATACGGATGACTGGGAAAGGATGATAGATACAAACGTCAAGGGATTATTGTACGTCACCCGCACGATAGTACCTGTGATGATTGCCAGGGGCGGCGGGCATATTATAAATATTTCCTCAATAGCCGGAAGTGATATTTATGAGAACGGCAACGTTTACTGTGCAACAAAAAGTGCCGTCAATTCACTCTCCAGGGCGATGAGAATTGATTTGCTCGGGCATAACATCAAGGTCACCAACATTGCCCCGGGGATGGCAGAAACAGAATTCTCACTTGTCCGCTTCAAAGGCGACCGGGAAAAAGCTAAGGCGGTTTATAAAGGAGTTGATCCGCTTACAGCTGCAGATATAGCCGATATCGTTTATTTCTGTGCAACCCTGCCGGCACATGTATGTATAAATGATCTTACGGTAACTCCCACCCAGCAGGCAGGCTCAGGATTTGTATACAGGCGGGGATGACAGGACAGGACAGTTCATGCCGCAGGCAGGGATTAGCCGTCCGGCTGTCAAACCCTGGTACGGAGTATATTCAATACAGTTCAAAATAAAACGAAATCAAGTCCCGGGATTTAAGGGATAAAAAACAGGCAGCAGATCATGTATACAAAGGCATTTCTTTATGACTTCACCACGATGGTTTTCATGAAGATGGGGTGCAGCGAGGCTGATGCCGGCATCATTGCCGATGTTTTCCTTGCCGCCGAGTCGAGGGGGCATCCGTCTCACGGAATGATTAGGCTAAGGGATTATTTTGAGTTATGGAAAGCCGGAAGGATAAATATGAACCCTGATATAAGGATCGTTCATGAATCACCCAGTACCGCGGTGGTCAATGGTGATAACGCAGTTGGCATGATTCCGGCCAGGAGATCGATGGAGATTGCCATCGAAAAGGCCCGGGCAGCCGGTACAGGATGGGTAGCAACATTTAATTCCAATCATTTCGGGATTGCCGGGTATTATTCGATGATGGCCCTGAGCAGGGATATGATCGGCATCTGTCTTACCAATGCCAATCCTCTTGTTGCGCCTACCTTTTCGGTCAGCAGGCTTCTGGGCACCAATCCGATCGCGGTGGCTGTACCCGCGTTGCATCAGCCCCCCCTGATAGCCGATTTTGCCACAACCCCTGTTGCCAGGGGAAAACTTGCCATAGCTGAGAAAAAAGGAGAAAAGGTTGCATTTGGTTTTGTTCAGGATAAGGATGGTAATCCCTCGGATGATCCTGCAATACTAAAATCGGGAGGATCGATGCTCACTCTCGGAGGCGACAGGCTCCACGGCAGTCATAAGGGTTACTGCCTGTCGGCACTTGTCGATATTTTTTCCGCACTTCTGAGCGGAGCCAATTTTGGTCCGTTCGTCCCTCCCAGTGTGGCATACCTTCCTATCCTCGAGAAAAAAACAGGTGAGGGAACCGGACATTTTTTCGGAGCAATGAGGATCGATGCATTTCAGCCTGCAAATGCCTTCAAGGCGAAAATGGATGAATGGATAGCAACATTCAGGTCAGCCAAAACCGCTACAGGAGAGGAACGTGTCATCATTCCGGGAGATCCGGAAAGGGAAGCTGAGGAAAGGACCTCAAGGGAAGGCATTGCAATTGTTCCGGCTGTGAGAAATGATCTGAAGGCGATTGCGGCGGAGCTTGGACTTGAATTTGAGTAAAGTCTTCCTGTGAAGGCTCCCGTTCCGGCCAATTCCAATACTGGTGTAATGATCTGCCGGTCTTTAAAGGTAAAACCGGGGCTTAGGTAAAGGCATACTGCGCATCCATCCCCGCAACGGGGGAGAATAAGAATCCGGCAGTGTAATAAGTTGATCTTGTATTTCTTCATTTCCCGTTTCGGGGAATCGGGTCTTTCAAACTCTTATTGATTCATAAATCCCTGGTCATGGAGAACCTGTAATAGGACTTTTGAAAAATACACATTATCTTCCTTTTTATACCGGATATCGGTGAAGACCTGTGCCAGTGTTTCTTTTTTATTTTCCTCTATGAATTGCATGGAATCAGATCTGTTTTCCTTTTCACAGTATAATTTTTCGATTTCCTCGTCAGTATAATCCTTGTATGTTTCATTATGTATAACAGCTTCAAGGGGAAGCCTGTCAACCTGTTGAGGTTTTTCTGCAGGCCAACCGAGGGATATGCATGTTACTGGCACAACTCCTTTCGGCAGCCTGAGCACTTCGATGATTTTGTGTGCCATATAGGTTGTAGTGCCAAGATAGCATATGCCTAGTCCCCTGGCTTCTGCCGCGACACAAAGCGTCTGGGCAACCAGCAATGCATCAATGGCAGCCGTCATGAATGAGATGAAATTATCATAACCCGGGACCGCCTTTCTGAGCAGACACCATCTGTTAAACCTGTTGAAATCTGCGCAGAAAGTAAGCAACACGGGGGCTTCGGTTACCATTGCCTGATTGAAATGCAATGGTGCCAAAGCTTTTTTCAGGGACTCATCCCTGTTGATTATTATACTGTAGACCTGCATGTTACCCGTTGTTGATGAACGGCAGCCCGCCTTCAGCAGTTCTACGAGAAGATTGTCATCAACCGGTTCCAGACTGTATTTTCTGATGGTTCTGCGGTTCAGAAGTATATCCTGTATATCAGCCATAGACAATTAATTTGAAGATTATACACAAAGTAAGCAAATTCTGAAGGAAGCGGAAGAGCTTATGAAAAGGATTTTCTTATCTTAGCATGAACCATTGAATCAGGTTCAATCAAATCAAAACAACAATACTATGAGCAGACCAGTAACATTATTCACGGGCCAGTGGGCCGATTTGCCACTTGAAACTGTTTGTGCCAAGGCTGTTTCGTTCGGATATGACGGTCTTGAGCTTGCATGCTGGGGCGATCATTTTGAGGTTGACAAGGCTACAGACGAATATTGCATGAAAAAAAGGGAGTTGCTTGACAGACATCATTTAAAAGTGTTCTCAATATCAACACACCTTGTTGGTCAGGCAGTGGCAGACCGCATTGATGAGAGGCATAAAGGGATCCTTCCTGAACATGTTTGGGGCGACGGAGATCCTGAAGGAGTCCGTGAGCGGGCTGCCCGGGAAGTGATAAAAACGGGTGAAGCGGCAAAAAGGCTGGGAGTTTCTGTTGTTAATGGTTTCACAGGAAGCCCAATCTGGCATCTCTGCTACTCATTTCCGCCTGTTCCGGCGGCTATGATTGAAAACGGCTTCAGGGAATTTGCACGCCGGTGGAAACCCATCCTGGACGCATACCGCGAACTCGGTATCAGGTACGCCCTGGAAGTGCATCCGACCGAGATTGCATTCGATATTGCATCAGCAAGGAGAGCATTGGAAGCTGTTGATAACCACCCCGCCTTCGGGTTCAATTACGATCCGTCGCACTTCGGATACCAGGGAGTTGATTATGTGAAATTCATTTATGAATTCCGCGACAGGATATTTCATGTTCATGTAAAAGATGCCGGCTGGTCAGATACTCCCGCTGATGCGGGCGTTTTCGGGGGACATACAGAATTCGGAACCTTAGGAAGGTTCTGGGATTTCAGGAGTCCGGGACGCGGCAATATAAACTTCGAGGAAATTATCAGGGCACTGAACAGGATAGGTTACAAGGGGCCCTTGTCGGTTGAATGGGAAGACAGTGGTATGGACCGGGAACACGGCGCTGCTGAAGCATGCGAATTTGTTAAATCGATCGACTTTGCACCGTCAGACATTGCATTTGATTCAGCATTTGAAAAATAATGATCCTGCTCACCCGGTAATATTTAAACCATCCTTACCTGCAGATTGTATTATTGAAGCAAACTTTTTATAACCGTATAACATGGAAAAAATTAGATTGGGAATGATCGGCGGAGGTCCCGGTGCTTTTATAGGAGATGCTCACCGGAGAGCCTCGCGCATATGCAACGATTATGAACTTGTTGGCGGAGTATTCAGCTCCAACAGCGAAAAAAACACTCAATTTGCCGTAAATGAGGGTATTGATCTCTCAAGATGCTACAGTGGCGTTGAATCACTTATTGAAGCTGAAAAAGCCCTGCCTGCCAACAAAAGAATGGAAGCAGTTGCCATTGTGACTCCAAATGCGCTGCACTATTCCGCTGCCAGGATGCTTCTTGAGAACGGATTCCATATCGTGTGTGAAAAACCTATGACAGTGACGGTAGAGGAAGCCCTTGAGCTCGAAGAGATTGTAAACCAGACCAAACTTACTTTTGCTCTGGCACACACCTATACAGGGTATCCCATGGTCCGCCAGATGCGCGACTTAATTTCCCAGGGCATACTGGGTACAATCCAGAGAATAGATGCACAGTATTACCAGGGATGGATCAATTCGATCATTCACGGCACAGAAAGCAGGATAACAGGGGTTTGGAGACTAGACCCCCGGCATGCAGGGGTAAGCAGCTGTATGGGAGACATCGGAGTCCACGCATTTAACCTGATTGAATATACAACCGGCCTGGAAATAAGGGAAATACTTTCGGATCTGAGCAGGGTGAAGGATAATATCAAGCTCGATCTCGACGGAACAGTTCTGCTCCGGTTCGGCGGCTATCTCAAGGGTGTTATCAGGGCGAGCCAGGTATGCGGCGGCGAGGAAAACGGTATTACAATTGCAGTTTATGGATCCAGGGCAAGTCTCAAATGGGCACAGGAAAATCCGAACTATCTGTATATGCTGAGCGACACGGAACCGACCAGGGTCTTCAAACCTGCTCATGACTACAACGGAAAATTCGCGGAAATCAGCCATACAATGCCTCCGGGGCATCCTGAAGGAATCTACGAGGCTCTGGCAAATATTTACAGGGGTGCTGCCAAGTCAATCAGGGGTGAAGAATTCATTCCGGGAGAATTCCCCACGGTGCATGAGGGAGTTCGCGGAATGAAATTCATCCATGCGGTTGTTAACTCTGATGCCAACGGAAACGTATGGACAAAAGTGTAATGACGAGGAAACACTTTTCTGCAGCCAGTCAGAATCGCTTTGTATATACGTGGCAATATGGAGTTTTTCCGTTGTTGAAATAATAATTCTGATGGTATTCCTCGGCAGGGAAAAACTCTGTGGCTTTTGTCACTGCAGTAACAACTTTGATCCCTTTTCCTTTCAGAACAGCAATATTCCTTTCAGCTGCTTCCTTTTGTTCGTCGTTGAGATAGAATATTTCTGACCTGTACTGTTCACCAATGTCCGGCCCCTGCCTGCCGACCTGGGTCGGATCATGAATTTCCAGAAAAAGCTTCAGCAGTTTTTCATATGAAGTTTTGACCGGATCATAAATAACCTTAACAGCTTCAGCATGACCAGTCGTTCCCGTACAGACTTCCCTGTAGGAGGGATTCCTGACATGTCCACCCGTGTAACCGGATATAGCTGAATAAACACCTTCAGCCTTCTGCAGAAAATATTCCACTCCCCAGAAACATCCGCCCGCAAAAATTGCGGTGCCGTACCTTCCGGGTTGCAAATGGACAGGCACAAAATCGAGTGAAACGGAATTCACGCAGTGCCTTATATTCTTTGAGGTATAGTGTTCTCCTGTGAAAACATGACCCAAATGCGCCCCGCACGATGAGCATACAATTTCCGTCCTCCTGCCGTCGGGATCGGGAAACCTGTTCACGGCCCCCTTTATCTCATCGTCGAAACTGGGCCAGCCGCAGTCTGAGCGGAACTTGGATGATGAATAATAAAGAGCAGCCCCGCATCTTTTGCATATATAGGTTCCGTTTTCATAATGGTCGGTATACTCCCCGGTAAAAGGAATCTCTGTTCCCTTGTTTACAATAACCCTTGACTCCTGTAATGTAAGATCATTATAAGGCAGTCTGCCCTGAGAAAACAAATCTGTTCCCATAAATAAAAGATAAAATATGATCCATGTCCTCAATTTCATTTCTGAAATATTTAATTCCTCCGGTACAACAATTTTATAATAATTATGTTTTGAAATTACGGTTAAAGAACAAAATGATGAGCCTTAAAATAATAATTTGGCACAAAGATTGTTTTTAAAGTGAATATCTTAATTTTGTGAACTAATAAATTACATGGTTTTATGAAAAAGATTGCTGTTTTGCTTGTGTTATGTTTTATAACTGCAATATTTGTCAGCTCATGTAATGAGAAAGCTTGTCCGGCATACTCCAAAAATGAAACTGAGCAGGCTGAAGATAATGTCTGAGTGCTGCCGGATCTAGCAGGATCTCCACTTATTCATTCAAATGATTAATGAAGAAGCTGCTTGTATTCTTTGTGCTTATAAATTGTTGTACCGGTATAATACTGGCACAGGGAGAAATTGATAAGCAGCAGAGGGTGTTTTTACGTAATGAAAGGTCATTTGGGCTCCTGCTCAGCTCCGACGGGATCGGAATCGGTTACCGCGAAGCAAAACGGGTTGATTACTTCAACAAGCGCTTTTTTGAGATAGAAGCCGGCACCCTGAAACATCCCAGGGAACACAAAATGACAAATCCTATCTATCAGACTCCCGGCACATTTGTTTTCGGAAAGCTTAACTCGGTGATGTACCTGAGGGGAAGTTACGGGCACCAGCGCGAACTGTTCCAGAAAGCTGACCTTGGAGGCGTTGCAATAAGGTATTTCTATGAAGGCGGGCCCGTAATTGCAATATACAAACCCATATACTACAAAATACTGTACCCGATATCATCCTATGAATTTGCGATCAGGGAAGAAAAAATCGATGTAAATACACATCAGCCTTATGACGTATACAGTAAAGCTTCATTCATAAAGGGCTTCGGTGAAACAAAACTCCTTCCCGGTCTTTATGCCAAGGGCGGATTCAATTTTGAATACAGCAAGGAGGATAAGGTAATTCATGCCATTGAAATCGGTGCCCAGATCAACGGATTTCCCAAAAAGATACCGATAATGGCAACGACCGACAACAAAGCAATATTCTTCTCATTATTCGTCAGTTACCGATTTGGGGTGGTAATTGATCCCCTCAACCCCGAGACCAATAAATTTTCCTACATCTTCCGACGGAGGAGAGGAACCCCAATTTATTAGCAACTGCTTTTTGATACAAAAAAATCTTATCTTTGTGCGTTTATTTTATTAACCATTATAATAATATAGTTATGTCCAAGATCAAAGTTGGAATCAACGGATTTGGCAGGATCGGCCGTTTGGCTTTCAGGGCTGCCATGAAAAGAAATGATATGGAAATAGTCGGAATAAACGACCTCCTGGAGGTGAATTATATAGCTTACATGCTTAAATACGACACGATCCATGGAAAATTCGACGGCAATGTTGATGTTAAAGACGGGAAGCTCGTCGTTAACGGAAAGAGTATCAGAGTCACAGCTGAAAAAGATCCTGCAAATCTGAAATGGAACGAAGTCGGTGCCGACTACGTGCTTGAGTGCACAGGATTTTTCCTGACCAAAGAGGCTGCTGCAGGTCACGTAAAGGCCGGTGCCAAATATGTTGTAATGTCAGGTCCCTCCAAGGATGACACACCTATGTTTGTTATGGGTGTTAACCAGGATAAATTCAAACCCGACATGCAGTTTGTTTCAAATGCCTCATGTACCACAAACTGCCTTGCCCCTGTCGCAAAAGTACTTCATGACAACTTCGGGATTATCGAGGGCCTCATGACCACCGTTCATTCCACCACAGCAACACAAAAAACTGTCGACGCTCCGTCAAATAAGGACTGGAGGGGTGGCCGTGCCGCTTCGGGAAACATTATTCCGTCATCAACAGGAGCAGCAAAAGCCGTAACAAAAGTCATTCCCGATCTGAAAGGAAAGCTCACAGGGATGGCTTTCAGAGTACCAACCCTCAATGTATCCGTGGTTGATCTCACCTGCCGTCTTGAAAAACCTGCATCTTACGAGGATATCAAGAAAGCCATGAAAGCTGCCGCAGAAGGTGAACTGAACGGGATACTCGGCTATACCGAAGAGGAAGTTGTGTCAAGCGATTTTATTGGCGATCCCCGCACATCCATCTTTGATGCCAAGGCAGGAATCTCACTCAATGACAACTTCGTGAAAGTGGTTGCATGGTACGATAACGAGTGGGGCTATTCTTGCAAGCTTCTTGATCTGGTTGCATACATGGATAAGGTTAAATAGAATCCTGTTGTAAAACAATAATAAGAAAGCTGTTCCGAAGGTATTTATAAACACAATGAACGCAAGGGTAAAATTAAACCTGCACAGGTAAATTTCTGAATATCAGGATTACCCTGCCTTTAGGATTTTTCCCGTCTTTGTGATTAACAGATTCCTGCTTCCGGAACAGCTTTTTTTATGCCCGTTTTCCTACTCATGCCGCAATGCCTCAATCGGATCAATGTTTGCAGCTTTCACTGCAGGAGCATATCCTGAAACAACTCCCACCACAAAACAAACCATTATACCTGTTACGATCCATATCCACGGAACAGCAAAGCTTGAACGGAGCATTGCTGAAACAACATTACCCATAATTATCCCGAGAATGATCCCGAATATGCCGCCTAATTGTCCTATCATGATCGATTCATAAAGAAACTGATATTTTATTGTGGAAGTCTTGGCGCCGATTGCTTTCCTGACCCCTATTTCCATGGTCCTTTCGGTAACCGATACCAGCATAATATTCATTAGCCCGACTGCCGCCCCGAAAAGGGTAACTATTCCGATAAGGGTGGCTGCAAGGGTAACGTATTTAATATTTTTCAGGAGCATGTTCAGGATAGAATCGCTTTTCGAAACGGAAAAATCCGATTTATCCTCAGGGGCAAGATTCCTCACGATTCTGAATACCGCTTCCGCCTCGCCCGTCATAACATCGAGATTCACAGGATTCATCGGCATAACCGTAATACTGAAGTTCATGTTCGGACGTGAGAAATACTGTCTTGCAGTTGTAACGGGCATGAAACAAACCTTGTCATCACTCATCACACTGGCCCCCCTGCTCTTCAGTACTCCTGCCACCTGCAGCCTCAGTCCGGAGACCACCACTTCCTGTCCAACCGGATCAACCCCTGAAGGGAAAATACCATCTGCAACATCTGATCCCAGAAGGACAAGGCGTCTGTTTTGCTGAACCTCATCAGCACTGAAGTTCCTGCCGCTGCCAATTTCATAGCCCGAAACGGTGAGATAATTTTCATCCACTCCCCTCAATGAAATATTTGGATTGGTCTCCTGACTGCCGTATTTGACTATGGCCATCGCCGTTGCGTTATATCCTACTGAAACCCATGCAGGCTCAGCAAAGCGTTCCCTGAAGTCAAGAGCCTCCCTGTATGAGATCCGTGAATAATTCCTCGCTCGCCTGCCGCCTGCTCCATGCTGTATACTTATTGCCCTCGAGCTTATTGTGAACGTATTGGCCCCCATTATGGTAAACTGAGACGTCAATGAAGTTTTTATGGCATCTATGGCAGTCAGTATACCTACCAGGGCCATGATTCCGAAAGCAATAATACTCATTGTAAGAATGGCCCTAACCTTGTTGGACTGAATCGCCCTTACAGAGATTCTTAGATTTTCCCTGAAAACACTTATTTTCATGTGAAAATAAATTTATACACTACTGAAGACGAAGTGGTTCACATGGAACCCACATGATTTTTTCCCATGCTCGTTTGTGATTCTGTATCATGTGGATTTCATACCTGATTATACCGCTTCTGAACTTACCGGAAAAGACAATAAAAGTACACTTTTTCTCATGCATTTTCTACCGGAGGGCAATAATAGAATCCTTTTACCGGTGCGAATCGTTGTTTAGGGGTGCCTATGATTCAGTTTCAACTCATTAAATGAAATCGTGCTGATGTTCTTCGGTTCGCCCGACCTGCCAAAAAACCTGGATTGGCAGAAAAGCATTATTTAAATAAATTTGCAGCCAATAAGATACATAAAAAATTCCGTTAATGAGACTCGAGGAGAGAATTGAATCGTTCGCCGAACTTGGAAGGGTTTTAAGGGAATCAATTGCAGGAAACATCACGGGATACTCTGCTCTGATCGAAGATAAAATCATCAGCCAGCAATTCAGTAATCCATGGTTCACTCCCGAAAATGTCAGGATGGCAATACAATCAATTGCCATGGAACTCACAATGGAAAATCTGATAAAATGGACTGGTAATTACCCCGGGCTTGCCACAAACGAAAAAAAAGGCACTGCTGCCGTTGTAATGGCAGGAAACATTCCGCTTGCAGGATTTCACGATTACCTGTCAGTACTTATTTCCGGCTTTAACCTGATAGCCAAAACAAGCTCGAAGGACTCCGAGCTGATCAGGCTTATACATAACATTTTAAGTGAAATAAACAGTGGATTTTCGACAAAGGTGAAATTTGCTGACGGCCCAATATCAGGATTTGACTGTGTTATAGCTACCGGTAGCGATAACAGCTCAAGATACTTCGAGTTTTATTTTGGCAGATACCCTCATATTATCAGGAAAAACAGGAACAGTATAGCGGTTATTGAAGGTGATGAAACTGACCGCGAACTTGAAATGCTGGGGTCTGATGTGTTCTCGTACTTCGGACTGGGATGCCGGAATGTGTCAAAAATCTTTATCCCCGATGGCTATGATATCACCGGGATTGTAAGGAAGTGGAAAAAATACTCATCACTGACGGAGCACCATAAATATTTCAATAATTATGAATATAACAAGGCAGTTTACCTGATAAATAAAAATACATTCACCGACGCAGGTTTCCTGCTGCTCAGGGAAGACCAGGGAATATCCTCTCCCGTTGCAGTCCTGTACTTTGAATACTACGATTCGCCTGAAAACGTTATCAGGAAAACAGGACTGATGAAAAACAGAATTCAATGTATCGTCAGCAAGGAAAACGTACCGTTTGGTTCAGCTCAAACGCCGTACCTGTGGGATTATGCTGACGGAATCGACACATTGGAATTTCTTCTAAAAATAAATTGAGCCGGATTATTGTAAAATAAAAAATACTATATTGCACCGCTAGAATAAATTGTGCCATGGTTTATAAATTTGTTGTATTATCAGATGAAGATGAATCGTTTGTAAGGGAATTTGAATTCCTTGACACACAAAACCTGATGGATTTTCACAACCTTATTCAGGAGGAACTGGAATTTGACAAATCTCAGATGGCGTCGTTTTATCTGGCAACCGATAATTGGGAAAAGGAGGAAGAGTTTACCCTTTTTGACATGGGTACTGGTTCATCAACGATGGAATCAGCAGTTTTTGAAGATATTATTTTCAGGAAAAATCAGAAACTGCTGTATGTCTTTGACTTTTTTAACGACAGGGCCCTTTACATTGAATACACCTCTGAGGCAAAAGAAATAGAAGGCAGGGAATATCCGGTCTGCACAAATTCAAAAGGTGTTCCGCCAAAGCAGGTGGTTTTCGGAAGCAGTTCGCGCAAATTATATAACCTTATCGTGGTTTCCGATGATGAGAATGAAGATGATGATGAGCCTGAAGTAGATGATCTGTTCCTGAACGGTGAAGATGAGGATTCGCTTCCCGATTTCGAAAATATCGACAACCTTAACGAAGACGACGAATAGCCTTTCCGGACTCAAATTCAATGGCAAACACCCTGATAGTCGTGCTCGGCCCGACTGGTGTCGGAAAGAGTGATACTGCAGTTAAGCTTGCCTGTCATTTCGGATCAGAAATCATTTCAGCAGATTCACGTCAGTTTTACCGGGAAATGACCATCGGAACAGCTGTTCCTCCCGACAGCTGCCTGAGTCTTGTGAAACATCACTTCATTAAATTTCTATCATTAAAAGACTATTACAGTTCCAGCCTGTTTGAAAGGGATGTTCTCAGGCTTCTTCCTACCCTGTTTGAGAAAAACAGCAGGGTTATTATGGCCGGCGGTTCGGGAATGTATATCGACGCAGTTATCAATGGTATAGATGATATTCCTGATACAGATCCAGCAATAAGATACAAATTCAACAGGCTGTACAGGGAAGAGGGTCTGGAAAGCCTCAGGGTCTTACTGAAATTGTATGATCCGGATTATTACTCAAAAGTCGATCTGAAGAATCACAAGAGGATCATCAGGGCACTTGAGATCTGTGAAACAACTGGCAGGCCCTATTCAGCTTTTCTCACAAAAAGAAAAGCTGAAAGGGATTTTGACATTCTCAGGATAGGTTTAATCAGGGAGAGGGAGCTATTATATGAAATGATCAACCAGAGGGTCGACAATATGATCAGCCAGGGCCTGGAGGAAGAGGCAAGGAATCTCTTCAATATGAAGAACCATAATGCCCTGAAATGTGTTGGCTACAGTGAGTTCTTCGGTTTTTTTGAAGGCAGGATAACAAGGGACGAAGCCGTCAGGCTGATAAAAAGGAACAGCAGAAGATATGCAAAAAGACAGATCACCTGGTGGGCAAAGGATAAGGGTATAAAATGGTTCGATCCGGAAAGCATACCGGAAATAATCAGATATGTCGAAGAAAATACATGATGCTGGTGCGGGTGTACGGTAACACTAAAGCTGCTCCGGAACCGGTTTTGCTGTAAAGAATTCACATCTGCTGGAGTTATCTGCAGCCCGGAAATTCACAGAAGCCTGTTATGCAAATTCTTTCAGGTTTCGGATGGTCAGCAACGGGTTTTCAGAACTGAATATGGAACTGCCTGCAACCAGAACATCAACTCCGGCCTCCACAAGCTGTGCTGCATTGGTTGTGTCAATACCTCCGTCAGCCTGAATCATCACATTATGCCCGCCACTGTCTATTATGGCTCTTAGCTCCCTGATCTTGCCGTAGCTTTCCGAAATAAAAGCCTGACCCCCGAATCCCGGGTTTACGGTCATAATCAGTACCATATCAACATAGGGAAGGATATTCTTTAAAAGAATGACCGGGGTATGCGGATTGACTGCAACCCCTGCTTTCGCACCATGATTTCTGATTTCGGTAACGGTTCTTTGCAGGTGTGTACAGGCTTCATACTGAACCGTAAGGATACCGGCCCCTGATTCACAGAATCTTGTAATATACCTGTCGGGGTCCGTTATCATAAGATGAACATCCAGGGGCTTTTGAGCAACCTCCCTGACATGTTCGAGTACCGGAAATCCGAATGAGATATTCGGAACGAAAACCCCGTCCATAATATCCAGATGTATCCAGTCGGCCACACTGGAGTTGATCATTTTTACCTCCCTGCCAAGGTTCAGGAAATCGGAAGCCAATAATGATGGTGAAACAAGATGTTTCATGTTTTAAGTACTGGTCTTGATATTTCAACAATTGATTATCCCAGATAAGATTTCAGGATTTTGCATCTGGCAGTGAACTGAATTCTCCTGATAGCTTTTTCCTTGATCTGTCTCACCCTTTCGCGTGTAAGATTGAGTTCCTCCCCTATCTCCTCAAGGGTATAGGGATGTTTCATTCCCAGTCCAAAATAGAGTTTAAGCACTTTTGATTCCCTGGGTGACAATGAACTTAATGCGCGTTCTATCTCGTATGCAAGGGATTCATTGATCAGGTTCTTATCCGGGGTAGGTGTATCGGGATTTTGCATCACATCATACATGGTATTCTCCTCTTCCGAACTGATAGGAGCATCCATGCTCAGTGTCCTTCCGTTGGTTCTCAGGGCTTCCTTAACATCTTCCGGTATCATTTCAAGAACTTCGGCAATCTCCTGGGAGGAGGGCTCACGTTCATATTTCTGTTCAAGCCTGGCAAAGGCCCTGTTTATCCGGTTTATGGATCCGATCTTGTTCACCGGCAAACGCACTATCCTTGCCTGTTCTGCCAGAGCCTGGAGAATTGCCTGCCGTATCCACCATACTGCGTATGAAATAAATTTGAACCCCCTGGTTTCGTCGAATCGCTGAGCAGCTTTCATAAGCCCGAGATTGCCCTCGTTGATGAGGTCGGGAAGACCCATTCCCTGGTTCTGGTATTGCTTAGCCACCGAAACCACAAATCTGAGATTGGCTTTAACAAGTTTCCCCAGGGCTTCCGAATCACCTGCTTTTATCTTCCTGGCAAGGATTACCTCATCCTCAGGTGATATGAGATCCACTCTTCCTATCTCCTGCAAATACTTGTCAAGAGAGGGCGTATCCCTGTTTGTAACCTGTTTGGTAATTTTCAACTGACGCATTAACAGGTCGGATTAGTTAAAATTTACATGATATCGGCTCGGCTACAATTTTAATAAAAATAATTCAGAATTCCATTTATACAATTTTTTTATTTGTAACTTCGTTTATTTATTCTAAATTGCAGGCATTGAACATTTTTTTCTTGCTTCGCTTTGCCTGGTAATAATCGCCGGGAATTTCTCTCTTTTTTGAATATTTAACTTAATATATTATTAATTTTGTTTAATATTGCGTCGGTTTTAAGATATGTCACAATTTAAGGATATTTGTGGCATAGTCTCGCCGGTTCATCTGCATTTCTTGGTCCGGTTTTCCAACATAAACCAATACAATCTCAGCATCTTTATCTTTATTGTGATATCATGTACGACATTCTCGAGTTAAGTAACAAGCTTCTTCCCGAATTAAGGGATATTGCCAGGGAGCTTAAAATAAAAAGAATCGAATCACTCAAAAAACAGGATCTTATATATAAGATTCTGGGGCAGCAGGCAATTGAAGCGACCCAGGGCCGGAAAGCCCCTGAACCTGATGAAGACATTAAACCGGAAGTGCCGGAAGTGAGGCATGGCGAACCTGGTCAGAGAAGGGGTAAGAGACCAAGAACGGTCAAGCCCGCTTTTGTCCGTTCTGTTGAATCAGTAATGTCCGTTTCACCTGACGATCTTCAGAAAGGTGAAATAAAGGATACCGAGCGTGCAGAACCTGTTCACAGGTCCGAATCACAGGAAGCTAAACCTGAGAAAACAAAGGGAGATTCAAGAATTCCTGTATGGAAAAACGACAAACGGAACGGAGATAAGAGGGAAAGCAACAAAAGGCTTGCCGAAAACAGGCCCCTGAAAAGGGAGCCCGTCGCCGACGAAACGATAGTTGAGGCAACACTTCCACTGGATCTGGATGACACCTTGTTTGAACAACCCGAATCATCGGCGGACCTGATTCAGAGCGAGCCCATTACCGAACAGATTCAGAGTGATGTGTCCCATGAACAACCTTCGAAGGAGGAAAAAAAGGAAAAACCATATGAATTTGAAGGAATAATATACAACACCGGGGTACTTGAAATAATGCCCGACGGTTATGGTTTCCTGAGATCGCCTGATTACAATTATCTCAATTCCCCCGACGATATTTATGTGTCACAGTCACAGATCAAGCTTTTCGGACTGAAAACGGGCGATACGATTAAAGGATCCATCCGTCCTCCCAAAGAAGGAGAGAAGTATTTTCCCCTCATCAAGGTTGACGAGATAAACGGAAGAAGTCATGACTTTATCCGCGACCGGGTACCATTTGATTTTCTTACTCCGCTTTTCCCTAACGAAAAATTCACCCTGTGTGCACCCGGTGAAGGATCCCTGTCTGTCAGGGTTATTGACATGTTTGCCCCGATAGGGAAAGGTCAGCGCGGACTAATTGTTGCACAGCCAAAAACAGGTAAGACAATATTGCTACAGGAAATTGCAAATGCCATTGCCAAATATCACCCCGACGTGTACCTGATGATATTACTTATTGATGAAAGGCCGGAGGAGGTAACGGATATGGCCCGCAATGTAAAGGCAGAGGTTATTGCTTCAACATTCGACGAACCGGCAGAGCGGCACTGCAGAATTGCAAACATAGTCCTTGAAAAGGCCAAACGTCTTGTCGAATGCAAACATGACGTGGTGATACTACTCGATTCCATTACCAGGCTTGCAAGAGCATTCAACACTACTGCCCCGGCTTCGGGGAAAGTACTGTCAGGAGGGGTTGATTCCAATGCATTGCACAAGCCAAAACGGTTCTTCGGAGCTGCCCGGAATATCGAGAACGGAGGCTCACTTACCATTATCGCAACCGCCCTTACAGAAACCGGTTCAAAGATGGATGATGTTATCTTTGAAGAGTTCAAGGGTACCGGTAATATGGAACTGCAGCTTGACAGAAAACTTTCCAACAGGCGAATATTCCCTTCAATAGATATTCCGGCATCAAGCACGCGGCGTGAAGATCTCCTTATAAACAAAAATATCCTGCAGAAAATCTGGGTGCTCCGCAATTTTCTCACCGACATGAATGCTGTCGAGGCAATGGAGTTCCTGAGGGACAGGCTTATGCAAACAAAATCAAATGAAGAATTCCTGATCTCAATGAATGGCAGTTAAGGAACATTTTTTTTGTATCTTTGCGTTTTCTTTAAAAATTCATTTGCAACTATTATATTATCTAAACTATTTAACATGGGAACGAAAAAATTTATAACATGCGATGGTAATCAGGCTGCATCGCATGTCGCTTATATGTTCAGTGAGGTTGCCTGCATCTACCCTATCACCCCGTCCTCAACAATGGCAGAATATGTGGATGAATGGGCCGCAAACGGATTGAAGAACATCTTTGGTGAAGAGGTAAAGGTCGTTGAGATGCAATCGGAAGGGGGAGCTGCGGGTGCAGTTCACGGGGCGCTTCAGACAGGAGCCCTATGCTCTACATTCACAGCCTCACAGGGATTACTTTTAATGATCCCGAACATGTACAAGATAGCCGCGGAGCTTCTTCCGGGTGTCTTTCATGTAAGTGCCAGAACCATAGCTGCTCATGCTCTCTCAATATTTGGCGATCATAGTGACATTTATGCCACCAGGCAGACAGGATTTGCATTACTGGCCAGCGGCAGCGTCCAGGAAATAATGGACCTTGCAGGTGTGGCCCACCTATCTGCAATCAAATCCAGAATTCCATTCCTTCATTTCTTCGACGGATTCCGTTCCTCAGCCGAAATTCAGAAGATCGAGATGATCGAAATGGAGGATATGAAAAAACTACTTGACTGGGAGGCGCTTAAAAGATTCCGCGACAATGCCATGAATCCGGAGCACCCGGTTACCCGGGGAACTGCCCAGAATCCGGATATCTTCTTCCAGGCAAAAGAGGCAATAAACAGGTTTTATGAGCCTGTGGCCGATATTGTTAACGGATACATGAAGGAAATATCAAAACTTACGGGCAGGGAGTACAAACCATTTACTTATTATGGTGATCCGGAGGCTGAAAATATTATCATTGCCATGGGTTCGGTAACCGATACAACAAAGGAAGTCATTGATTATCTCAGGGCAAAGGGCGAAAAGGTCGGCCTGATAAGCGTACATCTCTATCGTCCCTTCTCCCATAAATATTTCTTTAATGTATTTCCGGGTTCTGTTAAGAAAATAACAGTACTTGACAGGACCAAAGAGCCAGGCGCACCCGGAGAACCCCTTTACCTTGATATCAAGGATATGTTCTATGAAAGGGCTGAAAGGCCCCTGATTGTCGGCGGTCGCTACGGATTAAGTTCAAAGGATACCACACCGGCACAGATTCTTTCCGTTTTTGAAAACATGAAGCTTGACAAGCCTCAAAATAACTTCACGGTTGGCATTGTCGATGATGTTACCTTCAAATCCCTACCAATGCTCCCTGAGATCAATGTGGCACTTCCCGGAACCTACTCTGCAAAATTTTACGGACTTGGATCGGATGGAACGGTTGGTGCAAACAAAAACTCAATAAAAATCATAGGAGACACCACCAATAAATTCTGTCAGGCTTACTTTGCCTACGACTCAAAAAAATCAGGCGGCATAACAACGTCACACCTGCGCTTTGGCGATAAACCCATTCGTTCGCCATATCTTGTGAATACTCCTGATTTTGTTGCATGCCATGTTCCCTCATACCTCGAAAAATATGATATGCTCAAGGGACTTAAAAAGAACGGCACATTCCTGCTTAACTCCATCTGGGATGTCGAGGAAACGAAAAACAAGCTTCCCGATCACATGAAGAAGTACATGGCTGAAAACAACATCAACTTTTACATCATCAATGCAACCAAAATTGCTGAAGATATCGGCCTGGGAACCCGAACCAATACAATTATGCAGGCTGCATTCTTCAAGGTGGCAAATGTGATTCCCTATGAGAAGGCTGAATCGGAAATGAAAACGGCGGTATATAAAACTTACGGCAGGAAAGGCGAAGATGTTGTAAATATGAACTATGCCGCGATCGACATGGGAAGCAAGGTAACAAAAGTAGAGATCCCGGCAGAATGGGCAAAAATCGAAATTAAGCCTGCAGACGACCATCGGAACATTCCCGCATTCATCCGCGAAGTCATGGAGCCAATAAATGCAATGAAAGGTGACGATCTGCCGGTTAGTGCTTTTATCGGGCGTGAAGATGGTACCTTCCCAGCAGGAACAACTGCTTATGAGAAGCGCGGGATTGCAGTAAACGTGCCCGAATGGCAGGCCGAAGAATGCATCCAGTGCAACCAGTGTTCATATGTCTGTCCTCATGCTGCAATACGTCCCTTCCTTCTAACAGAGGAGGAAGCAGCCAATGCACCCGAAGGAAGCACATTCATCCAGGGTATTCCCGGCGTTCTCAAGCAATACAAATTCAGGATCCAGGTCAGTGTTTACGATTGCACCGGATGCGGTAACTGTGCCGATATCTGCCCCTCAAAGAAAAAGGCTCTGATAATGAAACCCCTGGAAACTCAGCTTGATGAAGCACCACGATGGACCTATATGCATGAAGAGGTAGGTTACAAGGATAATATTGTTGACAAATTCCTGAATGTAAAGAACAGCCAGTTTGCCCAGCCTTTGTTCGAGTTTTCGGGTGCCTGTGCAGGATGTGGTGAAACACCTTACATTAAAGCTATTACTCAGCTGTTCGGCGACAGGATGATTATATCAAACGCAACCGGATGTTCCTCAATTTATGGCGGATCGGCTCCGTCAACACCGTATACCTTCAATCAGAAGGGACACGGACCTTCATGGGCAAATTCTCTTTTCGAAGACAATGCCGAGTTCGGATACGGGCTCTTCCTTGGTGCAAACCAGCTCAGGGAACGGATTGCCCGCCTTATGAATGAGTCAATGACAAACGGGCTGAAACCAGAAACCAAGGCCGCTTTTGAAGACTGGCTGAGAGACAAGGATCTTGCTGAACCTTCCAGAAAAGCTTCCGAGAAGGTCATTGAAGCCCTTGAGAATGACACATCAGATGTTGCAAGGGAGATATTGAGCATCAAGCAGTATCTCGTCAAGAAATCGCACTGGATTTTCGGTGGCGATGGCTGGGCATATGATATTGGTTACGGCGGCCTCGACCACGTGCTTGCATCAGGGGAAGATGTAAATATCCTGGTACTTGATACTGAGGTTTATTCCAACACAGGCGGCCAGGCATCAAAATCAACCCCTGCAGGAGCTGTTGCCAAGTTTGCGGCTTCAGGAAAAAAGATCCGCAAAAAGGACCTCGGACAAATGGCAATGACCTATGGTTACGTTTATGTTGCCCAGGTGGCAATGGGAGCCAACAACAACCAGTTCCTGAAGGCAATAAAGGAAGCAGAAGCTTACCCCGGCCCTTCACTTATTATTGCCTACTCACCGTGTATCAATCACGGATTACGGGAAGGCATGGGCAAGACCCAGGCCCAGCAGGAAAATGCTGTTAAAGCCGGTTACTGGCATCTTTACAGATACAACCCGCTTCTTGAAAAAGACGGAAAGAATCCGTTTACACTCGATTCCAAGGAGCCAGACTGGACCAAGTTCCAGGATTTCCTCCGTTCGGAAGTCCGGTACACCTCCCTTATCAAATCCTTCCCCGAGCAGGCAGAGATATTGTTCAAGGCTGCCGAAGAGAATTCAAAATGGAGGTATAATTCATACAAGCGACTTGCTTCCATGGTATATGAACCGGCAGTGCAGCAAACTGCAGGGTAAAAAATAAGGAAGGGTGTTTCATTTGTTCTATGAAACACCCTTTTTTAATAATGCCCCGCAGGAACGCTGAGATCCGTATCTTCAGCCTTCGCTGTTTCACTACCCCGGTTCATGGAAACCAAAGTTAACCAGATAACCGCGGTTAAGGGAATATCGGTACATCATTTGCCTGATTTCAGGCTATTCCTGACTGTCCGGCAGTCCTTCTGCCGTATGCTCTTGCTCCTGGCCTTTAAGCTTCAGCCTCTGGTTTTTGCACTTCCGCAGATTTCTTTGTACTTTTGCAACAACAAAAAAGATGGGCAGACTGCTTGGAATAGACTATGGAACAAAAAGGATCGGTTTGGCAGTTACCGATCCCCTAAATATTTTTGCATCACCCCTGGCAACTGTCCCGAATCATGAATTTGAGGAATACCTTTCGGGATACCTCAAAGAACAATCCATCGATGCATTTGTTGTAGGATATCCGGTGAAAATGAACAATCAACCCGGCGATACTGTGAGGTATGTTGATCCGTTTATCAGAAGACTCGGGAAGCTTTATCCGGGAATACCGGTACACCGTGTCGATGAGAGGCTTACCTCCCGGATGGCCTTCCAGGCCATGATTGGCGGAGGCCTGAAAAAAAAAGACAGAATGAATAAGGGCATTATTGACAAATTGAGTGCTGCAATTATTCTTCAGTCATTTCTTGAAAAAAAAATTAAGGTAAAAGGCGATGAATTGTAACAGGACCATCCGCCTGGAAAGAATTAAAACTCTGAATTAATAACGATTTGCTGATGGTTTATCCGATTGTAGTATACGGACATCCGGTTCTAAGGAAGGTTTCGGAAGAAATCGGGAAGGATTACCCTGACCTTGACCAGTTGATATCAGACATGTTTGAAACAATGTACAGGTCCGAGGGGATGGGTCTGGCTGCACCACAGATAGGAAAATCAATCCGAATATTTATTATTGATGCCACCCCGCTTGCTGAGGAGGAACCGGAACTTGCTGATTTCAGGCAGGTTTTCATCAATGCAAGGATCGTGGAAAAATCAGGCGATGTTAAACTTATGAGTGAAGGATGTCTGAGCATTCCAAACATAAGGGAGGAAGTGAACCGGGAGTTCCGGATCAGGATACAATATTATGACAGGGACTGGAATTATCATGATGAAATACATGAGGGCTACCGGGCCAGGATCATTCAGCATGAATATGATCATCTCGATGGGATATTGTTCACGGACAAAGTCAGCCCCCTGAGAAAAAGACTCCTTAAAGGTAAACTCAACGCCATAACCAAAGGCAAATTTGAAGCTTCATATCAGACAATACTTCCCGGTCAGAAAATAAAAACGGCTTAGGCCCGGCAATGGTTACAGGGTAAATATGCCATTGCATTTTTAGTCTTACGGAATTTAATTCAACTGCAACTTTTTTCCTATCTTTATTCAGTCTTCATCGCTGCAGACTGTGCTGAATAAAGAGATCCCTTTCCTGCGTATCGGCCTGCCGTTCTGTTTGGGAATTATTTCAGGCCGTTGCTTCACTCCAGGACCTGGCTTACTGGGTGTTTTCACAATTATCGTTATCACTGGTTTCATAGCAAGCCTGTTCTTCAATAGCCGGATTGTCAATCCACTATATGGCTTTGCCATGTCCATTGCCCTTCTGGTGACAGGCCTGGTACTCTATAATCATGAAAAGGCAGGAATAAGCGATCTTGAACAGGTTACAAATGAATTTCTTTGTATTCTTTCAGAATTTCCCGAGGAGAAAGGAAAAAGTACAAGAATGGTACTGGAACTGAAAGGGATGGCAAGCAGCGGTTCATTCAGGTCCGTGCATGGTTCAATCCTGGTTCATGCCAGGAAGGATCCTGCAGTATCACAGCTTCTCCCCGGTGATATATTATTAATCCGATGCCGGCCGGAGAGAATAATGAACAGGGGAAATCCATGCGAGTTTGATTACAAATTTTACCTGGAAAATCACGGGATCAGGTTCCAGGCATTTATTGATAAAAATGATGTTCTATCTCATATTCCGCCGCAAAGAAGGAAATTAATTTACAAGGCGCTCATAATACGGGAAAAAATAATAGACATTTACAGGAGCCGCGGCATCTGCTGCGACAGGCTCGCCCTGGTGGCAGCAATAACCCTTGGTCAGAAAAACCTTCTTGACCGCGAACAGAAACAATATTTCATAAAGGCGGGGGTAATGCACATAATGGCTGTTTCAGGCCTGCATGCGGTGATACTCAGTTTGTTTGTCCAGCACCTGCTGTTTTTCCTCAGGGGCAGGTTTACTTTTTTAAGGAGAATCCTGACGATGCTGTTCCTTTGGTCGTTTGCATTTGTTACAGGCCTCACACCATCGGTTCTGAGAGCAACGATAATGTATACCTTCCTGCAGACAGGCAAACTGCTGGGGAGAAATGCCAATAACCTGAACTCAGTTCTGGCATCGGCATTTTTCCAGCTCCTGTGGAAACCATCCGTCCTATTCGATGCCGGATTCCAGCTGTCATACTCTGCCGTGATCTTCATAATATGCTTCTATGGAAGTATATACCGGCTTTTCAGCATAAAGAACTGGCTGACCGACAAAATCTGGCAGTCGGTAGTGGTTACGATTGTTGCTCAGGCCGGGACACTTTCATTAACAATTTCACTTTTCAACCGGTTCCCAACCTACTTCATTATTACAAATCTTTTAATAGTACCTCTCTCAAATATTCTGATAATCACAGGTTGCCTGGTTCCGCTGACCTATCCGCTGGAATTCCTATCCAGGCCTCTCGCCGGATTTCTTGAAATACTCACCGGCATCACCGAAGGGCTCACCCGGCAGGCTGCTTCTCTTCCGTTTTCAACTATTGATCCCATAGGGCTGGGAACTTTCAGTGCTTTCGCCCTGTCAGTTTTCATTTTCCTTCTTTTCCAAAGTCTGTCTGATCATAAGAATAAACCGCTGTTCACTCCCCTGATCGCTTTGCTGATTTTTATGATTTCACTCACGTACGGGGATATCACCGCAAGAAAAACCAATGAGTTGATCGTATATAACACTTCCTGTTCATACGCTGTTGGCATAAGAACGGGTAAATGCATGTACATTTTCAGCAGTTGCGAGGTTGTTCCTGATGAGGTTTCAAGGCATTGTGCCATGAAAAATCTTAAGATCAGGAAGGAAATACTTCCGGGGGAAAACTCAGTTATCGAAGCTGGCAGGTGCAGAATTCTGGTGTCGGGATACCTCAACAACAGGATCCTGGAAAAAGCCGACCCGGATTATGTAATCATTTACGCCGGCCCTGACAGGAGCAACAGGCCAATCAACGCAAACAACAGGTTAAATACAATCATATTTACCAGGTCATTAACTTCCCCGCAGCTACAGAAAGGTGTGCATGACAGAGTCAGGATCCACCATGTTAAAAGATCAGGTGCCTTTGTTACCCGGCTTGACCTGGCAAGGGGAAAGAACCAGTCACCCGGTCAGGGCAGGAGGAATGTCATTCCTTTGCAGTAATCCTTGCAATGAGCCTGGTACAAACAAGCCTGGTATTTTGATCCGGGAAGTCCAAACCAATATTTCCGGCCAGGCAGGCTCAGTTTTTTGCATGCTTCGGTTTGTTTGTCCGGAAGGCCCCGGGGTCAGAACATGTAAAATACAGCCATAAAAACTTGAGTTTTATGCTATTTATATCTTATTTTGTCTTGCTATTTATCGATGCCATGAGAATTGTAATTGCCGGAGCAGGAGAAGTAGGAACTCACCTTGCAAAAATGCTGTCGAATGAAAACCACGATATCATCCTTGTTGATACCGAGGAGGATCATCTCAAACCCCTTGACTCATCACTTGATGTTCTCACCTATGTCGGATCGGCGACATCCGTAAACCTTCTCCGGGACATACTGCAGAAAAAGACTGACCTGTTCATTGCAGTCACTCATTGGGAGGACACGAATATCACCTCATCAATTCTGGCCAAAAAGTTCGGGGCAGTAAAAACGATTGCACGCATCGACAATCTTGATTACCTAGAACACTCGACCCTTGAATTTTTCAAGTCGCTTGGAATTGACTCATTGATTTATCCTGAGCTCATTGCCGCCAGGGAGGTGCTCGGCCTGCTTCATGAGACAGGAACTACTGAATTCATGGAGTTCTGTGGAGGAAAGCTCGCCATGTATGTTCAGAAACTCGATGAAAACGCTCCTATCCTGAACAAAACCCTGGAAGAAATGTCAATTGATCACAGCACCGATAAATTCAGGGCTGTAGCCATTAAACGAAATGATAAGACAATTATTCCAAAAGGGCAGGATCGTTTTTTCCTCGACGATACGGTTTTCGTTATCTCTACAAATGAAGGGATTGCTGAAATGATGGCCAGATCGGGCAAAAAGAGTTTTGAGGCTAAAAGGATAATGATTCTTGGTGGCAGCAGGATTGGCAAGCATGTCGCACTTTACATGCAGAAAAGCTGTGAGGTCAAGCTTATTGATTCTGATCCGGCAAAATGCCAGGCTCTGTCCGAGATTCTTGATGACACCCTAATCATTAACGGCGACTGCCGTGATGTGGAGGTACTGGAACAGGAGGGCATTTCTGAAATGGATGCATTCGTTGCAGTTACAGGGAATTCGGAAACAAATATTCTTTCATGCCTTCTGGCTAAAAAATTCGGAGTTAAAAAGACCATTGCTGAAGTTGAAAACATGGAATACATTAGTCTGGCTGAGAACACAGGCATCGATACCATAATTAACAAAAAGATATCGGCGGCAAGCAGGATCTTCAGGCACACGTCAAACCAGAATGTCACCCAGGTAAAATACATGACCGGAACAGATGCTGAGGTTATTGAATTCAACGTCCCGGAAAACGCCAGGATCACAAAAGGAACGCTGCGCGGCCTTGACTTTCCCCGCGATGCAATTGTTGGCGGAGGAACCAGGGACGGAGTGCCATATATTGCAACTGGCGATACCATTATCAAGGTAAACGACAAGGTTGTGGTTTTTACCCTGCCTTCGGCATACGAAAAAATCTCAAAATTCTTCACCTGATACGATATGCTCAATTTCAGGATTGTCGCAAGAGCAATCAGCCAGGTACTAATCCTTGAAGGCTTCCTTTTTCTGCTTACTGCCGGAATATCCCTTTTAACGGATGAACGACAAACTGCTGCAGTTTTCCTTTACTCCGCACTTATAACTCTTGTGACAGGCATTCTGGTTTTTACTCCTCTGAGAAATACTGAAAAAACATTCGGGACCAGGGAAGGCTACATAATCAGCCTGTTTACCTTTCTGATGTTCAGCCTGTTCGGGACACTTCCATTTCTGCTGGGTCATATCACTGGTTCATTTGCCGATGCCTTGTTTGAATCAATTTCGGGATTCACAACAACCAATGCAACCATCTTCCGGGATATCGAATCGCTGCCTAAAGGCATCCTTTTCTGGAGATGCCTCACTCAATGGATCGGCGGCTTTGTAACCATATCCCTTTCGCTTTATGTGCTTCCGATTTCCAGGTCACTTAATATTCAGCTGCCAACAAATGAGTTTTCCGGCCAGACCGCTGACAAGATCCTTCCGAAAACAATGGATATCGCCAAAAGACTTGCTACAGTTTACATAAGCCTGACATTAATTGAAACAGTGTTGCTGATGTTGGGAAGAATGTCGTTATTCGACGCATTCTGCCATTCAATGTCAACATTGTCAACTGGTGGATTTTCAACCCGTAATAATGGAATTGCTGCCTTTACTTCCCCATGGATAAGAACAGTGATCACCTTGTTTATGTTTCTGGCTGCAACCAACATCTCCCTTTTCTATTTTGCAGCCAAAAGAAATTACAGGAAGATATTCCAGAATGACGAACTGAAGATTTATACGGTAATTGTTCTGACAATCTCCGTCGTGGTATCTGTCATACTTTTCTTCCATCAGAAGTCAGGCCCGGGAGGCGCTGTATCCGATGGCTTTTTCCACGTCATTTCAATCCTGACCACCACCGGATACTATACGACTGATTACAGTCACTGGGGCAGCTTCCCTGTACTGATCATTATAATATTGATGTTTATCGGAGGAATGACAGGATCTGCCAGCGGCGGCATAAAAATTACAAGGTTGATCATCGTTATAAAAAACAGCAGGAGTGTGATCAGAAGACTTGTTCATCCGAGCGCTTATTTACCGGTTCGTGTTGAACACAGGATAATACCGGAGAATATAGTAATTAACCTGCTGGTTTTTACTGCAATATATCTGATTATGGCATGCCTGGGAACCCTGGTGATTTCAATGATGGATTATGACATCCTTACTTCATTGAGCACTTCCATATCCATGCTTGGCAATATAGGTCCGGGTGTTGGTACTTTCGGGCCTTTTTCCAGTTTCACAGAAGTCAGCAATACCGGAAAACTGCTGTTATCAGGGCTTATGCTCACAGGGCGAATGGAATTACTGGCCGTTATGGTTTTCTTTACAAGATCATTTTACAAAAAATGAATTTGCAAATGCCGCTCCCCCGTAACCAGATTACATCTCAAGTATCCCGAGCCCCTGCCGTATGATCTGAATTTCATCAGTGGTACAGTCCACTACGGTTGACGCTTCGTTCTTACCATAACCTCCGTCAACAATTATCTCTGCAAGATCTTTGTACTTTTCATGTATAAGCTCCGGATCAGTGATATATTCAACTATTTCATCACTTTCGTGAATAGAGGCCGTAACCAATGGTCTGCCCAGCTCCCTGACAATCTCCCGTACAATGTCGTTGTCGGGTATCCTTATTCCGACAGTCTTCTTCCTGTTCTTGAACAACCGCGGGATCTGGTTATTGGCTTTGACTATAAATGTAAAAGGTCCCGGAAGGTTCCTCTTGAGAAGTTTAAACACCGTATTGTCTCTTATGACGGTATATTCCGAAAGCTGACTCATATCATGAAATATAATTGACAGGTCGGGATTCAGGGGGTTCAATCCTTTGAAACGCGCAATTCTTTCAATGGTTTTCACAGCCTTTATGTCACATCCCATAGCATATATGGTATCGGTAGGATAAATTATGATGCTGCCTGAAGCAAGTGCGTCAACAACCATCCTGATACGTTTCGGATTAGGATTTTCAGGATAAATACGAAGCAACATGACCGTAGCAATTAGTGTGGATATGATAAAAAAACAACGGGTAGAAATGAGCGGGAAACCTGATATTCATATGATCAGCAGATACAGAAATCAAATATGGTTCCGGAAATTCCAGGTTTTGTTCATTAATTAACACAGTTTTATTACGGGTTCAAATAAAATGGGTAAGCTACTTATATCGCACCGCTACGACTGCCTACCCTTGCTACCTTCCGATCCTGGGGGAGTTCAGCAGGAGCTGGTCGTATAAGACTTACCCGTTGCAAAAGTATAAATTTCCTTCATCAAGCCCAAATAAATATTCCGTTTTAACCGATGGCAGCTTTTATGAAATTACAGTATATTTGTTGATTATCGTTTTTTTTATTGACCAGTATTATTTCACCGCGTATGGAAAAGAAAGTGTCCGTCTGGAAGGCAAATCTGAACAATGGACTGATCCTTGGCTCTATTGGAATTGTGTACTCCCTTGTAATGTATTTTCTTGATCTCTCCTTCAATAAGACACAGGGATATGTGTTTTACCTTGTTCTGATAATTGCAATGTATTTTCTGCTAAAGTCATACAGGGATAATTATATGGATGGATATATCACCTACGGGCAGTCGGTGGGAGCGGGCATGGTCATTTTCATTTACTATTCGCTCATTACAGCATTGTTCATTTATCTGCTTTATGCAGTAATTGATCCTGGACTTACAGAAAAACAGCTGGTTTTTGTAGAGGAAGAGATGCTGAAGAAGGGGATCCAGCAGGACGCCCTGGATGCGGCCATGACGATACAGAAAAAAATCATCAAACCCGGAATAATGGCTCCTTTCAGTATACTGGGCAATATAATTACAGGGCTTGTGCTATCGCTATTGGTATCCATTTTTATCAGGAAAGAAGGTAATCCGCTAATTGAATCTCCTGAGAATAATTAAATCTGATTTACATGGATCTTTCGGTAGTATTACCCGTCTACAATGAAGAAGAATCCCTCGCGGAACTTATCCGGAAGATAGAAAAGGTATGTGCGGCAGAAAAGCTTTCCCTTGAAATCATTGTTGTTGATGATGGAAGTACCGATTCGTCATGGCAGGTTATCAGCCGGCTCGCATCAGTAGCAAAACATATTAAAGGGATCAGGTTCAGGAAAAACTATGGCAAGGCGGCAGCGTTGCACACTGGATTTGCTGAGGCTGAAGGAGATGTGGTAATAACAATGGATTCCGATCTTCAGGATAATCCCGACGAGATACCGGAACTTTGCAGAATGATCAATAATGAAGGCTATGATATGGTATCCGGATGGAAAAAGAAGAGATATGATCCCTTTATAAAGCGGTTTACCAGCAAGATCTACAACAGTACTGCAAGGATGTATTCAGGCATCAGGCTTCATGACTTTAACTGCGGACTTAAAGCGTACCGGAATGAGGTTGTGAAAAGCATTGAGGTGTATGGAGAAATGCACCGTTACATACCTCTGCTTGTAAAAAAATCCGGATTTAATAATATAGGAGAAAAAGTTGTTGAGCACAGCCCGAGAAGATACGGAAGCTCAAAATACGGGGTCGACAGATTCATCAAAGGTTATCTCGATCTGCTTACAATAGGTTTTATAACCCGGTTTGGAAAAAGTCCTATGCACCTGTTTGGCTCATTGGGAACCCTTATGTTCATAATAGGTTTTTTTATGGCAGGATATCTGGGGATAAGAAAACTGGTTTTTATTGGAAATAACCTGAAGGCGCCTCTTGTAACCGACAGCCCATATTTTTATATTGCCCTTACCGTCATGATCATTGGTTCCCTGCTCTTTCTGACAGGATTTCTTGCAGAGCTCATAAACAGGAACTCCACAGAAAGGAACATCTATCTCGTGAGGGAGAGAATCAATACTGAAAAAGATACGGTTAAATAAGATCCCCGGATTATTTAAAGGGAACTGATCAGCTGCTGAAGCAGGCATTTATAAAAAACCTCCGTTATTGATTCGGTCATTTTATGCCACGAATATTTTTCCTTCTCCTTCCTGAGGGCAGCTGAAAAATCCTTCTCCCTTTCCTTTTCAAAATAATCAGCAATGGCTTCCGATATAAACCGCGGTTCAGGATTTACCACATATCCGTATCTGTTATGCTCAACAAATTCCTTGAGCCCTCCAACCTTTGTTACCAGGACCGGCTTGTCGAAATAAAATGCTATTTGAGTGACGCCACTCTGAGTGGCCGACTTATATGGCTGAACAACAAGATCTGCAGCACAGAAAAAGAGCCTGACATCAGAATCATTAATAAAATGATCGAAAAAAATTATTTCATCTTCAAGATTATATTTTTTTATCAGTTTTTTGTATGGAGCGGGATTATCATAAAATTCACCCGCAACTATCAGCCTGATCTTCTTATTCCTGATTCGCACGCTTGCCAGCGCTTCTATAAGCAGACTGAGTCCCTTGTACTCTCTTATGATGCCGAAGAAAAGAAGGTAGGAATACGCCGGATCCAGCTTCAACGATGCCAATGCTTCTTCCTTCGGAAGTCTCCGGCCATAATTGTCAAAAAGCGGATGAGGAGAAAGGCATACAGGGATGTCGTGCCTCATAACTTCAATATCTTTCTGAACAAATTCCGAAAGGGCAATCGCACCATCTATACTCTTCAGAAAAAACTTAGTGAGCATCCTGTCTCCTACTCTTTTTTCATGAGGAATTGCATTGTCCACAATGGAAATTACAAGAGTGTATTTATTCGATTTTACAATCCTTGCAACAATTCCAAGGCATGGCGCAAGAAAAGGTATCCAATATCTTATTATAAGAATATCGGCCCTTTCCTTTTTTAGTTTTAGCCCCGTTCTTATCCAGCTGAACGGATTTATTGAATTAAGTTCCCTTGTAATTCTAATATCTTCCGGCGGCGGGCCTACAGTAAATTGTGTTTTCCCGGGGAATAAAAATGCAGGATATTGCAGGGTAAAAGTCTTAATATCAGCATCCTTGCCTTCAGAGATAAGCTGACGTGCCAGTCTTTCATTAAAGGCTGCCAGTCCTCCCCTGTAAGGGTATGCAGGTCCGAGAAAAGTGATTTTCATTAATCAAAACGATTAACCACAAAAATAGAAAAAACCAATAGTAAAAACCCTCTCCTTGTTTATTTTTAGCTATTTTTTGATCCTTCAGGTTTAATAGGTTGTGATCAGTAGACCTGTTTCTGCGTACAGTCTTCACACCCTGATAAAAATATTTTTACGATACAGATAATAAAGCAAAAGCCATACTGCCAGAAGAGATATAATACCTTCAGCCAATTCTGCCGCATTTCCAAGCGGTTTGGTTATCCAGCCGGTAAAATAGCCTGTAATTGTTGCCACAGGTACAATCCTAACCAGCAAGTATACAAATATTGAGTTCATTCCGATAACCCTGAAGAAAAATGACCATTTCCTTAAATTCCAGACATCGATCACCAGGTAGAACAGCGACATCAGGATAAAGCTTATTCCCCCGGCAAGTAAATTGTAGGTGGTGGTCCAGCATGCTTTTATCACCGGATAAACGGGTGACAGGACTAAACCTGCAGCGATGAGTACTGCACCGGTGCCGGCAAGAATTCCTGACTTCCCGTATCCGGAAAGCCCGCGGTCCTGAAGGATCCTTCCGGCAACTATTCCCATAAGTGTAATACCTATTGCTGACACTATACTCAGCCATCCAAGAGCATCATAAATACCCTGCTGGCCTGCTCCCAGCATGCCTTCCGGGCCATATGCCAGCCTGCCGGGCAGAAGCATCCGGTCGATATAGCCGTTGATGTGCCCTTCAGGAGTCAGTACACCTGCCCCCGCGCCTGGTACCGGTACAAAAAGCTGTAATACTGAAATACCTGCAAGTATTCCTGTCAGCCAGAATATTATTGTCCTTGACGATCCTGAGAATATGTATACAAGTGATGCAAAGAAATACGCAATGCCTATCTGGCCCAGAACACTGGCATACCTGGCATTGTCAAAACCATCGCGAAACACCCCGTTGTACAGAATTCCAAGCAAAATAAGTACGAGCATTCTTCTGAATATCTTCCATACAAGCCTGCTGCGTACGAAACCTTTCGAGAGGGATGATTTTACTGAAAATGGTATTGCAACTCCTGCAATAAACATAAACAGGGGAAATATAAGATCGTAGAAGCGGAAGCCTATCCATGTGACATGTGTCATTTGAACTGCAAGCGCTTTCAGCCATGGAGCCCCTGTCAGTCCGGCAAGTGAAGTGATGACAGAACCGCCCCCTATTATCCAGAGCATATCAAAACCCCGCAGGGCGTCAAGCGAAAGCAATCTATTCCCTTCAATCTTCCGGCGATTTTTATCGTTGCTTTTCATTTAAGAGATATGATGTTGTAACCTTGGAAAATCCGAAAGTATTTAGTAAACCAGATCCCGGAAAAGACTATTTCAATAGGGGTGCAGATTGCTCATCTGAGGTTGTTCCGGCTGGCAATTCAATAATCCTTAAATTCCGGAAATGAATCGGGGCTCCTTCCGATTCAAGGCATATATAGCCTTTCTTCTGAGAAGCTCCGGCTATTCCGTTAACAAACTTTCCGTTAACCGACAATTTAATTACCCCATCAACGCAAACGACATCATAGGTGTTCCATTCACCCCTGCCCTTGCAGCGGTTTTCAATTGATTTGCTTCTGTTTCCCCTCGGGTTGTCAGGGACCGTGGTAACCCCGCCGACACCAAAAAGTTCGCCATGAACATAGGCCTCAGGAGGAACAACCCCGTCCCTGGTATTAAGCCTGATCCAGTCAAGCTCCAGCATTTGCACTTCCACTCCGTCAGGCAGACGGGAATCAGCAGGAGGATTAGCACTGCTCCACACAAAGGTGCCGGAATTTCCCCCGGCCTCGAGGTGTTTCCACTCAACATGCATGATGAAGTTCTCATATTGCTTTTCCGATCTCATAACTCCTATGGGTTTACCGGAGCAGACCAGGATATCCTTCTCAACATGCCATGTATCCCGATCCGTATTTACATTTATCCAGATCAACGGCTGCTCTTTCTCCTTTGTACTGAAAATGGCTTTGTCTAACGATACGGACTTACCGAATGACAGCCGCTCGTTCTGGGCATGTCCCGACGATGTTGTCAGTAAGACAAATAAGGCAGACAGAATACCTCCTGTTACTGAGTTTCGCATTTCTTAAAATTAGATTTGTTTGATAGTCAAATATATTATGATTATTTATAAACAAAAAACAATCTTCGCCAGCATGCAGAAATGATCCTCACATACTGGTGCCGCAAAAAACGGGTATGTCATTATTCACCTGCAAAGACCCAAAAACCATCCGTCACCTGTATTGAGGCGGGCTCTGCATCAGGTCACCATTCTGCTTCCAGTGTTACAAACCCTTTGGCAGGAACAATGAGCTGACCGTCATCTGCCATCTCAATAAACCTTTCGTCCGGTCCTGCAATTCTAAGTGATACCTGTTTATCATCCGGCCAGTTCAGGGTAATTTTCTCATCGCTGTCTGACACGGAACGGAATCTTAAAATCATTGACTTCCCCGTCTCCCCGACTTTCAATATGGTAAGAAAAATATTCCTGCTACCTTCAAATTGCAGGGGTGCCTGGACCTGGATTTCCTTTCCTGCCGGGCATGCAATGAGTGGCTGAGCCTGTTCCAGTCCAAACCTGTTCGAAACCGCGGCATCATATCCTGAATTATGAGGCAGTAACCTGTAACGGAATTCAATCGATCCATCCTGGCTCAGCGGAAAGTTGGTGTGCCAGTGATTATTAAGAGCCCAGGAGTATATTATGGATGAGGGTTCCAGTTTTCGTATCCATTTCGGGGAATTGGCAGCTCCGCCCAGAATATTTGCAGTAATCGTTCCATTCTGGAACAGGGGAGCATCGGGAGAACAGAACGTCACTCCCCTGTCACTGTTGGAAATGTCCAGCCAGCGCTGGAAAGTAATCCAGTTCCTGTTTGCTTCCGGCAGCTGATCCTTTTCCAGTTCGGTCACTCCCCAGGGAATGTCGAACCTGACAGCCGGCGAAGGAACATTGAATCCAAAACCAAAGTGAATCCCTTCTTTTTCGGTTACCGCTATCTTGTCAACAATATTTCTGATATCCACAAAAGGCTGCCCGGAATAAAGGGTGATTTCGCGGACAAGGCTCCTGCAACCTTCTGCATCCGATATAACCTGAAGTGTCGCAAGCAACGGACCATTCTCCTTTAAAGTTATCCTGACATTCTTAGCAGACGTTGCCTTTTCCGGCGGATCCTCTCCATGCAGGTACCGGTAACTGTTAATGAGGCTTTCTGAACCACTTTCGGCATAATCATACCCCGAACTGATGAGGCTCGATATATCTCCTGTCCGGGGATCGAGTGTTACTCTGATTATGCCGTTATCAAGGGTATAGCCCGCTGCAATGGCGCCGGCACTCCTTACTTTCTTTTTACTGAGAGTGTACACGACTGAACCAAGGGCAGGGATCCTGCCTGCCGCAAAAACCAGTCCGCCGGATGCAAGCTTCTGACATGAAAGTTGCCGGCCTTTATCATCGATTACGGAATTGTAATTCCCGGCCTGATCCGGGGCAAGATATATTATTCCATCCCGTTCCCATGAAAGTGTATTAAAAACAGCAATAAACCTGCTGTTCTCCTGCCTGATTCGTTCGAACGACCTGTCAAGAAGGGATGAACTCATTTCCCGTGCTGTTTCAAAAAATCCGAATTTAACTTTCAGTATGTCATTGGTTATGGGCTGCTTCTGCGGATCCATGAAGCACCAGGTGTGTTCTGTACCCAGAATTATATTCCGCCAGGCCTCTGAGATCTCCCTTCGCGGGGGCGGCAGGTCTCTGTTGAGCATAGCCCAAAGGGTTTCAACCTGTATGAGCCTTTCTTTCGAAGCCCTGTTCATAGCGGTATATTTTGCCGCCGTCCCCAGTCCGTCGGTCCAGTATTCCGTAAAATCGCCCGACAGAACGGGAAGACTGTCTCCATACTTATCATCAAAGGCCTTCATCATCTGGGTTGCACCGGCTATTATAAGATGAGGATATGCATATTCTTCATTCCAGCTTCTGACAGCTTCGGGAAGATCTGCATCTATCGGAGTATTGTCTGCCATTGCCCAGGTCATGAGAAAAATATCATAGGGATAATAATTCGAGTTCTCAAGCATGGGAAGTTTTTCCGCGAGATACTTATCAACAAAGAAAGCCCGGGGATTATCCGATTTTACGATCTTCAGAAGCGTGGTACTGTCAGTATGTCCGGCCATCAATGGCCAGTACTGGAATCCCTTGTAAATGGCACCGGGATTATAACTTCCCGGCTGAAAGAAAAGAATCCTGGATTTCCCATCCTGGCTTTTCCACCAGAAGGGTTTGAAACTTAAATCGGTTGACAATCCCACCCTGTCGAATCCATTATTCAGTGCAAGGCAATACTTTATTCCCATGGCTGCTGCAACGGGAACAATTCCCCAAGTCATTCCCGGGATGTCAACCTGAACCAGAGTCTCTATATTTTTCCCCGTCAGTTCTTTCATCCGGGAACAAATCCTGAAAAACTCAAAGAGCTCCTCGTCTGCCGCAGCGGATGTATTGGTATGTACATAGCCGGCATCCAGTTGGAGCCAGCCTTTCTGAACAGCCTCTATGACAGCCTGTTTTTGTCTTTCATTTGCTTTACTCAGATACCTCTCAACAGGCCAGAGTACCTCAGGGTTCCAGAGATATTTTGCACCATCAGGGTAGTTTTGGGTTCTTTTTGCGAGATCAATACCGTATATCAGGTTTCGTTTGTGAATTAGCTCCACATTTTCATGGGTATTTGTATATCCAATATCCACGTGTGAATGAGGGTAGATGTATACGGTCCACTGCCGTTTACGGGGCACTCTGATGCCGGTTGTTATTTTTTTCCTGCCGCTGCTCAGTTGCACCGTTACCTCATCATCCGAACTTACACCAATACCTTCGGGAAGCAGAACTGCCAGACTATCAATACCCTCAGGTTTTTCAATATTTATTTTTTCTGACTGGCCGTTATATTCGACCGACAACGTACCCCGGCCAACAAATCTGTTCCCCGGAAAATACAGCATCACCTCCCTCCCGGGTTTTCCATCCTGGCGATGCCGATAGTAGGGTCTAACCTCATACCTGACTGAATCCGGAAAAGAAGATGCCGGCCTTTGGCGGCTCGGGTAATCCTGCCCGAATGATGATGGCAAAACCGTTATAAAAACAATCAGAAAAAAAATCGAAAATCTCATATTCATAATATAATCTGAATTTGCAGGATTATACCGGATTTTACCGGGTACATTATCCAACACATTTCAAACGCCTCATATAATGCTTGTTTCTCATTCCTCACATCCTTTCTGATCAGTTCCGGTCAGTTACAAACTATGTTTCTTTTTCACTGAACCTCGGCTTCTTTGGTTATTTCTGTCAGAAAGTTGTCCGACATTTTTTGGCCTGAATCACATCATTTCAATTTTACCTGCCCACTTTTCAAGCATGTTTATCGCATCATACAAAACTCCCGCTTCACCCCTGAACGTTCCCGATCCCCTGGGCTGGTTATCGATTGAATACCACTCATAAAAGCCATTGTTGTCTTTCACCCGTTTCACCATCGGTGCTATCTGTTCATAGGCCTCCTCAACGAACCCATGAACTACAAGCTGCTGTATCATCCTTCCCCCGAACCATGTCCAGTCTCCGCCATTCTGATAACTGTACTCCGGATTCATTATCCTGTTGGCAAAGAATCCCTCCGGATAAGGAGGATAAAGTGTTAACCCGATAGTGGCTGCTCCGGCAAGCTTCACCCTTCTTATCATTTCATCCAGCGACATTTTGATCTCATCCCGGCTGAGGAGTCCGGCTTCAATGGCTATGGCAGTACCTCCGAAATAATAGATCTGGTTCTCATCAAAGTCGGGAGGGAACGGGGAGCCCCTGTCGAGGTAAATATGAGGCCTGAATTTACCAGCTGAAGCATCCCAGAGATATTTCCTGCAATTGTGTGCAAGTGAATCCCTTATATTACCAAATTTTTCTGCTGTTGCGGGAACGAGTTCTGCCAGATTATCCAGCGCAATGATAAACATGGCATTGTCATAAATATCTATTGCAGGATGGGTGTTCTCATCAATATCCACGCCCCAGCCATGTTCCGGCTGAACATCACCCCAATCGGCAGTGGTGGCACCGATTATCAGTCCGTATTCCCTGCTGAATCTGTGGTTCAGCAAAAAATCCATGGCATCAGTCAGCCGTTCGGCAACAGTTTTTTTATTGACTTCCTCATCCAGAAATGCGCGGTCTCCTGTTGTTTTAACATATTTGTACACAGCCTGGACCAGTGAGGATTCCTGGTCAGTTTCCACAGTGTTCTTATGACCCGCGTACCGGGGTTCGAGTTCAGAATAAATAAAATCCGATTTATCACCACTTATCTGTTCCGCCGGCGTAAAACCGTCAATAATATTCCCGTCTGCTCCCTGCATGCGGAAGAACACCAGCAGGTTCTCCTTCAGGTCTTCCCCGGGAAATACTTCGGAAGCCAGTTTTATAAAAGTATTATAGTCGCGGATCCATACTTCCCTGTAACCGTCTCCGGCATTAAATCCGGTCTTCATTACCTCAAGTGCCTTTTTCTTTGTGAAAGCGAAATATTCATCATTCACTATCATGCGGGCAAGTTCCTTTTGCTTCTTTTTTCCGGGAGAAACACCACAAGAGGCCATGAAAGCCACGATAAAAACACAGGTAAGACTTAGCGGAAATTTCATACTCTCAGAAAATTAGTTTTTTATTTAAATGATATACTGCCAGCAATAACACTCATATCATGCCAGCAGTGCAAATTTATCGAATTTGAGCGTCAATATTCCTATTGCTGTCTGTATTCAAAAGCAACAAGTGTTCTCGGCGAGATCCCTTTCAGGGTCACAACATTCCCGTTTTTTGAAAGAGCCGCTTTTCCGCCCGAGGGGATCAACAAGGCCTGACGTGCATCAGTAACCTTTGGCAGTTCGATTGTTGCATCCACAGGTTCATCATTGAAATTTTCAATCACGATATGACTGTCACCTAAAAGATAGAATGAGACTTTAACGGGGGCATTGAATTTAATTCCCAGCGGAGCAAGCAGGCGGTCGCGGAGAGGTTGGATTTCCTCTTTTGTCATTTTCAGGAATTTTTTTGGGTCATCACCCGATTTGAATACCATCAGATTTTTATTTTCAAGCAGGGTCTGATCTGACAGTCGATTTGCCAGCTCTTCCGTCACCGCTACCTGCTTTCCCGAATTGAGAACACTGTAAAGCTTGGAGGAAAACGACGGGTCTTTGAGAGCATGTGTTGTATAGATCACCGAGGGATCGCTGCTTGTCAGTTCATGACCAGGTATGAGAGGCAGGCCAAGCATTCCCAGGTAACTGAAAATATACGGCTCTTTGATGGGCTCACTGTTTGGCAGCTTTGGCAGATAAATACCCTTCAGGGCTTTGCCTCTGACAAGCCGTGCAAGATCGAACAGAAGAGGGATCTCTTTCTTAAGTGCATCAACATCGGCAATGGGCGTCCCATCCCAGCCATCATATGTATTTGAATTTGTCTGCAGGCTCCCGTAATGGAAAAGCATAATCTCCCTGCCATTTCCCAGAACAGTCTGGCGGGCCTGCTCCACATAGTATTTCGGTGTAGTACCGAGAGCATCGATCCATCCGCCGCCGGCTTTGCCTGCACCGATTCCGTCGAGCCACCTCATGATAAAAAAGGCATTGTACTGAACAGTTCCCCCGGGTTTTATATCGAAATTGTAATCACGGGTCTCGGTACCCACCCAGGTATAGTCATAGTCCATGCTCTCCCTTACAACCTCATAGCCACGCTCATGGAAATAATCGTACCACAGAGGATATTTAATAATGATTTCCGCTTTCGGATTAACCCTTTTTGCCGGCCTGATGATATGATCATTGCTGAATTTCACAAGGAGGTCGCTGCGGAACTTAGCCCAGGTAAGATCACCTTTTGCGGCAATACAGTCTTCGCATGTACATTCGGTGAAGAGGAAATCATCGATCATTATCAGGTCAAATATCGATGCGGTATATTCAAAGATCTTTTCAAACTCCTTAACCGTACTCTCATGGGTATAACACGGGGTCATCCCCCAACCACCCACACCGTTCTTTCCTACCCTCACAGTAGTTACGCAACCTGCCACATCAAATCCTTCTTTCCTAAAGCGATCCCTTGCATTGACAAGAGTTTCTTTTTCAGCATAATATCCACCCCGGAAGCTTTCAATAAAAACCCTGGTAAGTCCGGTTTCCTTACACCATTTAACAGCTGCATCAAGGCCTTCAGCTGTGTTGATCTTGTCGCGGCAATCCTGTGCCGTAAACAGGGTTGATAATACAAGAACATCCTTGTTGTTCAGGGCAGTCTTCCATAATGACTGGGCATAACTGGAAACAGAGCTCAGCAGAGCCACTGTTATTCCAATAACAGCTGATTTTTGCAAGAGATTTTTCATCATCATTGAATTTACTGGTTTATGAATTAATAAGTTGCATATTATTCCTTTTAATGACTCCCGGGACAATACTTAAACAGGGCTTTTTCCGCAAATACCAATGAACAGCAAAAATTATTCTCCCGGCTGAATAAAATAGCTCAATCGTGTTCTATGCAGGCAGCTATCTGAATAATTTTCCTGAAACCTGCAAAGCGGGGATCTGCCGACACCTGATCTTATGCCAGGCCCAGTATCCGTTTTGCATTTCCTGATCTGATCAGTTCCTTGGTGCTTTCATCAGCCTCCTCTTCATTCATCGATTCAATGCGGAGCCTGCCCGTGAGATAGTCGAGTATCGGAGAATGAGTCCCAAATGCAAACCTTTCCCTGCCAAAGCGTTTTAAAAGCAGGGCCAGATCATTATTTCCCCTTATGGACCTTCCGGATGTGTCAAAAACCAGATCAGTATTCCTTATGATGCTTGTTTCTTCAGCATTCAGTGAAATACTGTTTGCGAGATTAACGATTATATACTTTGCATCCGGAACAGCTTTAATTACCGGTAATATGTTCCTCAGTGACCATTCCCTGAATATGATATCTGACTTTACCGTGGCACAGAAATCATAATGTGGCAGATCGAGCCATGATTTCTGGCGGCTGTCGACCATCCTGACATCAAATGCCACAGGCAGTCTCCGGTCGCGTGCCATTTTCACAAGTTCAATAAGCGCAGGATCGGTAATATCGTAATCGTGGTACTGGGGAAACAATCGCAGTCCTTTCATCCCCAGCCGGTTTACAGATATTTCAAAATCATCTTTCCAGCCGGCATATATCGGGTTTATTATGGCAAAAGGGATGAATCTTTCCCGGAAGCGGCTATCGGAACTGATTTCCCCGTACAATTCCTCATTGGCTGATTGAGTGTTCTTGTAGAAAATACCATTAAGACTGGCAACTACAGAAACATCTATCCCGAACCTGTTCATTCTTTCAAGAAGCTCTCCACAGGTGTTGTACCGGAGTTTCTTGAACGGCCAGTGGCCGACATATGCATTAATATCAAGCAACATTCCGGCCTCCTCTTTTCAGCAGATTATTGTAATTGTCAAAGAAAATCTTCTTTTTCTGTGCTTCGGTGGCATTTGAGGCAAGTATCTTACCGATACCATGATGGTAACAGTTATCCGTACCGAAAAAGATCCGGTCTTCTCCGAGCTGTTCTATGGCAAAGTCGATCATATGTTCTTCATTGTTGCTGCCCCCGGTGTCAACAAAAATATTCGGGCACTGTTTAAGCATCTTGCACTCATATTCCCAGTCGCCGCCCCCCCCGATATGGGCAAAATGAAACATTGCTTCAGGATATCTTTTTGCTGCTTCAACCATATCCTCGGGAAGTGTTGTTCCCGGAAACCGCCCGGTATCGTATTTCATCCTGTAGCCCCCCATACCCATCTGGCAGAAAGTATGCATAAAAACCACCATTTTCAGGTCGATCAGTTTTTCGATTATGGGATAATACAGCGGATCATTCACTTTCACCTGTATATAACCCTTGTATCCGGACATACCGAGGTCAACACATCTTTTAATCTCTTCAAGCGATTCTTTCCGGTAGATCGGATTCAGGGTAAAAAAACCCACAAAACGTCCGGGATAAGCTTTCATGGCTTTATATACTTCATCGTTATGCTGCCGCACAACATCAGGACCTTCAGGTTCCGTGCCTGAAAAATTCGTTACAGGCTGGGAGATCTGAAGCCACTCTATTCCCAGCCTGTCGGCTGTTTCGATCTGCTTTGCCAGATCATCTTCCGGATGGCAGTGAGCATCGATCTTCCTGTATTTCATTACATCAGCCATAATATCATAGGGTTCAACTGCCCGATGCACATCCGGAGAACAGCCTGCTGCAAAGCTGCTTCCCATCATCACGCCAGCTGCAGTGAAGGAAGTTGTGCCGATGAACTTCCTCCGGTTTAATATTCTCGCCATAATATATTATCTTTCCTTAACTTACTATAAGTATCCATATTTCATTGCCATCGTATTATCCGCGCGAACGATCCTGGATAATCTCAGCCTCCCTGAGGCCCTCATCGTGTGATTTCAGATTGAATTCCTTAGCAATATCAGCTATAAAAATATCGGGAGACAAACTCTCGATTATCGTCCATTCCTCCTCATGAAAGACTTTTATTCTTACTTTCCTGCCGTATTTCTGTTCAATCTCCCTGACTTCCTTCAGGTAGTCATATGTCGGCAAAAAAATCTTCTCCAGATTTACCTGACCGCAATAGAAGTTAGGATTCCATATACCGGTTGTTGCCAGAGTCTCTCCCGAAATATCGCATACTTTTGCGTTGTTTTTATTTGTACTGGAGGCCACGATGCATTTATACCTCAAAGCTTTCATATTAAGTTGCATTCCGCCGTCAAATGCCGAACACCAGAAAATAATCCTTGCTCCCTGCTCATTAAGCATTTTCCATCCGTCATCCCAGTTTATATCATAACAAATCTGAATGCCAACCGGTCCGAACTCAGTTTTTATGGCCGGCTGGAACAATGCGCCGCAGGAAATTCCATATTTAATCATTCCTGTCGTTTCATGGATCTTGTTGTACTGGCCAATACTTTTCCCGCTCCTGTCAAATACCACGGCCGAATTGTAAACCCTGCCGCCCGATGATGTATAAACAGGGCAAATAGTGTAACACTCATTCTGCCTTGAGAACTCTGAAAACTGCTCCAATACCTTTTCTGAAATCTCAATCTTCTCCTTCAGGGTGGTCTCCTTATCGACATATTCAAATGGGAATACCTCCGGAAGACATACGAAATCAGGTTTGTGGATCTTGACATCAGCAAGTATACCAAATACGCGTGCAACCATCTCCTCGGGTGTTTTTGTCCTTATCCCGGCTTGTGAGATGCCGGCGATCCATACCTGTCGCGGTGGGCTGTCACCATGACCGGGCTGTGGAAGGGGCGTGCCAGGAAAGGAAAAAGATGCAATTGGAGCCATTCCTGCCGTAAGTGCAGTTTTTTGTACAAAGTCACGTCGGGAAAATTGCTTTTTACTCATGGCTGAGATTTATAACAGGGTTAACTTAATAAGAACTCTAACTTATGCATTTCGCTGATTCGGGCATTCCTTTCTGATGGAATACTATCAGGGCCTGCGGGCCGGGAGCCATTTGGACCTTCCGCCCGTTTCGGCAAGGAACTTCATTGATTGCTGATGGCAGATCAGCTGGGCATTGAGCAGATTATCGGGAGACTCTATCTGTCTTTCCCTTGTTGTACTGTTTGCGGAAAATGCATGACTGGGTGACTCCACGACTACACTCAATGCACCGCAATGCCAGTTGAGTGCCCCGTCAAGATTATAAACCCCGGATGAGGCATTTTCGGGATTTCCTTCAATCACCGGATCATTTGTCCGCTGAAGTCCTCTGAGTGCCAGTTCTGAATGGACGTATCTGAAAAGAGTGTCAAAGACCGGCCGGAGCGCCGGTTCTCCGAGCGGCCGGTCCATCCGCATATAAACTGCGCCGGTATGGAGATTTATGATCAGATCCGGCTTCTCACGTTCGGTAAGATCAAACAGTGCCCGTGTCTCCGGCTGTATATTCCCAAGAAAATCATCATGCATGAAGTTGACGCCTGCATCGTTTGGATAGCCGCCGGGGAAACCCGGTTTGGAAAAATCCATTGGAATAAACTCCTTTATCTGCGGCCATCCGGTTATCGAGCCGTCGGGCTTCCCCCCGGTGTTAAGAAACTCCGGAACTGTAAATACGGTATCCCTGTAAAGCTCCATCCTGAGAGGTATTCTTGCCCTGCCGTCAGGATTTGTTACAGGGATAAGCACAATACGGTCAAGCCTTGAAACAACCTCTGTTATACCAGGCCATTCCATGCCCCTGAGATCCTTACCCGTTTCAATTACTGAGATGAGGTTGACCATTCCCACAATTCCCTCAAACTCACCCCCGTGAACGGCCGCCATGGCCATGTAAACAGTCTTGTCATGATCATGACCCCTGTAGGCCCGTACATCGCCGAATCCCAATGATCCTGAGAATGTGGTTGTACCTTTGCCCTGACGCTGTTTTCCATAAAAAACCGCCCTGATTGGCCTGCCTCCGGCGGATACGCCTATGATTTCAACCTGCCCCTTCTTTACTGTTTTTTCAAGAAATTCATTGACCCCGTCATAGCTCGAAATCCAGAATGGCGGAATATCCGGGGCTTCCCGAAGGTAATCCGGAGGAATGTCAAATGACCATTGCCTGCCGATCTGGGATTGATGACCGGTACAACCGTGAGTAAAAAATAATAATGTAAAAAATAAAGCAGACAGTAACAATGCTGGATTTCCAGGTGCTTTAATTGATATGATTGATTTTTTACCGGAATTCACGATGATTCCGTCAAAGCCAAAGGGGATTTTTCCTTTCATTTTGCATCAATTATATGGGTCATAAAAATTAAACAAAACAGCATTCTGCCTTAGTCTGCTATATATCAACATATTGATTTCTTCAGCCATGGTAACCACAGTATGAATTTAATTAATTTTCATCAATAAACCAGAGATGCGTGTTGCCGTAAGTTTTACCTGCAAAATGGTACCCGGTGTCCGGTATTCGGTATTCGCTGTCCGGTGTTCGGTATTCAGTGTTTGGTGTTTGGTTGGTAACTAAACTGCGTCAAAAATATAACCCAAAGCTCTAAACCTTAAACCCGAAACTCGAAACCCGAAACCCGAAACTCGTAACCCGAAACTCGAAACCCGAAACTCGAAACCCGAAACCCGAAACATTGAATACTGAATACCGCTTGCATAAAAGGCACGGAATTTGTAATTTTGGCCGGTAATACCACGGGGCTGACCTGGTTTTGACAGCATGTGGGGTGGTATGCAAGCATGCAGGATGTGGTGACACGTTCCTTGAACAGTGTTACAAAACAATAACTGGCGAATACAATTACGCTCTCGCTGCCTAAGCGAATAAAGTAGCTTAAGCTTTATCCCGGCCAGGTTGCCGGGACGGGACGTTTCCCGGGCGGTCATGCCCTGATCCAACCCGATACGGAGACGCACGCAATTCAGGGCTGGCCCGACGATTGTTCCGGTCCGACGGTGAGAAAAACAGGAAATAAGGGCATATTAGGTCGTTCTGCAGCTGATGTGCCTCGAAAATCAAGCAGGACTAAGCATGTAGAAAACATATGGTCTCCATGCCTGGACGCGGGTTCGACTCCCGCCAGCTCCACGTTACTCCACATTAATTAAGTGTGGAGTTTTCTTTTTATAATATAACCTGTTACATGCCACAACAGCAGTATATTAATATGTCATTGACTACCTGTGCCTGACAATGGCAGTCCCACCATCAACGCTGACGACAACAATATACTGAACATTGTCCACATTTAACCGGAATACCTCGGTTCTGGAATTGAGATTGGTTATCTTTCCTGATGACTGGGCAGGGAAAACTGCCGGATCTGATCTGAACGAAATGACCATGAATAAAACCAAACCCGTAATTAATCCGCATATCGCTCCCGTAATGAATTTCATGTTTTTCATTTTGTCTGATAGTTTATAATTAATCTGAATGAAGGCTGTGCAGCTTAAATGTAACCGATATTTAAATCATCTGCAACTATATTATGTTTGCCGCAATTGCCCTGAGTCCTGAGTATATCTTCCCGAAGATACAATTTCCCGTAATGAAGCTCCCGGCATTATCCTCCCGACATAATAATTGAAAATCAGGATCGATTCTTTGTTGCCGGAAAGCCTGTTTTTAATATATTTGAAGCCTGCAAACAATATTCTCACTGAAAAATCAAACAAGTTATATGAAAAGAATTTACGGCATCGTGTTTCTGCTGCTGACAGCAACCGTAACATGGGCGCAGAACCGGGTATTATGCTCCGATTGGAAGATTTCGGGACCGAACCAGCTGTATTTGCCGGTTTTTGCGGATGAACGATCTGTTGATGGTAAAAAATTCGATCAGGCCGCTTTGATGGAAAACATACTGGCAGATAAGGAAGGAGTGGACAAATGGAATACTCTGAATCTTGTAGGCGACAGTCTGATACCGCCTGTCAGCGGAAAGAACCAACTGGTTCAGCTAGCCGGTTTTCTGAAAAGCGACCGCTGGACAAAAGCCTCTGTGAGTATTTCAACCAATGCCCTTTTCGAGCTGTATCTCGACGGCAACAGGATAAAGACCCAGGGCATGACATCTGTAAAGCCTGTGAAGATAGAAATGAGCCTGACAACAGGTGTTCACGGGTTGTTGCTTAAAATGCTAAGTACAGAAAAATCGATGAAGTTTTCTGCAAGCGTTGAAGCAGTAAATGATTCGGCAAAGCTGTTCTGGACCACCAATGCCAGACGTACTCTTACCATTCACGACATTCTCGAAGGTGAAAAGATGTCAAATGCATTGTTATCAGCTTCAGGGAAATACCTGCTGATCCGGACAAATACTATTCTCCCTGGCAGTGGAAAATCACAGTTTTCATTCAGGGTATACGACATGGAATCGAACCGGAATCTGTTTGCACTGCGAAACAATGCCTTACGTGCCGACTGGCTTCCAAAAACCGATCGTCTGTATTACCAGGTTGATAATGAAGGAAGTAGTGATATATATTTATTTGATATAAAAACAGGCGAAGAAAGTCTGGCAGCTTCGGGCCTGAAGTCACCCCGTGGAATAAAATGGTCACCGAATGAAGATTACTTCCTGTTCTCACGTGATGAAGAGGCTGAAAAACCAGGCGACCTGAAACGTGTTTTCAACAATGATGACCGAATTCCAGGTACCCGCAGCCGCTCATATTTATATTGCTTCGATATGAGGACCAGAATGGCACGGCCATTAACAGCCGGCGGTGAATCTGCCACCCTTCATGATATCAAACCTGACGGCACAAGGATCCTGTTCTCAATCTCACGGACCGATTACAGCGAAGTGCCCTTTTCGAAACAAAACCTTTACGAACTCGAACTCGTATCAATGAAACCCGATACCATCTGGAAAAACAAACTCCATGCCGGGTATTGCCAGTATTCCCCTGACGGAACACAGCTCCTGGTAACAGGAAGCTCAGAAACCTTCGGCGACATGGGTGTAAAGGTAAGCCCGGAAAGGATCCCTAACAGCTATGACGAACAGCTTTTTCTCTTCGACATCGGGTCAAAAAAAGCCGAGGCGCTGACACGCGATTTTGATCCGTCTGTCGGAAGCGTTTATTGGACCTTCGATGGAAAAATTTACCTTACAGCCGATGAACGTGACTATGTTAACCTTTACCGGTTCGATCTTAAGAAACGGAGTTTTACAAAGATCAATGTTCCTGTTGAGGTTATCAGTTCAGTTAATTATGCAGCACGAAAACCGGTGGCCGTTTTTGAAGGAAGCAGTATCAGTACCCCCGGAAGACTGTATGCCATCGATCTGAACAGCGCAAAATCAACACTGCTTCTCGATCCAGGAAAAGAAATGCTGGAAAATGTTGAATTCGGACAAACGCAGGAGTGGAATTTTATAAACAGTAGGGGAACAACTATTTACGGCAGAATTTACTATCCCCCGGGTTACGATCCCTCAAAAAAGTATCCAGTGATCGTGAATTACTACGGCGGAACCTCCCCTACCAACCGGGCGTTCGGAGGCCGTTATCCCAAAAACATCTGGGCGGCGGAAGGTTATATGGTATATGTATTGCAACCCAGCGGATCAACCGGCTTCGGTCAGGATTTCTCAGCCCTTCATGTTAACGGATGGGGGCGCGAAGCAATCGACGATATTATAGAAGGCACAAAAAAGTTCCTGGAAGCATTTCCCTCTGCCGATGCCGAAAACGTGGGTTGCATTGGCGCTTCATACGGAGGGTTCACCACCATGACACTGCAAACACGAACCGATATTTTTAAAACCGCAATCTCCCATGCCGGAATAAGCGATATCTCCAGCTACTGGGGGGAAGGCTACTGGGGATATTCGTACAGCTCAGGTGCAACCAGGTACAGCTATCCATGGAACCGAAAGGATATCTACGTTGATAACAGCCCGCTTTTCAATGCAGACAAATTCCGGAATTCAATTTTACTGTTGCATGGCACCGACGATACAAATGTACCGGTTGGCGAAAGCCTGCAGTTTTATGCAGCCCTGAAAATACTGGGAAAAGAAGTGGAAATGGTTCTGATCAGCGGTGAAAACCATCATATACTCGATTACAAAAAGCGTCTTCAATGGCACGATACCATTATGGCATGGTTTGATTATAAACTTAAAAATCAGCCAGGACACTGGAACGAAATGTATCCCGAAAAAAATCTGTAGAAAAAAAAACCACCACTGGCTTATTCTTCATGAGAAGAACCTGGTAAGATTCCATAGACAAGCGGAAGTTTACGGTCAGCAACGTCTGATTTCCTCCAATTTGATCACTTACTATTGAATCTGCCCGGCAAGGCAAAATCAGGATCCCATTTTCCAGCCATTTACTACTGACGCATGCTTCGGTACCAGGTAAAGATTCGACAATACTCTGCCGACAATGAAAGATACAGAGGCAGCAATCACGCCTATCAGGTCAAGGAACACTACACACACAAGCAATATTATAATTATACCGATAAGCTCTACTGCTGTTGCAACCGAGATCGGACCCGTAGTTCCGTTAATTATTTGGGTGGATCTTTGGAAGTTCAGTAAGACAGTTAGTGCCGGCAGAAGTATCAGAATCTTCAGAGGAAGATATGCCAGGCCGGATAGTTCCAAGCTCAGCCCCGAGATATTTGTGAACCACAGGTCAGCCAAAGGAGTGAAGGCAAGTACAGATATCAGTACCGTTACCGCAGATGCAAGAAAAACCGCAAAATTCCTCAATTCCCGGTAGTTTTGTTTTTCCTTCCCTATCAGTGCAATATTCACCTCCTGGTACGACAAACCCATACTCCTGAAAATAAATACCAGTGAACTCACGACCGGAAGAACAGCCAGTGACTCCACCGCCATTCGGCTTCTTCCCAGGAAAAAAGTTACGAAAGGATGCACCCCGAGCGAAAGTATTGAAGTCAGGGCAAGGGGGAAATAGAACTTTGAAACCGATCTCAGGCTGAGATTACCGTTTACCGTATCGTTCTTAAGCATCAGATCTTTAAGGGTCCTGGAAACCATCATCCTTGTGGCTATAGCTTCGCAAAGTACGGCCAGCGACATTGCCCCCGCACCAACGTATGCCCCGTTGATTCCCGTAAAAAACAATATCAAACCCATAATTACAATTACCGATAACCTTACCAGGGTACCATATGTCACCCGTCGTGTCAGATTATTCCTGATAAGGATACCCTGGTAAAATCTCCTGTAACCAATTGAGGCGGCCCAGGGAATAAAGATCAGGAGAGCGACATGGGCGAGTTCTGCCACGTTCCCCGGAACTTCCATCAGATCAATGACAATGAACCTGAAGACCGGAGGGATAAGGATGACAAGCTGAATACCGGTAATGGCCGCATTAAGTATATCGGTGAATTTTTTCAGTTTAATGTAGGAATGGCGTCCGGTTACCAGAGCGGTGGATGCACTCATCAGCATGATAATCGGCGACTCAATGATGGTTGCAAAAGATCCGGCAATGCCAAAGGCGGCAAGATTGAACTTGGCATCATCAAGCCTTGCGATAAAGGCAATAAGAAAAGGCTGCTCGATGGCCATCATAAGCCAGGTAAGGGCCAGCGGCCCCCAGAAAAGAAATATCCTCCGGTATGTCAGCCTTTCAGTTACCTCCACACTATCAAAATCGCAAAGATAGACAATTCACTGCGATGGAGATCTTTTTCATCTTTTCACTGATCAGCCCGGACTCAATCAGTATTAATGCCATTATTAAATCCCGGGGCAATACGTGAAAAAGTTGTTAATAGTTCATTGTCTGAACAAAATATATTTTTTTTCGTTACTATTGCAGCTACTTTTATCGTAAAAATGATTAAGAAAACAGCAGCAAGTGCTTTTTTAATTCTTGCCGGTTTATTACTGCTGGTTCAGGCTGCTGTGCCGCATCATCATCACGGTAAACTGGTCTGTTTTGCAAAATCCCATTGCATCAATGATGAACCAACAGATGACAGGGGAAATTGCCATCCCGATCACAGTAATGACGGTGATTGCGGTTCTGACAATTGTATGTTGAAAGAACCTGCCCTGATCAGCTCAAATCAGCCGGATTCAGGGTTTAAGTTTTTAAATAAAAACTCCTGCCAGGACTGGAATGATAATTCTCCGGCAGGTATCCCGGGCAGTGAAACGGACAATCAGCTATCTGCTTTACTGCATTCAGTTATACAAACAAAGATAAGTTTCCCTGACCCCGGCCTTTCTTTTACCTCCAAAGGTCTGCGCTCCCCGCCAGCAATCTGATCTTCCGTACTGATTTATATGACAGCATTCCGCAGGAATTTAATGTTCAGCGGGATCTATCCATTATTTATTCTATTCCCAAACAGTCATTCACATGAATTTAAAATATTTTCCGGTTCCGCTGATGATACTGCTGATCTCATCATGTAATCCCGATCATGGTACGGAACACCATGACCATCATGAAGAGACAAAGATTCAGTTTACAGCATACAATCAAAACCATGAGCTGTTTGCTGAGGCAGATCCATTCATTACAGGGCATACCTCAAAAATAATGACTTATCTATCCAGCCTCTCTGATTTCAAACCAGTGTCCGCGTCTGCAGTAACCCTGAAAATGACTGTCAGCGGGCAAACCCGCGAGCAAACAATTGAAAACCCTGCGCAAAAAGGAAAATTCAGCTTTGAAGTCAAACCTGAAAAGAGCGGGAACGGCACATTGGAATTCATTGTCAAAACCGACACTGGTAATGAAATAATCATTGTTCCTGAAATAAAAGTATATTCCAGTGACCATGAGGCAGATGAGGATCCCGAAGTACATTCACACACTGCAGCAAATACCACGGTTTTTACAAAAGAGCAATCCTGGAAAATTGATTTTTCAACCGGCTACCCTTTGAGGGAGTCATTCGGACAGGCAATAAAGACGACAGCCCGGGTTCAGCCTGCATTGAATGATGAGATGCTGGTGACTGCAAAAACAAACGGTATTGTATCATTCTCAGGAAACATCATCCTGGAAGGAACAAAATTATCAGAGGGTCAGCCTCTCCTTATGATTAAAGGGAGCGGTTTCGCCGAAAACAATTCTGCCGTCCGGTTTACGGAAGCACAGAACAATTACGAACAGGCAAAAGCAGATTTTGACAGGATGAAACTTCTTGCAAGCGGGAAAATTGTCTCTGACAGGCAATTAATGGAAACGAAGACCCAGTATGAGAACGCCAGGACTGTGTATGAAAATCTCAGACAGAATTTCAGCCTGACAGGGCAGACGGTCAACAGTCCTATAGCCGGATTTGTCAGACAACTGCTTGTGGAAAACGGACAATATGTTGAAGCTGGCCAGCCTCTGATACTGATCTCTCAAAACAGGTCATTGCTCCTTCGGGCTGAAATCCAGCAGAAATATGCCGGATATCTCAGTTCAGTAACAACAGCAATCATAAGGAAGGTTGAGGATAACAAAACCTTCACCCTTGAAGAACTTAAGGGAAAGATCCTGTCCGTCGGGAAAGCTGCCACCAATGATAATTATCTTATTCCCCTGACCATTCAGGTGAATAACCCGGGTAGCCTTATCCCCGGAAGTTTTGTGGAACTGTATCTTAAAACCGTATCGGATGCCGAGGTTCTGACAATACCAAATCAGGCAATAATTGAAGAGCAGGGCAGGTATTCCATATTTGTCCAGGTCACTCCTGAACTGTTTGAAAAACGTGAAATAAAGACAGGTCAGACAGATGGCATAAGAACGGAAGTTATCAGCGGTCTTGCTGATAATGAACGTATTGTAACCAAGGGAGCTGTCATGATAAGGCTTGCACAAAGCACCGGGGCCCTCGATGCACATTCAGGTCATGTCCATTAATAACGCGGAAATCCATGATCAATAATATCATAAAGTTCTCCCTGAAGAATAAGTATCTTGTTATACTGCTTTCATTGGCGCTGGTGGTTTTCGGGATCAGGACAGCCATAAACATGGATATCGATGTATTTCCCGATCTGACTGCTCCAACCGTGGTTGTCATGACCGATGCTCACGGGATGGCCCCGGAAGAGGTTGAACGGCTTGTAACATTTCCCATTGAAACTTCCGTGAATGGTGCCACAGGTGTGCGAAGGGTCAGGTCGGCCTCATCACACGGCTACTCTTTTGTATGGGTAGAATTTGACTGGGGTACCGACATTTTCAGGGCGCGGCAGATAGTAAGCGAAAAGCTGATCACGGTCTCCTCACAGATGCCTTTGGGAGTTGACCAGCCGGTGCTTGCTCCACAATCAAGCGTTATGGGGGAAATATTTTTTATCGGACTACAGGCGGACAGCACAAGTCTGATGGATCTGAGAACCATAGCAGAATGGAACATTAAACCATTGCTGCTGGCGACGGGCGGTGTCTCACAGGTGACAATTATTGGCGGTGACTATAAACAATACCAGGTGCTTGCCAATCCACAGAAGATGAATTTCTACAATGTCTCAATGAATGAATTGTCTGAGGCTTGTGAAAGCATCAGTGAAAACTCAACCGGAGGTGTGGTCAGGCAGTACGGTAATGAGTATGTGGTCAGAGGCATTGCCCGGGCCTCAGATACCGAGATCCTGGGTAACACTCTTGTCAGTACCTTTAATGGCAAACCGGTCAGGCTGAACGATGTTGCTGAAGTTAAGATCGGAAGCGCGGTAAAGATGGGACATGCTTCAAGAAACGCCAGCCCGGCCGTGATTATATCCATATCCAAGCAACCTCACACAAACACACTCAGGGTTACGGAGAAAATAGAAGAAAATCTAAGTGCCTTGAAGAAAACATTACCGCCAGATGTTAAACTTGACACAAAAATTTTCCGCCAGGCCGATTTCATTGAAACCTCCGTACGCAATGTTCAGAATGCACTGATTGAAGGGGCAGTATTTGTCATTATCATACTTTTTATATTTCTTGGAAGTTTCAAAACAACGATCATTTCGCTGCTGGCAATTCCTATCTCCCTGCTTGGTGCAATTGTTGCCATGAAATTTCTCGGGTTGAATATCAATACGATGAGTCTTGGCGGGATGGCCATAGCGATTGGTGCGCTCGTTGATGATGCCATAATTGATGTTGAGAATGTATACAAGCGTCTTCGCGAAAACCGACTGAAGCCTGAAGGAGAGCGTCAGGGTTCCTTCACAGTGGTGTATGAAGCATCAAAAGAGATAAGGGCCTCAATTCTGAATGCCACGGTCATTATCATTGTGGCATTCCTTCCATTGTTTTTTCTATCGGGAATGGAAGGGAAAATGCTGAAGCCTCTGGGCATATCATTTATCGTTTCCCTCTTCGTGTCACTTATTGTGGCAATGACACTGACTCCGCTGTTATCCCAACTGCTTTTATCTGACGAGAGGTACCTTGCAAGGAATGAAAAAGATAAATGGCTGGTGCGTAAGCTTATGTATTATTATAAAAGATCCCTCAGCTGGTCGCTTAGCCATAAAAAAACAATCCTGTTCTCAACACTCGGCTTGTTCATTGCTGCCCTGATCCTGATGTCAACACGGGGTAGAAGCTTCCTTCCTGAATTCAATGAAGGGTCATTGACCATTTCCATAGTCACCAGGCCCGGTACCTCCCTGGAAGAAAGCAACATGCTGGGCAACCTTGTTGAAACAGAATTGCTGGCAATTCCAGGCATATCCAGCACAGCACGCAGATCAGGGCGGGGTGAGCTTGATGAACACTCACAGACAACCAACAGCGCTGAAATCGATGTTAATTTCTCACTCAACGGACGGGATCGTGATAAACTCATGGCCGAAGTCCGAAATACCCTGTCGCAGATTCCGGGAATAGCATTTACTGTGGGACAGCCTCTCGGTCATCGCATTGACCATATGCTCTCGGGAACACGTGCCAACATCGCAATAAAACTGTTTGGAACCGACCTCAACAGGATGTTCTCACTCGGGAAGGAGGTAAAAGGTTCGATTGAGGGCATTGGAGGCCTTGTTGACGTTAATGTTGAACAGCAGGTTGAAATCCCGCAGATTCAGATACGGGCAAACCGGGATATGCTTTCCTGGTATGGGATCACGCTGCAGGACTTCAACCAGTTCGTCGACCTTGCTTTCGCTGGAAAAAAACTGGCAGATATTTATGAGGACCAGCGCAGCTTTGATCTCATTTTAAGGTTGGATAAGGATTATACTGATAATATTGAAGGTATCCACAATGCGCTTATAGACACTCACGACGGGAAGAAGGTCCCCCTCGAACAGGTTGCAGATATTGTCTCCGCTTCAGGGCCAAGTTCAATCAGCCGTGAGAATGTTCAACGAAAGCTGGTTGTTTCTGCAAATGTGGCAGGACGTGATCTGCGGGGGGCAGTCCAGGAAATACGGGAGAAAATAAATACTGCAATCGTTCTGCCTGAGGGATACAGGATTGAATATGGCGGCCAGTTTGAAAGTGAGGCCAGGGCATCACAAACTCTCCTGATAACCTCGGTATTTGCCTTGCTGATTATATTCCTGCTGTTGTTCCAGGAATTCAGGAACTTCAGGCTGGCCGGAATTATCCTGCTTAACCTGCCACTGGCCCTGATCGGAGGTGTCATGGCAATATTCCTCACATCAGATGTTATAAGCATCCCCTCAATCATCGGATTTATAACCCTGTTTGGCATAGCCACAAGAAACGGGATACTTCTCGTTTCCCATTACCAGCGCTTGCAGGACATTGGCACACCGCTGGGTGAAACAATCATTAAAGGTTCTGCCGACAGGCTTAACCCGATACTGATGACGGCCCTGACTGCTGCCCTTGCGCTTATCCCGCTGGCACTGAGGGGCAGTCTTGCAGGAAACGAAATTCAAAGTCCGATGGCAAAAGTCATACTGGGAGGTTTGATAACCTCAACTTTATTGAACATCTATATTGTTCCAATGGTGTACAGCATATTCAGAAATCACGGAATAATATCGAACAATGATCTTTAAAGCAGGCAACCGCAGGCCGGAATTAAGGGTCATCTGCCTGAAAGCAGAACCATACGTCACTGTCGGTCGGATACTATGGGACGGGGTCAGCAGCTGCTTCTGAAACCCGCATTGACATTCATCTCTTTTTCATAATTCCTTTAATGATTATAAAGGTTTTTTATGATATATTCACGAGATTAAAACTTGTGAAACCATATTCTTATGACGAAGAAAATCCTCATTTTGATAAATGATGCTCCCTATGGTTCAGAGAAGGCATACAATGCTTTCCGGCTGGCAATGCAGCTTTGCAGGGAACATGATGATGTTGAGGTAAGAATATTTCTTATGGCAGATGCAGCTGCCTGCGCAGTTGCAAATCAAAATACCCCGGCCGGATATTACAATATCGAAAGGATGCTTAAGGCTGTCCTTGCAAAAGGAGGAATGGTTAAAATATGCGGCAGTTGCATTGAAGCCAGGGGCCTGAAGAACACAATGCTGACAGAAGGAACTGAAATAAGCACAATGGCCGACCTGGCAAACTGGGTTATTGACAGTGACAAGGTGATTACATTCTGATATTTGTTCAGAATCCTTTTAACATAACCGGAACAAAAATGACCCGTTAAAAAATCATTCAGAATGATATATATATTCAAGGAACTTCGCAGGCATAAATGGAGAACAATATTCAGTGTTACCGGGTATGCCCTTGCCACCGTGTTCATACTTCTGATACTCTCAGTGGCAGACGTAAATAAAAATGATTCTTACGGTGTCCTTCAGAGTACCGGAACCCATTTTATTGTTTACATACCTACAGAAGCCAATTTATGTACCAGCAACATTGCCAATGGTTCTGTTTTTGCAGAAGGTGTAAAAACGATGATGCTGGACCACGATATGGTCAGGACAATCAGGAATGTTGAAGGTGTGAAGGATGCGGCAGCATGTCTTCAGTACAAAATGTTCGACGGAGTTTTTCAGTCAGAAGTTTCAATTGCGGGTATCGACACCTCAAGTCTGGCTACAAGAACAAATGTTCTTGCCCCGGCACATGTAATATCAGGCAGGTACTTTTCCGGCAGACCTGAAGAACTACTGGCTGAAGAATCATTTGCCGCTGCACATGATCTGTCGCCGGGGGATACCCTGAAGATATTCGGTGGAAAAATGATTGTGGCCGGCATAGTGAATTCCGGTATACGGCCTGTGAAAGCAGATTTCTATGCACCCATCTCCCTTGTCAGGACAATCCTTAAAGACAGGCTGCTCTGCAACGCCCCCAATTTCGATATGAATATCATTCTGGTTGAAGTTGCGGATGCCCGTGTACAGGATGATGTGATCACCAGGATCAGGAACATGATGTACAAATTCGCAGTATCAACCTATAACTGCTATCAGCCAGCCAACAGGGTAATGTCGATAATTGACAGATCATCCATTGGCCTCACAGGACTGATATTTCTTTTCCTGGTAATTTTTTCGGCAAAGACTCAGCTCACTGCCCTGATGGAAAGATTCAGGGAAATAGGAATCCTGAAGTCATTAGGCTGGTCGGATTCCAGCCTGGCCATACATGTTTTCCTGGTATCCCTTATACAGTCAGTTGCCGGAGTAACAGCAGGAGTATTGCTCGCATTCGGTCTAATTGAATTCCTGGGACATCTTGATAATCCGGTTTTCAGTTCTTACAGTTTCCGGCTCCGCTTCGGAACTATCCCGTTAATATACGCTCTCTCACTGATTGGTGCCGTTGCCGCAGGTCTTTATCCGGCAATAAGGATATTCCGGACAAAGGCCGGGGATATTATCCGGAATCACATGTAATCTTATCGGAATTGGAATTATGAACAACTATAAAATTGAATGCATCTCCCTGAACAAACAATATAAAGGCAGGAATGTACTTATCACTGCCGTCAGGGATGTCAGCCTCAAAATCGAAAAAGGCGAATTCATATTGTTGAAAGGGAGGTCAGGAGCAGGAAAATCTACCCTGATAAACCTCATAGGAGGACTGATCGCACCGACGTCAGGTAAGGTAACTATTGATGGCTTCATTGTAAATCAACTTAACAATAAATCATTGAGCAACCTGTTGCTGAACCGGGTTGGGATTGTTTTCCAGGGCTTCAATCTCCTTCCCACATATGATATTTATGAGAACATCGAAGTTGCCCTGGCCCCCAGAGGACTTTCAAAAAGAGAAATAAAAAAACTTGCAATACCATATTTTGAACGTTTCGGACTGTCAGAAATGATGCATCTTCTACCCGAAGAACTCAGTACGGGACAACAGCAGAAGGTGGCAGTCATCCGGACCCTGATACGGCAGCCATCCATTATTCTGGCCGATGAGCCGACTGCCTCGATAGACGATATTACAGCCGGCGAGATACTGGAGCTCATGAGGAATCTGTGCAATGAGCAAAATGTAACAATCATACTGGCAACTCACGGTATTGTCCCCGAAACGATCGCTGACAGGATGATTGTAATGGAAAACGGGAAAGTGATCAATCAATGACATATTTTTAATCAACCTGATTACCTGCCATCAGATCCTTCAACTTCAGGCTTCTGAACACTATTCCTTCATAAGGAGACTTATGCCCCATCTCAAAAAGACATCCTACCCTGCCTGATCTTAAGATGGTAATGTCTGAGTAAGCTGCAGGTCCTTCATGAAGTACTCTCGAATGTGCCCAGGTTTTTCCCTGGTCAGAACTGACTCTCAGGGTCATTCTCACCCGTGAAATCTCATCTGCAGGATTGGAAAACAACAGGATTTTCTTTTTATTATGTGCCAGGAGGGAGCCCTGACACACAGGTTCAACAAGGAAAGGATCAGGATAAATATCGCTCCAGCTGATTCCCCCGTCGGTACTTACTGAAACTTTTCTTGTTTTCCGGATGCGATCATAATTCCTCATATTAAGCATAAGCCTGCCGTCAGCCAGCTCAGCAACGGAACATTCGTTAACCTGATCCTGGGGAGTGGTTCCGCCCAAATGCCAGGTGGAGCCATTGTCGTCAGAGTAAATAACATGCGAATAGTATCTTTCTGTTACCGATTCTATATGATCGCATGGAATTATAAGCCTGTTCCTGTATTTCCCCTCCCTGACCTGAATTCCATGGCATGGTCCGGTTGCATACCATGTCCAGTTAGTTTGCTTAACTGATCCGGTGATTTCCGAAGGCTCTGACCATGTCCTGCCGTCATCGGATGAGATCAGCAAAAATATCCGTCGTGTATCCATACTCTTTCCCTTAATAATATCCGGTTCATTATCTGAGCCGAGATTCCAGGTCGATAAAAGAAAAATCTTTCCCGTTACAACGTCCTGTACCGGAGCCGGATTACCGCAAACATTATCTTTATCATCCCAGATAACAATAAGATCACTCCAGGTCTTTCCGTTATCATCCGACCGTCTCATAACCAGATCGATATCCCCCGTATCGGAAGAGCTGTTCTTTCTGCCCTCGGCAAAGGCCAGAAGAGTGCCTTTAATGGTAGTAATTATTGCCGGAATCCTGAAAGTGGTATACCCGTTTGTCCCGCTCTCAAATAAATATTCTTCCTGATTTTTCTTAATCCTTTCACGGCATAATGAAGGATTGAGGATCAAAGATATCAGCAAGGTCATCATCAGGAATCTCGGGGAAATTTTCATCTGTAACATTTATTGTTTTAAAAATCTGATTGCTGTCAAATTCTGCCCGGATCTAAAAATAAACATTATTGTTCCTCGGTAAATTAAACCCCGGGACTATTTTTCTGAAAGCAGGTTTTATCGATACAACAAACCGCCTGCCTGTTTCGGTTGGAATCACTCTCCCTGTTGTGTCGGCTTCCAGGCAAGGCTTGAATGATGGCTGTCCAGTTTATGGTCAGGCATATCTGGTTTATCCGGAATTATGTAATGGCCTGTCTTACCAATAACAGGCATTAACAGTATATGGTACATCAGGGACTGTGCCCGGGATCGATTTGCAGTATCGTCGGTGATCACCTCAACAAAACATTGTCCGGCACCGCGATTAATAGTGAAAAATATAGTGGGAATGGATCGACAGGGATCAACGGTCCATAAAAAATCAACAGAAAAATCTTAACCGACAATTGAACAATATTCTGTAGAACAATGTTATGGTTTTGGAATAAGTTGTTGAACTTAATCTTACTCATCTATGAATAACCTGAATGACCGGAGATTTTATTATCCCTCCCAACAAATAACTGAAAATGCCATAGTTAAGGACTATGATGAGCTTTACCGGTACTCAGTGGAACACCGTGAGGAGTTCTGGGCAGAACAGGCTGAGAATCTCTTCTGGCACAAAAGATGGGATGCCGTGCTGGATAAATCCAATCCCCCCTTTTACAGGTGGTTTCCCGGAGCAAGGACCAATATTGTCTACAATGCGCTTGATCGTCATCAACAAACGCCGGTAAGGAACAAACTGGCACTGATATGGGAGGGAGAACCGGGCGATGTCAGGACATTCTCCTATCATTCGGTAAACCGTGAAGTTTCGCAGTTTGCAAATGTACTGAAAAGCATGGGTGTAAAAAAAGGCGATGTGGTTACAATCTATATGCCCCAGATCCCTGAGCAGATTTTTGCGATGCTTGCCTGTGCCCGGATTGGAGCAGTTCACAGTGTGGTTTTTGGCGGATTCAGTCATGAATCACTTGCAGACAGGATAAATGATGCAAACAGCCGCGTGGTTATTACTGCCGACGGCGGATACAAGCGTGGCAAGGTTGTGGAAATGAAATCGATTGTAAACAAGGCAATGGAATTGTCTCCGACAATGGAAATATGTATAACGATAAGAAGGGCAAATGTTGATGTTTACATGGAAAACGGAAGGGATTACTGGTATCATGACCTTGTCGGGCTGCCCATTGCATCCTATAAATGCGAAACGGAAGTAATGGAATCTGACGACATGCTTTTTCTCCTTTATACATCAGGTTCCACAGGCAAGCCAAAAGCGCTTGTTCACACACATGGCGGATACAGTGTCTACACCTCGACAACCCACCGCATGGTGTTTGACTTAAAACCGGAGGACAGGTATTGGTGTGCAGCTGATCCGGGTTGGATTACCGGGCACAGCTACATTGTATACGGCACTCTGATAAATGGTGCAACTGTGGTCATGTATGAAGGTGCACCTACATATCCCTATCCTGACAGATGGTGGAAAATGGTTGACAAGTACGGAGTGAACATATTATACACTTCACCTACTGCAATAAGAAGCCTGATGCGTTTCGGCGACTCATGGCCAAAGAGAAATGATCTGAGTTCCCTGCGCCTTTTAGGATCAGTGGGTGAACCCATCAACCCGGAAGCATGGAAATGGTATCATGAAATCATCGGTAATGGCAGGTGCCCGATAATGGATACCTGGTGGCAAACTGAAACAGGCGGATTCATGATAACACCCCTGCCGATCACCCCGCTCAAACCGGGTTCCGCATCAAAACCTTTTTTCGGAAATGAAATTTCAGTTGTAAACGAGGAAGGCCGGGAAGTGAATGTTGGTGAAGAAGGAAATCTGGTAATAAAATCCCCCTGGCCCGGTATGACAGCCGGAGTTTATAAGGACAATCAACGTTTTATTGATACGTACTGGTCCAAATACAGTAAGCAGGGTTGGTACCAGACAGGTGATTCGGCCAAAATAGATGAAGATGGTTATTTCTGGATAATAGGAAGGACTGATGATGTTATAAAAATAAGCGGATACCGGCTTGGTTCATATGAGCTCGAAAGTATTATGAGCAGCCATGCCGCAATAGTGGAATCGGCCGCCATAGCCCTACCCCACCCTGTCAAAGGTAATTGCATTCACATCTATGCAGTGTTGAGGAAAGGATATGAGCCGGGCAAAGAACTGGAAAAAGAACTTATTGGTCATGTGATCACCCACCTGGGGCCTATTGCAAAACCTGAAGAAATAATTTTCGTTGATCAGCTTCCAAAAACAAGAAGCGGTAAAATCATGCGCAGGGTATTGAAGGCTAGGGCCCTTGGGCTTCCTGAAGGGGACCTCAGTACACTTGAAGATTAATATACCCGCTAACAGACTGACCGGGAATAAGTATTGGTCAGTATTTTGAACCGAAGATCCGGCCGCTTCTTCTTGAATGCCTGAAAGCCTGCTTCCTTAGCTTGGCATTGTGTTTGGAATAGAAAGCCCTGTTCCTTTTCATCTGCAGGTTATCCTGAAGCATCAGCCCTCTCAGATCAGCCTGATATTTCCTGCCGGTCATGCAACCTGTGAAAGTTATCCCCAGAATGAATGTTATCAGTATTAATAATATCGGCCTTTTCATTTTTCAGTACTTTGTCGGATAAAAACCATATTTAAAACTTATTTCCTGTAGATTTAGAAGTACATTTTCAATCTTTAAACGGATTTGCAAAAAAAAAGTTGCATTTTGCAATATACTCAGGCTACATGGCGTTTTAACAACGAAACCATGATACGCCGGAAATGAATAATAAAAGATCAAACAAACCGAGAAATACCAAATTCGTCAGGATAGATAATTCCACCTGGATCGAAACAGATGCCCTGGTTCCTGATGATGTTGCAAGAATGCAATTCCTGCAGAAGGTTCAGTTGTCGAGACCCGGTTCATTTGAAAGTCAGGTCAAAGATGATTTATTTTACCTGAGAACCTAATATTATCCTTCCCTTAATCGTAAAATCAGGGCTGAATGATTCGTGTTGCCGGTTTATGGCCGCATCGTAAAAAAGCCTCAGATTATTATTGCTGTAAAATCAATGTAATTCCTTAACAGTTACATCAACCTGATTGGTAACTGTTTCTCCCGGCTGTAGAAATGGCAGCAGGCCTTCCTCCCTCAATACTTTTCTGTTCCTGACCGGAACATTCCCCGGTTCAAGTCCGAGAACATACTCACCGGGACCCATCATTTTCCACTGAGTAAACCATGGCAATGCAGCCCCTGTAAACTCAATGGTGAGGTCAATCCCTGATTTTTTATTTATCAGCGAAACTGAGGAAATCCCTTTTTCATCCGGTCTCAACCTGTGAAAGTATACCTGTTCTGTGAATCCGGCCTGCGGCAGGCTGAAACGCTTAAAATTTACTGCTCCTGATGCAGAATGTTCATCCCTTGGAATTGTTTCCTCCGGATTAATTATCAGTTCCGATTCTTCAGAAAGGAACGGATAACCGAAATTCATGTGATATAGAATTGTATACGGACTTTCTGCATATCCGAAATTGGTGATCGCGTCAGCAATGCGAATCCTGTTCTGGCCTATGGTAGTTGTAATTTCCCGTTCAAGCCGGATCTTGTTTCCAAAAAGAGCGGCCTCCTCAACAATTCCCCTCAGCCTGATGTGATATTCATCCTCATCCCAATGTGACAGATCAGCCACCTGACGGGCAGGAATATTGGAATAACGTCCATGCAGACCCAGCAACTCATCTTCATCCAAAACAGGAGGCCCAAGATAGGTCAGGCCGCAGGTCGTCAGCAGTCCGCCCGTGAAAGTCCTCAACCAGCCTGAATTCTCAGGCTCGTAAAAAGCCGGATGAGATTCCCCCGTGCTGGTGAGATAAACAAGGTTAATACCCCTGTAAGAAGCAAGGGAAATATCCATTCCCCGGTCAGGAAGGACTGTATAATTCAGCCCGCTTCCGGAGTTGACATCAATTGCCCGCATGTTACGGCCCCTGCCATCAGTAAGCTCGTAATGCCTTGTCCCCCCGAGCTGATCCAGATTTCCAATATATTGCAATAGCTCTTTTGTTTTCATTTCAGGTTATTTTATGTGTTCGCAGACTATTAACCGCGATTTAAAATGAATTTTCATCTTATTACCTGTTGCCGGCTTCAGGCTCCCCTGACATGATCAGACTTAAAACCATTTTCAGGGCGGAGATACTTAAAATAGGATTCTATCTGTAGGTATTAAGAAGCCTTATAACCTCATCACAGCTTTTTACTTCATTTTCAGGACGGACCCCGTCGGGAAAAACTTTAAGCAATGGCAGTATCTGCAATTGTGCATTACTGTCATTGATCTTTCCATTTTCGTCTGTGAGGTTTTCAAGCTTCAGTCCGAGATGTTTTGCCATGAACCTGTACATTGCCACTCTCTTGTTATAACCATAATCATGAATCTCATTCTCAAAATGGGCATTTTCGACATTTTCTGACTTGCCGAACAGGCTGTAAACCTTTTTGATATACGGATATTCTATATCCGGGACATTCCTTGTCCAGTCATCTCCATCTGAGATTATCAGCTGTGGCTTTGGTGCGAATGATGCAGCAATCTCAACATTGTTGGTCTCAAAGCCTGGGGTCCTGTGAATGGGCATACCGCTTTCACAATTACATCCGCCGTAAAAATGAGCTGATACCTGCACGGCCGGAACAGAGACATCAATTCTGTCATCGACAGCGGCAAGCAGAAAGGATTGGGTCCCGCCTCCAGATGCTCCGGTAACACCAAGTCTCGTGTCATCAACAAAACCAAGTGAAAGGAGGAAATCGATAACCCTCATACTGTTCCAGGTCTGGAGCCTTAATACTTCCGGAGTCCCATGCAGGCACGGAAGAGATTCACCATATCCCACCATATCGTAGGCAAATACGGCTGCGCCCATTAAGGCAAGGGCTGCACACCTGTATTGCATATCGATCCTGTATCGTCCATAGTCGGCAGGATTGTTCCAATGTCCGTGCGGACAGGCAATACCCGGTATCTTACCGGTAAATGACGCCGGCAGATAGAGATTTCCTGTAACATAAAAACCCGGCAGGCTTTCAAATGCAACGTTTTCAACAGTGTATCCGTCAAAAACCTGTTTTATCTTCCTTATCGGGTTCAGATTGCACCGGGCAGGCAGCTCATCAAGTTTTGCACCTTTCAAAATCGTGGCCCTGATCTGCCCGGCACGTTTCATCCATGAAGCCTGATCATGATATGTTCTGGAAAATTTTTCAAGATTGGCCCTGCCTCCTTCTTCAGTGGTATAATAACCCTGACACAGAAAAGATTCCTGGGAATGGGCTGAAATAAATCCAAAAAAACATGCGAATAATAATAATTTCAATTTCATAATCATATAAACTAAATGGTTTGAAAATCTCATACAAGATAAATGTTTCCATAAAGCAATTTACATAAGCAGCGATTAATTTTATATGAGGATCAATACCGGGGATATTATCTCTGGAGTCCGTTTCTACCTGTATGAAACTGGGTTGATGATCCTGATCATTCCACATACCGGGAATTGCCATGACCAATTCACTGTTTGCACGTTAACAGTTCGCCATTATTGATTTTCAGCACAGCCCGGATCGTTAGTTTATTCATGACCGATTCAGGACCCAAAAGCATATGCAGGTTCTCCCTTATCCGGCCGGAAAGAAGAAGGATCCGGCTAATTACCGGCCACAAGCAGTTTGCAGCTCACCTTAAACCGTGAAGTAGTTAACACACAGAAATACATCCCCTGTCCAATCCGTTTCCCCGGATCAATGCAGCCATTCCAGGTAAGAATAGCTAAACCCGGCCCCCTTACCCCCTTATCAAGGGTGAGAATCTTTAATCCTGTCAAACTGAAAATGGAAAGGTCCACGTGATCTTCACCGGCAAGTTCGTATGCGACAGTTGCATGCCCTCTGACAGGATTTGGAGCAATCATGAGTGAAGGAAGTGCCTGCTCCGATACTTCACTGACATTTACCACCCTGTCTTCACGAACCTGCGCAGTATCAAGATTGGTTACATGAATATTGTCAAACCACACATACTGACCTGAACTGACCGGAAACTCTGATGATATTTCAAATCTTTCTACTGCCGACCAGTCAAACTTACCTTCAGGATCATACCAGGAATTATTGTCCCATGATCCCTTCTCGTAAAGATCTGACAAGGGTATATGGACATGATGCCATTTCCGGTCCCATTCTGCGACAGTGCCGTCAATCGTAATACCCATCCTCCACGGATGATCCTGTTCATCAGTCTTTGTGTCAACGAACCTGATATCGAATTTTATGTCGGGCTTATTCCCACGAACCATAAAATCCACCGCATACCCCCCGGCTGCAAGTTTTGACAGATCCTTAAATGGCTTGAATCTGAAAACGATTGCATTATATTGACCAAAATCCTGCCAGAGCAAGTTATATATTCCGTTGTTAGGCAGATCAGTCGAATAGAAATTGATTTTGCCCGTACCATAGCTTCCATCTGATATTTGATCGCAGATAAAATCAGAATATATTAAAAATCCGTTGGTTTCAGGAGTAATTACAAAAGGAGTCTGGGGTGGTATATTTAAACCCAGCGACTGAAGAAGAGTGATATTAAGATCATGATCAAAAAGCTCATTTGAGTTTTTGTTGAATAAACCGAATCCGCCCTGGTAATCCCATATTGTCCAGGGGATATTTTTTTCATCAAGATACTGTCTTACAGCGTTATACCAATAAGATCTGTCGGTATTGCCGCTGTTTGGAATATAGACACCGAATTCACCGCAGAAAATATTAACATTCCTGCTGTCCCTGAAATTTACCGCAATATCGATCAGTTGCTGAACACGGGCAACAGTTCCGTCGGACGGGTAATTGTTGAGGTTGCTTTCGATCCATGTTCCTTTCAATGATGCAGGACATGCTGGCATTTCCGCCTGATCGAACGGAAACGGCACACCCGCCAGCGGTTCCATTGATGGTGTGGTCCATGATGCTCCCTGGTGGGTGAACACAAAGGGATCATAGAAATGAAAAGTATACAGCAGGTTAGCGTCCGTGTAAACGGGAAGGTTTTTCAGTTCATCATAGGAATTATAACCCGATCCCCCTACGATAATTGTATGTTTTGTATCAATGGCCCTTATTTCAGCAATAACCTCCCCCTGTATTGCGCCCCACCTGGAAGTGGTAATGCCATGAGGCTCATTCAGTATCTCAAATAAGATCAGATCAGTCCTGTCCTTTAAATGCATTGCTATTTGCGACCATATTGCCTTAAGTATACTCCCCACATCCGGACTTGTATCGATGACGGGATCGAAGCTGTGATTATCCAGGATCAGGTATATATTCAACTCTTCACACAGGTCAATCACTGAATCCAGGAATTTAACAAAAAGAGGATCAAGCGTATTTGACGGATCACCAAGGGTCATGCTGTGAAGATTTACAGGAAGACGGATCACATCACAACCCAGGCTTTTAATATTGATCAGATCCTGTCTGGAATATTTTGTTAACTGGATCTGACCCGGGTTGTCTGCCTGGAACCAGCCGGTCAGATTAACTCCCCGGCTGAACGGAGCCTGGCAGATGGCGTAAAGCCCTGTCAGCAACAGAAAACATAGGCAGGTTAAAAGCCTGCCGGCATTTTTAAACGCAGAGAATGATTTTGCACTGGCTTTTGACATAAATGTGATAATACTGTTAAAGTTAACAAATTTCAGTTACTTTTATATACTCAGGATGTAATGAAAACCATCTGCTGACGCTTCCGGAAGAACGGATTCCTGGTAGGAGCTGCCAATAAGTTACGGGTAACTGCTGATAGGTGGTTTGTCAAAAAACGGTGTGATCCAAGGATATCTGGATATTCCGTGGATCAGGAAATATAAGGACCGGATACTGAGCCCTGAAGGCGAACGGGCAGAAGAAATTATCCTCTTGTCAGTGCGGATAAAAAACATCAAAACTTCAATATATAATGAAAAAAAATCTGATCACGAAAATGGTTCTCCTGCTGGCATTCTGTATGATTACTATTCCCCAGTTTTCCCAGGCACCCCATAAAATAAGGGTATTATCTTATTATGCAGGCCGGCCGGAATTACTCGACAGCTTCAAGATAGAGAATATGACACACATAATATTCTGCTTTGGACGGCTTAATGGCTCAAGATTCAGTGTCAGAGGACCCGGCGATACGGTAATAATACAGAAAATGGTATCACTGAAAAGCAGGAACCCGGAACTGAAAGTACTTCTTTCACTTGGAGGATGGGGAGGATGCAGGACCTGTTCCGATGTTTTTGCAACAAAAAGAGGCAGAAGGGAATTTGTACTTTCCCTAAAAGGATTTTATGATTATTTCAAGGTTGACGGACTCGATCTCGACTGGGAATATCCTGCCATAAAAGGTTACCCGGGACATAAATTCACATCTGCTGATAAAAAGAATTTTACAAAACTGGTGAATGAAATCAGGAAGCTGGGATATGATCATGAACTGAGTTTTGCAGCCGGAAGCTCGGAAAGATACATCGATTCTGCCATCCAGTGGAAACGTGTGATGAAGAAGGTTGATTATGTAAATCTCATGACCTATGATCATTCAGGACCCGGATCTCCGGTAACTGGTCATCACACCGGACTCTATTCCACACCCTATATGCATAGGTCAGCTGATTTTATGGTAAAAAGCCTGCTTAATATGGGAATACCGGCTGAGAAGATAATATTGGGGGGAGCGTTTTACGGTAAGATATTTGAAAATGTCGACAGCATAAATAATGGTCTTGCAAGGCCGGGTAAGTTTAAAAATACTGTTTTATACAGGAATGTGTCCACCCTGCTGTCAGCCGACAGCGGCTGGGTATACCACTGGGACGAAGCTGCATCAGCCCCGTTTCTTTACAATAGGGCAAAAAGACAGTTCTTTACCTATGATGATGAAAAATCGATAGAATTGAAAACCAGATACGTGATTGACAACAAGCTGGGAGGGATAATGTACTGGCAGCTTGGAGGTGATTTGTACAATAAAGGGTTGCTGGATGTTATTGACCGGGTAAGGCAGAACTATACCGGACTAAAACCGGGGAAAAATTAAGCAGCCCGGACAATCAGTCCTGAAGCTCCGCAAACAAGAGTTGCTGGTAACCCATCCTGATAACCTGATTTACTGCTTTTCATTTGTTGTCCCATGTATTTACCCCGGTTTCCCGGGATTCCAATGACAAACACACCGAAAAAATCGTACCCTGATAAGAGTGACTCCATTTTTTGCATTCGGCAGATTTGAAATTTTTAATCCCAGAAAAAGTGCCATTTGTCAAAATCAATTATTATCGGAAAAACATGCCATGATAACTGCACTGCTATTTATTATATTGAATATCCGGGTATTACAAACCAGGTATCAATGGAATCGCTCGTTTGCGTAAAAAAATTGATAAATTTTATCCGGATTTTGACGAATGCATGTTTTTATATGATTAACATATTCTGTGAATTGACGAACCAGCCAGACCCTTACACTAAGTTAGTAAAATCTGAAAAAAAATCCCGAAACGTACCTTTTCTTTTTTGAAGACCTCGCACTTAATTAGTAATTTTATATTTGGTATTAAGTATCCTATCAATGGATGAAGTGACAGTAAATCAAAAAATTGATGTAGGCAATTTACGGGCTGTTAAGAACGACTACCTGGATAAGCAGACCCTGTTGGATGAGGATCCTAACAATCCGGTCTTTAATAATCTTGTAGCTGAAGGCGGCGGGAATTTCTACCATTACATCAACTGGCTTGGATTGTCAAAAGATCCTAATTTAATGATATTATCTTCAATTCATCATTATTACTATGATTTCAACGAATTGAAGGATGTAAGGACGCTTGTAAATCTCAAGCAATTAAACCAGATAAATCATATTGATCGTTTTTTAAGCAATGTTTTCAGAGTGCTTCCGAGCAAGGCTAATTTTATAGGCTGTTTTAAAGATAATAAGATCCATCGCGGAATGGCCGTTCCAATCTATCTGTCATTCAGGCTCTTAAGCAATCTGATAAATCTTTTTGATTCTAAAACTGACAAATTTCTTTCAAGAAAGTATGTGATTAAGGTACTTGAATCACATGGCTTCAGAATTTCAGACATGACGGAAATCAGTGATATTACTTATTTCTGTGCTCAAAATATCAAAAAATAAAGCCAGCTCCTTTTCCAAACAGCCGGAATCTTAACCTCAGCTGAAATTTTTATAATTAAATATTCACTTGCCTTGCAGGTAAATAAGAGCGGAATTTCCCTTTTAAGCCAGTCATTATTCATTGATCCAAGGAATTGGTCAGTATGTCAAAATATCATCAGGGATATCAAGGATGAGGAATAATCTGTAAAAAGATTAATACATCTTTGATTCTGTGTCACTTACACAGATCGGAATAAGGCGTTCTAATTGATTTTGCGGAAAATCCCGGTAAATATGTTAAACTTTTTGACGAACAGTCAGGTTTAACCCTTCAACACCAGGGAACATATGACAATTAATGATTTTACCAGGGTATATTCCTGAAAATCAAGTCTGATCTATCCATTTTCAAAAAGCATGTCTATTGACAGGGCCAGGGATAAACTATATTTTTATCCCGGTCTTTAACCGGTTGGATTATGGAAGCAACAAATATGTTAGGAAGAGAAAACATTTTTAACCATGCCGCAACAACAGGCATTAGAACATATAATTTTCACTATCCGGAAAAAGTGCCTGTCAGGTCATATGCCCTGGAATCTCTGCTTTCAAATGGTTGCGAGGATATGTACAATTATGTTCACTGGACAGGTTTGGTAAGAGAAGCCGGCATGATGGTCCTGTTATCCATTTCACAATACCATTATGATCTTGCAGATTTGCAAAACATCAGGATTCTGATTAATCAGAAACAACTAAACTCCGTCAGGCATCTTGAAAGTTATCTTCATATCCTGTTTTCAGCCTTACCTGCTGATGCTTATTTCCTTGGATGCATTCAATGCAGTAACAAAAAAGCAGATGAAAAATCAACAATTACTCAGGGAAAGTTTTATCGTGCCTTTAATGGCTCTGACAATTACCCGGAAAAGTTGTTTTCAAAAGAAGGATTATTTAAATTGCTTGAGGGACATGGCTACAAGGTAATTGATTTGACCGAACTGAATGGTATCACCTATTTTTGTACACGGGTAAAAAAACCCGCAGAATAAAACATTATCCTTCAATTATCGTTCTATTATTGATTTTAAGGAATTGCGACTTTATAGCTACTTCCTATTAAGCATATATGGATCTAATTAACACACTAATTCGTCTTAGAATAATTCCATTACTCGAGAAATGGAATATTATTAACCTGGTACTAGGTATTATAGATATCATGGCCATCGCCGTGGCCTTCCAATTTGCATACTTAATCAATTATCATGAATTTGGAGGAAACTTCTTTTTCGAAAGAAGGGACATGACACTTCTGTTCCTGGGAATTTTGCCTGTCTGGTTAATTACACTCTATATAATTAAGGTGACCGAGATCCCGAGAACCAAAAGATACCGGACCCTTTTATTTGAATACCTTCAGTCTGCCATAGCAGTCAGCATTATATTACTGGCTATTTATTTCATATTCAAGCTCGCGTATATATCACGACTTTTTCTGATAGAGTTCACATTCCTCGGGTTCCTTTTCCTGTTTATGGCAAGAACACTGGAATATAAGGTTTTCAGGATCTACCGGGCAAAAGGTTATAATTATATAAATGTTGTATTGATTGCAGATGATTCATCCATTGGATTTATAGAGGATCTCCGCAACAATCTCGACTGGGGATACAGGATTGCTTTCATTTTCAGTAATTCACAGAATATCAGGGAAAAATACGGAAACATCTACAAAATACTTCCTGAAAAATCAAAAATGGTTCTTCATGAGCTGATGGAAGTTGACACAATTGACGAGGTAATTTACCTGAAAAATGAAGTTTTTCCGGCAGAAGTCAGAAATACCATAAGATCGTGCGAAGAGCTTGGTGTGGTTTTCCGGCTGAGGCACAAGGATCTGCAGCTAAATCTCACAAATGCTTTTACATCAATGATAGGGAATGAAAAATTCCTGACCTTCATCAATATTCCCTACAAACCCTTTGCGCTTGCAGTTAAGAAGTTCATGGACATTAATTTCTCGGTCATACTTTTAATTATACTGTCTCCTTTCATGCTTTTAATAAGCCTTGCCATCAAGCTGACCTCCGAAGGCCCGGTTATATATAAACAGGCCAGGGTGGGTTTGAGAGGCCGTCAGTTCAATCTGTACAAGTTCCGCACCATGGTTGTCAATGCCGACAAGATCAGGAAAGAACTGGAATCGCAGAATGAGGCTGACGGACCCGTTTTCAAGATAAAAGATGATCCAAGAATAACAAAAGTTGGCAAGATATTGAGAAAAACAGGGCTGGACGAGCTTCCCCAATTGTTTAATGTATTAAAGGGAGAAATGTCGCTTATCGGCCCCCGTCCGCCATTAAAAAGCGAGACAGAACAATACAAAAGATGGCAGTTACGCCGTTTGTCAGTCAAGCCCGGTTTATCATGCTTCTGGCAGATTATACCCGACAGGAACAGTGTTAAATTTGAGAAATGGATGGAAATGGATCTGGCTTATATCGACAATTGGTCGCCTCGATTAGATTTTATAATTTTGTTCAAAACTATAAAAACAGTGTTCAACAGAACAGGAAATTAGAATTCTACAGAAAATAAATTATATGAAAAACAAAATGAAGATAACAGGTAAAACAGGACTTGCAATAACTTTGCTGATTTTCTCCATTTCATGTGTTCCGGCAAAAAGGTTGAGTTATTTTAACGACATCGATGATCTTAACGAACCGATAGCAAATCCCAAAATTCAGAAAATAATATTACCTTTTGACAGGTTGTATATCAAAGTACTCAGCATTGACCCGGCAACAAGTCAGATTTTCAATCCGACGGAAGAGATCAGGTATGCATCGGCGGGTACTGGTTTAATTGGTTATCTTGTAGACGAGGAAGGCAATATCTATTTCCCGTTTGTCGGTAAGATCAATGTGGGAAATCTTACTACGACTGAAGCCTCCAGAAAGGTACAGGCAGCCCTTAATGAATATGTTTCAAACACATCAGTCACTGTAAAATTCATTGACAACCAGGTCTCTGTCCTTGGAGAGGTTCAGCACCAGGGAGTTTTTTCATTCACACATGACAAGATAAATATTTACGAAGCCCTTGCCCTTGGAGGCGGGCTGACACGCTACGGAAACCGGAAAAATATTGTACTTATCAGGCAGGAGGGAGATAAAATAATGCACCACAAGCTGGATCTTTCAGACTCTAAAATCACTTTCAAGGAATATTATTACATTCAACCCAATGATGTTATTATTGTGGAACCATTGAAATCCGTTTCAACCAGTTATCAGAATATAACTTATACCACGTTACTTACGACGCTTTCAACTGCTGCAACACTTTTAACCATAGTGCTAACCAGACGTTAAAACCATTTTAAAATTCAAAACAATGCTAAAAACAGCGGAACCAGATTCATCAATAGCACCAATTAAATACTTCATTTTAAAGGTTGTATCTCTTAAGTACCTGTACATGATCATTTTGATCTTATGTTTTGGTGCAGCATTCCTATACAACAGGTATTCATCAAGGGTATTTGAAGTTTCAGCATCATTAAGTCCGGTTGAAAATAAAACATCTTCCATCCTTAGTTCAAATCAGCTTTTTGGAGGACTGGAATCACTTCAATCTCTCAACAATACCGAAAATGATATGACCAACCTCAATTCATTTGCACTGGTACACAGCACGGTAATCAATATGAATCTGGAGGTCAGCTATTTCCGGGAAAAACTTAGTTTCTTCAAACAAACCAATGAATTGTATCAGTCGTCACCATTTAATGTCACGATCGACAAGTCACATATTCAGCCGATTAACGTTAAAATATTCATTTCAATATTGGATAATTCATCTTACAGGCTGACGATATCCGAGAAAAATGTATCATTGTACAATTATGTCGATAATCTTATTGTTAGCGAGAATGTACCCATTGAACTGGATTCAGTGTACCACTTCAATGAAACAATCGCAAACAAATACCTGAAGTTTTCAGTTTCCCTGAATAAAGATATTCCCATAGATTATAATGATAATATTCAATATCAATACTATTTTAAATTAAACCATCTTGATTATCTGGCAAAGCAGTATCTGAAACAGATGACTGTCGAAAAGGCATCACCGCTCGGATCAATAATAAATGTCAGGTTCAGCGAAAGGAATCTCAATAAGACTATTGATTTTTTGAATACCTATCTTAATTCATTTCTTGAAGACAACCTTGCAAAAAAGAATAAGACCGCTTTAAGCACTGTTAATTTCATTGACTCTCAGATATCAAAGACTTCGGACTCGCTTGCTGTGTCTGAGTCTGCACTTCAGAATTTCAGGTCGGCACACCAGGTAACCGATCTCAGTTTCCAGGGACAGCGGATTTATGAGCAGATGACCCAGATTCAAACCGAAAGGGCGAATTTACAGGTACAGGAAAGATATTACAATTATGTGATAAATCTTTTTAAAGCCAACCAGGACCTGTCAGGAGTAGTGCCACCTACTGCAATGAATGTTAACGACCCGATAATTAACCAGCTTATCACAACCCTGCTAGACCTTTATAATCAAAGATCAGGTGTGGTTGCAGGAAGCAACCCGGAGCGAAATATCTTTCTTACACAGATCGACAACAAGATCCGTATCCAGAGGCAGGCCATCCTGGAAAATTTCACCAATAATCTGAATACCCTTAACCTTTCATTGAATGAACTTGACTACAGGGAAGAAAAACTTTCGAGGGATATTTCAAGGCTTCCCAGGACTGAAATGAACATGGTAAGCATGCAAAGGAAGTTTAACCTGAACAATGAAATTTTTACTTTCCTTCTGCAAAAAAGATCAGAGGCAGCAATCTCACTTGCATCAAATTACCCGGATTATGAAATTCTGGAACCTGCCAGGGAAATAACATCAAGGATCACTTCCCCGAAACAAATCATCAACTACATGCTTGCCTTGTTCCTGGGATTATTGCTTCCGACGCTTTATCTAATGATCAGAGATTTCTTTGATGACAAGATAAGGAGTCTTAATGATGCAGAATATCTGCTTCACAGACCCGTTTTAAGCGTTATTTACAGCAATAATCACAAAAGTGAATCTGTTGTTGCTGAATTTCCGAAATCGGCAGTTTCCGAGTCATTCAGAAATCTCAGGAGCAGTCTCTTCCTGAACGCCGGACACGAACAATCAAAGGTTATATTAATAACATCATCCCAGCCACAGGATGGAAAAAGCTTCATATCTTTCAACCTTGCCTCTTCAATAGCATCCGTTGGCTATAAAACCATATTAATTGATTGCGATCTCAGACGGCCCACCCTGCATTCCAAACTAAGAATTGAAAATCGCGTGGGATTGACAAACTACATGACAAAGAATGCGTCTGTCGATGATATAATTCGTCATACAAACATTGAAAATCTTTCATTTATTCCAGCCGGCCCTGTAATTCCCAACCCCTCTGAAATGATGGAACTAGGTGTTCTTGACAGTCTGATAAATGATCTTAAAAGCAGATATGACTACATAATAATTGATACCACACCCGTGGGCATAGTGGCGGATGCAACCCTGATGATGAAATATGCATCAAAGGTTCTGATGGTAATGAGAAACAATTATACACGTAAAGATATTCTGATAAATGTTATCAATAATCTGAAAACAAATAAACTAAACAATTACGACATTGTCTACAATGACCTGAATCTGCACAAAAGCTCATACAGGCATTACAGCAACTATTATATTAAAAATTAAGACTAAAAAACTGTATTAACCAATAATTAATAATATTTCATTAGGTATGGAAGTTGAAGAAATCACAATCAGGGAAAAAGTCAAAGATTATATACAGCAGGCAACATTTGTTGATAAGGATAAAATCAGGGATGATTCCCTGATTTTCAAGGAAGGATATTTTGATTCGATGGGATTTGTATTGCTCATCACATTCCTTGAAGAGAATTTCAACATAAAGACCAACGATTCAGACCTTGTTGAAGAAAACTTTGAATCAATCAATTCCATTACAAATTTTATTCTGAGAAAGAAGAATAACTGAACATGTGTGGCATTGCAGGAATAGTTGATTTCAGGAATGCACTCACCGACAGATCATTGATTAAGTCGATGCTTGGTGAAATAAGTTTTCGCGGACCTGATGAAAGTGGTATTTATTATTCCATCAATGCATGCCTTGGACACGTCAGACTCAGCATACTCGACCTTTCCACCGGTCAGCAACCCTTATCTGATTCACAAGGCCGTTTCTGGATAGTATTTAACGGGGAAATCTTTAATTATCCTGATCTCCGTGATATGCTCCTCGAAAAAGGGGTGGTTTTCAAAACCAATTCCGACACTGAGGTTCTGGTCAATCTTTATGCCATATATGGCAGGGATTGCCTGCCAATGCTGAATGGTCAGTTTGCCTTGGCAATATGGGATAACCATGAAAAGGAGCTGTTCCTTGCCCGCGACAGGGTTGGAATCCGTCCTCTGTATTATAATACCGAAAACGGGATATTTACATTCGCCTCCGAAATAAAATCCATCTTTGTCCGGGATAAAGTCAGGCCTGAGCTGTCAAGTGAAAACCTTGCCCAGATATTTACCTTCTGGACAGCGTTGTCGCCCAATACTGCTTTCAGGAATATTTTCGAGCTGTCACCGGGTCACTGCCTGACATACAGTAAAAAAGGTCTCAGAATATATAAATACTGGGAACTTCAGTATGGCGATCCCGAGCAGTCACTTACTCTTGAAAAGGCATTGACACAGTTCAATGAGCTGTTTCATGATGCAGTACGAATAAGGTTAAGGGCTGACGTTGAGGTAGCGGCATACCTTAGCGGGGGAATCGATTCAAGCTCAACGGTTGCATATATTAAAGATATAGAACCGAATACATTGAATACTTTTTCAATTGGCTTTACCGACAAGGAATTTGATGAAACTGCTTATCAGAATGAAGCAGCCAGATACCTAAATACACGCCATAGATCGATAACCTGTACAGCAGGGGAAATTGCCGGAAGTTTTCCAAGGGTAATATGGCACACAGAGACACCCCTTACCCGTACCGCACCAGTCCCAATGTATCTTCTCTCGAAATTTGTCAGGGAAAACAGCATTAAAGTAGTAATCACCGGGGAAGGCGCCGATGAGATGCTTGCAGGATATGACATTTTCAAGGAAGCCTTGATAAGAAGGTTCTGGGCGCAACAGCCAGATTCAGCTATCCGCCCCCGCCTCCTGACCAAGCTTTATCCGTTTCTCCCGCAGATGAAAGAGGCAAATCCCGCCATCCTGAAAATGTTTTTCGGCTATAAGCTGGAAGATACCGAAAATCCTTTCTATTCTCATCTTCTCAGATGGAACAATGGAAATCATATACTTAAGCATTTTTCAGACAGGATTAAATCAGAACTTAACGGTTATTCAGCTATTTCCGACCTGGAGAATAAATTGCCATCTGATTTTAACAGAATGAGTCAGCTGGCTAAAGCACAGTGGCTTGAAACTTCCATTTTCATGTCAGGCTACCTGCTTTCATCACAGGGCGACCGTATGGCTGCAGCCAATTCGGTAGAGGGAAGGTATCCGTTCCTTGATTACCGGGTGATTGAATTCTGTAATAAGCTCCCGGGTAATTTCAAGCTAAGGGGGCTGAATGAGAAATACCTGCTCAAAAAAGTGATGAAAAACAGGATTCCTGAAAACATAATTAACCGCTCAAAACAGCCTTACAGGGCACCTATTAAAAATGTCTTCTTTTCAAACAATCCGCCGGAATTAATTAAGGAAATGCTTTCATCATTTTATTTCCAAAAGGTTGATATTTTCAACCATGATTCTGTATCTAAACTTATGCTGAAAATAGAAAGGACCAACACAGCCTCAGAAATTGAAGACATGATACTGGCTGCCGTTGTTTCAACCCACCTGTTGCATTATCAATTCGTTGAAAAACATTCAGAAAATATACAAAACGGGAGAATAAAAAATCCAAAAATTGTTGAAGACTTTAAATCTATTTAGTATGGACCAAAAAAGAGCGTTCTCAAAAGATCTGATCGTACTCAGAGATATAGAATCTGTAATTAACAATATAACCGAAAAACTTCGGCAGGATGTCCTGATTGAATTTAAAAGATCCGGAGGAGTGGTTGGCATAAGCGGGGGAATTGACTCGTCAGTTTGCCTTGCCCTTGCAGCAAAAGCTTTTGGTCCTGAAAAAGTTTTGGGAGTAATCATGCCTGAAAAGGATTCCAGCCCAGAAAGTGAGGAGCTTGCAATTGAACTGGCAAAAAAGTTCAAGGTGGAGACAGTTAAGGAGGACATTACCGGTGCATTAACAGGATTCAGGTGTTATGACAGGCGCGATGAGGCAGTTAAAAGGGTATTTCCAGAATATGATCCTCAAACCTATAAAATGAAAATTGGGATCCGTCAAAGCGGATTGTTCAGTAATCTTCCGCCTGTGTTCACACTTACAATTGTTGACAAGGAGGGGAGGCAGCAGGATAAAATCCTCCATATCCGTGAATATCTCCAGATTGTTGCCGCATCCAACTTCAAGCAGCGTTCAAGGATGTCGATGCTTTACTATCATGCAGAGTCTTTGCATTATGCCGTAATTGGAACTCCTAATAAACATGAACAGGAGCAGGGGTTTTTTGTAAAGTACGGTGACGGAGGCGCAGATGTAATGCCAATAGGTAATCTATATAAATCCCAGGTGTACCAGTTAGCTGAATATCTTGAAGTCCCGGCCAGCATTATTGAGCGGACACCTACCACCGACACCTATACTGCTGTCCAAACCCAGGAAGAATTCTTTTATCAGCTTCCGTTCAACCTCATGGACATTTACTGGTACGGGTATGAAAACGGATATACTCCTGGTGAAGTTGCCGGGGTTATGGGCGAAACAGAAACCCGAGTCGAAGCCCTGTTCAAGAATTTTGAAAGAAAAAGAAGAACAACCGATTATCTCAGAATGGCACCTGTCAGAAATTATTACAGATCCCTGTAAAAAAAGGAGAGTCATATCTATCATAAAAGGTTGTGTGAAATGATTCACACAACCTGTCTCAAATGAGCCTGGAAACCATGATGCGCAATCATGGTTTTTTCATTCATGCCAATAAAACAACTGCTTATCAAAAAGATCATGTCACCGATGTATTTTAACTTTTAATACAAGGATTAATTATGCACATTTGAATAGGTTTAAATAAAAAAAGCTCATATATTCCACACAATGAAGAAATTCATACTATTTATAGTTTTTTGGAATTTCATTGTAACAGGTTTTGCCCAGAATCCAGAACCTGGACAGGAAATCCATGAGGTTAAGATTAACTATGATTATAGTCAGGAGAATCTGGGCACTATTTTCACTACGTCTGAAAACAGTTATGTGCTTAAGTTAAATCTCTTCCGGCATCCATATGAAAATGCACAATTATTAATCAGGATATGGACTGGTTCAGATAATAATTATACCCTTATTGCCGGACCTTTCTCCTGGAACATTTCGTCCGGGCCCCAGGGATGGATGGAATTTGAATTCCCGTATCCCATTGCAGTACAGGCAGGAAAAACCTATCTGATTTCATTTGAAAATAGCTCTGATGACAAAGAAAACAGGGCCCCGGCAAATGCCGGAGGACCGGATCATAATAATCTGAGGGTCAATATCTCTTCCGCGAACGAAAACAGCAAATCAGTAAAACCGGCCAGCTGGTTTATAAATTCTTCCGGAAGAATTAAAATTCATGCAATATTAAATGTCAGGTTTGATGGCGGAACAATCGGAAAAGAGCAGGCCATATGCTATAATTCAGTACCTGCCAGGCTGACGCAGGTTATTCCGCCCACAGGCGGTGACGGAACATATGCTTATCAGTGGCAGAGTTCCACCAATAATATAAACTGGACCAACATTGCAGGAGCAACTTCTGAATCATATTTACCCCCCGCATTGACCAGCAGCAGATGGTACAGAAGGATTGTAACGAGCGGTGTATTCGGAACTGCGCGCAGCAATGAAATACTAATAACCGTTTATCCCGTATTTTCTCCGGGTACGATTGGTTCTTCACAAACCATATGTTATAATTCGGCGCCTTCAACTCTGAACCAGATCCTTTCTCCAACGGGTGGCGATGGCGTATACAGCTTTCAATGGCAGTATTCCACCGATAATATTTCCTGGATCAACATTCCGGATGCTACAGATTCGTCATACTCTCCCGAAGCATTAACTTCAGGCCGGTGGTTTCGAAGGAACGTGATTAGCAAGGACTGCGGACAACTCAGCAGTAATCCGGTGAGGATTACTGTTATAAACGAGCTGGTTCCTGGAACAATCGGATCAGCGCAATCAGTTTGTTACCACACTGCTCCAGCTACACTTACCCAGCTAAGTCCGGCTTCCGGGGGTACCGGATCCTTCACTTATCAGTGGCAGATATCAGAAAATGGTTCAAACTGGACAAATATACCAGGTGCAACACAGACTACCTATTCTTCTCCGGTCATGAACAACAGCTCCTATTTCAGGAGAATTGTCAACAGCAGTATCTGCAGCAGTCCAAGCAATATCATACTAGTAACAGTATATCCGGAAATGCTGCCAGGCTCAATCGGGTCTCCACAGACTATCTGCCACAATACGGTTCCTGCACGACTGACACAGGTCTCTGCACCGGAAGGAGGAACGGGTTCTTTCGCTTTTCAATGGCAAAGTTCCTTAAATAATTCCATCTGGACCGACATTCCTGATGCAACACTGGCTGATTACTCGCCACCCGCACTGACTGTTTCTACCTATTTCAGACGCAATGTGACAAGTGCAGAGTGTGGAACGACAAGCAGCGCCCCTGTTCTGATTACGGTAAATGCCGCCCTGGATCCGGGTTCTATAGGATCATCACAATCAATATGCTTCAACGAGATTCCCGCAACCCTTGCACAGGTATCGCCTCCTGCCGGAGGAACAGGTAACTACACCTTCCAGTGGCAGAATTCACCGAATAATTCTGACTGGTCAGATATTGCAGAAGCAACACTTGGCTCATATTCACCCCCGGCATTGACTGCAAATACCTATTACAGACGAAACATTACAAGCGGTGAATGCGGAACGGTAAGTTCAAACAGCATTCTAATCACAGTAAATCCGTCCCTAGCTCCGGGCTCGGTCGGTTATAATCAAACCATCTGCTACAATACTGTTCCGGATCAGATCGTGCAGGTAAATCCTCCTACCGGCGGTACAGGATCATACAACTATCAGTGGCAGAGTTCTGCCAACAATACATCATGGTCGGATATTGCCGGTGCAACTTCTTCATCCTTTTCACCGCCCTCATTGACAACAACAATCTATTACAGGCGTGCCGTCAGGAGTGCAAACTGCAGCCTTGAATACAGCAATCCTGTTCAGATTACCGTATACCCTGCAGTCAGTCCGGGGTCCGTTGGCACTTCCCAGACCATTTGCCACAATACCGTCCCCGCTCAACTGATACAGATCTCTGCTCCTTCAGGTGGCAACGGGACTTTCACCTTCCAATGGCAGAGTTCGGCCAATAACTCCAGCTGGACAAATATTCCCGGCGCAACGCAGGCCTCATATTCGCCGCAGGCACTTACAGCAACTACCTACTTCAGGCGGAATGCTATCAGCGGTGAGTGCGGAACATTCAGCAGTGCTTCGATTATCATCACTGTAAATGCAGTTCTGGAACCTGGTTCTGTCGGGTCATCACAATCCATATGCTACAACGATGTTCCTTCAACCCTTGTTCAGACCGCTGCTCCCTCGGGCGGCACGGGGACCTATTCCTATCAGTGGCAACGCTCGTCTGACGAGTCCGTCTGGTCAGACATCCCGGGAGCAACCCAGTCGTCTTATTCACCTCCTGCCCTCACAGCAAATACGTATTACAGACGAAATATTACCAGCGGTAATTGCGGAAGTGTAAGTTCAAACCACATACTCATTACCGTGAACCCGGCTATGTCACCCGGTTCAATTGGCAATAACCAGACCATTTGCTACAATAATGTTCCGGCGCCGGTTATGCAGATAAATCCTCCCTCAGGAGGTACAGGTTCATACAATTATCAATGGCAGAGCTCTGGCAATAACACTTCATGGTCTGATATTCCGGGCGCCACGTCTACATCATACTCTCCCCCTGCCCTGACCTCAACAACATATTTCCGTCTCAGGGTCAGAAGCGGCGGCTGTATGAATTATACAAACTCAGTAAGTATCAATGTACACGATAGAATAAATCAGGCTCAATTGCATGACAGCAGGAGAATCCAGAACAATACTGCAACAAATTTCCATGTCACCATTTCCGGTGGGCAGGGACCATTTACAATCAATTATGAAAGAAATGGTTCAGCACAACCCGTTATAAATAATTATATTAATGAAAGTAATATTTCAACAGGAATACTCACAACAGGAACTTATACATATACTCTTACATCAGTAACAGATGCAAATGGCTGCCATGCTCAGAATCTGGGGTCAAGCATAACAATTACGGTCCTCCCCGATCAGGCCACGGCAACGAATAACGCACTGGTAATTGTTAATTCTTCATCTGCTTATTATTCAGATTATACCAGGTATATAAAACCATATCTCGACTACTTTGGGATTCCCTACGAACAATGCAACGTAGCTTCTTCCGCATTACCGTCGTTTAGTGATTACGCAGTTTTGATCTTCGGACACAGGAATGTCTATTCTTCCAACTATCCCATTTCGCAGCTTGAAACTGCCATTTCTGACGGGACAGGCTTATATAGTTTTGATCCTCATCTGTTCGATTATTCAAGCAGTTTTAATACTTTAATATCATCCAGATCAGTTACTTCACGCCAGATTGCCATCCCAAATTACTCGCACTACATAACATCCTACCATGCACCGGATGTATATAATCCTAACAGCAATATCATTGATCTCCAGAGAAATATGAATGCTGTTCAGGGCAGCAGCCTGAACAATGGGATAACATTGGCTACCATGGGTTCAGGAAGCCAGAATGTTTCTCTTCTTCAGGCGTCGACTTTCGGAAACGGGAAAATTGTAAAATGGTGCAGCTATGATTGGGTATTCGATAATATCCTGGGGCCGGTCTTTGGAATGGATGACCTTATCTGGAAAGGTATAGTATGGGCAGCCAGAAAACCCTTCGTAATGCAGGGTATACCCCCTTTCGTGACAATGAGGGTTGACGACACTGATGGGTCTGGACCCGGGGTCATCGAGAATTTTGAATGGATAAGAATCTGCAATGATTATGGCATTATTCCATGGATCGGTACATTTAATAATGATATCCGGCGTACAAACATACCAACCCTCAAGGGTTTGCTGGATAACAACCTTGCCACTGCGTTCCCCCATGCCTTTACTGGAGATGATTTCATCTATTTCAACCATCAGAACCTGCCTTCCTTTGATCCTGCTGCCAATGTGCGTGCCGCCAGGGATTTTTATATTACTCACGGTCTTAAATTTTCAAAGTATCTTGTACCTCATTTTTATGAAATAAGTTCAGAAGCTTTGCGTGAAGTGCGCAACATCGGAGCCGAATTTATCGCCACCCACATGCTGCCGGATCAGTTCTATTTCGCTTCTCCGCCAACTCCCTGGATCAACTGCGGCCCTTACAGGATAAACCGAAACGGAAATGCATCGGGCGATGTACCTGTTTACTATGCCGGCTACGTAAATCTGAACGGCATCCAGTTCTTTAACTGCATGATCGAAATAACCGATGACGGTGGATATGAATGGTATCCCGACAACGATGTAGTTTCCACAGTTGCAAGGGGAATCAGACACCTGAGGCGTTCCTTTCACAGCATGGCATTGGCATCTCTATTTACTCATGAGTATTTTTTTGCCAATATTTCACCGGCAAATTGGAGGGAGATCATCAGACAGATTACTTCCAATATCACTGAATACTCACCTGAATACAGGTCAACTGATTACGCTGTTCAATATTTAAGGGCAAAACAAAATATTGTTATCACAAACGTGGTTGATAATCTTAACAGTGTAACCATTTCTTATACAGGAAGCAATGATATGGACACACGATGTTATCTGTTTAATGAATCGGGTGGGAATATAACCTTCAGATACGTTACACTTCCCCAGACAAACGGCAATAATACAGTAACTATCTCACAATAAATAATATACCAGGAAATATGAAATACGGGACTTTTTGCTTACTGATGATTTTCGGCTTGTCTCCGTTTAAACAGATTAGCGGTCAGTGGATTGCTGAAAAATGTCCGACAAAAGACAACCTTAACTCAATAAGTTTTTCTGATGACGGCACTGGATGGATTGTCGGGAATAAGGGCAGTATTCTAATGAAATCCTCCGATGGCTGGAAGTTGATTGAAAGCCCTACTGCAGAAAATCTGTATTCTGTTACTATAACTGATAAGAATAATATATGGGCCGTTGGTGCAAAGGGAACAATTATTCATTTCAACGGAGAAAGGTGGGAAAGGATGGATAGTCCCACAAAGTGGAACCTGTATTCTGTCAGTTTCAATAACCGGAAAAAAGGACTTGCTGTAGGTGAGCATGGAACAATTTTACTGTATGACAATGGAAAATGGGAATTGCATGAGAACAAACTCAGGGCCAATCTGCTTTCGGCGAATTGTATTGATAATTACCTGTGGATAGGCGGAGGGCTTGAATGTGTTAAATTCCCCATAATACAAATGCCCGACAACAAAAAAAACCTATCGGTTAATTATTTTAATTCCGATGCAATAATAAACAGTATTATGTTTCTAAATCCCGCTGAAGGATGGGCAGTTGGAAGTCCAAGCACAATCTTACATTATACCGGCACGACATGGGAAACACCTGTTATCCCGGAAAAATTTCCTTCCCTCAAGTCTGTTTTCTTTTCAGATATTTACAATGGGATAAGTGCAGGCTACGGGGGAACAATAATGATTTTTAAAAACAATGCCTGGACTAAGGAAAGCCATTCAACAAATGAGGATTTAAATGGTGTATCAATTATAAATGGGATATACTATGCAGTTGGAAATAAAGGGACAATTTTAAAACGGGATTACAACAAGGGCAATAATACATCAGACATTCCAGGCGAAAACGCCACAGGAATTGAGATCTTCCCGAATCCATGCGACGATAAGGTGAACATACTTTTAAATTTCAATAATCCGGCTGACAAGGTTGATATAATCATCACCACCACATCGGGTAAAATTATTATGGAAAAAGAACACAGGCTTATCCAGGGAAATTCTGAACTCGTTCTGTCCACAGATGCCCTTGCAAACGGTTTATACCTGTTGCAAGTAGTAAATGGCAACAGGTCATTCCTGAATAAGATTCTGGTCAATCATTAGCTTTAAATTGATTAAATAGATAATATTATGTCCATTATTAAGTTATCAATCCATATTGCATAATTAACATGAACGCCTTTAATTACTTTTTTTATAATACAAGTGGACTGGAAAAGCCTTTTCTTGTAGGCAAAGAGAATGTTACATTTAAGGAGCTCCATGATTCCTCTTTGCTCTTGTCGAATTACCTCGAAAAAGAATATGGCAGGGGAAAGAATATTTTAGTCATTTCTGAAAACAACCTGTTTTTCCTCACTGCATATTTAGCTGTGATCGGATCAGGTAACATTTGCATACCCCTGGATCCGAATATGGAACAGGAAAACTTTAAATTCATTTCAGATCTGACCAGACCGGTATTGTTGTTTATTTCGAAAGAAGCAGGCCGGAAACTGGATACCGGCTCATTAAGGTGCATATATCCGGATGCCATAAACAATGATGAATTTAAAGTCAGAGGCAACAATGGCAATGATTTCGATGAAAATCAATGTGCAGAAATAATTTTCACATCAGGCTCCACAGGAAAACCCAAAGGAGTAATGATATCACACAGGAATCTGATTGCCAATACAGAATCCATTATCGACTATCTGAAGCTAAATGAGTCTGACAGAATGCTTGTTGTCTTGCCGTTTTATTACTGTTACGGATTATCACTCCTTCATACTCATTTGAGGGTCGGGGGTTCAATAGTGCTAAACAATTCCTTCATATTCCTCGGAGGAATAATAAATAATCTCAGAGATTACAAATGTACGGGCTTTGCCGGTGTCCCCAGTCATTTTCAAATCCTGTTGAGAAAGTCTGACAATTTTAAGAAGACACAATTCCCGGATTTGAAATATGTTACTCAGGCGGGCGGTAAGCTGGCAACTATTTTTATTGATGAATTCAGAGCGAGTTTTCCTGAAACTGATTTTATAGTAATGTATGGACAGACAGAGGCAACGGCAAGACTTTCATATTTACCTCCGGAATTGTATGAGAAGAAAAAAGGATCAATGGGTAAGGGTATTCCGGGAGTACAGTTAAAGGTTGTGAACGAAAAAGGCAAAGAAATTAAACCCGGTGAGGTGGGTGAAGTCATAGCAAGGGGGGATAACATAATGTTGGGCTATTATGCTGACGAGGAAGGAACCAAAAGCACTATCAGGGACGGGTGGCTCTATACGGGAGATCTTGGAACCGTTGACGAAGACGGATATATATATCTAACAGCCAGAAAGAAGGAGATAATAAAGGTTGGTGGGAAACGGATAAGTCCGAAAGAAGTTGAAGCAGTAATACTTCAGCTGCCAGAAGTTGTGGACTGTTCGGTTGAGGGTGTTAACGATGAACTTCAGGGAGAAGCAATAAAAGCTGTCATAGTTATAAATGACAAAATGAAAACATCAATCGATGAAGCTTTTATAAAAGAACATTGTTCAAAGCATCTTGCCCTGTATAAGATACCGCGGATTTTTGAATTCAAGGACCAGGTAACGATCAGCTCAACCGGCAAAAGAATCAAAAAATAAGGACCTTCAAACAGTGTCCTGAGATATAACAACAATTTGAGAAAAAGCGTCACCAGGAAATCCGGAATCCGGGATTAAAGTATTCCGAAATGCTTTTTGATGATCTTTTCTTTCTGGGAATCTGGGATATTCTTTGTTGAAAGCAGTCCGGGATTCTGGCTGTACAAAAGTTTCTGGACAGACATTTTCATCACCACTTTTGCAGGATTACCAATTATCACAGAGTCATCAGGATATCTGCCCCGGAGAACACTTCCGGCTCCAATGATGCAGTTATTGCCAATAACGGTATTAGGCAGTATAATACTGTTCATCCCGACAAATACGTTATTTCCGATTTTTATTTTTCCAAAAATATCACCATCCTTCAAGTCATTGCGCATGCACCAGATACCTCCGTCATGAGTCACCAGATTGGTTCCATAGGCAATTGCAACATTATTTCCGATCTCTACCAGATATGGTTCAGTTGAAAATGCCATGGTTTCAAGATGACAGTTTTCCCCGATTTTCATCCCCTTTTTCCGCCAGTATCTGATTTTGGCATCTGAACCAGCCTTTTCAATTATTTTCTTATGAAATCCTGTGAATATTCCTTTAAGTGACATTTTTATATAATTTCCGGTTATTTTATTTTGTTTCCAAGAACATCAACAATGAATTTCCCGAGTGATCCGGCAACTTTTTCAGAGAACTCCTTGCCGGGATGGGAATCATTAATGCTCATCGCATTCCGATCCTGAAGGTAAAGCCCCCCTTCCGTCTCATACATGTAAAAATCCCAGACGAAAATATTATCGCCCTTTTCATCCCATTCATTAATAATCCAGTCATGGAATTCCCTTGCCCTTTGTGCTTCCTCTGCTGACATCCGGTTTCTGACATTTGCCGCCGGTGTCCATACAATGAATTTATTCTCGGGGAACTGAAGCATCTTTCTTTTAAGAGCATTATACTGCAGCTTATAGTTTTCAAGCGTCCTGACATCGGAATCAATATCCGGGGTCCCGGTATCGGGAAGGATATTGCTGACAGGGTAACAATGCTTAAACATGATAAGATCATACTCCCTGGTAAGGATCTCAAGTGTTGGCTCCTCCAGGTATGGTTCATTCCCAGCATGCTTAACCCATATGTTATAGTAGTCATATGGGTAATTGTTCCATCCATAAGGTGAAGCTTTGGGAAAAAATCTTTCGGTTACGGACAGATTCAGCTTCTGTTTCCCTGCATATGAATTTACAGCAGATCTCAGAGCACTTTTCCCTGTCAACTTGTATATATATCTGTGAGTTCCCCCCAGCCAGACATTCCATCCGGTACTATGGTGGAGGAATATTACCTTTTTCATATCTTCATGTTATTATCTGCAATCTGAAAAAAATCAAATAATTTGTCGGGAAATGGTTTACGATCAGCGTCTGTGACGACAGGCGGAAAAGCACCTTTTAGCGTAATCCTTTATCAACCCGGATTCTTCCCGTATACTCAAATGATATAGTAAGGAGAAAAGGCCTGAGAGTCGTTTCAATTACACAGATATTTCTCAATCAGTTCCTTTGTCTCCTGGATATGTCCCTTAGTTGATGCACCGAAAAGGACAGATTCAATTTTTGGGAACCTGCCCAGATACTCAATTGCCTCTGCCGGCCTAAGGGCACCTGCAGCAAGAACCTGCATGGCTATTGGCCTGAATTTCTTCTCATTAAGATATTCCTCGTAAATGGCCTTTCCACCCGACATCCTGAAACCTATCTTGTTGATTGAGCTGCATATAATGGGATTCTCAATCCCTACTGAGTTCAGGGCATCCAGTAAAGCCGGCATATTCATTGTTATATAGCCGGGTTCGGCATTGTATTTCAACCTTATATAGGAATCATACTCTTTGAAGACCTCAAACATTTTCAGGCCAAGAATCATGTCGACAAGAACATTCTGAAGGAAAATAACAGGTGTACTGATCCCCTTGAACATTTTCATTTCAGCATCAATCAGAAGTTCCATTATACTGATGAAATCTTTTCTGATATATGCAACACCTCCTTTGGTAAACGCGCTGAAAATATTTCCCGGAACATATTGCTTTATGGTTCCTATTATGCCCAGGTCAGTAACGGCATTTGCATATTTATGTGCGTAGGGCATGCATGGAAATATTTTAAACCCCCTGTATTTGTCAGGATGAGACCTCATATATTCACAAATATTAGCAATCCGGTCATGTGTGGTACACATAAAAGTATTTATACCTGTTTCAATTGCCTGATCAAGAACACGAATAATTGAGGAATCATCCTTGAACCTTATCGCCTGTTCCCTTGACTTTTCGTCTGAAAGATGGTTAACTGCGAAAAACTGGTTATCTCCAAACAATACTTTATCCATCATATTATTTATTTTTTTGAGTCTGCTATTATTAATTCTATCACTTTGTCAGTATAAAGTCCCTGTCTGAATGTATTCACATCTGTCTGTTTTCTTGAAAGAACACATTTAATAAAATTGTCAATCTGGGCACTGTATTCCTCTCCCCTCAGATAAAAGCTGACTGGAATGGCATAATCCGTAATATACCTGATTGTCCAGCCCTTTCCAAGTTTTTCAGCATGATTATCTTCCTTAAGATAGATCTTGAGCTCTGTTGCATCGCATATTATCTTGCCTTTTTTCCCAAGGACAACCAATGAAGTTGACATCTTACGGTAAGTTTCATCACTCCAGTTAACTGATAGTACACCACTGAGTCCGTCCTCGAGCGTGAGTATCGAATAAACGGAATCCTCAACGTCCTTTGAGTAGAACTGCTTCAGCTTGGTACCCTCTGCCCTGACAGGCTTTCCAAGGATTTCCTGAATAAGGTTAATCACATGTGAAGCATAATCATATAAACATCCCCCTCCCTCTTCGGGATTAGAACGCCAGGTTCCTCCTTTTTCCTTTGTGACCACCGGCCCGTAGGCTTCACCGGTAAAATGAATAAGATCACCAATAACCTTTGCCTTAAGCAGTCTTTTGAGTTCCCTGAACGTGCCTATGAAATGATTGTGATAACCAACCTGGTTAACCAGATGAAATCTATCTGCCAGATCCACAAGCTCCTGGCCCTCTTCCGGCCTGAGACTGAATGGTTTCTCACAGAATGTATGGATACCTTTTCCAAGGGCGTACTTTACAATCGGGTAATGAAATCTTGTAGGGGTTGCTACCACAACACAATCAAGCTTTTCACCGTCGATCATCTTTTTATAATCGGAATAAACATTCGTTTTACTGAATTTCCTGAATGCATCCAGTACAAGTGATGAAGTATCGCATACTGATACCATGTCAGCGTCAGGGTGAGACCCTACTATTGCCGCATGGGAAAGACCCATTTTACCCAGGCCTATAATTCCAGCTCTGATCATTTTCAATTGTTTTTAAATAAATTAATATATTGATCTGTTATTTTTTCCCAGTTAAATCTTGAGAGTATGTCCTTCCTACCCCTTTCCGACATTAACCTTATTTCTGCCGGATTCTCTATCGCAAAATTGATCTTTTCTGCCAGTGAATCTGAATCTCCTGAGATGAAATGAGTTGCATTCTCCCCTGTAATATAGGTGTTTTCAACTATATCGGAACATACAAGCGGGGTTCCCAGACCCATTACTGTCAGTATTACAGGTGAAAGGCCCTCAATAAGTGAAGGCTGGATATAAACATACGCATTCTTCATAAGTATGTTTGTATCATCCCCATAAATATAACCAGGAAAAATAATCCTTTCATCTACAGTGTTTTTAATCTTTTTCTCATATTCACCGGGATTGGGTGAACCTCCGATAAGGACAAGTTTCATCCGTGTATCGACCTTTCTGAAAGCTTCAATAAGAATATGTACACCCTTGTCAGGAATGAACCGGCCCACAAACAGTAAGTACTGTCGGGGTGAAATGCCCAGCTTGTGAAGTATGTCCAGGTTTTCCGGGGGTTCCTTAACTTCTGATCCGTAAGGAATGAAATCATATTTCCGCCTGAATTTTTTTTCAAAATATTCCTTTGTAAAGATATTATCGAATATTACCTTATGAGGAATATATGCAGTAAGATAATTTGACAACTGGTAAAAAAGTTTCCCGTACCAGGGCCATTTATCCCTTTTCCAATCCATTGCAAACTGACTCACATAAACCTTCTTTCCGGCAAGCCTCAGGAAAAGGGCCCAGATACTGTTTGCTCCGCTGTGCAGGTGAACTATCTTTGCACGGTTTCTGAAAATAACATCAACCGTTGCCTTGAACGAATGTACAAGTGTGTCAAATCCGGCCCGGCTGACGGTACGGAAGTATATTAATTTAATGTTATCATATTCGTTTTTCCGGGGAATTCCCTTTTCACCGGGATAAATACGGCAATATGCGGTCAGGTCATGGCCCCGGGCCGTGATTCTCGGATATAGTTCAAACGCAAATTTGTCTGAACCTGCGCCTCCTTCTTTTGGTGGGATGGTGCGAAATCCGCCGAATGCAGCTATCCTGAGTTTCTCCATCAGGTAAGATAGTCTTTATAATATGCAGAAATATACTGATTAAGAGCTATTTTCCAGTCCTGCATCAGGTTCAGGTTCCTAATATTCAGCTTTCTGTTGATCAGTCTTTCACAGGGAGGCCGTTGCGCAAAATAAACATCCTTGAAATAATCAGAACCAACAGCAGTGATTTTCACCTTATCAGAAAGACCCAGGATCCGGAGCAGTTCCCCGGCAACTTCGATCCGGCTTGTCTGACCACCGCACACCATATTGTAAAGCCCCCAGTATTCCTTCTGGATCAGCGCCTTGACATTTCTTGCAAAATCGTGTGTGAAGGTCGGTGTACCGTCCTTGTCATCCACAATAAAAAGCTCTTTTTTCCCCTCTTTAAGCTGTTTCATTATCTTCTGAATGAATTTCTTATCTTTCTTCGGTCCTGCCCCCATCATCCATCCTGCCCTGCAGACAAGAAATCTCTTTGCATTCTCTACGACAAATCTTTCGCCCATATATTTCGACCTTGCATAAACACCCAGGGGATTGGGCTGATCCCAGTCATCATAGAGCTCCTTCTTTCCGTCAAATATTCCTGCCGTACTTATATACAGCAATGGAATATCCAGAGAATTGGCCAGGTATACAGCATTCTCAACAGCCAGGGTATTTGTATTATAAGTCTCATCGGCATTCATTTCACAAAATTCCAGATCAGTATATGCACCGAGGTGGAACAAGTAGTCGGGCTTAAAATCATACACATCTTTCTTATAGGCATCATAATCCCTGAAATCAAGAAAATCGAGCCACGATTCATTAACATCCTTATCCGTACATTTAATGTGATATTCATCCTTGAATTGCTTATGGAAAGCCTCTCCCAGCATTCCTCCGCAACCTGCAATGTAAATTTTTGGTTTCATATCTGATTTACTATTTTATTTAATTCTATTTCCATTTTTCTGTTTAAAAGCGCATATCCCTCGGCATTCAGATGAAAAAAATCCAGGGAATATTCATTTTTCCGTTTCAGGCTATTCGATCTTTTCAGATAGGCATATGCATCAAATACTTCTATATTTCTGCTTATGCAATAATTCTTCATTTTTTCATTTGTATCAAAAATGAGCCTGTCGAGAGAACGATTCCACACCAGGCTTCTTAAAAAATTCCTTTTCCCGGTTGGAAAATTCGTAACGAAAACTGCAGTAACACTGTTTTCCATACAGAGTTCAAGAACGGATTTCAGGTTCTCAAGCATCTCATGTTCAATTTGCTGACTGCTGTTTATAAATCCTATCGATTTAATATCGTTCAATCCTGCCTGGAAAATGAGGAAACGGGGAGCCTGTTTTTTAAGCAGACGCTCAAATCTCAATAAAATCTGCCTGGAGGTTTGTCCGTCGATCCCTGCATTGTAAATTCTGTTTCCAATAATGTTCATCTCGCCAAATGGCCACCTTCTTATACTGGAACTTCCAAGCGCCAGTATATCCTGATCTGTCATGTCAACTGCTATTGATCTCTCCTCAAGCGGATCCAGCCTGAACCTGAGATTCTGCACATAGAAATCCCGGATCCCGAAACCAATGGCCACGAATAAGACAATGACAACCAATATGAGAATTATTTCCGTAAGATATCTTTTTACTAAAACCATCCTTTATCCGGCGACCAGTTGATCGCTTCCCTTTTATCGTTTAACCTTATGCCCGTCCGTATCACCTTTGCGGGATTACCTGCAACGATGCAATTGGAAGGAACATCCTTGACAACCACCGAGCCGGCACCAACAATCACTTCGTCTCCAATGGTCACTCCTCCGAGGATTATGGATCCGGTACCAATGGAACACCTGTTCCCTATAAATACCTCTCTTTTCAACGGCAGTCCATTTACACGCTTGTTATGCTCATGTGATATAATTGAGACCCTGGACGATATTGTTGTGTTTTCTCCAATATGAATTGCCTCTGGATAAACTCTACCAAGATTCACATCCCGTTCAACAATGGTTGTCTTTTTTATATCATAGCCCTTGAAACGTAATCTGTAATACCTCAGGCGCCTGATGAAAAAAGCCAGAAACAATCTTACCGCAAATTTTATTTTGTAATATTTTTCACTTCTCATAACCCGCGACGGTTTCCTTGTAAATATTTAAAAGTTTTTCATAATGGACTTCCTTGGCATAGTACTCCTCAACAAACTGCCTGGCATTCAGCGACATGGTTCTATATTCATCATCGCTGAGCCTGCTTGTAAACTCAATTAGGTTTTTCAGTCCTTCAATATTTCGCATTTCGAAGGAAAAACCGGTTTTTCCTTCTTCAATCAGTTCCGGTATACCTCCCAGATGAGTGGCAATTACAGGCTTTCCAAACGAATAACCTTCAATAATGGTCATGGGATTGTTTTCGTAGCATTCGGATGGTACAATTACGAATGAAGAATTTTTAATTAACTGTTCCAATTCGTCCCCGGTCTTATGTCCAAGCAATTCAATATTTGTAATATTCCTGTTCTTCAGCCGATTCTCCAGATAATTAAATAAATTGCCATCACCTGCAATTTTCAACTTAAGGTTCTTGTCGGATAGTCTTTCCCATGCATCAATAAGGGTTACAACACCCTTAATGCTTTTAAGCCGTCCGTAAAACAGATAATAATCACCTTTCTCATGCAGAGGTACAATTCCTTTCTGATCATAAAAGAAATTATACAACAGCACGAGTCTTTCCCGGATTTTCGGTCTTGTGAGGTGCTTCTCCAGGTTAAATTTACAGACACATATTATTTTGTCGAAGTATTTCTCGGGTTTGAAAAAGACATTATTAATTATATACTCGATATAATTAACGGTACTGTAAAAGATGTTTTTACGATTGCATCTGTGAATAACACAATTGAAAGTGGTTCCAAACAAGCATCTTTCACAAAGGTTGCCATCGCCATCAACAAAAATATTTCTTGGGCAGAGAAGGCTGTAATCATGCAATGTAAGGGCAACAGGAATCCTAAACTTCCTCAAGACAGGTAATATTGAAGCAGTCAGTCCTCCCTTGTACAAATGAATATGCGCTATGTCGGGTTTGAAGTCCTTCAGCAATCTTTCAAGATTTTTTGCCGCCTGCACCGAATAAAGCTTTCGGGGCATATTCAAAAGTTGTTTCAAAAAGCCTAATTGCAATGCATCGACATCATCGACAAAATATCCGGAGTATCCTGAATGGATATTATGGACTGAATTGGTAGAGAAATAAGCCACATCATGACCATATTCTTCCAGCAGCATTCCGGTATTCAGATATACAACATCTGCGCCGCCCCTGCGAAAATGGCAATTATTTATCAGTAATACCTTCATTTATATCCAACTCCAGTTTTATGGTTTTGATTGTTTTACGTTTTCTGTCCACTAATCCCCTGTAGACTGCGACATACCTTTCTGACATATGTTCTATCGAAAAGGTTTTCTGGATCCTGCTTTTTCCATGACTGCCCATCCTTTCCCGCAAATCCTTGTCGTTTAATAGTAAATCTATTTTTTCGGCAAGTTCTTCGGGATCTGACTGGCTTACTAGAATTCCAGTCACATTGTCAACAACGATTTCACCGGTCCCGCCTCCAAGGGTGGCTATTACCGGTTTGCTCATTGCCATGTATTCAAGAATCGAATTGGATATTCCTTCTGTAAAAGTTGCCAGAATTCCAATATCCATGATATTAATAAAAGATTCCACACCCGATTTCCTGCCCAGCAACCTGAAGTATTTCCGGTTTTCCTCGTTAATCCAGCTCCAGGAGGATTCAGAATCAGTATTTTTACCAATTGCCAGAAAAGTCACATCTTTTCTTTTTTCAAGCAATAGCTGAGCTGCCCTGTAATATGTGGGATAATCCTTAAAATCCGAATATGTGGCTACCATACCCACGATGTATTCAGTAGTTATACTAAGCTGTCTGATTATGTTCTTGTTTGGAAGAACCGAATTGATCCTCTCAAAGTTAAAGCCATTGTATATTACAATACTTTTATATTCAGGAGCTTTATATGCCTTCAGGCCTGCCATTGAATTACCTATTATCACATCTGCAAAAGGGAATGTAATCTGTGCCCTTAACCATGGCTGGTAAAATATATTTCTCCTTCTTGGCGAGTCTATAACCATTCCGTTAACCAGCTTAATTCTCAGAATTTTGCATACAGGAGTTATATAGACTGCCGTCATGCTGTCCCAGCAATGAACAATATCAGGTTTGAACCTTCTGCACAGATTATAGAATTTAGTAAATATAGCCAGATCCTTCCTGCTTCTCCTTATAAAGAAATGCAATCTGATTCCAAGGTCATATACCTCCTGGTAATGAACGTCCGTGCTCATCAAGGCAAGCTCGAATTCAATATCAGGAGTAAGCTTAAGAGCTTTCATCAGCTCTGTTAAGCGCCTTTCTTTCCCCCCGGCTGTTAATGTATCAATTACAAATAGTAGTTTCAATTCCCTTAGATATATTACTGTTTCTTTATTGTCTAATCAAGCTTTGATTATTTATTCTTTAATCCCCTGATGTATTTTCTGAGCCTGTAAAGCGGGGAAAAAATCCATTTTTCACCGTCAACAACAATTAAATCATTGAATGAATTAATGGTGTGAATGGAATGAATGCTTTTGTTATGACGTCGCTTCCTGTTTATTTCAATATTCATATGGAACTCCTCTTCAAATTCAGATTCACTCAGATGCTTTAACCTGAATATCGTTATTGATTCACCATATGATTTTTCGCAGTTCTGGGAAGGCCTGTATATTGAATCATCAACTTTGATGAAATCACCTGCAAACCTTGAGCCGTTCAGCCCCGACCTGACGGGATTCCCGGCATGAGCCTCATACGGGCCTAACAGATTATCAGAATAAAAAATCAATAATTCATAATTTATATCTTTCAAACTTCTGACTCCAAACAGCCAGTACTTTTTGTTATATTTTAAAATAGTCGAATCAAGAAGGGGTATATCGACGATATCCTGTACAAATGTTATTGAACGAGCAGCATGATCATAGGAATAGCATGTCAGCTTTCCGGTTTTTGCTGCTTCCGGAAATATATATGCAATGCCGTTTTCATTGAAGATGTAAGGATATGACAAATGATCATTAATGTCCAGGAGAATCTTATTGTCAATTAATCTGAAGTTTTCATCCAAACGCATTAATGCAATTCTGCCGTAATCCTTCTCAATTGGAAATTCCTCATACAGGATATTGATATATTCGTCATCTACTGAATAGATAAATGGATCCGCATAAAAACTCTTAATACCGGGAATCCTGATCCAATGGATTCTGGGGTCAAAATGACGGGACCTGATAATCTCGGCAATATCACATCTGACAAAACCAATAATCCATCGAATTGCACAGAGTTTCTGATAATATTTTGAAAAAAATTCCTGCATTTTCCCAATCACAAGTTGAACAATGTCATTATTAATTCATTTGTGTTTATCGTATTGCTGCTGACCCTACATTATACCAGAGAAACAGATTTTCATCATTCACATATTATCATTATTCATTAAGCTCATAAACAAACTGCTGATTTCTTCTATTTTTCTCCCATTCAGGACATGATTTTCTTGAATGTATTTTTGGGCTCTATATTTAAATCCATCCGATGCTCCGGGATCTTTCAAAGCCTTTGCAAGTGTATCAAGGCTCCCATTGGCAACTATTCCAAGCTTATTGTTTTTTATTACATCGCCCGGATCGACATACATGGACAATACCGGAATTCCTGCAGACCAGGCCTCAAGAAAAATATTGGGAAATCCCTCCCTTGGAGATGTAGAAATCAGGGCCCTGGAACTGGCTATCTGTGAATAAGTTTCAGAATGCGGCAAGGTCCCGAGCAATTTTACATTTTTAAACGACTTTAATTTGCCAAAAAGGTGAGACGCAGTTCTGTCGCGGGGTTCACCAATTATCTTGAATGATTGATCGGGAGTTATCTCAATCAGTTCATACAAGGATTTGAAACCCTTTCTTTTATCAAGGGCTCCCACATAAACAAAGTCATTGCCTTCGCCGGAATTTATTTCCGAATTTTCAGGTGGTTCAATAAGATTCAGAAATACTGTTGATTCAATATGTTTTTCTGACAGGATTTTTTTCTGACCTTCATGCTGTACAAGAACCAGATCTGAATTTCTGAGCAGGAAGGGATAAACAATTTCTGAAAACACACCATTTATAAACCACCAGGAATTCCATACATCAGTAAAGTAAAGATATTTCAGTCGTTCTTTCAGTCCCAGTACATCCAGATCGGCAGCAATGCCAAATACAAATTTGGCTTTCACGGCTCTGGCAGCCCAATATACAAGAATATGCCTGAAATCCCTGATCCTGCAGTAATAGACGTCGGCTTTCTTATCTTTCAGGCTCTTGTAAAGAAGTCGCAAACGAGTGGTTAAATTCCTCAGAATCTTAATCCCGCCATCATAGCCCTTAACACCACAGACTTTAATTCCCTCCTCAGAAATATAATCATTGGCAACAGTATAGTCAACATAAATAACTTCATGCCCGGCTTTAACCAAAGCTTTTGCCAGTAAAGCAATCTGCTTTTCTCCACCTCCAAGTGGCTTTCCTTTGAGGGCTCCAGCTATTTCTCCCCAAAAACAAATTTTCATTCCTGCAATTATATTATCTGATTCTTCCGGTTCCTGCGTATCATATGCAGATTGCGTATGATCTAGCAAGTATCCAATAAGATATTAAATATTCTGATCATCTCTTAATCCTGTTTAAGAATCCCTCCTGCATTTAAATGAATCCACAAATCGTTTAAGACTTGAATATAAAGTACCCGGAGTATAACCCAGCCTGAAAAAACTTCCATAATTCCTGATATTCTTCGGGTTTGCCATAAATCTGCTCAGTCGAATCAACTTTTCTGACTCCACCGGCAGATGATTCTTTCTTGGTTCAGCAGTAAATGCAAATCTGAAACCCGTTTCTTGTGCCACTTCCAGGGCATCTTCGCTATAATAGCCGTTGGGAAAGGCCAATGAGGAAGGGAATTTCCCGGTAAAATCCAGAAGATACTTATTTGACTTGTCAAATTCCTCTTTTATTTCTTCCCTGCTTACAGAATTAAGAATGGTATGATTGAAAGTATGATTTCCAAATGTTATGTACGGATTAGCGGCCAATGAACGTATTTCCGTCTCAGTAAAAGGTCTGTCAATATCGGACCAGGGATTTTGGGAATCTTTCCCAAAATTTTCTGTCAGATACTTATCTATACTTCTGTAATTCAACAATTTCAGCATTGACTCTTCCCTCCTGATCTTTTCAATGCTAATTCCTTGTTTCCTTCTGTATTTATATATCACATCCCACCAGAAAGATCTGTTTTCAATTATATTCCTGATGGTAATGAAAAATACAGCTGGCACTTTATATTTTTCGAGTACATTTACAGCCAGCATATTATTAAAGTAACCATCGTCGAAGGTCAGCAGAATGTAACGATTATCCTTTTCTATGTTATTGGTCAGGTCTTCAGGTCTGATGAAAACATATTTATGTTCAAGAAAATAGGCGACGAAATCATCAAACTGATTTACAGTCATATTCTGCTGAGGGTCAATGTGATTAAGGTCCCTGTGTTTTACAGTCTCAAATAGTCCATGAAAATAAAATGCCAGTAAGTAATTATTTTCCCTTGATGCATTTAAAAATATGGGATTTATCAGATATCCTGATCTTTCAGCCAATACACGCATCAAATCATTCATCTCTTTTATAAATAGTTGGTAGGACATTTTCTTTAATTACTCAAACAATATTCATACATTATAATAATTATTCAACGATAAGCCACAGAATCTATTATAATCAGATGCTGAAAATGACGGATCCTGAGATTATTAAAACACTTACGCTTAAATTAATTCCAATTTCATTTCATTTTTTTTCAGCGAATAATTTTGGATGTATTCCCGGGCTGCCTCGCTTAAGGTGATTGAGTCAATATTTCTTTGAGACAACATGGAAAAGAAACCCGTCAGCAATGAATATAGTTTTTCAATTGCTTCCTGATCTTTCCAATACATTGAACAACCTGGCATAAGTTCACTTGAATGGAACATCATAACAATGTAGGGAAGATCATAATAAGCAGCCTCATTGAGTAATTTTCCCAATAAACTTACGCCCACCCAGTCAAACGGTCTTAACCACAAAGGCTGATTTCTAAACAGTATCTGACGTAATATTCTAAGGGAAAGGGATTGATCGACATTTCTGAAATAATGTCCCGCAAACGTTCTGAACCGGTTCAATGGAAATATCGTTGGCATAATTGTAACCGGTATCTCAACAAGATATTTTTTGTTGTGCTCATATAAGAAAGGTTCGGGAGTTCTTTCAAGGAAATTTGGCCCCCCCCGTCCTTCTATCAGGCCTTTATTGGTACTCCAGTCAGTATAAGGTGTTACGGAACTGTCAATCAGGTAATCGTTTTTGATAAGTGACCTGGCAACTGCTTCATTGAAACCATATCTCCCTGAGCGAAATGAAGTAGGTTTTTTTCCAAAAGCTGATTCAATCTGGGCTGTAAGATACTGCAATTTCTCGTCAAGTAATTCTTCAGGAAGCTCAGATGCATAGATGTGCTGCCGGTCATTGAATCTGAATCCGTCCCTGTCCAGGAATGGTGGAGTGGTCCATGAATGCAGATGGGTACCTATTTCTGCAAGACCATTATGAGAAAAATCATAAAAAATCTTCCTTGCAAAAGAGTCATTACAAACTTCAGAAGTAACAAGATAAACCGGTTTCACGGAAAACTTATTGCAAAGTTCCTGAAAACGGGGAATATAACGAATATTCTCAGTGGTCAGATCCTTTCCGTGATCCCACTGATTGTCGCCTTCTGTATCTATTGTCAGAATAAATTTCATCGCTTCAGGATTTTATCGAGATGTGTTTTATATGCTAGCTTCTTTAATAATAAAATCATTTTAAAGATCAGAAATCCATAAGGGACAAGTTCTATATTCATTTTTTTTGCAAAAAACGTATAATATCCGCCAAAGCCTTTTTTAAAGTAATTGATGTTATATAACTGATCAGATTCATCTACAAAGTGATTATATCCCCAGAAATCAAAATATTTGAAGTTTTTGTTTTTAGCCATTAAAATGGCATTATACAACAAGCTATGCAGTAAAGGGATATTTTTCCTGTCGGGATCAGATGCACCTTTAAGATATCTCACTGACAAACCCTGAAATACCATTATTGCCCCTCCCAGAACGGCTCCGGACTCATCCTTGATTAAAAGAAAATTTCCCTTGTTATTCTTTTCAAGGAAATTGTAAATCTCATGAATATTTCTTTCCGACAGCTCAGAATCGTTGATATGACGAGCCAGGCACATTTTCAGGTAAATATTCAGAAAAGGCATCAGATCTTCGGTTCTCTGCAGGGTCTCTATTCTGATCCCCAACTTATTGGCCTTCTTAATACTCTTTTTATGTCCATCCCTTAATCGTTCCCATATTTTTTCCTCAGGATCAGCAAGATTGATCTCGAATGAAGATTTCGTATTCTCACTGTTAAATAAATATTTTATTTTATGGTGTTTGTTCAGTGCATATTCAATATAATCAGTATCAAACCCTGATTTGTAATACATCTGAACCCCCAGGTAAAAATATCCCAGGTTCTTGTAAAATCGGATTATCTGCTCAAGCGATTCAACCATCAATTCCCTGTCATCACAGACAGGACCAAAATGAATATTGGCAGACCTGAAACTTTCATTGATCTGGCAAAAGCTTTTGATTCCCGATTCATCCTTAAGATAGAAATAGCGGATCCTTGTCCTATAGAACATTTCCGTCCATCCAAGTAACTGCTCAGCAGCGCAATAATCTGCGGAATCGCAAAACCTTTTTATATCATTGATTTCATCTTCATCAAGATCATATTTAAACCTAACCTGTATGTTGCTTTCCATCTAAATAATAATTCAGTTTTAACTTGTTTAGCTGATCTGATCCTTGTCGGATATACGGCAGAGATGTGAGGCGAGCGTCGTAATTGAGTATATTTCAGCGGGATCCGCCAATCAGCTTTCTCATCCAATTCAAAATAACATACATATAATATCCATAAGGTATAAGGCTTATATTCATCTTTTTGGCAAAAAAGGTGAAATAACCGCCAAAACCCTTTTTAAATTGATTTATGTAAAAAACCTGGTCCTTTTCATCTGCAAAATGATTATAGCCCCAGAAATCAAAATATTTGAAATTATCATTTTTGGCTTTAATAATTGCCTCATAGATCAGCAGGTGCGAGATAGGCAGTTCCCTTCTGTCGGGATCTGTTGCTCCTTTATACATTACCACTGACGATCCCTGATAAACAAGCATATCAACCCCCACAATTACTCCCTTATCATCTTTTGCCAGAAGTATGGTACCCCTTGAACGCGACTTAAGAAAACTATAGAACTCCCTGATGTTCTTGACCGGAAAACCGTCATTCGAGATATTTCTCGTTTTGCACATTTTCTCTACTATGGAAACAAACGCATCAAGATCCGAATCGCTTTCTGCCTCACTGATAGTCATCCCAAGCTTCTGGGCCTTTTTCACACTTTTTTTATGCCCCTCCCTGAAATCTTTCCAGATATCTTCAATCTCCCTTCCAAGATCTATTTCAATAGATGATTTGGTATTCAGGTTGTTAAAGAAATACTTGATATTGTATTTCTTGTTAAGGGCATATTCAATGTAATCGACATCGAAACCTGTTTTGCAATACATCTGTATCCCAAGATAGAAATAACCCTTCTGCCTGTAATAAGCTATTATCTTCTCAATGGAAATCAGGATGAGTTCTTTGTCGTTGCAAACAGGACCATAATAAATATGCGCGCACTTAAAACCTTCTTTAATCTGACAATAACTCCTTATCCCTGACTCATCATGCAAATAAAAGTAACACACCCTTGCCTTGTAGAAAAAATCACTCCACCCTATCAACTGATCCACAGAGCAATTTTCACTCGAATCGCAGAAGCTGTCGATGTTTCTTATTTCCTCTTCACTGAGACTGTATTTGAATATTGATTGCATTCCAGAATCAAGAAATTATCAGTATTTAATCAATCATTTTATTTTGTCAATAAATTCAATTATCCTTTTTGCCTGATACCTGTAATTAAAAACAGTATCAGTCAGCTCTTTTCCTTTCTGAGCCACTTTTAATGATAACGTGAAATCACTCAATACCGTATCCAGCTTTCCGGAAAGACCATCAATATCTCCGGGATTTATTAAAAAAGCATTTACCCCATCGGAAAGATAGTTTGGAATCTCACCTACCTTTACCGTTATAACAGGATTTCCTGTTGCAAGGTATTCGGTAAGTTTACATGGAAATGAAGAGTTAGTGTCAGGATCATCGCGCCTTACCATAACCAGGATATATGCGTTGATTATATATTGTACAACTTCTTCGCGTGGCAGATATTTCAGCAAATGAACTTCAGATTCGATTCCCAATTGTTTAACCAGATCCTCGACCAGTTTTTTCTCTTCATCGCCATAGATACCTCCCAGGATCAGGTTTATTTCAGGATACCTGGAATGAATTTTTGCAAATGCTTTAATCAGTAAGTCTACGTTATCCCGGTCAAAGTTAATGGATCCAAAATAGCCTATGTATTTATATCCCGGATGACTGGTTTTGGGCTGCAGAAATCTTGTCGGATCAACCGTTGACGGTACATGTAATATTTTTCGTTCCCCTTTCAGCCTGGCTTTGTAGAAATCAATAAGGTTCTGGGTGATAAGCAGAATACCATCAAGAGTTTTCAATTCAATTAATAGACTCAGCTCACCGGTTAATTTCTTTAAAAAGCCATGTCTGTGATAGCGCAGTGGATGTTCGCTGTTTTCAATTATCAGCAGTGTTCCGAACATTCTGGCCAAGAACCATGAGAAAATGTGCGTTACCGGCAATTTGGTATATACAATTATCGCTTCCGTTTTCTCACTTTTGTTTAGTTTTCTAACCAGGGAATAGGCATTGTAGTATTTAACAACTTTATACCAGTTTCTTATCAAGAAATACTCATTCCTTTTTGACTGATTTATTGGATGATAATATCTGATCCCCTCGATTTCACCGTTCACATTGGTCTTATAGTCGTTTTTGAAACATATCACTGCAACATTTTTATTATTCGCCAAAAAACCTTTTGCGTATGTATAAACCCTGTTTGTCGCGGCGTCGCCATCCGGAAATGAAAAATTATCTCCCAATATTATGTATGCCATAACTGAAATAGTATTATTGAATTGATAAAAGTTCTGAATCTTGCAATTTAGGGGTACTAACCTCCTGTTTATTCGTTTTGTCGAGATAATGTTTCAGGTACACTACTGAAAGGATAATACCCACTTCATGGAAGCTGAAATAGGTAAAGGTAGCGTTTGCAAAACAGAATGAAAGGAATCCATAAAAGCTGCCCCAGTAGGAGTGAGCTATTCCAACTTTCCGGGAGTTCTTTAATAGAAAAAACAATGATCCCAGAAGGAACATGAATCCAAATATTCCATAGAAATACAGATAGGAAAGGTATCCGATATGGATATTTGTTGTGATGCCTCTGAGCATCTGCAAGACATCGTAACCTGTCTGTGGACCAACTCCAAATATTGGATGAGACGGAAAAACCTCGAGAAATACATAATACGAGGCTATCCTGGCTCCTGCCGACTGTCCGCCGGTTCGTTTTTCGAAAATCCTGTTCGCAACTACCTGCTGAATATCATAATTATATGCATTAGCAAGAATAATTAACAGTGAAAAAAGGGCTATAATAAGCAAAATGAGATAAATCTTACGTCTTAATTCCACCTTTTTCCCAAAAAACAATTGTGATATCACTATTATTGTGGAAATCATCACATACCGTGCCTTCGTAAGGAAAGAGACAATAATTCCGCTCAAGATTATGATCGGTGTGGGTTGTTTGCTCTTTCCGGTAAAGCTCAATAATATCGAGATCAAGATAGGAAAAGTGACTCCCAGTGAATTAATGTTGATCCAGCTGAAGATTGAAAAATTCCTGTGTTGCTCGATATATGTCAGGGTAGCAGGGTTCTGGGTAATTTCCGGGCTTACAAAAAAAGTCACGAACTTTATCTGAATAATACTTACAACCAAGGATATCATCAAAATCAAAAAAATAAATTTGTTCATCATTTCAATGAACCAATCCTCAAAATCAGTATTTTCCACAACAAACAGGACAATGCATGCCAGAAGATTGACATCTGATAAAATATAGAAAATCAGATTGATATTGGGAGGAATCAGGTTATTGACAAGTATGGATCCAAAATGGTAAGCTGTAAAGAGCATGAACAGTACAAGGTATGTTGGAACCCTGACTTTTTTCGTGATCAGATAGTAGATTACCACGGGAATAAACACCACGATCGTGAATAGTCCAACATGCCTTTTAGTCATTGAATAGACAAGAAATGCCCACAATGGATAAAAAGGATAAAGTATCAGGAACAGGTACTGAATTACTTTGTTCATACAGGAAGCTTGGATGATATGATGCAATCAATTATTTTATCGACATCCTGCGCTGAAAGCTCATAGAACAGTGGCAGTCTAAGAAGACAATCGGTGTACATGTCACTGAAGGGCAAGCTTCTTCCGTCATGCTTATCTTTATAATACAGACTTTTATGAAGGCTTAAATAATGGGAAACGGCATGGATGTCATTTTCTTTCAGAAGATCAATCAGATATGCTCTTTGTTCAGGGGATCTCAGAACAATATAAAACATATGCGCATTGTTGGTTGCGTAATCTGGTATAAAAGGCATTTTCAGACTGTTTGAAACACACCAGTCATTCAATCCGTTAAAATACGCATTCCATATCATTTTTCGTTTGCCCTGAATGACTTCCAGATTTTCGAGTTGTGCATAAAGATAGGCAGCAATTATTTCAGAAGGGAGAAATGACGAACCTACATCCACCCAGCCGTATTTATTTACTTCACCCCTGAAGAATTCTGTACGGTTGGTACCCTTTTCCCATATTATTTCTGCCCGCCTGAGAAACTTCTCCTCATTTATAACCAGCATTCCTCCCTCACCTGAATTTATGTTTTTTGTTTCATGAAATGAGAATGCTGCCAAATGTCCAATAGAGCCCAGAGCCCTGTCTTTATAATAAGAATCGATTGCCTGGGCTGCGTCTTCAATAACCAGCAAATTATATTTTGAAGCCAATGACATAATCCTGTCCATGTCACATGAAATGCCTGCATAATGAACTGCCACAACAGCTTTGGTCCTCGAGGTAATAAGGCTTTCAATACGATCAGTATCAATATTGGGATTGGCCGGGGAACTGTCGGCAAAAACAATCCTTGCACCCTGGCGGATAAATGCCAATGCCGTAGACACAAAGGTATAGGATGGAACAATAACCTCATCTCCCGGTTGAATGTCGGCCAAAATAGCACACATTTCAAGTGCATCAGTACATGAAGTTGTCAGCAGTACCTTTCTGAAACCGAATTTCTCTTCAAAAAAGCGATGGCACTTCTGAGTAAACATGCCATTCCCGGATATCTTTCCCGAATAGATGGCCTGATACATATAATGCATCTCCTTGCCGGTAAGATAGGGTTTATTGAATGGAATTCTCAACTTATCCATAAATGGTATACATTTACAATATTCTTAACTTTAAATCCTATAGATTCATAAAACCTGCAGGCGTTTTCATTTGCCTTCTGGGTTGCAACTTCAGTCATATGAGCATTATTCATCCAGCAGAAATGCATGGCCGCTGACATAAGTTTTTTTCCAATTGATTTTCCCCGTTCATTTTCATCCACAGCAATCAAACCAATGGTGCCTGTATTGTTCCTGACCTTAATTGTAACAAATCCTTTTATTTCAGCTCCGATCCTGTACACCATGACCTCATCAGAAATTTCCTTCCTGACTGATTTTTCTATCCATTCAGTGTAAAGGCGTTCAAATTCATTACTGCGAAAATGAGAATCAATCTTAAAGCGTGAATAGATACCGCTTTGTATGGCCAGCTTCTTAATTACAGGATCAGCCTCACCCGGTCCGTAAGCATTGATTGAAATATCCTTAAACAAGGAGATATCCTTATTTATTTCTGATGCATAGGTAACTTTCTCATCAACAAGGAAAGCAGAGGATTTAACCAACGTTTCATTTGATATATGATCTTCAGGGGCTACAAAGAAATATGCAAGCTTAACCTGGTTAATCCTCATATCACCGATAATCTTTTCTGCCTCCGCTTTAATGAGATTACAGGGTGCCATGGATACCACCTTATAACCAAAAAAAGCCGAATCCCAACTCAGGGTAGTATATTTGTTTTCCATCATAACGGCTTTTGAATTCCGATAATTTTCTCTATTTCTCTCATCTGGACCTCTGGTGCACATAGCTGCATTGCTAAATTCCTGCAGTTTTTCATGTATTTCACGGAAGATACGTCATCAAGGCTCAGTACATTAATAAGACCCCTTGACAGATCATGGCTGTCGGCAAGTTTTGCCCTGTATCCTGTTGATTCATTGATCACCAGATCTAATGAGACTCCCATTTCAAATGCAACAACCGGAGTACCGCACATCAGCGACTGATTGATCATTGAAGGTCCGGAATCCTCAATTGAAGGGCACAGAAAAACGTCCGCAGCCTGAAACGCCGATGCTATACCAGTAGTGTTATCAACAAATCCAAGATAATGATAGGGAAAGGGTAATGAGTCAGCTATACTCTCTATCTGACGACCGGCAATTAGCAACATTATGTTTTTTTCAAGGCTTGTTCCGGTCGATTTCTCCCTGAGAATTTTCAGGCTTTCAAGCAAGTATTTCATGCCTTTACGCCTATGTCCCATATAAACGGATCCGAAAAAAATAATTTTTTTGTTTGGTGGCAATCCCATCCTAATCCTTAAATCATGCCTGTCCACAGGTTTAAAAACCTCGGGGTCAACCGAAAGCAGTATCTTATGAATTGTTTTTCCGGTAAAAAGGGAGCTCGACAATGCCTGCCTGTATTGCCATTCCGATGCGGAAATTATCTCTATCTCTGTCTTACTTATATAATGCTTTTTATATGCAAGATTTTTATAGCTAATATCAAATTCATCCGAGGAATACAGGCCAGGGCACAAGCCGCAATTTTGCCTGTACCTGGTACAATCCCAGGCATAATGGCAACCACCGGTAAAAGGTGCCATATCATACATTAACCAAAGGATTTTTGCCCCGGTTTTATTATACAACTGATAAATATTTCTTGCATTAATAAAATCTTTGGCAAACAGTATCAGAATAACGTCAGGCCTGATCCCGGCCTTTTTCATTATCTTCTGTGTCCTGTAAAATGATTTCATTTCCCTTAATTCATGGAAATGATAATCAGGATTTGTCAAGATCTCCCTTTTAAAGGGCAATCGTTTTTCAATTCTCCTCCTTAATTTGTTTTTTTCAATAACAAATGGCGTTTCCAGGCTTATAATATCAGGTGGATATGTCTTATCATAGTAATTGACCAACAGTCTAACATTATGGCCTCTTTCTTTGAATTCCCTGTAAAAATCATAACCCACAAGCCCCGATGCACGGAAAGGATTGTTATTATTTATTATCCAAATATTCATCAGCCTATTTATTCCAGATTCCGGAAGCTTTATTATTTATTAATTTCCAATATTGTATGGGAGACCATATTGCACTTATAAAACCAAGTATTGCCGTGGATAAAACCACGCCATATATTCCGAGAGTTTTTCCCAGGTAAATGGCCATTGGAATATTAATCAAAGCTCCAAGCGTACCGCTGTAAAGTTGAAGTTTTATTTTACCCACGCCGTTTAAAAAATGCGAGAAAATACCACACCAGGCATTTATAATGACGAACAATGCCATTACCACTGACATACTGAAAGGCACCACAACCTCTTTACCAATCCATATCCTGTATATAAAATTTGCAAAAACAAGCATGATTATTGCACCAATGCATATAACACTCCAAATCAGCACAAGGTTTTTTATTGTGTTTTTTATCCATTTTGTGTCATGTTTTATCCAGGCTTCTGTAAAAGCACTCCAGAAAGGCACCATGATTATTCCAAAACCCATTGGAATTATACTGAAATATTTATATGCAATGTTATAAGGAGTGACCTGTGCCGGGCCAAAAAGCTGAGCGATTATTATATTACTTGTCTGATAGATAATAACTGAGGCAATCTGAATGATAAAAAACTTAATACCCAGTGTCATCAGATCCCTTGCATATTTAAAGTTGACAAATTTAATGGAAGGCGTATATTTCCTGTAATCATGGGAATAATACCATATGCTTGAAGCCAGCAGAACCAGTACAGGAGCAAATCCTAAAGTCAGTCCCAGGAGGATAAGGTTACCCTCAGTGGTCTTCGTAAGGATGAAGATGATTGTAAGTGAAAAAACCTGTCCCAGAACATTGAAGAAAGAGGCTTTAGCTGGTTCCTGGTTGGCTGTCATTACAGTGACTATCAGCTGCAGGACAAACTGGATACAAAAGAAAACAAAAACAATCATTGCAAGAACGGAAAGTTCCCGGGCCATGTCGGCAGGCGTATTTAATATCTTTGTCCAGTCAATGAATGAATTAACTACAAAAAACACCAACAGAACAAATCCTATGATTAAACTCAGGATTGCGTATGTAGTGCTTACATAGATACGTGCAAGTTCATCCTCACCTTTGGCTACTGCCTCTGCAAATTTATTTCTCAACCCATTGCCAAAACCAATATCGAAGAAACTAAACCAGTATATTATAGATGTTAACGTCAACCAGATTCCATAACGGGTCGGATTAATGTAATGTATTGTCAATGGAACCAGAACAAGGCTAAGGGCAATACTAATCCCTTTAATAAAAAAGGAATAAAATATATTTTTTTTCGCTTTTACGCTTCGCTCATGCCCCCCTCTCAGTGTCTTAAAAATAAATGAGAATCCAAATGCTTTTGACAGTATCATATTTTGAAATTAAATCAGCTATCTGTTTAAATAAAAATGTAAAAATTTAAGTCTTAGACTGTTTATTACCTGATTTTAGTGTTTGGCTCAGCCCCCTCAGTCACATAGGCCCGAGTGGAATGAACAGCAAAAAATCTTCTGCATATCCATGGTTAATCTGGACATGATGCTTTAAAACGTCATAAATTCCGGATTTCTTGTATCCCAGTGTGTAAAACTAGTTAAATTTTATATTTCCGAACTTGCGTTTTACAAGCTGTTATAAATAGTAATGAACAATTTTCCGGTCTGCTGTTTAAAATAATCCAGCGTTGATTCCATATTTCATTCATCAAACTCTAAACGGATTGGATCAGGATATATTTTATGTCATTCTGTGTGAATGATAACAACTTGTACACACCAAAGGAATAATGATTTTTTAGTTACTGGATTAATAACTATTTTTAATCGTAATTTAAGAATCACTCAGGCAACCATTAATAATGAAACTCAATACCATTATTGTATTCCTTCTGATCCTTTTCACTCAGTCTGAAGCTGCAGTTTATTTTGTCTCAACAACCGGCAATGATAAAAATCCGGGAGATTTTAATTCACCTTGGTTTTCCTGGCAAAAGGGATTTTCTTCATTAAAAGCCGGTGATACCCTTTATATCAGGGGCGGAATTTATTTTTCAACAGGGCTCCAAGGCGGGGGATACTATCAGGCAGTATACATCTCAGGAAGACACGGAACAAAGGAAAAATCCTACAATGTGATTGCCTATCAGGAAGAAGTTCCTGTCCTCGACTTAAGTAATATCACGGGGCCGGACAGAAGATTTGGCATAAACCTTGTCAATTGCAGATACTGGTATCTGAAAGGACTCACCGTCAGAAATCTCAAGGCATACGGCCCCGGTCTTAACTCGGGATTCAGAAACAACAATTGTTCAAATATCACTTTTGACAGGTGTGTGAGCCACAATAATGACGGGGCAGGATTTGCTCAATCGGACGGAGGTAATAATAACCATTACATTAATTGTGATGCACATGGCAATTATGATCCCCTGAACGGAGGAGAAGCAGGCGATGGCTTTATATTCGGATTGAACAGGGACCAGACGGTTGTGACCATATGCAGGGGGTGCAGGTCATGGAACAATTCGGATGATGGTTTTGACACTTATGGCAATGACGGAACCGTAAAATATTATTCATGCTGGGCATTTAACAATGGGTACGGACCACATGGAGACGGTGCAGGCTTTAAACTGGGGATAAACCACATGAAACCGTTGAAAACACCTCAGAAAATTCTTGTCAACTGTCTGGCTTTCGGAAACAAAGGAATAGGATTCGACCTGAGTGAAGGAGATATTCAGGTTTTAATCTTTAACTGTACAGCATATAATAACCTGGTAGGTTTTATAATAAACAAGGCTTGCCAGCATACTTCCATGGTAAGAAATAACATAAGCTTTAACAATACTCATTCAAATAGTATTAAAGCCAGGATAATTCAGGATCACAACAGCTGGAACTCACATAACAAAGTCAGCGAAGCTGATTTTTTGAATATTTCCGATGAAGGAATGACCAAACAAAGGAAGGATGATGGCAGTCTGCCTGAGACTGATTTTCTTAAACTGGCTCCTTGCTCCAGGCTTATAGACGCGGGAATAGACCTTGGAATCCGTTTTAACGGCAAAGCTCCCGACTTAGGAGCATTTGAATCAGATCATGAAGCTAAAGCAAATAGCCGGTACAGATAAAATTTCCTAATACCGGCTGGCCCCAGGTTGTTTTGGGAAAATCTTAAATATTCATGTTTCCTGTTTCACAGGATCAATACCGGAAAGTACAAATCCAACCCTTGCCTTGAAGCCCATACACGGAAAAAACAGGGTATTTTCACATCAAGTAATTCTAATAACATCAATCTGCGAATCTTAGCAATAATTTTTTTTCTCAAGACTAATGATGAGCCTCGATTCATATAATGAAACGGAAATTGAATTTATTTAAGTTAAAAATTCATTTTTTATTATAAATTCTCAATAAAATTTGCAAGATTTGCACCGAAATAACCGAACTTTAAAGGGCAACAATAGGTTATTATCCTGAATAGATTGTTCCATTGTTTAAAAAAGCATTGATTTTCAATGAATTCATTTCTTTTGAAGGGAGGTTTTTATTTAATGGAAAAATTAATAAACAGAAAAGAATTTTCATTTTATGTAACAAAATGATCAATTTACCGTTGATAAAAAAGTATTGGTCAAAAAATCATGATTATTCATCAAAATTCTTTTCTATGAAGAAAGTTTACCTGGTACTCTTTATCTTCTTTATTAGTTTTTCTCTTCCGGCAGCCACATATTATGTTTCAACCAATGGCAGTAACAGTAACAACGGTACAATAAACCAGCCTTTTGCCTCCTGGCAGAAGGCTGTGGATGTCGCGGTTGCCGGCGATATCATTTACATCAGGGGGGGTGTATACAATACCTCCGGTACCCAGAGGACAACAGGGTATTGCGGACTTTTCATTCAAAACAAGAATGGTACCTCTTCCAACAGAATAAGCATTCTGGCCTATCCAGGAGAAGTGCCGATATTGGACTGTTCGGGAATGACCCAACAGGGGTATGATCATATCGGTATATCCATTGAAAGTAGTAGTTATTTGATTCTGAAGGGACTAAGGATCAGAAATGTCAGATCTGCATCAGGAAAGACGGCAACAGGCATTTCAACCTACAATATGAACAATTCAACCCTGGAATTATTAGCTGTTAGTGGCACGCAGGGACCGGGATTTGGGATCAACGGTAACAATAATCTTCTTTTGAATTGTGATTCATACGATAATTATGACTCCCATTATGGTGGCGAACATGCAGATGGTTTTATCTTCGGCCGCTGCGAAGGCAGACACACAAACACCCTCAGAGGATGCCGTGCTTGGAACAATTCTGATGATGGTTTTGATTCTTACGGAAACGAGGGTACAATAATATGGGAAAATTGCTGGTCGTTCCGTAATGGTTATGGTACCAGCGGAGACGGAGCCGGCTTTAAACTGGGAGCCACACGCCTGGCTCCGCTTTCCACAACTCAGAAGATTCTGGTAAACTGCCTGTCCGCCAATAATAAAGGAATCGGATTTGACCAGAGTGAAGGAAATATCCTTATCCATCTTTTCAATAATACATCTTATAATAATTCGAGAGGATTTGAATTTAGCAACGGTGGTAACCTGGCCCTGGTTTTCAAGAACAATATAAGCTATTCAAACAGAAACCCTGATACTTTCCAGTCCAACATGATCAGGCAAAACAACAGCTGGCAGAATGGCATTACTGTGAACAGCTCAGATTTTCTGAGCCTTGATGATTCAGGGATCAGCGGAGAAAGGAATTCCGATGGAAGCCTTCCGAACATTAGATTCCTTCATCTGGCTTCAAATTCCGACATGATTGATGCAGGAGTAGATGTTGGCCTCCCATATAACGGGAGGGCACCTGACTTGGGGTGCTTTGAATCAGGAGGAAGTACACCTGCTCCAGCACCTGTGCCTGTTTATGTCAGTTCATCCGTTCAGAATTCAACTCCTTCCGTTATTGAAATAATTTTTAATCTTTCCCTGGCAAATACGGTACCTTCACCATCTGCCTTTACCGTTAATGTTAATTCCTCATCAAGGTCAATAAATTCAGTTTCTGTTTCCGGCACAAAAGTATCATTAACATTATCCAGTCCCGTTGTTTATGGTGATGTGATTAACGTTGGCTATACCAAGCCATCGTCAAATCCTTTGCAAACTACTTCTGGCGGACAAGTAGCTTCCTTCAGTTCACGGAGCGTTACAAACAACCTAAGCGCACCCAGACCGGTATTTGTAAGCGCATATATCAATAATGAAAGTCCGGCCTGGCTGGTGACAACTTATAGTACCGAACTGGCAGCTGTCACTCCTGCCGCCTCTGCATTTACCGTTCATGTAAATTCTGTTGTAAGAACAATTAGCTCGGTATTGGTTACGGCCAACAAGGTGTGTTTTGCACTATCCAGTTCGGTTAGTTATGGTGACGTAATAACCGTATCCTATACCAAACCTTCTTCCAATCCTGTACAGAACACCTCAGGCGGTCAGCTTGATTCATTTTCCGCCCAGAAAGTAACCAATAATGTTGTTGCCGCCCTCCCTTCATATGTAAGTTCTTCGGTGGAAAATAATGCTCCGTCATCAATTGAATTAACCTTCAATTTACCATTGGCAAACGTTGTACCTCCTGCATCGGCTTTTAACGTTCAGGTCAATTCCTCTGCCAGGGGTGTTAATTCCGTAACAGTATCAGGAAGCAAGGTAACGTTAGCTCTTGCCTCTGCAGTAAGACATGGTGACAATGTAACTGTTTCATATACAAAACCATCATCCAATCCTCTTCAAACCTCGTCCGGAGGACAGGCAGCCTCATTTCCGGCTCAAACCGTTACAAACAGGGTAAGTGCCCCCGCACCTGTCTATACGGAATCATCGGTTGAAAATTCTGCACCTGCAAGGATTGTAATGAAGTTTAATCTTACTCTTGCAAACATAGTACCTGCCACGTCAGCCTTCACCGTAACAGTGAATTCTGCCGTAAGATCGATTAGCAGCATTTCAATTTCCGGTGCTTCAGTAAACCTGAATCTCTCAAGTCAGGTAGCCTATGGTGACGTTATAACCGTTGCCTATACAAAACCATCATCCAATCCTCTTCAAACCACATCCGGAGGACAGGCCGCCTCATTTCCGGCCCAAAGGGTTACAAACAGGCTGAGTGCCCCCGCACTTGTTTTTACTGGGGCATCGGTTGAAAATTCTGCACCTGCAAGGATTGTAATGAGATATAATGTTACTCTTGCCAACGTAGTACCAGCCGTATCAGCCTTCAAGGTAACGGTAAACTCCGTTAACAGAACTGTAAGCAGCCTTTCAATTTCCGGGACAACGGTGAACCTGAACCTATCAAGCCAGGTAGCTCATGGTGATATTATTACCGTTGCCTATGCAAAACCATCCTCCAACCCCTTACAGGCAACTACCGGTATGCAGGCGGAATCTTTATCAGCACAGTCTGTAAAAAACAACCTCCAGGCTCCCATCCCGGTATATTCAAGTTCAGTCATTGAAAATGCTTCTCCATCACGGATTGGCATTACATATAGTCTTGCCCTGGCAAATATCATACCCCCGCCTTCAGCTTTCAGGGTTACTGTTAATTCTGCTGCTGTTGATGTCACCAATGTCAGCATTTCGGACTCCAAGGTATTTCTTACCCTGAAATCCCCGGTTAAATATGGTGATGTAGTCACCATGTCGTATACAAGACCTTCAGCTAATCCGATTCAGACCACAGCAGGAGGAGTGGCAGCATCGATCAATGCACAAACGGTAACCAACCGTGTTGAAGACTCCAACTCACCACCTGTTGTGATAGTCAACTATGATCCCAGCAGCTATTCGGGATTTGTAAATGAACTTGATGCCAGTGGCAGCTATGATCCCAATAAAGATAACCTGACATTTACATGGAAGATACCGGGCAACATTCCCGTCTCAGCTACCAAGGGATCCAAGATCCAGTATCTGAGCCCTGTAGTAACCGAAAATCAGAAAGTAGTATTCACAGTGACAGTCAGCGATGGTAAAACCAGTAAATCAAAATCCATCCCTGTCGAGATACTGCCCTATAAACCCGAACTTGAGGTTGCCGAGGTTCTGAATGTTGAAGCAAGCAGTTATCAGGGTTCGAATTATCCCTATAACATACTGGACGGAAATCTGGCTACCATGTGGGCAGTAAATGGAGACAACCAATGGCTGATCCTTGAACTTAAGGACATGTTCAATGTTCAGCATGTAAAACTTGCTTTCCATACCGGCCAGAAAAAAGAATCATATTTTGACATCCTGGGCTCAAATGATAAGGAGAACTGGGAACCTATACTCATTAAGTCCAATTCATGTGCATTCTCAGGAGACATGCAGGTATTTGACTTTCCTCCGTCAAAAACCGGAAAAGAGTTCAAATACATCAAATTGGTGGGACATTGTAATTCGGAAGACACATGGAATTATATTTCTGAATGCAGGATTTTGGGTTACAGATACAGGAATCCGTCATCATATGAAAACCAGATTGTTAAAATATTCCCTAACCCGGCAAGTGATTATGTGAACGTAAGAATTGAAGAAACAAATGTTTCTCCTGATTTTATACGGATCATTAGCCTGTCAGGCAAGATATTGCACGAGGAAAAACTTGATCCGGGCATCAGTGAGTTCACAATGCCCATCAACCTGAGGAAAGGTATATATGTACTTCAGATGGGTGAAGGAAAAGTTACCTTATTCAGCCAGAAACTCGTTGTAAACCAGTAAGAAATCTCATTTTTATTCAGCCGATTGATTACTTGATGATTATAAAATCAATCCGCCTGTTTTTCTTCCGGTCAGCTTCAGTGATATTCGGGGCCACAGGCCTTGTGCCCCCATAACCTGCTGCTGTTAGCCTCAGTGGGCTGATTCCATTCAGAATGAGATAATTCGTCATCGCTTCTGCACGTTTCTGTGTCATCAGCTGGCTTGATGAAACATTACCAGAGTTATCCGAATGGCAAGCTATTTCAAGTCTCAGATTGGGATATTTGGTTAAAAACCCCAGGATAAGATCCAGTATCTGTGTGCCTTCAGAGGACAGAACGGCTTCATTCCTTCTAAAGAAGCTGTCAGCCGATACGCCAAATACCTTCTTCAGGTTGTTAAGTTCTTTTGCAGCAGGATCCACCAGTTTAAAGGTCCTTATCCTTGCGTTGTTGTAGCCGAGTCCGGATATCTCGTCCAGTGCCGGCCGTGTAGCCATCAGGTCAAGTTCTTCACTTATTATATAACTGTAGGTCCTTTCTGATGGCAGGAATATTTCTCTGACTGAATATTTTTTCGGAATATTGTCAAATATTTTATTATCGGGATTCAGCCTGATCTTCGATGTTAATGCTTCTACATGAAAGACAACATCCTGATTGTATCCTTCCTCTTCATTGAGAATGGTCTGGGTAAAGGCATGGTCGTAACTAAAAATATCAACGCTCGGTACAGGCTTTTCCGGGATTTTGTCAAATTCCGCTTTTTGAAGATTATTATCAAACACCCTTAATTGTTTCGATACGCAGGCTTCCTGTATATCACCGGTTTTTCTGTTCCTGACTATCAGGCCCAGCCGGATCTCATAGTCACCCTTTTGCTGAAATGCATGTTTGACAGCTTCGCCTTCAAATCGGTTTCCATCCCCAAAATCCCATGTATAATTAAGAATATCAGATTCCGGGAACATCGATTGCAATCCGTCGAATACAACCTGTTCTTTAATCATGGCTGATTTAGACATATTAATCACAGGCTGTTCAATATCTTTGATTTCAATATCGAAAACGGACTTGGCAAAAAACAACTTACCCGTGTTTTTGTCCAGAACGTCAAGGCGTACAACATATTTGCCAGGCTTTTTGTAACAATGCTCTACATTCTGTCCCCTGGCTTTTTCACCGTCACCAAAACTCCAGACAAGCTGTACATAACGTTCATCGATCTGAATATTACCTGCATCTGTGAATTTAAAGCAGCGATGATTATACCTTTGCTTATCGCAGTAAAAAATCTGGTGAATATTCGTTTTGTAATGATATATGTCAACTGAATTATTTCGCTTTGATGAAAAATAGCCTTCACTCATAACTGAATCGGCAATAAACCCAAAGTCATCATATTGTGAATTTATTGGTTCGTCAAGACGAATAGGTGGCATCCATTTTCCATCTTTTTGTCTGGTATAGAAAATATCCTTTCCGCCCAGACCAGGATGACCATCAGAAGAAAAAAACAATCCGCCTCCACGGCTCACAAAAGGAAATCCTTCATTTCCAATGGTGTTAATATCGGGGCCCAGATTTACAGGCTCATCCCAATAATCACCTTTCCACTGGCAGTAGTAAATATCAGTGCCGCCATATCCTGCCGGATTGTCTGATGCAAAGAAAAGTCTTTGGCCATCGGGTGAAATACATGGAGTAGTAATATTATAATATTCATTGTTAAATCGAAGGTCGCGGATTTTTATCCATTTTCCGTCTTCAAACACTGCACTGAAAATACCAAGTTTGTTCCTGGGATTTGAATTTTCCCTGACCGAACCCGTTGTCCTTATATTCCGTGAAAAATAAACAGTATCACCGTTACGGGAAAATGACGCGGGACCATCATTGAATTTAGAATTCAGATTTTTTGAAAATACTTTTGGTTTCGACCAGCTGCCAGATGCTGAAGTTTCAACGTAGTTTATGCTGAAAGGTCTTTTGTTGTCCGGAGTGAAATAATCCGAAAACAGACTCTGTTTTCTGTTGGAACAAAACACGAGTCCGTTTTTATAATAAACAGGAGAGAATTCGTCATATTTATCTGAACTCAATCTGGAAAGACTGACGGAATAGGTTTCAGTTTGTCCCTCTGCAAGGGAATTGATCAGAAATAAAGCAATAATGCCTGAAAACAGTTTTATTTTCATAATAACATTTTAGAAGTTCAATGGACTTATGGCGTCTATCTTGTAACGAAACTCAAACCTGAGCATTACTTCATGTGAGCCGGAGCTGAATGTTCTCAACTTATTGAAATCATAGTCATAGGTATAGGCAAATTTCAATTGATTGGTCAGCTGAAACTGGAACATTCCGGTAACCGAACGGTTATTCCTGTATGAAGCTCCGAGCCATAACCGGTCCATAACCCTGAAATGGGCGTTGAGATCATAGAGGATCTTATTGTTGATTGAAAGAGCAACCAGTGTTGATGGCAGAAACTTGACCCTTGGAGACAGGTCAAAGAGGTACCCGGTATTCAAAAGATATACATACTCTTTGAAATTATTCCTGAGAACATATTTGTTTTTTTCAAAGTCGAATCTCTGTCCAACAAGTTTTGGAATTGAAAGACCAGCAAAAAACTTATTGTTTGAGTAATAAGAACCAAAACTGAAATTGGGTACAGCGAATACCTTGGAATCAGCCAGGTAATACTCATCTCCCGGATCAAGGACAACAAGATCCGACCATGCCGTGTTTGTAATCAGAATACCGGCGCCCAAACCCAGTGAGAGCACCCCTTTGTCCATTTCAATCTTGTAGGCATAATTTGTATTAAACTGCGTTTCCTTAGTTACCCCTATCTTATCAGTGATGGCAATCAGACCCAATCCGAGTTTTTCATTTGCAAAAAGGCCATCAACGGTAAAGGAAGCTGTTTCAGGAGCTCCCTTGATCCCAACCCACTGCCGGCGATAAAATGCTGCAATATTCACAACTCCCCTGTTACCCGCATAAGCAGGATTAATTGTAAGGGGATTCAGAACATAGTGATTCGTCACTGGTGTTAACTGTCCTGACAAACTCAGCGGAATTAATAGTCCGGATAGCAATTTAACGATGTATTTCATTTTAGCGTTTAATTACAACAAATCCATTGATAGCTTTATTTCTTTCGGGCTGAAGGATATAAAAGTAAGTATCTGATGGTAAGGGATTCCCATACAGATCTTTCCCATCCCAGTTGTTTGAATAATCTTCGTCTGAAAATACCAGTACTCCCCATCTGTTAAAAACGACAAGACTGGTTTTCCCCATTGTTTGAATCCCCTTTAGAACGAAGAGGTCATTTTTCCCGTCCATGTTTGGTGTAATAAGATTGGGAATTTTGAGATCGTTCACAATCAACTCCACTGTGTCAGTTGATACCGGGCAAGGTCCGTTATTCACGGTCCATAAAAAAACATTTTTATTAATTGAAAGATTTGAAACCTTGGTTTGGTAATTGTTCTTCTCGGCGAATTCACCACTTCCATACAAAACTGACCATTCACCCGATTCATGCATCTTCAGAGGATCCGCTTCAAGGAATGATTCAAACAAATAATCCAATATCTGATCTTCTCCAGCATAGGATTCAGGAGCATCCCTCACCTCTATATTTACCTGGTCACTGTTGCTGCATCCCCAGTTATCGGTAAGAGTTACCGTATAAATCATTGAAGATACAGGAGTTGCAACCGGGTTGTAAATTTCGGGATTATCCAGGTACCTGGCGGGAGACCATTGAAACGAACCGCTTCCGTTAGCCGTCAGCTGAGTGCTGCTTCCCCTGCATATGACAATGTCATCGCCTGCGCTGACTGCCGGGGGAGCATGAAAAATCACCCTTATAATATCATCTGAGGAGCATATATTACTGATTTCTGTCCACGCAAAATCATAATCTCCGAACTGGGTCACCGTAACCCTGGCATTGGGATGACTGGCATCAGGATAGAAAGTTGCATTTCCGGGACCGGTAACCTTTGACCATGAACCAGCACCTGTTCCCGGAACAGCATTCAGGTTAAAATTCCTGCCACATACGTTGCCTCCGTTCCCTGCATTGGCAGAAACCTGTTCATAAAATGTAACACTGATTTCTGCACTGCCTGTACATTCACCGTTTGTTTCGGTCCACCTGAACACATAGGTACCATAAGCTGAGACAATGGCACGGGGGTTGGGGACATTCGGACCCGGATTGAAGGTGACCTGCCCGGGGCCGCTGACCCTGGACCACGAGCCAGATCCATGACCAGGGACGGCTCCCAGATTAATTTCCAGCCCGCAAATATTTCCGCCGGTACCGGGATTGGGTTCGGGTTGCTCAAGGAAGATGACAGGAACGTTTGAAACTGCCGTGCAGGGCCCATTGACAACTGTCCAGGTAAAGACCTTCGGACCATATTCTGTAACGGTAACTGTTACCTTGCTGCTGTTTGCATCCGGATAGAAAGAAGCTGTTCCTGAACCCTCTGTCATTGTCCACGTGCCGGTTCCGTAAGCAGGTTCAGCTATCGACAGTTCATAAACTCTTCCGCAGGTTCTTCCCCTTGAAACTGCTGCTACAGTAGGTGGCCTATAAAAATTAACAGTTATGTCGCCGTGTGATGTGCAGGCACCGCGTGTCTCCGTCCAGCGGAAAACATATGTTCCGTATGCGGAAACCGTTACGGTAGCTGCGGGATTACTTGCAGCGGGTGAAAAGAATGAATTGCCGGGACCCGAAACTCTTGTCCAGATGCCTGTACCAAATACTCTTACAGCGCCTAGTGTAAAAGTCAGTCCGCATGCATCTCCTCCATTCCCGGCATTGGTTTCGGGACAGGGCTGGGTCCTTGCGGTCAGTCTCACCGGAGCAGGCTGCAGCACATTCCTTTTGTTCACTGCAACAATGTAAATGGTATGAACATGATCAGGATCAATCACATCAAGCACGGTCTCAAGAATTCTGTTCACATTATTTCTGTTTACCTGAAGAATTGCAGTTTTAATAATTTCACGATTTGTTCTGAAGATAGCCTGATTTCTTACATAAGATGAGGAAAGGAGTGAGGTATTATCAGAATTGAACACTATTATATATATAGTACCTTCCACATTAATGCCATAATTGAGGTTAATGCTTAAATACCCCGTGGAAGTTACGGAGGGTGTTCCCGTTACCCACCGGGGCTGGGCATTAATGTCAGTCATCAGCAGCAGAACGATAACTCCGGTAACTGATATTTTAAAAAACTTTCTCAATATCCTTGTTTTCAGCGTCTTATCACGATATAACCACTCAGGGCCCTGCTTTTCTCAGGTTTTAAAACGAAAAAGTATGTGTCATTCGGGAGCTGATTCTCATTGTCATCAACCCCGTTCCATGTATTGTCATAATCTTTGCTTTCAAAGACCCTGGCTCCCCACCTGTTGAAAACAGTAAGCGATGTTCTTCCAAGGGTTTCAATTCCCTTTATTACGAACAGATCATTTTTCCCATCCTGATTCGGCGTTATCAATGTTGGTATGAGCAGATCTCTTATTTCAATGTAAACCGTGTCTGAAGCAACAGGACAGACGCCGTTTGAAACGGTCCATATCCATATGCTCTTTCCGATATCCATTTTGGTTATTTTCGCTTCAGGGTCATTAATATCAGATAACTGTCCCCTGCCTGACAGCAGTGTCCATTCACCGGTTTCGTTCAATCCCGGCACGGATGCCTGCATTGTTGTCTCGAACATATAATCAAGAACCTGATCAGGTCCAGCATCTGCGACAGGCTGTGGTCTTACTTCTACATTAACAGTATCGGAGTTTCTGCAACCGTTCTGATCCGTAAGATTGACAATGAACCTTGTAGTGGTTGCAGGCGTAGCGACCGGATTGGATATCCGAGGATTATTCAACAGGTTGGCGGGTGACCAGAGAAAGCTTCCCGATCCTACAGCGTTCAGCTGTATGCTGCCTCCTTCGCATACTGCGAGATCCGGACCTGCTTTAACTTCAGGAAGGGCATTGAAAGTAACCCTCACAATATCAGATGAAGTACATACACTGCTTGAAATCGTCCAGGCAAAATCATATGCCCCATACTGGGAAACTGTCACCCTGGCATTTGCCGTACCGGCATTGGGAGAGAATGTAGCAGTTCCGGGTCCGTTCACAAGCGACCATACTCCTCCTGTCGCGGCAGTTGCGCCAAGTACAAAAGACAAGTCACATACACTGCCGCCATTCCCTGCATTTGCCGATGGCTGCCGGATATATGTTACAGTTATATTCTCGAAACTTGAACAGGTACCATTGGTCTCAGTCCATCTTAAAACATATGTTCCATAAGCTGAGATAATCGCTTTTGCGTTAGGGGTCTGGGCATTTGGAGAAAAAGTGACGCTTCCCGGTCCGCTAACCCTTGACCAGGTTCCTGTTCCGGCACTTGGTACAGCATTTAGTGAAAATGTATTTCCGCAATTATTCCCTCCGGTGCCGGCACGAGCTACAGGCTGCTGGTAGAAATTCACTGTTACCGTTGCGCTGCTCGTGCATGTGCCATTCACTTCCGTCCATGTGAATACTTTGGTCCCGTAAGTTGAAACAGTCACTGTGGCATTTGGGCTGTTTTCGTTTGGCGTGAACGTTGCTGTACCGGTTCCGCTTGTCATTGTCCATGTACCCGTTCCAGTACTTGGCACCGCGCTTAATGTGAAATTAAGATCGCATGCATTCCCATCCGCTCCCGCATTTGCAACCGGTTGCTGATAAAAGTTAACCGTCACAACATCGCTGCTGCTGCAAGGACCGTTTGTCTCTGTCCAACGGAAGGTATATGTCCCGTATTCAGTAATGTTAACTGTTGCTCCGGGGGTATTTGCATTTGGAACAAATGATGCCGTCCCGGGTCCGGTTACCATGGCCCAGGTTCCGGTCCCCACGCTTGGCACCGCAGTAAGAACAAAACTTCTGCTGCATGAGGTTCCGCCGGTTCCTGCATTGGCTACGGGAATAGCATGAATTAAAACATTTGTTGTGGCAACACCACTGCAGCCATTGGTACTTGTAGCGGTAAGCGTATAGGTCCCGGCCATCTCAGTGGTAGCGGCTGGAGATACAACGGGGCTCATTGTATTCGACGTGAAATTATTCGGTCCCGTCCACGAATATGAAGCCATACCTGCAGGGCCTCCCGTTAATGTCAGGGCGGAGCCCGCGCAGAGTGGTCCGTTATTCGTTGCTACAACCTCAGGTGCCGGATTAACAACAACTGTTGTATTGACTGTGCTGCTGCAATTAGCGGCATTGGTCACCGTAAGTGTATATGTGCCTGCCATTGAAACTGTCGCTGCATTTGATACAATGGGACTCTGCAGATTTGAGGAAAATCCTCCCGGACCTGTCCACCGATAGGAAGCCATTCCTGCGGGCGCTCCGTTAAGTATAAGGGGTGCACCGCTGCAAACAGGTCCGTTATTTGACGCAACAGCCACCGGCGGGGTGTTTACTGTCACGGTTGTTGTCGCTGTACCAAGACATCCGTTGCTGTTCGTAACGGTCAGGGTATATGTCCCTGCCATAGCCGCTGTTGCAGAACTTGAAACTACAGGGTTCTGAAGGTTTGATGAATATCCGCCCGGTCCAGTCCAGCTGTAAGTGATCATTCCTGCCGGTCCTCCTGCAAGATTCAAAGGCGAGCCAATGCAGACGGGTCCGTTATTTGATGCAGTTGCCACTGGCTGAGGATTAACCGTTACCGAAACGGATGCTGTCCCACGGCAACCGGTATTGTTATCGGTCACGATAAGAGTATATGTTCCTGCCATCTGGGAGGTTGCACTTGTTGAAACTATCGGACTCATCACATTTGAACTCCATCCCTGCGGACCGGTCCAGGAATAGCTGTATCGCGAACCGGAAGGCCCGCCGGTAAGAGTTAGGGTTGTTCCTGCGCAAACAGGACTGTTACTAGTAGCAGTAGCAGCTGGTAAGGCATTGACTATTACAGTAGTTGTTGTCGACGCCGCGCAGCTTCCGGATGAGACGGTAAGAGTATAGGTACCGCCCATTGCCGCGGATGCAGACGGTATGACAGGATTTTGCTGATTGGAAGAAAAACCTGCAGGACCTGACCAAGAATAAGTATAACCTGATGGACCCCCGCTAAGGTTTATAGGGGACCCGACACAGACGGGACTGTTGCTTGAAGCCACCGGCACAGGAGCTGCATTCACGACAACTATGGTTGAGGCTGAACTATTACAGGTGGTAGTGTTATTGGTAACAGTTAAAGTATATTCTCCTGCCATGGCGAGTGTTGCACTATTTGACACCAGGGGGCTTTGCTGTGTGGAAGAAAAGCCTGACGGACCGCTCCAGGAATAACCGTATTGCGATCCCGAAGGGCCTCCCGTAAGCATAAGCCTGTCGCCCACGCAAACCGGTCCGTTGTTTGCAGCTGTGACGGCAGGCAGGGGGTTAACCGTTATCGTGCCTGTTGCAGTGGCAGGCTTACAATTACCTGTGGTTGTTACCGTATAATTAAACACCCCGGAAACGGTTGGCGTTCCGCTAATGGTAAAAACTCCCGCGTTGTATGATCCCGTGACTCCTGCAGGCAGGCCGGTAACCGTTGCACCGGTTGCACTTCCGGAAACAGAATAGATAATACTGGTAATCGGTGTGTTAACGCATACGGCCTGAGGTGTAGGAGTTGGCGGTGAGGTTAAAGTTATAACCTGGTCAGGCAATATTCTTATTGATCCGCTTATCACGCCTATACAGCCTCCTAAGGTTTGTAAATTATAAGTATAGTCACCTGCTGTCGCAGGTGTACCTGTTATTGTATATGTCAGCGCAGTTGGATTAAATAAACCTGTCACCCCGGGGGGGAGATTAGTTGGGGTTACACCTGTTACCCCGGGAATAACTCGATAAACTATTGCTGCAATGGAGGTATTGATGCATACCGTCTGATTATCTGTTCCTGGCCCGGAACTCAGTGCAATACATTGAGACTTAATGGTCTCAGCTGACAAAGAGACAAGTATGATTAAAAATAATATTCTTTTCATTAGGCTTGATGTTTTTCCTGTTTCAATCTGCAGAAAATTTTGTGCTTTTACTTAAATGGTTTTTGTTGAACATTAAAGGGTAAAAGGTCAGCATCCCCTATAGTTAACAAATAATGATCCTGGTAAGTTGTATTTTTAATATCTGATTTAACATATGGATAACACTGACTTCAGACACCAATCATAAACAAAGGTTATGCCGAATTAAATCCAAACTTTATGCTAATTTAACTAATAATCCACTTATCCGGCTATTTAATTTGACCAATTAGACGAAATCGTACATAAACGGGAAGTATGCAACAATTAAAAATCCATAGCCCGAAGCAGGTCAGGCAGGGTTGAGGGATTATCTGCAGAGGAGATAACAGTTAACTGGGAATCAGCTTTATAATATTGAAATCCTGCCTTTATCAGATCAATATCCCGATTGACTTCCCCCGGATGTTCCCTTTTTCCGTTTCCATCAACCGGGTCAATCAGTATGAACCTTCGGGGAGCCAGGGAAGCAGCCAGGTCAGGGAGGTCATATTCTTTCAGGGCTTCCGATACTGTACTGAGAATAAATAGTGGAAGATAAAACCGGCAGTTTGCGATGGACCGGAAAGATGAATAAGGCCCTTCGAGAATAATGCTTCTTATTTCATTGTTGAAAGCTGCGGCATGCAGAAGTGCCGGGGACATTGCTCCCCTGGCAAAACCAATGATTTCAGCTTCCGGATTATCCTTCAGAATCAGTCTGACCAGCCTGGCAATATCTCCTGCATGTATTCCCAATATGCTTCTCCCTGTCAGGATTGATGCATACCAAAGGTTATGAGAGGCGCCGTTAAAATCGGCATCCCCCTTGAAATCGCCCGATCCCATTTCTCCAACACCCAGCAGATCAGGAGCCAGAATAGTAATTCCTTCCTTTACAATCATTTCAAGGCTCCCGTCATTACCGAAAGCGTGGTTCTTTCCTTCCGGATCCAGGAATAACATTACCCTGTTGCCAGGTACTGAAGGTTTGAAGATGAGATAAGGAATAATATACCCCTCCTTAAGTTCAATAAAATATTTTTCAATCGAATAGTCATCTTTTTTTATACGTCCGGTAAAGACAGGGTCAAGTGGCTTCTCCGGTTTAATGTAACCTGACAGGCGCTCAGCTGATCTGATAACCTCCGGATAAAAGCTTCCCGGATCTTTTCTCCTGATATTTAGCTCCGCAGTCAATCGGGATAAGCGCTTGAGATTAAGCGAATAAACCGTTTCACCCGCAAAAGATTCAGACACCTGGCCTGCCGCAGTGACCCGCAGTTCCTCCTCTGTAAGAACTTCCGTTTCAAAATCGGCAGGGCTGCCGGGATTATTGAGAAACTTCTGAAAAAAAGCGTACATTGCTTCTCTGTTCTTTACAGTTGATTCATGCGGCGCGTCATCCTCGACCATGTTAAAATTTTCGCCTGCTCCATATGATTCAAAAATCGCGGAAACTTCATTACGCGTCTCCCTCGCTCCCTGAATACTGAAAATATCCCTGGTGGTTGTTATCAGCAAAGTCGGTTTTGGAGCCCTGATAATCAGAAAATCCGGATGATCCAATCCGCTTATAATCAGTCTAGGGATATTCTGTTCTGCATCCTGGGGGCCGATCGACTGAAAAAGCCTGCTATAGTTGGTAATGTAGTTTTCTGGTGCTGCAGCGTAAATACGATCATCAACAGCTGAAATATATGCTGACTGGGTCCCTCCTCCTGAACGGCCAGTAATCCCAATCCGTGAAGGATCAACCTCCTTTCTTGTGAGAAGGTAGTCAACTGCCCTTATTCCATCCCAGATCATATGGAAAGCCTGCGAACTGCCTGTCAAGAACGCCTGTGCCCCGGGGTATGAATGCTCCTTTGTAGGCCCTCCGACCATAGATTTCCCGGTGGAAGGATCATAATATTCCAGCCTTTCACCCTGCCCGACAGGATCAAAAGCAAAGACAATAAATCCTTTTTTAACAAGATTCTGAATAACATGGATATATACAGGACTTCGATAACCCTCGACTGTATGACCGCTGCAATAAATAATTGCCGGAGCTTTCTTTCCTTTTGAAACCCCCGCAGGAATAAAAAGTGATGAAGTTACATAAAATCCTGGCTGTGATTCATATATAATATGTTCAATCCTGTAGCCTGTTTTCCCGATCACCCTGGTCACCCTTGCATTTAAATCAGTTTTGGCAGGAAATGGCCCAATGAGCTCATTCAATTTCGTACGGATAAAATTCTGCCTTTCCTGCCACTGGTCCAATGTTCTGATCCCGGCAATGCGGGATGCACGTTCCTCGAGCAGCTCGTAGGCCCTTTCTGACAGGTAATGATAAAGGGAATTCCTTGCATCACTGAATTCCAGCCAATTATTGCTCACAACATTCAGATCCTCCTGTGCCCCGACGGGTTTACAAGGCAGCATTAGTGCAATTACCGTGGCAGCAAATACTTTTACAACCAAACATTGCCAACTTCCATTTTTCTTCCCCGATTCCATAATAATCAGCTATTTTATTACCAAACCTTCATTGCGGCCTCCCGGTCAGCTGAAATACATTTGCCTGACAGAGGCTGTAATATTATCAGATTTAATTCTTTTCCGGGACATGTTTTAGTATTAAAAAGCAATCCGTTGAGGAAATATTTTCAGATGAACAAACATTTGCCTGACCTAAAAATAATTAATAGTTAATTACGTTTAAGAAATATTGAAGATTTCTTGAAATGAAAGTTACGTCAATGGAAAAAATCAAAATCAATATGCTGAGGTTTGCGGGTGTTGTTGTTTTGGGTTTTGGGCTGCGGTCATTTGTTGTATGTCAGGCACCTGTACAAGACATACTCCCCAAGAGTACCCTGAGGGATCAGATGAATTATGTCCAGGAGAAGACCAGGATTTATGACAATTACCGGGCTATAAGGGAAGATGTTTTTCAGCAGATAAAGAGAAATTCACTTGATTCACTGCAGGTATCGAAAACAGAGATTACCCGTTTAAAAGTGCTTGCTGAGTCAAAGAACAGAGAGATTGACTCCCTGAATTCTACCCTGTCAGCCAGGGAAAAGGAACTGCAGGAGATGACAACCTTCAGGAACAGTATCCGGTTATTTGGTATTGAGGTGGACAAACGGACCTACAAGGGGATAATGTGGCTGGTGATCGCAATACTGTCAATCATACTTATCAGTGGCTTCCTCTCATATAAAAGGAATCGTATTGTAACGCACAATACCAGGAAGGAATTCGAGGATCTTAAAAAAGAATTTGAAGCTTACCGCAAAGCCTCGCGTGAAGCTCGTGAAAAGATGTCGATGGCGCATTTCAACGAACTGAAGAAACTGCGAACCGGCTGACAGCAGATTATCACATTTTTATCGCTTATCGGCCATCCCCTTTTTCCTGCCGGTATTCTGCAGCAAATTCGTCAGCTATTGAATTGATAATATCATCCGTCAGGTGCATTCCGGAATTAATAACCATCCTGTACCTGAAAATCACTTCCCCTCCTGCAGGAACCGAGAAATCGACCCTTTCATTTCCCTGAGTAAAATCAACAGCACCAAGCGGATTGGCTGAAAACAATCCATAACCGCGTGCATGCCAGTAAGTGGGATAAGATACATTATCCGGATGATCAATCATCACTATTGAAATCTCATCATTGTTTATAAGTCCTGTCAAATTCATCCATCTGGCCCTGGTTCCCCAAACCGCATCTCCCTCCTTCCCTTCGCTACTCCTGTAATTACCGGTTACTCCAATATTTTCACCGGCTTTCTCGGCTCCTGGGCTGCCAGACTGATCCAGCAGCAAATCGTCATCCGTTGAAGGCATTTCCAGCTGGCGGGCAACCCGTATCGCATACATGCCTTCCTTGGTATCCTTCATGCTGACAGGGATATCATTTGCTTTCAGAACGGTTATCCGGTCGATTATATAGTATTTACCCCGGGCGAAAAAGTTAAATTCCGTTCTTTCGGATAATAATTCCTTTCCTGACGGATCCTGCCAGCTTGCCGAAATATTCATCGTCCCTTTGCCATTTCCTCCCTCCACATTATCAATTTTCAGCAGCCTGATTTCTCCACCGCTTTCACTTTTATGTCCTTCTGACCCATTACCCCAGAAGTCAACTCCGTTAACATCACCGTAGTTGAACCATATACCCACCTGGTGAATATGGTCATTACGCTCTCCGGCACGCGGCCTCAAAGGGAAACCGCGGGTAACCTCCGTGCCGCTGATTGTATAAACCGGATAGAAAATCGGCTTATAAACATTGACCGGCCAGCAAAAAGATGTAACAAGCTTTCCCCCGATAAGAACATCAACTTTACGTTCTGCCTCCTTTTTTATAAAATCAACAGCCTGATTTTTATCTCCTCCGGCTGATGAGCAGGAAATCACCAAAAAAGCGGCAAGAAAAAGGACGGTAAAGGTTCTCAACAAATCTGATACTTTCATACACGATTAATATTTTAAAATTTACTACTGATGATTTAAACGATTCTCTATTTCTGAACCTTTCACTGGATACCTGCATGCATTGCCCGGGTACATCAAACCAATTTCATTGCAGATTACATATCTGACCGGAATGCAATTACCCGACTCAACTTCCCTGGATTCTGATCTTTCCGGCGTCATCCCTTGCTTTCTGAAGTATCGTGCTGATCTCAACGGGCCGGCCGCCGTTTTTCCTGCTTTCATCAGCTGCAGCCATAAAGGCAAATATCTCAATTGTTTCTTCCTGACTCACGGGCGGAATCCCGGTATCGAAAAATTTCACAACTTGTTCAAGCAGGGGATTATATCCCGAATATTTTCCAAGATCCACGACGGCTTTTTCACAAAAGGCCGTTCCCCCGTAATCACCCCTGCCTGCCCTGATCCCCCTGAAGGTCCCAATCCGTTCATTGTTCCATAATCCGGTCACCAAATCTGTTCCTTCAGTAAATATCCTTGTAACAGATTTGCATCCTGTTCCCATCACTGTAAACAGTGCCTCCACCCCGTGAATTCCATACCAGAACAGATCGGGGTGGGTTTTTTCGATTGTAGCCGGACTGTAAGTGTCGGCACCTATCACTTTTCCAGCAGAGCCATTTTTAATTTCTTTTATACCAGGCAGATATCTCAGGGAGGATGAAGAAAAAACCGGCACCCTATAATACCCTGAGGCATTAAAAATTGCAATTGCGTCTGGCAATGAGGCAGCTATCGGCTTATCGATAAACATCCTTTTTCCAGCCCTGAAAACCGGCAAAGCCTGTTCAAGGTGGATCCTGCCGTCATTTGTTTCCAGTAAAACGGCATCAACCTGTCTTAATAATTCGTCGATCGATCCTGTAATTTCGACACCAAGTTTTTTCACGTCTTCCGTATATCCCGGGATCCTTTCAACGCTCGATTTGATATCATTGCTTCCCCTTGGATAGGCGGCCACAACCTTCCAGCCTCCGAATTCCGGCCCCGCTGAAGGTTCGTTAAGAGCTTGTGTAAAAGCAACACTGTGTGATGTGTCAAGACCTATTATACCGATCCTCTTTCCGGAAGAACCTTTAAGATGTCCTGCTGAAAAACCATTTCCCGTCATGGTCAGTCCGACACTTCCTGCTGCAACCGACCTGATAAAATTCCTGCGTTCCATTAAATCTCATATTAAACAAAATTCATATCCTGATATTTTCCTTAGCAATCATATCACATCGCTGACGACATATGGTTTCCTGTAATCCCGGGTCAGCAGTAGGTCGGCCTCCCTGTCATTGACAAATTTCTCCCTTTGCCCGTCAAATGTGAGTTTTCTGCCAAGCCTGTAGGATATGTTTGCAAGGCTTGGAAGGGTTGATGATAAAAATCCCTCCACAATGGGACAATTAAGATCCTGATCCCTGCCGGAACGGATCGCGTCAATAAAATTGGCATAATGTTCAGTACCGCCTGGTGCCGCCAGATAGCCGGTTTCCGTTACCCTGGGTTCATCTTTGGCAGAACCGGCAAAAGGTTCCGTTTCACGTTTCCTGAATGCTTTCCACGTACTCCCGTCAAGCTCAAGGTAACCTTCCGTACCGTAAAAAATATTTCCTATTCTGATTCCAAGGCTGGCTTCGTCATTCGTATAACGACCCCTGGTTTCAAACTCAAGAATTTTCCCATCGCTGTAACTGAAAAGCGATGTCTGCGTATTCGGAGTCTCCTGAGCGCACTCCGAAGGATCGATACCGAACAGTCCGCCCACGGAAAATACTGAAACGGGATGCTCATTTTTATTAAGACCCCACCTCGCAATATCGAACTGGTGAGGGCCCTGGTTTCCGGTATCACCGTTTCCGGTATCCCAGAACCAATGCCAATTGTAATGAACCCGTTTTTCATTATACGGCCGGTAAGGAGCCGGTCCCAACCACATGTCATAATGCAGTGAAGCAGGGGCAGCGCTGTCAGGGGCAATGCCGAACGAATCCCTGGGTTTGTAGCAAAGTCCTTTGGCCATGAAAACATCACCTATTCCTCCTTCATGAAGAAACCTGATAGCATTCACAACATTTTTGATAGAACGGTTCTGGAAACCTGTCTGAACCCTAACATTGTACTTGCGGGCAGCTTCCACCATTTTACGTCCTTCAAAAATATTATGGCTGGCCGGCTTCTCCACATAAACATGCTTCCCGGCCTGACAGGCCCAGATTGTTCCAAGGGCATGCCAATGATTGGGAGTAGCAAACGAAACAGCATCAATATCCCTGTCGTCGAAGATTTTCCTCATGTCCCACGGGGTAACGACTTTTTCTCCGGTTCGTTCGAGAATTGTTTTTGCAGCCGCTTCAAAATATTGTTCATCAACATCACAGATGGCTTTCAGCCTTACATTACGGTTATCCTTAAGGGTACACCAGTTGTTGATATGGCCTCCGCCCTGTCCCCTGATCCCGATAACAGCAATATTGATTCTTTCATTTGATCCGATTATCGAACTATAGGCTTTAGTGCCAAACCCCATGCCGCCTATTACCATACCGGCTGAACCTATTGCGCTTTTCCTGATAAAATCTCTTCTTTTTGTCATTATCATTATTTATTAATTATACAAGCAACCAGTAAACTAAACTGAATATCCTGCCAGCCTGTTAAAGATCTTCAGCTGCTCCTTCATAGCCCCAACCCTGTCAGCGGGTTCAGTACGTGCCTCCAGCAGGATCCACTCCTCGTATCTGATACCCGACAAAAGATCAAAAAGCTGCTGGTAAGGATAATCCGTTGAATCGAGCTCCCTGACATGGATAGTGTCACCAAACCATTTCTTCACCATGTTGAAGTTCCCTTCAAGTCCAGGGGGTAAAAGATCCTGGTCATTGCAGTTCCAGCATATTTTTACGTTATCCTCCGTAACCTGGTCGAAAATTGCCTTCATCACCGGCAGTTCCTGTGTAATTTCACCATGAACCTCAACTCTTATAAGCTGATCAAAATCACGAGCAAACCGGCCTACTTCATTAAGAGATCCGGCAATCTGGGCTATCGTTTTTTCACGGGGAATCCCGGGTGGAAGATAATTGGGCTTTACCTTTATTCCCGTTGCACCTATGTCTCTGCATAGTTTAATATATTCTTTCGTCTGTTCAATGTTTTCCCTCAACTGATCCGGATCAGGACTGTGATACTCAAAATTTGAACCGTAGCCAACGCATTTAACAGGGCTGTCTTCAAACATTTTCCTGACATCCAGCCGACGGGATGAGCTAAGACTGGTTTCGACCCCGTGAGCATGCTGTGTCCTGAGCTCAACACCTTCATAACCCGCTTCTGCGCAATTTGCTATCAGGGTCGGAAGATCCCAGTCCCTTCCCCATTGATATGTCACCAGCCCAAATTTCATTTTACCGGGGTTTCTGCCTGAACATCCCTGCACTGAACCCAAGACTGCCAATCCTGCTCCTGAAATAACACTGTTCCTTACGAAACTTCGTCTAGTCATTCGATTTTTCATTCGTATATTTTTTATGGTCGATGCCTGCATGCTCCTCCGAGGCAGGGAACCACATATGAGTGAAAGCGAACATTGTCAATCACGCTTGTGTTCCTCGTCAGTCATGCGGGATTCTTCATTTCATCCTTTTATGAAACATATTTAAATTATCGGATCCCCTGATCTCATTTCCCGGTAATACCCCTCCGGCATATACCGGCCCGGATTTATTCAACAGGTTACTGGTTAAAAACCACTGATTAAAACGGCAATCAGGCCCGGTGCTGCTGCTTTGTTTTTTTCTCTTTATTTCATCCTGAGCCAGTGTCAGTATACAGTTGCCGGAATAAAAGCACCTGGTTAAAATGCTCACCTGGGCATAACCACGTAATTGGCTGCATTTAAAAATTCAAGGCTTTTTGCACAACTTGTAAACTGGTCAAAATTATATTCTTCCACCTCAACTATTCCGTACTTGAGCCCCGATTTTTCAGCTGCGGCCCATATTGCCTGAAAATCCATCATTCCGCTTGCTCCCACCTCTTCCTTATCCTTGATATGCCATAATTCAAAACGTCCGGGATATTTGTTGAAATAATCAACCGGATTTTTACCTCCTACCACGCACCAGTAAAGGTCGAGCTGGAAAATAACCTTGGACGGATCGGTGTTTTCAAGCATGAAATCATATACCGTGGTGCCATCGAGCTGTGTTGAAAACTCCGCATCATGATTATGATACCCGAACCGGATCCCCTTTGCCCGGCATTTTTCTCCGATCAGATTGAAATAATCGCAATACATTTTCAGTGTGTCAAGCGACCTGTAGGCGCTGGCACCCATAAAGGGCTGTACAAGGTAGCTGACACCTGCGGCAGCATGTGCATCAATGCAGGCATCCCACCAGGCCATGGTTGTTTCGCGGCTGGCTTCATCCGGCAGTACCTGACCGGTATGGGAGCTTATCAGGCCCAGGCCGTTAGTTGCACATAAATTCCTGAATGCCACTGGTTCCATACCGTAAAACTGTCCGTCCCTGTAACCTGCAGGCTCCACGAAAGTGTAACCCATTGCTGCTACTTTTGCAATGGCCCCGGGAACATCCCTGCGTATTGAATCGCGTATAGAATATAACTGTAATCCGATATTCTTTTTAGGAGCTTCCCTGCAGGAATTAAACGGCAGGGAAACAAGACCGAAAAAGGCAAGGACAACAAGAAGTGAAAACAGGCTTGGTTTTTTCATTTTTTCCGGTTTTTAAGTTGAAATTATAAAATAATCAGGTCTGCCTTTCCATAATGAGTTCTAAAGATACAACTTATCAGTAACATATAATCATTCGCTTATTTGATTCATATAATTTTTCAGATCCCTGATTATGGCAGAATCAGATTCCGGATTGAATCTGAGTAAATTAACCAATGTATTCTCAAAGTCTGACTGTAAGGCATCAATAAGCTGGAGATCGCCTTCAAAATTGCTTCCGCTTTCGTCCGTGGCTTTAAAAACAAAACCATACGACATTGCCTTCAGTATCTTCTGGTATGGTTTACCATGTCTGACTGCAAGCATTACGGCTCCCATGAACCGGTCACCAGAGCCGAGTTTCCTGCCCAGATCATGACCTACTCTGAAAACGGTGTCTCTGAGAAACCTGTTCCGGAATCTCGACAGCAAATCTTCAATGTGCTCCGCAAGATCTGTTGCCGTAAATTCTCCGGGGTATGCTTCGATAAGGATTTCTGCCGCCTGCATCATGACTTCGCGTGTAAACCCTGACACCTTTGCGTCATTAAGCACTTCGTACATGTAAGCTGATTCAGGGTGCAGGTAATAACCATAATATGCCGCAGTGGCATGTCCAAGATTATGGATGAAAGCTTTTCTGTCGACCCATGCCTTAATATTTTCCTTTGGGGCGAGTCCTTTAATTTGGGGGATGGGAGTCCTAAACCCTTTTTTATCGAGAATAAGGATGTTGTAGGGCTCGGCAAAAACCTGGAGAGGATCTTTTTCAAGATCCGACTGGCTCATGATCGGAACCATTTTGCCAATGCTTGTTTCAACAAGGCCTGTCATTTCATTTAATGGAAATTCCGGAGGCAGAAACTTCTTCAGGTTCTCCTCCATAAAATCCCTTCCAGAAATCATATTTTCAGCGATAATTATGTCGAGGGGCTGGCCGGGAAACCTGTCATGCCTCAGCTTCAGACCATCAGCAATCATGGGAACAACTTTTTCAACGGCATTCTTTCCCACGCTTACGGCGACGATGCCGGCAGTGGAAACTGCTTCCCCTACGGCCGGGACATCAGCGGCATCAATTGCGCTGACATTTCTCACAACTATTGTTTCTTCCCTTTCCGATTTGGCAACCACCCTGTAACATTTCCTTTCATTGATAAGGGCTGTCAGCAGCCGGTCAGTATCGACAAAAACTACCTTGTACCCGGCCGTTCCGAATAGCTGCCCTATGAAGGAACGACCAATTTTCCCCGCGCCGAAAATTACTATTTTCCGATTGTCAACCTGAAATCTGCTCTTTGTAGGAATCATAGTAGGGTTTCATTCTGGAAAGTTTTTCTCCTTCGTATTCTTCAAAGTAGGTCCCTCCAATATAAAAACAGGCAAATCCCCCTGAAACAATTCCCCAGCAGCAGGCTTCAACAAGATCTGGTTGTGGCGTGCCCCTGATCATCTGGTTAACCAGGGATGCAATAACCCCTCCTGCAAAATTATCCCCGCAACCTGTTGTATCTCCTCCGCCGGACTGTTTAAGCTCGTCAATCACACGGGCAGAGGCCGGAAGCTCCATTCTCCGCGTGTGGGCAAATAATCTGCCGTCGGAGAGTAATGTAATATTCCTGGGCCCATTAGTTACAATGATCGATGATACTTTCAGGCTTTCAAAATACGTCACTGCATCATCGATGCTGTTTTCACCGCTCAGCCGCAGAGCTTCTTCCCTGTCCATTATCAGGAGATCAATGTACCCGTAGCTCCTGTCATCTTTCCCCAATGGCCATTTCCGTGAAGGATCAGCCTTCTCGCTCCTGAAGTCGAAAACAGTATTCACCACTGTGATACAGCCATTGTTCTTAGCCTTTTCCAGAAGAACGGAAAGATCATCATGAAGACGGGGAACGAGTGCCGTTCCTCCGAATACAACAATGTGTGAGCTGAAAAAATCATCATCCAGATTGTCCCGGCCAAACTCCCAGGCTGAGCCTATTGAATTTATAAATATCCTCTCGCCGTGCCCGCCTTCAAAAAGAGGATCAGACAATACTATCGTTGAAGGCGTGCTGCGATCAATCAGTCTGTAATTACGAAGCTTAATGCCTGTCCTGCCAAGGGAGGAGATCAGAAAGCGGCCCATGTCATCATTTCCTCCGAGCCCATAATATCTCACTTCACATTGATGTTTATCAACTATTTGTGTGACATTTATCAACGATACAATTGAAGGACCCCCGATACTGATTTTATCATGTTTCCTCCCTCCCGTAATCTTTCCGACAGCGTTTCCAACAGGAATGCCGGTAAATTTCTCAAACTCTTCGGTAAAAACCAGGTTTCCCGGCACAAGTCCGCCATCTCCTCGCTTTTCAGACAAGAAAGGGGCAATTGACTGGCCGGTGAAATCAATATCATTATAAAGCAAATCAACCAGGCAGCAACCCGCACCTGAGACTATGATTTTTTTCGGCATAATATGTTACAGTTTAGAAAGACAGACCAGAAACCGGATAATCCGTAGCATCTGAAATATCCTTTCCCAGAGGATTACAGGCTCAGGCATCATGATTCAGCATGTGAAATTGCCGGAAGCGAAAAATGAAAAGGGTCAGAGGAATTTTTCATAGTCATTCACAAGCAGATGTGAAGGCATCACATCTTCAATTATTTCAGGGAATCTTCCCGTTTCCTCATAAAAATGGTTATCACCGGCATCATCATTCACAAGGCTGACCTCACCTATCAGCACACTGCCCTTACCTTTCTGGCCATAAAACCTGTGATAAACACCGGGCTTCAGGCATATGCTCTGGCCCGGCCTGAGGATAAGGGCCCTGCCGGCATTTACCGTGGTAAGTACTCCGTCGATACTGACCGTCAACGGTGCGTCTGAAAGCTTACTACCGGAAGTTGATTCATACAGTTCCATTACCAGGTTACCCCCGCCCCTGTTAATTATATCTTCCGATTTATTCCGGTGAAAATGCATCGGTGTTTCCTGCTCCTCCCTGGCCATCATTATCTTTTCACAGTACAGTTTATCCTTTTTATCCCAGCTTCCGTTCCTTATCGTGAAAAGGCACAGGCCTGTCCTGAAAAAATCACCGCTGCCAAAATCAGTAATATCCCAGCCCAGCTTATTGTCAACGATCTCTGAACAGATATTATATTTCCCCTTCCAGTCGGCGGGACCCCAGGATGCCCATTGCGGAAGAAAAAACCTGTTGTCCGCAAGAAAGCCGGCAAAAGATTCAATTATACTGTTAATCTCACTTCTTTTCATTATCAGATCAGTATTTTTTATTATACCCTATTCCAAATATAAATATTTTCCCTGTGATGTGCAGCAGAGAAAAATCAAAACCTCTGACAAATATCATCTTCACGAATGGCAATGGTAAAAAAGGGTGCCGACCGTAAGGACCTTCCCGGAAACCGGCACCCGGATAATAAAAATCATCTTTATTATTGGATTTAATAATATTTTTTCTACATTTGTATGTTTTTTGTATATTATTGTAATTATTTTATTTATTTTGCTTCAAAATTTAAATTCAACTGATAATAAATAAAACCATGATATTTCATGCAGCCACCGCGCAAACCGCAACAAGAACTGATGTTCTTCTCACAGAGGAGATGATTGATTTCGTCAAATCTGATTTCGGGAACAACCTGGCACGCAATCTGAATCTGGTGAAGGTATCCTCACCGCTGGTCGTGCCGGACGGTACGGGAATTAATGATGATCTCAACGGAATAGAAAAACCTGTAAGATTCCCGGTTAAGTCGCTGGATAACACAAATGCCGTTATTATCCAGTCACTTGCAAAATGGAAAAGGATCAGGCTGGAGTATTTTAATATCGGGGCCGGCAGGGGGATCCTTACGGACATGCGCGCCCTGAGGCCGGATGAGAAACTAAGTCCCATACATTCCCTGTATGTTGATCAGTGGGACTGGGAGAAGCACATTCGTCCGGATCAGCGAACCCTGAATTATCTGAAGTCCACTATTGAAGATATTTATAAAACATTCAGGGAAACGGAAGAGAAGTTGTACCGGAAATATGAATGGCTGGTTCCCCAGCTTCCCGAAAAGATCACTTTTATCCATTCCGAGGAACTGTTGCAGCAATATCCCTATCTGAATCCAAAGCAGCGCGAAAATGCCATAGCCCGTGTTCATGGCGCTGTATTTATTATAGGTATAGGCAGCAAACTCAGCAACGGTGAGCCGCACGACGGACGGGCTCCTGACTACGACGACTGGAGCTCAGTAAATGAAGACGGTTATTATGGCCTGAACGGCGATATTATTTTCTGGAACCAAACGCTTGATTCGGCTTTCGAAATATCTTCAATGGGAATCCGTGTCGACAAAAGCTCGATGAAACGCCAGTTACGGTTATGCGGCTGCCAGGAAAGGGAGAAACTGATGTTTCACAGCATGCTCCTGAATGATCAGCTTCCCCTCAGCATTGGCGGAGGCATAGGACAATCGAGGCTTTGTATGTTTTTCCTCAGGAAATCACACATCGGGGAAGTTCAGTCGAGCATTTGGCCCGACGATATCATGACAGGTGCGATGGAAAACGGTTTAAAGCTTCTCTGAATACTTAGGATCGTCACGGGGCAACGGCTGGTTGGTGCCATTAACCGGTAGAAGCAACCTTTTTCAGCCGCGGATTCATTCCCTGCTCATTGTGTTATTATTTATTTTTCCCAAAAAACAAAAAAAAGAGAAATTTTATTTGATTTATTAAAATAATATATACTTTTGTCGTTCAAATTATCTCAAAAAGTGCATAAAGCTATTATACATATTATTGTCCTCGTACTTATTCTCACAGGAAGTGAATGATCCGGGAATAATATGTATAGGAGATTAATGTACAGAAGCTTTCCGGATCAACCGGAAAGCTTTTTTTTAACATATTTCTGAAGCATGAAAACAAAAATCAATTTGAGAAGCTCAAAGACAACCACCGGAAGAAACATGGCCGGGGCGCGGGCTCTGTGGCGTGCCAACGGCATGAAGGAGGACCAGTTCGGGAAACCGGTGATTGCGATTGTCAATTCCTTTACTCAGTTTGTTCCCGGGCATGTGCATCTTCACGACATTGGCCAGCATCTTAAACAACAGATTGAGAAATCCGGATTTTTTGCTGCTGAATTCAATACAATTGCCATTGATGACGGTATTGCCATGGGCCATGAGGGCATGCTTTACTCCCTGCCCTCAAGGGAGATAATAGCCGACAGCGTGGAATACATGTGCAATGCACACCAGGCTGATGCAATGATCTGCATCAGTAACTGCGACAAGATTACCCCGGGGATGCTTCTCGCAACAATGAGGCTGAATATTCCAACTGTGTTTGTTTCGGGAGGACCGATGGAAGCAGGCTATAACAAGGGAAGATTCCTCGACCTTATTGACGCAATGGTAGCTGCTGCCGATAATTCAGTCACGGATGATGAGATACGGGAGATTGAAATGTCTGCATGCCCCACATGCGGATCATGTTCAGGAATGTTCACAGCCAATTCAATGAATTGCCTCGTTGAGGCTATCGGGCTTGGGCTGCCGGGCAACGGTACAATTATTGCCACTCATACGAACCGCCTCCGGCTTTTTGAAAAAGCCGCCTCCCTGCTGGTTGATATAGTAAAGAAATACTATTATGAGGGCGATACCTCAGTGCTCCCGAGATCAATCGCAACAAGGCAGGCATTTATGAATGCCATGGCTCTCGATATCGCCATGGGCGGATCAACAAATACCGTACTGCACCTTCTGGCCATGGCAAATGAGGCTGGTGTGGATTTCAGCATGAAAGACATAGATGAACTTTCCAGGAAAATACCCAATATCTGCAAGGTTGCGCCCAGTTCCTCATATCATGTTCAGGATGTTAACCGGGCAGGCGGCATTCTGTCCATCATGGGAGAACTTGACCGGAACGGCCTTATTGATCCGGATGTCAGGCGCATTGATTACCCGACTCTCCGCAATGCCTTGCGCGACTGGGATATAATGAGTGAGAAACCCCTGGACGAAGCCCTCGATGTGTACCACAGTGCCCCTTCCATGAGAAGGAACCTGGTACTGGCTTCCAACGACGCAAGGTATGAAGCCCTTGACACCGACAGAGAAAAAGGATGCATAAGGAATATTGAAAACGCCTATAACAAGGAGGGTGGACTTGCTGTGCTTTACGGAAATATTGCACCAAAGGGATCTATTCTGAAAACGGCAGGCATTGACCGGTCATGCTTTTACTTCAGGGGGCCGGTCGTGCTGTTCGAATCGCAGGAAGATGCCGTTGACGGCATTCTGGGCGGCAAAGTGAAAGAAGGAGATGCTGTGGTTATCAGGTTTGAAGGGCCGAAGGGAGGACCGGGAATGCAGGAAATGCTTTATCCCACATCCTATTTGAAATCCAGGCTGCTTGACAAGAAATGTGCCCTGATTACCGACGGCCGCTTTTCAGGCGGCACGTCAGGCCTTTCGATCGGACATGTATCACCCGAAGCAGCAGCAGGCGGCGCAATGGCCCTCCTCAGGGATGGAGATATGATAGAAATTGATGTTAACAACCGGAAAATGAATGTTTTGCTTTCAGACGACGAGCTGGCAGCAAGGCGCAGGACGGAAGAATCAAAAGGGGAAAAGGCTTTCAGGCCGGCAACCAGGAACAGAACCATTTCCGCATCGCTGAGGGCGTATGCCTCAATGGTCAGCTCAGCCGATCTCGGAGCTGTCAGAATAATTTAGAGTGCATTAAACCATACAAATTGCAAAGGGCAAAGATTGGAAAAAATTAACAATATTATTGTTTTGGAATCTATGAAAACAGAAAAAGAACCCATTACGGTTATTGAAGCAAAGAACGGAAATGGAACGATATCAGGGGCCGAAGCCCTGCTGAAATGCCTGATCGAAGAAGGCGTTGACACCATCTTCGGTTATCCGGGAGGTGCCATAATGCCTGTATATGACAAAATGCTCGACTTCAGCAGTAATATAAGGCATTACCTCTCAAGACATGAGCAGGGAGCAGCACACGCGGCACAGGCTTACGCAATGGTTACCGGAAAGCCGGGCGTATGTTTTTCAACATCAGGACCCGGAGCAACAAACCTTGTAACCGGTATTGCAAATGCCTTCCTCGATTCCATCCCGGTTGTTTTCATTACTGCCCAGGTTGCATCTAACCTGATAGGCACCGATGCATTCCAGGAAACCGATATTCTTGGCATCTCAATGCCTGTCGTGAAATGGAATGCACAGGTTAAAAAAGCCCAGGATATTCCTGAAACCATTGCCAAAGCTTTTTATATTGCAAAAACCGGGCGACCGGGCCCCGTATTGATTGATATAACCAAAGACGCCCAGGTTGACACTCTGAACTTTACATATAAGAAATGCAACTACATCAGAAGTTACAATCCTGTTATCGCACTGAATACCAGATCTGTGGAATCTGCTGCAATAATGATAAACCATGCAGAAAAACCGCTTATCCTGGCCGGACATGGTATCCTGATTTCGGGAGCTGAAAAGGAACTTCTGCAGTTCGCAGAAAAAACCGGAATACCAGTTGCCGTAACCCTCCTCGGCCTCTCTGCCTTCCCGTCGGGGCACCGGCTGTTTGCGGGATTCCTTGGAATGCACGGCAATTACGGACCAAACCTGCTGACAAATGAAGCTGATCTTATTATTGCAATAGGAATGCGGTTTGATGACCGTGTTACAGGAAATATTAAAAAGTATGCAAAAAACGCCCGGATTATCCATATTGAGATTGACGAGGCTGAGATCAACAAGAATGTTCTTGTTGATGTCGGAATTAACAGTGATGCCAGGGTGGCACTGAAGCATCTCACTCCGCTGGTGCAGGAAAAATCATACGAAAAATGGATACGTGAATTCAGGATATGTGACAAAATTGAATACGACAAGGTAATCAGGGAAGAGACCAGGCCTGAAAAAGGAAAGCTTCGCATGGGTGAGGTTGTGCGTATCGTATCTGAAATTACAAAGGGAGAAGCAATTGTTGTTACGGATGTCGGCCAGCATCAGATGTCCGTGGCAAGATATTACAAATTTACCGAACCAAACTCTCTTGTCACTTCCGGTGGAATGGGCACAATGGGATTCGGGCTGCCAGCAGCAATTGGAGCCAAGATAGGAAGACCAGAGAAACAGGTTGTTGCCTTTATCGGTGACGGCGGCTTCCAGATGACAATCCAGGAGCTTGGTACCATTATGCATTTTGCGATACCCGTAAAACTGATCATTCTCAACAATAATTTCCTTGGAATGGTCCGTCAGTGGCAGGAAATGTTCTTCGAGAGAAGGTATGCAGCAACGGAACTGGAAAATCCCGACTTTATCACAATAGCCAGCGGATACGGGATACCGGCAAAAAGGGTTGATAAAAGAGAGGACCTGGAAAGCTCAATTGCCGAAATGCTTGAGTCAGATGGACCGTTCCTGCTCGAGGTTACCATTGATAAGGAAGGAAATGTTCTGCCAATGGTTGCACCCGGATCAGCCGTCTCTGACATTACCCTGACATATAAGCGGTGAACCACCAGGTAAGACCTGAGAGCCGAAGGGAACGGCCCGGGTAAAACATATCCGGGCAGCAATATGAACAAAAAGTATAAAAACGAACACGACATCTGAGAAAAACAAATATTCATGAAACAAGAATTTACAATTTCCCTGTTCACTGAAGATCACATTGGAATAATGAGCCGGATTACAATTATCCTTACCCGCCGCCAGATAAACATCGAAAGCATAACTGCTTCGGAATCCGCCGTCAAGGGAGTTCAGATGCTTACCATTGTGGTCAGGACCACTGCTGAAATGGTCCAGAAAGTGGCAAAACAGATACAGAAGCTCATCGATGTTTTAAAGGTATTCGTCCATACTCCGGATGAAATCATCTATCAGGAGCTGGCACTTTACAAGGTTGCGACAAAAGGTCTCATGTCAGGTAATATGATCGAGCATATTGTCCGGGCCAACCATGCCAGGATTCTTGAAATTTCACCCGAATACGTTGTAATTGAAAAAACAGGGCACAAAGCCGAGATAAGCGAACTCCTGCATCAGCTTGAGCCATGCGGCCTGCTTCAGTTTGTAAGATCAGGAAGAGTGGCCATCACCAAGCAGGTCAAGGAACTCAACGCTTACCTGGCAGAAATGGATGAAGCCAATAAATATACATCGGAGATCCTGGAATCTTTTAATTGAACCAACAGGCAACCAGGCCATTCACAGGGATCAATGCCCGGGGCCGTCTGCCTGAGAAAAATCATGAAACCAGTTAATAACAGACTTAAAAACCAATCTTAAAATCATGGCAAAAATAGATTTTGGCGGCATCCTGGAAGATGTTGTGACCAGAGATGAATTTACAATTGAGAAGACACGCGAAATTTTGAAAAACGAAGTAGTTGCTGTAATCGGATACGGGGTTCAAGGTCCCGCCCAGGCACTGAACATGAAAGACAACGGAATAGATGTCATAATAGGGCAGGCTCCTGAATTCAAGGCTGACTGGGACAAGGCAGTGGCAGATGGTTTTGTGCCCGGCAAGACATTGTTTGATATTGAAGAAGCTGCATCAAAGGGCACAATCATTCAGTACCTGGTTTCAGATGCAGCACAGCGCATGCTCTGGCCCAGAATAAAACCTCAGCTCAAAGAAGGGGACGCCTTGTATTTTTCTCATGGATTTTCAATAACCTACAAGGAACATACCGGAGTGGTACCGCCTTCGAACATTGACGTGATCCTGTGTGCCCCGAAGGGCTCCGGAACAAGTGTCAGAAGGAACTTTCTTGCCGGCGCAGGCATCAATTCAAGCTATTCGGTATTTCAGGACTATACCGGGAAAGCCACTGACCGGATACTGGCTATTGGAATAGCAATCGGGTCAGGATTTCTTTTTCCGACAACATTTGAAAAGGAAGTTTACAGTGATCTGACTGGTGAACGGGGGGTTCTGATGGGAGCCCTGGCCGGCATAATGGATGCACAATACCAGGTGCTGCGCGAAAATGGCCATTCCCCCTCTGAAGCATTCAATGAGACAGTTGAAGAGCTCACCCAGAGCCTTATCAGGCTTGTAGATGAAAAAGGCATGGACTGGATGTATGCCAACTGCAGCGCCACCGCACAGCGCGGTGCGCTTGACTGGCGTCCAAGATTCAAGGAGGCTGTAATGCCGGTGTTCAAGGAACTTTACAAAAGGGTAAAGTCAGGGGAGGAATGTGTAAGGGTACTGCAGTCCACAGGCGCTCCGAATTACAAGGAACTCCTTAATGCAGAGCTCAATGAACTTGGAAATTCAGAGCTCTGGAAAGCCGGTGCAGCAGTAAGGAAACTCCGCCCGGGAAACAGGTAACAGTTAACAGAAAAATGATAGAAGACAAAATGGAAGAAAAAGTCATTATTTTCGACACAACTCTCAGAGATGGAGAACAGGTCCCGGGATGCCAGCTGAATACAATCGAAAAAATCGAAGTGGCCCAGGCGCTTGAAGCACTGGGAGTTGATGTAATCGAGGCAGGCTTCCCCATTTCCAGCCCCGGCGATTTCAACAGCGTCGTTGAAATATCAAAGGCTATTTCCAATCCGGTGATCTGCGCACTTACCAGGGCTGTGAAAAAAGATATTGAAGTTGCTGCCGATGCTCTTCAGTACGCAAAGAATAAAAGGATCCATACTGGAATAGGCGTTTCACCTGTACATATCAAGTATAAAATCAAAACCACTCCCGAAGAAATTATCAAAAGGGCTGTTGATGCAGTAAAATATGCAAAAAAGTTTGTGGACGACGTTGAATTTTATGCCGAAGACGCCGGAAGAAGTGAAAATGAATATCTTGCAAGGGTCGTTGAAGCGGTTATCAAAGCCGGAGCAACCGTGGTAAACATACCTGACACAACAGGATACTGTTTACCCGAGGAATATGGCGCAAAGATCAGATACCTGAAAGAAAATGTACCGAACATCCACAAGGCAATCATCTCAACTCATTGCCATAATGATCTTGGAATGGCGACAGCCAACACAATGATGGGTGTAATTAACGGGGCCAGGCAGGTTGAGGTGACAATGAACGGAATCGGGGAACGGGCCGGAAACACTTCACTTGAAGAAGTGGCAATGATCATAAAAAGTCATCATAGCCTGAATCTGAAAACCAATATCAACTCCAGGCTCATTTTCAGTACAAGCAGGCTTGTATCGAACCTCATGAGCATGCCCGTTCAGGCCAACAAAGCCATTGTGGGAAGAAATGCCTTTGCCCATTCATCGGGCATCCACCAGGATGGAGTCCTGAAATACAGGGAAAATTATGAGATAATTGATCCCCATGAAGTGGGAATAAAAGATTCTTCAATCATCCTGACTGCCCGCAGCGGAAGGGCGGCACTGAGCCACCGGCTTGAAATGCTTGGTTTCGCTTTCGGGAAAGATGAACTGGACGATATCTATCACAGGTTCCTGCTGCTTGCAGATAAGAAGAAGGAAATAAATGACGAGGACCTGAGGATCCTTTCAGGTGAAGTATTTTCCGGGGAAAAATCACTCAAACTTGAGTCTTTGCAGGTAATTTGCGGTAAATCGGCCCTGCCCGTTGCCACCGTGGGGATTAAAATAAAGGGTGAGATTCATGTCTCAACTGCTGCCGGCAACGGTCCCATCGATGCTGCATTCACTGCAGTAAAACAGCTGATAAGCAAAACCGTCCATCTCGAGGAGTTTCTGATCCAGGCAATCACCAAAGGCAGTGACGATATCGGCAAGGTCCATATCCAGATTGACCACCAGGGCAAAATTTATTATGGATTTTCAGCAAATACCGATATAGTCACAGCTTCGGTTGAAGCATTCATCGATGCAATCTCAAAGATAAAATAGGTGAATCCCTGTCATAAAATGATTCAGCCAGGACGTTTTGCATACTTAATTATCAGGAGAATAAAAACGTTGAAGAACAGCTTTTTATGTGTTAAATATTTCACAGGTACTTAATGGAACCAAAAACACTTTTTGACAAAATATGGGACTCTCATGTCGTACGTTCCATAAAGGGAGGTCCCGACGTACTGTATATCGACAGGCATTACATACATGAGGTTACCAGTCCGCAGGCATTCAATGGTCTGAAAAAAAGAGGGATTCCGGTATTCCGGCCCGCGAGGACCCTGGCGACTGCCGATCACAACATACCGACAATAAATCAGGATCAGCCGATTAGGGATCTGCTTTCGAGAAAGCAGGTGGAAAAGCTTGCCGAAAACTGTACAGAACATGGTATAGAATTTTACGGACTCAATCATCAACGGAACGGTATCGTGCACGTCATCGGGCCGGAGCTTGGATTTACAAGGCCGGGAATGACAATTGTTTGCGGCGACAGTCATACATCCACCCACGGGGCATTCGGTACAATAGCTTTCGGCATCGGTACAAGCGAGGTTGAAATGGTTCTTGCAACCCAATGCATTCTTCAGCTTAAACCGAAAAGGATGCGCATCACAATCAACGGTACATTGCAGAAGGGAGTTACCTCTAAGGATCTGATTATGTACATTATATCGCAGATCTCAACCAGCGGGGCAACAGGATATTTTGTTGAATATGCCGGACAGGCCATAAGGAAGCTCAGCATGGAAGCCAGAATGACCGTATGCAACATGAGTATTGAAATGGGTGCCCGGGGCGGATTGATTGCCCCCGATGAAGAAACATTGCGCTATTATAAAAATTCAGGGGCATTTCCTGAAAACTTTGACTGGAACCAGATGACTCTGCAGTGGAAAGACCTGAAAAGCGATCCGGATGCCGTATTTGACCGCGAACTGGAATTTAATGCTGATCTCATCAGTCCCATGATTACCTTTGGAACAAATCCGGGAATGGGTGTTGCAATAACGGAATCAATTCCATCAATTGACAAAATAAACGGTGATGCTTCTGCATCATTCCTGAAATCGCTCGATTATATGGGATTCAAACCAGGCATGAAACTGTTGGGACATCCGGTTGATTATGTATTCCTTGGAAGCTGCACAAACGGAAGAATAGAAGATCTCAGGGCTTTCGCCAATATTGTCAGGGGCAGAAAGAAGGCCCCAAATGTCACCGTACTCATCGTTCCTGGTTCCAAGATGGTTGAAAGGCAGGCCAGGGAAGAAGGCCTTGAAGCCATACTTGAAGACGCAGGTTTCAGGCTGCGCGAACCGGGATGCTCTTCATGCCTCGCCATGAACGAGGATAAAATACCCCCGCGGAAATATGCGGTTTCAACATCAAACCGGAATTTTGAAGGACGCCAGGGGCCCGGTGCGAGGACCCTGCTCGCAAGCCCTCTTACAGCTGCTGCTGCCGCAATTACGGGAAAAATAACCGATCCAAGGGAATTTATCGACTGAATGTTTTGAGTAATAAATAAGAAATGTCAAAGGAAAAATTCGAAATACTGGAATCAACTTGTGTCCCATTGCCACTGCAAAACATTGACACCGATCAGATTGTGCCGGCCAGATTCCTGAGTGCAACTTCAAGGGAAGGATTCGGCGAAAATCTGTTCCGTGACTGGAGATTTGACAAGGCAGGTAACCTAAATCCTCAATTCGTTCTCAACAATCCGGAGTTCGGCGGTAAGATTCTTGTTGCCGGCAAGAATTTCGGCAGCGGATCCAGCCGAGAACATGCTGTCTGGGCAATTTATGATTATGGATTCAGGGCGGTTGTTTCAAGCTTCTTTGCAGATATATTTAAGAACAACGCCCTTAATAACGGACTCCTCCCTGTAGTCGTTCCCGAAGAATTCCTCAGTGAACTGATCGATCTGGTCCGGAAAAAACCACAAACCATAGTAAGGATCGATCTCATGAACCAGGTTATTTCCATACCGTCAGAAAACAGGTCAGCCGGTTTCGATATAAATCCCTACAAGAAAGATTGCCTGCTGAGAGGACTGGATGATATCGATTACCTCCTGAGTATAAAGGACGAGATCATTGCATTCGAAGAAAAGAATAAAAAATGAAACCTTCATGATTGACCATAAACAATAACACAAATGAATACAGTCGCGTTCAGTCATGTGCGGTTCCCTGCCCGAAGGGTCAGACGGGCATCCGAAATTTAAAAAATTACATACGGATGAAAATAGAAATAATGGATACCACCCTGAGGGATGGTGAGCAGACGCAAGGTGTATCTTATTCACCGCTTGAAAAGCTTCAGATTGCCTCGATTCTCCTCAAGGATGTGAAGGTTGACCGCATTGAAGTGGCTTCTGCACGCGTGTCCTCTGGCGAGTTCGAGGCTCTTAGAAAGATAACGGAATGGGCCAGGCAGAACAATATACAGAGAAAGGTAGAGGTACTTGGCTTTGTCGACGGAAATGTTTCATTGAACTGGATACACGATGCAGGCGGCAAGGTAATAAACCTTCTCTGCAAAGGATCGCTGCGTCACCTTGAGAAACAATTGCGGAAAACCCCTGAACAGCATGTAAATGACATAAAGGAGATCATAGCAAGGGCTGAAAAGCTCGATATCCAGGTGAACATTTATCTCGAGGACTGGTCAAACGGCATGATCCATTCGGAGGATTATGTATATTACATGATCGACAACCTTAAAAATGAAACGATTGCAAGATTCATGCTTCCCGATACCCTGGGAATACTTAATCCGGAACTGACTTACAGCTTCATTGGAAAAATGGTTGAGCGTTATCCCGGACAGCATTTTGATTTCCATTCCCACAATGATTACGATCTTGCAGTTGCAAATGTGTTTTCTGCAGTTAAAGCTGGTGCCAGGGGCGTGCATACCACTGTCAACGGGCTCGGGGAAAGAGCCGGGAATGCACCGCTTTCCAGCGTTATCGGGGTCTTGCACGATCAGCTGAATATTGAGACCAATATCAATGAGTCGGAAATCATCAAAATAAGCAAGATTGTCGAAACTTTCAGCGGGGTCAGGATCCCTGTCAACAAGCCTGTTGTGGGCGAAAATGTATTTACACAGACTTCAGGGGTGCATGCCGACGGAGACAATAAAGCCAATCTTTATTTCAATAACCTTCTTCCTGAACGATTCGGAAGAAAAAGGAAATACGCCCTCGGAAAACAATCAGGCAAAGCCACAATAATAAAGAATCTCGAAGAGTTCGGACTGAACCTCAGTCCCGAATCCATTGCCAAAATTACAAAAAGGGTGATCGAACTGGGTGACAAAAAAGAAAATGTAACAACCGAGGATCTCCCTTTTATTATTTCAGATGTACTTGGAAGCGACAGGTCGGAATTCAAGATATTCATTAAGAATTACTCCCTGTCCCTGTCATACGGGTTAAAGCCCTCAGCAAGCGTATTGATCGATATTGATGGCAAGCTTTACCAGGAAACCTCCCCGGGAGACGGACAATATAATGCTTTCATGAAGGCGCTCAGGAAGATCTATGACAAGCTGGGCAAAGAACTTCCCGTACTGACCGACTATGAAGTTTCAATACCACCGGGAGGCAAAACCGACGCTCTCGTTGAGACTTTAATATCCTGGAACTTCAGGGGCAGGGAATTCAGAACCAGGGGGCTTGATGCCGATCAAACCGAATCGGCAATAAAAGCAACCGAGAAAATGCTTAACATTGTTGAAGGAATCAACGGAACGGAAAAGAATCACTTATCAGCCTGAGTCCTGGCAATAAACAGGAACCTGTTCAGAAAAGTCAATCATTAACAAATAAACAATCTATGGCCAGAACCTACAATATTGCAGTAATCCCCGGTGACGGAACGGGTCCGGAAGTGGTGAGGGAGGGAAAAAAGGCCCTTTCGGCTGCCGCTTTGAAATTCGGATTCGGAATAAATTTCACTGAGTTTGATTTCGGAGGTGACAGATACCTTAAGACAGGTGAGATTTTACCCGATTCAGCTGTTGCAGAACTCAGTAAATTTGATTCCATCTTCCTGGGAGCAATCGGTCATCCTGATGTGAAGCCGGGGATCCTTGAAAAAGGGATCCTGCTTAAACTCAGGTTCGAACTTGACCAGTACGTAAATCTTCGCCCGATAAAGCTCTACCCCGGAGTTGAAACACCATTAAAAAACAAGGGTCCGGAGCACATTGATTATGTAGTGGTGAGGGAAAATACTGGCGACGTATATACCGGTAGCGGCGGGGTCACAATGAAGGGAACCCCTAATGAGGTTGCCATGCAGAATATGGTTTATACCCGTTTCCTGGTGGAAAGATGTCTAAGGTATGCATTTGAATACACCAGGAAAAGAAACAGGAAAAAAACCCTTGCACTCTGCGGCAAGACAAACGTACTCACTTATGTGTTTGATCTATGGGAAAGAGCCTTCAATGAGATCGGCAGTGCAGAATTCCCTGATATCAAAAGGGAATATTACCATGTTGATGCAACCTGTATGTGGATGGTCAAGAATCCCGAATGGTTCGATGTTATTGTCACCACAAACATGTTCGGCGACATCATAACCGATTTGGGAGCCATAACACAGGGCGGCATGGGAATAGCAGCAGGAGGCAACATCAATCCTGACGGGGTCTCAATGTTCGAGCCCATTGGCGGATCAGCACCAAAATACACCGGAAAGAATGTGATAAACCCCCTCGCATCCATTGCATGCGGCGGAATGATGCTTGAGCACCTTGGGGAAGAAACCGCAGCCCGTGCAATTGAAATCGCCATCATGGATGTTACAGCAAATAAACTGAAAGACATGGCCGCAGGAAAAATGGGTTATTCAACCAGCGAGGTGGGTGACCTTGTTGCAGAAAGGATCTGATCACTGCCGCCTGAATCCCTGCTAACCTGAAAAGATTCAACCCCACAGGTAGATCCGTTTCAAATGAAACAAACCTAGGCTGAAGAAAAGGTTTCCGGGGTTTATTGATGATAATTATTAAAAAATTTCTATAATTGCATCATTATTTTTAAAAAATGGATCTGATTAAACTGCATCATCATTTTCTTACTTGCTCTCAGGCGAGATTGAAATGATATGTCAGTGCATCAAAAATATCATGAACCCGTCTGAGAAAACAGGCGGGTTTTTTTCTGCCATTCCCGGCCAGATTAGTAAAACATGGAGTATGAAGAAACTTAGAATTGCAATCCAGAAAACCGGAAGACTGAGTGAAAACTCACAAAAGCTCCTGGAAGAATGCGGTATTAAATTCTCAAACGGAGCAAATGTACTGAAAACTTCAGCCGTGAATTTCCCTGTCGAGATTTTGTTCCTGAGAGATGATGACATACCGCAGTACGTTGAACAGCAGGTTGCCGATATTGGAATCCTCGGGGAGAACATGGTTCTTGAAAAAGACAAGGATGTGGAAATTCTTGAACAGCTGGGATTTGCCCATTGCCGCCTCAGTCTGGCAATACCGGCGCAGCATGATTTCACCGGGCCGGAATATCTTATGAACAGGAAGATAGCCACCAGTTATCCCAAGCTTCTGACCGATTACCTGAAGGAAAACAATATTACTGCCGAAATTGAAGAGCTGAGCGGCAGCGTTGAAATCGCCCCTGGAATCGGACTGGCAGATGCGGTTTGCGATATTGTCAGCTCGGGAAGCACCCTGATGACAAACGGACTGAAGGAGGTGGTGACAATTTTAAAAAGCCAGGCGGTTTTGATTGCAAACAAAAATCTGGATCCCGAAAGGATCGGCATCGTGAACAAGCTGCTGTTCAGGATCAGGTCTGTAAAAAACGCGAAGGAAAATAAATACATACTTCTGAATGCTCCTGAACCGGCAATTGCGGAAATCTGCAAAATCCTTCCGGGCATGAAGAGCCCGACGGTTCTGCCGCTGGCTGAAAAAGGATGGTGCAGCCTCCACTCAGTGGTCAAGGAAGATGAGTTCTGGGAAAGGATAAGCCAGCTGAGGGAGGCCGGAGCCGAAGGGATACTTGTGATACCAATCGAAAAAATGATACTCTGATGAGAACGATTGTAAATCCTCCCTCCTCAGCCTGGAACGATCTTTGCAGAAGGCCTGTCAAAGATCAGTCACAACTGGCCGTGCAGGTTGGGAAAATCCTGTCTGATGTCAAAAACAACGGAGACAGAGCCCTGCTGAAATACACCCTGAAGTTTGACGGGGCAGCAACAGATGACCTGAGAATCTCTGAAAAAGAGATATCGGAAGCTGAAAAAGAGATTCCCGATGAACTGAAATCCGCAATAGCCGTTGCCGGTTCAAATATTGAAAGATTCCACAGAACGCAGCTTCCGGATGATGGTATTATCGTTGAAACCCTCAGGGGGGTCAGATGCTGGAGAAAAAGTGTAGCTGTAGAAAAAGCCGGAATATATGTCCCCGGAGGATCGGCTCCGCTGTTTTCCACTGTCCTGATGCTGGCCATTCCGGCAAGAATTGCCGGATGCAGGGAAATAATAATGTGCACTCCGCCCGACAAAAATGGCAAAGTAAACCAGTTGATCCTGTATACTGCCCGGATCTCCGGAGTAACTTCATTTTTCAGGGTTGGCGGAGCCCAGGCGATTGCAGCCATGGCCTACGGAACAGAAACAATACCAAAAGCCGACAGGATCTTCGGCCCGGGAAACCAGTACGTCACAAAAGCAAAGGAAATGGTGCAGCTCGACGGTGTCCCGATTGATATGCCTGCAGGTCCCAGTGAAGTTCTTGTCATAGCCGATGATTCCGCGGAACCGTCATTTGTAGCTTCCGACCTGATCGCCCAGGCCGAACACGGAACTGACAGCCAGGTTCTCCTTGTAACCACAAGCACTGCACTTTTGTCTGAAGTCAGTAAGGAAATCGACAAACAGCTTCCGGCACTTCCCAGAAAAGCGATTGCAGAAAAAGCACTTGCAAACAGCTTGCTTATATCTTTTGATTCTATTGAAAAATGTATGGAATTCAGTAACCTGTACGCCCCGGAACATCTAATCATCTCAGTTTCTGATCCCGCTGCTGCAACAGAATGCGTAACCAATGCCGGTTCGGTATTCATCGGAAAATACAGCTGTGAAAGTGCAGGTGATTATGCCAGCGGAACGAACCATACCCTTCCCACAAATGGCTTCGCAAGAAACTATAGCGGTGTCTCGGTTGACAGTTTCATGAAAAAAATAACGTTCCAGGAACTTTCCGGGGAAGGATTATTAAACCTGGGACCGGTCATTCAGAAAATGGCAGCCGCTGAATTACTTGAAGGACACAGGAATGCTGTTACAATCCGTCTTAATTCGCTTAAAAATGCTTGATATCAACTTACTTGTCAGGGACAATGTCAGGAACCTGATCCCATACTCATCCGCAAGGGATGAATTCCGGGGCAGACATGGCATATTCCTGGATGCCAATGAAAATCCCTACGGAAAATTAAACAGGTATCCCGATCCGTACCAGCAGGAACTGAAATTGCAGATCAGCAGGATAAAACAGATGCCAGCCGAAAATATATTCCTGGGGAACGGCAGTGACGAAATAATTGATCTGGCTTTCAGAACCTTCTGCAGGCCGGGTATTGACAAGGTGCTCACATTTCCTCCCACCTATGGTATGTATGAGGTCTCGGCAGGAATTAACGATATTCCTGTCATTAAAGTACCGCTGACAGACAAATTCCAGATAAACATGGAAAAGACTGTTCCTTTACTTGATGACCCGCATCTGAAACTGATATTCATTTGCAGTCCGAATAATCCGACCGGCAACCTGCTTAATTCCAGCGATATAAAATATATCATTGAACACAGCAGGGGTATTGTGCTGATCGATGAAGCTTATAATGATTTCTCAGGAAAACAATCGTTCAATACTATGATAGCCAGGTATCCCAACCTTATCGTAATGCAGACTTTCAGCAAGGCATCAGGACTGGCTGCTGCAAGGATCGGAATGGCTTTTACAGATCAGAAAACAGTTCAGTATTTCAATAAACTTAAACCTCCCTACAATATAAGTTCCCTGAACCAGAAAGCTGCTGCCGGTCAGATGACTCATTATGAAAAAACACTTGACCAGGTAAGGAAAATAATCAGCGAGAGGGACAGACTGAAGACGGTACTGGGCAGCCTGAAAATTGTTGAGGAAATATATCCCTCTGATGCAAATTTCCTTCTTGTCAGGGTAAAAGATCCTGATTATATTTATAAGTCACTTGCAGCCAGTAATATAATTGTGCGTAACAGAAGCCGGGTCGTTCCGGGCTGTCTGAGGATAACCATAGGTACAAAACCTGAGAACAACAGGCTGATTGCTGCACTGAAGCGTATCAGCATATGACCCTGCTACTGCCTTAAATGAAAAAAGGAAAAAATGAGACTAACAGGACTTACATGCACCGGGTGGTTCGTAAGACAAGATGAATATCTATGAAATCCACATGATACAAAATCACAAACAAGCATGAAAATAAAATTCATGTGGATTCCATGTGAACCACTTAATCTACAGTAGTATATAAATTAATTTTCACATGAAAAAGGTATTGTTTATCGACAGGGACGGAACAATAATCACCGAACCCCTTGACGAACAGGTTGACACTTTTGAAGATCTGAGGTTTTTACCCGGAGTGATCACGGCATTGTCGAAAATAGCAGCCGAAACAGACTTCGAACTGGTAATGGTTACCAATCAGGATGGCCTGGGAACAGCATCATTCCCGGAGGAAAGTTTCTGGCCGCCTCACAACAAAGTCATTCAGATCCTTGAAGGAGAAGGTGTCAGGTTTGCAGAGGTTTTTATCGACAGGACATTTCCCGAAGACAATGCCCCGACCAGGAAGCCCGGAACCGCGATGCTTACAAAATATCTCGCCTCGGGAATCGACCTGGAATCATCATACGTTATCGGCGACCGGGTGACAGATATCCAGCTTGCAAAGAACCTGGGATGCAAGGCAATATTTATAGGCGACCCAAATCAACCTGACGCAGTCCTGTGTACCAGGGATTGGAATGATATCTACAGGTTCCTGAAAGATATTCCGAGAACTGCGATCATCGAAAGAAAGACAAATGAAACCTCAGTAAGCGTTTACGTCAATCTTGACGGTACCGGGAAAAGTTCAGTAAGTACGGGGCTCGGCTTCCTTGACCACATGCTTGATCAGGTAGCCAGGCACGGTACGGTTGATCTAACCATAAGGGCCGCAGGCGATCTTCATGTGGATGAACATCACACTGTTGAAGATGTTGCAATAGCCCTCGGGCAATGTGTTTCAAAGGCCCTTGGCAGGAAAAAAGGCATTGAAAGGTACGGATTCGTCATTCCAATGGACGATTCCCTTGCCGAGGCAGCCATTGATTTCGGGGGAAGGCCCTGGCTTGCCTGGAATGTCAGCTTCAGCCGCGAAAAGACCGGTGATGTTCCTACAGAGATGTTTCCCCATTTCTTCAGATCATTCTGCGACAGTGCTGCATGCAATCTGCACATAAGGGCAGAAGGTGAAAATGATCACCATAAGATCGAAGCTGTATTCAAGGCGTTTGCCAGGGCTCTCGGAATGGCAGTGAGAAAAACAGGAAACAACCAGCTGCCGTCAACCAAAGGTACATTATGATAGCCGTGCTGAAGTGTAATGCGAAGATTCTCTGGCAGGGATGCAATGCATCCAAGCAACCCGGCCCTGGGAACCGGATCGCCGGCGATCCCGGGGGAATTATTTCTGCCGGGAAAATGATCATACCCGGAGCCGGGCATACGGATATTTTATAATCTACCCGAACTATGAGGATAATTATTGCAATGGATATTATTGACGGCAAATGTGTGAGGCTCACCAGGGGCGATTACTCGACACGCCGGATTTACGGTTCGGACCCCCTTGAAGTGGCAAGGCAGGCAGAGGATCACGGCTTCAGTTACCTGCACCTGGTCGATCTGGATGGCGCCAGGGAGAAAAAGATCATCAATCACAATATTCTCAGGAAGATCGCATCCGCCACATCCCTGAAGATCGATTTCGGAGGAGGCATCAGAACTACCGACGACCTCAGGCTTCTTTTTGAATCCGGGGCAAATCAGATTACCGCTGGAAGTATTTCAGTAACCAATGAAGCACTCTTCATGAACTGGATTGAAATTTTCGGACCGGAAAAAATAATTCTGGGTGCTGATTCGAGGAACAGGCTGATATCATCAGGAGCATGGATGGAGGATTCAGATATTGAGGTCATTGAATTTTTAACCGGCTATGCCGCACGTGGCGTGAAGTATGCCCTCTGCACCGACATTGAAAAGGATGGTATGCTTAACGGTCCTTCAGTAAGCCTTTACAGGGAAATCCTGGAGATCCCCGGAATAAACCTTATTGCCAGTGGTGGTATTTCGACAATTGAAGATGTGAAAATGCTTTCGGACATGGGATGTGAAGGAGCTGTAATTGGAAAAGCACTTTATGAAGGTTTAATGGATTTAAATGAACTTAGCAAACTGCTATGAAACCCTCAAGGTTAACCAAAAACATAAACCCGGATGGATATAAACTCATCCGGTCATGTGTGGTCCCCTGCCCGGGGCTCAGACAGGCATCCGGACTTTAAAACATAAATGATATACAGATGAAACCCACATGATTGACCACAATCACAAACACGATAAGAATGTAATTTTCAACCGGGCTTGCGAGCTCGACAAAGTCAATCATGTGCGGTTCCCTGCCCGACGGGTCAGGCGGGCATCATACCATTAAAATCAAAATTATATTATAATGAAAAAAAGAATCATTCCATGCCTCGACATTAAAGACGGAAGGACAGTCAAGGGGGTTAATTTCGTGAGGTTCCGGGATGCAGGCGATCCTGTTGAACTTGCCAGGGAATATGTAAAACAGCAAGCCGATGAACTCGTTTTCCTCGATATCACCGCCACCGTGGAAAAACGGAAGACCATTACGGAACTGGTAAGCCGGATTGCAGGAGAAATAAGCATTCCATTTACTGTCGGCGGAGGCATAAACTCTGCAGAAGACGTTGAGTTACTCCTTGCCGCCGGTGCAGATAAAGTAAGCATAAACACAGCTGCAGTCAGGAACCCGGGCCTGGTAGAAGAAATTGCAGGGAAATTCGGGAGCCAGTGCCTTGTGGTTGCAATAGACACTGACCGCATAAACGGAAACTGGAACGTTATTGTCGATGGCGGCCAGACTCCGACAACCCTGGGAACAGTTGAGTGGGCAGTGAAGGTCATGAAACTGGGAGCCGGGGAGATCCTTCTGACCTCGATGGATGCCGACGGTACAAAATCGGGATTTTCCATCGAAATTACCAGAATGGTAACTGAAGCTGTAAAGATACCGGTTATCGCCTCCGGCGGAGCTGGAAATATGGATCATTTCGTGGATGTCTTCAGTCAAACCGGCTGTAGTGCCGCATTGGCGGCAGGTATATTTCATTTCGGGGAAGTTTCCATCCCTGAATTGAAAAAATATCTTGCCGCCAGAAATATCCAGGTAAGAATATAATACACCCGTTCCGCCCCCGGTAGCAATTGCGGAAATCCAATAAGCAACCGGGCATTTCACAGATAATCAGAAATAAATAAAAACAAGATACAAATCAACAGAAAAACAGGCTATGGAATCAATTGACTTCAGTAAAGGAAACGGACTGGTCCCAGCAGTCATTCAGGACTACAACACCCTCCAGGTTTTAATGGTAGGGTTCATGAATGAGGAAGCATTGAAAAAGACAGTGGCTGAAGGCAGGGTTACATTCTTCAGCAGAAGCAAAAACCGTTTGTGGACAAAAGGGGAAACTTCCGGCAATTATTTGTATGTTAGAGAAATAACAGCAGATTGTGACCAGGATTCATTGCTTGTCAGGGTCAATCCCGCCGGCCCTGTGTGTCACACGGGAAACAAGTCTTGTTTTGGCAGTGAAGTTCCCAAGGGATTCATATACGAGCTTGAAAAAATCGTAAATCAAAGGATTGACGATAATGCCGGGAATTCCTACACAAACAAGATCTTCAGGCAGGGAATAAACAGGATGGCCCAGAAAGTGGGTGAAGAAGCCATTGAACTGATCATAGAATCAAAAGATGATAACAATGACCTGTTCATTAACGAAGCAGCTGATCTGCTTTACCATCTGCTGATACTGCTTAAAGCCAAAAAACTGTCGTTTTCCGACGTGGAAAAAGTACTTCTTTCAAGACACAAACCCGCTAAAAATTCAGATTCTATATCCTGACAGCAGTTATTAATTTATTTCAGCCTGGTTATTGCGCATTTTACATGATTCGCAACAGCAAATCCTGGATTTGGCGGCGCGGAACCTCCCTTTTTGATGTCACTTTCTTATGGTGAAGAAAAAGAAAATGCCATCAAACCAATAAAAGAAAAGATGCTCCATGTGAGACTCACTCTTATCGATATCCCGCTCAAAACATAAAAAATTACAGTAATTCTTTATTTTTATTTATTTTTTTTGGAATTATTGTTTTATGAGTTAATTTTGTCACCCAGTAAAGCAAATGACAATGAATTTCGTATACAACTATTTCTTCTTTTATTTCTTTTTTTATTTCAAAAAGAGATAAGGGGATTTTTGTATACGTATAAAAAGACAATATGAAAGCAAGGGTCCCCAAAAGGGACCCTTCTTAATTTTAATACCATAGGAAATGAAAGTATCAATGCAGGGAGAACCCGGATGTTTTCACGAAGTAGCGGCAAGACAGTATTTCGGCAACGATGCCGTCATTGACATGATTCCTTGTTCAACTTTTGACCAGACGCTTAAAGTCGTGCAGGAAGGTTACGCTGACCTGGCCATGATGGCAATTGAGAATGCCCGCTCCGGAAGCATTTTGTACAACTACAACCTTATCCGGGAATCGGGGCTGAAAATGCTTGGAGAACACAATCTCAGGATAGTCCAGAATCTGATGGCTTTGCCCGGACAGTCAATTAATGACATTAAGCAGATCAGATCGCATCCGATAGCATTGTCTCAGTGCATGACCTTCCTGAACAATTACCCGAATATAACACTCGTTGAGGCAAGTGATACTGCAGGAAGTGCAAAACTAATCTCGGAACACAAGCTTAAAAAGATAGCAGCCATTGCTTCTTCAAAAGCAGCCGAGATGTACGGTCTTGAGATAATTGCTCCCGGCATTGAAACCTATAAAAAGAATTATACACGATTCCTGGTTATCGGTAATGAGCAAATGGGGAAAAAGGACGGCAACAAGATGTCAGTCTGCTTTGCCACAGGCCATAAGCCCGGGTCACTTGCAACAGTACTCGTCAGGCTCGCACAAATGAACATCAACCTTTCAAAAATACAGTCGGTACCACGGCTCAACGGAGGATGGGAATACATGTTCTATCTCGATCTGGAGCTTCCTACGGGAATCTCGCTTGATACCATTGAGGAAATTCTTTACAAGGATACCAGCAATCTGGAAATACTGGGTATTTACAATAAAGGAGAAATGATCCATGAAAGTTGAACCTGCAGACAGGACCTTACTGGTCGAGGAATATTACTTCTCCCGCAAACTGAAGCAGATTGAGGAAATGCGCAAGGGAGGAGCCGATATTATAAATCTTGGTATCGGCAGCCCCGATCAGCCTCCGTCAGCCGGCACGATTGAGCGCCTTACTGCTGAGGCTGCAAAATCCAATGTTCATGGTTATCAGAGTTACACTGGTATCCCTGCACTCAGAAAAGCATTTACCGACTGGTACATGAGGTACTTCGGGATAAGGCTTGATCCGGAAGGTGAGATCCTGCCGCTCATTGGCAGCAAGGAAGGCATTATGCATATCACCATGGCCTTTGTAAACCCCGGTGATGAAGTTCTGGTGCCTGATCCCGGATATCCGACCTACTCATCGGCAACGAGTCTCGCGGGCGGCAGGGTCAGGTACTATGATCTCACAGAGGAAAACAGGTGGCTTCCTGATCTTGATCTGCTTGAAAAAAGCGATCTGTCCAGGACCAAAATCATGTGGATAAACTATCCTCACATGCCAACCGGAGCAAAAGCCTCAGCTGGAAAATTATCGGAGATGGTTTCATTTGCTTCCAGCCATGGTATCCTGTTATGCAACGACAATCCATACAGTTTCATCCTGAACACCGAATACATGAGCGTCCTGAGTGCCGAAAATGCAATGGACACGGCAATCGAGCTAAACTCCCTGAGTAAATCCCATAATATGGCCGGATGGAGGATTGGAATGGCAGCAGGGAACAGGGAGTATATAAACACTATTCTTAAGGTTAAAAGCAACATGGACTCAGGGATGTTCATGCCAATGCAAATGGCTGCCGTTGCTGCGCTCAGTAATCCGGATTCATGGTATGAAGGCCTGAACAGTCTGTATCTCAGTCGCCGGAAAATAGCAGAATCAATCCTTGAAATCCTGGGTTGCACTTTCGACACTGACCAGGCAGGGTTGTTCCTCTGGGGCAGAATACCGGACGACGCTGTAAGCGCCGAAGATCTTTCAGAAAAAATATTGACAGAAGCGCATGTTTTTATTACTCCGGGATTTATTTTCGGAAGGAATGGACGGAGATATATCCGTATCTCACTTTGTGCCGGCGAGGACCGGCTTTCAGAAGCCCGGGACAGGCTGGCATCTGCAAAACACGGTCATTCGCATTCAACTTTACTCTCATGACAATAGCTGTTGTAGGAATAGGTCTCATAGGAGGATCATTGATGATCGATCTTCGCAAGCGAGGGTTTGCCCAGAAAATAATTGGCGTGGATTTAAATATGCAGCACCGGAACATAGCCCAGCTCTGCGGCATAGTGGATGAAACCGACTCGCTTGAAAATGCCGTTGACAGGAGCGACCTGGTCATTTTAAGCAGCCCGGTCGATGCCAATTGCATGATGCTCCCGTCAATTCTCGACAGAATTCAGGGTACCGGCAAGGTGGTTACCGACATGGGATCTACCAAGGCAAGTATTGCCAGGATTTCGGAACATCACCCGGGCAGGGGGCGATTCGTTGCCCTGCACCCTATGGCCGGAACAGAGTTTTCCGGACCGCTAGCGGCCATTGGCAAGCTGTTTGATTACAAGATCGCAATAATTTGCGATGCCGAAAAAAGCGATGTTGATGCAAGAAGTATAATCGAAAGTATGCTCGACACTCTTAACATGAGAAGGATATACATGGATTCTGCAGATCATGACATACATGTGGCCTATGTATCGCATATTTCCCACATCACTTCCTTCTCCCTGGCCCTGAGCGTGCTTGACAAGGAGAAGGAGGAAGAGCACATCACAACCCTTGCAGGCGGCGGTTTTGAAAGCACCGTCAGGCTGGCAAAGAGCAGTGCCGAAACCTGGGCTCCCATTTTCCTGGAAAACTCCGAATTCATATTGGAAGTCATGGATAATTATATCGAAAAAATGAATCTGTTCAAGAAAATGATAAGGGAAAGGAATAAAGAGGGCCTGATGGCATTAATGGAAGAGGCAAACAAGATCAGGAAAATATTACACTAAAAAACAATAACATGGTACTTGAAACGGGAACAACACACATCAGGGACTGGAGAGGCTACAAGGGCAGACCTTTCCTGATATCGGGCCCCTGCAGCGCTGAAACCGAGGAACAGGTTATGGCAACTGCAAAGGAACTGGCCCAGCTCAAAGAAGTCAACCTTTTCAGGGCAGGCATCTGGAAACCCCGAACCAGGCCGAATTCATTTGAGGGAATAGGTATTGAAGGACTCAAATGGCTGAGAAATGTGAAACAGGAAACAGGCCTGATGGTCGGTACGGAAGTTGCCAACGAAAAACACGTTTATGAAGCACTTAAATATGGCGTTGACATGCTGTGGATAGGCGCCAGGACTTCTGTCAATCCTTTCACCGTACAGGAAATTTCAAATGCACTCAACGGTGTGGATGTCATGGTACTGGTAAAGAACCCCATCAACCCCGATCTTGATCTGTGGATCGGTGCCATCGAACGTATTGCAAGGGCAGGGATAAGCAGGCTCGGGGCAATTCATCGCGGATTTTCAACATACGAAAAAACAGTTTACCGTAATCAGCCCAACTGGCAGCTGCCGATTGAGCTGCGAAGACGCATGCCGGATCTGCCAATACTGTGTGACCCAAGTCACATTGCCGGGGCCAGGAGATACCTGTATGAAATCGCACAGAAAGCCCTCGACCTGAATTTTGATGGTTTAATGATAGAATCTCATATCGATCCCGATAAAGCTCTCAGTGATTCAGCACAGCAGGTTACCCCCAATGATCTCAGGGAACTTCTCAGCAGGCTGATCCTGAGAAGCCCGGTACCTTCCGATCCGAAACTGCTCGATATTCTCGGAGAATTAAGGCAGCAGATTGATATTTTCGACGACTACCTCCTCGATATTCTGGAGAAGCGAATGAAAGTCGCAGAAACAATCGGCCAGTACAAAAAGGAAAACAATATCACTATCCTGCAGTCAACCCGCTGGGATGAGATCATCAGCAAGGTCATGATCAACGGAGAGTCCAAGGGACTCAGCAGGGAACTGATAGATACCGTCTTTAAGGCCATTCACCAGGAATCGATCAACCACCAGATGAGAGTAATGAATAATGGTGTCATGAATCTTGCCGTTGATAAACATTAATTTTGCAGTGATATGGTTCGATCTGTTGATCCATCCTTTATCGCAGGGGAGATAAAATCACCATCTTCCAAGAGCATGACACAGAGAGCCATTGCAGCAGCAATGCTTGCAAAAGGAAGCAGTATAATAAAGAATCCTTCGTATTGCAATGACTCTCTCGCTGCTATGAGTATTGCCAGGGGTTTTGGAGCAAAAATAGTGCCGGAAGAGAGTCTGATGTATGTCACAGGCCGGCCCGGGGTGACGGACAATACTCTCAATTGCGGAGAGTCAGGTCTTGCCATCAGGATGTTCTCTCCGATTGCGGCATTGTTTCCCGAAAAGATCGTCATGCTTGGAAAAGGCTCACTCAGAAACAGGCCGATGCAAATGATAGGGGATGCATTAATCCAGCTGGGAGCCAGGTTTGAAAGTACCGGCGGTTTTCTTCCACTTACAATTCAGGGGCCGTTAAAAGGCGGACGGTGCGAAATTGACGGATCGGTGAGTTCCCAGCTTCTTACAGGGCTCCTAATGGCCCTGCCGCTTACCGCTGAAGATTCCGAGATCTTCGTGACCAACCTTAAAAGCAAGCCGTATGTTGACATGACAATGAAAGTTCTCAGGGATTTTGGCATAACGGTAAGCCATGAAGACTATAAACTGTTCACTATCAGGGGCAGGCAGGCCTATTCCCCGGTAAACATTGAAGTGGAGGGCGACTGGAGCGGCGGAGCTTTCCTGCTCGTTGCGGGAGCAATAAACGGCAACGTGGTTGTCAGGGGCCTTCAGGCAGGAAGTTGCCAGAGCGACAGGGCAATCCTGGAAGCCATGGAAAAAGCCGGAGCAATGATCACAATAAGCCAGGACTGGATTTCAGTAACCAAATCCGATATGAAAGCTTTCGAGTTCGACGCCACCGACGCGCCCGACCTGTTTCCCCCTCTTGCCGCCCTGGCAGCCTACTGCAACGGCATTTCAAGGATTAAGGGTGCATCGCGGCTCATCCACAAGGAAAGCAACAGGGCAGCAGCCCTTATAAGCGAATTCGGTAAAATGAACATTGAAATAAGACTCGAGGATGACCTGATGCTGATTACCGGAGGCAGGACAATGGGAGCCGCAGTATCATCGCATAACGACCACCGGATCGCAATGGCAGCCGCTGTTGCTGCACTAGGGGCCGAAGGCAGGGTGTCAATAGCTGATTCGCAATGTGTGGCAAAATCGTATCCGGATTTCTTCAATGACCTCATGAAAGCAGGTGTTTCTGTTATTGAATAATAATTGCAGGCAGCTATAAGATTTCCCGGTCAGATATATTTTTTCTGAAAATCATTAAAAAAAAGAACTTTTTTATTGGAATTTAAAAAAATTAAATAATTTTGGAGCCATGAACCATGGAATGTTATATATCTGGTCTTGGCGCAGCATCAATCAGCAAGCTGTGAATAAGGCCTGTATATAATCTTCGCAAAGATATTTTCCCGCCAAAGGCATGCTGTTCACAGCATGCCTTTTTTATTTAAAACTCATTAACCAAAATAAATAAAGTCATGAAAAAAAGTACAAAAATTTCGCTCAGTGAAAAAGAAATCCCCCGGCAATGGTATAATATTGTGGCAGATATGCCCAATAAACCGCTGCCGCCTCTTCATCCGGTGACACGCGAGCCCATTGGACCCGATGCACTTGCCGCGGTTTTTCCAATGGAACTGATCAAACAGGAGGTTTCTGCAGAACGGTATATTGATATACCCGACGAAGTCCTGGATCTGTACAAGGTATACCGGCCAAGTCCGATGTTCAGGGCGGTCAATCTGGAAAAGGCAATAGGAACCAGGAGCAAGATATACTACAAGTACGAGGGAGGCAACTACTCCGGTTCCCATAAGACCAACACTGCCATTGCACAGGCCTATTACAACAAAAAGGAAGGGATAAAGAGGATCACCACCGAAACAGGTGCCGGGCAATGGGGAAGTGCACTGAGTTACGCATGCAATCATTTCGGACTTGAACTGCTGGTTTTCATGGTCAGGGTCAGCTATACCCAGAAACCCGGCAGAAAGCTTCTCATGAACTCTTACAATGCAAAAGTGGTGCCTTCGCCCAGTACAATGACGGAAGCGGGCAGAAAGATTCTTGAAAAGGATCCCGATTCACCGGGAAGCCTGGGCATTGCAATTTCCGAAGCAATGGAGATCGCCGTCCAGTATCCCTATACCAAGTATTCACTTGGCAGTGTGCTGAATCACGTCTGCCTTCACCAGACAATAATCGGACAGGAAGCACTTTTGCAGATGGAAAAAGCCGGGGATTACCCCGACGTAGTGATTGGATGTTTCGGAGGCGGATCAAATTTCTCGGGAATTGCATTTCCATTTATACGGGAAAATATTGTAAATGACAGGAAGACCAGGTTCGTTACGGTGGAACCTTCATCATGCCCTAAGCTTACAAAGGGAAAATTCATGTATGACTTCGGCGACACGGCAGGAATGACCCCCCTGTTGCCAATGTTCACCCTTGGACATAACTTCGTTCCTGAAAAAATACATGCAGGAGGATTGCGGTACCATGGTGCAGGGGTACTGGTTAGCCAGCTGCTCAAGGACGGATTCATCGAAGCCAAGGCAAAAATGCAGAGAGAGTGTTTTGAGGGCGGAGTGCTTTTTGCCAGAACCGAAGGTATCCTTCCGGCTCCCGAATCAAATTATGCCATTGCAGGTGCACTCGATGAAGCCAGAAAGGCAGATCTTGAGGGAATCTCAAAAACGATCCTGTTTAATCTTAGCGGCCATGGTCATTTCGATATTTCTTCTTACGAGAAATACTTCGAAGGAAATCTCCCCGATCATGAAATGACCACTGCCGAAGTTGAAGCTACAATTTCAAAAATTGAGCTCCCCGACTGAACGCAGTTTAATCCGTGATTATTCAGGACCGGAAAACCAATAACCGCAAAGCCGGCTGTGTTACCGGCCATGTTCATCAAAGACTGATTACGGATATCAGGATTTTGTATGCAATGAGCCGGTACTGGCAGCTTTGCGGTTAATTTTCATTCCGAATCCGGCTTTCGTCAAAAGTCGGAATAAGGTGCCGGATGGAGAAGGTAGGCGTCCGGTCTGATGACCGTATTGGCATATTCCTCCATAACTGAGATCTTCTTCCACACGGGATGAGCCCTGAAAGCATTCCAATGTTCATCCCTCGATTGCATATTTGAATAGGTTGTCAGGTACATCAGCCGCGGCTTGAGGCTGCCAAAAAGAACCTGTCCGTAAAATACGGCATTTGAACCTATCTCGTCAAAGATGGCAATCTCGCCTCCTTCGTTGAACATTTGGATCTTCTTCATTGCCTTGACCTCCGTCCAGCTTTCATAGCTCCTCAGTTCATATATTCTTTCTTCCGGAGGGGTGTCGAAGGTATATTTACGGTATACCGGCATAAAAGCAAAAGCTTTCATGAATATGCTTTCGTACCGTATAAATGCAGGATCATTATAAGGTGCATCTAAAAATTCCCTGCCCGCCTTCTGATGGTCGGGATCTTTTTCAAGTATTTCCAATGCCCCGGAATACTGATCCATATTTTTATATGGAATGAAGACATATACCATCTTCCCGTAAGCTGTATCCGTTTCCACGGGTCTGAATACTCCAACTGCCTGTATTCCGGCCTTACGCATGGCTGGAATAAAAGCATTTTTCAAATACCTGTCAACGAGATCATTCTTCCCAGGATCCTTTAACCTGTAAATTCTCAGTTCATAATACATTTGTTTTTCATCGGGAGTAGCAGATGATCTGCATGAATACAATAACGTTCCGGCTGCCAATACCGCAAATGCCACTGATAAAACTGATCTTTTCATTTACACATGTTTTTGTTTACCCGCCTTGTCAATACTGAAAAATTTTGCCACCAGCCAGTACCTCCTGGTTTTTCTCGTCGAAAGTTGCCTTTTCTCCCGTGCGAAGGCTTGCAGTGCACATGATGTTCGCAATGGAATGATTATATCCTGCCGTAACGTCAGCATTCGGCTTTTTACGGCTTCTGACACATTCCATCCAGTTTTTCATATGTGCAATTGTCATGGTATCGCCCCCGGTATCAGCTGCTGTCTCAATTGATACAGAAGGCAGTTCAAATGTTTTAAGAAGATTCGGCTTCAGATTCATTGCACTTGCATCAGATTCTTCAAGTCCTCCTTCTGATGTGATCCTGTTTGTATCGAGGTTCAGCATCCCGCCGTTTGAAAAATATAGCTCCTTGACTCCGCCTGCAGAATTGGTGAATCTCGACGAATATACTACCTGGAAGCCTGAATTGGGGTCGGCATTATTCCCGTAATCAAAAACAGCCGTCATTGTGTCAAAATTAGTGCGGCCGTCTTTCCACAGGTAAATACCACCGTTTGCAGCCACGCTCCTGGGATGCCCCAGCCCGGTGAACCAGTGAACGGTATCAATCTGATGTGCCATCCACTGGCCGGGAATACCTGATGAATAAGGCCAGAAAAGCCTGAACTCGAGATATCTCCTTGGATCAAAAGCTGTTAAAGGACGATTCATGAGATATCTTTTCCAGTCGGTATCAGCCTCCTTCAGTGTCGGGACCACATTTGGCCTTCTCCATCTCCCTGGCTGGTTGACATTCCATGTCATTTCAACCATCACAATCTTGCCGAATTTCCCCGATTTTATATACTCGTTTGCAGCGATATAATTGGGTGCACTCCGCCTCTGTGAGCCTATCTGCACAATCTTCCCCGAGTTCTGGACAGCCTTCAGTGCTGTACGGTTGTCTGCCATCGTTTCGGCAAAAGGCTTCTCAACATATGCATCGCGTCCTGCCCCGACGGCTTCGGCACAGTGGAGAGCATGCTGAAAATCAGCTGTGCTTATTATGACTGCATCAGTGTCATTCTTTTCATACAGCTCATCATTGTTTCGTGCCAGCCGCAGATTGATACCCATTGATTTGTAAAATCTGTCTGCCTCCTCCCTGCGAAGCCTCCAGATATCGGAAATGACGGTAAATTCAAAGTTCATTTCCTTTGACAGGCTGAGAAAAGAAGGAGACAATGAGCCTTTGAAACGGTCGGAATAACCAATGATCCCGACCCTGACCCGGTCGTTTGCCCCGACGATCCTGGAATAGCTCTTTGCACTGAAAACAATCGATGCAGCGCCCAGTGAGGCTTTTTTAACAAATACCCTGCGTGTTGCCATGAGAAATAATTTTTTTATTGTAACCCTGTTTTATGCGTTAATTAAATAACAATACCGGAATTTGACGGAAACAAATATAATAATCCGGGAATATACGGGCAATAACAGTCCGGCATTGATTATTTCCAGCGTAAACCAGAAAAGGTGATGGATTCAGTTTTCACAGGCAGCGATAAACTGCTCTGCAGCAGCTTCTATCTGGTCATCCGTTGAATTTATGTTTATGCCCCATCCGGAACCCAGCCCCCCGTCAACAACTCCCACGCTTATATTAATAGTCCTGCCCAGAATATCATCGGTCCGCGGATAGGCACCCCTGGTATGTGGCTGTCCGATTTTCTTCAGATGGCTCAGCACATGTTCCATATTTGAGTAAACATGCCAGCCGCTCTGATCGACTGTTTTGGATCCCAGTGATCCGGCAACCCTGGCCGCCTGTTCCCTTGTGTCGAATATCACGCTGCACAGTGTTGCACAGTCGCCGTCTGGATCATTGAGCCTTCTGAATCTGAATCCCTTTGCCGGGGAAATGAGTTTTTTGAATTTCTCTCGTTTCTCCCTGAGCGTGGATATTATTCTGTCTATCTTCTGAAGCTGTGCAAGACTGACGGCAGCTGTCAGTTCATTCATCCTGAAGTTCAGTCCAAGGATATTGCGTGAACCGACCTCCACTCCGAATCTCATCGGTTTATGTCCCTGATCATGAATTGCAAATGCCCTTTCATACAGATCTTTGTCGCTGGTTATAACAATACCTCCGTCCCCGCTGTTGATCGTTTTGAATATATTCAGTGAAAAAGCCCCGATATTGCCGATCGTTCCGGCCTTTTTACCCTTGTAGGAGGCGCCCGCCGACTGGCATGCATCTTCAATAACAAGTAATCCGTGCTTTTCCGCAATTTTCATTACGGCATCCATATTGCACGGATTACCCAGCATGTGTACGGGCATTATCGCCCTTGTACGCGGGGTTATCCGCGACTCAATATCGACAGGATCAAGGGTCAGGCTTTCATCTATTTCAGCAAGGACCGGAACCAGCCCTGCAAAAATTGCTGATGAATAGCTTGCAACAAATGTATAGGCAGGAACAATTATTTCATCTCCCGGCTCTAAACCGGCGGCCAGGAGTGAAACCAGCAGGGAAGCCGTTCCCGACGATGTGGCAAGGGCATAACCGGCATTGCTGTATCTTGCAAATTCTCTTTCCAAAGTCGCTGTCTTATGAAGGAAAGACGGGTCATTTTCGCTTCCATAACGAAATAGATAACCGCTCCTGATTACTTCAATCACGGCATCAGTTTCTTCCTTTCCAAACCAAAAAGCTCCGGGTCCAGGCATTAAGATTTTTTTGAGGATTAACAATAAAATAAATAAGTGCAGGCACGGCTCCCCTGGAAATTATTCTCCAATCATGCATTCAAATCAATCCGCAGTATTTATGTCAGCCTGAGGCTGGAATTAAATACAAATGCGCCTGATCTCAAAGTTAGTATTCTTTTCCTATTTTCTTTTAAAGGCAGTATCAATATTCATTTAAAATATTATTTCCTTTGTTTTCTGATTATTGCATCATCATTTCAACATAATTGAACTTAATAACACAGAAATGGAAAAAGGACACAATATCCACTCGGAAAGGCTTTATTCCCTCGATGCACTACGCGGGTTTGATATGTTCTGGATCATGGGCGGTGCAGGCATATTCACCGGTCTTGCCACCCTTACAAACTGGGCTCCGCTAAACTGGTGGGCGGACCAGCTTAAGCATGTGCAATGGCAAGGTTTCAGGTTTTATGATATGATCTTTCCGCTTTTCCTGTATATAGCCGGAATTTCATTCCCATTTTCACTGGCAAAGAGGACTGCATTGAACCAGAGCCGGAAATCAATTTACCGGCATGTGATTTTCCGGGGACTGATTCTTGTTTTTCTTGGTATCCTTTACAATAATGCCGTCAGGTTCAATCTGGCCGGGCTCCGCTATGGGAGTGTCCTTGGCCGGATCGGGCTTGCATGGATGTTTGCCGCAATCATCTATATGAACACAAAACTTACTCTCAGGATTGTCTGGTTCTGGGTCATCCTTACCGGATACTGGCTGTTGCTCCTGCTTTTCCCCGCTCATGATCTCGGGTCTTCAGATCCTTTCTCTCAAACGGGAAACCTTGCCAGTTATATCGACCGCCTGCTGATGCCGGGAAAACTGTTGCTGGACAATCACGACCCGGAAGGACTACTGAGTACAGTCCCTGCCATCGGGACAGCTCTTCTGGGCATGCTGACCGGCGACTTCATGAGATCCGGATACCAGGCCGATAAACTGATCCGCAAAGTAACGATCATGGTTATTGCATCAGTTTTTTTAATCGTACTGGGAAAAATCTGGGACTCAGTGTTCCCGATAAACAAAAACATCTGGAGCAGTTCATTCGTGTGCTTTGCAGGAGGATTGAGCCTGCTGCTTTTCGCAATTTTCTACCTGGTGATTGATGTATGGAAATTTCGGAAATGGGCTTTCTTCTTTGTAGTTATCGGGCTGAATCCCATCACGATCTACCTTGCAAACAGGATCATTAACTTCCGACATGCCGCGGATTTCTTCTTCGGCGGATTCACTGCGATCCTGCCTGAAACATGGCATGGGTTGATCGGGGGGATCGGACTGACAACCATTGGATGGCTGTTCCTCTATTTCCTTTATAAAAAGAAGATCTTCCTGAAAGTATAATGACCCAAAACGGCCTGCCTGCTTCGTTCAGTCCCCGATGAAATCAAGAGGAATATCCTCCCCGGACAATTATTGCAGCAAGCCCGGCTGCTTACCGGTCAAACTCCCTGACAGCTTCGAACATTGCCACAATATTCCCTGGAGGAACATCAGGCATTATATTGTGAACCGTATTGAAAACAAATCCTCCTCCTTTCGACAGGATTCTGATATTCTCCCTTACATGTTTTTTAACCTCAACGGCAGAGGCTTTATTGAGCACCGACTGGGTATTTGCTCCGCCCCCCCAGAATGTCAGGCTGCTCCCGAATTCTTTCTTGAGACGGGCAGGGTCCATTCCAAAGGCGTTTATCTGCACGGGATTCAGGATCTCGAATCCTGCATCGATCAGACCCGGTATAAGTTCATAGATCCCGCCGCAGCAGTGAAGCATTGTGTATGCAGTACTGTTCGCCTTTACATACTCACATAACATTCTGTGCCGGGGTTTGAAAAACCGGTCATAAATTTCCGGCGGCATGAACGGACCGGTATTGGTACCCAGATCATCTCCGAATTTTATTATGTCAACGATATCCCCTACCGATTGGCACACCTTTGAAAGGAAGTCCATATGCCTCTCCATCAGGGCATCCAGCAGCTTATTGACATTGTCCGGGTCAAGGTACAGATCCATAAGAAAATTATCTATCCTCCGCAAAAAGGTTCCCCACTCGAAAAGATTGCATCCGGCTCCCAACACCAAAGCCCTGTCGGTTGATGCTCTTACCTTTTTCAATGTGGTTCTCAGATTGCTCCAGAAATCCTCTTCGGTAATCCGGTCAAAGGGCGGAAAACCGAAGCCTCCCCAGCTTACCCGCGACATGGCATGTTCCAGATCATAGAAATTGTCAGGATATCCGTCAGCATATGGGAAGATGGTCTGATCAAAGAAAGTGGCCCCGGCAGGCATTTTTGCAATGAATTCACCTGTGGGTCCGGATGCGAGCCAGCTTCCGTCTTCCTGACGCTGAGGATTAAACCATTTCGGATAGAGGCCAGGGATGCCATTGATCAGCTCGAGCCTGTGCCAGTAACTTTCATGACTGTTGAAAAACCTGCCTATGTCAAGCACATCCACCCTGAAGAGATCAAGCAGCTCCATTTCAGGCTGGGTGACTTCCTGAACAACATCATAAACATGGTTTTCAAGGCCAAGGCCAAGATGCCGGATCAGGTTATGATACGCCACAGCTGAAATACCTGAACTTGGAGTGGCTCCCAGATCAACAGGTATCCGGTCCGGCTCCCTGTGCGATATGGCTGTGACAAGCCTTTCCCTGGAATTCATGATAAATCGATTCATTATTTGACTATGAATTTATTAAATAATTGTTAATTTGGGAGAAGTATTCACTGACAAATAAATAATCCGTCATATTATGAGCACGAAAAAAATCAATCGCCGCATGTTCGTCAGAACCACTGCACTGACAGCCGCCGGTCTTTCCATCGGTGCCGCAAATGCATTCCCGTCCGGAACCGGGGCAGTCAGAAATAAGCTGCCGAAATGGAAAGGCTTTAACCTGCTGGATATTTTCTCACCTTATCCGCCGAAAGGCCCCGATCCGTCGAAGACAACCGAAGACGATATAAAATGGATGGCAGACTGGGGTTTTGATTTTGTCAGAATACCAATGGCTTATCCCAGATATGTCTTGTTTGACAGATCGAGGGACATAACAAAAGACGAGGTTTACAAGTTCGATGAAAAGGTGCTGGAAGAAATTGACAAACTAATTTCCACAGCCCACAAGTATAATATGCATGTAAGCCTCAACCTGCATCGCGGACCGGGTTTCTGTATAAACGCGGGATTTCATGAACCATTTAACCTCTGGAAGGATGCCGAGGCACAGGATGCCTTTAATTTCCACTGGAGCATGTGGGCAAAGAGATATAAGGGAATCCCCTCCGGAAAGTTAAGCTTCGATCTGCTGAATGAGCCATTATACAGGGAGGATATGAATGACCAGTTCTCAAAAAGCTCTCCCCTTCCGGGCGAGCTTTACAGAAAGGTTGCCAAAGGGGCAGCTGATGCAATCAGGGCCGTTGACCCCGACCGTCTCATTGTTGCCGACGGCAACGGCGGAGGGAGCTATGTAACTCCTGAACTTATTGATCTTAATATTGCCCAAAGCTGCCGGGGATATTATCCCCATTATATTTCCCACTACCAGGCCTCGTGGGTGTGGAAAGATCCTGCAATGGCACCCAGACCCGTCTGGCCCGGGATCATTGACGGAAAACAGTTCGGACGCAAGTCGCTTGAAGACTTCTATGCACCGTGGATAGAACTCCTGGAAAAAGGAGTGGGTGTTCACTGCGGCGAGTGCGGATGCTACAGCAAAACACCCCATGAGGTTTTTCTGGCCTGGTTCACCGACGTGATCGATATTCTCACGTCACACGGTATCGGCTTCGCACTGTGGAACTTCAGGGGTACCTTCGGAATAATGGATTCTGACAGATCGGATATAAACTATACCGACTGGTACGGCCATAAGCTCGACAGTAAACTGCTCGACCTTATAAGAAAATACTGAGGGAATGCAATCGGCATTATCCCGTTAATATGATTGACTGATCTTTTTAAAAAGTAAAATCACACTGCGATGAGAAATTTGTTTTTTCTACTGGTAATAACGGGACTTCTCGTGAATTTCTCCTGCAAAAAGACGGAATCGGAAAGATTCACTTTTCTGACCGGCGCCATATGGGTAACCGACAGCCTGGTTGCAAACGGACAGGATGCTGGTGGACCCGGTCAGCTGCTTGCCGATTTTAGTGGTGAAGCCAGGTTCAACAAGGACGGAACGGGAAGTTTCGGAAATTACACGGGAGAGTGGAGTTTCAGCAGCGATGAAACCCAGCTTGTAATAAAAACCAACGCTATTGCCTTTCCGGTAACAGCAGATATAAAAGAGCTCACAAAAGTCTCCCTGAAACTGACAACCGTGATGCCGAACCCTATGGATATTCAGAATCCTTACAGGATCAGAATGACATTCAAGGCAAAATGACCCGGTGCATCATTACGGCAATTTTCCTTTTGACTGCATCAGCGATACAAGCGGCTGTATCAGATGGTGTTGTCAGGGGAAAAGTAACCGATAAAAGTACTGGTGAAGCTTTGCCGGGTGTCTATGTCCTGTATGGCAAAAACCAGGGAACGACAAGTAATGATAAAGGTTATTATATTTTTTCCACTCAGGCTGAAAAACTTACCATAGTGTTTCAGCTCGTCGGCTACGGAGCCCTGACCAGGGAAATCTCCTTTTCAAGGAGAGACACCGTTACCCTCGACGTCAGTCTCGAAATGAAGATCAGAGAAATTGATCAGATAGTTGTCAGCGCGGGAAAATATGAGCAAAAGATATCTGAGCTTACTGTTTCAATGGATGTAATCAGGCCTGCTCTTCTCACTTCAAATCATATTACCGACGCACAGGAGATGCTGAACAAGACCCCGGGCATTGAAGTCATGGACGGTCAGGCTTCCGTCAGGGGCGGCAGCGGATTCAGCTATGGAGCAGGAAGCAGGGTTATGGCACTTATCGACGGGCTGCCTTTCCTTTCTGCCGATGCCGGCAACATAAAATGGCAGTTCCTGCCGCTCGAAAACATCAGCCAGGTTGAAATTATAAAGGGCGCCTCATCTGTTCTCTATGGTTCATCAGCATTGAACGGAATAATCAACTTCCGCCAGGCCGACGCAACAAACATCCCTGAAACAAGATTCTACACCGAAACAGGGATTTATGGCAGCCCGAGAAACAGAAACTGGAAATGGTGGAACTCGCCCAGATTCTCTTCGTCAGCTTCCCTCTCCCATTTGAGGAAGCTCGGAAACACCAGTATCGGATTAAGTGCATCTGTTCTTTACGATAACGGTTACAGGCGTCTTAACGACGAAAAGCTTGCCCGCATCGGCATAAGGCTGAAACACAACAGTTCAAAACTGAAAGGACTGAGTTACGGAGTGAACCTGAACTCGGGATTCACGAAAGCGCAGGATTTCGTCCTGTGGGAAGACGGGTACACGGGAGCCCTTAAGCAAAGTGAGTCAACCGCAATCACGCTTCACGGGGATTTCCTGTCCGTCGACCCGTTTGTCTCCTATTCCGGATCGGGCCGGACCCGTCACGAGTTGAAAGTCAGGCTGCAGTCTACAAGGAACAGGTTCCCCGACAGCGAAAAAAACAACAGTGACGCAGTTTCCTTCTACTCCGAGTACCAGGGGTCACTGAAACCCGGGGAAAAAACAGGTCTGACATTTGGCATCTGCGAATCGTACGGAAAGATCAATTCTGAATTTTTCGGCGACCATACAAGCCTGAACCTTGCAGGATATGCCCAGGCTGAATACAGGCCGGTTAACCGGCTTAAGGCAGCAGCAGGACTCAGACTTGAAAATTATTTTCTCGACGGCATTGCAGACAAACTGGTCCCTGTTTTCCGTACAGGTCTGAATCTTCAGGCAGCAAGTTATACTTTCCTCAGGTTATCATTCGGACAGGGTTACCGCTTCCCTTCAATAGCAGAGAAATTTGCATCAACAACACTCGGTTCGGTTAAAATCTTCCCGAACCCCGGCGTTCAGCCTGAAACAGGGTGGAACTCGGAAATAGGAATAAAACAGGGATTAAGTATTGGAAATATCAGCGGGCAGGCTGATTTTGCAGCTTTCCTCACCAGAAACAACAGGCTCATTGAGTATATTTTTTCATATTACCAGGATCCGGTCACAGGCATCCCTGATTTCGGCTTCATGGCAACCAATGTGGAACAATCACGGATACTGGGATTTGAAACCGAATTCCTCCTTAATATCCCCGCCGGGAATGTCAATACCACTGTAACCGCAGGTTACACCTGGCTATCCCCCGTCGGGTACAACAGGATCACCCATAAAACCACCGGCGTCTATCTGAAGTACAGGAGGAAACATTCGGCAAGCCTGAATATCGCAAGTTCATGGGAAAAATTTGATTTCGGACTGAGCCTTTATGCAAAGTCGAAAATCCTCAACATCGACGATGTTTTCCTCGATCCTGGTACAAGGGAAGAAATATTGCCCGGTTTTTATGATTACTGGACACGGAACAACAAAGGATATTTTACGCTTGATGGGAGCCTGGGATATAAAATCACTCCCCGCCTCAGCCTCTCTTTTGTTGTTAAAAATTTCACAAACACGGAGTATATGGGACGTCCGGGAGATATTCAGCCGCACAGGAATTTAAGTGTGAGACTGACGGGGAATTACTGATGAATATTTCCGGAACGGCTGAAATCAAACAACGGGCATATTTTTTATTTCATAGAATTTCCGGGATCCGGGGCTGTTATTAATGAACTGAACTGATACAGGCGAAGCCTGATCATAATATTAAACAAAGAAACATGAAAGATATTTACAGGCTGAAGATCGGTCTTTTTGGCATTGGTCTGGATACATACTGGCCCCAGTTCATCGGGCTGAAAGAAAGACTCGAGGGATACCTGGCCCTGGTCGCCTCAAGGCTTAGGAAATATGACAGTGAAATAATCAACCTGGGGCTTATTGATAATCCTGCTGATGCCCTGCGCGCCGGTCATGACTTCCGGAAAGCTGATGTTGACATTATCTTTCTGTACGTCACCACCTATGCCCTTTCATCAACCGTACTTCCCGTGGTTAGAAGAGCAAAAGTGCCGGTGATAATACTGAATCTGTCACCCGAAAAGGCAATTGATTACAGTGCTTTCAACAAATTGGGCGACCGGACAAAAATGACAGGCGAATGGCTGGCTAATGTTTCTGCCTGCCCTGTTCCGGAAATAGCAAACGTATTCCTCAGGTCGGGAATTAAGTTTCACCAGATAACGGGTGTACTTCAGGGCGATGAAGATGTATGGAAGGAAGCAGGAGAATGGATAGAGGCAGCCTCGGTTGCAAACATAATGGCGCATAACAGGCTCGGATGCATGGGCCACTACTATGGAGGAATGCTGGATGTGTACACTGACCTCACCCTGCACCTTTCAGTCCTGGGAGGTCATATCGAGATGCTTGAGGTGGATGAACTCTCCGCACTGCGCAAGGAAGTAACTGATGCTGAAATCAGCGAACGGGTAAGTATGTTCCATAAGGAGTTCGAGATCGACAGGGGATGCCCGGAAGAAGACCTGAAAAATGCAGCACGCACTTCCGTGGCCCTGGAAAAAATGGTTCAGGCTCATGACCTGGGTTCCCTGGCATATTTTTACAGCGGCTCAGGCATCAGGGAAAATGAAGAATCAATAAGCACCATTATTCTTGCCAATTCCCTGCTTACGGCCAGGGGCGTTCCGGTTGCAGGTGAATATGAGATAAAGAATATCCAGGCAATGAAAATAATGGACAGCTTTGGAGCAGGAGGATCGTTTACCGAATTTTACGCCCTCGATTTCAATGATGACGTCATACTCATGGGGCACGACGGTCCCGGACATCTGGCCATCGCCGAAGGGAAGATAAAGGTAAAACCGCTTGAAGTGTACCACGGGAAGGTCGGGAAGGGCCTGTCGGTAGAGATGTCAGTGAAACACGGGGAGATCACCCTGCTGTCACTTGTACAAAAACCCGACGGCAGGCTGATGTTCCTTGTCGCTGAGGGCGAATCGGTACCGGGGCCGATTCTGGAAATCGGCAATACCAACAGCAGGTACAGATTCCCGACAGGCCTGAAAAATTTTGTTAATGACTGGAACAAATACGGACCGGCTCATCACTGTGCGGCAGGTGTCGGACATATTGCCTCAAAGATCAGTAAGCTGGGAGAGCTGCTGGATATCGAAGTGGTGAAAATATGCTGAGATTGACGTATACCGGTTGAAAGGAACCAGGTGCCAGGGAAATCAAATGCAAACTATCGGTAATAACAATAATTGCCACACTCTGCAATATCTTGCTAAACATCTGAATGACTAACCTTTAACAAAATACAAACATTATCAAATCAAACCCTGTCAGTGATGAAATTAAGATACGCCAGCCTGATTATCATTCTTCTCCCTGTTACCTTTACCTGTCTTGATTCTTGCAGAAAGAGAAGTGTTAATGAAATAACAATCAATGATTTTGCTACTCTTTCAAAGGAATTCAGGCAGCCAGCCGCAGAATATACAACAGCTCCTTTTTTTGTGTGGAACTATAAGATCACCAAAGAAGAGATCGACAGTTACCTGAATGAATTCAACAGGCAGGGCAGCAAACAGGTTTTCATTCATCCGCGGCCCGGCCTGATAACCGAATACCTTTCTGATGAATGGTTTGAACTCTGCCGCCATACGGTTGATAAAGCCGGGGAGCTGGGAATGAAAGTCTGGTTATATGATGAAAACTCTTATCCCAGCGGTTTTGCTGGCGGACATGTTCCTGACAGGGTTCCGGAATCATATAACCAGGGACAGGGACTGGCCATGACCAGATTCACCAGTCTTCCGGATACGGCCGACAGGTTCTTCCTGTGCCTGAAAGAGGAGTCGGGTCAGTTTGAAGATATTACATCACGCCTTGGTGACGAAAAGGGTAAAACCGGCAGCTATCTGCTTTTCAGTAAAACTTACAACAGGAAAAGCGACTGGTACGGAGGCTTCTCCTACGTCGACCTCCTCTGTCCCGGAGTAACTGAGGAATTCATTAAAATAACAATGACCGGGTATAAAAAACATCTCGGCAGAGAATTCGGACGGATCGTTCCCGGCATCTTTACCGATGAACCACAGATTGAGTCTCCGGGTGGTATAAGATGGACACCGGATCTGTTTGATGTTTTCGAAAAACAGTGGAATTATGATCTCCGTACTCATCTGCCCTCGCTTTTTGAGGAGACGGGAGACTGGAAAAAGGTACGGCATAATTATACCCAGACTCTTCTGAACCTTTTTATTGACCGCTGGGCAAAACCGTACTTCCGGTATTGCGAAAAGAACAACCTCAAGTTCACAGGGCATTACTGGGAGCATGAGTGGCCGAACATGAACAACGGCGGGGATAATATGGCAATGTATGCGTGGCACCAGGTGCCTGCGATCGATATGCTGTTCAACCAGTGGAATGATTCAACACCCAGGGGGCAGTTCGGCAATGTAAGATCGGTCAAAGAGCTCGCAAGCGCCGCGAATCAGACCGGCAGGCAAAGGAAACTGAGCGAAACATACGGCGGCGCAGGGTGGGACCTCACCTTCACCGATATGAAAAGACTTGGAGACTGGGAGTATGTGCTCGGCGTCAATTTCATGAATCAGCACCTTTCCCATATAACCCTGGCTGGGGCCCGGAAATATGACTATCCGCCCACTTTCACCTATCATGAACCATGGTGGAACAATTACAGATACATCAATGACCATTTTGCAAGATTATCAGTTGCATTGTCCTCCGGCGAACAAGTAAACAAGATCCTTATTCTCGAACCCACTACATCTGCCTGGCTCTATGACTCATATACCTCCAAAAATCCGAAACTGGGAGAAATCGGGCAGTCATTCCAGTCTTTCATTACCAGGCTGGAGAAGGAGCAGGTTGAATATGATCTCGGATCGGAAAATATGATTAAAAACCTCGGATCGGTAAAAAAGGCAAAGTTGGTAATCGGTCATCGGGCCTATCCGGTTGTTGTGATCCCGCCCATGATGGAAAATCTGGATCTTACAACTTTCAGGATCCTGAAGAGATTCGTCTCGGAAGGAGGAAAACTCGTAGCCTTTTCCATACCGACCCTGGTAGACGGATCATCAAACAATGATCTGGCAGGGTTCTTCTCCGGGACTGCTAATATTTCAGCTGTTAAAAAACCCGATCAGGAAACGATCAAAACCTATTTTTCAGATCCGGAGATTTCTTTCCTGAATGTTAAGGGAGGTAATCTCTATCACCATAGAAGAATATTATCCGACGGACAACTTGTTCTTCTTACAAACTCAAGTCTCACCGAATCAACCTCCGGTTCACTGAAAATCAGGGGAAAAGGTGCCATCGAATTCAATACCCTTTCAGGTGAAATAACAGGATATCCCTGCACAGACGATGGCGACCATATCAGGCTCCCATTTAACCTTTATCCTGCAGGCAGCCTTCTCCTTTTTGTTCCGGCCATGAAGCCTGATGGTTTTTCCGCACCTCCGGCACCCGGGAATCCGGAAGTTGTTCCTTCTGATTCACAAATGAAAGTCATCAGGGAAGAAGACAATGCTTTCCCGATTGAATTCTGTGATATTATTGCAGGTGGCGAATCTGCAACAGATCTCAACACCTATGATGCAGCCGATAAAATATTCAGGATCCACGGCTTCGCCAACGGCAATCCCTGGAACACATCGGTTCAGTTTAAAACTAACATTGTTGACCGGGACACCTTCGGGATTACATCAGGCTTTATCGCCACATACCGGTTTGAAGTTAAGGGAACTTTCGATTGTTCATCAATAATGGCAATCATTGAAAGACCCTACCTATGGAAAACTACAGTGAATGGTAAGGAAATAGTTCCTGAACCGGGCAGATGGTGGCTCGACAGATCCTTTGGTGTTTTTAAAATAGGACCAATGATTAATCAGGGAGAGAATACAATTACCCTTACTGCATCACCAATGAGAGTACATGCCGAGATTGAACCTGTCTACCTGACGGGTGACTTCTCCGTAAAGCCCGGAGCAAAGGGATGGTACCTTGAGGCTCCTGTTAATAATTTAACAACCGGCAGCTGGAAAGATAAGGGACTTCCGTTCTATTCGTGGGGAATAACCTACAGAAAAGAATATGATATTGAAAAAATCTCCGGAAAATATTTTGTTTCAATGGGAAAATGGAACGGAACCATTGCCGAGGTTAAAGTTAACGGCCGGAAAGCTCCCTTAATGGCATTTCCACCTTATAAATCAGATATATCAGATCTTCTTGAGCCCGGAACCAATGTTATTGATGTAAAAGTGATCGGAAGCCTTAAGAATCTTCTCGGACCTCACTTCAATGATCCGGCTCCGGGGCTGGCCTCACCCTGGCACTGGAGGAACGTGAGGTCCTATCCTCCCGGCAACGAATACCAGCTGCTGGATTATGGGCTGATGGAGGAGTTTATCCTAATGCACACTGATTGATTCTGATGTTGTCGCTGGCAGATTATTTTTCGAACAATCTCAAAAGGGAACCACAAATTACTTAATATCAATTTGGTATTTTAGAATTATTTGCAGAATTCAAATATTTTTCTACATTTGCCCTGCTTTTGTTCTTTGAACCTGAAAACAAATCATATTAAAAATCAGGAAAATAACAGTAACGGTCAAAAGTGACTGTGTTTCCTAGTTACAAACTTAAAAATGATCCGATGAAAAAAATTTTTACTCTTATTTCTGCTTCGTTCTTCACCGTCTGTCTCTTTGCCGGCGGACTGGTGACCAACACCAACCAGAGTGCCTCCTGGGTCAGGCTTCCTGCGAGGGATGCATCAACCGGCATCGATGCCGTTTACTTTAATCCTGCCGGTTTGATGAAACTGGATAATGGACTGCATTTATCACTTTCCAACCAGACCATCTTCCAGAACAAGGAAGTTGAAAATTTTTATAAAGGGCCGGGAGGATCATTCGGACTGAATCAGAGCCTGTACAAAGGCAAGGTGAAAGCTCCGCTGTTCCCAAGTATATATGCTGCCTATAAACTCGACAAGCTTGCATTCTCAATCGGATTCAACCCCATCGGTGGCGGTGGCGGCGCAGTATTCGAGAAAGGATTGCCATCATTTGAAATGACCCCCTCCGATCTCGTTCCTTCCCTGGCTACCCAGGGGGCGACAGGTTACAGGCTCGATCCATATTTTGAAGGCACTTCTGTTTATTTTGGATTCCAGGGAGGAATTTCATATAAGATCAATGATTTTATCTCGGTAGCTGCCGGACTAAGGTATGTTTCAGCAAAAAATACCTACAATGGCTACTTAAGAAACATCGAGATCAATATGCCCTCAGGATGGACGAGGGCAGATGCCATCATGACCGGAATTGCAGGCAATGCAACTGCCGCTGCAACCAGCACTTCTGCACTTGTTTCCGCAGGTGCCGGCAGTTATACCCTTGAACAGGCCGAACAGGCAACGATCATAACTCATGCGCAGCGGCTTCAGCTCGAAGGGGCTCTTGCAGCTTTCGGATCACCAACAACAATCAGTATTTCCCAGGCTGATGCCGTTTTCAAGGGAGCCGCAGCAAAATATACTGCTACTGCATCCCTGCTTGGCAACCAGGAAGCAGATGTGGAACAGGTGGGCTCAGGCATAACACCTTTCCTCAGTGTTAATCTGTCACCGGCCGAGAATTTCAATATCGGTATCAAATACGAACTGGCCACCAAGCTTGAACTTCAAAATAAAACAGCAAAGGATTTCAGAACCGGCTTCACCCCGGAAGGAAACCCTGTCACAATGTTTCCCGACGGTGAAAAGAACAGGAATGATATGCCTGCAATGCTGTCTGTCGGAATTGATTATGGAGTAACAAAAAAACTGAATGTTTCAGCCGGCGGACATTATTATTTTGACAAGAGCGCTGATTACGGCAGGAAACTGAATGGCGTCCATGTTAATAACGACAGAATAATTGACAAGAATTTCTTTGAGCTTGCTGCCGGACTTGAATACAGGATATCTGATCTTTTACTGGTAAGCGGCGGTTACCTCTATGCGAAAACCGGCGTAAACTCAGACTACCAGAGCGATCTGACATACAGCCTCACTTCATCAACCGTCGGTCTGGGCGGCGCAGTGAATATTCTCAGGAATTTCAGGGTGAACCTGGGCTTTGGATATACTTTCTATGACACCGGTGAAAAAACCATTGATCATCTTTTCTCCGCAACAGCCACGAATATTCAGGCCAGGGAGACCTACTTCAAAGACACCATGATCTTAGCCGTAGGTGTTGACTTTAGTTTTTAAATCATATAGAGACTGATCACGCTGGTAAAAAGCTGAAGCGAAACAACAAACAAAGCCGCGACTCTGCCAGGGGTCTGAATCCGGGACCTTTGGCAGATCGTGCTTTAAATACGTGGTGAATGCCGGTTATCCCGGCTATCCCGGAAATTATCCTGCCAATATCTCAAAATCATTAAAACCTGTAATAATGCTTAACAGAAACTTAATACCGGCACTCCTTGCATGCCTGATCATTTTTACAGCAGGCAGCATGAACTCAATGGCACAGAAAAGGAAAAAGCCCGTGATCATTGGTTACGTGGGGGGATTCAATGGAAATATTGTCGAAACCTCACAGATTGATCCTACCCAGCTCACCCATATTAACTATGCCTTCGTCGATGTCAAGGACAACAGGGCATGGCTGACAAACGGTGCAACCGACACAATCAATTTCAGAAAGCTGAATGAACTCAAGAAGATCAATCCCGACCTGAAAATCCTCATATCGGTCGGAGGATGGACCTGGAGCAAGAATTTTTCCGATGCCGTGTTATCCGATACATCCTGCCGGAATTTCGCCCAGAGCTCGGTCGATATTGTCCTGAAATACGATCTCGACGGAGTCGACATTGACTGGGAATATCCCGGAATGATCGGCG